>JAESGS010000008.1_pt1 | contig 578330 bp, 488 predicted proteins | sample 9269761 | NCBI WGS metagenome assembly JAESGS01 (sample SAMN15741799, study PRJNA653493) | algae metagenome | isolation source: Cyanosarcina radialis HA8281-LM2 and co-occurring heterotrophs from damp... | place: USA: Makauwahi cave, Hawaii | collected 2011-01-06 | reverse complement strand
AACAGGCAGTGGTCGAAACGCACCGCGCGCATGCCCTTGAGGTTGCGCGGCCAGGCTTCCGGATTGATCTCCTCCAGCCCCCATTTGCCGGTGTACTCCTTGTCGGCGTAGAGCTCGAAAAAGTGCCCGGACGGTGCCTGGAAGCGCACCCGCCGCCCGCAACCCTTGAGTTCGCCGGCGGGGATGGTTTCGATCAGGCAGCCATAATTGAGCAGATCCTGGGTCAGGCGGTTCAGGCAGTCCTCGTCGATCACCTTGAAGCCCATGAAATCCATGCCCGGCTGATCGGCCTCGCGCAGCACCACGGAGAATTTGTCGACCTCGGTCCAGGCCTTCAGGTAGACGCGCCCTTGCTCGTCGCGGTCCATTTCGATCAGACCGAGCAGGTCGCGGTAGTGGGCCAGGGCGCTCTCCAGGTTCAGTACGCGAAGCTGGACGTGACCGGGGCGCATTACGCCTTTTTTCATGACGACACCTCTTGCTGGTTCTTGTTGTTGTGGTCGCCTGGGCCTTGGCGGCGCAGGCATTCGATGCTCAGGTCAGTCTGGGGAAACAGTTGGCAGGCCAGGGCCAGGCCCTGCTTGGCCGCCTCCGGCGGCACATGGTTGCAACTCATCTTGTGGCACTGGTAGCTGCCGCTCAGCACGCGCACCTTGCACAGGCCGCAGCCGCCGCCGCGACAACCGACCGGCACGCAGCGCTTGCCCTGTTGCTCCATCGCACTGAGCACCGACTGGTCGGGCAGGCAACGGAAAGTCTGGCCGCTGACCGTTTCGCGAATCTCATAACCGGCACGGTCCATGATTCACCTCAGATGCGCTTGAACAGGGCCGAACGGGTGCTCTCGCCGGCCCCATCGGCGGCGGTGTAGAAGCGCTCCATAAAGATGTCGCGCTCGAACAGCCGGCCTTGCATCAGGGTGGTGATGGCCGCGTCGATCATCGGCGGCGGGCCGCACAGGTAGGCTTTCTGCCCGCCGAAGCGGCCGTCGAAATGCGCCTTGGCGGCGTCGTGGACGAAACCCTTGAAGCCTTGCCACGTCGGGTCGTCGTTGGCCTGGTTGAGCGCCGGCACATAGCTGAAGTGCGGGTGCTGCGCGGCCAGCGCCTCGAACAGCTCGCGGTTGTACAGCTCGGCGACATTGCGCGCGCCCTGGAACAGGGTGATCTGCCGCGTATCGCCGCGCTCGAGCAGATCGAGGATCATCGACTGCGGGCTCGATAAGCCCGAGCCGCCGGCGATGAAGATCAGGTCGCCGGCCTGCGAGTCGCGCACGAAGAACTGCCCATAAGGCCCGGACAGCTCCACCGAGTCGCCGACTTTCAGTTGCTTGTGGATAAAGCCGGTGGCCGCACCGCCCTCGACCAGGCGCACGTGCAACTCGACTTCGTCGGCCCGGCTCGGCGGGTTGGCCAGCGAGAAGGCGCGGGTGCCGTCGATGCCCGGCAACGCCAGGTTGACGTACTGCCCGGCCTGGAACGGCATGGGCCGATCCAGCTTGATGTGCAGGCCCTTGATGGTCGGCGACAGGTCAACCAGGGCGCTGACCACCCCCCGGTAATCTTCCACTGGATGGCCGAGGAAGTCCGGATCGGCATCGACGTCGGCTTCGATCACCAGGTCGGAGAGCGGAATGGCGCAGCAGGCCAGCACCTTGCGCTCGTCGCGCTCGATGTCCATCAGGGCGAACGGCGAGGCTTCGCCGATATCCACTTCGCCGTCGACCACCTGCACCTTGCAGGTGGCGCAGGTGCCGTGGCCGCAGGCGAACGGCAGCCAGACGCCCTGGCGCAGGGCGGCTTGGAGGATGGTCTGGCCGTCCTCCACTTCGATCACTTCGCCAGTTGGTTCAATGGTGACGTTGTAACTCATGGCACACCTCTCAGCTGCACGAACCCTGAACGCCGTTCAAGCCTGGCGTGCTCAGGCGCAGCAGGCTCTTGTGGTCGATGCCGTTGGCTTCCAAGCTGGCACTGGGATCGGCAGTGAACGGCTGGCCATTGAGCTGCCACACAGCCGCGCTGAAATCGATGCGGGCGCTGTCTGGATGGGCCTTGATCGCCTCCATGAACACCTGCTCGAGGAACGCGCCGAAGGTCATCGCCGGAGCGACGAGAAAGGCGAAGGGCGAGCAGAACATCAGGTGTTTGTCCCAGTAGACGTAGAGCATCTGCATGCCATGGAAATTGGCTTGCAGGTCGCGCGGCGTGGCGCGGTATTCGCTGATCGCATTAACAGTCATGAGCTGACCCTCTTGTTCTTGGAATCGGGGTGGTCAGGGGCGGCAGCGCCACCCCTGACCCGGGGTGACGCATCAGGCGGCGTCGCGCGTGGTGTCCGTACCGGCGGGCACTGCCGGGGTGCCGAGTTTTTTCCAGGCCAGCCAGCGCAGGTACTCGGGCGAGCCGACGTACTCGAGGTTGTCCACACCGATTTTCAGGTGGTAGTACTTCTCCACCACGGTCTGCACATCGCCGCCCTCGCAGTTGCCCTGGTAGATCTGGTGCACCGGCAGCCAGGCCTGGATGTACTTCTCCGGCTCGTGCTGGAATATCTCGCAGCAGCCATCCGAGCAGAAGTGATAGCGCTCGCCCGCGTGCTCGATCTGCCGGTGGCTGAGGGTGGTCGGGTCGTCCGGCTCGGTGAACAGCGCCGGCACCTGGCACACCTGGCACAGCTGCGGCAGGGTGTGGTTGTAGAAGCGCTGGCCTTTGGCATGCTGCTCCTGCCAGTGGTCGAAACGCGGGCGGTAGTACTTGTCGAAGCTGTCCGGGTACTTTTCCGCGAGCCACTGCTGCTCTTCCTGGCTGGGAATCCAGGTGTGGAAGTTGGTGGCCTGGCTGTACTGGTAGAAGGTTGCCCAGATCTGGTGGGTGATGTGCTGCTTGCCGATGGTGGCCTGGTCCTGGTACTTCGGCGGGCGGATGCCGTAGCGCTCGAGGTCCTTGAACAGCGCACCGCCGTTCTGCTCGTAATACACCTCCCAGGCTTCGGCCCAGGACATCACTTTGTTCGGCAGCATGTAGTCCATCATCATGCCGACCAGACTGAGCAGGCGATAACCGCGCCAGAACCACTTGTCGATCCAGCGCTGGATGATCGGCACGTTGTCTTCGTGCTGTTCGAGCATGAACTTGATCACTTCCAGACCGAGGGTCATGTGCCGCGCTTCGTCCGACTGCGCGGAGAAGCCGAAGGTGACCGTGGCCATATCGCCGTTGTAGGCGGCGCCGGACATGAACGGCACGAACAGCAGGTTGGTCAGCACGTACTCGAAGGAGAACGAGATGGCGGTGAGGAACTCGAATGGGCCGGCCGAGCGCGCGTCGTCGAAGAACGACTTGGGCACCGAGAGGAACCACACCCGGTCGTGCATGTGGGCGAAATCATGCAGGCCGTTGAAGTGCTTGTTGTAGTGGCTCATCGCATGGATCTGCGTCTGCACGTGGCGCAGCTCGTCGATCGCCTGCATCTGGCACGCGACCCGCGCGCCGGCGCCGCTGAACTGCCGGCCAGCCCGCGAGTAGCCCTGGAAGGCGCCGTATTCCAGCGGCGAAACGCCGGTGAGGAACAGCTTCAGGGCATTCACGTACCGTGCATCGGAGATGTTCTGGTGGCCGTTGTTCTGCGCAAAGGCGTCGAAGATTGCGTAGAGCTTCTTCTCTTTCTCGGCCTGGTATTTCCAGTAGGCATCCATGGTCAGGCGGAACGGGTCTTCCCACTTGTCCCAGTCGGTGATCTTGATGCCCTCGAAATCCTCGTCGGGGAAGATGTCGGCCTTCTTCTGGTAGCTCGGCTCCCAGGCCATGTCACGGGTCAGGTACTGGTACTTGTCTTTCAGGCTGAGTTTTTTCTTCTGGGTGGTCATGGTCTGCCTCCTAGTTCTTCCACTCGAGGACGAAGCTGTCGTCGTCCTCGGCCACGTTGCCGCCGATGCTGATCACGTCGATGAGCATTTCCTGGACGTCCCACTCGCGACCGATCATTTCCTCCACTGTCGTGCGGCGGATTTCCAGGCGCTGCTCGGCCTGGATGCGGATCATCGCGGGCTGGTACTGGACCTCGGCGTGGGGGTTGTCCTGGGTGATGGCGTCCACCAGGTAACGGGCGTTGTCGTTGTCCTGGAATACGATGAAAGCCAGTTGTTTCATGCTGCGACTCCGGGGCTGCGCAGCCCAAGTTTGTGCAGGCGGGCGGCCAGCGCGGCACGCACGTCGTCGAGGGAGGCCAGGCCGGTGGCCGCTTCGGCCAACGGCTGCAGTGCGGCATAGGCGCGCGGTTCCCAGGCATCCACCCAGGTCTGGATCTGCGCGTGGTTGTCCGCGCTTTCGGCCAGCACCACCTTGAGCATGGCGTCGACCCAGCGGGTGCTTTCGGCGTACCAGTCGCGCATGAATTCGGTGAGCATCGACAGGTCGGCGGCGCCCTCTTCGCCCAGTTGCTGGTCGAAGCGCTGGTACATCAGCGGATAGCTCATGCCGTCGAGCAGCAGGTTCTGCGCCAGGGTCAGCTCGAACCAGTCCTTGATCACCAGGCTGTCTTCTACGTAGCGCCGCAGGCCTTGCCAGATCGGGTCGTCCATCCAGTAAGCCTTGGCCTGATCCAGCGCACTGCCGCTGCCCTCGCCGAGCAACAGGCCGATGCGTGACAGGTACTGGCCAATGCCCAGACGATCCATGGCCTGATAGATGTGCAGTTGGGTCATGGTGCCGGCGATGCAGTCGCCGGCAATGCCGCTGTTGTTCATATTGGCGCCCATCTCGGCGTGGCGCAGCGGCACCAGGCAACGCAGGATCTTGTGCTGCAGCGCCTCGGGCAGGCGGCTCAACAGGCCACGTTTTTCACAGAAGCCGTAGGCATGCTCGGTGGCTTCCTGCATGCGCGCCCGGGTCTGCACATAGGCACCGTAGAAGTACTGGCGCGGGTCGGTGACCGCGTGCCAGTCGGCCATGCGGATCGCCGTACGGGTGGGGTCGTTGAGTTGGCGCTGCGGGTCCCACAGCGGCCGGTAGTGGAAGTTGGTAGTCGCTTCGATGTCGTAGCTGGCTTCCTGATAGCGGCTCGCCGGCTTGTCACCGAAACGGCGCTGCAGGTTGCCGTAGGTGTGGCGGAGGGTTTCCACCGTATTGGTCTTGATCTCTACGCTCATTTCAACCGTACCGTCTTGTTGTTGTGTGTGTTCGGCTGTCGCTCGGGCTTACTCTCGGTCGTTCGCCTCGCGTCGTCCGACATCGCCGTAGCGCCACTTGGCCGCGTCTTCATCCACCGCTTGGCACATCGCCGCGTCCATCTGCACCACACGGTGGCGCTGGCAGAAGGTGGCGAAGGCTGCGCGTGGCAGTACCAGCTCGACGAACAGCTCCGGATGACCAATGGCGAAATCGAATTCGACGAACCTGGCATCCGGCTCGCTGCGCACCCGGACAAACCGGGTCAGCTGATCGAAGGGAATCTCTGGGTCTTTCATCTCGGCCGGTTCCTGGCTGGTTGCTGGCCAAGGCGCTAACGCAACGCCTGTGCCAAGGCCTCAAAAAAGAACATAAGTATTTGTATTTTAATGATTTTTATTTTATTCACCGGTACCTGCGAGACGCCGTGAAGGCAGGCGTCACACGAGCTTTTTGAGCATTTGCTCAATTGCATCGCCGCACTTGAGCAAATGCTCACAGCCGCTGCGCCGGGCAACCGATGGCACACCCCAGGTACTCGCGGCTTTCATCATTTGGTTGACTTTCATCTGCCGAAAAAGGCGAATATGGTGGGTTGGCGTTGCGCCAACACGGCCGGAAAAGCCGCCTGGAGTGTTCGCTGATTACATCGACTGCCGTGTGCTTTCCAGGTGCTTCAGCGCCCCTACAACAATAAATCAGGGGATTTGAGTTCATGCCGATCCGCTATAAACCCGAGCTGCAATACGCAGACTTCAAGGACCTCACCAGCCTCATCCACTTCCAGAGCACGGAAGGCAAGATCTGGCTGGGCGAACAGCGCATGCTGCTGTTGCAGGTTTCCGCGATGGCCAATTTCCGCCGCGAGATGGTCAACACCCTGGGCATCGAGCGGGCCAAGGGTTTCTTCCTGCGCATGGGTTACCAGTCCGGATTGAAGGACGCCGAACTGGCCTGGAAGCTGCGCCCGAATGCCAGCGAGTACGACATGTTCCTCGCCGGCCCGCAGCTGCATTCGCTCAAGGGCCTGGTCAAGGCCCGCCCCACCGAGGTCGATATCGACAAGGAAAGCGGGCGCTTCTATGTCGAGGTGGAGTGGATCGACTCCTTCGAGGTGGAAATCTGCCAGACCGAGCTGGGGCAGATGCAAGACCCGGTGTGCTGGACTCTGCTCGGCTACGCCTGTGCCTATTCCTCGGCGTTCATGGGCCGGGAAATCATCTTCAAGGAAGTCAGCTGCCGCGGCTGCGGCGGCGACAAGTGCCGGATCATCGGCAAGCCGGCCGAAGAGTGGGACGACGTTGCCAGCTTCAAACAGTATTTCAAGAGCGACCCCATCATCGAGGAACTCTACGAGTTGCAATCGCAACTGGTGTCGCTGCGTACCAACCTCGACAAACAGGAAGGCCAGTACTACGGCATCGGCCAGACCCCGGCCTACCAGACCGTGCGCAAGATGATGGACAAGGCCGCACAGGGCAAAGTCTCGGTGCTGCTGCTCGGCGAGACCGGGGTCGGCAAGGAGGTCATCGCGCGTAGCGTACACCTGCGCAGCAAACGCGCCGCCGAGCCCTTTGTCGCGGTGAACTGTGCGGCGATCCCGCCGGACCTGATCGAGTCCGAATTGTTCGGCGTGGAAAAAGGCGCCTTCACCGGCGCCACCCAGTCACGCATGGGCCGCTTCGAGCGGGCCGACAAGGGCACCATCTTCCTTGACGAGGTGATCGAACTCAGCCCGCGCGCTCAGGCCAGTCTGCTGCGCGTGCTGCAAGAAGGCGAGCTGGAGCGCGTTGGCGACAACCGCACGCGCAAGATCGACGTAAGGGTTATCGCCGCCACCCACGAGGACCTGTCCGAAGCGGTCAAGGCCGGGCGTTTTCGCGCCGACCTGTACTACCGGCTGAACGTCTTCCCGGTGGCGATCCCGGCGTTGCGCGAACGCCGCGAGGACATTCCGCTGCTGGCTGAGCACTTCCTGCAGCGCTTCCACGAGGAGTATGGCAAGAGAACCCTCGGCCTTTCGGACAAAGCCCTGGAGGCCTGCCTGCATTACAGCTGGCCGGGCAATATCCGCGAGCTGGAAAACGTCATCGAGCGCGGCATCATCCTGACCGAAGCGAACGAAAGCATCAGCGTGCCGGCGCTGTTTCCACGGCCGCCGGAAGAGCCGCAGACCGACAGCGAGCGGGTGTCGTCGGACGGCGTGCTGATCCAGCCGGACAATGGCCAGGGCAGCTGGATCAGCCAGTTGTTGGGCAGCGGCCTGAGCCTCGACGAGATCGAGGAAAGCCTAATGCGCGAAGCCATGCAGCAAGCCAAGCAGAACGTCTCAGGTGCTGCCCGCCTGCTGGGGCTGAGCCGCCCGGCTCTGGCCTACCGGCTGAAGAAGATCGGCATCGAGGACTGAGTCGCCATTTACCAGCTCCAATACTGCTGAGGGCTCATTCGTACAACGACGAAACTTCAACACCTCGCTCAGTAATGCGTATGCCTCGTAGGCGTCTGCCCAAGTCACCTGGCGCGACTCAGGCAGGCGCCCATTGAGGCGGCTGGATCAGACGCCGCGGCCCGTTTGCCGCGGCGTAGCGCCCCAGCAACCAGCCAGTGCGAGCGGTAGCGGGCGTTCAGACACCGCCTTAGCCGTTCAGCAAATGTCCAACCAAGGCCTGTTGGCGTTGAGCTTGAGCCTTTACCTGTTCGGCAAACTTCAGGGTGTTGCGTAGTTGTTCGCCACTGTGCAACGCCAGCTGATGAATGGCATGCAGCTTGGCGTTAATCTCCTCCGCTGCCAGGCCTTGTTGGTCGCTGGCGCTGGAAATTTGCGTACTCAACTGGTGAATGCTGACGGTGCTGTCGAGGATACCCAGTAGCACTGTGGCGGCGCCGTCAACCTCGCTAACGCTTGACTGCAGATGACTGCGGCCTTGCTCCATCGTCTGCACCACTTGGCTAGTGCCTTGACGCAGTACCTCGATCATGCCCTGAATCTCGTCGGTAGAACTCTGCGTACGGCGGGCCAACGAGCGCACCTCGTCGGCGACCACTGCGAAGCCACGACCGTTGTCGCCCGCCCGCGCGGCTTCGATGGCGGCGTTGAGCGCAAGCAAGTTGGTTTGTTCGGCAATGCTGCGGATCACCTCGGAAATGCGCCCGATAACCTGGCTGTGTTGAGCGAGGGCGGCTACCGCGCTCGCTGAGCTCTCCAGCGTGTCGCAAAGCCGGTTGATGCTCCATCTGGCCTGCTCCATGCGCTGACGACCGTCATTAGTCAACGCTTCGGCTTGCTGGGCCAGACTGGTTGCGTCGAAGGTGCTTTTGGCGACTTGCTGAGTGGTCGCAGCGAACTCCTCGACGGCCGCAGCGATTCCGGCCAGCTCCTGTTGCTGGTCGTGCGAGGCAGCACTGCTAGCGCCGACCAGACTAGTAGCCTGACCGGCGCCCTCGGCAACCTGGCGGCTGCTGTCGTGAATGCGTGCGAGCAAGGCGGCCAGCCTGAATTCCAGCAGGCGCATGGCCAGCTCTATCTGTCCGATCTGATCGACCCGGCCTGTGTAGATCAACTGTTTGATTGGATGCTGCACCAGGCTGCGGCTATTGCGCACGAGCGCAGCGAATGGCCGGGATTGTCGCTGCAGCAGCAACCAGCAGAGTACTGCCGAACCTAGCGTAGCGAGCCCGCCGAGCATGGGCTCTAGACTGATGGTTAACGCCGCCAGAGGGGCGATTGACAGGCAAGCCCACAGGCTCTGGCGAGACGCCTGACTCGGGTTCGGCCAGCGCAGGCAGGCCGGCTGCTTACCTTGAGCCCGCACACGATAGGTTTCACTTGCGCGGGCAATCATCTGCGGGGTCGGCAACTGGTAGATCGCCTGATACTCGAGTACCTCACTGTTTTCGAGGATCGGGCTGATGTAGACGTCGACCCAAAATCCCTGACCATCGGCTCGGCGGTTCTGCAGCATGCCCATCCACGACTGCCCTTTGTTCACTGTGCCCCACAGATCTTTGAACGGGCCGGCGTGCATCTCTGGGTGGCGCAGACAATTGACCGGCTGACCGAGCAATTGCGCGGGGCGGTAGCCGGCAAGGCTGGCGAAGGCCGGGCTGACGTAGGTGATGAGGCCGCTGGCGTCGCACAGCAAGAGCAACTGTTCGGCGGGGTGAGCATGAGTGAGTGTCATATTGCGCGTCCTTTTTAATGCACTGGCGATGCCTGAGATGAGCAGAGATAAGAGCGCCTCTGTACGAGGCATCAATTCCCGGTTGCACGCAGGTACTGCACGCTGAAAATCTCTGGCTTGCTCTGCTCGGAGTCGACCTGGCCCTTGAACTGTCCGGTGGTGCAGTGCATGGCCTGCATGTCGATCATCGAGAAGCTGTCGTCCAGCGCGACTCCGCTGCCCTTGTTGATCGGCAGGTGATGGTCCGGGTGCGCCTTGCCGATGGTGAAGGTCTTCCACGGGTCGCCCTGGCGGTCGTAGGAGATGGTGCGCGACACGGCGAAGGTCTGTGCATCCACATAGTGAACGCGCTTGGACAGCGGGTGGCGGGCTAACGTATTGAGCGGGGTTGCCTGCAACTGATAGACCTTGCGCAGTTGCCAGGTGATGCGCGGGAAGCAGTTGCCTTTGCCGTCGAAGGCCACCATGCGGTAGCCCTCGCTGTCAGTGCTGTCCTCGTCGAGGGCCAGGTCGTTGTGGTTGTAGAAGGGCATCAACATGACGCGGGTACCCTGATAGCTCCAGCGCATGTCGGCGATGCGCCCGTTGTACCCCTCGAAATCCTCGATCATCAGATCGGAGCCCAGGAAAGCGTCGGTCATCTGCCCGGTGGCCAGGCGTCTGACGCGGCGTTGAAAGCCCAGATAGAGCCAGGAGTTGTCGCGCTTCAGATCGTTGTTAAAACGATGAATCAGCAGTTGGGTGTTGCGCAGATCCTGCGGCGAGTCGATGTTGAGGTAGATCGCCCGGAACTTGTTGGACGGGTTGGGGGTAATGGCCGGTAGCGGAGGCTGGTTGACCCGATTGGTGAAGTTGAGGAAGTTCATGGTCATCTGGATTGTGCGCTCCACCTCGGCCGTGTCCATGTTGCGGTACTTCCAGATGAACGGGGAGATGATCGCGCTGTCGCCCCAGTTGTAGCCGTACTTGACGTTCCAGGCGAGTTTCTCCCCGGCGCGCGGATCGGCGACATCCGGCTCCGCGGGGAAGGGCCGGCCGGCAATGGTGCCGCTGATCTCACCGGGGTTGGCGCCTAGCTTGGCGCTGTGCAGGTGTTTGCGGGTGGCCTCGACGTAGTGGGGGTGCAGGTCGAACGAGGTGGTCGGCGCGACCTCGATGCGGGTCCAGCCCTGGCGGATAAAGCCGAGCATGGCGGGGTCGAGCAATTCCTTGAAGCGCTCGACGTTGTCGGATTCGATGAGCATGCCGGTGTTCAGACCGCCGGCCTCGGGTATTACCGCGCGGTAAGGGTAGAAGGCCTTGTCGATGAGCTCGTCATCGGCCAGGGCGGACAGCGGGTGCAGGCTGAGGTAGAGCAAGGCACAAAACAGTCTGTTGTTATTATTCATGGCTGAACCTTTGCTGATGGGATCCCGCTCGACAGGTTCCTGGCCTGCGGGCACGGCTTCTCACAGCGCCGTCCGTGCGGACGGCGCTGTTTGTCGGGCTGCTGGTGGGGAGAAAGGCCCGGCCGCATCTGACGGGCCGGACCGAGTTGCGCTGCTTAGTTACCGGTGGCGCGCATGTGCTGCACGCTGAACATCTCCGGCTTGCTCATCTCCGGATCGACCTGGCCCTTGAACTGCCCAGTGGTGCAGTGCATGGCCTGGATGTCGATCATCGAGAAGCTGTCGTCGATCGACACGCCGGAGCCCTTGTTCTTCGGCAGGTGGTGGTCCGGGTGGGCCTGGCCGATGGTGAAGGTCTTCCACATGCTGCCCTTGCGGTCATACGACACGGTGCGCGGCACGGTGAAGGTCTGCGCATCCATGTAGTGCACTCGCTTGGACAGTGGGTGGCTGCCGTCCACCGGCACCGACTCCACCTCGTAGACCTTGCGCAGCTGCCAGGTGATGTTGGGGAAACAGCCGCCCTGACCGCCGAACGCCACCACCTGGTAACCGTCGTTGTCCTTGTGCGTTTCGCTGTCCAGCGTCAGGTCGTTGTGGTTGTAGAACGGCATCAGCATGAAGCGGGTGCCCTTGTAGCTCCACTGCATGTCGGAAATGCGCCCGTTGTAGCCCTCGAAGTCCTCGATCATCAAGTCGGAGCCGAGGAAGGCATCGGTCACCTGGCCGGTGGCCAGGCGCCGCACGCGGCGCTGGAAGCCCAGGTACAGCCAGGAGTTGTCACGCTTGAGGTCGTCTTCGGCGCGGTGGATCAACAGCTGGGTGTTGCGTACGTCATACGGTTCCAGCACCTTGACGTAGATGCCGCGGAACAGCTGCGATGGATTGGGGCTGATCGCCGGCGTGGGCTCTTGGTTGACCCGGCGGGTGAAGTTGAGGAAGTGGAAGTCGAACTTGATGGTGCGTTCCAGCTTGCCCGTGTTCATGTCGCGGAACTTCCAGTAGAACGGCGAGATGGCGGCGCTGTCGCCCCAGTTGTAGCCGTACTTGTAGTTCCAGGCGAGCTTCTCGCCGGCGCGCGGGTCGTTCGCGTCCGGCTCCTGGGGGAACGGCCGGCCGGCCACGGCGCCGCTGATCTCGCCGGGCTTCGCGCCGAGTTTGACCGTGTCCATGTGCTGGCGGGTAGCCTCGACATAGTTGGGGTGCAGGTCGAAGGAGGTGGTGTCGCCGACCTTCAGCTCCGCCCAACCTTTCTCGATAAAGCCGTAGAAGGCCGGGTCGAGAATCTCCTTGAACTGGGCGACGTTGCCTTGGTTGATCTTCATTCCGCTACTCAGACCGGCGAAGCTCGGCTTGTCATTCTGGTAGGGGTGGAAGGACTGCTGGATCACCGCCTCGTCGGCGGCGTGAACGCCGCTGGTCGCGCCCAGCGTCAACAGGGCCAGCGCCAGGGCGCGGCTCTGCTGGGATTTCTTGTAGTTCATGGCTGTTCCTCGTGATTGATCAGAAGCTGTAACGCAGGGTCAGTTGCAGTTCGTCTTCCTTCTGCGCCATACCGATGGGGCCGGCGCGGAAGCGGCCCAGCGGCTCGTAGCCGCTCAGACCGGCGCTTGCACCCTCCGGCAGGCCATAGCTGGTGAAGGGGTCCCAGGGGTTGCAGCTGCGGCAATCGTCGAACTCGCGAGCGCCGCGACCGACCTTGAAGTTGGCGCCGGCGACGATCTTCAAGTTGTCGCTGAACAGGTACTCCACGCTCGGCGCGATGGCGGTGGCCTGGGCCTTGAAGTCATGCGCGACAATTACTTGCGGGCTGAGGCGGTCGTTCATCCACCAGCCTTTCACCAGCAGGGTGCCGATCCAGTTCTGCTCCCAGTCCGGCATGCCGGCTTTGCCCAGTGGGCGATCCTCAAGCTGGTGCTCGTGGATGTGCTGGCCGAACAGCTGGCCGGAGAAGAGGAAGGCGCGGCCCGGGTTGAGGAAGGGGATGAAGATGTTCTTGTCCGCACCGATCACGTAACGGGTGACGTCGGACTCGGAGAACAGCCGTGATTGCAGGGTGTTGGCAAACTCCTCGCCCTCGGTGTGCGCGACTTCGAAGCGGAACACCGTGTCGATCGCTTGCGAGTAATAGTCCATCGAACCGCCGATCAGGTTGACCCGCGGGAAATGGATATCGAAGGCGATCAGGCTCGGCCATACCGCGGTTTCACCGGTGAAGGCGTTCTGCGCCGGGATGCCGCCACGCAGCGAGGGCAGTTGCGAACGGTAGGTCAGGGCGTTCAGCGAGAAGCCGAAATCGCCGTAGACACCTTCCAGCTTGATGCCGAACTGGCTGTTGGACAGGCTCCAGGACGGCATGTGCGCCTTGCGGATACCGATCTGGCCAGGGCCGAAGTCGGTGGCGATGTTGCCGCCGGCGAAGTTGGCCACGGTGCCGCCGTTTTCCCACAGGTTGTTCATGCCGCGGAAGAAGCAGCCGGCGTCGAGGATCGAGTTGGGCTGGCCACACTGACCGAGGTTGTGCGGACGGAACTTGTCGAAGTTCCACACGAACGACAGGTTGAGGTCGTCGAACACCTCGCCGGCGCCCATGCGCCAGTCGGCCTTGGCGATCCACATGGGAATGCGGATGTCTTCCAGCTCGTCGTAGATGTTGTTGCGCGAGTAGTCGACCGGGTTGATCACGTCGAGCACGCGGAACAGGTCGGTGCGGCCCCAGATCACCTGCTGCTTGCCCAGGCGCCAGCTAAGGATGTCGCCGTTGGGCAGCTCGTTGTCGAAGTCGACGTAGAGCTCGCGGATGAAGTCCAGGCGTTCGTTGAACTCGGGGAATCGCAGGTCGTTGCTGCTGTAGTCCAGGTAGTCGTCGATGCAGCCGCGGCTGTCCTTGTCGCAGGGCCGTACCGGCACGCCGAAGGCCACGCCGCCACGGGTTTTGTGCAGGTTTTCGCCGAGCACGATCATCCCCTCGTTGGGGTTGCGCGCGTCGTTGAAGCCGAAGAAGGTACCTGGCGGACGGATGCCACCGCCGTGCGGCACGGTCGAGCCCGCGCCGGCGATGTTGTTCTCCAGATCGACAGCGCCACCCGCGCCACTGCCGTACTCGCTGCTGTTGAGGTCGTAGACTCCGTCGTAGGTGCCGCGGAATGTGCCGTGGAAGGCCACGTTGTTGAAGTTCAGCTGGCCCAGGGTGCCGAATTTCTTGTCCGCGTTGACCTGCACGGTGTTGCGGAATTTCGACAATCCGACGCTATCGCGAACGAAGGTGGCATTCTCGTAGTAACCGGTGAACTGCATTTCTTCCTCGGCCATGACCGAAGTCAGTGGCGTCAGAGCAAGGCTTGAGCCGCCCAGCAGGGCCAGACTCCAGTGTCGCAGGCCCATTTTTGTTGTTGTCGGCATGACAGGTCCTCGTGCGGTTTAAGTGTGGGAAGACATCCGGTTCAGGCCGGATGGCGTTCCCCTTGCGGCAGCCCGACGGTCGCCACGCAGGGCGCGACCGGCTGGGGTTCGGCTGAGGCGGGCACGGCAGCGTCGGCGTGCAGAATGCCGTCTTCGTCGGCATAGGCCCCGGTGATGAACTTCGGTTTGAACACCAGCACCCAGGCGGGTACCAGCAACATGGCGGCGATGGCGTTGATGACGATCATCACGCACAGCAGCAGGGCGGCATCGGACTGGAAACGCAGGTCCGAAAGAATCACCCACATGATGATCCCGGCCATCAGGGTCAGTGCGGTGAAGCTGATGGCGATGCCGGTGGTGGCGATGGCCTGGCGCACCGCGTCGGTGAGACGGCCAAACTTGGCCATTTCCTCGCGGATGCGATCCATCATGTAGATCGAGTAGTCGATGCCAACGCCAATGCCGACGGCGATCACCGGCACCGTGTTGATGTCGATACCCATGCCGGCCAGGCCCATATAGGCGTAGGTCAGCGCGGTGGCGAAGGCCATCGCCAGGAGCATCATCAAGCCGGCATGCCAGGAGGTGTAGAACAGCATGACGAAGACGAAGATCAGCAGGAACACCAGCGGCAGCACCACCAGGTTGGTCTCGAATGCCGACTCGTTCATCGCCGCGGCCACGCCAAGGGTGCCGCCAGCCAGGCGGATGCTCAGCCCCGGCACTTCCTCGCCGTGCTGCTCGATCCACTGCTTGGCCATGTGGATGGCGCGGCGGATGGTCTCGCCCTGACGATCCTTGTAATAGAACACCAGGTTGGCGACGCGATCGTCGGTGTCGGTGAACTCGTTGAGCGCGCCGGGGATCGGGCTGGAGGCCATGTAGGTGAACATCAGCCCGCCGACGTAATTGGCGTCGTGGGGAATCTGCAGCCAGCGCGGATCGTCGTTGTGCATCAGCCGGTTGACCTGGGTGATCAGGTCCGGCAAGCCCTTGCTGCCGCCGACCGAGGGGTCGCTGAGCATGTGGTTCTGTAGCGCCTGCAGCGCGCGCAGCACCTCGGGCTTCTTGATTCCGCCTTTCTCGGCATGCTCGGCGACGATGTACAGCTCTTCCGAGCCGGGGAAGCGCTGGTTGATCTCCTTGGACGAGACGTTGTAATCGTGTTCCGGGTAGAGGATCGGCGAACCGGGCTCGGAGTCGCCGATGCGCACCTGGGAAGAGGCCCACAGGCTGGCGAGGATGGCCAGCGCGGCCAGGCCCAGCGCCTTGCGCGCAGCGGGCGGGTTGGCCACCGTCCGCGCACAGATCGCGCCGATGTGGCGCAGCGCGGTCTCGCGCATCTCCGGGTTCTTCGGCTTGGGCAGGATCGACAGCAGCAGCGGCACGCCGATCAGCACGCTGAAGATCACCGTGGTTGCCCACAGCGAGGCGTAGATGCCCAGTTTGGTGTTCAGGGCAATCGAGCCGATGGCGATCAGCAGCAGGCCGATGGCGTCCGAGACAATGCCCAGGGTGCCGGGGCGGAACAGGCTGTCGAAGGTGGCGCGCGCGGCCAGCGGGCCGTCGCCGAGCAGTTTGACCTCGGCGTAATAGCGTTCGACCAGTTGCACGCCGTGGCTCATGGCCCGGGCGGCGATCAGGAAGGGAATCACCAGGCCCAGCGGGTCGAGGTTGTAGCCCAGCAGGCTGATGATGCCAAGGCCCCAGATGGTCGAGATCATTACCCCGCCGAGTGGGATCAGCACGCCATAGGCCTTGCGGAAATGCATCACCAGCAGCGCCAGCATGATCAGCACGGTGCAGATGAATATCTGCAGAATCTGGCTCATGTAGGTGTAGGCCCAGCCCACCAGCACCGGCTGGCCGGTGGCGTAGAGGGTCACCCCGTCGATCTTCTCGGCGTCGCGCAGCGCCTGGATCTGCGCGAAGGTCTTGGCGTAGTCGAGCTGGCCTTCGATCAGTTGCGCCTTGACCAGCGCCACTTGCAGGTCCGGCGACACCAACGGGCCATAGACCCGCGGGTTGGCCACCACGTCGGCTTTCATCGCCGCCAACTGCGCAGCGGAGAGCTGGCCGAATTCGGGTTGGTAGTAAGGCTCGGAGTTGATGCTGCCGACCTCGGTCAGCCAGACCTTGCGCGAGTTGCGGTGGGTCAGGCTGCTGACCAGGTTGTGGTTGACTCCGGGCAGGTTGTCCACCGCCTGGGTGACCCGATCGATCAAGGCCAGGCGCTCGTTGCTGAACAGGTCGCCTTTGTCGAAGGCCACGCCGATGACCAGCACGTTGGCGCCGCCGAAGCTGTCCTTGATGCTGTTGTGCAGCTGGATGTAGGAGTGTTCCTGCGGCAACAGGTCGGAGAAGTCGGTGTAGACCTTCAGCCCGGGAATGCGCAGAGCGAAGAACAGGGTCAGCACCGCGATGATCGCCAGCACGGTGCGCGGGTGGTCGAACAACCAGACCTTGGCCTGAGCCAGCTTATGGCTAAACGGATGCAGTATCGGCATGGTGACGGGTCTCAGTCGGTCGAGGTCGCAACGGCGGGCGTAGCGCTGGGCGCAGTGTCGAGGGTCAGCAGCAGGCCACGGCCGCCGGCAACGATCAGGCGTTGTGCGGTATCCGCGGTGATGGCGCGCAAGTAGACCGGCGCATCGGGCGTCGGCAGCGTTTGCCACTGTTCACCGGCCAGTTGCAGCACGCTGCTGTGGTCGCCGACGGCGAACAGGCCGTTGTCGCTCGCTAGAAAGCCGAAGATCGGTGCGCTGCTCGGCGTTCTCTGGCGTTGCCAGCTCTGCCCGGCATCCGTGGTGTGGTAGATGAAACCGTTGAGGCCACCGACCCAGCCCTCCTCGGGGCTGCGGAAGTAGCTGGCGTGCGGGTAGAACTCGTCCGGCAGGGTGCCGGCCAGCTGCCAGTTGGCGCCACCGTCCTGGCTGGCGAAGAGCATGCCGAACTCAGCCACGGCCACCGCATGATCGCGGTCGATGAACTGCAGGTTGGTCAGCATGGCGTCTTCGTCGAGGCTGGTTTCCTGCCAGCTGGCCCCCAAGTCAGTGCTACCGAGCAACGTGCTTAGGCCGCCGCCGACCCACCAAGCTCCACTTGGCGAACAGGACGCCGTTAGCATCTGCTCTTGGGTCGGCAACTGGATCTCTCGCCAGCTCTTGCCCTGATCGTGGCTATGCCAAAGATGGTTGTCGAAACTGAGAGCGATGAAGCTGCCATCGGTGCAGGCATCCAGATCAATCAGACTGCGACCGTTTGCGATGATCTGACGCGACCAGTTCTTGCCCTGATCGAGACTGGTCAACAGCACGCCATTGTTACCGGCCAGCAGAGTGACGCCCGGTGTACTAGCTATGGCTTGGTAAAAATCGGTGCGCTGAACGGCCTTGGAGCTGCCGGCCTCTACGCCGGAGAGATTTAGCTGCGCTTCGCAGCCAACCAAGAAAGCAGGGAGGAGTATTGCGCTAAGCAAACAGGGTGCACGGCGGTAGGCACTCAACGGCCAGCGGCCATCGAGGGAGTTTCGCGTTTTCATCACGTCTCACCACTTGTGATTGTTGTTGTCTTGAAGCGGTTGATGACGCTAGAGCAACGCCTGTGCCAGCAGTTAACCTCCGGTTTTAATCACGATATAAATCGTTGATATATATTGATTTTTATTGCCTCCCCAATACTCCACCGCAGGGCTCGCACCCCAGCTCGTAGACGGCAGAATTGAGCAAATAATCAAACCAATGAAAGGGTTGTCCATTTGGTGAAGTACAGACGCAAGGATCCGCCAGCGAATGGATTTTGAAGGGCGCCAGGTCAGCCATGGCATGCGCTCAATGGCCAGCGCTGCTCCCGACGGACACGGCTGGGATGCTGAACAGCCATTCGATTCAAAAAACCTCAGCCCTACATAACCGCAATGACATCACCACCAAGCAGGTTCGCCCCCTGTCATTGCCGTGCCCTTGCGGTCACTCCCCCCAAGTCGCTCCCTTCCATCACGCCATGAAAGTCGGCGCGGCCATCGGCCGTGGCGTCAGCGCGGCCCTGGCAGGTGGTCAGGCTAGCGTCGCAGGCCCTGTCTAAAGCAGGCGCCATTTTCGGCGACCTGGCCGGCGGCGTGGGTGGCTGTGCGCTGGGCGAGTCGCTCGACTATCAGGTCCTGGCCCCTCGCCCCAGCGCCTAGCCGGTAATCGCCCAGTTTCGCCGCCCGCCATGGCGCCCCGCCATCTGGCTGCAAGCCCCGCCATTGCTGGCCTGCAGCGTTTCCACCGAGCTTTCCCCGGCTGCCGTTGGCCAGCGCAAGCGATCCGCCCGATTGACCGTATTAACTAGTTAGTACATTTTTCCGAAACGACTTATCGCCCGTTGCCACAACAACAAGAGATCGCCCCTATGTCTCCCTGCATCCTGGTGCTCAACGGCCCCAACCTGAATCTGCTCGGCACCCGCGAACCGGCCACCTACGGCCATGAGACCCTCGCCGACATCTCCCGGCTGTGCGCCGACACCGCGGCCGAGTGCGGCCTGGCCATCGAGTTTCGCCAGACCAACCACGAAGGCGAGCTGCTCGACTGGATTCACAAGGCGCGCGGGCGCTGCGCCGGCATCCTGATCAACCCGGCCGCCTGGACCCACACCTCGGTGGCGATTCGCGACGCCCTGGTGGCCAGCGAGCTGCCGGTGCTCGAGGTGCACCTGTCCAACGTGCACAAGCGCGAGGCCTTCCGCCATCACTCCTTCGTTTCGCCGATCGCCGTCGGGGTGATCTGCGGTCTCGGCAGCCAGGGCTATCGCCTGGGGCTGCAATACTTCAGCCAGTTGCTCAAGGGATAACGCCATGTCCTCCGCCACATCCAGCATCCTCGCCGGCCTGATCGGGGCCGGCATCCAGGGCTCGCGCACGCCGGCCATGCACGAACGCGAGGGCGACGCCCAGGGCCTGCGCTACCTCTACCGGCTGATCGACCTGGACCAGCTCGGCCTCGACAGCGGCGCCCTGCCCGAGCTGCTCGGCGCCGCCGAGCGCATGGGTTTCACCGGGCTGAACATCACCTTCCCCTGCAAGCAGGCGATCATCCCGCTGCTCGACGAGCTGTCGGACGAGGCGCGCGGCATCGGCGCGGTCAATACCGTGGTGCTCAAGGACGGCAAGCGCGTCGGCCACAACACCGATTGCCTGGGCTTCGCCGAGGGCCTGCGCCGCGGCCTGCCGGGCGTGGCGCGCCAGCGCGTGGTGCAGATGGGCGCCGGCGGCGCCGGTGCCGCGGTGGCCCATGCGCTGCTCAGCGAAGGGGTCGAGCAACTGAGCCTCTTCGACGTCGAGCCGGCGCGCGCGCAGGCCCTGGCGGACAACCTCAACCAGCACTTCGGCGCCGGCCGCGCCCTGGCCGGCAGCGACCTGGCGGCCGCCATGGCGGTGGCCGACGGTCTGGTCAACACCACCCCGATGGGCATGGCCAAGCTGCCCGGCACGCCGGTGCCCAAGGCGCTGCTGCGCCCGGCGCTGTGGGTGGCGGAGATCGTCTACTTCCCGCTGGAGACCGAGCTGCTGCGCGACGCCCGCGCCCTCGGCTGCCAGACCCTGGACGGCGGCAATATGGCGGTGTTCCAGGCGGTCAAGGCGTTCGAGCTGTTCAGCGGCCGGCAGGCCGATGCCCAGCGCATGCTGGCGCATTTCGCCAGTTTCTAGGCGAGCGGCGAACAATAGAAAGGGCCTGCGGGCCCTTTTTTTATTGAACGATGTCAAACCGCACGGGGTGTGCCATGTGCGCCCCCGTCTCAGGCCTGCATATAGCGCAGCACCGATTCGCAGATCACTTGCTTGTGGCGCTGCTTGTTGTCCTCGGCGGACAGGTCGATCTGGAAGATGGTGCCGAAGGTGTGGCGGTTGGACACCCGGTAGAAGCAGAACGAGCTGATCAGCATATGGATGTCCAGCGGGTTCAGGCCACTGCGAAACAGCCCCTCGGCCTCGCCGCGGCGGAGAATGTCGGCGATGGCCTCGAGCACCGAGTTGTTCAGCGTCGGGATCACCTCGGAGCGGGTGATGTGTTCGCCGTGATGGATGTTCTCGATGCTGACGATGCGCACGAAGTCGACGTTGCGGTCGTGGTGGTCGAAGGTGAACTCGATCAGCCGGCGGATCGCTTCCGGCGGCGTCAGCTCGCCCAGGTGCAGCCGCGCCTCGGTGTTGCGGATATCGCCGTAGAGCTTCTCCAGCACCGCCAGGTAGAGCTGCTCCTTGCTGGCGAAGTAGTAGTAGATCATCCGCTTGGAGGTGTGGGTGCGCTCGGCGATGGCGTCGACCCGCGCGCCGGACAGGCCGTGGCGGACGAACTCGTCGACCGCCGCCAGAAGGATGCTCTCGCGGGTCTTCTCCGGGTTGTTCTTGCGCCCCTTGCGCGCCGCCTCGGTGGCGGGGGTGGCGAGGCTCTCTGCGGTATCGCTCATACGGACTCACGGCTTCTTATTGGAATGGGCGGATTATCCGTGGCGGCCGGGGCGCTGGGAAGCCGCCCCCCTGCGCTCACAGCCGCGGACGCTTGGCCGCGCCGCTGCGCGCCTTGGCCATGGCCGCCAGGCGCACCGCGACGTTGGCCGCACCATAACCGACATAGCCGTTCTTGCGCTGGATGACCTCGAAGAAGAAGCGCTCCTCGAACGGCTCGGTGTACACGTGGAACAGCTCGCCGCCCTGGGCGTCGCGGTCGTAGAGCACGTTGTAGTAGGCCAGCTCGCTCAAGAACTCGTCGTCGAAGTCGAAGCGCGCGGCCAGGTCGTCGTAGTAGTTCAGCGGGATTTCCAGCAACGGCACGCCAGCCTCCTTGGCCCGCGCCACCTCGGCGAAGATGTCCTCGCAGGAGAAGGCGATATGGTGCACGCCGGAGCCGCGGTAGCTGGACAGCGCGTGGGCGATGGCGGTGTTGCGGTTCTCCGAGATGTTCAGCGGCAGGCGCACCGAGCTGCAGCGGCTGCGCAGCGCGCGGCTCTTGACCAGGCCGTAGGGGTCGGGCAGCACCACCTCGTCGTCGGCCTCGAAGTCCAGCAGGCTCTTGTAGAACAGCACCCAGCTGTCCAGCGACTCGGCCGGCAGCGCCAGGGCCATGTGGTCGATGCGCTGCAGGCCGCCGGCGGCCACGGCGTTCGGGTCCAGCTTGAAGTCGGTGTCGTAGATGGTCTGGCCGGCGCCGGCCTGCTCCACCAGGTAGATCAGGCTGCCGTCGGGGGCGCGCACCGCGGGGATTTCCCGCTCGTTGGGGCCGACCAGGCCGCGATAGGGCTGGCCGCGGTAGTCGCAGGCGCGCTGCAGGGCGGCGGCCTCGTGCTTCACCCGCAGCGCGGTGGCGCACAGTGACGGGCCATGGGCCTCGAAGAAGTTGTGGGCGAAGGAATAGGGCTCGGCGTTGAGCACGATATTGATATCGCCCTGACGCAGCAGGCTGACGTCCTTGGAGCGGTGCTGGCCGGCGCGGGCGAAGCCCAGGCGCTCCAGCCAGCCGGCCAGGCGCGCGCCGACCGCCTCGTCGACGGCGAATTCGAGAAACTCCACGCCGTCGTAACGGCTGGCCGCCGGCGGGGTGAACAGCACGCCGGGCTCGATCGCCAGGCCTTCCTTGTCCAGGCGCTTGGCGGTCTTCTCTTCCAGATAGAGCAGCGAACGCAGGCCGTCGGCGGCGTTCTGCCGCGGCGGCGCGGCGCGAAAGCCGTCGTTGAAGATCTCCAGCGACAGCGGGCCGCGGTAGCCGGTGCGCAGGATAGGCGCGAGAAAGCCGGCCAGGTCGAACTCGCCCTGCCCCGGGAAGCAGCGGAAATGCCGGCTCCACTCCAGCACGTCCATGGCCAGCAGCGGCGCGTCGGCCATCTGCACGAAGAAGATCTTGTCGCCGGGAATCTCGGCGATGGCCGCCGGGTCGCCCTTAAGCGACAGGGTGTGAAAGCTGTCGAGGATCACCCCCAGCGCCGGGTGGTCGGCCTGGCGCACCAGCTTCCACACCTGCTGGTAGGTGTTGACGTGGCGGCCCCAGGCCAGGGCCTCGTAGCCGATGCGCAGGCCACGCGCGCCGGCGCGCTCGGCGAGCAGGCGCAGGTCGTCGACGAGGATCTCCTCGTCGCCCAGGGAGTCGGCGGCGACATTGCTGCACACCAGCACCAGGTCGGTGCCGAGTTCCTGCATCAGGTCGAACTTGCGCTCGGCGCGGTCGAGGTTGCGCGCCAGGCGGTCGCGCCGGCAGCCCTCGAAGTCGCGAAACGGCTGGAACAGGGTGATGGCCAGGCCGAGGTCGGCGCAGCGCTTGCGAATCTCGCTGGGGCTGCCGTCGTAGTAGAGCAGGTCGTTCTCGAAGATCTCCACGCCGTCGAAGCCGGCGGCGGCGATGGCTTCGAGTTTTTCCGGCAGGGTACCGCTCAGGGAGACGGTGGCAATCGAACGCTGCATGCTGCAACTCCTGGTTGGGGACGCCGGCGCTCAGCGGCGGCGCGGTGCCGGGGGTTGCGGCGCTGGCCGCACGACCCATGCACCCGCCGACCAGGTGCCAGTCAGGGTGAAAGGATTATTGGCGCAGTCGCACGGCGCGGCAAACCTAAATGTACGAACCGGTTAGTTTTCCGTGCGTTTATCGAACAGAAGCCGGCTTGGCGAATTGACCCTGGGCATGCCCGCTGCGCACCATCTCCAGCGAATCGCCAGCCGGCCGGTGCCAGTCACCCCCGCGCCTGACGACAGGCATGCCGCCCACGGGCGCACGCCGACAGCGTTGTGCCATAACAATTTCAAGATTCGGGTTCCTACGATGTTCATAGTCACTGCCGTATTCGCCTGCCCTTCCCTGCCTGCCCTCGCGCGCGCCGACAGCGCCCCGCAGCCACGCCTGCGACGCCCAGCGGCCCACGGCTGACCGCTCGCCCCTGCCAGACCGGCAATCCCGCGCGCCCCGGTGGCGCCGATACCCGCAGCGTGGCGCCCGCGGCACCCCGTCCGCCCGCCCACATGCCCGACTCCTAGTCCGACTGGCGCACGTCCAGTCACCGAATGGATGGCCATGCCGATGAACCACTCCCCCAGCACCACCCTGCCCGCCGCCGGCCTTGGCCACGGCGGAATCGGCGACAAGATCCGCGGCGCCATGGCCGTCGGTAAAACGCGCTGGGGCATGCTCGCCCTGGTGTTCTTCGCCACCACCCTGAACTACATCGACCGCGCCGCCCTCGGCATCATGCAGCCGGTACTGGCCGAGGAGATGAGCTGGACGGCGATGGACTACGCCAACATCAACTTCTGGTTCCAGGTCGGCTATGCGGTGGGTTTCCTGCTGCAGGGCCGCTTCATCGACAAGGTCGGGGTGAAGCGCGCGTTCTTCCTCGCGGTGCTGCTCTGGAGCCTGGCCACCGGTGCCCACGGCCTGGCCACTTCGGCGGTCGGCTTCATGATCTGCCGCTTCATCCTCGGCCTGACCGAGGCGGCCAACTACCCGGCCTGCGTCAAGACCACGCGCATCTGGTTCCCGGCCGGCGAGCGCGCCATCGCCACCGGCATCTTCAACGCCGGCACCAACGTCGGCGCCATGGTCACCCCGGCACTGTTGCCGCTGATCCTGCATGTCTGGGGCTGGCAGGCGGCGTTCGTCAGCATGGGCCTGCTCGGCCTGGTCTGGCTGGTGTTCTGGGCCCTGAAGTACTTCAACCCGGAAGATCACCCCAGCCTCAAGCGCAGCGAGCTGGCGTACATCCAGCAGGAGGTCGAGCCCGAGCCGAGCAAGGTCGCCCTGGCGCGTATCCTGCGCATGCGCGGCACCTGGGCCTTCGCCCTGGCCTACGCGATCACCGCCCCGGTGTTCTGGTTCTACCTCTACTGGCTGCCGCCCTTCCTCAACGAGCAGTACGACCTGGGCATCAGCGTCACCCAGATGGGCATCCCGCTGATCCTGATCTGGCTCACCGCCGACTTCGGCAGCATCGGCGGCGGCATCCTCTCGTCCTGGCTGATCGGCCGCGGCATGCGCGCCACCACCGCACGCCTGCTGTCCATGCTGCTGTTCGCCTGCACCATCGTCAGCGTGGTGTTCGCCGCCAACGCCAGCGGCCTGTGGGTCGCGGTGCTGGCCATCGCCCTCGCCGTGGGCGCGCACCAGGCCTGGACCGCGAACATCTGGAGCCTGGTGATGGACTACACGCCCAAGCACATGATGAGCACCGTGTTCGGCTTCGGCGGCATGTGCGCGGCCATCGGCGGCATGTTCATGACGCAGATCGTCGGCTACGTGCTGACGGTGACGCACAATAACTATGCCCTGCTGTTCAGCGCGATCCCGGCGACCTACTTCCTCGCCCTGCTGTGGCTGTACCTGATGGCGCCGCGTCGGCTCAGCAGCGAGTCCGCCGGCTAAACGCGACGTTGCCGGTTCAGCCGCGGCGCTGCTGCCAGGCCGCCGCCAGCCCGCTCAGGCAGATCAGGGCGATGCCCGCCAGCCCGGCCAGGTCCGGGACATGGCCGAACAGCAGCGCGCCGAGCAGGCCGGCGAAGACGATCTGGCCGTAGCCGAAGGGCGCCAGCAGCGCCGGCGGCGCGTGGCGAAAGGCCTGGGTGAGGAACAGGTGCGCGGCCATGCCGCAGCCGCCCAGCGCCAGCATCCACAGGGCGTGCGCCAGGCTCGGCAGCTGCCAGAAGAACGGCACCAAGGCGCTCATCAGCAGCGTGTTGCACAGCCCGGCGAAGAAGTTGCTGGTGGTGGCGCTGTCGCTCTCGCTGAGCTTGCGCGTCAGCAACTGGTAGAGGCTGAAGCACAGCGCCGAGGCCAGCGGCAGCAGCACCGCCGGGGTGAACAGCGCACCGCCGGGGTGGACGATGATCAGCACCCCGGCAAAACCGGCCAGCACGGCCGCCCACTGGCCGCGACTGACCGCCTCGCCGAGCAGCGGCACGGACAACGCGGTGACCAGCAGCGGGGCGAGGAAATTCACCGCGGTGGCCTCGGCCAGCGGCAGGAACAGCAGACCGCTGGTGAACAGCAGGCTGGTGGCGCCCAGGCACAGCGCGCGCAGCAGCTGCAGGCCGGGACGTCGGCTACGCAGCACGCGCAGCCCCGATTGGGGCAGGAAGATGACCGCCATCAGCAGGCTGTGCACCAGGTAGCGCGCCCACACCACCATGACCACCGGGTAGAAGCCGGACAGGTACTTGGACAGCGCGTCGTGGCTGGCGAACAGCAAGGTCGCCAGCAGCACCAGGGCGATACCGGCCAGCGGCCGCGCCGGCGCGCCGTCCAGGCTGGCGGCCACGGCTACAACCGCGCCAGCAGCGTGCGGCTCTTGTCCAGCGCCAGCTGCGCGCGCTCCAGCGCGCCGACGCCCTGCTCCAGCAGCTGGCGGGTGGGAATCTCCAGGCTCAGCGGGATGTGCGCCGGCAGGCTGCGCAGCAGGCCGAGCAGGTCGCAGTCGCCGTCGCCGGGAAAGCGCCGCTCGTTGCGCGCCTGGCGCAGGATCTCGGCCATGTCGGCCGGGCGCGGCCCGGCCACGTCGCACAGCTGGGCGTAGCGCAGGCGCGCGGCCGGCAGCGCGGCGAGGTCCGCCAGGCGCGAGGTGCTGCGGTCGAAGTGGAAGGCATCGACCAGCACGCCGCCGTTGGCCCGGTCCGCCGCGGCGACGATGCGCGCCGCCTGGCGCAGGTCGCAGGCGTCGGTCCAGGGCATGAATTCCAGGTGCGGATGCAGGCCGTAGGGCGCGGAAAGGTCGCACAGGGCGGCGAAGTTGGCGGTCAGGCGCGCCTCGTCCGCATCGTTGCCGGCCACCAGCAGCTCGCTGGCGCCCAGCTCGGCGCCGGCGGCGAGGATGGCCTCGAACTCGGCGACGCGGGTCTCGGGCTTCAGGCGCAGGATTTCCACGTCGAGCACGCGGATGCCGGTGTCGCGCAGGCGCTGGCGGGTCTGCGCGCGCAGGCCGGCGTCGGCCACCAGGGGGAAGTGCTGCTCCTCCGGGGTGGCCGGCACCAGGCGCAGGCCGACATGGCTGTAACCGGCGCGGGCGGCCACCTCGACCATCTGCGGCGGCGACAGCTCGAGCACGGTGAGGGCGGCCAGGGAGAAAATGCGTTGGCTCATGGACTCTACTCTTCAGACGATCTGCGGTGCGCAGGCGCGGCCGGATTCGGCGGCCTGGCGGATGGCTTCGACCAGCGCCAGGGTGCGCCCGGCGTCCTCGGCGCTGACCAGCGGCGCGGCCTGGCCGCGGGCGACCTCGAGGAAATGCTGCAGCTGACGACGCAGCGCCTCGCCGGCGGCGAACGGCTCCTGCACCTGCAGCAGCGGCTCGTGCCAGCCGGCGCCGGCCTCGGCGTAGTGCCAGCGCTTGAGCTGGGGGATGCTCAGCGCGCCCGCGGTGCCGGCCAGCAGGTAGCAGGGCTGCTCGGCCTGGCGCGGGTAGACCGGGTTCTCGCCGGAATCCAGCTCCCAGCTCCAGGGCGCGGCCACCGCGTCGGAGCCGGTCAGGCTGCCCAGGGCACCGCTGGCGAACTGCAGCAGGATGGCGGCGCTGTCCTCGTTGGCGAAGCCGCGCACGCCGTTGCTGGTGAAGGCCTGCACCTGGCACACCTCGCCGCACAGGTGGCGCAGCAGGTCGAGGTCGTGGATCAGGTTGGTCAGCAGCAGCCCGGCGCCGGCCTCGCGGCGCCAGGGGATGGCGTAGTAGCTGTCGGGCTTGCGCAGCTGCCACAGCGCGGTGACGGTGGTCAGGCGGCCGAGCGCGCCCTGCTCGATCAGCTCGCGGACGCGCACGATCAGCGGGTTGTGCCGGCGGTGATGGCCGACCAGCACCGGCACGCCGCTGGCGCGGCTGGCGGCGACCAGCTCGCGCACCTCGTCCAGGTGTACGCCCACCGGTTTCTCCAGCAGCACCGGCACCCCGGCGGCGAGACAGTCCAGCGCGGTGGCGACGTGCAGGGCATTGGGGTTGGCGATGATCGCCGCCTCGGGGCGCGCCGCGGCGAGCATTTGCCGGTGCTCGGCGAAATGCGCCACGCCGCACTGCGCGGCGAACTCGGCGGCCTGCGGGCCGGGATCGGCGATGGCACAGAGCTGCGCCTCGGGCAGCTGGCGCAGGTGCTGCAGGTGCTGGCGGCCCATGACGCCAGCGCCGATCAGGGCGATACGCAGGGGAGAAGTCACGCGGGCGATCCTCTTGTCGTCGTCGAAGCGGAAGGCCAGGGGCTGACCTCTTTTTTAATTTAGAACTCAGTTCCAAAAAATTCGCAAGGCGAAAATGACGGCGAAGGATTGCCTTTGGTCGGTAGTCGGCGGGGAAGATGCGGGGCGATGGTCACTCCCGGATTGCATCCGGGCTACCGATCGGCGGCAGCTCGTGTGGGAGGCGCTTCAGCGGCGACAACAACAGGCGTCCGTCGCGGCTGAAGCCCCTCCCACAGCCTGCCCGATGCCAGTTCGTAGGGCGGATGTCGCTGTTCACATCCGCCAAAACGGTGGATCGGTAAAGCGCGATCCACCCTAGGTCCAGACGAGGCGCAGGGCGGGTATCCCGCCGCGAGGGGGCTCAGGCGAACAGTTCGGAAGCCGGGCTGGCGGCGGACAGTTCTGCGGCGGCGGCCAGCAGCTGCGGCGCCAGCTCGTGCAGGCGCGCCAGCGGCAGGCGCGCGCTGGGCCCGGCGATGCTGAGCACGCCGATCACCCGGTCGTCCAGCGGATGGCGCACCACCGCGGCCAGCGCCGAGGTGCCCAGCGAGGCGCTCTCCACCACCCAGGCGTACCCCTTCTCGCGGGCCAGGGCCAGGCGTTCGAGCAGCTCCTGCTCGCTGCGCGGCGCGTTGGGGCCGAACTCGGCCGGGTCGGCGATGCCCTGGCGCGCCACCAGCGCCAGCGCCTGCTCATCGCCCATGCTGGCCAGCCAGGCATGCCCGGAGGCGGTGTAGAACAGTGGCGCGTCGCGGCCCATGTCCGGGTCGTAGCGCAGACCGGAGCGGGCGCCCTGGCTCTTGGCGATCCAGGTCTGCCGCTCGCCGTCGATCACCCCCAGTCGCACCAGCTCGCCGCTATCCTCGGCCAGGCGGTCGAGGATCGGCTGCACCACGTCGGCGCCGCTGCTGGCCAGGTAGCGAAAGCCCAGCGCCACCAGCTTGGTCGACAGCCGATAGCGGCTGGTCTGCGCGTCCTGGCGCACGTAGCCGAGGCGGATCAGCTCGGCGAGCATGCGGTGGGTGGCGCTCTTGGGAATGTCCAGCTCGTCGGCCAGGCTCTGCATGGGCAGGCCGCGGGCGTCGCGGGTGAGACTTTCGAGGAGGCTGAGCGCGCGTTCGATCTGACTGCCGGCCATGGGAGATCCCTGCTGAATTTGCCGCGATTCTAGGAGACAGCGACCACCGGAGGCGAGCCCCAGGCTGGATGAGAATCGGCAGACGGGCGATACTGCCCACGCCACGACGAATGTACTAACCGGTTCGTTCTTGTTCGGTTATCGAACAGAACCCGGTTTGGCGAATTGAAATGGCCAGGGGGTCGGCCCACTATTTCGAGCACGCCCTGAAGCGAAGTCGTTTTCTGCCTGCTGCCATCCGACTTCGAAAACTCAGTAGCCAATAAATATAAAAAGGTCGATTGCCATGTCACAGCCCCTGCACCTGCGTGCCCCGGCAACCCCCGCAACCGCGCCGGTCGTTGCCCACTCCTCCAGCCTCGCGCTCGACGGCCGCGCCTCCCCGTCGCCCGCTGCCCTTGCCGTTCTCGCCTGCCTTGGCCGTCAGCTGCCGCCGCGCGCTGCGCTGCGAGCGCGACTGGCCCACGCGGCCTGACGACCATCCGTATCCGGACCGCGTCGCGGTTCCCCAGCCTGTCGGAGCAAGCGCATGAACAAGACAGAAAAAATGCTGGTCGGCGAACGCAGCTTCTGCGTGCTGCTGCTGGTCTTCAGCCTGGCCATCCTCTATCTGGCCTACCAGATCGCCGGCTTCAGTTCGGCCAACTCGCCAGGCGCCTTCCCCCTCGGCGTCGGCCTGGTGATGCTGCTGGCGGCGCTGAAGATCGGTGCCGAGACGCTGGCCAAGGCCAGGCCCGATTGCAGCGGCTGGCTGGATGCCTTCGGCCAGTTCCGCCGCGCGCATTTTCCCCGCCGCACGCTGATCTTCGCCGTGCTGGCGGTGGCCTACCTGGCCGCCATCCAGTGGATCAGCTTCTACCTCAGCACCTTCCTGTTCCTGGTGCTGTCGATCGTCTACCTGCGCCGCGGCCGGGTGGTCGCGGCGGTGCTGATCGCCGCCCTGTTGCTGCTGTTGATCTACCTGCTGTTCACCCTGGCCTTCAGCGTTTACCTGCCATAACGAGGCACCCGAGATGAGCGATACCTTTTCCTATCTGCTGATGGCCTGGAGCGACCCGCAGCTGCTGCTGCTGACCGCCCTGGGAACCTTCGCCGGCATCTACATCGGTGCCATCCCGGGTCTGTCGGTGACCATGGCGGTGTCGATCCTGGTGTCCTTCACCTTCTCCTGGGAGGTCAACGACGCCCTCGCCCTGATCGTCGGCATCTTTATCGGCGGCGTCTATGGCGGTTCGCGCAGCGCCATCCTGCTGAACATCCCCGGCGCGCCGTCGTCGGTGGCCACCGCCTTCGACGGCTACCCGCTGGCGCAGCAGGGCGAGGCCGGTCGCGCCATCGGCCTGAGCACGGTGATGTCGGTGATCGGCGGCCTGGTCGGCACCCTGATGCTGGCCAGCGCGGCGCCGCTGATCGGCGATCTGGCGCTGAAATTCGCCCCGCGCGACTACTTCCTGGTGGCCGCCATCGGCCTGCTGCTGGTCGGCAGCCTGGCCGAGGGTTCGCTGGCCAAGGGCATCTTCGCCGCCGCCCTGGGCGCGGTGATCGGCCTGGTCGGCATGGACCCGGTGACCGCCGAGGGGCGCTTCACCCTGGGTCAGGTCGAGCTGATGGGCGGCATCCACTACGTGGTGCTGATGATCGGCCTGTTCGGCGTGGCCGAGGCCTTCTACCAGCTGCACAACCTGGACAGCCCGGTGGTGCGGCAGAAGGTCGACAAGATCCTGCCGTCCTTCGCCATGGTGCTGAAGTTCCTGCCGCTGTCGATCCGCACCTCGATCATCGGCGTGGTGGTCGGCGTGCTGCCCGGGGTCGGCGGCGACATCGCCGCGCTGATGGCCTACGACCATGCCAAGCGCACCGTGAAGAATCCCAGCAGACCCTTCGGCAAGGGCGCCTACGAGGGCCTGGTGGCGCCGGAAACCGCCAACAGCGCGGCGGTCGGCGGTGCCTACGTGCCGATGCTGACCCTCGGCATGCCGGGCGATGCGGTGACCGCGGTGATCATCGGCGCGCTGGTGATCCACGGCCTCAACCCCGGCCCGATGCTGATGGTGGAGAACCCGCACATTTTCTACTTCACCGTCGGCAACCTGCTGCTGGCCAACGTCTTCCTGATGATCTTCGGCCTGATGGGCATCAAGCTGTTCGCCAAGTTCGTCGAGATGCCCAAGGCCGTGCTGATCCCGCTGATCCTGGTGCTCTGCGTGGTCGGCACCTACTCGATCAACAGCAGCATGACCGAGGTGTACTGGATGCTCGGCTTCGGCCTGCTCGGCTACCTGCTGAAGATCTTCGGCTTCCAGATGGGCCCGATCATCCTCGGCGCCATCCTCGGCCCGCTGATGGACACCTCCTACCGCCAGGCGATGTCCTCGGCCGGCGACAACCCGCTGGAGCTGCTGCAGGGTCTGGTCACCAGCCCGCTGTCGCTGATCCTCAGCAGCGCCGTGGTGCTGATCCTGCTGGGCAACACCTCGCTGCTGAAGAAACTCAAATCCAAGTTCAAGACCGCGGTCGCCCGCGGCTGACCTGGCAAGGCAAGGTGCGCCCCGGCCGACAGGGGCTTACAACAACAATCCGATGGAGAATCTCCACATGTTCAAAGCTCTACTGACCGGCGCCGCCCTCGGCCTCAGCGCCCTGACCCTGGCCCTGCCGGCCCACGCCGAATACCCCGAGCGCAGCATCCAGGCGGTGATTCCCTGGGGTGCCGGCGGCGCCACCGACAACGTGATGCGCAGCCTGACCCCCTACGTGGAGAAGGAGCTGGGCGGCAAGCTGATCCTCAACAACCGCCCCGGCGGCACTGCGGTGATCGGCAGCACCTTCGTCAAGCAGCAGCGCCCGAACGGCTACACCATCCTGCTCGGCGCCGAGAACCCGCAGCTGTACCCGGTGCTGGGCCTGGCCGACTTCGACTACAGCGACTTCTACCCGGTCAACATCATCGGCCAGAACGTGGTGGTGATCGCCGCCAACGCCGAGGCGCCGTTCAACACCATGGGCGAGCTGCTGGCCGCCGCCAAGGCCAATCCGGACAGCCTGCGCATGGGCTCCACCGGCGCCGGCGGCCTGCCGAGCACGGTCAGCGCGATGATCAATGCGGTGGACGAGCTGAAAGTGCGTGAAGTGACCTTCGGCGGCGACGGCCCCGGCATCACCGCGCTGATGGGCAAGCACATCGACTTCATGCCGCTGAGCCTGGCCGCCGCCCGCGAACTGGTACGCAGCGGCAAGCTCAAGGCGCTGGCCGTGTTCGCCACCGAGGAAACCCCGGAACTGCCGGGCGTCGAGCCGATCACCAAGTCCCTGCCGGCGATCGCCGAGTACCTGCCCTGGGGTCCGTTCTGGGGCGCCTTCGTGCACAAGGACACCCCGGACGAGGTCAAGCAGAAGCTGGTCGAGGCCTACGCCAAGGCCGTGGCCAACGAGGAGTTCCAGGGCTTTTTGAAGAACTTCGGCGCGCAGAGCCTGAACCTCAACGGCGCCGAGGCCGAGGACTTCCTCAAGCGCTGGCAGTCGGTCACCACCTGGTCGATGTACAAGGCCAAGGCCATCGAGATCGCCCCGGACTCGGTCGGTATCGCCAAGCCCTGAGACGGCGCTGAAACGAGCCGCCGGCGAACGCCGGCGGTCATTCCCCTCCCCTGCTGCTTTTTCCGCATCCGCTGCGGTGGAGGGATTCGTGCGCCCCGAAAATCAGTCACCACGAGGAACCATAACAATGAAAAACGCCGTCTCCCGTCTGCTCCCCAGCGCCCTGGCCGTGATCGCCGCCCTGCCGACAGGCGCCCAGGCCGCCGGCTTCGTCGAGGACGCCAAGGTCTCGCTGAACCTGCGCAACTACTACTTCAACCGCAACTACCTCAACAGCACCGACCCGCTGATCCGGGGCGAGCGCCAGGGCCAGGCCGAAGGCTGGACCCAGAGCTTCATCCTCGACGCCCGCTCCGGCTTCACCGAGGGCACCGTCGGCTTCGGCCTCGACCTGCTCGGCCTGTACAGCCTCAAGCTGGACGGCAACCGCGGCGCGGCCAACAGCCAGCTGCTGCCGATCCACGACGACGGCCAGGCCGCCGACGACTTCGGCCGCACCGCGGTGGCCGCCAAGGCGAAGCTGTCCAAGACCGAGCTGAAGGTCGGCGAGTGGTTCGCCGTGCTGCCGATCCTCCGCGCCGACGACGGCCGCTCGCTGCCGCAGACCTTCCAGGGCGCCCAGCTGACCTCCAACGAGATCGACGGACTGACCCTCTACGGTGGCCAGTTCTGGAAGAACAGCCAGCGCAACGACGCCAGCCGCGAAGAGATGACTTTTGGCGGCGTCGAGGGCGACGACTTCAACTTCGCCGGCGGCGAATACCGCTTCAACGCCAACAACACCCTGCTCGGCGTCTGGCACGCGCGCCTGGAAGACGTCTACCAGCAGAGCTACGTGCAGCTGACCCACAGCCAGCCGGTGGGCGACTGGGTGCTGGGCGCCAACCTCGGCTACTTCGACGGCAAGGACGAAGGCGCGGCCAAGGCCGGCAAGCTGGACAACAAGGTCTACCAAGGCGCGTTCACCGCCAAGACCGGCAACAACAGCTTCATGCTCGCCTACCAGCACCTGGACGGCGACAGCAAGTTCCTGCGCATCGACGGCACCAGCGGCGGCACCCTGGTCAACGACGGCTTCACCAACAGCTACGACAACCCCGAAGAGCGTTCCTGGCAGATCCGCCACGACTACAACTTCGCCGGCCTCGGCATCCCCGGCCTGACCCTGATGAACCGCTACGTCAGCGGCTCCAACATCCACGCCGGCGGCCGTACCGATGCCGAGGAGTGGGGTCGTGAATCCGAGCTGGCCTACACCATCCAGGAAGGCAGCCTGAAGAACCTCAGCGTGCGCTGGCGCAACTCCGACGTGCGTCGCGACGTCGGCCAGGACATCCACGAGAACCGCCTGATCATCAACTACCCGCTGTCGCTGCTGTAGTACCGGGCGCTTGCGTCCACCCGATTGACTCCAAGTGTGTTACGGCACCCTCGGCCCGTCCCCGCGACGGGTTTTTTTTCGCCGAGAAAAAACGCCAGGCCCGACCTATCAGGTGGTCGATCAGCGCTTGAGGCTTGTGGCAGGGGCGAAACCCGCGCCGATCTTGCGCCGCTCCGGCAACCGTGCGCTAAACGCACAGTATCGGCCGCGCTAGCCGGGTAATTGTTCCATTCGCCCTTGGCCCTCGCTCAAGGCAATCATAGAATCCGGAACCAGGTTCCATTAAATCCATTTTGCCCCAGGAGACACCCGCCATGGCCCACGCCGAACTCGACTGCGACCTGCTGATCGTCGGCTCCGGCGCCGCCGGCCTGGCCGCGGCGGTGACCGCCGCCTGGCATGGGCAAAAGGTCATCCTGGTGGAGAAGGATGCGGTGTTCGGCGGCGCCACGGCCTGGTCCGGCGGCTGGATGTGGGTGCCGCGCAATCCGCTGGCGCGCCGCGCCGGCATAGTCGAGGACATCGAGCAGCCGCGCCGCTACCTGCGCCACTGCCTCGGCGAGCATTTCAATGCCGAGCTGGTGGACGCCTTTCTCCAAGCCTGTCCGCAGATGGTCGGCTTCTTCGAGCAGCACAGCCGCCTGCAGTTCGCCGACGGCAACGCCATCCCCGACATGCGCGGCGAGGCGCCGGGCGCCGCCACCGGCGGCCATCAGGTGATCGCCGCGCCCTATGACGCCCGCGAGGTCGGTGCCCTGCTGCCGCGCCTGCGCAAGACCATGCCCGAGACCTCCTTCCTCGGCATGCCGATCATGGCCGGCGCCGATCTGGCCGCCTTTCTCAGCATGACCCGCTCGGCCAGGGCCGCGCTGCACGTGAGCAAACGCTTCAGCGCCCACCTCTGGCACCTGGCCCGGCATGGCCGCGCCATGCACCTGGTCAACGGCGTGGCGCTGGTGGCACGACTGGCCAAGTCGGCCGAGGACCTCGGCGTGCAGTTGCTCGAGTCGGCGCCGGCCACCGGCCTGCTGCGCGACAACGGCCGGGTCTGTGGCGCCGTGGTGCAACGCGACGGGGCCGAACAGCGCATACGCGCGCGCCGCGGCGTGCTGCTGGCCGCCGGCGGTTTCGCCCACGATATCGAGCGCCGCCGCCAGCTGTTCCCGCGCACGCCCACCGGCCACGAGCACCTGGCCCTGCCGCCGAGCGCCTGCAACGGCGACGGCCTGCGCCTGGGCGAGGCGGCGGGCGCCGCGCTCAACACCGATCTCAAGTCGCCGGTGGCCTGGGCGCCGGTGTCGCGGGTGCCCTACGCAGGCGGCCGCATCGGCCACTTCCCGCATATCATCGATCGCGGCAAACCGGGAGTGATCGCCGTGCTGCGCAGCGGCCGGCGCTTCGTCAACGAGGCCGAGGGCTACTACGACTATGTCGCCGCCATGCTCGAGGCGGTGCCGCAGGGCGAGGAGGTCTGCTCCTGGCTGATCTGCGACCACCGCTTTATCCGCCGCTACGGCCTGGGCATCGCCCGTCCGGCGCCGGTGCCGCTGTGGTCGGTGCTGCGCAGCGGCTACCTCAAGCGCGGCCACAGCGTCGAACAATTGGCCCAGGCCTGCGGCATCGACCCGCAGGGCCTGGCGCGGACCCTGGCCGAGTACAACCGCCATGCCGCGCATGGCGCAGACCCGGCCTTCGGTCGCGGCAGTACGCCCTTCAACCGGCGCAGCGGCGACGCCAGCCATGAGGGGCCGAACCCCTGCGTGGCGCCCATCGAGCGCGGGCCCTTCTATGCGGTGAAGGTCGAGCCGGGCAGCTTCGCCACCTTCGCCGGCCTGAAGACCAACGGCCAGGCCCAGGTGCTGGACGCGCAGGACCAGCCCATCCCCGGGCTGTACGCCGCCGGCAGCGACATGGCCAGCGTGATGGGCGGCCACTACCCGTCCGGCGGCATCAACCTCGGCCCGGCCATGACCTTCGGCTATATCGCCGCACGGCATGCGGCGGGTGTCGAAGAGTACGAAACGACGCTGGACTGAGTGCAACGGGGGGCCAGAGGTAGGTTGGCTTGCAGGGCGCAGCGGAGCACGCAATAAAAAACCGCCGCGCGGCGCGTGGACCGGCGGCGGTCGAGGGGAAACGCGGGTCAGTCCTGCTGGGATTCGACGCCCAGCTCGTCCCAGACTTCCTCGGCCAGGTGGAAGGTGGCGTTGGCCGCCGGGATGCCGCAGTAGATCGCGCTGTGCATCAGCACCTCCTTGATCTCGTCGCGGGTCACGCCGTTGTTCTTCGCCGCGCGCAGGTGCAGGCGCAGCTCGCCCTCGCGGTTCATGCCGATCAGCATGGCGATGGTGATCAGGCTGCGGGTGTGCCGCGACAGGCCGGGGCGGGTCCAGATATCGCCCCAGGCATGGCGGGTGATCATCTCCTGGAATTCTTCGTTGAACGGCGTGAGCTTGTCCAGGCTGCGATCGACATGGGCGTCGCCCAGCACCGCGCGGCGGACCTGCATGCCGGCTTCGTAGCGTTGTTTTTCGTCCATTTCAAACTCCGAAAGAGATGGTGCGCGCGGCGCACCCCACAGATACGGGCCGTAGGGTGCGCCGTGCGCACCATAACGGTCTCAAGCCTTGAGGAAATCCAGCAGCGCCTGGGTAAAGGCCACGCCGGCCTCGACGTTGGACAGGTGCGCGGCGTGGAACTCCACCAGCTTCGCCCCCTCGATCCGCTGCTGCATCAAGCGGCCGTGCTCGACGGTGGTCACCGGATCACAGCTGCCGCAGAGGATCAGGGTCGGCGCACGGATCGCGCCCAGCTGCTCGCGGAAATCGGCATCGCGCACCGCCGCGCAGTTGGCCGCATAACCTTCGGGCGAAGTCTGCGCCAGCATGCCGACGATGGGCTCGACCTGCTGCGGCTGCGCGGCGGCGAAACCGGCGGTGAACCAGCGCGAGATCGAGGCATCGCGCAGGTCACGCATGGCCTGCGCGCCGCCGGCCAGCACGGTGTCGATACGCGGGTTCCACACCTCCGGTACCCCGATCTTGGCGGCGGTATTGCACAGCACCAGGCGTGCGATGCGCTCGGGCGCGTTGAGCGCCAGCCACTGGCCGATCAGCCCGCCCATGGACAGCCCACAGAAATGCGCCTTGGCGATATCCAGCGCGTTGAGCAGAGCCAGCACGTCGCGGCCCAGTTGCTCGATGCTGTAGGGCCCTTCAGTCACTAGCGACTGGCCATGGCCGCGGGTGTCGTAGCGCAGCACCTGGAAATGACGGGTCAACGCCGGCAGCTGCACGTCCCACATATGCAGGTCGGTACCCAGGGAGTTGGACAGCACCAGCACCGGCGCACCGGCCGGGCCTTCGAGCAGGTAGTTGAGGTCGCCATCGGCGAGACGTACGGCAGGCATGGATAACTCCTAACGCGAAAATTGCTGGTGTTCGGCGACGGCCCGCTGCACCCAGCGGCGGGCCTGTCCCAGGTAATGGGCCGGATCGAGCAGGCGCTCGAGTTCGGCGGCGGACAGCTCGGCGCCGACCTCGGCATTGGCACCGAGCACCGCGCGCAGGTGCACGCCCTGCTGCACCGCCTGGCGGCAGCACTGCTCGACCAGATGGTGGGCGGCGTCGCGGCCGATGCGCTGGGCCAGGGCGATGCTCACCGCCTCGGCCAGCACCAGGCCCTGGGTCAGTTCGAGGTTGCTGCGCATGCGCGCCGCGTCCACTTCCAGCCCCGGCACCGCCAGCAGCGCCTGCTGCAGCGCACCGGAGACCAGGCAGCACAGCTCCGGCAGGGTTTCCCACTCGGCGTGCCACAGGCCGAGGCTGCGCTCGTGCTCCTGCGGCATGGCGGCCAGCATCGTCGCCACCAGGCCCGGCGCGCGGGTGGCGGCGCCGATCAGCACCGCGGCCCCCACCGGGTTGCGCTTGTGCGGCATGGTGGACGAGCCGCCCTTGCCCGGCGCAGAGGGTTCGAAAACTTCGCCGGCCTCGGTCTGCATCAGCAGGCTGAGGTCGCGGCCGAGCTTGCCCAGGCTGCCGGCGATCAGCCCGAGCAGGCTGGCGAACTCCACCAGGCGGTCGCGCTGGGTGTGCCAGGGTTGCTCGGGCAGATGAAGTTGCAACTCAGTGGCCAGCGCCTCGGCCACCGGCCAGGCCTGCTCGCCAAGCGCCGCCAGGCTGCCCGAGGCGCCGCCGAACTGCAGGCACAGCAGGCGAGGTTTGAGTTCCACTAAACGCTGGCGATGGCGGGTGACGGCGCCGAGCACGCCGGCCAGCTTCATGCCGAGGGTCACCGGGGTGGCCTGCTGCAGCCAGGTGCGCCCGGCCAGCGGCGTGTCGGCATGGCGCTCGGCCTGCGCCGCCAGGGCATCGCCCAGGGTGGCGAGATCGCCTTCGATCAGCTCGATAGCGGCGCGCAGCTGCAGCACCAGGCCGCTGTCCATGGCGTCCTGGCTGGTGGCGCCGAGGTGCACGAAGCGCTCGGCCTCCGGGCTGGCGGCGGCGACGCGCTGGCCCAGGGCCTTGACCAGCGGAATAGCGGAATTACCGGCGGTGGCGATGGCCTGGGCCAGCGCCGCATAGTCGTAGAGCTCGGCCCGGCAGGCGGCCTCGATGGGCGCCACCGCCTCAGGCGGGATCAGCCCCACGCGCGCCTCGGCCCACGCCAACGCGGCCTCGAAGTCGAGCATGCCCTGCACCCGGCCGGCGTCGCAGAAGATCGCGCGCATGGCCGGGGCGGTGAAGTAGGCATCGAAGAGTTGGTTGCTCAAGGCGGTCTCGTTCCAGCTGTTTGGGGTAAGCCTAGGTTGGCAGGGCGATGCGGGCGAATCCAGCGCGTAGGGTGGGCCGGGCGGCGATCCGTTTTAGCCCACCATGATGACAACGCACAGTGCGTAGGGTGGGCTTCAGCCCACCGGGGGCGTCATGGTGGACTGAAGCGAATCACTATCCCTTCACGCACTGTGGACATGGTGGGCTAAAGCCCACCCTACAGATGTCATTCACACCCGCTCGATGGCCAGCGCCAAACCCTGGCCAACGCCCACGCACATGGTCGCCAGACCAAGCTTGCCGCCGGATTTCTCCAGCTGGTGCAGCGCGGTCTGCACCAGGCGCGCGCCGCTGGCGCCCAGCGGGTGGCCGAGGGCGATGGCGCCACCGTTGGGGTTGACCTTGGCGCTATCGTCGGCCAGGCCCAGCTCGCGCATCACCGCCAGGCCCTGGGCGGCGAAGGCTTCGTTGAGCTCGATCACGTCGAACTGGTCGATGCCCAGGTTCAGCCGCTCCAGCAGCTTGCGCACCGCCGGCACCGGGCCGATGCCCATGACCCTTGGCGCCACGCCAGCGCTGGCCATACCCAGCACTTTGGCACGCGGGGTCAGGCCGTGTTTTTTCACCGCTTCGGCGGACGCCAGGATCAGCGCCACGGCGCCGTCGTTGACGCCCGAGGCATTGCCGGCGGTGACGGTCTTGCCCTCGCCGTTGACCGGCTTGAGTTTGGTCAGTGCCTCCAGGCTGGTGTCGGCGCGCGGGTGCTCGTCGGTATCCACTACGGTGTCGCCCTTCTTGCCCTTGATCACCACCGGAACGATCTCCTCAGCGAAGAAGCCTTGGGCCTGGGCACGCGCGGCGCGCTGCTGGCTGCGCAGGGCGAACAGGTCCTGATCGGCGCGGCTGACCTGGTAGTCGTCGGCAACGTTGTCGGCGGTCTGCGGCATGGCGTCGACGCCGTACTGCGCCTTCATCAGCGGGTTGATAAAGCGCCAGCCGATGGTGGTGTCCTCGATCTTCTGCTCACGACCGAAGGCAGTGGCCGCCTTGCCCATCACATAGGGTGCACGCGACATGGATTCCACGCCGCCGGCGATGGCCAGCTCCATCTCGCCAGAAGCGATGGCGCGGAAGGCGCTGCCCACCGCGTCCAGGCCCGAGGCGCACAGGCGGTTGAGGGTCACCCCCGGCACGCTGTCGGGAATACCGGCCAGCAGCAGCGCCATGCGCGCGACGTTGCGGTTGTCCTCGCCGGCCTGGTTGGCGCAGCCCAGAAAGACTTCGTCGATGGCGGCCAGATCCAGCTGCGGGTTGCGCTCGATCAGTGCCTTCAGCGGAATGGCCGCCAGGTCGTCGGCACGCACCGGCGCCAGACCGCCGCCGAAGCGGCCGATGGGCGTGCGAATGGCGTCGCAGATGAATACGTCGCGGCTCATTCCTCACCCCCGGCCTGGCCGTGGGCGGCCGCGGTGCGCGCTTCCAGGGCGCGCAGCGCTTCCAACTCGGAGTCGTTCGGTGCCTCGGTCACGGCCAGATTGTCGGCAAAGCGGATGGCCCAGCCGGTGTTCTCGATCACCTGCTCGCGGGTCACGCCCGGGTGCAGCGAGGTGACCACGAACTCGTGGCTGCCGGCTTCCGGCTCCATGATGCACAGGTCGGTGATGATGCCGACCGGGCCCTTGCCAGGCAGGCTGAGCTGCTGACGGTGGTCGCCGCCCTCGCCGAAACCGACCGAGGTGATAAAGGCCAGCTTGTCGACGAAGGTGCGGTGCGACTGCTTGAGGATGATCAGCACTTCCTTGGCGCTGCCGGCGATCTCCGGTGCGCCGCCGGCGCCGGGCAGGCGCACCTTGGGGTTGTGGTAGTCGCCGATCACCGTGGTGTTGATATTGCCGAACTTGTCGACCTGGGCCGCGCCGAGGAAGCCGACGTCGATGCGCCCGCCCTGCAGCCAGTAGCGGAAGATCTCGCCGGTGGGCACCACGGTGTCGGCGGTTTCGGCCAGCTCGCCGTCACCGATCGACAGCGGCAGCACGCTGGGCTTGGCACCGATGGGGCCGGATTCGTAGATCAGCACCACGTCCGGCGAGGAGGTCAGGCGCGCCAGGTTGGCGGCCTTGGACGGCAGGCCGATGCCGACGAAGCAGACCGCGCCGTTCTTCAGGCGGCGGGCGGCGGCGACGGTCATCATTTCGTTGGTGCTGTAGTCGCTGGTGGAAAGCGCGCTCATTATTTGGCCTCCGCAATCTTGTTCTGGAACTCGGCGAAATCGGCGGTGCCACGGATGTACTCGTCTATCCAGGCGGTAAAGCTCTCGCGGTTGCGGGCAATCGGGTCCCAGGCCTGGTAGAAGCGGTTGTCGCGCTCGTAGTAGCCATGGGCGTAGGACGGGTGGGCGCCACCGGGCACATGGCAGACGGCGGTCAGCGCCCAGCTCGGCAGCACGCAAGCGTTCATCGGCGCCTTGAGGTCGTCGACGATCTCCTCGACGGTGACGATGCAGCGCTTGGCCGCCAGGGCCGCTTCCTTCTGCACGCCGAGGATGCCCCACAGCAGCACGTTGCCCTTGCGGTCGGCCTTCTGCGCGTGGATCACGGTGACGTCCGGGCGCACCGCCGGGGTGGCGGCCAGTTTCTCGCCGGTGAACGGGCAGTCGATGAACTTGATGTTCGGGTTGACCTTCGGCAGGTCGGAGCCGGCATAGGCGCGCAGCAGGGCGAACGGCAGACCGGAGGCGCCAGCAACATAGGAGTTGGCCAGGTCGGCGTGGCTGTGCTCATCGATTTCCAGGGCGTTCGGCCACTTCTTCTCGACCGCGTCGCGCAGGCGGTGCAGCGAGCCGACGCCGGGGTTGCCGCCCCAGGAGAAGGTCAGCTTGCGCGCGCAACCGGCGCCGATCAGCAGGTCGTAGACCAGGTCCGGGGTCATGCGCACCAGGTGCAAGTCTTTCTTGCCCTGGCGGATCAGTTCGTGAGAGGCGGCAGTGGGGATCAAATGGGTGAAGCCTTCGAGAGCGACGCAGTCGCCGTCGTTGACGTGGCGCGAAATGGCTTCGCCCAGGGTGATGATGTCGGCCATCGTGGTGTTCTCGCTTGGGTTGCAGGTGCCACCGGGCAGGGGTGGCGGTGAGTTCAGATTAGGGCGCGCCATGCAGCGGAACAATCCGATAATCGCCTTATCGTGCGATTATCGAACCATTCCTGATCAGGGGTCGTTCTCCAGCTGCGCGCGCATGCCCAGGGCCAGCGCCTGCTGCGCGGCCAGGCGTTCGACGATGCGCTGCACTATGGCCAGCCGCGCGCTGGCGCCCTCGCGCATCTCGGCCATGGCCTGGAGGGCGTCGGCCGATTGCCCCAGGCCGGCGCGGCTGTCCTCCTCGACCCGGCGCAGGCCGCTGCGCGCACCTTCGGCGGCCTGCTGCAGGCTGCCGACGATCTGGCGGATCTGTTCGCTGGCGGTGTTGGCGCGCTGCGCCAGGTGGCGCACCTCGTCGGCCACCACGGCGAAACCGCGGCCCTGTTCGCCGGCGCGCGCCGCCTCGATGGCGGCATTGAGCGCCAGCAGGTTGGTCTGCTTGGCGATGTCCTGGATGCTGCCGACTATGCTGCCGATGCGCTCGGTCTGCTCGCCGAGGTCGTCGAACACCCGGGTCACCGGCGCCATATGCCCGGCCAGGCGCTCGATGGTGGCGGTGGCGGCGCGGATGCTCTCGGCGCTGCCCTGCACCTTGTCGCCGGCGCCGCGCGCCAGCTGGTCGGCGTACTGCATGTCGTCGCGGCTGGCGGCAATGGCCTGCTCCAGCTCGGCCAGGCGCGCCAGCAGCGGCGCCAGATCGAGCCGTGGTTCAGGCAGTACGACAGGCAGCGGCGGCGGCGCCACCGCCGGTTCGGGCTCGGCCAGCGGCGCCATGCAGGGCTCCGGACTGGCCGCCGGCGTGGGCCTGCGCTGCCAGGCGGCGCCGAGCCCGGCGAGCAGCGCCAGGGCCGCCAGAGCCTGGGCCAGCGGTTCGCCGACCAGCGCCAGGAGTACGGCGGCGCAGCCGGCGGCGAGCAGGGCGAGTAGCGTTGCGATCATAAGGGTTCTCCGGTGGTGCCAGGCACCCGGGCGGGCGCCTGGCCGGGGGCTTACAGCAGGTTCCAGGTGTAACTGAGGATCAGGCGGTTCTCGTCGATATCGCTGCGGTAGTTGGAGCGCGCGGTGACGTTGCGCACGCGCACGCCGAGGCCCTTGAGTGCGCCGCTCTGCACCACGTAGCCGATGTCCAGGTCACGCTCCCAGTCCTTGCCCTCGTAGCGCGCACCGCCACGGTTGGTGGCCTGGGCATCGACGTTGTCGCCGCGGATGTAGCGCACCCCGGCCACCAGGCCCGGCACGCCCATGGCGGCGAAGTCGTAGTCGTAGCGCAGCTGCCAGGAGCGCTCGTCGGCCGAGGCGAACTCGAATGTGGGCACCTCGTTGCCCAGCGGGCTGACGTTGGCGAACACCCGCGGGAAGGCGTCATCGCCGAACATCGCCTGGTAGCCGAGATAGAAGGTGTGGCCGCCGTGCTTGGCCGACAGCAGGGCAAACAGCGCTTGGTTGTCGATCTCACCGAGCAATTGCTTGCCGTCTTCGGCCGAGTCGTAGAAACCGAGGTTGGCACCCAGGGTCCAGGCGCCGACCGGCTCGCTGTGCTTGAGGCCGAGGAAGCGCTGCTGGTAGATATCCTCCAGCTGCGCGTACCAGGCGCCCAGCGATGTGCGCCCTGCGTTGAAGGCATAGTCGCCGCCGGCATAGTTGAAGGCGTCGCTGCTCGCCGCGCGCTGCGGCAGGTGGCCGAGCATGGCCAGCATCTGGTCGTCGCCGGCCTCGTTGCGCAGGCTGGTGGAGTTGAGATGCCCGGCCTGCAGGGTCAGCCCGGCCAGCTCGTTGGAAACCAGGCTGACGCCCTGGTAGCTGGGCGGCAACAGGCGAATGTCCGAGTAGGTCAGCACCGGCAGGTTGGGCTGCAGCTCGCCGACTTTCAGCTCGGTCTTGGACAGGCGCAGCTTCGCCGCCAGGCCCAGGCGGCTGTAGTCGTCGGCGGCCTTGCCGCTCTCGCGGGTCGGCAACAGGCCGGTGTTGACTCGATCCGGGCTGCTGTCGAGCTTGAGGCCGAGCAGGCCGATGGCATCCACGCCGAAACCCACCGGCCCCGGGGTGTAGCCGGATTTGAGGTTGAGGATGAAACCCTGCGCCCACTCCTCGGCCTTGGACTGCCGGTTAGGCCCGACTATGTCGGAAAAGTCGCGGCTGAAGTAGTAGTTGCGCGCCGTCAGCGTGGCGCTGGCGTCGTCGATAAACCCGCCCTCGCCGGCCTGGCTCAGGCTCGGCAGGCAGGCGGCAATGGCGGTGGACAGCAGGCAAAGGCGTGGGCTGTGTTTCATCGGTAGCGTGCTCTTGTTGTTATCGAGGTTGCAGAAACCCGCCCGGCAGCCCAGGGGTTGCCGGTTCGGGGGAATGGATTGGGGGTTATTCCCTGGCCGGCTCGCCGGCGGGACTGGCAATGGCGGCCGGCTTGCGCAGGCGCAGCAGCAGGTGCGCGGCGAGACCGAACAGCAGGCCCCAGAAGGCCGCCGACAGGCCGAGGAAGCTCACCCCGGAGGCGGTCACCAGGAAGGTGAACAGCCCGGCGTCGCGCTCCGCCGGCTCGCTCAGGCTGCGCGCCAGCGCCTCGCTGAACGCGCCGTACAGCGCCAGCCCGGCCAGGGCGGCGATCAGCGCCGCGGGAAAGGCGGCGAACAGCGACACCAGGGTGGCGCCGGCGATGCCGAGCCCCAGGTAGGCCAGGCTGCCGACCACCGCAGCCACGTAGCGTCGCCTGGGGTCTTCATGGGCCTCGCGGCCGGTACAGAGGCTGGCGGTGACCGCCGCCAGGTTCAGGCCGTGGCAGCCGAACGGCGCCAGCAGCGCGCCGCAGATGGCGCTGGCGCCGATCAGCGGGCTGGCCGGGGTTTGGTAACCGGCGCCACGCAGCACCGCCATGCCCGGCATGAATTGCCCGGTCAGCGCCACCAGCACCAGCGGCAGCGCCAGGTTGAGGGTGGCGGTGAGGCTGAACTCGGGGGCGATCCACTGCGGCGTGGCCAGCTCCAACACCAGCGCCTCGCTGCGCAGCTGGCCGCCGAGCAGGGTCAGCGCCGCACCCACGAGCAATACGCCGGCCACCGCGTAGCGCGGCGCCATGCGCCTTAGCAGCAGATAGGTGACGAACATGCTGGCGATCAGCAACGGCTGCTCGGGCAGCGCCTTGAACACCTCGATGCCGAAGGCGAACAGGATGCCGGCCTGCAGACCGGCGGCGATGGAGCCGGGCAGCCGGGCGATCAGCCGGTCGAAGCTGCCGCTGAGGGCGATCAGCAACAGGATCAGGTTGGCCACCAGGTAGGCGCCGATGGCCTGGTTCAGGCCCAGTTCAGGCAGGGCGCCGACCAGCAGCGCGCTGCCGGGGATCGACCAGGCGATCACCACCGGCGTGCGGTAGCGCAGGCTGAGCAGCAGGCCCAGCACGCCACTGCCGATGGAAATCGCCCAGACCCAGGACGACAGCAGCGCCTGCGACAGACCGGCGCTTTCCGCGACATGGAAGATCAGCACCAGCGGCCCAGCGTAAGAGATGGTGGTGGCGAGCAGCCCGGCCACCAGGGCGGGCAGGCTGAAGTCTTTGAGCAGGGCTTTCATGGTCCCTCGCAAGGTCAGGCTGGCGCTTCTTGAGAAACGCTCTTGTTGTGTGCGCCCACGGGCCGTGCCGGCACGGCCCAGGGTGCCGCCCTCACCCGCGAGCGGGCGAGGGCTCGGGGGCTCAGACGCCCTGCAGTGCGCGCGGCCGCGCGCTGCGGCGCTCGGCCTTGGGCGCCGGGGCCTGCTGCAGCTGGAAGTCGAACGCCAGCGTGGCGAAGCGCTTGGCCGAGATGCCGCGGTCGCGGGCGGCGGCCTCATCCTCGACGAACTGGATATCGCCGACCAGGCCCTCGCGGGTGGCGTAGGCGAAGTCGTCCCACAGGTACTGGTCGCCGGCCAGGTTGATCTGGGTGGTCAGGTGGCGATGGCCCGGCGCGGAGATGAAGAAGTGGATATGCGCCGGACGCTGGCCGTGGCGGCCGAGCAGGTCGAGGCATTCCTGGGTCGGACCCTGCGGGTCGCAGCCGTAACCGCTGGGCACGATGCTGCGTGCGCGGTAGCGGCCCTCGGCGTCGGTGACGATGCGCCGGCGCAGGTTGTAGTCGCTCTGGCTCTGGTCGAAGTAGGAGTAGTTGCCCTTGGTGTTGGCGTGCCACAGGTCGACCACCGCACCGGCCACCGGTTTGCCCTGGGTGTCACGCACCACGCCTTCGAGGAACATCACCGTGGCCACGCCGTCTTCCGTGCCGTCATCCATCCGCACCTGGCCCTCGGCCAGCGGCGCGCCGGCCACGTACAGCGGGCCTTCGATGGTGCGCGGGGTGCCGCCGCTGAGGCCGGCCTCGGCGTCCTTGGCGTCCTGCAGCAGGTCGAGGAAGTGTTCCAGGCCCAGGCCCGGCACCAGCAGGCCGAACTCGCTGCGCGCGCCGAGGCGGTTGAGGTAGTCCACCGCCTGCCAGAATTCGTCGTCGCTCACTTGCAGGTCTTCGATGATCTTCGCCGCGTCGCCGACGATGCGCAGCATCAGCTGCTTGAGGCGCGGGCTGCCCTGCTCGTTGTTGAGGCCGCAGGCCTCGCGGAACAGGTTCTGCACGTCTTGGGTGTGGGAGATTTTCACGGTCATGGTGGCGTACCTCGTTGTTGTTCTGGGAGATCAGCGGTCGTCGGCATGGATCGACGAGGGATGCCGGCACAGCGGCGTGACCTCGATGTCCATGTAGGGGAACAGCGGCAGTTGCAGCAGGGTGTCGTGCAGCGCCTCGACGCTGGCCACGTCGAATACGCTGTAGTTGGCGTAGTGCCCGGCGATGCGCCACAGGTGGCGCCAGGTGCCCTCGCGCATCAGGCGCTGGGCCAGTTCCTTCTCCTCGGCCTTGATCTGCGCGGCGCGTGCCGGGTCCATGTCGGCCGGCAGCCTTACGGTCATCTTCACGTGGAACAGCATCAGGATTTCCTCCGTTTCACTTGCGGGCGAAGAACGCCAGGCGCTCTTCGTCCAGGGTCAGGCCCAGGCCGGGGGTACGCGGCACCTGCAGGGCGAAATCGCGGTACAGCGGCGCTTCAGTGACGATTTCCTCGGTCAGCAGCAGCGGGCCGAACAGCTCCGTGCCCCAGGTCAGCTGCTTGAGGGTGACGAAGGCGTGGGCCGAGGCCAGGGTGCCGATGGCGCCTTCGAGCATGGTGCCGCCGTACAGGGCGATACCGGCCGCTTCGGCGATGGCCGCGGTGCGCAGCACGGCGCGCGGGCCGCCGTTCTTGGCGATCTTCAGGGCGAACACGCTGGCGGCGCCGTCGGCGGCCAGGCTGAAGGCGTCCTCGACGCTCTCGATGGATTCGTCGGCCATGATCGGCGCCGGGCTGCGCTGGTTGAGGCGCACCTGGCCGGCGCGGTTGATGCGCGCGATGGGCTGCTCGATCAGGTCGATGCCGTTGTCGCCCAGCACCCGGCAGGCACGGATGGCCTGGGACTCGTCCCAGCCCTGGTTGACGTCGACCCGCACGCTGGCGCAGTCGCCGAGCGCCTGCTTGATGGCGATGACGTGGTTGAGGTCGCGCTGCAGTTCGCCGGCGCCGATCTTCAGCTTGAAGATGCGGTGGCGGCGGATGGCGAGCATCTGCTGCGCCTCGTCGATATCGCGGGCGGTGTCGCCTGAGGCCAGGGTCCAGGCCACCTCCAGGCTGTCGCGCACGCGGCCGCCGAGCAGCTCGCTGACCGCCAGGCCCAGGCGCTTGCCCTGGGCGTCGAGCAGCGCGCTCTCGATGCCCGACTTGGCGAAGGTGTTGCCCTTGGCCAGCTTGTCCAGGCGCTGCATGCAGGCGTTGACGTTGGCCGCGTCCTGACCGCGCAGCGCCGGCGCCAGGTGGCTGTCGATGTTCTGCTTGATGCTCTCCGGGCTCTCGTTGCCGTAGGCCAGGCCACCGATGGTGGTGGCTTCGCCGATGCCTTCGACGCCGTCGCTGCAGCGCAGGCGGATGATCACCAGCGTCTGGTTCTGCATGGTGTGCATGGCCAGCTTGTGCGGGCGGATGGTCGGCAGGTCGACGATGGTCGCCGTCAGGCTTTCGATCAGGACGTGGCTCATTTCACTCTTCCAGTCAGTCGCCCCTCTCCTTGCGGGAGAGGGATCGAGGGTTAAAAGGCTCAGGCCTTGGCCGCCGCCAACGCCGCGGACGCCGCCTGGCGCCGCTGGCCGCTGAGGGTGAACAGCGCCATGGCCAGGGCCGCCACGGCACCGGGGATGGCGAAGGCGATAAAGTTCAGTTGCAGCGGCAGGTTGATCGCCATCAGCGCGCCACCGAGCAGCGGCCCGACGATGGCGCCGTTGCGGCCGATGCCCGAGGCCCAGCCGAGGCCGGTGGAGCGGATCGACAGGCCGTAGAACTGCGCGGCGCCGGCGTACAGCAGGATCTGCGTGCCGATGGTGGTGGCGCCGGCGATGAAGATCAGGCCGTAGAGCACCGGCGTCGGGCTGTTGAAGCCGAGCAGACTGATCGAGGCGGCGGCGGCGACGAAGAAGGCCACCATCACCTTGCCCAGGTTGAAGCGGTCGCCCAGCCAGCCGCCGAGAATGGCCCCGGCCATGCCGCCGAAATTCAGCGCCAGCAAAAACGACAGGCTCGACCCCAGGCTGTAGCCGGCGCTGGCCATCAGCTTGGGCAGCCAGGAGCTCAGCGCGTAGACCATCAGCAGGCAGCAGAAGAACGCCAGCCACAGGCACAGGGTGCGCAGCGCGCGGCCGTCGCGGAACAGCTCGAAGACGCCGACGCCCTGGCCCTTGGCATCGCTCATCTGCAGCTGGTCGGCGGCGTCGAGGGCCAGACCCGGCTCGACCTGGGCCAGCACCGCGCGGGCCTGCTCATGGCGACCCTGGCGCACCAGGAAACCCACCGACTCCGGCAGCTTCCACAGGATCAGCGGCAACAGCAGCAGCGGCACGGCGGCAGCGAAGAACATCGACTCCCAGCCGAAGCGCGGCAGCATGTAGATGCCGACGCCGGCGGCGAGCATGCCGCCCAGCGAGTAGCCGCTGAACATCACCGCCACCAGGGTGCTGCGCAGGCGCTTGGGCGCGTACTCGTTCATCAGCGCCACGGCGTTGGGCATCAGCCCGCCGCAGCCAAGGCCCGCGATAAAGCGGAAGATGCCGAACTCGGTGGGGTTGCTGGCAAAGCCATTGAGGATGGTCGCCGTGGAGAACAGCACGAAGCAGATGGCGATGCCCTTCTTGCGCCCGATCCGGTCGGCCAGGGTGCCGAAGCCGAGGGCGCCGAACATCATGCCGAACAGCGCATAGCTGCCCAGGGCGCCGGCCTCCAGCGGGGTCAGGTTCCACTCCTGCATGATCGACGGCAGCACCACGCCGAAGATGAACAGGTCGTAGCCGTCGAAGATCAGCAGCAGCGCGCAGAGCGCCATGACCATCCAGTGGAAGCGGGAAAAGCGTGCGTTGTCGATAACGGGGTGAACGTCTATCTGTCGCATGGCATCGGTTCTCGGTTTTGTTTTTGTTGTGAACGGTTCGGTTGGTGTTTGTAGGAGCCCGCTTGCGGGCGATGCTCTTGATGGATCGCCCGCAAGCGGGCTCCTACAGGAGTCGTGCTAGCCCAGATCCCCTCCGCCCACCGGCAGGGTCACGCCGGTGATGTAGGAGGCCTCGTCGGAGGCGAGAAAGAGGATCGCGCCGACCTGCTCGTCGATGCTGCCGTAGCGTTTCATCAGGCTGCTCTGCACGGTCTGATCGACGATCTGCTGGTACCAGCCCTTCTCCTCGGCGCTCTGTTCGGCGGCATTGCGCGGGATACGCCGCGGCGGCGCCTCGGTGCCGCCGGGGGCGGTGGCGTTGACGCGGATGCCGCGCTCGGCGGTCTCGAACGCCAGGCAGGCGGTCAGGGCATTGACGCCGCCCTTGGCTGCACCGTAGGGCACACGGTTGACCCCGCGGGTGGCGATGGAGGAGACGTTGACGATGGCGCCGCTGCCCTGCGCCAGCATCTGCGGCAGCGCGGCGTGGCAGCACCACAAGGTCGGGAACAGCGAGCGACGCACCTCGGCCTCGATCTGCGCCGTTTCGTAGTGCTCGAAGGGCTTGGCCCAGATGGTGCCGCCGACGTTGTTGATCAGGACGTCGAGGCGGCCGAAGCGCTCGACCGCCGCGCGCATCACGCCCTGGCAGTCGCCGGCCTGTTCCAGGTCGGCAGTCAGGCACAGCACGCCTTCATGCTCGGCCAGCTCGAACACCAGCTCGGAGCGGTCCACCGCCACCACCTGCGCGCCCTCCTCCAGCAGCCGCTCGGCGACGCGGCGGCCGATGCCCTGGGCGGCGCCGGTGACCACGGCGACTTTGTCTTGGAAACGCTTGTTCATCTGTCGACCTCAATCAAATGGTGCGACCGTAGCCCGGATGCAATCCGGGGCTGGTTCGTGGACTTCCCCCGGATTTCATCCGGGCTACGACTCTCGATCTGATCGCCAAACTCGTAGGAGCGGCTTTAGCCGCGAAGCTCTTGCACACTGGTTCGCGGCTAAAGCGGTACGCCGCCCGGCCGCTCCTACAAAAGCACTGGGCGGCGTGCCTCAGGCGCTGGCGGCGAACTTCTCGTAGTAGAAATTGGCCGGTGCTATGCCCTGCTCGCGGATATAGGCGCTGACCGCCTCGACCATCGGCGGCGGGCCGCACAGGTAGATGTCCACCTCGCCGTCGTTGAGGTGCTTGGGTTCGATGTGCTGGGTGACGTAGCCCTTGTGCGGGTAGCTGCTCTCCGGGTTGGCCACGCAGGCGCTGAAGCTGAAGCCGGGGATGCGCGCGGCGAAGGCTTCCAGCTTGTCCAGCTCGACCAGGTCATGGTCGTGGGTCACGCCGTAGATCAGGTGCAGCGGGTGCTCGCAGCCTTCGGCGGCGATCTTCTCCAGCATCGCGGTGAAGGGCGCCAGGCCCGTGCCGCCGGCCAGCAGCAGCAGCGGGCGCTTGATCTCGCGCAGGTAGAAGCTGCCCAGCGGGCCGGCCAGGCTGATGCTGTCGCCGGCCTTGGCCAGGTTGCTCAGAAAACTGCTCATCAGCCCGCCCGGCACGTTGCGGATCAGGAAGCTGACCTCACCGTCCTTCGGCAGACTGCTGAAGGAGTAAGCGCGCGTCTGCTCACTGCCCGGCACCTTGAGGTTGACGTACTGCCCCGGCAGGAAGGCCAGCTGGCTCAGGGCCTCGCCCTTGACCGACAGGGCGATGGTGCTGTCGGAGAGCTTGCGCACCGCGCTGATGGCCGCCTCGAAGCTGGCCTGCTGGGTCTTGCACAGCTGCGAGGAGGCCGGCACGCGGATCACACAGTCGCTCTCGGCGAGCATCTGGCAGGTCAGCACATAGCCCTGCTCGGCCTCGGCCTCGCTCAGGGCGTCCTCGATATAGTCCTCGCCGAGGTCGTACTGGCCGGCTTCGGCGAAGCACTTGCAGGCGCCGCAGGCGCCGTCGCGGCAGTCCAGCGGGATATTGATGCCCTGGCGGTAGGCGGCATCGGCCACCGTTTCACCCAGGTTGGCGTCGATAAAGCGGGTGACCCCGTCTTCGAAATTCAGTGCGATCTTGTGGCTCATGGCGCACCTCGCTATGCGGTTGGCGGCGTGCAGAATCCCGCGACGGGAGCCCATGGCCCCGCCGGCAGCGCTGCAGCGGATTCAGATGTGGTAGACGTCGATGATCTGTCTGACGTAATCGTTCTTCAGCACCACCTTCTTGGCCTTGATCAGCGGGTTCTCGCCGCGCGTGTCCAGGGTGTAGAAGCTGGTGCCGTAGAAGTGATCGACGGTCTTGTAGCGAAAGCTCAGGGTGTGCCAGTTGAAGCGCACCTTGCTCACGCCCTCGCCCTGCTCGACGATCTCGATGTTGTTGATGTTGTGCGAAGTCCGGGTGTCCGGAATGGTGGCGCTGGAGCGTTCGGTACGGATGCGGAACACCCGGTCTTCCAGGCCGCTGCGGTTGCCGTACCAGATCAGTGAGATCTCGGTTTGCGGGTTTTCCACCAGCTGATCGTGGTCATCCCAGGCCGGCATCCAGAACTCGGCGTCCGGGGCATACAGCTCCAGCCACTGGTCCCACTGCTTGTCGTCCAGGTAGCGCGCCTCGCGGTAGAGGAAATCGCGCACGGCGTCATAGGAAAGGCTCATTTACGCACCCTCCACGTGGATCAGTTGGTCCTGTTCTTTCTTCACTGCCTGGATCATCTGCTGCTGCCAGTAGTGGTGCTGCAGCACGAACAGGCCTTCGTCCTCGGTACGCACGCCGCTCATCAAGGGCTGCAGGTCGATCTCCCGGGCCGAATCGTCGGCGCCGTCGATCCAGTGCTTGGCGCCGCGGGACATGTCGTTCCACTGCATGGCGCGGCCGGCGAAGCCCTGCTGGCAGGCGCGGAACTCCTCCAGGTCATCTGGGGTGGCCATGCCGGAGACGTTGAAGAAGTCCTCGTACTGACGGATGCGCCGGGCACGGGCCTCGGCACTCTCGCCCTTGGGCGCGATGCAGTAGATGGTCACCTCGGTCTTGTCCACCGACAGCGGCCGGGCGATGCGCAGCTGCGAGCCGAACTGGTCCATCAGGTACAGGTTGGGGTACAGGCAGAGGTTGCGCGAATGGCCGATCATCCAGTCGGCGCGGGCTTCGCCGAACTCGGCGGCGAGGCGCTCGCGGTCGGCGAACAGCGGCCGGTCCTCGGGGTTGTCCCAGCGGGTCCAGAGCAGCAGGTGACCGTTCTCGAAGGAGTAGAAACCGCCGCCCTTCTTGCCCCAGCCGCCGGCGCTCATGGCGCGGATGTCGTCGCCGGCCTCTTTCAGCTTGCGCTGCTGCTGGGTGGCGGCGTAGTTCCAGTGCACGGCGGTGACGTGGTAGCCGTCGGCGCCGTTTTCCGCCTGCAGTTTCCAGTTGCCCTCGTAGACGTAGGTGCTGGAGCCGCGCAGCACTTCCAGGCCTTCGCTGGACTGGTCGCAGATCATGTCGATGATCTTCTTCGACTCGCCGAGGAAGTCCTCTAGCGGCGCCACGTCCTCACGCAGGCTGCCAAACAGGAAGCCACGGTAGGACTCGAAGCGGGCGACCTTCTTCAGGTCGTGGGAGCCGTCGCAGTTGAAGCTGTCCGGGTAGCCGGCTTCCTTGGGGTCCTTGACCTTGAGCAGCTTGCCGCTGTTGTTGAAGGTCCAGCCGTGGAAGGGGCAGGTGTAGCTGGCCTTGTTGCCGCTCTTGAAGCGGCACAGCATGGCGCCGCGGTGGCTGCAGGCGTTGATGAAGGCGTTGAGCTCACCGTCCTTGTTGCGCGCGATGAAGATCGGCTGGCGCCCCATGTGGGTGGTGTAGTAGTCGTTGACCTTGGGGATCTGGCTCTCGTGGGCCAGGTACAGCCAGTTGCCCTCGAAGATGTGCTGCATCTCCAGGTCGAACAACCGGGGGTCGGTGAACATCTCGCGCTTGCAGCGGAAAATGCCCTTGTCCTTGTCTTCTTCAAGCAGGCTATTGAGGTAGTCGAGTCCCAGGTTCATGGCCATGGCTCCGTTGTTATTGTTTCAACGGTTCCAAGGCTATGCCGCCTGATTGTCCGACAATATCCAGTTAGTGCAGGACCTTTATCCGTTTTCTGCAGGGTGCGACCAAGGTCGTAGAAGCCGCGTCAGCCATGGCCTGGGCAGAAACTCGGAAGGTGGAAAACCGCGAAGCGTTTTCCACCTGTAGCCAACCGGAAGAGCTACGACGCGTGTTTGATCGGAGGACAAGCTACCCGCTCGTAGGGTGTGCCGTGGGCACCGAAAACACGCGGAGCGATCAGGACTCGCGGCGACGCAGGGTATCGGAGGGCAGCTCGCCGAAGGCGCTCTTGTAACTCTCGGAGAAGCGGCCGAGGTGGAGGAAGCCGTAGTCCAGCGCCACCTCGGTGATATTGCGCACCTTGGCCGAGGGGTCGCTGAGGCAGGCGTGCACCCGTTCCAGCTTGCGCTGGCGGATGTAGTGCTTGGGCGTGGTGCCCAGGTGCTTGTCGAACAGCGCGTAGAGCGAGCGCGGGCTGATGTGGGCGAGCTGGGCCAGCTGCTCGAGGCTGATGTCCTGCTTGAGGTTGTCGTCGATAAATTGCACCAGGCGCTCGAACGAGGGGTTGCTCTCCGCCAGCTCCGCGCGGCTGACGTTGTTGCCGAGCAGGCCGAGCAGCTTGCTGGCGATGATCCGCGTGTAGTGCTCCTGCACCGAGGGCAGCGACTGCTCGCTCTCGGCCTCGTCGCAGACCAGGCCGAGCAGGTTGGTGAAGCCTTCGAGCTGCTGCAGCTGGTGGCGCGAGGCGAAGCGCACGCCGTCGGCCGGACGCTGCCAGTGGTTGTCGCTGCAGGCGCGCTCGATCAGCTGGCTCGGCAGCTTGACGATGAACTTCTCGCAGTCGTCGGAATAGGTCAGGTCGACCGGATCGTCGGGGTTGATCAGCAGCAGTTCGCCAGGGGTGAAGTAGTGTTCCTGGCCGTGGCCGCGCCACAGGCAGTGGCCCTGCAGCAGCATCTGCAGGTGATAGATGGTTTCCAGCGCCGGTGAGGTGACGCGCACGCTGCCGCCGTAGCTGATGCGGCACAGATCGAGGCTGGCGAAGCTGCGGTGGCTGAGGCTGGCGGCCGGGCGGCCGCTGTTGGGCAGGCGAATGCAATGCGAGCCGACATGCTGGTTGACGTAGTCGGATACCGCATAGGGGTCGGCATTGGCGAACAGCCGACTCTTCTCGTTGAGCAGACGACAGTCCATAACTCAGGGCGCTCTTATTGTTATCAACTGGCGAGTGCTGACGGGCCAAGGCTGCCCTCCTCGCTCGAACCATAGATACAGGCAAATGGCCTGCCGCTGATCACGAGCCGATCAACGGTTGACCGGCACAGGTTAGCGGCCTGGCGAGCTTAGGCAATCGGACCTTGGGCGAATATCGCGGCGGGCGATTACCGCCCGCTTTCGTCTGGGTCAGGCAGGATCTCCAGGGTGGATCGCCCTTTATCGATCCACCGACCTGGTGGATGTAAAAAGCGCCATCCTCCCTAGGATCTGCTCAAGAAGGCCGAAACAGCTGGCTGCTGAGGTCGCGGCTGGCGCTGAGCATCAGCGGCAGGTAGCGCTTTTCCAGCTCGCTGATCGGCACGCGGCCGGCGTGGGTGCTGACGTTCATCGCCGCCAGCACGTGGCCGGCGGAGTCGTACACCGGCACCGCCAGCGAGCGCAGGCCCTGCTCCAGCTCCTGGTCGACGATGCACCAGCCCTGGTGGCGCACGCGCTGCAGGCACTCCCATAGCGCCTCGGGGGTGTGCAGGGTACGGCTGGTCTTGGGCTGCAGCTCGGCGTGGGCCAGGTAGTCCTGCAACTGGTCGTCGTCCAGCGCGGCGAGCAGGATGCGGCCCATGGAGGTGCAGTAGGCCGGCAGGCGGCTGCCGACGCTGAGATCCACCGAGATCAGCCGCTGCGGAATCGCCGAGCGGGCGATATAGAGCACCTGCTCGCCCTCCAGGGTGGCCAGGTTGCAGGCCTCGTGCAGCTGCTCGCTCAAACGGTCGAGATAGGGCTGGGCGGACACCGCCAGCGGCGTCGACGACAGGTAGGCGTGGCCCAGGGTCAGCACCTTGGGCAGCAGCGAATAGGTGCGCCCGTCAGTGGTGACGTAGCCCAGCTTCATCAGGCTGTAGAGGCAGCGGCGCACCGCGGCGCGGGGGATCTCGGTGCGGTGGCTGATCTGGGCGATGGTCAGGTGGCGCTTGCGCTCCTGAAAGGCGTTGATCACCGCCAGGCCGCGGGCCAGGGAAGTCATGAAATTGGGATCGCCGGCGAACTCCTCGATGCGCTTGGCCGGCGACACGTAGGGCGGCGGCGCCAGGCTGGACAGGGGCGGACGGGTATCGCTCATGGAACCTCCGGGGCGGTCGACAGTGCCTGGCGATTATCGAACCCCGGTGCGGTAATCGCAAATCCCCGGAAAACTGATACCCGGTGCTGCACGCCCGCACGACCTGCCCTAGAATGCGCGGCCGTTTTCTCAGGCTGTCCGCACCATGCCCTTCACCACCCCCGCCCGCGCCTGTGGCATCGACTTCGGCACCTCCAACTCCACCGTCGGCTGGCTGCGACCCGGCCAGGACAGCCTGCTGGTGCTGGAAGACGGCAAGATCACCCTGCCCTCGGTGATCTTCTTCAACACCGAGGAACGCCGCCCGGTCTACGGCCGCCAGGCCCTGCACGAGTACCTGGAGGGCTACGAAGGCCGCCTGATGCGCTCGCTGAAGAGCCTGCTGGGCTCCAAGCTGCTGAAGAGCGAGACCACGGTGCTGGGCAGTGCGCTGCCGTTCAAGGCGCTGCTCGGCTTCTTTATCGGCGAGCTGAAGAGCCGCGCCGAACGCCTGGCCGAGCGCAGCTTCGACGAGGTGGTGCTGGGCCGCCCGGTGTTCTTCGTCGACGACGACGCGCAAGCCGACCAGGAGGCGCAGAACACCCTGGTCGCCGTGGCGCACCAGCTCGGCTTCAAGGAGGTGTCGTTCCAGTACGAGCCGATCGCCGCGGCCTTCGACTACGAGTCGAACCTGGACCGCGAGGAGCTGGTGCTGATCGTCGACATCGGCGGCGGCACCTCGGACTTCTCCCTGGTGCGCCTGGCACCCGAGCGCCACCAGCTGGCCGAGCGCCAGGACGACATCCTCGCCACCGGCGGCGTGCATATCGGCGGTACCGATTTCGACAAGCAGCTATCGTTGGCCGGGGTGATGCCGCTGTTCGGCTACGGCAGCCGGATGAAGAGCGACGCCTTCATGCCCACCAGCTACCACCTCAATCTGGCCACCTGGCACACCATCAACGCGCTGTACGCGCAGAAGACCCAGCTGGCGCTGCAGAACATGCGCTACGACATAGTCGACGCCACCGGCATCGACCGCCTGTTCGGCCTGATCGAACAGCGCGCCGGGCACTGGCTGGCGATGCAGGTGGAAGACAGCAAGATCGCCCTCAGCGAGCAGGACGCGCGCGCCATCGACCTGTCGCGCGTGGAGCCGGGGCTGGTCGCGGAACTGAGCCGGCCGCTGTTCGAAGAGGCCATCGAGCCACTGCTGGAACGTATCCGCGCCAGCCTCGGCCAGCTGCTCGCCGATGCCGGCATCGCCGCCGAGCAGGTCGACACGCTGTTCTTCACCGGCGGCTCCAGCGGCGTGCCGGCGCTGCGCCAGAGCGTGGCGGCCATGCTGCCGAATGCGCGCAGCGTGGAAGGCAACACCTTCGGCAGCATCGGCAGCGGCCTGGCCATCGAGGCGAAGAAGCGCTACGGCTGAGGCGCCTTGCGCCCCCTTGGGCCCGGACCCTTGGTTGGGCTGAGGAGCCCGCGACGAAGCCCAACGGGGGCGTCCGCCGGCCCGCGGTTGGGCTTCACGGCGCGCAGCGACAATCTACCGAGGGCCGGCCGATTCTGTTTCCAAATGCTGCCCACCCGCCGCGGCGCGGGCTGCAGGGTCTAGGTTTACCCGGTGTCCAACCAGCCACACCGGGTGACCGCCATGCTGAAGAAACTGCTGCTCCTCGCCACCGCGCTCGGCCTGCTGCTGGCCGGCGCCCTCGCCCAGGCCCACCACGGCTGGAGCTCCTACGACGCCGATCGGACCCTGAGCCTGGAAGTGCCGCTGCAACAGGTCAACTACCGCAACCCGCACGCCGACGTGAGCATCGAGCACGACGGGCGCAGCTGGCTGGTGATCCTCGCCCCGCTCAGCCGCCTGCAGGCTCGCGGCCTGCCGGAAGCCGACCTGACTGTGGGCAAGACCGTGACCATCGTCGGCTACCCGCGCAAGGACGGCACCGCGGAGATCCGCGCCGAGCGCATCATCGTCGACGGCCGCACCATCGAACTGCGCTAGATGGACGTGCTGACCGCCTGGGCCGCCTGGCTGGAGGCCTCGGCCCTGGGCGAGCAGATGCGCAGCTCGACGCTGCTCTACCCGGCGCTCAACCTGCTGCACCTGCTCGGCCTGGTGCTGTTGCTCGGCAGCATGCTGCTCGATGCACGCCTGCTCGGTGCCGGTCGCGGTTTCCCGCTGGCGGCGGTGTCGCGCGCGCTGACGCCGCTGGCGGTGGCCGGCCTGCTGTTGTTGCTGGGCAGCGGCTTCTGCCTGTTCGCCGCCGACGCCGGGCCACTGCTCGGCAACCGCCTGCTGCAGTTCAAGCTGCTGCTGATCGCCCTGGGTATCGGCAACGCCCTGTTGTTTCGGCATCTGTGGAGCGCCCGGCTGAGCGACTGGGACGGGCGCGCACCGCTGCTCGGTCGGCTGCAGGCTGCGCTGTCGCTGCTGGCCTGGCTACTGGTGATGAGCCTCGGCCGCCTCCTGGCTTACTTCTAGCCCGGCGCGCTTTGCCTTATCCTGCGCGCCTTCGCCCCCCAACAGGAATGCCCCGATGAAAGCCCAGCTGGAAGAACTGATCGCCAAGATAAGCTCCGGCTGCCTGCCCGAGGACGAGATCGCCCGCATCGCCGACGAAGCGGCGCAGGCCTATGCCGACCCGGCCGCCTTCCTCGCCGCCAACCCCGACGTCAACTACGACGACGACTTCCCCATCCCGCTGGGCGAATGGGTGGTGGTCGGCAGCCTGCCGGATACCGTGCTGTTCCAGGCCGACAGCTACCAGGAGCTGTTCCAGCAGATCACCGAGTCCTTCGGCCCGCAGGTGCCGTTCGTGCTCAAGGCCAAGCAACTGGCCAAGACCGAACCGCTTACCGCGCTCAATCGCATCCAGGTGCAGCTCTCGGCGCTGTCGCCGGAAACCGGCGGCTACGTGCTGGTGGACTTCAGCGAACCGCTGGACGACGAGCTGCAGGCAGTGCTGGTGTACGCCAGCGACCTGCCGCGGGTGATGGAGCTGGCGGTGGAAGTGGGCATCTACGCCGCGCCGGCGCTGGAGGCCTTGAAGGCGGCGCAGGCGGGGGAGTAAGCCACAGGATTTGCCCTCTCCCATAAATGGGAGAGGGGCCTAATCGCAGCCCTAGCCCGGCTCCAATCCGCGGCCAACCCGGCCAACCACCCCGGATTGCATCCGGGCTACAAGGCTCCGCGCAGCGCTTTCTCGAACAACGCACTGTACTGCGCGGCGCTGAAGGCGATGGGGTTGGTGCCGGCCGAGGGATCGACCTCGGCCATCCGTCCCACCTGCTCGATGCGCCGATCGTCGATGCCGATCTCGCCCAGGCTGTGGGCAATGCCCACCTCGCTGCGCAGCGCCAGCACCCAGTCCAGCACCGCCTCGAAGCCGCTGCCCGGCAGCGCCAGGTAGCGCGCCATCTTCTCCATCTGTGGCTCGATGGCACCGCGATTGGCCACCAGCACGTAAGGCATCAGCACTGCGTTGAGCAAGCCATGGTGGGCGTCGTACAGCGCCCCCAGTGGATGGGCCAGCGCGTGCATGGCGCCGAGGCCACGCTGGAAGGCGGTGGCGCCCATGCTCGAGGCCACCAACATCTGCAGCCGCGCCTCGACGTCGGAGCCCTGACTGACCGCACGTGGCAGGTACTGCTGCACCAGGCGCATGCCTTCCAGGGCGATGCCCTCGGCCATAGGATGGAACAGCGGTGAGCAGAAGGCCTCCAGGCTGTGCGACAGCGCGTCCATGCCGGTGGCGGCGGTGATCTTGGCCGGCAGTCCGACCGTCAGCTCGGGGTCGAGAATCACCAGCGCCGGCAGCATCCGCGCGTGGAAGATGATGCGTTTGATCTGTGCCGCGTCGTCGGTGATCACCGAGGCGCGGCCGACTTCCGAGCCGGTGCCGGCGGTGGTCGGCACCGCCACCACCGGCGCCATGCCGGCGACCTTGACCCGGCTGGCGTTGTCGCCGACGTCCTCGAAATCCCACAGCGGCCGATCCTGGCCGACCATCAGGGCGATGGCCTTGCCGGCATCCAGCGCCGAGCCGCCGCCGAAGGCGATCACCCCGTCGTGCCCGCCGGCATTGAACGCGGCCACACCGTCCATCACGTTGGCGCCGGTGGGGTTGCCCTTGATCGCCGAGAACAGCCCTGCCTTCAGCCCGGCATCGCGGCACTGGCGCAGCGCCGCGTCGATCATCGGCAGTGCGGCTAGGCCGGGGTCGGTGCACAGCAGCGGCGCGCGCATGCCGAGCTGGCGGCAGGACTCGGCCAGCTCGCTGATGCGGCCGACGCCGACGCGCATCGAGGTCGGGTAGTTCCAGTTCATGCGGTATCGATTCAGGTCCATGGCGCGCCTCACAGCTGAGTCTTGAAGTGGAAGGATTTCGGCCGGGTCAGCTGCTCGTAGCCGACCCGCGACAGGGTGCAGCCGCGCCCGGAGTGCTTCACCCCGGTCCAGGCCAGGCCGGGGTCGAGGTAGTCGCAGCGGTTGAGAAATACCGTGCCGGCCTCCACCCGGTCGGCCAGGGCCATGGCGGCGTCGACGTCGCGGCTGAAGATCGCCGCGGTCAGGCCGAACTCGCTGTCGTTCATCAGCGCCAGCGCCTCCTCGTCGCTGGCGACCTTCTGGATGCCCACCACCGGGCCGAAGGATTCCTCGGTCATCACCCGCATGCCGTGGTGCACCCCGGTCAGTACCTGCGGCGCCAGATAGGGCGTGCCCGGGGCATCCAGGGGGAACTCGGCCGGGTCGATATGCGCCTTGGCGCCCTGGGCGACCGCCTCGGCGATCTGGCCGCGGACGAAGTCGGCGGCGTCGCTGCGCACCAGCGGACCGAGGGTGGTCTGCGGGTCGTCCGAGCGGCCCAGGTGGTACTGACGCACCAGCGCCACGGCGCGTTCGACGAAGGCGTCGTAGAGCGACTCGTGCACATAGATGCGCTCGATGCCGCAGCACGACTGGCCGGAGTTGAAGAAGGCGCCGTCGATGGCGGTTTCCACCGCGTGCTGCAGGTCGGCATCGGCGCGCACATAGGCCGGATCCTTGCCGCCCAGCTCCAGGCCGACGCTGATAAAGCGCCCGGCCGCCGCCCGCTCGACCATGACCCCGCCCGGCACTGAGCCGGTGAAGGCGACGTGGGCGATGCTCGGCGCCTGGATCAGCGCCTCGGTGTCGCCGTGGCTCAGGTGCAGGTACTGGAACACGCCCTCGGGCAGTCCGGCCTCGGCGAAGGCCTCGACCATGCGCTCGGCGCACAGCGGGGTCTGCGCCGAATGCTTGAGCAGCACCGCGTTGCCCGCCAGCAGCGCCGGCAGCACCGCATTCACCGCGGTCAGGTAGGGGTAGTTCCAGGGTGCGATGACCAGCGCCACGCCCAGCGGCTCGCGGCGGATAAAGCGGGTGAAGCCGGGCTTATCCGGCAGGCGAATGTCGGCCAGCGAACCCTCGGCGATATCGGCCATATGGCTGGCGCGCTCGACGAAACCGCGGATCTCGCCGGCGGCGTAACGGATCGGCCGCCCCATCATCCAGCACAGTTCCTCGGCCAGCTGGCTCTCGCGTGCGGCGAAGGCGGCGATGGCGCGCCGGCCGATGGCGATGCGCTCACTCAGCGGCGTGCGTTTCCAGGTCTGCTGCGCCAGCTCGGCCCTGGCCAGCGCGGCCTGTATCTCGGGGTTGGAGGCCAGACGACGCTCGACGTAGACCGAGCCGTCGATGGGAGAAATGCATTGCAGCTTGCTCATAAGGTGCTCCAGAAACCTGCCCGCATGGCCTGGATGCATGCCGGGGACACTCGGCAACAGCGCCCCGGATTGCATCCAGGCTGGGGGAATGGGGAATCAGATGATTTCGAAGTAGCGATCCAGCTCCCAGTCGCTGACATGGCGGCGGTACTCGCGCTCCTCCCATTCGCGGCTGGCGGCGAAGTGCTCGACGAAGGCGTCGCCGAACAGCTCGCGCGCGGCCTGCGAGGCCTTCAGGCGCTGCGCGGCGTCCCACAGGGTGCGCGGCAGCGCCAGCTCCTCGGGATGCTTGACCGCGTAGGCGTTGCCGCTGACCGGCGCGGTCGGTTCCCACTCCTGCATGATCCCGTACAGCCCCGAGCCGATGGCCACCGACAAGGCCAGAAAGGGATTGCCGTCGGCGGCGCCGAGGCGGTACTCCTGGCGCTGCGACTTGTCGCTGCCGGGGATCACCCGCAGCGCCGCGGTGCGGTTCTCCACGCCCCAGGTGGCGTCGGTGGGCGCCCAGAACCCGGGAATCAGACGCCGGTAGCTGTTCAGCGTCGGCGCCACCATGCACAGGAATTCCGGCATCAGGCGCTGCTGCCCGGCGAGGAAATGCCGCTGCAGCTTGCTCATGTTGTGCGCCTGATCGGGGTCGTAGAAGGCCGACTTGTCGCTCGCACGGTCGCGCAGCGAGACGTGGATATGCCCGCTCTGCCCCGGGTACTTGCCCGACCACTTGGCCATGAAGGTGGCCATCAGGCCGTTGCGCTGGGCCAGCACCTTCATGAAGGTCTTGAACAGCGCGCCCTTGTCCGCCGCCGCCTCGGCGCGGTCATAGGCGATGGCCGCCTCCAGCACGCCGGGCCCGGTCTCGGTGTGCAGGCCCTCGATGGGAAAATCCATGCTCTCGCCCATCTCGAGGATCTGGTGGTAGAGCTCGGCATGCACCGAGTTACGGATCATCGAGTAGCCGAACCAGTCCGGGGTGAAGGGTTTGAGGTCGCGAAAGCCCTTGGCCCGCGCCGACTCCGGCGTCTCGTCGAACATGAAGAACTCGTACTCCAGCGCCGCATAGGGCTCGAAGCCCATGCCCTGGCAGCGCTCGACCACCCGCCGCAGGGTGCCGCGCGGGCACACCGCCTCGGCCTGCTGGTCGAATTCGGCGAGAAACAGCAGCATGCCGTTCTCGAAGGGAATCTCACGGCAGGTGTGCGGCAGGATGCGCACCGGCGCGTCGGGGTAGCCGGTGTGCCAGCCGGTGTACTGGGCGTTGTCGTAGAGCTGGTCCTTGACGTCCCAGCCGAGCACCACGTCGCAGAAGGCGAAGCCGTGCTCCAGGGCGGAGAAGAACTTGCTGCGGCTCATGTACTTGCCGCGCATCACCCCATCGTTGTCGAACAGGCCGACTTTCACGTGGCTCAGGCCACGCTCCTCGACGATGCGCCGGGCATCGCCAAGGGTCTTTACATCCCGTGGTTTGAACATGCTAACCCCTGTGTCTTGTTGTTATGGCGGGCGGGTTGGGCGAGCGGCTGGGCAGCCATGACCGGCTAGGCCGGCGGCGCATGGGCACAGCGCGACGCCTCTCACAGCGTCCGTTTCAGGCCCATTGAGTGTGGTACAGGATTGCCGGGCTGGCAGGGCTGGGGCGGGAAAAATCTGCGGGGGCGGCGCAAGGATCCAAGGACAACGGGCATTGACCTTGCGGCGACTGCGGTTCGTGGGCGGCCCCGCGACACCTGCAGAGGGCAGCGGTCATCGCCATAAAAAACCGCGCCCGTACCTCGCGGCACGGGCGCATGGCCTCACCTGACAAGCCGCCGGATTCAACCGCGATAAGGCGCCCCCGCCTTGGCCATCAGCGCGTTGTACTTCTTGAAGATGTCCACCACCTTGGCGCAGCGCGGGCTGGTCTTGGCGATCTCGTCCCAGAACTTCAGCGCCTCGGCCTCCACCGTGGCCCACTCCTCGGCCGGGATGGAGGTCAGCTGCAGCTTGCCGCCCTCCACGCGCAGCTGCGCCTCGCCGCCCCAGTACCAGTGCTGACGGTAGTAGTTGGAGCTGTCCATGCACAGCTTGAACAGGGTCTTGAGGTGTTCGGGCACCTCGGCCCACTTGTCCGAGTTGGCGAAGTAGGAACCGATCCAGGCGCCGGAGATGTTGTTGGTGAGGAAGTACTTGGTCACGTTGGCCCAGCCGACGGTGTAGTCCTCGGTGATGCCGGACCAGGCGATGCCGTCCAGCTCACCGGTCTGCACCGCCACCTCGACGTCCTCCCAGGGCAGGGTCACCGGGATCACGCCGAAGCGGGCGAGGAACTTGCCGGCGGTGGGGAAGGTGAAGATGCGCTTGCCCTTGAGGTCGTCGAGCTTGGTGATCGGCTGCACTGTGGCGAAGTGGCAGGGGTCCCAGGCGCCGGCGCCGAGCCAGGTGACGCCCTTGACCTCGCCGTAGGCCTCGGCCCAGATGTCGTTGAGGCCGTACTGCTCGAACAGCACCGGCACGTCGAGGCTGTAGCGGGTGGCGAAGGGGAAGTAGCCGCCGAACACCGAGACGTCCACCGGCGCGGCGATGGAGTCATCGTCGCTCTGCACCGCGTCGATGGTGCCGCGCTGCATGGCGCGGAACAGCTCGCCGGTGGGCACCAGCTGGTCGGCGAAGTACAGCTGGATCTCCATCTGGCCGTTGGCGGCCTTGTTGAAGGCGTCGATCGACGGCTTGATCACGTGCTCGGCCAGCGCCGGGCCGGCGTAGGTCTGCAGGCGCCAGGTGATCTTCTTCGGCTCCTGCGCGTAGATGTGCGCCGAACCCAGGGCAGCGGTACCGACCGCGGCGGTTTTCAGGAAATCGCGTCTCGTACTCATGCTGTTCTCTCCAATAGTGTCGATGCAGATGCAATACAACCGCTCATTGCCGCCGCAGCCGCAGCGGCCTTGCCAGTGACCGGCAGGCGCCGGCTCGACTGCTGGCGCGCCAGGCGCGCCGATTTCCGAAGCTCAGCCGCCGTAGTGCAGCTGCGGCAACCACAGCGCCAGCTGCGGGAAAACCATCACCAGGATCAGGGTCAGGACCATCACCAGCACGAAGGGGGTGACCGAGACGTAGATGTCGCGCAGGCTCACCTCGGGCGGGGCCATGGCGCGCATGAGGAACAGGTTGTAGCCGAACGGCGGGGTCATGTAGGCGATCTGGCAGGTGATGGTGTAGAGCACGCCGTACCACACCAGGTCGAAGCCCAGCGCGCCGACCAGCGGGATGTAGAGCGGCGCGACTATGACCAGCATGGCAGTGTCGTCGAGGAACATGCCCATGATGATGAACGACAGCTGCATCATGATGAGGATCTGCCAGGGCCCCAGGTGCAGGCTGTCGACGAAGAAGGTCTCGATCGCCCGCACCGCGCCGAGGCCGTCGAACACCGCGCCGAAACACAGCGCAGCGAGGATGATCCACATGAACATGCAGCTGATGGCCAGGGTCTTGCGCAGCGTCTCCTCCAGCACCTGGCGGTTCAGCCGGCGCTTGACCAGCGCCATCAGCATGGCCGCGGCGGCGCCCACCGCGGAGCTTTCCACCAGGCTGGTGTAGCCCAGCAGGAACAGCCCGGTCATGGCGAAGAAGATGAACAGCGGCGCCAGCCCGGCGCGCAGCAGCAACAGCTTTTCCCGGCGGCTGACCTGCAGCCGCTCGGCCTCGGCCAGGGGCGGGCCGAGCTGTGGCTGCAGACGGCAGCGCACGACGATATAGAGCACGAACAGGCACGCCATCAGCAGGCCGGGAATGGCCCCGGCCAGCCACAGCTGGCCCACCGGCTGACGGGCGATCATGCCGTACAGCACCAGCACCACGCTGGGCGGAATGAGGATGCCCAGCGAGCTGCCGGCCTGGATCACCCCGGTGACCATGATCTTGTCGTAGCCGCGGCGCAGCAGCTCGGGCAGGGCGATGCTGGCGCCGATGGCCATGCCGGCCACGCTCAGCCCGTTCATCGCCGAGATCACCACCATCAGGCCGATGGTGCCGATGGCCAGCCCGCCCGGCAGCGGCCCCATCCACACGTGGAACATCTTGTACAGGTCTTCGGCCAGGCCGGACTCGGAGAGCATGTAGCCCATGAACACGAACATCGGCAGGGTCAGCAGCGGGTACCACTTCATCAGTTTCATCGCCGCGCTGAAGGCCATCTCCGAGCCGCCGTCGCCCCACAGCAGCAGCGCGGCGGCGGCGGCGACGAAGCCGATGGCGCCGAACACGCGCTTGCCGGTGAGCAGCAGCAGCATCATCGAGGAGAACATCAGCAGTGCGATCAGCTCGTAGCTCATCACAGCGTCTCCCCGCGAGCCGCGTAGAGGTCCTTGAAGAAGGTGGAGATGGCCTGCAGCAGCATCAGGGCGATGCCGAAGCACATGACGATCTTGATCGGCGCCATATAGGGCGACCAGGCCGAGTAGCTGGTTTCCTGGTATTCCAGGGCGTATTCGGTGGAGGAGATGCCGCCGATCAGCAGCAGCACCAGGTAGAAGATCAGCATGAACACGGTGATCGCATCGACCACGGCGCGGGTGCGCGGCGACCAGTGGCTGTAGGCCAGGTCCATGCGCACGTGGGCGTCGAGCTGCATCGAGTAGGCGCCGCCGAGCAGGAAGTAGGCGACCATGAGGAACTGGGCGCTTTCCAGGGTCCAGATCGAGGGGGTGAAAAAGGTCTTGCTGATCGAGGAATACAGCAGCACCGCCAGCATGGCGAAGATCAGGTACATGGCGAAACGCCCGACCCTCCGGTTGAATGCGTCCACGACCCGGACGAAAGCTCGAATGCCCTTGCGCATGCAGTTTCCTGCTTTTTTGTTCGTTATCTCGTCAGCCTAGACGAAGATTCGCCAAAGCCAACCGCCCCGCCTGGCCATAGCAGGAAACGCGCCAGCCACCCTGGCCGCGCCCTTCCCCGAACAAAATCAACGGCTTGAAAACTACCGGGCTAGAGCCGCAGCGCGCCAGGAAGGCGGCGAGCACCGAGGCGGTGCGCAGCGGATCCTATTCCAGGGGCATCTGGCCATGATCGGCACACAGCCGCCGGTTATCAGAAGCCCACCGCCAGCATCCACAGCGGCAAGCTGATCGCCGCCAGCAGGGTCGACAGCGAAATCGCCGCGCTGACGCTGCGGCTGTCCTCGGCGTTGCGGGCAAAGGCCATCACGTTGACCCCGCTGGGGCAGGCGGCGAGCAGCACCAGCACCGTGCGCGCCGTGTCGTTCAGCCCCGGCAGCTGGCCGCTGAGCCACCAGACCAGCGCCGGGAACAGCGCCAGCTTGGCCAGCGCCACGCCCCAGGCCTCGCCGGTGGGGCGCAGGCGGTAGCGCGACAGGCTGGCGCCGAGCACGATCAGCGCGCAGGGCAAGGCGGCCTGGCCCAGCCAGGTCACCGCCCGCCACAGGCTCTCCGGCACCACCAGCCCGGACAGGTTGAGCAAAGCGCCAAGCGCCAGGCCGATGATCATCGGGTTGGCCAGGTTGTTCAGCAACGCGCGGCCGTCGACCCGCTCCTGACTGCCGAAGGCGGCGTAGAAGCTGTGCAGGGAAAACAGCGTAAGGCTGTGGAACACCAGGATGGCGAAGACGTAGAGCAGACCGTCGTTGCCCATCAGGCTGGCGATCAGCGGGATGCCCACCAGCACGTTGTTGGAGAAGGCCGCCACCAGCCCCAGCGGCGACGCCGTGCCGCGACGCCAGTGAGCCAGTGCGTTGACCGCGGCGAACACCAGCAGCACCGGCAGGTAGTAGGCCAGCAGCAGCATCGGCGACAGGCCCTCGGCCAGCGACGCCTTAGCGATGCCGGCGAACAGCAGCGTCGGCATGAACAGCTTGAAGGTGATATTGGCCAGGCCGGCCGCCGACTCGCTGGTGAGCCACTGGCGCCAGCCCAACAGATAGCCGAGAACGATCAGGGCGAAGATCGGCAGAATCGCCTGTACCGCGAGCATGGGTGCACCTGCCTCCAGAAAATCGCGTCAACCGGAAGCGGCCCGCGCAAGGGGCGCCAAGCATACGCGCGGCAGGCCGAGGATGCGACCCGGCGAGCGCGCGCCGAACACCCCGCAAAACCTCCGGACGATGCCTTGGACACGAGCTGAAAGCCGCGTTGCAGAGCCGTTGCAGCCTGCATCAACAGGGTCGATGGTCACTATCAGGCCAGTCAAGTTCTTATCTGCGCGCATGTCCCGAACAATTGGCCCCGAAGTCACTTATCACTCCCTACGGAGACATCGACATGAAAAGCCAACTGACCCTAGCCGCCCTGGCCCTTAGCCTGCTGACCACCAGCGTTTTCGCCGCGCCGAGCAGCGCGCCCTTCCCTCTGGTGGGCGAAGCCAAGGACAGCCAAGTGCAACAGCAACCCGTCGCGCCGCTGGCCGAGAACGGTGCCGAGCGCACGCCGGGCGCACAACGTATCCAACTGGCCGAAGACGGCTCCGACCGCACCCCCGGCAGCCAGCGTATCCAGCTGGTGGAAGGCGGCTACGAGCGCACCCCCGGCGCCCAGCGCATCCAACTGGCCGAGGACGGCTCCGAGCGCACTCCCGGCAGCCAGCGCATCCAGCTGGTAGAAGGCGGCTACGAGCGCACTCCGGGCGCCCAACGCGTGCAGTTGGCCGAAGGCGGCGCCGATCGTCTGATCGAGCAACGCGGGCGTACGGCCTGAGCCCTATCGCAACCCCCCCAAGCCCGGCGCATGCCGGGCTTTTTTATGCCCTTTCGCGCGAGCCACGCGTGCAAATGGCGAGTCACGCCCTTCCTGCAGCGGGCAAACGGTAGATCCAGATGCGCCGCAGCACGGTTCCGAACTGAGCCCACAGGCTGCCGCAGTTGTAATGCTGGCCGTAGCGCGCGGCGATCTGGCGCACCTCGCGCGCCAGTTCGGCATAGCGCCGCGCCGGCAGGTCGGGGAACAGGTGGTGCTCGATCTGGTGGCTGAGGTTGCCGGTGAGAATATGCAGCAGCGGCCCGCCGCTCAGGTTGCTCGAGCCGCGCAGCTGGCGCAGGTACCAGTGGCCGCGCGTCTCGCCCTGCAGCACCGCCGGCGCAAACACCGCCGCCTGCTCGGTGAAGTGGCCGCAGAAGATCACCAGGAAGGTCCACAGGTTGCGCAGCAGGTTGGCCAGCAGATTGCCCGCCAGCACGGCCAGGGCGTTGGCGCCGAGCAGCAAGGCCAGCAGCGGAAACGCCAGGTAGTCCTTGCCCCACTGGCGCGCCAGCTTGGCGCCGAAGCGGCGCGCCAGCGGGCGCACCTCGTCCTGGCCCATACGGCCCTTGAGCAGCTGGTCCAGACGCAGATGCTGGATGGCCACGGCGTACTGGAACAGCAGCGCCTGGATCGTCACCCACAGCGGCTGCCAGCGGTAGAAGGGCTTCCAGCGCTGCTCGGGAAACAGCCGCACCACGCCGTAACCGACGTCGTCGTCCATGCCCAGCACATTGGTGTAGCTGTGATGGACGTGATTATGGGTGTGCCGCCAGAAATCGGCCGGGCCGACTATGTCCCACTCGTACTGGCGACCGGCGAATTCCGGGTCGTTCATCCAGTCGTACTGGCCGTGCATGACGTTGTGGCCCAGCTCCATGTTCTCGAGGATCTTGCCCAGACCCAGCAGCAGGCTGCCGAGCAGCCAGGTCCGCGGAAACCAGCCGAGCATCAGCAGCGCGCGCCCGCTCCAGCAGCACAGGCGCACGGCGCCGCGCACCCGGCGGATATAGCACGCATCCGCCTCGCCCAGATCGTCCAGGGTACGCCGGCGCAGGGCGTCCAGTTCGGCGCCGAAGGCCTGCAGCTCGGCCGGACTCAGCTCGCGGTCGGGGCGGTTGTTCACAGGTCGATCTCCACATCCCCATGGGGGGCGCTGATGCATAGACGAATGGGCTGCCCCGGCTCGGCGAACAGCGCGCCGCTGCGCAGGTCGCGCACCGCGCCGGCGAGCAGGGTGCAGGTGCAACTGGCGCAGATGCCCTGGCGGCAGCCATGGGCCGGCCGCAGGCCGTTGGCCTCGGCCTGCTCCAGCAGGCTCTGGCCAGTGTTGCCGGCGGCCTGTTGACGACTGCGGGCAAAGCCCAGGCGCACCGTGCCGGTGCCGTCGAGCGGCGCCGGCGGACTGAAGCTTTCCCATTGCAGGCTGGCGCCGCGCCCCGCCGCCTGCCACCCGGCCTGCGCCTGCTCGACGAAGCCACGCGGGCCGCAGACCAGCAGATGCTCGCCGGGCAGCTCGGCCAGGCGCTCATCGCTCAGTCGACCGGCGAACTCCCCCGGCAGCGCCGGCTCGCCGCTGAGCGCCCAGCGCAGCTGCAGATTCGGGTGGCGGGCGGCCAGCGCCTGCAGCTCGTCGACGAAGGCGCGCTGGGCGCGGCGGCGCACCTGGTGCAGCAGCGTCACCGGGGCGGCGCAACCACGCGCCAGCGCCTCGCGCAGCAGCCCGAGCAGCGGCGTGATGCCGCTGCCGGCGGCCAGCAGCAGCACCGGCCGGCCATCCGCCGGCCAGCGCAGCTCGCCAAAGGCCGCGCCCAGCTCCACCACCTGGCCGACCTCGACGCGCTCCAGCAACAGGCTGGACAGGCGTCCGCCCGGCTGACGCTTGATCGCCAGCTCGACACGCCCGTCCGCCGCCACCGCTGTCAGGCTGTAGCTGCGCCCATGGCGCACGCCGTCCTGCGCCAGGTACAGCTGCACATGCTGGCCGGCGCGCCAGCCGCGGGCGTTGCCGTTGCAGCGCAGGCGCAGGGCGAGCATGTCATCGGCGACCCACTGGCGCGCCTCGACCCGGGCGCACACCCGGTTCAGGCGCAGCGCCGGGTGCAGCAGGCGCAGCCAGCAGTCGACGTCCGCCTCGCGCAGCCAACCGCCGGCGCACAGCGCGCGCAGCGGCTGCAGCGGGCGGGCCAGGCGGCGCGCCAGGGACAGGGGAATCAGGGCCATCGATGCAGTTCCAGTGAACAGTTGTGCACAAGGCTGCCAGACGCCGCCCAGTTCAGTCAACACTTGTACACTTAAACGCCCGCACCATCCTGGTTCGACGCTCGCCGCACGCATTTGCTAGAGTGCGGCATCGCTCACCGACCCAGACCCCGCATGACGCCACGCGCCGAACAGAAGCAGCAGACCCGCCAGGCCCTGATGGACGCCGCCCTGAGCCTGATGGAGAGCGGGCGTGGTTTCGGCAGCCTGAGCCTGCGCGAAGTCACCCGGGTCGCCGGCATAGTGCCCACCGGTTTCTACCGCCACTTCGCCGACATGGATGAGCTCGGCCTGGCCCTGGTGGCGGAGGTCGGCGAGACCTTCCGCGCCGCCATTCGCCGCGTACGCCGCCACGAGTTCGAGGTACGCGGGATGATCGACGCCTCGGTGCGCATCTTCCTCGCCGAGGTGGCGGCCAACCGCGCCCAGTTCCTGTTCCTCGCCCGCGAGCAGTACGGCGGCTCGCAGCCGGTGCGCCAGGCCATCGCCGCGCTGCGCGAGCGCATCACCGGCGACCTGGCCGCCGACCTCAAGCTGATGAACCGCATGCCGCACCTCGACGACGCGGCGCGCGAGGTGGTCTCCGACCTGGTGGTGAAAACCGTGTTCGCCACCCTGCCGGAACTCATCGACCCGCCGGCGGACAACCTGCCGGCGCACCTCAGCGCCGAAGCCAAGATCATCCAGCAACTGCGCTTCGTGATGATCGGCGGCAAGCACTGGCAGGGTCTGGGCAAACCCGCCGGCTGAGCGCACCACCAAGGTGCACGTCCAGGCCAGCATGCACCAAATAAAACCTGACTGCCTCGCCAAGTTATCCACAACCCACAGCAATGCGGCCTGGCGGCGCCTTGGCAAGGCCCTTGCACTATTTCCGGGCATCCACTTTCCGGAATCGATGCATATGCTGGTGATCCACCGCCGAATCGCGCCGCAGCAGGCCCCCGACGCCGAACTGCAGCTGAGCTTCGAGGCGCGCAGCAAGAGCCGCCTGCGCTGCTTCACCACCGCGGGCGAGGAGGTCGGCCTGTTTCTCGAACGCGGCCAGCCGGCGCTGGCCGACGGCGACTGCCTGCAGGCCGAGGACGGCCGCGTGGTGCGCGTGCGGGCCAGGCCCGAGCCGCTGCTGCACGTGACCTGCGCCAGCCCCTTCGAGCTGATGCGCGCCGCCTATCACCTGGGCAACCGCCACGTCGCCCTGCAACTGGGCGACGGCTGGCTGCGCCTGCCCGACGACTACGTGCTCAAGGCCATGCTCGAACAGCTCGGCGCAACGGTCGAAGCCGTGGAGGCGCCCTACCAGCCGGAACAGGGCGCCTATGGCGGCGGCCACCATCATTCGCACCAGGGCGACGCCGAGTTCAACTACGGCCCGCGCCTGCACCAGTTCGGGGGGCGCACGTGACCCCGAACGCGCCATTTCGCCTGGGGTGCGCCGTGCGCACCAAGGTTGCGCCATGAACCCGGCCTGGGCCCTGCTGCGCCTGGCCAGCCCGCAGCTGCCGATCGGCGGCTACAGCTACTCCCAGGGCCTGGAATGGGCGGTGGACAGTGGCCTGATCACCGATGCCGATAGCGCCGAAGGCTGGCTGGCCGATCAGCTCGCGCTCAACCTCGCCCGCTTCGAGGCGCCGCTGCTGCTGGCCCACTGCCATGCCGCGCAGGACGGCAACTGGGCGCAGCTGCAGGCATTGGCCGAGCGGCACCGCGCCAGCCGCGAAACCCGCGAACTGGCGCTGGAAAGCCGGCAGATGGGCTATTCGCTGCGGCAACTGCTCGACGGCCTGCCGGAGCTGGACGACGCGGCGCGCGCCTTCCTCGCCGGGCAGCGCGAGCCGGGCCTGGCCCTGGCCTGGGCGCTGGCCGCGCGTGCCTGGCGCATCGCCCCCGACGAGGCCCTGGCCGCCTGGCTCTGGGGCTGGCTGGAAAACCAGCTGGCGGTGCTGATGAAGACCCTGCCGCTGGGCCAGCAGGCCGCCCAGCGCCTGACCAGTAGCCTGCTGCCGCAGCTCGAGGCGGCGCAACGCCAGGCCGAAACCCTAACCCCCGAACACTGGGGCAGTGCCGCCTTCGGCCTGGCCCTGGCGAGCATGGCGCACGAGCGCCAGTACTCGCGTCTCTTCCGCTCCTGACGAGGAACAACAGATGAACAGCCAACCCCTGCGCGTCGGCATCGGCGGCCCGGTCGGTTCCGGCAAGACCGCCCTCACCCTGGCCCTGTGCCGCGCCCTGCGCGAGCGCTACAACATAGCCGTGGTCACCAACGACATCTACACCCAGGAAGACGCCCAGTTCCTGGTGCGCAACGAGGCCCTGGAGCCCGAGCGCATCATCGGCGTGGAAACCGGCGGCTGCCCGCACACGGCGATCCGCGAGGACGCCTCGATCAACCTGGAGGCGGTGGAGCAGCTCAACCGGCGTTTCCCCGGCCTCGACCTGATCATCGTCGAATCCGGCGGCGACAACCTTTCCGCCACCTTCAGCCCCGAGCTGTCCGACCTGACCCTGTACGTGATCGACGTCTCCGCCGGCGACAAACTGCCGCGCAAGGGCGGCCCGGGCATCTGCAAGTCCGACCTCTTGGTGATCAACAAGGTCGACCTGGCGCCGCTGGTCGGCGCCTCGCTGGAGGTGATGCAGCGCGACACCCTGAAGATGCGTGGCGACAAGCCCTTCGTCTTCAGCAACCAGAAAATCGGCCAGGGCCTCGACGAGATCATCGCCTTTATCGAACGCCAGGGCATGCTCACGGCGGCCTGATTCCACCTCAAGGAGATCCACATGAATCTGCGCAAAACCCTCTATGCCCTCGCCCTGTTCTGCACCCCGGGCCTGGCCTTCGCCCACGCCGGCCACGACCACTCCGGCGTGCTGGCCGGCCTGGCGCACCCGCTGCTGGGCCTCGATCACCTCCTGGCGATGCTCGCCGTCGGCCTGTGGGCCGCGCAGCAGAGCGGTGCGGCGCGCTGGGCGCTGCCGGCCACCTTCGTCGCCAGCATGCTGTTCGGCGGTCTGCTCGGTTTTGCCGGCGTGGCCATCCCGCTGATGGAAACCGGCATCGCCGGCTCGGTACTGGCCTTCGGCCTGCTGGTGGCGGTGGCCGTGCGCCTGCCGATGGCCCTGTCCATCGCCCTCACCGCCCTGTTCGCCCTGACCCACGGCGTCGCCCACGGTCTGGAGCTGCCGGCGCTGGCCAGCCCGTTCGGCTACGCCGCCGGCTTCGTCGTCGCCACCGCCGCCCTGCACGGCTGCGGCTACGCCCTGGTGCGCCTGCTGCCGCAGGCCGCCGCGCCGCTGGTGCGCCTGACCGGCGCCGTCTCGGCACTGGCCGGGGTGTGGCTGCTGGCAAGCTGAGCACAGCTCGCCCGAAACAGCTCCCGGATTGCATCCGGGCTAGCGAGCCCCCTCTGCCCGCGGGGAGAGGGGACGGCGCTCCCGGCTTCGCCCTCCTGCACTTGCCAACACCCCCGCCGCTGGGGCACAAAGCCCTGAACCGGTTTCGAGACCCCAGCCCATGTTGCGCTTCGCCCGCTTCCTGCTCGCCCCCCTGCTGCTGCTCGCCGTGGCCCTGCTGGTGCTGGCGCTGACCAGCCGCCCGGCCGCCGTGCCCGAGGTGCTCGCCGACCTCGGCCAGCGCCCGCTGGTGATCGCCCACCGCGGCGGCAAGGGGCTGTGGCCGGAGAACACCCTGTTCGCCTTCGAGCGCGCCGTGGCCCTGGGCGTCGACATGCTGGAGATGGACCTGCACCTGAGCCAGGACGCCGAACTGGTGGTGATCCACGACGACACCCTGGAGCGCACCACCAATGGCCAGGGCCCGGTCGCCCACTACAGCCTGGCCGAGCTGCAGGCCCTGGACGCCGGCTACCACTGGAGCGCCGACGGCGGCCAGAGCCATCCCTACCGCGGCCAGGGCACGCGCATCGCCAGTTTCGCAGAGGTGCTGGAACGCTTCCCGCTGGTGCCCAAGGTGGTCGAGATCAAGGTCGCGGACGTCGGCATGGAAACCCTGCTGTGCGAGACCCTGGCCAGCTACGACCAGCTCGACCGGGTGCTGGTCGGCAGCTTCCACGAACGCAGCCTCAAGCGCTTTCGCGAGGTCTGCCCGGAGGTGGCCACCTCCGCCGGGCCGGTCTCGGTGCGCCTGCTGCTGGCGCTCAACTGGCTGGGCCTGAGCGACCTGCTGTCGCCGTCCTACCAGGCCCTGCAGATTCCCCAGCGACACAGCGGCCTGACCCTGGCCACCCCGCGCCTGCTGCGCAACGCCCAGAGCCGCGGCCTGCACGTGCAGCTGTGGACCATCAACGAACAGCCGGCCATGCGTCGCCTGCTGGAGATGGGCGCCGGCGGCCTGATCACCGACTACCCGGATCGCGCCCTGCAGCTGCTGGGCCGCTCCACCCAGCTCGGCGCCCTGCCCGACTGAGGCGCCGCCCATAGAGCGCAGCCGGCCTGGCGATTTATTCGCCAGGCCATGCCACCCCGCGGCCCTGGCGGGCTGGCGACAGCCGCCCGCAGCTTATTCACAGAAACCTCCACAGTTTCCCGGGATAACTGCGCCGATGCACTCGAGCGCTGTGGAAAGGACTGGACAAAACCCGCGTTACCCGGGCGCTTGCGAGCAACCGGCAGCGCCGCTCAAAAACCGTACAACGCCCTGCAAGCCGCGCTATCCGTGGCCTGCAAACAAGCGCTCTCAGCTTATCCACAGATCACCCCACAGAACCCGGGGACAACTGCGCGACCATCCCGCTATATTCCCCAATCACTGTCAAGTGGTTGTGCACAAAGGAAAAACCCTCCTGCTCAAAATTCCACCGACAGCCTGCAGAGGGCGCAGAATCGGCGCGCCGGGCCACCTTCCTCAGCTTATCCACAGAAATGCCCACAGCAGCCGTGGAAAACTTTTTTGCGATGGCCTGGCACGCCATCTGCTAAACACCAGCAAGCTTCCCTTCACAAGGATTCGTCATGTTCAGCTTCTTTCTCGCCGCCATGCTCCTCGGCTTCGTGTTCAACGCCGCGCCCGGCGCGGTGTTCAGCGAAACCCTGCGGCGCGGCCTGCGCGACGGCTACCGCCCGGCCCTGCTGGTGCAGATCGGCTCGCTGGTGGGCGACGCCACCTGGGCCGCGCTCGGCCTCACCGGCCTGGCCCTGCTGCTCGGCAGCGCCGAGGTGCGCTACCCGCTGACCCTGGCCAGCGCCCTGTACCTGGCCTGGCTCGGCTACCAGTCGCTGCGCGACGCGCACCAGCCGCCGCAATCCGGCGGCGACGGCCAGGGCCGCGGCGGCAGCGCCTTCGCCGCCGGCGCCGCGCTGTCGCTGACCAATCCGCAGAACCTGGTGTACTGGGCGGCCATGGGCGGCGCCATGGCCGCCATCGGCGTGGCCGAGCCGACGCCCACCCACCTGGCGCTGTTCTTCGCCGGCTTCATGCTCTCCTCGCTGCTCTGGTGCTTTATCTGCGCCGGCCTGGTGGACTGGTTCCGCCGCGCCGCCTCGCGGCTCTGGCACCGCCTCACCTACCTGGCCTGCGGCCTGGCCCTGCTCGGGCTGTCCGGCATGACCCTGGCCGAGCTGTTGTAAGGCTGGCTTCGTTGGGCTTCGTCGCGGGCTCCTCAGCCCAACCTGCGGCCTCCCCTGCCGTGGGTTGGCGCTGAGCGCAGCGAAACCCAACGGCAAGAGCGCGGCTATCGCCCCCATCCAGACAATCAACCGGAGGCGCCGGCGAACGCGTCTAGACTCCAGCCTATCCACCCCTGGAGCACACGGGAGAAACGCCATGCCCCTGCACAGTCTGTTACGCAACCTCCTCGCCGCCTATGCCTGCGGCGCCAGCGGCAGCACCGGCGGGGGCCGTCTCGACTGAGCACCGCCGTCGGAGACGGCCGGCACGGCCCGGGCACTGGGCAAGACCCGACGCTGGCGCGATGATAGGCGCCGCTCATTCCCTCCCCTCAAGGATTGCCCCATGGCCGGAACCAGCCTGCTCGCCCTGCTCGACGATATCGCCGCGGTACTCGACGACGTCGCGGTAATGACCAAGGTCGCCGCGAAGAAGACCGCCGGCGTGCTCGGCGACGACCTCGCCCTGAATGCCCAGCAGGTCACGGGCGTGCGCGCCGAGCGCGAGCTGCCGGTGGTCTGGGCGGTGGCCAAGGGCTCGTTCAAGAACAAGCTGATCCTGGTGCCGGCGGCCCTGCTGATCAGCGCCTTCGCGCCCTGGGCGGTGGTGCCGCTGCTGATGTTCGGCGGCCTGTTCCTCTGCTACGAGGGCTGTGAGAAGCTGGCGCACAAGCTGCTGCACAAGCCGCAGGCGCAGGCCCAGCAGCAGGAACTGCTGGAGGCGGTGGCCGACCCGCAGGTCGACCTGGTCGCCTTCGAGCGCGACAAGATCCGTGGCGCGGTGCGCACCGACTTCATCCTCTCCGCCGAGATCATCGCCATCACCCTCGGCACCGTCGCCGCCGCCAGCTTCGCCAAGCAGGTGGCGGTGCTCAGCGGCATCGCCGTGCTGATGACCGTCGGCGTCTACGGCCTGGTCGCCGCCATCGTCAAGCTGGACGACGCCGGCCTCTACCTCAGCCAGCGCGCCAGCCGCGCCGCCCAGGCGCTGGGACGCGGCATCCTGCGCCTGGCGCCCTGGCTGATGAAGAGCCTGTCGGTCCTGGGCACCGCCGCCATGTTCATGGTCGGCGGCGGCATCCTGGTTCACGGCCTGCCGCCGGTGGAGGCCTGGGTGCAACAGATGGCGCAGGGCGCCGCCGCGCTGGGCGCGGCCGGCCCGCTGCTCGCCGCGCTGACCCCGACCCTGCTCAATGCGCTGCTCGGCATACTCGCCGGCCTCCTCGCCCTGCCGCTGGCGAGCCTTGGCGTGCGTCTGTGGCAAGCCGTACGGCCGACCAAAACGGCCTGACCGATCATTTGCCGAGCAGGCGCCGGCAGCCCTTGCCCGGCGCCGTCTGGCACGACTTCCCCCAAGCTTATCCACAGCTTGCTCCACGCTTTCCGGGGATAACCGCGAGCCGCCTGGCGCAGCCCGCCCGCGCCTCCCGGCACTGCTTGCAAGTCTTCGGATTCGTTGAAGTTTTACCCTGGGCGAGGCTGCCAAGGGCGGCCCTGGCGAAAAGCTGAACAGCCCCGCGCAGGGCCGATGGCGCCTGGCGCGGCGGCTTTGCTGCAGAACTTGTGTACAGACTTACCCACAGATTCCGTGCACAACTCGCCGCGCCCCTCGGGCTAGCCGGCCTGCTGCATGATCACCGTCTGCGCCGGCATCGGCGCCGGGAAACCGCCCTCGCCGAGGGCGTCCTTGATGGTCTTGTTGGTGTCGAAATACACCTGCCAGTAATGGTCGTTGTGGCAGTAAGGGCGCACCGCCAGCACCGGCCCGACCAGGTTGAACTCGAGGATTTCCACGTCCACCGCCGGCTCGGCGAGCACGTTGGCGATCGCGCCGACCCGCTCCTTGAGCAAGGCGGCGGCGGCCTTCCAGTCGGCGGCACCGGACAACTGCGCCTTGAGCTCGACGCGGCGGAAGGGGTTGTGGGTGAAGTTCTGGATGTTGTCGGAGAAGATCTTGTTGTTGCCGACCAGGGTCAGCACGTTGTCCGGGGTGTTGATCGCGGTGACGAACAGGCCGATCTCGGTGACCGTACCGACCACCCCGCCGGCGCTGATGAAGTCGCCGACCTTGAACGGCCGCAGGACGATGATGAAACCGCCGGCGGCGAGGTTGGCCAGCAGCCCCGACCAGGCCATGCCGATGGCCAGGCCGACCGCGGCGATCAGCGCCGCCAGGCTGGTGGTCTGCACGCCGAAGTAACCGAGGATGCCGATCACCAGGATGATGTTGAGGGTCACCGAGATGAAGTTGCCGACGTAGCGCAGCACGGTCGGGTCGACCTTCTGCTGGCTCAGGGCCTTCTGCACCAGGCCGACGGCGACGCCGATCAGCCAGCGGCCGATGACCCAGAAGGCGATGGCGGAGAGGATCTTGATGGCGAAGGCCGCGCCGTATTGCACGACCAGGTCATAGAGGGCGGTGAGTTTTTCCGTGCCGGCGCTGACCAGTTGCGAGGTTTCGTCCATGGCGGTGCTCCAAGATGAGGGGTAACCCCCTCAACGCTAGCAGCGCCCCGGCCGGCCGCCAGGCAGCCGACCAACGGCGCGCCGGCGCCGTGGCAGAGCCGCCCGCGTCGTTCTCAGGCGTCCAGCGGCAGTACCGTCACCTGCACCTCCGGATCGTGGCTGCCGCCGCCGAGGATCACCCCGCGCAGCGGCGAGACGTCGGCGAAATCGCGGCCCCAGGCCAGGGTGATGTGCTCCAGCGCCGGACGCAGGTTGTTGGTCGGGTCGAAATCCACCCAGCCCTGGCGCGGGCAGTACAGCGACACCCAGGCGTGCGAGGCGTCGGCGCCGATCAGTCGCGGCTGGCCGGGCGGCGGCTGGGTCAGCAGGTAGCCGCTGACGTAGCGCGCCGCCAGGCCGCGCGAGCGCAGGCAGGCGAGCATCAGGTGAGCGAAGTCCTGGCACACGCCGCGGCGCTCCTCCAGCACCTGCAGCAGCGGGGTGGCCACCTGGGTGGCACCGGCATCGAAGCTGAACTCGCGGAAGATCTTCTCCATCAGCGCCTGCCCGGCCTGCAGCAGCGGCCGGCCGGCGACGAAGCAGTCGGCGGCGTAGTCGACGAAGGCCTGCTTGAGGCGCACGTAGGGCGACTCGAAACGGTAGCGCGCCGCCTCCAGCAGCGCCGGCGCCAGCGCCTGGCCGCTGTAGCTGAGCGCCGCGCAGGCGGCCTCCCAGGCGGGCGAGTCGTGCAGCTCCAGCGGCGCGCGCGCCAGCACCTCGACGCGCAGCCGCGCGCCGACGCTGAGTGCCTGATGCGGGCGCTCGAACACCAGGCGGGTCAGCGGATTGCCGAACACATCGAGGCCGTCGCGACGCTGGCAGGGCTGCGGCGCGATGCGCAGCTCGCGCTCGTGGCAACGCTGCCAGGGACAGTCGCGCGGCCACAGGTGTGCCAGCTGCTGGGCCAGCGAGACCGGCGCCGAGTAGCGGTAATGGGTGTCGTGGAGAATCTGGTACAGCGCGCTGCTCATGAGGATTGCGTCCGCTGGCTGGCGTCGACGTGGACGAAGAAGCGCAGGCCGAGCTGATCGGACACCGTGCCGGCGGCCTGGCTGATGGCGGTGAGCAGATCGGCCAGGCCTTCGAGCACGGCGCGAATGCTGCCGGGACCGAACAAGGGGTTCTCCAGGCTGGCCAGGTCGAAGCCGGCCAGCTGCGCCTCCAGTTCCTGCAGCGGCAGCTGCGCCGGCAGTTCGAAGCGCTCGTCGAGGCGCTGCAGCGAACGCAGCAGCGTGCGCAACTGAAAGATCACCGCATGCGGGTTCTGTTCGTCCAGCAGCAGCAGGTCGAGCACCGGGATCAGCTGCGCCGATGCCAGGTAGCGGGTGCGGTAGGTGATGCTGCTGTTGCCCAGCTCCAGCAGCCATTCCAGCGCCGACTGGTCGGTGGCGGCGCCGCTGCGCAGGAAGCCGGCGAAGGCGCCGCAGAGAAACTGCAGGCGCTCGATGCAGCGGCCGAGCATGAGAAAGCGCCAGCCGTCGTCGCGGGTCATGTCGTCGAGGGCGAAGCCGGACAGCGCCGCCAGCGACATCAGCAGGCGGTTGAGGAAATCCAGCAGCTCGCCGAAGTCGGCCGGCTGGCCTTCCAGCGCCTGCGCCTCGCGCTGCAGCTCGACCAGCGCCTGCCAGTTGGCCTGGGACAGCTTGCCGCGCACGCTGCCGGCGGCCCACTGCAGGCGCTGCAGGTTGGCGCGCAGGCTGGCCGGCCAGTCGGCGCCGAGCAGCGCCTGCAGCAGGCGCGCCTCCAGTTCGCCGGTCTGTGCCTCGGCCAGCAGGCCCAGCTGCTGCGCCAGGGCCAGGGCGCTGTGCAGCGCCTGCGGGTCGTCGTCATCGTCGACGTAGCGCGCCAGCAGGATGCGCAGCAGGCGCGCGCTGCCCTCGCAACGCTCGCCGTAGCGGCCGAACCAGAACAGGTTCTCCACCACCCGCGAGGGCAGGAAGGGGTCGCTGCGCACCAGGTCGGCGCTGCCCAGCGGGCGCAGCCACTGCCAGGGCTCGCCGCCGCTCTGCCGCGCGCCGAGCACCCAGGTGTCCTTGCTCGCGCCGCCGCGCTGCATCGACACCACCTCGGCGTCGGCGTCGGCGGCCACCCGGGTCAGGCCGCCGGGCATCACCCGGTAGCCGTCGGCGCTGGCCACGGCGAACACGCGCATGCCGATGGCGCGCGGCTGCAGGCCGCGGCCGTCCCACACCGGCGCCTGCGACAGCTGGGCGCGCGCCTGAGCGACGTAGGCGTAGGGGCGCGCCTTGAGCCGTTCGGCCAGGGCGGCGCGCTGCGCGGCGTCCAGATCGCGGCCGAACAGCGGGGCGAAGCTCTGCGAAGGGAAGGCCGGGCGCACCAGCAACTGCTCGAGTTTTTCCAGCGCCTCGTCCAGCACCGGCGGCTCGCCGCACCACCAGCTGGCGATGGACGGCAACAGCAGTTCCTCGCCCAGCAGCTGCTCGGCGATCGCCGGCAGGAAACCGGGCAGGCCGGGCGACTCCAGCACGCCGCTGCCCAGGGCATTGGCCACCAGCACCCGGCCGCGGCGCACCACCTCGAGCAGGCCGGGCACGCCGAGGGCCGAGTCGGTGCGCAGCTCCAGCGGGTCGCAGTAATCGTCGTCGAGGCGGCGCAGCACCGCGTGCACCCGGCGCAGGCCGGCCAGGGTCTTGAGGTAGAGGGTGGCGTCGCGCACGGTCAGGTCGCTGCCCTCGACCAGCGGGTAGCCGAGCTGGCGCGCCAGGTACAGGTGCTCGAAATAGCTCTCGTTGAAGCGCCCGGGGGTCAGCAGCACCACCAGCGGCGTCTCGCCGCCGCTCGGCGCCTGGCGCGCCAGGCTGTCCTGCAGGGTGCGGAAGAAGCCGGCCAGGTACTGCACGCGCAGATCGCGGTACAGCTCGGGGAGGGCGCGCGAGACGATCTGCCGGTTCTCCAGCGCGTAGCCGGCGCCAGACGGCGCCTGGGTACGGTCGGCGGTGACCCACCAGCGTCCGTCCGGCGCACGCGCCAGGTCCACCGCATAGAGGTGCAGCCAGGTGCCGCCGGGCACCTGCAGGCCCTGGCAGGGCCAGAGGAAGTTGTTGTGGCCGAACACCAGCTCGGCCGGCAGCAGGCCGTCGGCGATCAGCTTCTGCGGGCCGTAGATATCGGCCAGCACGCGGTTGAGCAGCGTCGCGCGCTGGGCCACGCCGGCGGCGATCTGCTGCCACTCCTCGGCCGGGATCAGGTTGGGCAGCAAGTCCAGCTCCCAGGGGCGGTCGGCGCCGTCGGGGTCGGCGTAGACGTTGTAGGTCACGCCGTTTTCCTGGATCTGCCGCGCCAGCATGGCCTCGCGTTGCGCCAGCTGCTCCGGGCGGCTGCGAGAGAGCTGCTCGTACAGGCGGCGCCAGTGCGGGCGCACCTTGCCCTGGGCGTCGAGCAGTTCGTGGTAGGCGCCGGCAGGCGGCGGGTAGTCGGCTAGCAGGTCGGGCATGGCAGGCTCGGCAGTGGCAGGGCGGTACGGCTTTGCGCCCCCTCTCCCGCTTGCGGGAGAGGGTTGGGGAGAGGGGCTTTGCCGTGGCCGCCCTCTCCCCCGGCCCCTCTCCTATGAATGGGAGAGGGGCGTCAGGCGCGGCGCAAATCCAGGGTCATCGGCAGTTCATTATTGTCGATCGGCTGCAGGGCCGGGCGCTTGCCCGGGCTGTGGCCGAGGCGGAAGAAGCGCGCCAGGCGCCGGCTCTCGGCCTCGTAGGCGTTGACCGGCAGGCTGTCGTAGTTGCGCCCGCCGGGATGGGCCACATGGTACTGGCAACCGCCCAGCGAGCGCTGCATCCAGGTGTCGACCAGGTCGAACACCAGCGGCGCGTGCACGCCGATGGTCGGCTGCAGGCAGCTGGCCGGCTGCCAGGCGCGAAAGCGCACGCCGCCGACGAACTCGCCGACCTTGCCGGTGGGCCGCAGCGGCACCGGTACGCCGTTGCAGGTCAGCACGTAGCGATCCGGCGCCATGCCGCCGAGCTTGACCTGCATGCGCTCCAGCGACGAGTCGACGTAGCGCACGGTGCCGCCGCTGGCGCCCTCCTCGCCCAGCACGTGCCAGGGCTCCAGCGCCTGGCGCAGCTCCAGCTCGATGCCCTTGACCGCGAAATCGCCGGCCTTGGGGAAACGGAACTCGAAATGCGGGGCGAACCACTCGCCGCGCAGGCGATAGCCAAAGCTGCCCAGCTCCTGCAGCACGTCGGCGAAGTCCTGCTCGACGAAGTGCGGCAGGAGGAAACGGTCGTGCAGCTCGGTGCCCCAGCGCACCAGCTTCGCCGGGCGGTAGGGCTCCTGCCAGAAGCGCGCGATCAGTGCGCGCAGCAGCAGTTGCTGGGCCAGGCTCATCTGCGCGTGCGGCGGCATCTCGAAGGCGCGCAGCTCGAGCAGGCCGAGGCGGCCGCTGGCCGCATCCGGCGAGTACAGCTTGTCGATGCAGAACTCGGCGCGGTGAGTATTGCCGGTGACGTCCACCAGCAGGTTGCGCAGCAGCCGGTCGACCAGCCAGGGCGGGCAGTCGCGACCCGGCTCGGGCATCTGCGCGAAGGCGATCTCCAGCTCGTACAGCGCGTCGTTGCGCGCCTCATCCACCCGCGGCGCCTGCGAGGTGGGGCCGATAAACAGGCCGGAAAACAGGTAGGACAGCGACGGGTGGTTGTGCCAGTAGCCGATCAGGCTGCGCAGCAGATCGGGGCGGCGCAGGAAGGGGGAGTCCGCCGGCGTGGCGCCGCCGAGGACGAAGTGGTTGCCGCCACCGGTGCCGGTGTGGCGGCCGTCGAGCATGAACTTTTCGCTGGACAGGCGTGACTGCCGCGCCGCCTCGTAGAGAAACTCGCCGCGCTCGACCAGCTCGCTCCAGCTGGCCGCCGGGTGGATATTGACCTCGATCACCCCGGGGTCGGGGGTGACGCGGAAATACTGCAGACGCGGGTCCTGCGGCGGCTCGTAGCCCTCCAGCAGCACCGGGCAGTTGAGTTCGGCGGCCACCGCCTCGATCGCCGCGACCAGCTCCAGGTACTCTTCGAGATGGCTGAGCGGCGGCATAAACAGATACAGCCGCCCCTCGCGCGGCTCGGCGCACAGCGCGGTGCGCACGATACCGGGCGCCGACTGGCCGACCGCCGGGCGCGGCGCCTGGCCGTTGCCGCCGGCGCCGCGCCAGACGCCGCGCAGCTGGCGCTGGATCTGCGCCGGGTTCGGCAGCGGGGCGAAGCGCTGGCCCGGATCGGCCGGGTTGATATAGGGGTAGTCGGCCTGGCTGACCCAGGGCAGCGAGTCCAGCGGCAGGCGGTAGCCTAAGGGCGAGTCGCCCGGCAGCAGGCGGCAGTGCTCGTCGCGCAGGAACCAGCGCCCGCTCTGCCAGCCGGCGCCGTCCACCCGCCGCGCCAGCGGCAGCACCTGGCCGACCACGGCATCGAGGCCCTGGTCGAACACCTTGCGCAGGCGCTCGCGCTCCAGCGCATCGCTCAGCCGCGCATCGTCCGGGGTGACGTTGTCCGGCAGCTTGCGCTCGCGCCACAGGTAGTAGAACCAGTCCTCGTAGGCCGGGAAGACGCACTCGCCGTCCACATCCAGGCGCGCCGCCAGGGCCGCGAGAAAGTGCGCGGCGGTGTCGGCGTCGGCGCCGTAGCCGCGCGTCTCGTCGGCCAACAGCCTGGGTTCGTGCCAGATCGGCTCGCCGTCCTGGCGCCAGAAGCAGTTCAGCGACCAGCGCGGCAGCTGCTCGCCCGGGTACCACTTGCCCTGGCCGAAGTGCACCAGGGCCTTGGGCGCATAGTGCGCGCGCAGGCGGTGGAACAGCTCGGCGGCCAGGCGCCTCTTGTTCGGCCCCAGCGCGGCGGTGTTCCACTCCTCGTCGTCGGGGTAGTCGAGGGCGACGAAGGTCGGCTCGCCGCCCATGGTCAGGCGCACGTCGTGGCGCTGCAGGTCCTCGTCGATCTGCCGGCCGAGGGCATCGATCGCCTGCCACTGCGCCGCGCTGTAGGGCTTGCTGACCCGCGGCGCCTCCCAGATGCGCTCCACCTGCATCTGGTGCTCGAACTCGCACTCGCACTCGTCCAGCGCGCCGGAAATCGGCGCCGCCGAGGACGGCTCGGGGCTGCAGGCCAGCGGGATATGGCCCTCGCCGGCGAACAGCCCGCTGGTGGGATCGAGGCCGATCCAGCCGGCGCCGGGCAGGTACACCTCACACCAGGCGTGCAGGTCGGTGAAGTCCTGGTCGGTGCCGGAGGGGCCGTCGAGGGCTTTGACGTCGGCGGTCAGCTGGATCAGGTAGCCGGAGACGAAGCGCGCCGCCAGGCCCAGGTGGCGCAGCAGCTGCACCAGCAGCCAGGCCGAGTCGCGGCAGGAGCCGGAGGCCTTCTCCAGGCTCTGCTCGGGCGTCTGCACGCCCGGTTCCAGACGGATCAGGTAGCGGATATCGCCGGACAGCCGCTGGTTCAGCGCCACCAGGAAATCCACGCTGGCCGTGGGCGCGCGGTCGATGCCGGCCAGGTACTCGGCGAACTTCGGCGTGGCCGCCAGCTTGACCAGGTAGGGCGCCAGCTCGCGCTGCTCGCCCTCGGTGTAGGCGAAGGGAATGCGCTCGGCATAAGGCTCGAGAAAGAAGTCGAAGGGGTTGAACACCGCCATCTCGGCGACCAGATCCACCTCCACCCTGAGCTCGCGGGTCTTCTCGGGGAACACCAGGCGCGCCAGGTAGTTGCCCTGCGGGTCCTGCTGCCAGTTGACGAAGTGCTCGCCTGGCTCGACCTTCAGCCCGTAGGAGAGGATGCGCGTGCGGCTGTGCGGCGCCGGGCGCAGGCGCACCAGCTGCGGGCCGAGGTTCACCGCACGGTCGTAGCGGTAGTGGGTGACATGGTGCAGCGCGACATGGATCGACACGGCGGCCTCCTGCAAGCCTGGACGACCTGACGAGCCGCGCAAGACTTATGCCAGGGAACGGGGCGCGCGCCCGCGCGGGCCGCGTCGCAGGGCTCGCGCACCAACGACAGGCCCGCCCGCGCACCAGCGCCGACATCGCGCACCACAATGGCGCGCCGCCACGGCCAATTTGCCGCAAACGACTTCTGCCTTAGACTCCCAGCACTTCTTCGCAAGGACGTGCCCAATGCGCCACCACTCGCCCCGCCTGCCCCTGCTCGGCCTGCTCGCCCTGCTGCTCAGCCCGCCGCTCTGGGCCGAAGACCCGCTGCTGGAGTCCTTCGTCGCGGCTGCGCCGGACGCCGGCGAACGCCAGGTGCGCGGCGTGCTGCGGGCGCGCGATCAGGCCGTGCTGTCCAGCGAGCTGCCCGGGCGCATCGTCGAGATGCCGTTCGCCGACGGCCAGGACTTCACCAAGGGCGACGTGCTGGTGCGCTTCGATTGCAGCGCCTACCAGGCCCAGCTCAATGCCGCCCAGGCCGCCGCCCGCGCCGCCCGCGAGGAACTGAGCCACAAGAAGCAGCTGGCCGCGCTCAACTCGGTCGGCCGCTTCGAGGTGGCGCTGGCCGAGGCGCGCCAGGCGCAGGCGCTGGCCGAGGCCCAGGTGTACCAGGTGCAGGTCAAGCGCTGCAGCGTCGTCGCCCCGTTCAACGGCCGCGTGGTGCAGCGCCGCGCCCAGCCGCACGAGAGCGTGGCCAGCGGCACGCCGCTGCTGGAGATAGTCGACAACCGCACCCTGGAGGTGCACCTGCTGGTGCCCTCGGCCTGGCTCGGCCGGCTCGCCCCCGGCCAGCCCTTCGCATTCGTCCCGGACGAGACCGGCGAGCCGCTGCAGGCGGCCGTCAAACGCCTCGGCGCGCGCATCGACGAAGGCAGCCAGACCCTGCTGCTGATCGGCAGCCTGCCGGCGGATGCCCAGGGCCTGCTGGCCGGCATGAGCGGCAGCGCGCGCTTCGCGGAGGCACCATGACCGCGCAGGCGCCGGGCCTGGCCGAGCGAATCGTCGCCCAGTTGCTCAGCCTGGAGCGCCAGGCCCGCGGCGCCGCCACCCTCGACCAACTGGCCTACGCCCTGGTCAACGATGCCCAGCCGCTGTTCGGTTACCGCCACGCCGCCCTGCTGATCGCCGGCAAGGTGCGCGCGCTGACCGCCATCAGCGTGGTGGAGGCCAACGCGCCCTTCGTCGCCTTCGTCGAGAACGCCGCCGCGCAGCTGCACAAGCAGGGGCGCGCGACCCAGGCCCAGGTGGTCGCAACGGACTCGCTGAGCGCCGCGCTGCGCGCCGACTGGCAGAGCCTGTCGGCCGCCGCGGTGTTCTGGCTGCCGCTGCTGGATCGCCAGGGCCAGGTCTTCGGCGGCCTGTGGATCGCCCGCGAGCAGCCCTGGAGCGAGGCCGAACAGGCCCTGCTCGGCCAGCTCGGCGACTGCTACGGCCACGCCTGGCTGGCCCTGCAACCGCGTCAGCCGTGGCGCCTGCGCTGGCCGCGGCGCAAGGTGCTCGGCGTGGCCGCCGCCGTGCTGCTGCTCTTGCTGCTGCCGGTGCGCCAGTCGGTGCTGGCGCCGGCCGAGGTGGTGCCGCTCGGCGGCCAGGTGGTGGCCGCGCCGCTGGACGGCGTGATTGCGGAGTTTCTGGTCAAGCCCAACCAGGCGGTGAGCACGGGCGAGGTGCTGCTGCGCTTCGACGCCACTGCCATTCGCGCCCAGGCCGACGTCGCCGAGCGCAGCCTGCAGGTGGCCGAGGCCGAGCTCAAGGCCAACGCCCAGCGCGCCTTCAGCGACGCCGAATCGAGCGCGCGCATCGACCTGTTTGCCGCCCGTGTCGAACAGAAACGCGCCGAGCGCGACTACGCCCGGGAGTTGCTGGCGCGCACCGAGGTACGTGCCGAACGCGACGGCATCGCGGTGTTCGCCGACGCCCAGCGCTGGACCGGCAAGCCGGTGCAGACCGGCGAGCGGCTGATGCAGATCGCCGACCCGACCCAGGCCGAACTGCGCATCGACCTGGCGGTGGCCGACGCGCTGGACTTCCAGCCCGGCGCTGCCATCGCCCTGTTCCTCGACAGCGACCCGCTGCACCGTCACCAGGCGCGCCTGCAACGCCAGGCCTACGAGGCGCAGCCGCTGCCCGGCGGCCAGCTGGCCTACCGCCTGGACGCCGAATTCAACGCAGGGCCGCCGCGCATCGGCCTGCGCGGCACCGCCAAGCTCTATGGCGCACGCGCGCCGCTGGCGTTCTACCTGCTGCGCCGGCCGCTGGCCGCGCTGCGCCAGACGCTGGGCCTGTAGATGGCCCTGCCGGCGCTGCGCCCCGACCTGCAGCTGTCCAGCGCCGCCCCGGCGCTGGACGGCGCGCCGCAATGGACCCTGGCCGATCCGCTGCGCGGCCGCTACTTCAAACTCGGCGCCGCGGCCATTCGCCTGCTGCGTCACTGGCCGCTGGGCGATCCCGAACGGGTGCTCGCGGCGGCCAACGCCGAATCCGGCCCACCGCTCGACGAGGCCGAGCTGCAGGAGATGCTGCGCTTTCTCGCCGGCCACGACCTGCTCAGCGCCGCCGACGCGCAGCAGCGCGGCAGCTACGCACAGAAGGCGGCGCAGCAGCGCCAGGGCTGGTGGCAGAGCCTGCTGCACCAGTACCTGTTCTTCCGCATCCCGCTGTGGCGCCCGGACGCCTTCCTCGACCGCACCTGGCCCTGGCTGAAGCGCCATGGTCCGAACCTGCTACGCATCGGCCTGCCGCTGCTGCTGGGCCTCGGCCTGTTCCTGGTGGCACGCGACTGGGATCGTTTCATCGCCACCTTCCCGCACCTGTTCAGCCTGGGCGGGGCGCTGGCCTTCGGCGTCGCCCTGACCTTCGCCAAGCTGTGCCACGAATTCGGCCACGCCTACATGGCCAAGCGCGCCGGCTGCCGGGTGCAGAGCATGGGCCTGGCGTTCATGGTGCTGCTGCCGATGTTCTACACCGATGTCAGCGATGCCTGGCGGGTCAACCAGCGGCGCTCGCGCCTGCTGATCGGCGCCGGCGGCGTGCTCGCCGAACTGCTGCTGGCGGCACTCGCCCTGCTGGCCTGGTCGCTGCTGCCGGACGGGCCGCTGCGCACTGCCGCCTTCATGCTCGCCAGCGCCACCTGGATCACCACGCTGATCATCAACCTCAACCCCTTCATGCGCTTCGACGGCTACTTCCTGCTCAGCGACCTGTGGGGCGTGGACAACCTGCAGGGGCGCGCCTTCGCCCTGTGCCGCTGGCGTCTGCGCGAGGCGCTGTTCGGCTACGGCGAGCCCGCACCGGAACCCTGGTCGCCGGCCATGCAGCGCCGGCTGCTGTTCTGGGGCTATGGCGCCTGGCTGTGGCGCGCGGCGCTGTTCCTCGGCATCGCCCTGGCGGTGTACCACATGTTCTTCAAGCTGCTGGGCATCTTCCTGATGCTGGTGGAACTGGCCTGGTTCATCGGCCTGCCGATCTGGCGCGAGTGGCAGGAGTGGTGGCAACGCCGCGGGCAGGCGCAGCCGGGCAAGACGCTGCGCGTCGGCGCCGTCCTGCTCGGCCTGCTGGCGGTGCTGCTGGTGCCCTGGCGCAGCGCCGTGGAAGTACCGGCGCTGCTCGAAGCCAGCCGGGTCAGCGCGCTGCATGCGCCACTGGCGGCGCGCCTCAAGCAGCTGCACGCCGGCAACGGCCAGACGGTGCGCAGCGGCGAGCTGCTGCTGGAGCTGGAGTCCCCCGACCTGGACTCGCGCCAGGCCATCGTCCGCAGCGAAATCGCGATTCTCCAGTTGCAGCTCAAACGCCAGGCCGGGCGTAGCGAGACGGCCGCCGACAGCGCCATCCTCGAACGGAACCTGGCCGCCGCCGTCGCCGAATACCGCGGCCTGGCCGCCCAGCGCCAGCGCCTGCAGCTGCGCGCGCCGCACGACGGCCTGATACGCGACCTGCCGGCAGACCTGGCGCCCGGGCTCTGGCTGTCGCCGCAGCAGCCGTTGCTGCGCGTGGTCGAACAGCAGGTGCGCCTGCGCGGCTACCTGGCCGAAGAGTCGTTGTGGCGCCTCGAACCCGGCAGCAGCGGCCGCTTTATCGCCAGCGCCGACCCGCTGCGCCCGGCGCTGGCGGTGACGCTCGGCGAGGTGGATGCCACCGGTGCCGCCTACCTCGAGCAGGCCGCGCTGGCCTCCGACCACGGCGGGCCGATTGCCGTGCGCCGCGACGAGCAGCAACGCGCACAGCCGCTGCAGGCCCAGTACGGCGTGCGCCTGACCGCGCAACAGGCGCTGGCGGCGCCGACGCAACCGCAACTGGGCGTGGCCATACTCGACGGCCGCCGCGAATCCATCCTCGCCGCCGTCTGGCGCCGGGTCGCCGCCCTGGGGGTGCGCGAAAGCGGTTTTTAAGCACCTGTTCAAAGGGATAGAGAACAGCACCATGGCCCACCACGCACTCCCCGCCTGCTCGCGCCTGCCCCTGCAGATCGAACTGGCAGCGCTGCTCGCCGCCCTCGCGCGGGTGCAGTCCGACGCCTGGCAGCAGCACTTCAACCGCGACTACTACCAGGGCGACTGGAGCGGTGTGACGCTGATCGGCGCCGCGGACGCACCGCTGCCGCTGGCCCCCGGCCGCGGCGCCGCGCAAGCCAGCGCCTGGTGGCAGGACGACACGGCCTGGCACCAGCTGCTCGCCGCCTTCCGCGCCCCGCTGCGCAGCGTGCGCCTGTTGCGCCTGGGCCCCGGTGCGCGCATCCACGAACACTGCGACCCCGACCTGGGCCAGCCCGACGCCGACCTGCGCCTGCACGTGCCGCTGCTCAGCCCGCCCGGGGTGGAATTTCTCCTCGACGGCCTGCAGGTGCCGATGCAGCCCGGCGAATGCTGGTTCCTCGACCTGTCGCGGCCGCATCGGGTGGACAACCCCAGCCGTCAGCCGCGTATCCACCTGGTGCTCGACTGCGCTCCCTGCGACTGGCTGCTGGAGACGATCGGGCGCGGCCTGGGGCAGACCCCGGCGCTGCGCCCGAGCCGCGGGGAGCAGGCCTTCGCCGATTTGCGCGAGAGGCTGGCGCAGCAGCCGGAGCTGGCCGCACACCTGCGCAGCCTGAGCGATACCCGGGACTTCATCGACGCGACCCTGCGCCTGGGCGAGCAACTCGGTCTGCCGTTCTCCGAGGCCGAGGTGCGCCGCGCCATGCGCCAGGGCAAACAGACATGGAACGATCAATGGCGAGCATGAATCGCGCCGTGGACTTCGCCGGCTGGCTGCCGATCCGCACCTGGCTGAGCGCCGGCCAGTGGCGCGTGGACTGGTGCTGGTTCGGCGAGCAACGGCTGAGCCGTCCGTTTTTTCGCGACGATGTCGAACAGGCCCTGCGGCTGCCCTTCAACCAGGCGCTACGCCGCGAAACCGGCCTGGACGACTTGCTGGCGTGGCAGGCGATCAGCCCGGGGCTGGCGCCCAGCGCCTTTATCTTCCATGCCTCGCGCTGCGGCTCCACCCTGCTGGCGCAGATGCTGGCGGGGCTTGCGCCCAATATCGTGCTGTCCGAACCGCCGCCGCTGGATCGCCTGCTGCGCGCCCATTACCTCGCCCCCGAAGCGGCGGCGCATCAGCCACGCTGGGTCGCGGCCCTGCTGTCGGCCTACGGACAGCGCCGGCGCGGCGACGAGCAGCGCCTGCTGATCAAGCTGGATGCCTGGAATCTGTTCGAGGCCCCGTTCCTGCAGGCACTCTATCCACAGGTGCCGCGCCTGTTCCTCTATCGCGACCCATTGGAAATCGCCGTGTCCCAGCTACGCCAACCCGGCCTGCAGCGCGTTCCCGGCCTGCTCGGCCCCTCGGGACTGGAGCGGCCGGACGACCCGCCGTTGTCGCCACAGGAACACACCTGCCGGATGATCGGCCGGATTCTCCAGGGCGGACTGCAGCTGTGCCTGCAACTGGGCGGCGTGCCGGTCAACTACAGCGAACTGCCCGATGCCCTCTGGGGACGCCTGGCGCCGCTGGTCGGCGTGAACGCCGCGGATCTGCCGCGCCTGCAGGAAGTCGCCGCCTTCGATGCCAAGCAGCCGAGCCTGTCCTTCAGCGCCGACAGTCAAGGCAAGCGCGAGTCGGCGGACGCGGCATTGCGCGCGGCGATCGAGCGCTGGGCGGGCGAGCCCTACGCAAGGCTGGAGCGCCTGCGCTTGCGCGGTACATAGACTTGTAACGCGCGCGAGCCATACAAGCGTTTGGCAAAAGTACCGACCCGGGGCAGTAAATACTGGCGATCCGCCTGCAGCTTCGCTAACCTCGGCCGGACTAGCGCCGTATAAATGAATAACAAATGGCCGCCCCGACGCGGGGCAACCCGCAGGGACGCTCACCTCATGCCGACTTTCGAGTTGAACCTCCGCCCCATCGCCGACGCCGACCTGGCGTTCTTGCAGGCGCTGTATGCCAGCACCCGCGCCGATGAAGTGGCGCAGCTACCCTGGGACAAGGCCAGCAAAGACGCCTTCCTCGCCCAGCAGTTCACCGCCCAGCACCAGTACTACAAGGCGCATTATCAGGGCGCGGCTCTCTCGCTGATCTGCATGGGCGAATGCGCCATCGGTCGGCTGTATATCTTCCGTGGCCCGACCACGCTCAATCTCATCGACATCTCCCTGCTGCCCGAATGGTGCGGCCAGGGTATCGGCAGCCATTTCTTGCGCGCCTTGACCGACGAGGCGGACGCCACCGGGAAGACCATCCGTCTTTTCGTCGAGCCGACCAATCCAGCCAGACGCCTGTATGAGCGTTGCGGATTCGGGGTCACCGGCTCCAATCACATCTACTTGCAGATGCAACGCACGCCAGCGCCTGCCCTGGCGGTGTCGGCATGAGCCTGGTACCGAGCTTCGCGGAGCTCGAGCGCCATCTCCAGCGGGACTGGCGGCTGCGCTGGGACGAGGGTCAGGGGCTCGCCATCACCTTGCTGGAAGTGGCCGAAGGCGCCGCGATGAATGCTCGCTACCACTGCTACAACGCCGTCTTCGCCCAGCCCGCGGGCGTCCAGTTGCCCCAGCACGGTTACCGGCTCTGCAGCCCTGAGGGCGCCGAGTGGCACGTCATGCTGACGCCCATCGGCCCGGACGAGGACGGCGACCGCCACCTGCTGCAGGCCATTTTTCATGTGAAGCGCGATGGCACCGTCGCTACCCAGCTCTAGCACGACAACACTGCCGCGAGTGCGGCTTCATCAAGGAGAGATACAGCAATGAGCGATCCATTTCTGGGCGAGATTCGCATGGTCGGTTTCAACTTCGCGCCGAGGGGCTGGGCGATGTGCCAAGGACAGCTGCTGAGCATTGCGCAGAACAACGCACTGTTCGCACTGCTGGGCACCCTCTACGGCGGCGACGGCCAGACCACCTTCGGCCTGCCGGACTACCGCGGCCGTAGCCCGGTAGGCATGGGACAGGGGCCGGGCCTGAGCGCGGTCGTCCAGGGGGAGATGGCGGGCACCGAGAACGTCAGCCTGACCCTCAACCAGATGCCGATGCACAACCATGTCGCGACGGCCTCGGCGAGTTCGGCTACGGCGCAGGTCGCTATCCCTGCCGCCACCACCGGTACCACCCAATCCGCCCCGGGAACGACCACCGTGCTGGGACCGATCGCAGCGGGTGGCCGAGCCGGGACGCTGTATTGCACCGGGGCAGCCGATACCACGCTGGCTCCGTTCAACACCGCCGTAAACGTTCCGGCGCCGACCGTCACGGTCAATGCCTCGGGTGGTAGCCAGCCAATCTCGGTACTGAACCCGTTTCTCGGCACCAACTTCGTCATTGCACTGGAAGGCATCTTCCCATCGCGTAACTGATCCCTTCTGTGGATCGGTAACAGGAACAAGGGGAAAGCCCGGCTTTCCCCGACTTTGCATGCTGTAGGAGGTTCACTATGTGGTGGAGAAAGACTGCGACCGCTCGACCAGCCGAACTGCCGGCCAGAAGCGCACTGGCCATGGCGCTGGAACCGCGCATGCTGTTCGACGGCGCAGTCGCCGCCACGGTGGCAGAAACGGCTACTGCCGTGCCCTCCGCCGATGCGGCCCACGCCCCGGCCTCCGGCCAGGACGCCCACTCCGGCAGCGAAAACCTCGCCGCCACTCCGGCCGGCACGACGGACAACCGCCAGGAGGTGGTATTCGTCGACAGCAGCGTCAAGGATTACCAGCAATTGGTGTCCGCCTTGAAACCCGGTACCGAGGTCGTGGTACTGGATGGCAGCCAGGATGGTTTACGACAAATCGCCGACTACCTGGACGGACGTCGCGACATCGATGCCATACACGTGTTCAGTCATGGCGATGCCGGCAAAGTGCAGTTGGGTAACGTCTGGATCGACGATGCCTACGTCGCCGCCAACAACGCCCTGCTGGCAGATATTGGCAGTGCCCTGAACTCTTCCGGCGATATTTTGTTGTATGGCTGCCATGTCGGGGCCGATGGCAGTGGCGTGAATTTCATCCAGTCACTGGCTGCGGCGACCGGCGCCGACATAGCCGCCTCGACCGACCCAACTGGCGCCGCCGATAAAGGCGGTGATTGGGTACTCGAAGCGACTCGGGGAAGTGTGGAAACTGTCTCGCTGAACATTGGTTCATATTCGGGCTTACTTGCAGCCTTCAGTGATAATTTCACTACTAACCCAGGCACTACCAGCAATAGCTTTGACCGCACGCTTGGCGGAGTGTCTTACACCTATACATTCACTGCCGATGGTGACGGTGGCGCTGCTGGGGGCGGACTGGCATTTGATAATTTCGGCTCAGGCGGCTCTGCTGCCATGACGCTTTTATCATCAGCCTTTAATACCAGCACTACCGAGCGCGTGACCATTACGCGCACAGACCTTGCAGATTTCACCTTTACCAGTATCTACATTGATAATCCGGGCGGTAACGAGAGTGTCACCGTAGGCGGTTATCTGAATGGGGTACTTGTAGGATCAGCTCAGATATTCACAACGGGCACTACAACCCTGAACTTTGGAGGTATCAGGGTCGATGAGGTACGGCTTACCTCTACAGATTTCTTTGGTTTGGCAATTGACGATTTTACTGGCGATACCAATCCGCCAAACTCCGCTCCAATCATCAACAACCTCAATGGCAACTCCGCCACCTTTGTCGAAGGTGGCAGCCCCGTGCTGCTGGACGAGAACGCAGATGCCACGGTGACCGACAGCGACTCGGCCAACTTCGATACGGGTAATGTCACCGTCTCCATCATCAGCAACGGCGTCGCAGCGGAGGACGTACTGTCCATCCGCAATCAGGGCACCGGCGCCGGCCAGATCGGCGTATCCGGCTCGGCCATCACCTTTGGTGGTACGCAGATCGGTACCTACGCAGGTGGCACTGCCGGCAACAGCCTGGTCATCACACTCGACAGCGATGCCACCCCCGCAGCCGTTCAGGCGCTGGTACGCAACCTGACCTACTCCAACAGCAATAACGATAACCCCAGTAGCGCAGCACGTACCGTGCGGATCACCGTCAGCGACGGCGATGGTGGTACCAGCAACAATGCCGATGTCACGGTCAATGTCACCCCGGTCAACGATCTCCCAACTGTGGCCAATGCGATTCCCAACCAGAATGCCAGCGAGGATGCGGCCTTCAATTTCCAGTTCGCCGCCAACACCTTCAACGACGTGGATGTCAGCGGTGCCCTGACTTATACCGCGCAACTGGCTGGCGGCGGCGCTCTGCCCGCCTGGCTCAGTTTCGATGCCGCCACCCGCACCTTCAGCGGCACGCCGGGCAATGCCGATGTCGGCACGCTGAGCATCGATGTCATCGCCAACGACGGCAACGGCGGCAGCGTTACCGATACCTTCGACATCGTCGTGGCCAATACCAACGATGCACCCACCGTGGCCAACGCGATCCCCAATCAGAATGCCACCGAAGAAGCGGCCTTCAGCTTCCAGTTCGCCGCCAACACCTTCAACGACGTGGATGCCGGCGACACCCTCAGCTACAGCGCGCAACTGGCCGGTGGCGGCGCCCTGCCCGCCTGGCTCAGCTTCGACCCAGTCACCCGTACCTTCAGCGGCACGCCGGGCAACGGCGATGTCGGCACGCTGAGCATCGATGTCATCGCCAGTGACAGCAATGGCGGCAGCGTTACCGACACCTTCAATATCCTGGTGGCCAACACCAACGACGCCCCCACGCTGGCCAATGCCATTGCCAACCAGAATGCCAGCGAAGACACGGCCTTCAATTTCCAGTTTGCCGCCAACACCTTCAACGACATGGATGCCGGCGACACCCTGAGCTACAGCGTACAACTGGTCGGCGGCGGCGCCCTGCCCGCCTGGCTCAGCTTCGATGCACTCACCCGGACATTCAGCGGCACGCCAGGCAACGCCGATGCCGGCACGCTGAGCATTGAGGTGATCGCCAGCGACGGCAATGGCGGCAGCGTTAGCGATACCTTCGACATCGTGGTCAGCGCCGTCAACGATGCACCGACCGTTACGGCCCCAGCCTCCATAATCGTCAGCGAAGACATGCCAACCGCGTTGACCGGTATCAGCTTCAGCGACGTCGATGCCGGCACCTCCCCGGTGACGGTCACCCTGTCGGTCCCCAGTGGCAGCCTGAGCGCTACCAGCGCCGCTGGCGTCACCGTCGGCGGCACCAGCAGCGCCATGAGCCTGACCGGCAGCATTAGCGATATCAACACGTTTATCTCCGCTGCTGGTGTTGTATTTACCACCGCCAGCAACGCCACCTCGGACGTCACGCTCACCATCGAGATCGACGATGGCGGCAACACCGGCAGCGGTGGTGCACAAACCGACAGCACCACGGTGACCCTGGATGTCAGCGCGGTGAACGATGCCCCGGTCAACTCGCTGCCCGGCGCGCAGGACGTCGATCAGGATGCCAGCCTGGTCTTCAGCAGCGGCAACGGCAACCTGATCAGCATCGGCGACGTGGATGCCGGTTCCAACACCGTCGAAGTGACGCTGAGCGCCAGCAATGGTCTGCTGACACTCAGCGGCACCACTGGCCTGTCATTCTCCACCGGTGATGGCACTGCCGACTCCAGCATGACCTTTAGCGGCAGCATCAGCGACATCAACAACGCCCTGAACGGCCTGACCTTCAGCCCCACCGCAGGCTACAACGGCGCCGCCAGTCTCCAGATCACCACTGACGACCAGGGTTGGAGCGGCAGCGGCGGTGCACAGAGCGACAGCGACATGCTCGTTATCACGGTCAACAGCCTCAACCCGCGGATAACCGATGTCAGCGCCTCCACGCCGGATGGCAGCTACAAGGCGGGCGATACCATCACCATCACCACCACCTTCAACCAAGCGGTGACGGTCGATGCCACTGGCGGCACGCCCACATTGCTGCTGGAGACAGGTCTGACCGACCGCATCGCGACCTATGTGTCCGGCTCCGGCAGCAACACCCTGACCTTCAGCTACACGGTACAGGCCGGCGACCTCAGCGCCGACCTGGATTACCAGTCCACGGCAGCCCTGGCACTCAACGGCGCGACCATCCAGAACGCTACCGCCGACAATGCCGTTCTGACCCTGCCGACCCAGGGCACCGCTGGCTCCCTGAGTGCCAACAAGGCACTGGTGGTAGACGGCGTACGCCCGACAGCCAGCATCCTGGTCGACGATACTGCCCTGGCTGTCGGCGAAACCGCCACGGTGACCATCACCTTCAGCGAAGCGGTGACCGGGCTGACCACGGCCGACTTCATCGTCGCCAACGGCAGCCTCAGCAATCTGTTCACCTCGGACAACATCACCTACACCGCTACCCTGACGCCGAGCGCCAACGTCACCGACTCCAGCAACCTGATCACCCTAGACAACACCGGGGTAATCGACCTGGCAGGCAACACCGGCAGCGGCACCACCGACTCCAACAACTACGCCATCGATAGCCAACGCCCGACGGCGACCATCGTGGTCAGCGACACCGCGCTCTCCATCGGTGAAACCGCCACGGTGACCATCGTCTTCAGCGAAGCGGTGACCGGGCTGACCACGGCCGACTTCATCGTCGCCAACGGCAGCCTCAGCAATCTGTTCACTTCGGACAACATCACCTATACCGCCACCCTGACGCCCGATGCCGCTGTGGAAGACCCCAGCAACCTGATCACCCTGGACAACACAGGCGTGCAGGATGCGGCAGGCAACGCCGGAACCGGCTCCAGCGATTCCAACAACTACCAGATCGATACCCTGCGCCCCGATGCGCTCAACATCGTCGTCAGCGACAGCGCCCTGGCAGCGGGCGAAACCGCTACGGTGACCATCACCTTCAGCGAAGCGGTGACCGGCCTTGCGGCGAATGATTTCACCGTCGCCAGTGCTGTGCTGAGCAACCTCACCAGCGCCGACGGCGGCATCACCTGGACCGCAACCCTCACCCCCAATGCCAGTGTGGAAGATGCCAGCAACCTGATCACCCTGAATAAAACCGGCTTGGTGGATGCGGCAGGCAACGCCGGCAGCGGCACCAGCGATTCCAACAACTACGCCATTGATAACCTGGCCCCCGTCAACAGCCTGCCCGTCGGGCAAATCACCGATACCGTTACCCCGCTGGTATTCAGCAGCGGCAACGACAATGCGATCACGGTGAGCGATGGCAGCAACCTGACGGTCGTCATCTCCGTCGGCAGCGGCACCTTGACCGCCACCTCCGGCGGCACGGCGGGAATCATTAACAACGGCACAGGCACCGTGACCATTACCGGTACGGCGGCTGAAGTGAATGCCGCTCTGCAAGGGCTGACCTACACCCCCAACGGCGCGGGCGTCCAGACCCTCAGCATCCAGACCACCGACACTGTCGGCAACGTGGATAGCGATAACCTGGCGATCACCGTCAACAACGCCACCTTGCTCGTCACCTCCAACCTGGATACCGGCGACGACGCAAGCGCAGGCGGCAGCTTTGCCGCCGACCAGGCAGACGGCGGCGGCCTGAGCCTGCGCGAGGCACTGCACTGGGCGCGCGCAGGCGACACTATTACCTTTGACCTGGACGCAGGCACAGCCGGTAACCAGGGTGGAAGCATCACCCTCAATGGCACCCAACTCCAGATCAACTATTCCAATATCAAGCTTGATGGCGACCTGAATGACGATGGTGCGGCTGATGTAACCATCTCCGCCAACAACGCCAGTCGGGTGATGGGTATTAGTAACAGCCTGAGTGGTGTTGAGATAACGGGCCTGACCCTGACCCAGGGTTCAACCGCAGGCGGAGGCGGAGCGCTCCAGATAGGTTCCAGCTCCAGCGTCACCGTGCGCGACTCGAACTTTACCAACAGTACCGATGCGGGTCTGGGCGGTGGCGGTATTTATGGTGCCAGTGCAACCCTCACCATGATCAACAGTACCGTGAGCGGCAACACCAGTAGCACCTTCGGCGGCGGCATACGCATTGTGGGCTCCGGCGGCACACTTAACCTCATCAATAGCACTGTCAGTGGCAATACCACCACCGGCGCTAGCGCGCATGGCGGCGGTATCCAGTATGGCGCTACTGGCAGCCTGACCATTATCAACAGCACCATCAGCGGCAATGCCGCTACAGGAGCAACATCCCTCGGCGGCGGCCTCAGGATCACCTCCGGCACAGCCTTCATCTACAACAGCACCATTGTAGGAAACGCATCAACCGACGCCGGTGGCGGTGTCCACGCCAATGGCAACGATACCTTTGTGAATACCGTGGTTGCGGGCAATACCTCCGGTGCCGGTGCGACAGCAGGTGCCAGTGGTTCACCCTTGGCGACTGGCGGCACGGCAGACGATGTCGGCGGCACTATCGAAACTGCCACCAACAGTTATTTTGGTAGCAACGTTGCTATCGCTACCAATAACAGCAGCCTGAACAACCAGGGCACCAGCAACCTGTTATTGGGCAACCTGGCCAACTACAACGGCAGTGCCATACAAACCCACCGTCCGCAAACCGGCAGTGCGCTGCTCGAAGCCGGTAGCAATGCCGATTTGCCCGCCGATACCTTCGACCTGGACGGCGACGGCAATACCACCGAGGCACTGCCAGTCGATGCCAATGGCGACCAGCGCGTCAGCGCTACCGTGGATATCGGCGCGGTAGAAGGTAATGCCATACCGGTGCTGACGGGCGTCAATGGCGGCGGCACCTTTGTCGAGAACGGTAGCGCCATCGTGATCGATAGCGATGCCAGCATGAGCGATGACGACCTCGACCTGCTCAATGGCGGCAACGGCGATTACCACGGCGCCTCGCTGGTGATCGTGCGCAATGGCGGCGCCCTGGCCAGCGACAGCTTCGGCTTCAACGCTGGCAACGGCATCAGCCTCTCCGGCAACAACCTGGTGAAAAATGGCCAGATCATCGCCAGCTTCAATACCGCCACGGCCGGCCAGTTGACCATCGCCTTCACCAACGCCAACGGCGAAACTCCGACCCGGGCCGACGTGAATGCAGTACTGCGCCAGCTGACCTACCGCTCGGCCAGCGAAGCCCCGACCAGTAGCGTCGACCTCGACATCCGCTTCAACGATGGCGCCGGCGCCAATGCCACCCAGACCGCCAGCCTCAATATCACCGCGATCAACGACGCGCCCAGCCTCGTCGCTACCGGTGGTACGCCCACCTATACCGAGAACGGCAGCGCCGTCGACCTGTTCAGCGGCGTGATCATCGACACTATCGAGGCCGGCCAGAGCATCACCGGTCTGACCCTGACCGTCGCCAACCTGGTCAACGGTGCCAGCGAGATCCTGATTATCGACGGCACCGCGATCAGCCTGAGCAATGGCAACAGCGGCATCACCAGCGGCGGCAACTCGATCACTTACAGCGTCAGCCTGAGCGGTGGCACCGCCACCCTCACCCTCATCCAGGCAGGCGGCCTGAGCGCGGCCAACGCCCAGGCGCTGATCGATGGCATGAGCTACCGCAACGGCAGCGAGGCACCCAGCAGCGGCAACCGCGTGGTCACCCTGACCAGCATCACCGATAGCGGCGGCACCGCCAATGGCGGCGTAGACACCAGCGCCAGCAACATCGCGGCCAGCGTCTCCGTCGTGGCGGTAAACGATGCACCGACGATCACAGCTTCCGGTTCCATCGCCATCAGCGAAGACGTACCCAGCGCACTGACCGGCATCAGCTTCAGCGACGTCGATGCCGGCACCTCGCCGGTAACGGTCACCCTGTCGGTCCCCAGCGGCAGCCTGAGCGCCACCAGCGGCAGCGGCGTCAGCGTCGGCGGTACCGCCAGCGCCATGACCCTGACCGGCAGCATTGCCAATATCAATGCCTTCATCGCCGCCGCCGGCGTCAGCTTCACCACGGCCGGCAACGCCACCGCCGACGTTACCCTGACCGTCACTATTGACGACGGCGGCAACAGCGGCAGCGGCGCTGGGCAAACCGACAGCGCCACGCTGACCCTGGCGGTAACCGCGAGCAACGACGCGCCGGTGAACAACCTGCCCGCTCCGCAGAGCCTCGCTCAGGGCGGCAGCCTGGTCTTCAACGCTGGCAACGGCAACCTCATCAGCATCGGCGACGTGGACGCCGGCAGCGGCAACCTGCAAGTCACCCTGACCGCCAGCAATGGCCTGCTCACCCTGGGTAGCCTCGCCGGACTCAGCTTCACCGCTGGCGACGGTACGGCCGATGCCACCTTGACGTTCACCGGTACCCTGACGGCGATCAACAATGCGCTGAACGGCCTGCTCTTCACCCCCACCGCCGCCTTCAGCGGTCCGGCCAGCATCCAGATCAGCACCAGCGACCTGGGCAACAGCGGAGCAGGTGGCGCCCAGACGGATACCGACACCCTGGCCATCACCGTCACCCCGATCAACCCGGTGATCACCGATATCGCCGTGCTCAACCCGAACGGCAGCTACAAGCTAGGCGATGTCATCAACCTGACCGTCACCTTTGACCAGGCGGTGATCGTCGACACTGCCGGGGGCGTGCCCACGCTGCTACTGGAAACCGGTCTGATCGACCGCACCGCGGTATTCGTCTCCGGCTCCGGCAGCAACACCCTGACCTTCCGCTACACCGTGCAAGCCGGCGATCTCAGCGCCGACCTGAACTATCAGTCCAGTGCGGCCCTGACGCTCAACGGCGGCAGCATTCGCAACGCCGGCAACAGCGACGCGATCCTCAGCCTGCCGGCCACCGGCAGTGTCGACTCCATCGCCGGGCAACACGACATCGTCGTCGACGGCGTGGTCCCCACTGTCGCCAGCGTCAGCGTGCCGGTGGGGGTGCAGTACAACGCCGGCGACACCCTGACCTTCGTGGTCAGCGTCAGCGAAACCGTCATCGTCAACGGCACCCCGCGCCTGGCCATCGACATGGGCGGCAGCACGGTGTTCGCCGATTACGTGGCCGGCTCAGGCAGCGCAACCCTGGTGTTCCAGTACAGCGTCCGGCCCGGGGACAACGACGCCGACGGTATCGCCGTCAGCGGCCTGCTCAGCAATGGTGCGACCCTGCGCGACGCCAGCGGCAATACCTTGAACCTGGCGCTGAACAATGTCGGCGACAGCAGCGGCGTGATCGTCGACACCACCGCGCCCAGCGCCATCATCGCGGTCGACCCTGCGCCGACCAATGCCGGTAGCCTGCGCTACACCGTCATCTTCAACGAGGCCGTAAGCGGCGTGGATCTCGGCGACTTCAGCCTGGTCACCAGCGGCAACGCCAGCGGTACCCTGGGCAGCCTGGTGCAGATCGACAGCCGTACCTTCCAGATCACCGTCACCAACGTGGCCGGCAGCGGCACCCTGGCGCTGGCCTTGAACGCCAACGGCAGCGCCATCACCGATGCCGCCGGCAACCTGCTCGTCACCGGCCTGGTCGGGCAGGCCTACAGCCTGGCGCAAAGCGAAGGCGATCCGGAGTTCCGCGTCAATCCGCCGAGCAACGTCGTCGATATCCCGAGCGCGTCGCCGCAGCCCGTCCTGCCGAGCCTGCCGCCGGCGCTGAGCACCTCGCCGCTGCTGCCGCCGCCGCTGTTCGAGGTACCGACCCTGGGCAGCGGCATTCCGACCCTGGGCAATATCTTCATCAACCAGAACGTCCTGGCACCCAGCTACATCGCACAGGTCTTCGCCAGTTCCAGCGATGCTGGCGGCGACGGCTCGGGCAGAGGCTTCCTCGGCTTCGGCGGCGGTGATGGCGGCGTGTTCGGTTCCAGCAGCCTGTCCAGCATCTTCGGCAGCGACGCCTTGCAGGAGAGCGAGCCGCTGGAAGTCTTCGACGGCAAGAAATGGGGCGGCGGCAGCGCTGGTGCCATCTTCGGCGCACCGACGCTGGGCCAGCAACTGCACGACCTGCGCGAGGGCGAACAGCGTCAGCTGCGCGAACTGGCCCATGCCCTGCAAGAGGTCGCGGCGGCCCAGCCGCCGGCCTGATCCACAACGCATAACAACGACAAACCAGTGAGTCGGTGCCGTAACAAGGGGGCGGCCCAAGGATGAAGAAGAGCCACACACTATTCGCGGTCAGCCTGCTGAGCCTGGCCATCAGCGGTTGCGCAGTGACCAGCCAGCCCATCGAACGCAGTGCCAGCGAGCAGCGGGCGCAGAGCGACCTACAGGCCATGTTCGCCGATCAGGAGCCGCTCAGCGGCCCACTGACCCTGCACGAGGCCATGGCCCGCGCGGTGAAGTACAACCTCGAGGCGCGCCTGAAGCTGATGGAAGAAGCCATGGCCCAGCGCCAGGTCGACCTGGCCAGCTTCGACATGCTGCCGCGCATGGCGCTGTCGGCCGGTTATGCCGGGCGCAGCAACGTCAGCGCCTCCAGCAGCCAGAGCGTCGAGACCGGTACCCAGTCGCTGGAACCCTCCACCTCGCAGGATCGCGACCGCGGCGTCGCCGATCTGACCATGGTGTGGAACGTGCTGGACTTCGGCGTCAGCTACGTCAGCGCCAAGCAGCAGGGCGACCAGCGCCTGATCGTGCAGGAGCGCCGGCGCAAGGTGGTGCACACCATCATCCAGGACGTGCGCTCCGCCTACTGGCGCGCCGTGGCCGCTGACCGCCTGCTGAGTCAGATCGACAGCCTCATGACCCGCGTGGCCCAGGCCCGCGACAACAGCCAGCGCCTGAGCGAGCAGCGCATCGGCGATCCGATCCAGGCACTGAGCTACCAGCGCGCCCTGATCGAGGCCACCCGCCAGCTGGAGGAGCAGCGCCGCGCGCTGTCGCTGGCCAAGACCGAACTGGCCACCCTGATCAACCTGCCCCTGGGCACCGAGGTCGAACTGGCCCCCGATGCCGGCTATCAGGTGCCGGAGCTCAAGGTCGAGTTCGACCTGCTCGAGCAGGAGGCCCTGGCCAGCCGCCCCGAGCTGCGCGAACAGGACTACCAGGCACGCATCAGCGCCGCGGAAACGCGCAAGGCCATGCTGCGCCTGCTGCCGGGCCTGGAGTTCTCCGCCGGCGGCCACTACGACAGCAACTCCTTCCTGGTCAACCAGAGCTGGGCCGACTATGGCGTCAAGGTCACCTGGAACCTGTTCAACGTGCTCTCCGCGCCGGCTGCCATCGACGTGGCCAAGGCCGGTCAGGACGTGGCCGATGCCCGCCGCCAGGCGATGTCGATGGCCATCCTGGCGCAACTGCATGTGGCCAACGCCAATTTCCGCGAGGCCCAGCGCCAGTTCCAGACCAGCCAGCAGTTGGCCGGCCTGGACGGGCAGATCGTCGAGCAGTTGCGCAACCGCTACCAGGCTCAGGGCATCGGCGAGCTGGAGCTGATCCAGGGCGAGCTCAACACCCTGCAGGCCGACCTGCGCCGCGACCTGGCCTATGCCGAATTGCGCAACAGCTATGGTCAGCTGTTCGCCAGCGTCGGCCTCGACCCGCTGCCGGAGAGCATCGCCTCCGACCGCATCGAGGATATCGCCGCGGCCCTGGCCAGCCGCGAGGCGCAGTGGCAGGCCGGCCAGCTGTAGCGGTTCAGCATTCGCCGTCCAGGCTGGCGATCCAACGGTCGATCAGCTCCAGCCCCTCGCGATGGGCGCTGGAGCGGCCTAGCTCGGGCATCATGATGCTGGGGTCGGTGCTGTGCAGGCGAAAACTCAGCACCGATTTCTCCGGCGCACCGGGGTGGATATCCACCAGGCGGTCGCCGGAGCCCTTGCCCGCCGCCACCGGTTGCTTGCACAGGCCATAGGCGATGCCCAGCGGTGTATCCGGGTCGAGATAGAGCCCGGAGGTGCGCCCCGGCCCCTTGCGGTTGTGGCAGTGCGCGCAGTTGGCGTCCAGATAGCTGCGCGCCTGCGCCTGCACCCCCTCCCCCGTACGCGGCTTGCCCCACAGGGCGTTTTGCGGCACCTCGGCCAGATCGCGCGGCAGCCCCTGCAACAGGCCCGCGGCCTGCCAGCGCTGCAACTGGTTGGCCAGCCCCTCGGCGTAGGCGAAATCCTTGTTCAACTGGCGCGCCTTCGGCCCCAGCGGCGCCACGCCCTTGCCTGCCTGCTCCTCGTGGCAGCCGGCGCACTGATTGGCGTCCGGCACCTGGTAGTCGACCGCCAGCACCTCGCCGCGCTCGTCATGCAGCTGCAGATCGAAGCTGGCGCCGGCCCAGTCCAGGGTCGCCTCGCGCTGGGCGGCGTCCCACACATAGGGCAGCGCCACCCAGCCCTGCTCCTGGCGCAGCAGGATGCGCGTCTCGATCAGCCGCACCCGCTTCAGCTCGACCGCCTCGGCGCCCTGCTGCTCGCTGCGCAGCAGACGGCCCTGGGTGTCGCGCGGGTAGTAGAAGGTCTTGCTCAGCACGGTGCCGACGGGATAGTCGAAGCGCGCCTCGGCGTACTGCGCCTGGCTGCCCGCGGGCATCCAGAGGGTGCGCAGCTTGTGCGCGTAGTCGGTGAACAGCGGCGTATTGAGGTCGTAGGGCAGCACGCCGGCGGCCGGCTGCAGCCGGCCGTCGCGTTGCTCCAATACGCCCCAGGCGCTGAGTCGCTCGGGATAGTCCTCGCCGCTGGGCAGGTGCAGCGGAGCCCGCTGCTGCTCGCAGGCGCCAAGCAGCAGTGCGGCGATCACCAGCCAGCCACGCATCATGCGTCCTCGCCCGCCTCGGCCAGCGCCGCCTGCAGCTCCACCGCCGGCAGGCGCGGCAGCTCGCAGCGATGCGGCGTAATGTCAGTGCTGATGTTCTTGTAGCCGCCAGGGCCATCGACGTTGACGATGCCGGCCTCGCCATTGTCGATGCAGATGGCCAACTGGGCCGGCAGCTTGCCGTCCACCAGCTTGTCCGGGTTGACGTAGCCGTCCCAGAGAATGTCCGGCAGACGGCCGTTGAGGCCGAACTTGGCCAGCTTCAGCGCCTTCAGCTCGAGGTTGTCCGGGCTGTCGCCGCCGGGGCCGAAGCGGTTGCCGTGGATATGGATGGCTTCCGGATAGGGATCGAAATCCTCCTCGGTGGAGAGATCGGTATAGCCGGTGCTGAAGTAGCTGCTGACGATGACGTTGGCGGTGCGGTGCTCGCCGATGTCGTTGTCGAAGATCTCCACCTGGTCGTTGGAGTTGATCACCACCCCCGAGCCGGCCGGAATGCTCGCCACCGGCGTGCCCTTGTGACCGAAGTTCTTGTGGTTGTTGCCCTCGACCCTGTTGCGGTAGACCCGCGTGGTATGTCCCGGCTGCGGCAGGTTGGGCATGTTGAACACCAGGATGCCGCCGGTATTGCCGGTGGCGAGGTTGTCATGGACGTCGGCACCGATGGTGTTCTCGATCTCGATGCCGGCGACGTTGCGCTCGGCGCGGCTGTTGCGCACCACCACGTTGCGCGACTGGCCGACGTAGATGCCGGCGTCCGAGGCGCCGATGGCCACCACGCCGTCGACCAGCACGTTCTCGGTCTGCACCGGGTAGATGCCGTAGGCACCGTTCTCGGTGGCCGGGCCGTTGGTCCACTCGGTGCGTACGCGGCGGATGATGATGTTCCGGCCGCCGACCACCTTGAGCGCGTCGCCCTTGCTGTCCTCCAGGGCCAGGTCCTCGATGGTGAAGTCCGAGGCGTTCACCAGCAGCCCCTCGGCGCCGGACTTCTGCCCCTTGAAGTTGAGGATGGTGCGATCCATGCCGGCGCCGCGCAGGGTCACGCCGCTGACCTTGAGGCTCAAGCCGCGATCGAGCTGAAAGGTACCGGCGGGAATCTCGATCACCTCGCCCGGCTTGGCCTTGATCAGCCGGGTCTGCAGCTGCTTCTGGAAGTCCAGATCGGCCGCGGGCGGCGGCGACTCGCTGCAGGCGGCGAGCAACAGGGACAGGGCGAGCAGGGATGGCGCGGCGCTACGCATGGCGGACTCCGGTGTTGTTCTTATATTTTGGAACTATAGTTCCAAATAGAACGCAAACCAAGTCGGTCGCGGGGCAGGAGCGGCTTTAGCCGCGAATCCAGACCCCAGGCAGCAGATAGGACAACGCCAGCACGAGGCTGGCGTTGCGATGCTAGCGCGGCGCTACCGGGCGCGGCTTCTTCTTGCCGCCGCCCGCGGCCTTGCCGCCCTTCTTCTGCTCCTGCAGCTTGGCGAAGGCCGCCGCCTTGGCCTGCTCGCGCTTGTCCCAGGGCTTGCTGCCGTCGCTGGCGCGCGGCGGCAGGCCGTTGTGCTGGGTGAGCATCTTGCCGCCAGCCCCCACCTTCTTGCTGCCGGCCGGCGTCGAGTTCTTGCGCCGCGCGCTGTGGTACTCGTCGACCTGCGGCTGGTGCGCCGGGATCAGCTGGTGCTTGCCGGGACCGATCAGGTCGCTGCGCCCCATGCTGGTCAGCGCCTCGCGCAGCAGCGGCCAGCCCTTGGGGTCGTGGTAGCGCAGGAAGGCCTTGTGCAGGCGGCGCTGCTGCTCGCTCTTGACGATGGTCACGCCGTCGCTCTTGTAGGTGACCTTGCGCAGCGGGTTCTTGCCCGAGTGGTACATAGCGGTGGCGGTGGCCATCGGCGAGGGATAGAAGGCCTGTACCTGGTCGGCGCGGAAACCGTTGCGCTTGAGCCACAGGGCGAGGTTGAGCATGTCCTCGTCGGTGGTGCCCGGGTGCGCGGCGATAAAGTAGGGGATCAGGTACTGCTCCTTGCCCGCCTCCTTCGAGTACTTCTCGAACATCTGCTTGAAGCGGTCGTAGCTGCCGATCCCCGGCTTCATCATCTTGTCCAGCGGGCCACGCTCGGTGTGCTCCGGGGCGATCTTCAGGTAACCGCCGACGTGGTGGGTGACCAGCTCCTTGACGTACTCCGGCGACTCCACCGCCAGGTCGTAGCGCAGGCCGGAGGCGATCAGGATCTTCTTCACCCCGGGCAGGGCGCGGGCCTTGCGGTACAGCTCGATCAACGAGCTGTGGTCGGTATTGAGGTTCTCGCAGATGCCGGGGAACACGCACGACGGCTTGCGGCAGTGCTTCTCGATCTCCGGATCCTTGCAGGCGATGCGGTACATGTTGGCGGTCGGCCCGCCGAGGTCGGAGACCACGCCGGTGAAGCCCGGCACCTTGTCGCGCATCTCCTCGATCTCGCGGATGATCGACTCGTGCGAGCGGTTCTGGATGATGCGGCCCTCGTGCTCGGTGATCGAGCAGAAGGTGCAGCCGCCGAAGCAGCCGCGCATGATGTTCACCGAGAAGCGGATCATCTCGTAGGCCGGGATGCGCTCCTTGCCGTAGGCCGGGTGCGGCACGCGCGCATAGGGCATGCCGAATACGTAGTCCATTTCCTCGGTGGTCATGGGGATGGGCGGCGGGTTGAACCAGACGTCCACCTCGCCATGCTTCTGCACCAGGGCGCGGGCGTTGCCCGGGTTGGTCTCCAGGTGCAGCACGCGGTTGGCGTGGGCGTAGAGCACCGGGTCGTTGCGCACCTTCTCGAACGACGGCAGGCGGATCACCGTCTTGTCGCGGGTCATGCGCGGGCTTTCGAGGATCTGCACGACCTTGGCTTCGTTGGGGTCTTCAACAGGCCCCTTCTCCTGCTCGATGGCGCAGGCGGCGGTGTCCTGGGTGTTGACGTAGGGGTTGATGATCTTGTCGATGCGCCCCGGGCGGTCGATGCGGGTGGAGTCGACCTCGAACCAACCCGCGGGGGTGTCGCGACGGACGAAGGCAGTGCCGCGGATATCGGTGATGGTCTCGATCGACTCGCCGCGCGACAGGCGCTGGGCCACCTCGACCACCGCGCGCTCGGCGTTGCCGTAGAGCAGGATGTCGGCGGTGGCGTCCATCAGGATCGAACGGCGCACCTTGTCCTGCCAGTAGTCGTAGTGGGCGATGCGGCGCAAGGATGCCTCGATACCGCCGAGCACCACCGGCACGTGGCTGAAGGCCTCCTTGCAGCGCTGGCTATAGACCAGGCTGGCGCGATCCGGGCGCTTGCCGGCCAGGCCACCGGGGGTGTAGGCGTCGTCGCTGCGGACCTTCTTGTCGGCGGTGTAGCGGTTGATCATCGAGTCCATATTGCCCGCCGCCACGCCGAAGAACAGGTTCGGCTCGCCGAGCTTCATGAAGTCGTCTTTGCTGCGCCAGTCCGGCTGCGCGATGATGCCGACGCGAAAGCCCTGGGCCTCGAGCAGGCGGCCGATGATGGCCATGCCGAACGAGGGATGGTCGACGTAGGCATCACCGGTGACGATGATGATGTCGCAGCTGTCCCAGCCGAGCTGATCCATCTCTTCCCGGCTCATCGGCAGGAAGGGTGCGGGCCCGAAACACTCGGCCCAGTACTTGGGATAGTCGAACAGCGGCTTGGCGGCTTGCATGTTTTTTGATCGATCGGGCTCTCGAAGGGGCGCGGATCATAGCATAAAAAGTGATCAACCCACCCACCCCGGCGGCGCCAAATCTTTTGTGATCACGACCCTGGCCAATGGCTATACTCGGAGCCAGAGACCAAATCCGGCGGCCGCCAGACGGCCCGGCACAAGGGGTAAGCGGGTGGGGCGTTTTCTCTCTCCGGGACTGATGATCCTGATCCTGGCCTGTTGCTGCGGTTGGGCCACTGCCGCGCCCATTACCCTGGACGCCGGCAGCAGCGGCCTGTGGCTCAACGACCGGATCGAACTGCTGGAAGACGTCGGCGGCCAGCTGAGCATAGCCGACATGGCCGATCCCGCCGTGCAGGCGCGCTTCGTGCCCGCCGAGGGCCGCGCCACCGTCGGCCAGAGCCGTAACCCCTGGTGGATCAAGGTCAGCCTGCAGCGCAGCGCCGACGCCCCGCGCCAATGGTGGCTGGAAAACGCCGGCATCACCATCTACCGCCTGCAGCTGTACCTGCCGGACGGCCAGGGCGGCTGGCACGAGCGCCAGACCGGCGACGCCGTGCCCTACGCGGAGGGTCGCGATTACCCCTACCGGCGCATGCTGTTCAAGCTGCCGGAGCTCGGCGAACAGCCCCTGACCCTGTACTTTCGCAGCCTCGACCCCGGCGGCAACTCCTTTCCGCTCAAGGTCTGGCAGCTGTCCGACCTGGAGCAGCAGGCCAGCCGCGAGAACCTCGGCTTCGGCCTGATCTACGGGGTGATACTCGCCCTGCTGCTGTACAACCTGTTCATCCTCATCGCCCTGCACGACAAGGCCTACCTCTGGTATGTGCTGGCCACCGCCTGCGTGCTGGTGTTCATCCTCAGCATGACCGGCCACGGCTTCCAGTACCTCTGGCCCGGCAGCGCGGTGCCGTTCTGGCTGGATCGCATCACCCTGCCCTCACTCTGGGGCATCTTCGTCATGCGCTTCACCCAGGAGCTGCTCTACACCAGGCGCGGCCTGCGCTGGCCGCACCAGTTGCTGAATGCCGGCTGCGCGCTGTACGTCGTCGCCATCCTCGTCAATGCCTTCGGCTACCGCGCCGAAGGCGCGCTGATCATTGCCCTGACTCCCATCGTCACCGTGCCCGCCGCGCTGTTCAGCGCCGCCATGCGCGTCTACCAGGGCTTCTTTCCGGCACGCTTCTACCTGCTCGGCTACGGCGCCGTGCTGGCCAGCACCCTGGTGCTGGTGATGCGCGCCGCCGGGCTGATCGAGCCGGGCAACTTCACCGCTTACCTGTTCCCCATTTCGGTGGCGGCCGAGACCATCCTGTTCTCCTTCGCCCTGGCCTACCGCATCCAGATGCTCAAGCAGGAAAAGGCCGAGGCGCTGCAGCAGGCCGACCGCGAGAAGACCGCGCGCCTGGCCCAGGTGCAGGCCAGCGCCGACGAGCTGCAGGCCGCGGTAGCCGCGCGCACTGCCGAACTGGCCGCTGCCAACGCGCGCCTGTGCCTGCGCGAACGCGAACTGGAACACGCCGCCTTCCACGATCCGCTGACCGAGCTGCCCAACCGCCGCTACCTGGTCGAGCGCTGCGAATCGGCGCTGGCCCATGCAGAGCGGCACGGCGAAAGCGTGGCGCTGCTGCTGATCGACCTGGATCACTTCAAGCCGATCAACGACCGCTTCGGCCATGCCGCCGGCGACCTGATGCTGCAGGTGATCGCCAAGCGTCTGCGCGAACACGTGCGCGCCGGCGATGCCGTGGCGCGCCTGGGCGGCGATGAGTTCGCCGTGCTGATCTGCGGTCAGGACGCGGAAAACCAGGCCCGCGACATCGCAGGGCGCCTGCTGGCCGACCTCTCCGAGCCGGTGCACTACGGCGCCGAGCGCCTGCGGGTGACCATCAGCATCGGCGTGGCGCTCTACCCGCTGCACGCCCGCCACTTCGCCGGGCTGTACAAGGCCGCCGACCAGGCGCTGTATCGGGCCAAGGAACTGGGCCGCTCCGGCTCGCAGGTGCACGGCGAAGGCGGCGAGCTGAGCGAGCAGGCCTGCCTGCAGCTGGATGTACTCAAGATACCCAGCGGCCTGGCCTGAACCTCAGCCGATATAGCGCCGCGGCACGCGTGCGGTGACCTTGGTCAGCAGCTCGTAACCGATGGTGCCGCAGGCCGCCGCCACCTCGTCCACGGGCAGGTTTGTCCCCCACAGCTCCACCGGCGAGTCGATACCGGCCTCGGGCAGGTCGGTGATATCCACCGCCAGCATGTCCATCGACACCCGACCGGCCAGCGCCGCGCGCCGGCCCTCGACCAGCAGCGGCGTGCCGCTGGGGGCATGGCGCGGATAGCCGTCGGCGTAACCGCAGCTGACCGTGGCGATGCGTGAGGGTCGCTCGGCCACCCAGGTCGCGCCGTAGCCGACGCTCTCGCCCACCGCCACCTCGCGCACGGCGATCACCCGCGCGGCCAGGGTCATGGCCGGTTGCAGGCCCAGCTCAGCGGCGCCGAGCTCGGCGAAGGGGCTGGCGCCATAGAGCATGATACCGGGGCGCAGCCAGTCCATATGGGCGGCGGGAATGGTCAGCACCGCCGCCGAATTGGCCAGCGAACGCTGCTCGAAATCCAGATCGAGCAACTCGAGGAAGCGCTCGACCTGCAGCTCGGTGAGCGGGTGGCCGCGCTCGTCAGCGCAGGCGAAGTGGCTGAGCAGGTTGAGCTCGGCCACCTGCGGCGCCGCGCGCAGACGCCCATGCCAGCTGCGCAACTCGGCGGCGGCGAAGCCCAGGCGATGCATGCCGGAGTCCAGCTTGAGCCAGACATTCAGCGGCCGCGACGGCTCGCTGGCGAGCAGCGCGCCGGCCTGCGCCGCGCTCTGCACCACCAGATCCAGGCCGAGCTGGGCGGCGATGGGGTACTCGCTGGCCTCGAAGCAGCCCTCCAGCAACAGGATGCGCGCCTCGCCGTGCATGGCGCGCACCTCGGCGGCCTCCTCCAGGCTGGCCACGGCGAAGCCGTCGGCGACCTCGTGCAGCGCGGTGACCACCTCGCGCACGCCATGCCCGTAGGCGTTGGCCTTGACCACCGCGAAGGCCTGGCGCCCCGGCGCGCAGCGCTTCGCCTGACGGTAGTTGTGGACGATGGCGGCGAGATCGACGATGGCGGCAAGCGGACGCATAGCAGGACCTGAACGGAAAACGGGCGCCCATCTTAACCGCTGGGCGCCCTTTTTTATTGATCCAGGCCTTGGCCGCGCGAGGTAGCCCGGATGCAATCCGGGAAATCGGCCCGAGAGCTCCGGCTTATTCGTCGTCGAACTGGTAGCTGCCCGGCGCCAGGTTCTCGAAGCGCGAGTACTTGCCGAGGAAGGCCAGGCGGGCGGTGCCCAGCGGACCGTTACGCTGCTTGCCGATGATGATCTCGGCCACGCCCTTGTACTCGGTCTCCGGGTGGTAGACCTCGTCGCGGTAGACGAACAGGATGATGTCAGCGTCCTGCTCGATCGCGCCGGATTCGCGCAGGTCGGAGTTGATCGGGCGCTTGTTGGGGCGCTGTTCGAGACCGCGGTTGAGCTGCGACAGGGCGATCACCGGGCAGTTGAATTCCTTGGCCAGGCCCTTGAGCGAGCGCGAGATCTCGGAAATCTCGTTGACCCGGCTGTCGCCGCTGGAGCCGGGAATCTGCATCAGCTGCAGGTAGTCGACCATGATCAGGCCGATCTCGCCGTGCTCGCGCGCCAGGCGGCGCGTACGCGCGCGCATCTCGCTCGGCGAAATACCGGCGGTATCGTCGATAAACAGCTTGCGGTCGTTGAGCAGGTTGACCGCGCTGGTCAGCCGCGGCCAGTCGTCGTCGTCGAGCTGACCGGCACGCACCTTGGTCTGGTCGATGCGCCCCAGCGAGGCGAGCATACGAATGACGATGGATTCCGAAGGCATTTCCAGCGAGTAGACCAGAATCGCCTTGTCGCTGCGCATCAGCGCGTTTTCCACCAGGTTCATGGCGAAGGTGGTCTTACCCATCGACGGACGACCGGCGACGATGATCATGTCGGCCGGCTGCAGGCCGCTGGTGAGGTTGTCCAGATCGTCGAAGCCGGTGGACAGGCCGGTGATCGCATCGCCGTTGTTGAACAGCGTGTCGATACGGTCGATGGCCTTGACCAGGATGTCGTTGATGCCCACCGGGCCGCCGGTCTTCGGCCGGTCTTCGGCAATCTCGAAGATCTTGCGCTCGGCCTCGTCGAGGATTTCCTCGCCGGTACGGCCTTCCGGGGCATAGGCGCTGTCGGCGATCTCGTTGCTGATGCCGATCAGTTTGCGCAGCGTGGCGCGCTCGCGAATGATCTGCGCGTAGGCCTTGATGTTGGCCACCGAGGGGGTGTTCTTCGCCAACTCACCCAGGTAAGCCAGGCCGCCGACCTGCGACAGCTGGCCTTCCTTGTCCAGCTGCTCGGACAGGGTGACCACGTCGAAGGGCTGGTTACGCTCGGCCAGCTTGAAGATGGCGCGGAAAATCAGCCGGTGGTCATGCCGGTAGAAGTCACCGTCGGACACCCCATCGAGCACCCGCTCCCAGGCGTTGTTGTCCAGCATCAGGCCGCCCAGCACCGCCTGTTCGGCCTCGATCGAGTGCGGCGGCACTTTCAGCGCGGCGGTCTGCAGGTCGTATTGTTCGGGGATGCTGATGTCGTTCATAGGCTCGGGAAAAAAATACGGCGATAGAAAAACAAAGGGCACGGATCGCCGAGGCGATACCGTGCCCGATTGTCAGCAGACCCGCACCGGAGTGCAAGCCCGCCTGGCAGCTGCCGATTAGGCGGCGACCACGACCACCTTGACGGTGGCTTCGACGTCGGTGTGCAGGTGCAGCGCAACGTCGTACTCGCCAACCTGGCGAATGGTGCCGTTGGGCAGACGCACTTCCGCCTTGGCCACTTCCACACCGGAGGCGGTCAGGGCGTCGGCGATGTCGTGGGTGCCGATGGAACCGAACAGCTTGCCTTCATCGCCCGCGGTGGCGGTGATGGTGACTTCCAGCTCGGCCAGCTGAGCGGCGCGAGTTTCGGCAGCAGCCTTCTTCTCGGCAGCGGCTTTTTCCAGCTCGGCGCGGCGGGCTTCGAACGCAGCCACGTTTGCAGCGGTAGCGGCGGTGGCTTTGCCCTGCGGCAGCAGGAAGTTACGGCCGTAACCGGCCTTGACGTTCACTTTGTCGCCCAGGTTGCCCAGATTGGCGATTTTTTCCAGCAGGATGACTTCCATTTGGGTCTTACCTCTTAACTTTTAACCTTCACCGTTCGCGGAGCCCGGGCCGTTCTTGCGCACCAGGCGACCGCGAAAATCAAACAGACTGTCGACGATGGCCAAGACCACCAGTAACGGATAGATCAGCTGCATGAACAGCAACAGCGTGATGTACAGCCCGACCAGCCAGAAGCGGCCGAGCCCACCCTTTTCCACCAGGCCGTGCACCAGGGCGATCCCGGCGAACAGCAGCGGCACGCTGCACAGCGGCGTGAGCATGGCCAGCTGCGGGCCCAGGTTGGGACCGAGCAGCATGCCCGCCAGCAGCAACAACGCCTGCGGCAGTGGCAGCCTCAGCGCGCGGAACTCGCGACCGAAACCACCGGGGTTGTACAACAGCGCCTGCCAGTAACGCCCAAGGATCAGGCTCAGCAAGCTGAGGATCTGCAGCAAGGCCGCCAGCAATCCGGTCAGCACCGGTGCGATCAAGGCCTCGAGACGTGCGCGTTCGTCCACCGACATCTGCTGGTGAACCCCATCGAGCATGGTCGGCAAGAGCTTGTGCAGCTCACCGGCCATGGCCTCTATGGGTTCGCGGAACACCGCCCCGAGAACCAGGCCATACACCAGGCCCAGCGCCACACTGCACAGCAGTATGCGGTTCCAGGTCCAGCCGGCGCGCAACAACAACGCCAGCCCCAGCGCACCGACCAGCACCAGAGCGGTGCGCGGTTCGCCGAAATACCACCAGGCAATCGCCGGCAGCATGGCCCAGGCCAGGATGCCCAGGGCATCGTTGGCTCCGCGCCGCAGCAGCACCAGGCTGCCAGCGGCGGCACTCAACCAGAACAACAGCGGCATCGCTGCCGATCCCACCACCACCAGGGTGGCCTGCATACGGCCGCGCATGATGAATTCAGCCAGGGCGCGCATGCGATCTATTCCTTAACTTTTGTCGACTATCCGATCTCAGCGGCCGTGGCTGTCGGTGTAGGGCAGCAGGGCCAGGAAGCGGGCGCGCTTGATAGCGGTGGCCAGCTGACGCTGATAACGGGCCTTGGTACCGGTGATACGGCTGGGAACGATCTTGCCGGTTTCCGAGATGTAGGCCTTCAGGGTGTTGAGATCTTTGAAATCGATCTCTTTCACGTCTTCAGCGGTGAAGCGGCAGAATTTACGACGACGGAAGAAACGTGCCATGTGATTGGCTCCTCAATAGATCCGTGGATTACTCGTCAGCGTTGTCGCTGTCGTTGCTGTCGCTGTCATCGCCGTCGTTGGACTCGGCGTTTTCAGGACGTTCACGACGCTCACGGCGCTCACTGCGGTTTTCTTCGGCCTTGAGCATCTCGGACTGACCGGTAACGGCTTCGTCGCGGCGGATGACCAGGTTACGGATCACGGCGTCGTTGTAGCGGAAGTTGTCTTCCAGCTCGGCCAGGGCCTTGCCGGTGCACTCTACGTTGAGCATCACGTAGTGGGCCTTGTGGACGTTGTTGATGGCGTAAGCCAGCTGACGACGGCCCCAGTCTTCCAGGCGGTGAATCTTGCCGCCGTCTTCTTCGATCAGCTTGGTGTAACGCTCGACCATGCCGCCGACTTGCTCGCTCTGGTCCGGGTGAACCAGAAAGATGATTTCGTAATGACGCATAAATGCTCCTTACGGGTTGTAGCCTGCCAACTAAGGTGGTCAGGCAAGGAGTGGGTTTTTCTCGTGATGAGCTTGCCGGGCGGTAGGCGCGAAAAGGCCTGCCGTCGCGGCAAGGGGCGCCATTCTAGAGAAGCCCCCTGCCGCGCGCAAGGCGAACTGGCGATTATTTGAACAGCGGCAGGTTGGGGCGGGGCGCGCAGCCTGAGGCGCGCAGCGCCAAAGCCCAACAGGGAGCGCATAGCGCTCCGCCCGACGGTCATTGCGTCAGCGTTGGGCTTCGCGGAGCTCAGCCCAACCTACGCCTCGCCGCTTATGGCTTAGCGCTTGCCGCCGCGCCGCTGGCGCACCGCCTCGAACAGGCACACCCCGGCGGCCACCGAGACGTTGAGGCTGCTGACGCTGCCGGCCATGGGCAGCCTGACCAGGTAATCGCAGTGCTCGCGGGTCAGGCGGCGCATGCCCCTGCCTTCGGCGCCCATGACCAGCACGGTCGGCCCGGTCAGGTCGTGCTGGTACAGCTCCTGCTCGGCCTCGCCGGCGGTGCCCACCAGCCACAGGCCGCGCTGCTGGAGCTTCTCCAGGCTGCGCGCAAGGTTAGTCACCGCCACCAGCGGGATCACCTCGGCGGCGCCGCAGGCCACCTTGCGCACCGTGGCGTTGAGGGTGGCCGACTTGTCCTTGGGCACTATCACCGCCAGCGCGCCGGCGGCATCGGCAGTGCGCAGGCAGGCGCCGAGGTTGTGCGGATCGGTGACGCCGTCGAGCACCAACAGCAGCGGCGGGCCCTCGGCACGGTCGAGCAGCTCCTCGAGCATGGCCTCGCCCCACACCTGGCTGGGGCTGACATCGGCCACCACGCCCTGGTGCACGCCTTCGACCCAGGCATCCATCTCGCGCCGTTCGCACTGACCGATGCTCACCCGCGCCTGCTCGGCCAGGGCCACCAGCGCCTGCACGCGCGGCTCGCCGCGGCCCTCGGCGAGCCACAGCTGCTTGACCCGCTTGGGATGGTGACGCAGCAGCGCCTCGACGGCATGCACGCCGTAGACCTTTTCCAGCTGGTTCATGGCTTGGCCTTACGCTTGCGCGGCTTGCCGACCGAGCTCGGCGCACTGTCGCTGTGCCCCGCGCCCTTGCGCGCCGCGGCAGGCGGCTTGCCGCTGGGCTTGGCGGCAGCGCCCTTGCCCGACTTGCCACCCTTGGCCCCGGCCAGCAGCGCCTTCTTCACCTCGCGGCTCTTCTGCACGTCGGTGTTGCCCAGGCCCGGCGCCTTGGCCGTACGCCCGGCACGCCCCACCGCCTCGCGTTCGGCGGCCTGGGACAGTTCGAAGTCGATCTTGCGCTCGTCGAGATCGACGCGCATGACCTTGACCTCGACGCTGTCACCGAGGCGGAAGCTGCGCCCGCTGCGCTCGCCGGACAGGCGATGGTGCACCGGGTCGAAGTGGTAGTAATCGGCCGGCAGCGCGGTGACGTGCACCAGGCCCTCGACATAGATGTCGCGCAGCTCGACGAAGATGCCGAAACCGGTCACCGCAGTGATCACCCCGGCGAAGGTCTCGCCGACGCGGTCCTTCATGAACTCGCACTTGAGCCAGTTGACCACGTCGCGGGTGGCCTCGTCGGCACGCCGCTCGGTCATCGAGCACTGCTCGCCCAACTGCTCCAGCGCCGCCTCATCGTAAGGGTAGATGCGCGCCCGCGGCATCGGTACCGCGCCGGCACGCTTGACGTGCGGAGTGTCCACCTTCGAGCGGATCACGCTGCGGATGGCGCGGTGCACCAGCAGGTCCGGATAGCGGCGAATCGGCGAGGTGAAGTGGGTGTAGGCCTCGTAGTTCAGACCGAAGTGGCCGTGATTGTCGGCGCTGTACACCGCCTGACTCAGCGAGCGCAGCATCACGGTCTGGATCAGGTGGAAGTCCGGCCGCTCGCGAATGCTCTCCAGCAGCTTTTGGTAGTCCTTGGGCGACGGCCCCTCCTTGGACTTGCCACGCTGCAGCGACAGCCCCAGCTCGCCGAGGAAGGCCTTGAGCTTCTCCAGGCGCTCTTCCGGCGGACGGTCGTGCACCCGGTACAACGAGGGAATCTCATGCTTCTGCATGAACTGCGCGGTGGCGACGTTGGCCGCCAGCATGCATTCCTCGATCAGCTTGTGCGCATCGTTGCGCTGGGTCGGACGAATCTCCGCGATCTTGCGCCCTTCGCCGAAGATGATGCGGGTTTCCTGGGTCTCGAAATCGATGGCGCCGCGCTCGTGGCGGGCGGCCAGCAGCACCTGGTACAGCGCGTAGAGCTGCTTGAGGTGCGGCAGGATCTCCTTGTACTCGCCGCGCAGGGCCTTGCCCTCGCTGCTCTTGGGATCTTCCAGCATCAGGCTGACCTTGTTGTAGGTCAGCCGCGCATGGGAGTGGATCACCGCCTCGTAGAACTGGTAGTCCACCAACTGGCCGCTCTTGGACATGCTCATCTCGCAGACCATGGCCAACCGGTCGACGTGCGGGTTGAGCGAGCACAGTCCGTTGGACAGCTCCTCCGGCAGCATCGGCACCACCCGCTCGGGGAAGTACACCGAGTTGCCGCGCTCGGTGGCCTCGACATCCAGTGCCGAGCCGACCTTGACGTAGTGCGACACGTCGGCGATCGCCACATAGAGCTTCCAACCGCCGGAGAACAGCTTCCAGCGGCTGCTGTTCTTCTCGCAAAAGACCGCGTCGTCGAAGTCGCGGGCGTCCTCGCCATCGATGGTGACGAAGGACAGGTGGCGCAGGTCGATGCGCTTCTCCTTGTCCTTCTCCTCCACCTCGGGCTTGAGCTTGCGCGCTTCCTTGATCACCGCCTCGGGCCAGACGTGCGGGATATCGTAGCTGCGCAGGGCGACGTCGATCTCCATGCCCGGCGCCATGTAGTTGCCGATCACCTCGACGATATCGCCCTGCGGCTGGAAGCGCGGCGTCGGCCAATGGGTGATCTTGATCTCGACGAACTGACCGATGCGCGCGCCGGCGGTGCGCCCCGGGGTGACCAGCACTTCCTGCTGGATCTTCGGGTTGTCGGCGACCACGAAGCCGATGCCGCTCTCTTCGTAGTAACGCCCGACGATGCTCTCGTGGGCGCGACTGATCACTTCGACTATGCCGCCCTCGCGGCGGCCACGGCGGTCGAAGCCGGCCACCCGCACCAGGGCGCGGTCGCCGTCGAACACCAGGCGCATCTGCGCCGGGCTGAGGAACAGGTCGTCGCTGCCGTCGTCCGGCACCAGGAAACCGAAGCCATCGCGGTGACCGCTGATACGACCGCGTATCAGGTCGAGCTTGTCCACCGGCGCATAGGTGCCGCGGCGGGTATAGATCAGCTGGCCGTCGCGCTCCATGGCGCGCAGACGGCGGCGCAGGGCCTCGAGCTGGTCTTCGGTATGCAAACCGAATTCCTCGACCAACTGCTCGCGGCTGGCCGGCGAACCGCGCTCGGCCAGATGCGAAAGAATCAGCTCACGACTGGGGATGGGGTTTTCGTATTTTTCCGCCTCGCGGGCGGCCTCGGGGTCGAGGGATTGCCAATCGGCCATTGAGTAGGGGCTACCTGTGCGTATGTATATATGTGTGGGCCATATGCCTATTGAAGCGCGAAAAAGCCTTCGGGGTCAGCTTTTCCAGCGACAATAATTTTTTCGGGGTCAGGGGTTTACAAGGTAAATGCTCGCCCGTATAGTTCGCGCCCACAGCGTCGAGCAGACGTTGTAACACGAAGCAGATGAGGAATCATCGGTTTCAGTGCCCAGGTGGCGGAATTGGTAGACGCGCTGGTTTCAGGTATCAGTGGTGGCAACACCGTGGAAGTTCGAGTCTTCTCCTGGGCACCAAATTTCGTGAAGTGGCTTGATAACCCACTTTGCAGATAAACGGATGCAACGCTCCGTGTCGGCAACGACGAACATTGCTGCAGTGCCCAGGTGGCGGAATTGGTAGACGCGCTGGTTTCAGGTATCAGTGGTGGCAACACCGTGGAAGTTCGAGTCTTCTCCTGGGCACCAAATTTCAAAAAACCGAGCCAATGGCTCGGTTTTTTATTGCCCGTCAAAAAGTAGGTTGTACCGTGCGCAGCCCCAGCCCCCCAGGGGAGCGAGGTGCGCACGGCGCCCCTACACCCTGAACTGCCCCAGGCTGGTCTTGAGCTGCGCCGCCAGCTCGTCCAGCGCCCGCGCGTTGCCGGCGATGGCCGCCACCGCTTCGGCCGCCCGCTGTGCCTCGGCATGGATGGTCTCGACCCGCCCGCGCACCGCGCCCGCCCCTGCGGCCTGATGCGCCGCCGCCTGAGTCGCCGCATTGATCGCACCATGCACCTCGTCCACCGAGTCCTGCACCGACTGCTGCAGGCGCGCGCTGTCGCGCAGCACCTGCAACCCCTGATGCCCCTGCTCGCCGGCCTGGGCGATGCTCGCCACCGCCTCCTGCGCACCGCGCTGCAGGGCGGCGATATGCGCCTGGATATCGCCGGTGGACTGCTGGGTCTTGCTCGCCAGCGCGCGCACCTCGTCGGCCACCACGGCGAAGCCGCGCCCGCTCTCGCCGGCACGCGCCGCCTCGATGGCGGCATTCAGTGCGAGCAGGTTGGTCTGCTCGGCGATGGACTGGATCACCGTCAGCACCACCTCGATCTGCTCGCTCTGCTTGGCCAGCCGCTCGATCACCGCCGAGCCATCGGCCACCCGCGCCACCAGGCCTTCGATCAGGACCGACAGACGCTGGGCGATGGCCGCATTGTCGTGCGCAGCCTGGCGAATACTGGCCACCCGCTGCAACGCCTCCTGCATGGCCTGGCTCTCGGCCTGCGCCTCGTCGGCCATCTGCTCCAGCGCCTGCAGGCTGCCGGCGACCTCGTCGCGCTGGCGCCCGGCGGCAGCTTCGGCGGCCACGCCACGCTGGGTCAGGCTGCGAATCTGCTCGCCGGTGCGCAGCGCCACCTCGCCGGATTCGCGCACGATGGGCTGCAGCTTGGCGATGAAGCGATTGACCGCAGCGGCCATCTCACCCACCTCGTCACGACTGTCGATGCTCACCCGCCGAGTCAGGTCGCCCTCGCCCGCCGCCAGGTCGTTCAACGCCGCACTGAGTAGACGCAGGCGGCTGAGCACGCGCCAGCCGAGCACCAGCGCCACCGCCAGCAAGGTCAGCGCACCGACCGCCAGCAGCCCCAGGGCGATATTCCAGCGCAGACCATCGGCAGCCAGGCGCACCGACTCGCCGCCGTTGCGCGCCATCTCCGCGGTGTAGCCTTCGGCAGCCTGCAGGCGTGCCTGCAACGCCCGCGTGCTGTCCTCGGCGGCGCCCGCCAGGCTGCTGTCGACCAGCTCGCCGGCACCACCGACCAGAGCCTGGAAGCGCCCATCCAGGGCCGCCAGTTCGGCCTCGACCAAGGCCAGTGACATGCCCATCTGCACCTTGCCGATGCGCGCGCCCATGGGGTTGATGTCCACCTCGAGCAGGTACACCCGCGGATCGCGTGAGGCGGCGTCGACCAGCTTGTCCAGCGGCGTGTCGCCCTGGCCGGCCGCGACCAGTTCGCGCACCAGCGTGTTGCTGCGGTTGAAATTGCGCGTCAGGCGCTTGCCGTCGGCGTCGTAGAACACCGCGAAGAGCACCGCCGGGTCCTGCTGGGCGATGCGGGTCAGCGCGGTCAAGGCCGGCACGTCGTCGTCCCAGATGGCCTTCGGCGCCACGCCGGCCAGCAACTGCGCCAGCGCCGTGCCGGACTGCTTGAGGCTGCCTTCGAGCACCTGGCGCAGTTGCACCTGCTCGCTCTTGAGCTGCGCCGAGAGGCCTTCGCCGAGACGGCTGCGGGTATTGCCCGCCAGCGCGGCGAGACCCTGGGTCATCTCGCGCTCGGCCGCATTCAGCTCCTCGCCCAGGCGTCGGCTCTCGCCACCCAGGCGCTGCGCCAGATCCTCGACCATGCCGTCGACCGAGGCGCGCATCAGCCACACCGCCAGCCCCACCTGCACCAACATGGCCAGGCCGAGGGCGACGAACACCGGGCGCAGCAGGCGGCTGCGCAACATCGAAACAATGGCGAACACTGGCGGGACTCCTCAACGACCATTACCGCTATAGCGGCGACTTCCGCGATTTATTGAGCGCAAGCAAGGCGCATGCCCGCGCGCCAGACGCAAAGGGCCTTCCACCCGCCCGGCTGGCAGGGCACAAAAAAGCCGCCCGAAGGCGGCTCTTTCAACTCGACAGCGCCCCGGTCAGGCGAACGGATGACGCAGGACGATGGTCTCGTTGCGATCCGGGCCAGTGGAGATGATGTCGATCGGCGCACCGACCAGCTCTTCCACACGTTTGATATAGGCACGAGCAGCGGCCGGCAGGTCTTCCAGGGTCTTGGCGCCCAGGGTGGATTCGCTCCAGCCCGGCATTTCCTCGTAGACCGGCTGCAGGCCGAGGTAGCTGTCGGCGTCGGTCGGCGCATCGACCAGCACCTGGCCGCCCGCATCCTTGTAGCCGGTGCAGATACGGATGGTTTCCAGACCGTCGAGCACGTCCAGCTTGGTCAGACACAGCCCGGAGATGCTGTTGATCTCGATGGCGCGACGCAGGATCACCGCGTCGAACCAGCCGCAACGACGGGCACGGCCGGTGGTGGCGCCGAACTCGTGGCCACGCTTGGCGAGGAAGGCGCCGACGTCGTCGAACAGCTCGGTCGGGAACGGGCCGGAGCCGACACGGGTGGTGTAGGCCTTGGTGATGCCGAGGATGTAATCCAGGTACAGCGGGCCGAAACCGGAACCGGTGGCGATGCCGCCGGCGGTGGTGTTGGAACTGGTCACGTAGGGATAGGTGCCGTGGTCGATGTCCAGCAGCGAGCCCTGGGCACCTTCGAACATGATGTCCTTGCCTTCGCGGCGCAGGTCATGCAGCACGGCAGTGACGTCGGCCATCATCGGCTTGAGCAGCTCGGCGTATTCCATGCACTCCTCCAGGGTCTTCTGGAAGTCGATGGCCGGCTCTTTGTAGAAATTGACCAGCTGGAAGTTGTGGTAATCCAGCAGCTCGCCCAGCTTGGCGGCGAAGCGCTCGCGATGGAACAGGTCGCCGACGCGCAGGCCGCGACGGGCCACCTTGTCTTCGTAGGCCGGGCCGATGCCACGGCCGGTGGTGCCGATCTTGGCATCGCCGCGGGCCTTCTCGCGCGCCTGATCCAGCGCCACATGGTAGGACAGGATCAGCGGGCAGGCCGGGCTGATGCGCAGGCGCTGACGCACCGGTACGCCCTTCTCTTCCAGCTTGGTGATCTCGCGCAGCAGCGCATCGGGCGCCACCACCACGCCGTTGCCGATCAGGCACTCGACGCCATCGCGCAGGATGCCGGACGGAATCAGGTGCAGCACGGTCTTCTCGCCGTCGATCACCAGGGTGTGACCGGCGTTGTGACCGCCCTGATAACGCACCACTGCGGCGGCCTGCTCGGTGAGCAGATCGACGATCTTGCCCTTGCCCTCATCACCCCACTGGGTGCCCAGGACGACGACATTCTTACCCATAAACTTGTCCTCTTCGCGCAAGCTTCGATACCGGCCGCGGGCCGGCGAAAATGAATTCAGGACGCCAGGGGCGCCACCTGCCAACGTCCGTCACGCAGCGCCAGCAGGCGATCGCAGCCCGCCTCGCGCGCATCCGCCTCGCTCTGCCCGGGCAGCGCCTGGACCACGCGCTGGCCTTCGCTGCGCAGGCGACGCACGGCCTGCCACAGGTAGAGATCGTGACTGTCCGGCGCCCAGACGCCGGCGGCCGGCTCGTCCAGGCGCATATCGCCGAGACTGACCAGGGTCTTGAGGTCGGTGGAAAAGCCGGTGGCCGGGCGCGCCCGGCCGAAATCGGCGCCGATGTCGTCGTAGCGCCCGCCCTGGGCGATGGACTGGCCGACCCCCGGAACGAAGGCGGCGAACACGACACCGGTGTGGTAGTTGTAGCCGCGCAGCTCGCCGAGGTCGAAGTACAGCGGCAACTCCGGATAACGCAGCTCCAGGGCGTCGGCGATGGCCATCAGCTCGTCCAGCGCCGCGTGCACCGCCTCCGGCGCCTCGACCAGCGCAGCCTGGGCCAGGTCCAGCACCTCGCGCCCGCCGCACAGCTCGGCCAGGGCACGCAGCATGCTGCCGAGGCCCGCCGGCAGCCCGGCGGTCAGCTCGGCGATCTCGTCCATGGCCTTGCGCTGCAGGGCGTCGAACAGCTGCTGCTCGACCTCGGCGGACAATTCGGCGGCACGCGCCAGGCCGCGGTAGATGCCGACGTGACCGAGGTCCATGTGCACATCGGGCACCGCCGCCAGTTCGAGCATCTCGACCAGCAGGCTGATCACCTCGATATCGCTGGCCGGGCTGGCGTCGCCATAGAGTTCGGCGCCGAGCTGGATCGGGCTGCGCGAGGTGGTCAGCGCACGCGGCTGGGCATGGACCACGCTGCCGGCGTAGCACAGCCGGTTCGGCCCTTCGCGGCGCAGGGTGTGCGCATCGATGCGCGCCACCTGCGGGGTGATGTCGGCACGAAAGCCCATCTGCCGACCGGACAGCGGGTCGGTGACCTTGAAGGTGCGCAGGTCGAGGTCCTGACCGGCGCCGGTCAGCAGGGATTCCAGGTACTCGATATGGGGGGTGACGACGAACTCGTAACCCCAGCGTTGAAACAGATCCAGCACCTGACGGCGGGCTGCTTCGATGCGCGCCGCTTCCGGCGGCAGTACTTCTTCGATGCCATCTGGCAGCAGCCAGCGGTCTACCGTTGCCATTTCGCCATTCCCCTCTCGATCCGGGCGGCACAAGCCTTCAGTGAAGCAGATATAGAAGGGCCGTACCCAGCAGCATGCTGGCCAGCCCCATAAGGCGCAGTCGGCGGTCGGGCAGCCGGGCTGCCTGCAGTACCGCTCCGCGCCACTGGCGCGGATAGAGGAAGGGCAGGATGCCTTCCAGCACCAGCATCAGACACAGAGCAATGCCGAGTTCCTGCCACATGATTCCCACAGACGCAAAAAAGCCGGGATTTTCCCGGCTGCCGCATGATACCACGCTAAAAGCTTCAAGCCACAAGCTTCGAGCTGCAAGTCGTCCACCTGCAGCTCGAAGCCGCTCTTTTAGGGCTTGGCCTTCTCCAGATAGCGGAAGAAGTCGCTGCCCGGGTCGAGCACCAGCACGTCGCGCTTGTCGGCGAAGCTCTCGCGGTAGGCGCGCAGGCTGCGGTAGAAGGAGTAGAACTCCTGATCCTGGCCATAGGCGCGGGCATAGATCGAGGCGGCCTCGGCGTCGCCGTCACCGCGCAGCTCTTCGGCCTCGCGGTAGGCTTCGGCCAGCAGCACGCGGCGCTGACGGTCGGCGTCGGCACGGATGCCCTCGGCCAGCTCGCGACCCTTGGCTCGGTGTTCGCGCGCTTCGCGCTCACGCTCGGTGCTCATCCGCTCGAACACGCTGCGGTTGACCTCGCGCGGCAGGTCGATGGCCTTGACCCGCACATCCACCACCTCGATACCCAGCTCGCGCTCGGCGGCGCGGTTGAGGGTCGCGGTGACGTCGGCCATCAGCGCATCGCGCTCGCCGGATACCGATTCGTGCAGGGTGCGCTTACCGAACTGGTCACGCAGCGAAGCTTCCAGACGACGCGCCAGACGCTCGTCGGCCACCTGCTTGATACCCGAGGTGGACTGATAGAAGCGCTCGGCGTCCTTCACTCGCCACTTGGCGTAGGCATCGACCATCAGCGCCTTCTTCTCCAGGGTCAGGAAGCGCGAGGAAGTCGAATCCAGGGTCAGCAGACGACCATCAAAGATGCGCACCTGGTTCACATAGGGGATCTTCACATGCAGGCCGGGCTGCACGTCCGGCTGCACCACGCGGCCGAACTGCAACAGCACCGCACGTTCGGTCTGCGCCACGATATAGAAGCTGTTCCACGCCACCAGGGCCAGAACCACGGCCGCAATCAGGCCGATCAGGGACTTGTTGCTCATCAACGACTCTCCCTAGAACGATCATTGCGCGGCGAGACCTGAATGTTCGACGCGCCGGTCGAGCCGCCGACGCTGCCGGCGCCACTGATATTGCTTGGCGCAGCGCCACTGCGGCTGTCGATCATCTTGTCCAGCGGCAGATAGAGCAGGTTGTTCTGTCCCTTGTCGCCGGTCACCAGCACCTTGCTGGTGTTGCTCATCAGCTCCTGCATGGTATCCAGGTACAGACGCTCGCGGGTGACCTCGGGCGCCTTGCGGTACTCGGCGACCAGCTTGCTGAAGCGGTCCGCCTCACCCTGGGCGCGAGCGATCACTTCGTCACGGTAACCGTTGGCTTCTTCGAGCATGCGCTGGGCCTGACCGCGCGCTTCCGGGATCACCCCGTTGGCGTAGGATTCGGCCTGGTTCTTCTCGCGCTGCTCGTCTTCGCGGGCACGGATCACGTCGTCGAAGGCTTCCTGCACTTCGCGCGGCGCCGCCGCGCTCTGGATGTTCACCTGGGTGATGGTGATGCCGGTGCGGTAGTTGTCGAGGAAGCGCTGCAGGCGCTCGCGCACCTCGCTGGCCATCAGCTCACGACCCTCGGTCAGCACCTGGTCCATCTCGGTGGAGCCCACCACGTGGCGCACGGCGCTGTCGGTGGCGTGCTGCAGGCTGACTTCCGGCTGGTCGACGTTGAGCACGAAGTCCTGCAGGTTGCTGATGCGGTACTGCACGGTTAGCGGCACTTCGATGATGTTCTCGTCCTCGGTGAGCATCGCCCCCTGCTTGCTGTAGGCACGCTCGCGGGTGACGTTCTCCTGGAACTTGCGGTCGATCGGCGGGAAATAGAGGTTCAGGCCGGGGCCGACGGTTTCGTGGTACTTGCCGAAGCGCAACACCACCGCCTGCTCCTGCTCGTCGACCACGTAGATGGCGCTGTACAGCCAGATCACGGCCAGCAGGCCGAGACCGACGAACAGCAGGCCGAAGCCGCCACCGCTGCGGCCGGAATCGTCGTCACCCCGTTTCTTGCCGCCGCCGAACAGCCCGTTGAGGCTTTCTTGCAGCTTGCGGAACGCTTCGTCGAGATCCGGCGGGCCCTGCCGGCCACCGCCTTTGCGGCCGCCCCAAGGGTCTTGATTGTTCGAGTTGCCACCCGGCTCATTCCAAGCCATAGCGTTCTCCGTACTGATAAAGCGAAGGCGCGCCCACGGCGCGCCCGCCAATGCTACCCAATGCCCGATGGCGGCGGCAAAGCCACTGCCCCGGGCTTTATTGCAAAGTGTGTTGCTCGATGAAGGCCTGCGGCTCCAGCCCTTCGCGACTGACCAGGCGATTGAGCTCGACCCGCGGCAGACGCACCGACAACAGACTCTGCCCCTGCTCGTCGTGCCCCTCGTTCTGCACCGCCCCGAGGGCGAAGAACTGCGCGCGCAGACGCCCCAGGCGCTGCGGCAACTGCAGGGTACCGACGAACAGATCCTCGCCAAGCAACTCGGCCACGGCCTGGCGCAACAACTCCAGGCCACGCCCCTCGCGCGCCGACAACCACACCCGCAGCGGCTTGCCGTCGGCATCGCGCTGAATCTGCGGCTCGACACCTTCCAACAAATCCAGCTTGTTGTACACCTCGAGCATCGGCAACTCGTCCGCGCCGATCTCCTTGAGCACCGCCTGCACCTGCTCGATCTGCGCCATGCGCTCGGGCTCGTGGGCGTCGATCACGTGCAGCAGCAGGTCGGAGTTGCTCGATTCCTCGAGCGTAGCGCGGAAGGCCTCGACCAGCTTGTGCGGCAGATGGCGGATGAAGCCCACGGTATCGGCCAGCACTATGGGCCCGAGGTCGTCCAGCTCGAGCCGGCGCAGGGTCGGGTCGAGGGTGGCGAACAGCTGGTCGGCGGCATAGACCTCGGAGGCGGTCAGCGCGTTGAACAGGGTGGACTTGCCGGCGTTGGTGTAGCCGACCAGCGACACCGAGGGGATATCCGCACGCCGACGCCCACGCCGCGCCTGCTCGCGCTGACTGCGCACCTTCTCCAGCTTCTGCTTGATCTGGCGGATGCGCACCCGCAGCAGGCGGCGGTCGGTTTCCAGCTGGGTTTCCCCCGGCCCACGCAGACCGATACCGCCCTTCTGCCGCTCCAGGTGAGTCCAGCCGCGCACCAGGCGCGTGCTCATGTGGTCGAGCTGCGCCAGCTCGACCTGCAGCTTGCCTTCGTGGGTGCGCGCGCGCTGGGCGAAGATATCGAGGATCAGGCCGGTGCGATCGAGCACGCGACATTCGAAGGCGCGCTCGAGGTTGCGCTCCTGGCTGGGCGTCAGGGTGTGGTTGAAGATGACCAGATCGGCCTCTTCAGCCTTGACCTGGTCGCGCAGCTCCTCGACCTTACCGCTGCCGATCAGGTACTTGGCGGTCAGGCGGCTGCTCGGCACGCTGAAAAAGGCGACCATGTCGGCGCCTGCCGACATGGCCAGCTCCTGGAACTCCTGGGGGTCTTCGCTCGCCTCGGAGTCTTGGCCGTCCAGATGAACCAGGATGGCCCGCTCACCGCCCTCATGACGCTCGAAGAACAATGCAGCCCCCTAGTCAGGCGTTACCCGGCTCGGCTTCGGCCTGTTCGGAGTCGCCGGCACTGGGCAGGCGTACCGGACGGCTGGGCACGACGGTGGAAATGGCATGTTTGTAGACCATCTGGCTGACGGTGTTCTTCAGCAGGATGACGAACTGGTCGAACGATTCGATCTGGCCCTGCAATTTGATGCCATTGACCAGATAGATGGAAACAGGGACGCGTTCCTTACGCAGGGTATTCAGGTAAGGGTCTTGTAGCGAATGCCCTTTTGACATGTGCCGCACTCCTTTCGAGGATCAATTTCAATAATTTTAGTAGGTAAACAATGGCTTTAGGCCGCCCCACCCCCAAGGATAGACGGCCAGCGGCAAGGTCTCAGTTCAATATGGAGACGCTTTGCAGGTATTTCAAGGCGCGAGACAGATTGTCGCAGGCCAGGCTGTCCAGCCAGTGCAGGTCGTCCCAGCCGCGCAGCCAGGTGAACTGCCGCTTGGCCAACTGCCGCGTGGCGATCACGCCGCGCTCGACCATCTCCGCCCGCGACAACCCGCCATCGAGGTATTCCCACACCTGGCGATAGCCTACCGCTCGTATAGACGGCAATCCCGCGTGCAAGTCACTTCGGCGGCGCAGGGCTTCGACCTCTTCGACGAACCCCTGTTCCAGCATCGCCTGAAATCGCCTGGCGATGCGCGCATGCAAGACCTGACGCTGCGCCGGAGCGATAGCAAGCTGCGCAACAGTATAGGGCAATTGCCCGGCGCCCGGCGCCCCTGCGTCGGGATTTCCCGCCGCCTGGCGCAGGCGGTGCTCGCTCATGCTCAGACCGCTGACGCGGTAGACCTCCAGCGCCCGGGTCAGGCGCTGCGGATCGTTGGGATGGATGCGCGCCGCCGATTCAGGATCGACCGCGGCCAGCTCGCGGTGCAGCGCCTCCCAACCTTCGACCGCGGCGCGCGCCTCCAGCTCGGCGCGCACGGCGGGATCGGCGCTGGGCATGTCGGCCAACCCCTCCAGCAACGCCTTGTAATACAGCATGGTGCCGCCCACCAGCAGCGGGATGCGTCCGCGCGCAGCGCTCTCGGCCATGGCCGCCAGGGCATCGACGCGAAATTCTGCCGCCGAATAGCTCTCGGCCGGGTCGCGAATGTCGATCAGGGCGTGGGGAAATTCCGCCAAAACGGCCTTGTCCGGCTTGGCGGTGCCGATGTCCATGCCGCGATAGACCAGCGCCGAGTCGACGCTGATCAGGTCGCACGGCAGCACGCGGGCCAGCTCCAGGGCCAGGTCGGTCTTGCCGGCGGCAGTCGGCCCCATCAGGAAGATGGCCGGCGGTAACGGCTTGGCCACTCAGCGCCCCCGCAGGAACAGCTTGTCGAGGTCGTCCATGCCCAGCTGGGTCCAGGTCGGCCGGCCGTGGTTGCACTGGCCGCTGCGCTCGGTCTGCTCCATGTCGCGCAGCAGGGCGTTCATCTCCGGCAGGGTCAGGCGGCGGTTGGCGCGCACCGCGCCGTGGCAGGCCATGGTCGCCAGCAGCTCGTTGAGATGGGCCTGGATGCGGTCGCTGGTGCCGTACTCCAGCAGGTCGGCGAGCACGTCGCGCACCAGCTGGGTGGCCTCGGCCTGCTTGAGCAGCGCCGGAATCTGGCGAATCGCCAGACTCTCCTCGCCCAGGCGCTGCAGCTCGAAACCGAGGCGCTGGAACCACTCGGCGTGCTCCTCGGCGCAGTCGGCCTCGCGCTGGCTGAGGGCGATGGACTCCGGCACCAGCAGCGGCTGGCCGCGCAGCCCCTCGCTGGCCATGGCCTGCTTGAGCCGTTCGTAGGTGATGCGCTCGTGCGCCGCGTGCATGTCCACCAGCACCATGCCCTGAGCGTTCTCGGCGAGGATGTAGACGCCCTTGAGCTGGGCCAGCGCATAGCCCAGCGGCGGCACGTCGCCCTGCTCCTGCGGCAGCGCCGGCGCCTGGGCGCCGGGCAGCGGCGCGAAGTAGTCGCGGTAGGCGGCCTGGGCCTCGGCGGCCGGAACCCCGGGGTTGCCGGCCGGCTGCTGATAACCCGCGCCGGCGCCGCGCCAGGCCGGCTGCGGACTGGCAAGCGGGGTTTCCAGCACACTGGCGGCCAGGCCCATCTCGCCCTGCGGGCCGAACTCGCCGGCGGCCAGGCCGCTGGGCCGCACCATGGGCATCACGGCGGCGGGCGTGGCGACCTGATCTTCCGGGCGCACGTCGGCCAGGGCGCGGTGCAGGGTGCCGTAGAGGAAGTCATGCACCATGCGGCTGTCGCGGAAACGTACCTCGTGCTTGGTCGGGTGCACGTTGACGTCCACCGTGCTCGGGTCGATTTCCAGGAACAGCACGAAGGTCGGATGACGGCCGTTGAACAGCACGTCGCGATAGGCCTGGCGCACCGCATGGGCGACCAGCTTGTCGCGCACCATGCGGCCGTTGACGTAGAAGTACTGCAGGTCGGCCTGGCTACGGGAGAAGGTCGGCAGGCCGACCCAGCCCCACAGGCGCAGGCCGCCGCGCTCGATCTCGATCGGCAACGCCTGTTCGAGGAATGCCGGCCCGCACACCGCGGCGACGCGCCGCGCGCGGCTGATCTCGTCGCCCGCCTCATGCAGGCTGAGCACGCTCTTGCCGTTGTGACGCAGGTGGAAGCCCACGTCGAAACGGGCCAGCGCCAGGCGCTTGATCACTTCCTGCAGGTGGTCGAACTCGGTCTTCTCGGCGCGCAGGAACTTGCGCCGCGCCGGGGTGTTGAAGAACAGGTCGCGCACCTCCACCGAGGTGCCCACCGGGTGCGCCGCCGGCTGCACCCGCGGCTGCATGTCGCGACCCTCGGTCTCCACCTGCCAGGCCTGCTCGGCGTCCGCCGTGCGCGAGGTCAGGGTCAGGCGCGACACCGAGCTGATCGAGGCCAGCGCCTCGCCGCGAAAGCCCATGCTGAGCACGGCTTCGAGGTCTTCCAGTTCGCGGATCTTGCTGGTGGCGTGGCGCGCCAGGGCCAGCGGCAGGTCGTCGGGGGCGATGCCGCCGCCGTCGTCGCGCACCTTGAGCAGTTTGACGCCGCCCTGCTCGACTTCCACGTCGATGCGCCGCGCCCCGGAGTCCAGGCTGTTTTCCAGCAGTTCCTTGGCCACCGAGGCGGGACGCTCGACCACTTCGCCGGCGGCGATCTGGTTGGCCAGACGCGGGCTGAGCAGGTGTATACGGGACATAACGCTCACTACTGGGCCGCCAGTGCCGTGGCGGGAATCTGCAGGGTCTGGCCGACCTTGATCACGTCGCCATTGAGGTTGTTGGTGCTGCGCAGCAGCGCCAGGCTGATCTGGTAGCGCTGGGCGATCAGCGCCAGGCTCTCGCCGCGCGCCACCACGTGTTCGCGCGGGGCCGGGGCGATCTTGCCCTCGTCGCGCAGCCAGGCGATGTAAGTGCCCGGCGGCGGGTTCTCGCGGAAGAACTGGCGGATGCCGGTCTGGATCGAGCGCGCCAGCGCCTGCTGGTGGCTGGCGGTATGCAGCTTGCGCGCCTCGTTGGGGTTGGAGATGAAGCCGGTCTCGACCAGGATCGACGGAATGTCCGGGGATTTGAGCACCATGAACCCGGCCTGCTCGACCCGGCGCTTGTGCAGCGAGGTGATGCTGCCCATGTTCGACAGCACCTTCTGCCCGACGTTGAGGCTGGAACTCAGCGAGGCGGTCATCGACAGATCGAGCAGCACGCCGGCGAGCATCTTGTCCTTGTCGTCCAGGCTGACGTTGCCGGCACCGCCGATCAGGTCGGACTGGTTTTCCGCATCGGCCAGCCAGCGCGCGGTCTCCGAGGTGGCGCCGCGCTCGGACAGCGCGTACACCGAGGCGCCGAAGGCGGCGGCACGCGGCGCGGCGTCGGCGTGGATGGAGACGAACAGGTCGGCGCCCTTCTTGCGGGCGATCTCGGTGCGCTTGCGCAGCGGGATGAAGTAGTCGCCGGTGCGCACCAGCTCGCCGCGGAACCCCTTCTCGGCATTGATCTGCCGTTGCAGTTCCTTGGCGATGGCCAGGGTCACGTGCTTCTCGTACTGGCCCTTGACCGGCGCCAGCGCGCCCGGGTCCTCGCCGCCGTGGCCGGCGTCGATGGCGATGACGATGTCGCGTTTGCCATTGGGCACCGGCGTCAGCTTGGGTGGCGGCTGGGTTGGGGTAACCGGCAGCGGCGGCGCCGTGGCGGCCACGCTGGGCGCCTGGGTCGGCGCCGGCGCGCTGCCGTTCTGGTCGAACAGGTCGACCACCAGGCGATGGCCGTACTGCTGGTTGGGCGCCAGGGCGAAGCTCTTCGGCGTCACCGGCGCCGACAGGTCGATGACCACGCGCAGCTCTTCGGCGCTGCGCTGGGCCGAGCGCACGCCGGTGATCGGGGTATTGGCCAGCGACAGCTGGCCGAGGTTGGTCGCCAGCTTGGCGCCGCTGACGTCGATGACGATGCGGTCGGGCGCGGCCAGGGTGAACACGCTGTGCTGCACCGGCCCGGACAGATCGAAGACCAGCCGGGTATTGTCCGGCGCGCGCCACAATCGCACGCTGCGCACATCGGAGGCGGCCAGCACCTCGGCAGCCAGGGCCGCCCACAACACCCCCACAGCGGTAACCAGCGCGCCTATGCGCATACCCAACCCCATCGATCTATTTATGCTTGGCCTGCCAACAGTGCACACCAGGCTTGCCCGCGCGCCCCATGTGCCTGCAACAGCAGCGAACGGCCGCTCGCTTGCGGGCTAATGGTAATGTCCAGGTCGGGCTTTGGCAAAACGCCGGCGCCGCGCTCGGGCCATTCGATCAGGCACAGCGCATCGCCTTCGAAGTAATCGCGGATGCCGAGAAACTCCAGCTCCTCCGGGTCGACCAGGCGATACAGGTCGAAATGGAAGGCGCGCATGGCGCCGATCTCGTAGGGTTCGACCAGGGTGAAGGTCGGGCTCTTGACCGCCCCGGCATGGCCCAGGCCGCGCAGCATGCCGCGCGACAGGGTGGTCTTGCCGGCGCCCAGATCGCCGTGCAGGTAGATGATGCCGGCACCGCCGCTGACCTCGGCGAGCCGCGCGCCGAGGGCCAGCATCGCCGCCTCGTCGGCGGCCTCGAGTCTCAATTCAGACAAGGACACAACTCCTCCAGTAACTGACGAATGGCAGGGGGCAGATCGCCGGCGGCCAGCCCGCGCCCCTGTTCGGCGAGCCGTTCGCCCGCCCGTGCATGCAGCCAGACCGCCAGGCAGGCTGCCTCGAACGGCGCCAGGCCCTGCGCCAGCAGGGCGCCGAGCAGGCCGGCCAGGACGTCGCCGAGACCGGCGCCGGCCATCGCCGGGTGGCCGCGGTCGCACAGCGCCAGACGCCCGTCCGGCGCCGCGATCAGGCTGCCGGCGCCCTTGAGCACCACCACCAGCCCCAAACGCTGCGCCAGCGCCCGCGCCGCCACCGGCCGATCCGCCTGCACCTCGGCCGTGCTCATCCCCAGCAGGCGCGCCGCCTCGCCCGGATGCGGGGTGAGCACACCCAGGCGCGGCGCGGCGACCCGACCGGCGGCCAGCAGATTGAGCGCATCGGCGTCCCACACCTGCGGCCGCCCGACGGCGGCGACAGCCGACAGCAGGCCACGCCCCCAGGCACCCTGGCCCAGCCCCGGGCCGACCACGCAGACATCGGCGCGCTCGAGCAGCGGCAACAGCTGGTTGGCCGACAGCACGCCGGCACACATCACCTCCGGGCGGCGCACCAGCGCGGCGGCCACATGTTCCTCGCGGGTGGCCAGCGACACCAGCCCGGCGCCGGCGCGCAGCGCAGCGTCGGCACCGAGCAGCGCGGCGCCCCCCATGCCCAGGTCGCCGCCGACCACCAGCAGGTGACCGAACTGGCCCTTGTGCGCCGTCGGCGCGCGCGGCGCCAGGCGTGGCAGGTTGGCCACATCCAGGCGCTGCGCCACGCTCGGCGCCTGCGCCAGCAGCTCGGCATCGCCCTGCAGGTCGTCGAACTGCAGCTCGCCGCACAGCTCCGGGCCGGCGCCGGTCAGCAGGCCCAGCTTGAGGCCGATAAAAGTCACCGTCAGCTCGGCGCGCACCGCCACGCCAAGCCGCGCGCCGCTGTCGGCGTGCAGCCCGGAGGGAATGTCCACCGCCAGCACCGGCAGGCCGCTGGCACCCATCAGGCGGATGGCCTGGGCGTAAGGCTCGCGCACCGCGCCGGACAGCCCGGTGCCGAGCAGGGCGTCGACCAGCACGCCGGCCAGCGGCGCGCATTCGCTCCAGGGGCGGATCTCCACGCCGGCGGCCTGCGCCTCGGCATGGGCCAGCGCGGCATCGCCGCCCAGCGCCGCCGGCTCGCCCAGCGCCAGCACGCGCACGCGCCAGCCGGCGCGCCGGGCCAGCGCGGCGATCAGGTAACCGTCGCCGGCGTTGTTGCCGCGCCCGGCCAGCACGGTGATCTCACCGGCCTCCGGCCAGCGCCGGCGCAGCGCACGCCAGGCGGCATGCGCGGCGCGCTGCATCAGCTCGAAGCCGGGGGTGCCGGCGGCGATCAGCCGGGCGTCCAGCGCGCGCACCTGTTCGGCACTGTGCAGGGTCAAGGGCAAGGGGGCAGGTGTCGGACGCATGGCTCGCTCATGGCGGATGTCTGGCAGAATTATACCCACCTCCCCTGCGGTTGCCCTGCAATGTCCGTTTCCTCCCTCGATCTCCCCGCCCTCGCCCAGTCGATCAAGGACTGGGGCCGCGAGCTGGGCTTCCAGCAGGTGGGCATCGCCGGTGTCGAACTGGGCGAGCACGAGGCACACCTCGAACGCTGGCTGGCCGCCGGCTACCAGGGCGAGATGGACTACATGGCCGCCCACGGCAGCAAACGCTCGCACCCGGAGCAGCTGGTGCCGGGCACCCTGAGAGTCGTGTCGCTGCGCATGGACTACCTGCCCGGCGATACGCAGATGGCCCGGCGCCTGGCCGAGCCGGAGCGCGCCTACGTGTCGCGCTACGCCCTGGGCCGCGACTACCACAAGCTGATCCGCAAGCGCCTGCAGCAACTGGCCGAACGCATCCAGGCGGCGATAGGGCCGTTCGGCTACCGCGCCTTCGTCGACAGCGCGCCGGTGCTAGAAAAGGCCATCGCCGAACAGGCCGGCCTCGGCTGGATCGGCAAGAACACCCTGGTGCTCAACCGCAAGGCCGGCAGCTATTTCTTCCTCGGCGAACTGTTCGTCGACCTGCCGCTGCCGGTCGATGCGCCGCACGGCAGCGAGCACTGCGGACGCTGCAGCGCCTGCCTGGACATCTGCCCGACCGCCGCCTTCGTCGGCCCCTATGTGCTGGATGCGCGGCGCTGCATCTCCTATCTCACCATCGAGCTGAAGGGGCCGATTCCGGCCGAACTGCGTGAGCCCATCGGCAACCGGGTGTTCGGCTGCGACGACTGCCAGATCGTCTGTCCGTGGAACCGCTTCGCCCGCCCCACCGTGCAGGGCGACTTCCAGCCGCGCCACGGCCTGGACAACGCCGGGCTGGCCGAGCTGTTCCTGTGGAGCGAAGAGGAGTTCCTGGCCCGCACCGAAGGCTCGCCGCTGCGCCGCGCCGGCTACGAGCGCTGGCTGCGCAACCTGGCGGTCGGCCTGGGCAATGCGCCCTCGACCATCCCGGTGCTGGAGGCATTGCAGGCGAGGCGCGAGCATCCGTCGGAACTGGTACGCGAGCATGTCGAGTGGGCGCTGGCGCGGCACCAGGAGCGTGGGTTGGGTTGAGGCGCGCAGCGCCGCAGCCCAACGCGCCATCCCCGCAACTGGGCTCAGCACCAGCCTGCCGGCGACACCCCCCTGCACCCGGCTCAGACCTTGAGGAAATGCTCGCGGTAATGACGCAGCTCGGCGATGGACTCGCGGATATCGTCCAGCGCCTGGTGGGTGGCGGTCTTCTGGAAGCTGTCCCTGACCTGCGGCGCCCACATGCCGGCGAGAATCTTCAGGGTCGAGACGTCCAGATAGCGGTAGTGGAAGTAGGCTTCCAGATTGGGCATGTACTTGTAGAGGAAGCGCCGATCCTGACCGATGCTGTTGCCGCAGATCGGCGACTTGCCCTTGGGCACCCACTGTTCGAGGAAGGCGAGGGTCTGCGCCTCGGCCGCCGCGGTGTCGATGCGGCTCTCGCGCACGCGCTGGGTCAGGCCGCTCTGGCCGTGGGTGCGGGAGTTCCACTCGTCCATCGCGGCCAGCGCCGCGTCGCTCTGGTGGATGGCGATCACCGGGCCCTCGGCCAGCACGTTCAGTTCGCTGTCGGTGACGATGGTGGCCATCTCGATGATCACGTCCCGCTCCGGCTCCAGGCCGGTCATCTCCAGGTCGATCCAGATCAGGTTGTTGGGGTTCTGCATGGTGTGCGGCTCCTTGGCTCAGGCGGCAAGTCTAGCGGATAACGGCGCCGCCGATCTGCCACAGCAGCAACTGCGTCTGCCGCCCCTGGTTCAGTTCGCGCACGGCATTTGGGGCCACCCCGGGGATGGCGAAGCTGTTGCTGATCAACCAGCTGCCGGGTGCCATCTCCTCCCGCGCCTTGGCCCACAGGCGCGCCATCGGCACCGGCGAGAGGAAGCAGTAGACGACGTCGAACGGTGCCAACTCGGTACGCCACAGGCTCCCGTAGCGGATGCTGCAGTTGCCCTGCCCCAGGCAGCGCAGCCAGGCCAGGAGAAACAGCAGCGGCGCGCTCTCGACGCCGACGAAGCGCCCGCGCGGGAAGCGCCGCGCCAGGTGCAGCAGGGTGCCGGCGGTGCCGCAACCAAGATCGACGAAACGCGGCGGCGCCTCGCGCGCCGCCAGCCAATCGCCCAGTTGCTGGCGCGCGCGCGTGCCGCTGAGGTAGAGCGGCACGCGCTCGTGCAGGCTGTTCCAGTTGACCAGCAGCAGCAGGGCAAAGCCCAGCAGATAGAGCCAGCCCGGCAGCGCCGCCTGCTGCAGCAGCCACAGCGCCGGCAGGAAGGCCAGGTTGATCCCCAGCCACCAGCGCGACAACCCCAGGCGCCAGCCGATGGCCGCCGCCAGCGCCCCCTGCGCCAGCGCCGCCAGCCACAGCGGCAGGCGCAGCGACGACAGCAGCGCCAGCCCGTAGACCGCCGCCAGCAGCAGGACGACGGCCAGCCCCTGGGCCAGCATTACCCGGCGCCACGGCCGCTGCAGCGCCCCTTCGCGTTCGTCCATCCCGCCCCCTGAAGGTCAAATCGAGGCCGCGGTGCCCATGCTAAACTCGCGCGGCTTGTTTCCCGGCAACTCTACCCACTCGGAATCCCCATGGCCAAACGCCAACTCAACCGCCGCCAGAGCTGGCGCATCGAAAAGATCCAGGGCGAACGCGCGGCCCGCGCCGCCAAGCGCGAATCGCGCGCCGTCGAGGCCCTGGAAGGCGGCGACCTGGGCCCGGAGCAGACCGGCCTGGTGATCGCCCACTTCGGCGTACAGGTGGAGATCGAGGCGCTGCAGGGCGAGCTGGCTGGCCAGACCTTCCGCTGCCACCTGCGCGCCAACCTGCCGGCGCTGGTCACCGGCGATCAGGTGGTGTGGCGCGCCGGCAACCAGGGCGACGGCGTGATAGTCGCCCAGCTGCCGCGGCGCAGCGAGCTGTGCCGGCCGGACATGCGCGGCGCGCTCAAGCCGGTGGCGGCCAACGTCGACCAGATCGTCATCGTCTTCGCCCCGCTGCCCGAGCCGCACGCCAACCTGATCGACCGCTACCTGGTGGCCGCCGAGCATGCCGGCATCCGCCCGCTGCTGCTGTTGAACAAGGCCGACCTGATCGACACCAAGAACGAGGTGGCGCTTAACGCGCTGCTCGGCGTCTACCGCCAGCTCGGCTACCCGCTGCTGGAGGTCTCGGCTCATCAGGGCGACGGCATGGAGCAGCTGAAGAAGCGCCTGGACGGCCACGTCAGCGTGTTTGTCGGCCAGTCCGGGGTGGGCAAGTCGTCGCTGGTCAACAGCCTGCTGCCCGGGGTCGATACCCGCGTCGGCGCGCTGTCGGAGCTGACCGGCAAGGGCACCCACACCACCACCACCGCGCGGCTGTTCCACTTCCCTGGCGGCGGCCAGCTGATCGACTCGCCCGGCATCCGCGAGTTCGGTCTCGGCCACGTCAGCAGGGATGACGTGGAAGCCGGCTTTATCGAATTTCACGACTTGCTCGGGCGCTGCCGCTTCCGCGACTGCAAGCACGACCGCGAGCCGGGTTGCGCGCTGCTCCTGGCCCTGGAGGAAGGACGCATCCAGCCGCAGCGCATGGCCAGCTACCGGCATATTCTCGCCAGCCTGCCCGAAGACGAGTATTGAGCGGCGCCGACGTGCGCCAGTAAGCGGGGGGCCGAGGCCTACTGGTCGACCGGCCGATCGAACTGCAGCGCGCCGTCCTCGAAGATGTTCAAGCGCTCGCGCACCTGCTCGCCCGGCAGCGGCTCGTCGGCCGCGCCGGGCGCGCCGGTCGCCTCCGGTGCGGCCTCGGCAGGTGCCGGCGGCGCTTCGTCGCTGCCCTGCTCGCCCTCGATGGCGCGCTGCGCCTTCTTGGTCAGCACGATGATGTCGATGCGCCGGTTGACCGGATTGAAGGGGTCGTCGCGGTCGAACAGGGCCGAAGAGGCGTAACCGACCACCCGCGCCACCTGCTCGTCGGCATAGCCGCCGGCGATCAGGGTGCGCCGCGCAGCGTTGGCGCGATTGGCCGACAGCTCCCAGTTGCCGAAATCGCCGCGACCGACGAAGGGTTTGGCGTCGGTGTGGCCGCTGACGCTGATCTTGTTCGGCACCGCGCGAATGGTGTCGGCCATGGCCAGCAGGATGTCCTCGAAATAGGGCTGCAGCTCGGCGCTGCCGAGGGCGAACATCGGCCGGTTCTCGGCGTCCATGATCTGGATGCGCAGGCCGTCCTGGGTGATCTCGAACAGGATCTGGTCCTTGAAGCGCTGCAGCTCGGGGTTCTCGTCTACCTTGTTCTGCAGTTCCTGCAGCAGCAGCTCCAGGCGCTCGCGCTCCAGCTTGTCGGCCAGGGTCTCGACCTGGTCGGCGTCGATCTCCACGTCCTGGCTGTCGGGCTGATCCTGGATTTCCGGATTGAGGGTGCGATCCGGCGCCGGCGTCGGCGTGCCGCCGAGATCGATGGCGTGCGGGCTGGCGCTCTCGGTGAAGCCGATGGGGTCCTGGAAGTAACCGGAAATGGCCTTCTTCTGCTCCGGGGTGGCCGAGGACATCAACCACATCACCAGGAAGAACGCCATCATGGCCGTGGCGAAGTCGGCGAAGGCGATCTTCCAGGCGCCGCCGTGGTGCCCGCCGGCGCGCTTCTTGCCGCGTTTGACGATGATCGGCTGGTTGTTTTCCATGGCTTAGTTGCCGCGCATGGCCTGTTCGAGCTCGGTGAAGCTCGGCCGGTGCGCCGGGAACAGCACCTTGCGGCCGAACTCCACCGCCAGGCTCGGCGGCATGCCCGAGGCCGAAGCCACCAGGGTCGCTTTGATCGCCTCGTAAAGGTTGACCTCCTCCTTGGCGTCGTGCTCCAGCGCCACCGACAGCGGGCCGAAAAAGCCATAGGAGGCGAGGATGCCGAGGAAGGTGCCGACCAGCGCGGTGGCGACCTTCTCGCCAATCTGCGCGTTGTCCGCCTCGGCGAGGATCGACATGGTGATGACGATGCCCAGCACCGCGGCGACGATACCCATGGCCGGCAGGCCGTCGGCGACCTTGGCCACCGCATGGGCGGGGTGCTCCACATCCTCCTTGAGGCTGGCCAGCTCCATGTCGAACAGGCCCTCCAGCTCGTGCGGGGCCATGTTGCCGGAGGACATGATGCGCAGGTAGTCGCAGATGAAGGCGGTCATCCGCGCGTCCTTGAGCACCCCTGGGTACTTGCTGAAGATCGGGCTGGCGTTGGGGTCCTCGATGTCCGCCTCGATGGCCATCATGCCTTCGCGGCGGCTCTTGTTGAGGATCTCGTAGAGCAGCTTGAGCACTTCCAGGTAATAGGTGTGGGTGAAGCGGGTGCCGAACATGCTCACCGACTTCTTGAATACCGTCATGAACATGCTGCCCGGGTTGGCCTGGAGGAAGCCGCCCAGCGCCGCACCACCGATGATCAGCACTTCGTAGGGATGAACGAGCGCCATGAACTGCCCGCCGGACAGGACGAAGCCGCCGAAGACGCAGCCCAGAACCACGATGATGCCGATGATTTTTGCCATAGAAGAGTGCTTGCAGAGCCAAGAGAGAGGGTTATTAAAAACAACCCTTCTAATTATCGGAACTTATACGCCAGACTATAGCCAGTTAAGGTCAAAAGCCAGTTCGGCTCAACTCACATGTCGACGCCAAAGCCCCTGCCACGCACCCTCGACGCCTGGCTGCAACAGCTGGCCAAGCTGCCCCTGCCGATCGAGCAGGAGCAGCATGCACGCCTGCGGCGCACCCTCGGCGACGGCCGCCGCACCTGGGGCGAGATCGCCGAGGCGATCGAACTCAGCCCGACCTTCGCCCTGCAGGTGCTGCGCGAGGCCAACCAGGCCGGCGGCACCCTCAGCGACCCGGCCGACAGCCTGGAGACCGCGCTGGCCCGCCTCGGCCTGAAGCGCTGCGAAACCCTGCTCAACCAGGCCCCCGCCCTGCCGGCAGGGGAAATCCCGCCGGCCCTGCGCCAGCTCCTGCTGATCAGCCAGCATGCCAGCCAGCAGGCGCGCGGCCTGTTCGGCGCACGTCTGGCGCGCCTGTGGAACGAGCTGCATGGCTGCAGCCTGCTGTTTCTCGCCCCGCTCTGGCCGCTGCTATGCGCCCATCCGCAGCTGTTCGAGGCCTGGGAGCAGCGCGTCCTGGTCACGGGCGAGCGGCCGGCCAAGGTGGAGCAGGAGCTGCTCGGCATACCGCTGCTGCAGCTGTGCCTGCAACTGGCCGAACGCTGGCGCCTGCCGGAGTGGATAGTGCAGGGCTACCGCCTGCTGGAGCGCGACCGCCGCCTGCTGGTCAAGGCGCTGCATATCGCCCGCGACAACCAGCACCCGCTGCACCAGCAGCAGTTGCTCGATGCCGACATCCCCTTGCGCCGCTGGCTGACCCAGCCGAGCAACTGCGTGCTGCTGGCCAACGGCCTGGCACTGTCGGCGCACCAGGCCTGGAACGCCCCGCACAGCCTGCGCTGGCAGCGCCTGACCGGGCTCTACCTGCAGCTGCCGCTGACCGAGGTGCAGCAGGAAGTGCACCGACACGCGGTGAGCAGCGCCCGCCTGAACCACGACGCCCAGCTCTGGCACCCGGCCCAGGCCCTGCTCTGGCCCTGGGACGCCCGTCGCCTCAACCCGCCACGCAGCCCGGCGCCGGCGCCCAGAAACGACGCCCTCGACGCCTGGCGCCAGCACTGCGCCCGCCTGCTGGCCGAGCCCAGCGCCTTCGCCAACGTCCTGCAGCTGACCGCCTGCGCCCGCGACGCCGTGCAGGCCTGCGGCCTGAACCGGGTGCTGTTGCTACTCGCCGATCGTCAGCACAGCCGCCTGCAGGCCCAGCAGCAGGCGGGGCTGGAGCCGGGCGCCAGCGCCCTGAGCCTGGACCCGGCGCACAGCCAGGTGCTGCGCCGGCTGCTCGCCGAACCCGGCCAGCTGCGCCTGAGCCCGGCCAATATCGCCCAGTTCTCCGCCCTGCTGCCGGGCAGCCTGAAGGCGCTGTTCCCCGGCGAACACCTGCTGCTGCGCTCGCTGGCCAGCAATGGCCGGGTGGTCATGCTGCTGGTCGCCGACCAGGGCGGCCAGCCGTTCAACGAGCTCGGCCTGCAGGCCTTCGGTAAAACCGTGCAATGCATCGAGCGCGCCCTGGCCAGCTTCGCCAGGCGCGGGCGCTAGCCCTTTCCGCTACAATCGGCCTCTTTTCATTCGAGGAGGCCTCCATGTCCGCCTTCGCCAACCTGCCCCTGGTGATCGAGCCCGCCGAGCTGGCCAGCCGCCTGGACGCCGCCGAGCTGATTCTGGTCGACCTCAGCGGCGCGACGCGCTATGCCGCCGGGCATATCCCCGGCGCGCGCTGGGTCGACAGCAAGCGCACCCAGCTGGGCCGCCCGCCCGCCCCCGGCCTGGTCCCGCCACAGGCGCAGCTCGAAGCGCTGTTCGCCGAACTGGGCCATCGTCCGGACGCCACCTACGTGGTCTACGACGACGAGGGCGGCCCCTGGGCCGGGCGCTTCATCTGGCTGCTCGACGTGATCGGCCACAGCCGCTACCACTTCCTCAATGGCGGCCTGCAGGCCTGGATCGGCGAGGGCCGCGCACTGAGCCAGGACAGCCCGCCGGCGCAGCACACGCCGGTGGCGCTGACCCTGCACGACGAGCCGACGGCCAGCCGCGACTATGTGCAGGCGCGCCTGGGCGCCGCCGACCTGGCGATCTGGGACGCCCGCGGCGCGGACGAATACCGCGGCGAGAAACTCAGCTCGGCGCGCGGCGGCCATATCCCCGGTGCGGTCAATTTCGAGTGGACCGCCGGCATGGATCCGCAGCGTGGCCTGCGCATCCGCGCCGACATCGCCGAAGTGCTGCACGATCTGGGCATCACCCCCGACAAGGAAGTGATCACCCACTGCCAGACCCACCGCCGCTCCGGCTTCACCTACGTGGTGGCCAAGGCGTTGGGCTATCCGCGGGTCAAGGCCTACGCCGGCTCCTGGGCCGAGTGGGGCAACCTGCCCGATACCCCGATCGAGCGCTGAACCCGGACGCCAATCAGCTGCACGCGCCGGCTGCCTCAGCACCGGCTCCGAACCCTCAAGGACACACGATGAAACAACGCCTGTTTATCCTCAGCCAGTACCTGCTGCCCCACCACCTGCTGTCGCGGCTGATCGGCTGCGTCGCCGAATGCCGCCTCGGCTGGCTGAAGAACCCGCTGATCACCTGGTTCGCCAAGCGCTACCAGGTGAACATGAGCGAAGCCCGGGTGGAGGACCTGCGCACCTACGAGCACTTCAACGCCTTCTTCACCCGCGCCCTGAAGGACGGCGCCCGCCCGCTGGACGAGACCCCCGGCGCCATCCTCTGCCCGGCCGACGGCGCCATCAGCCAGCTCGGCGCCATCGAGCACGGCCGCCTGTTCCAGGCCAAGGGCCACAGCTTCAGCGCCGTCGAACTGCTCGGCGGCGACGCCGAGCGCGCCGCGCCCTTCATGGGCGGCCAGTTCGCCACCGTGTACCTGTCGCCCAAGGACTACCACCGCGTGCATATGCCGCTGACGGGGACCCTGCGCGAGATGGTCTATGTGCCGGGGCGGCTGTTCTCGGTCAACCAGACCACCGCGGAGAACGTGCCCGAGCTGTTCGCCCGCAACGAGCGGGTGGTCTGCCTGTTCGACACCGAGCGCGGGCCGATGGCCGTGGTGCTGGTCGGCGCGATGATAGTCGCCAGCGTCGAGACGGTCTGGGCCGGCCTGGTCACCCCGCCCAAGCGCGAGCTGAAGAGCACCCGTTACGACGCCGCCGCGCGCGCGCCGATCGAGCTGGCCAAGGGCGCCGAACTCGGTCGCTTCAAGCTGGGCTCCACCGCCATCGTGCTGTTCGGCCCGCAGCAGGTGCAGTGGGCCGCCGAACTGGGCGCCGGCAGCGCCGTGCGCATGGGCCAGTTGCTGGGCCACGCCGAGGCCTGAGCGACGCCGCGGCACTGAACCCGGTCGCAGACCGCCTGGTCATAGTTGCGTACTCTGGCACGGCCGCCCGTCCCCGGGATGGGCTGCGACCGCGGCGAGATGCTGCTAGAGTTCGAAAGACTATTACGAGAGCCGCTAGCTTTTGCGTGGCCGGAGTATCCGAGTTTGATGGATAAACAGAGTCCCCACCTACTGCTGTTGCGTGTCCCCACCCCGAGCAAGCAAAGCCTGAGCTTCTGCGACGGCAGCCCCCGTGACCTCAAGCGCTGGCTCGCCGCCCTGCCCAAGGCCAACATCGGTGAGACCGCGCGCCAGCTGTACCAAAGCCTGGTGGAACTCAACCAATTCCTCACCCCCTCGGAAAACCGCCTGCAACTGCTGGAGTTGCTGCGTCCGGAAGTGCACTTCGTCTGCCAGCACCTGGAACGCCACTTCCTCAACCAGGCCATCGTCCTCGACGAGCGTCCGCGCAAGGTCGCCAACCTGTGCCAGGCGCTGCAGAACCACCTGGCCGTCGGCTACAAGCTGATCATCTCGCGGGCCATGGCGCGCAGCGGCAAGGAGCGCGACCAGTTGCTCGCCGTTGCCCTGCAGCGCGCCAGCCACAGCCTGTGCAGCCCGCTGATCCGCGCGAGTCAGCTGTACTGCCCGGTGCCCGAAGGCCTGTGGCTGGAACTGCACCAGCTGTATCAGATCGCCAGCAAGCAGCGCCTGCAGCGCCAGGCGATCCGCGATCCGCTGGCGCGCCGCTCGCCCGGCCTGAGCACCGAGCAGTGCTACCTGACCGCCCTGCTGCTCGGCTGCGCGCGCACCAACCAGATGCGCCAGAACGGCATCGCCCGCCTGGCCGAAGCGCTGGAGCCCTGGAGCACCCTGGTCAGCCTGCAGGCCGGCGACCTGCCGAGCAGCCTGTTCGTCCTCGCCCCGCAGGTGGACGGCCCGCCACGCTACAAGTCGCTGTACCCCGACAACGAACTGCACAACCTGCTGGGCATCGACCCGCAGCCGCTGGTGGACGCGATCAAGGAATACCTGCTGCTGCCGGAGGAGGATCGGTCAAAATCGCGCCTGCCGGTGCCCGAAGGCATGAGCCTGGACCTGCTGCAACACGTTTGCGCCGCCTGGGGCGATATCGCCGAGCGCACCTTCCAGCGCACCAGCGGCCACGGCAACCTGACCCTGTGCATCGGCATGAGTGCGCTGCACTTCTTCCTCGCCGGCGAACAGTCCTTCGGCGACGTGCTCAAGCGCCCAAGCGAGACAGGCGCCGCGGTGTTCAAGCCCTCGACCGGCGCACCGGACGTCTGGGCCAACGCCTTCGACGCGCAGCGCAGCGGCGGCGGCGAGCTCCACTTCGAGGAAATCCAGTACAGCAAGGTCAGCACCGGCGAGCAGCCCGTCGAGCCGCAAAGCAGCGGCGAAAACTATCCCACCTATCCGTTGGCCATCGTCAACCACAGCCCCGGCGGCTACTGCCTGTCATGGCCCAAGGAGGTGCCCGCCCAGCTGCAGGCCGGCGAACTGCTCGGCGTGCAGGACAGCCCCAGCCAGGGCTGGAGCGTGGCCATCGTGCGCTGGATCCGCCAGGTGCGCGGCGGCGGTACGCAGATGGGCATCGAGCTGATCGCCCCGCATGCCCGCTCCTGCGGCCTGCAGCTGGTGCGCAAGGCCGAGCAGAACAGCCAGTACCTGCGCGCCCTGCTGCTGCCGGAGATCAGCGCCATCTCGCGCCCGGCCAGCCTGATCACGCCGCGCCTGCCGTTCCAGGAAGGCAGCAAGGTGCTGATCAACGACCACGGCGAGGAGCACCGCGCGGTGCTGACCCGCAAACAGGTCAGCACCGGCAGCTTCAACCAGTTCGAGTATCACCGCGTCGGTGCCGAAGAAGGCACCGCCGGGAAGCCGGTCACAGCCTCGCAAAGCCAGAAGCCGGCCGGGGAGGAAGATTTTGACTCACTCTGGAAGTCGCTGTAGGCTGCGGCCAACTCACCATTTGTCGCCTTTTCGCGCCCGTTCGGCGCGGTATTGACCCCATCCTATGGCCATCGAAAAGAAAACCATCCGCCTGCTGATTCTCGAGGATTCGCAGAACGAGGCCGAGCGCCTGGTCAGTCTGTTCCGCAATGCCGGACACGCCACCCGCGTGCACCGCCTCAGCTCCAGCGACGACCTCGCCGAGACCCTGCAACAGACCTGGGATCTGCTGATCTGCGCGCCGAGCAGCGAACAACTCGACCCCGGCGAGGCGATCGGCGCCATTCGCCGTCAGGCCAAGGACATCCCGGTGCTGCAGCTGGTCGAGGGCAACGATTCCGAAGCCATCACCGAGGCGCTGCTGTTCGGCGCCCAGGACGCCCTGCCGCAGGGCGAGGACGAGCGTCTGGTGCTGGTGGCCAAGCGCGAGCTGGCCAACCTCGAGGAACGCCGCGCCCGCCGCGCCGCCGAAGTGGCCCTGCGCGAGGCGGAAAAACGCTGCCAGCTGCTGCTGGAAAGCTCGGTGGACGCCATCACCTACGTCCACGACGGCATGCATATCTATGCCAACCGTGCCTACCTGGAGCTGTTCAAGTACGAGGACGGCGAAGAACTGGAAGGCATGCCGATGATCGACCTGATCGCCAGTGCCGATCAGGGCGCGTTCAAGGACTTCCTGAAGAACTACCAGAGCGCCGAGGGCAATGCCGAGCTGGCCTGTCAGGGCGTGCGCGCCGACGGCAGCAGCTTCGCCGCGCAGATGAGCTTCTCCCCGGCCACCTACGACGGTGAACCGTGCATCCAGGTGGTGATCCGCGCCGAGACCTCCAACGCCGAGCTGGAGGAAAAGCTGCGCGAGATCAGCAGCCAGGACCTGGTCACCGGCCTGTTCAACCGCAACCATTTCCTCGAGCTGATGGACGCCGCCGCCGAGCGCGCAGTCAACGCCGGGCAGCCGTCCGCCCTGGCCTATATCCGCGTCGACCGCTATGCCGGCCTGCAAGGCGAGATCGGCCTGGCTGGCATCGACCTGCTGCTCACCGACCTGACCGGCCTGCTGCGCGCGCACTTCGCCGCCGACACCCAGCTGGCGCGCTTCGGCGACGACGTGTTCGCCGCCCTGCTGCCGGGGCAGACGCCCGAACAGTGCGAGGACAGCCTCGCCGCGCTGCTGAAGAAGGTCGAAGGGCACATGTTCGACGTCAACGGCCGCACGGTGCAGACCAGCCTGTCGATCGGCGTCGCCGGCCTCAGCGAGAAGACCGCCAAGGCCCAGGCAGTCATCGACCGCGCCCACCGCTGCGCCGACGAGCTGGCCGAGGGCAATGCGCTGAAGCTGTTCAACCCGGCCGACGAACTGGCCGCCGCGGCCAACCGCGGCAACCTGCTGGCGATGGTGCAGCAGGCGCTGGAGAACAACAGCTTCCGCCTGCTGTTCCAGCCGATCATCAGCCTGCGCGGCGACGCCCACGAGCACTACGAGGTGCTGCTGCGCCTGCTCAGCCCGCAGGGCGAGGAAGTGCCGCCGACCGAGTTTCTCGCCGCCGCCAAGGATGCCGGCCTGGGCGAGAAGATCGATCGCTGGGTGGTCCTCAACTCGATCAAGCTGCTCGCCGACCACCGCGCCAAGGGCCACAACACCCGCCTGTTCGTCCACCTGTCCAGCGCCAGCCTGCAGGACCAGACCCTGCTGCCCTGGCTCAGCGTGGCGCTCAAAGCGGCGCGCCTGCCGTCCGACGCGCTGGTGTTCCAGTTCAGCGAACCGGATGCCATCGCCTACCTGAAACAGGCCAAGGCGCTGACCCAGGGTCTGGCCGAGCTGCACTGCAAGGTGGCGCTGAGCCAGTTCGGCTGCGCGCTCAACCCCTTCAACACGCTCAAGCACCTGCAGGTGGACTTCGTCAAGATCGACGGTTCCTTCTCCCAGGAGCTGGGCAACGCCGACAACCAGGAGGCGCTGAAGACCCTGCTCAGCAGCCTGCACGCCCAGGCCAAGCTGACCATAGTGCCCTTCGTCGAGAGCGCCAGCGTGCTGGCGACCCTCTGGCAGGCCGGGGTCAACTTCATCCAGGGCTACTACCTGCAGGGGCCGAGCCAGTCGATGGACTACGACTTCTCCGCCGGCGACGAGTAACCCGCGCCGCCACGAAAAAGCCGCCTCGAAGGGCGGCTTTTTTCTGGGCGATGCCGTTACTCCTGGCCTTCGCGGTCGCGAAAGCCGAGCAGGTAGAGAATGCCGTCCAGGCCCAGGGTGGAGATCGCCTGCTTGGCCGACTGCTTGACCAGCGGCTTGGCGCGAAAGGCCACGCCGAGACCGGCCAGGCCAAGCATCGGCAGGTCGTTGGCGCCGTCGCCGACGGCGATGGTCTGCTCCAGTTGCAGGCCTTCGCGCTCGGCCAGCTGACGCAGCAGGTCGGCCTTGCGCTGGGCGTCGACTATGGGCTCCACCGCCACGCCGGTGACCTTGCCGTCTTCGATCTGCAGCTCGTTGGCGAACACGTAGTCGATGCCCAGCTTGGCCTGCAGCTGCTTGGCGAAGTAGGTGAAGCCGCCGGAGAGGATGGCGGTCTTGTAGCCCAGGCGCTTGAGTTCGGCGAACAACGTCTCGGCGCCCTCGGTCAGGCGCAGCGAGGCGCCGATTTCCTCCAGCACGTCCTCGGACAGGCCCTTGAGCAGGCCCAGGCGCTCCCTGAAGCTGGCGGCGAAATCCAGCTCGCCGCGCATGGCCCGCTCGGTGATCTCGGCCACCTGCTCGCCGACGCCGGCGGCCTTGGCCAGCTCGTCGATCACCTCGGCCTCGATCAGCGTCGAATCCATGTCAAAGACCGCCAGGCGGCGATTGCGGCGGAACACCGAGTCGCGCTGGAAGGCGATATCGACGTTGAGTTCCTGCGCCACGCTGAGGAACTCGGCACGCAGCGCCGCCGGGTCGGCCGGCTCGCCGCGCACCGAGAACTCGATGCAGCCCTTGCCCTGCTCGGCCGGCATGTCCAGCGGCATGCGTCCGGACAGGCGGTCGATATGGTCGATATTCAGGCCGTACTTGGCGGTGATGGCGCTGACCCGCTGCAACTGCTCGGCGCTGACCTTGCGCGTCAGCAGGGTGACGATATGCCGGGCCTTGCCCTGGCCGCCCACCCACTGCCGGTAATCCTCCTCCGAGACCGGGGTAAAGCGCACCTGCTGATCCAGCTCGTAGCCGGTGAACAACACTTCCTTGAGCACCGACTGGGCGCGGGCGTTGTCGGGTATCTCGATGAGGATGCCGAACGACAGGGTGTCGTGGATCACCGCCTGGCCGATGTCGAGGATATTCACCCCGCCCTGGGCCAGCACGCCGGTGATGGCGGCGGTAAGACCGGGGCGGTCTTCGCCGGTGATGTTGATCAGGACGATTTCGCGCAAGGCGCACCCTCCGGGGCAGACGATTGAGAGGCATGAGGCGGCGAACGACCGCCAGGCCGAGGAAAAGGCGCACATTCTACCCAGTTCCGCGCCGGACGGGCACGCTCGCCGCTTTGCCCGCCACAGGGCGACCGCTATACTGCGCGGCAACTTCAGTCGACAAGAGCCGTGCTCTGTGAACCGGCCCGCGCCCGTCAAACCCGATAATTTCTTCCTGCTGATCTTCCACGCCCTGCGCCAGCGGCGCGTGCCCCTGGTCCTGCGCATTGCCAGCCACAGCCTGCTGCTGGTGGCGCTGGCCATGCTGATCTACGCCTGGGTCATGGGCATGCAGTTCAAGCAGGCCATGCAGCAGCAGGCCGACGCCCTCGGCCAGAGCCTGATCACCCAGACCGCCACCTCGGCCACCGAACTGCTGGTGTCCAACGACATCCTCAGCCTCAACGTGCTGCTGAACAACCTGGCGAAGAACCCGCTGGTGGCCCACGCCGCCATCTACAGCGTGGACAACCGCATCCTCGCCGAGGCCGGCGCGCGGCCGACGCGCAGCGTGCTGGGCGAGAGCGAAGGGCTGTACTCCACGCCCATCACCTTCCAGGAGGTGATCGCCGGGCAGTTGCGCATCAGCCTGGACATGCGCCAGTTCCAGCAGCCGATGACCATCAGCCTGCAGAGCATGGGCATCCTCAGCCTGATCCTGCTGGCCCTGACCCTGTCGCTGAGCATGCGCCTGGGCCGGCATATCTCCACCCCGCTGCTGCAGCTGCGCCTGTGGCTGCGCGACCCGGACGACCCCGCCCCCGGCGCCGGGCGCAACGACGAGATCGGCGACCTGGCGCGCCAGCTGCAGTCCCGTCTGGTGCCGGAAAAACCGGAGCCCGAGCCGGAGTTCGACGACGAACCCGCCTTCGCCGACAGCGACGCCTACCCGGACGAACAGGATGACAGCGCCTTCGCCGAGCTGGACGACGAGGTGCCGGTCGTCGACGAGCGCGTCTTCGCCGAGAACGAGCCTGGCGATGACCGCGACCAGCCGCTCAAGCCCTGGCCCGAGTCGATAGCGCCGGACGATCCCTTCGCCGAACTGAGCGACGAGCCCGAGGCACCTGCTGCGGCAGCACCGGCGCCGCGCCAGGCCAAGGCCAGCGCGGTGCTGGCCATCCAGCTCGGCGCCCAGGAGCAGCTGCGGCGCCTGCCGCGCACGCGCCTGCTGGACCTGCTGGAACGCTATCGCGGCTGCCTGGAACAGGCCGCCGCGCTCTATCAGGGCCAGCTGCACACGCTCAAGGACGGCAGCAGCCTGATGCTGTTCCACGAACAGGAATGTGGCGAGGACTACCTGACCCACGCCATCTGCTGCGGCGAGCTGATGCGGGCCCTCGGCCACGCCCTGCAGATCGAGGTGGCCGACAGCGGCATCACCCTGCAACTGCAGCTGGGCCTGACCCTGGGCAGCGACCTGGACGGCCTCGGCCAGGCCGAGCTGCTGCTCAGCGACAGCGCCCTGGACGCCCTGGCGCTGTCGCAGCACAGCCGCAATCTGCTGCTGGTGGAACAGCGGGTGGCGCAGGATGGCCTGGCGCGTCAGCGCGCACGCATCCGCCCGATCGCCAGCCCGGAGGGCGCCAGCTGTGTCGAGCGCCTGCTCGACCCCTACCCGGCGCTGCTGGAACGCCAGCTGACGCGCATGCACGAAAGCCGGGCGCACTGACGCCCGGTCACGGCTCAGGCCTGGTGCGCACGGCGCCCGCCTAGGACACGCCGAGCAGCGCACGCCGCGGCGGCGTTGGCGCGCCACAGCGCTGCAGCCAATCCTTCCAGCGAATCCGCTCGTCACGCACCAGCCAGCCGTCCTGCTCGGCGAAACTCTCCGACAGCCACAAGCCGCGGGTGCTGGCCGGCCGCAGTTCGCCCTTGCTCAGGGTGAACAGCTCGCCGCTGGGCAGGCCCTGCTGCAAGGCCAGCAGATAGAGGTCCGGCCGGCGCCGCTCCAGGCGCGCGACCAGGCGTCCATCCTCCAGGCATTCGTCGACATGGAACAGGCTCAATTGGCGCACGTCGCGCGGCAGCTCCAGGCTCAGGTCGTAGACCAGCTGCAGCGAGGCGGTGGGCAGGTGCACGTAGGCACGCGGGCGCTCCAGCAGGGTCAGGTTGCCGCACTGTACCGGGCGCGCCGCGCCGGACAGCGGGCTGAGGCGGAAGTGGCTGGCCTCGCGGTAGCGCAGAGCGCCCTGGTAGGGCGTCGGCAGCCAGGTATCGCCGAAGCGCCCGGCCAACCAGCCATCGGCCGTCTCCAGCAGGCATTCCTCGGCCACTTCCTGGATGGCGGTGAGCAGCGGCAGGTTCAGTTCGTGGGCCGGCACGTAGCCGGAAATCAGCTTGAGCACGGTGTCGCCGCGATCCGGACGGCGCTGGCGCACCAGCAGCCAATAGTCGCGGCCATGCAGGCGCAGGGTCAGGCGCACCGAGACGCCGAGGTTGGCCAGCTCCGCGGCGAAGCGCCAGCTGTCCGCCACCTGCAGCGGCCGGCGCCGCTCGAGCATCTGACGGAAGTTCAGCGGCTGGCCCAGGCTCTGGTAACTCAGGCCCTCGGGCCCGGCCTCGACGAACAGCGGCAGGGTCTTGAAGGTGCTCGGGTCCTTGCGGATCAGCGTACGCGGCATCTCGACTCCTCGTTCCTGCTGGGCGTGCAGCCGGCGCGGCAGACAGCCTGCCCGGCGGACGCAGGGTGGTCAGGGTGAAGCGCAACAATGGCTCAAGGCGGCTCCGAGCGACAACCCGCCACCGGTAAGCGCAGGTTTCAGCAGATGTCCTGGATCACCGCCGCCGCCGTGGCCACGTTGGCCGCCAGGTGCGCGGGGTTGATGGTGCCGACGATGGCGCTGCTGACGCCGGGGTGATCGAAGATCAGTTCGAAGCTGGCGCGCAGCGGATCGACGCCGGCGCCCAAGCAGGCATGCCCGCTGGCCAGGGCCTTCTTGATCAGGATGCCCTTGGCGTGAGTGGCAGCGTAGTCCAGGACCGGCTTTTCGCCCTGTTCGTTGAGGTTGTAGGTGACCATCGCACAGTCGCCCTGCTGCAGCGCCAGCAGGCCGCCCTCGACGGTCTTGCCGGACAGGCCGTAGGCGAGGATCTTGCCCTCGCGCTTGAGCGCGGCCAGGGTCTCGTACACGCCGCTATCGCGCAGCACCGCCAGGTCGTTGCCGTCGGAGTGCACCAGCAGCAGCTCGATGTGGTCGGTCTCCAGGCGCTTGAGGCTGCGCTCCACCGACAGGCGGGTGTGCGCCGGGGAGAAGTCGAAGCGCGACTGGCCGTGCTCGAACTCCTCGCCGGTCTTGCTGACGATCACCCAGGCGTCGCGCTGGCCGCGCAGCAGCGGGCCGAGGCGCTGCTCGCTGAGGCCGTAGGCCGGCGCGGTGTCGATCAGGTTGATGCCCAGCTCGCGGGCCTGGCGGATCAGCGCGGCGGCCTGAGCATCGTCGGGGATGCGGAAGCCGTTGGGGTACTTCACCCCCTGGTCGCGGCCGAGCTTGACCGTGCCCAGGCCCAGCGGCGAAACCAGCAGGCCGGTGGCTCCCAGCGGGCGATGCAGATCGTGCAGGGTGCTCTTCATGGCAACAGCGCCTCCCATACCGGCTGCGCCACGTCCGGGCGCGGCAGCGCCGGCAAGGGCGCGTGGCGGCCGGGCTGCACGCCGTCGCGATCCAGCGCGGCCAGCACGCGGTCGGCGAAGTCCGGGGCCAGCGCCAGCTTGGTCGGCCAGCCCACCAGCAGGTGCGGCTGTTCGGCGAGGAAGGCGTTGTCCGGGCGCACCAGGCCGCTCTGCGCCGGCTCGGCACGATCGACGCGCAGGGTCGCCCAACGGGTCTGCGCCTGGTCGACCCAGGGCAGCAGCTCGGCCATTTCCTGCTGCGCGGCGCGGATCTGCGCGGCCTCGTCACGGGCCACGCCGTCGGCCTCGGCCAGGTCGCCGCCGAGGTACCAGACCCACTGGCCGTCGGCCGCCGGATGGCTGGTGACGGTGACCCGCGGCTTCGGCCCGCCGCCCAGGCAGTGGGCGTACAGCGGCTGCAGCGCCGGCCCCTTGGCCAGCACCATGTGCAGCGGGCGCAGTTGCTGTCTGGGCTGTTCGATACCCAGCGCGGCGAGCAGCTCGGCATTGCCGGCGCCGGCGCTGAGCACCACGCGCTGGGCGCGAATCTCGCGACCGTCGACCCGCAGGCCGCGCAGCTCGCCGTCCTCGCGCAGCGGCTCGATCCGCCGGGCCGCCAGCAGGCCGTCGCCGGCCAGCTCGGCCAGACGGGCGATCAGGCTGGGCACGTCGAGCACCAGTTCGGCCAGGCGGTAGACCTTGCCCTTGAATTTCGGGTGCTGCAGCGCCGGCGGCAACTGCTCGCCCTTGACCTGGTCGACCCGGCCGCGCACCGCCTTGCTGGCGAAGAAGCTGGTGAGGTTGCCGGCCAGGGTGCCCGGCGACCACAGGTAGTGGGCCTCGGACAGCACGCGCACGCCGGAGAGATCCAGCTCGCCGCCGCCGGCCAGGGCCTCGCGCCAGCGCCGCGGCATGTCGGCGATGGCCTCGGAAGCGCCGCTCAGGGCGCCATGCAGGGCGTACTTGGCACCGCCGTGGATGATGCCCTGGGACTTCACGCTCTGCCCGCCGCCGAGACTGCCACTCTCCAGCAGCAGGGTGGCGAAACCCTGGCGACGCAGGCGCGCGTTGAGCCAGAGGCCGGCGATGCCGCCGCCGACGATCAGGACATCGGTGCTGAGGGACTGGGACATGAACGGGCCTCGCCGGAAAACAGGGGCGCAAGTATAACCCGCCCGGGCCGGCCTGCCCGAGGCCGCCGTCAGTGGCCGGTGGACTGCGAGAAGAGCTGAATCACCAGCACCCCGCTGACGATCAGGCCCATGCCCAGCACCGCCGGCAGATCGAGCTTCTGCTGGTAGAGGAACAGCGCGGCGACGCTGACCAGGACGATACCCAGGCCGGCCCAGATGGCGTAGGCGATACCCACCGGAATGGTGCGCACCACCAGGGTCAGCATCCAGAAGGCGATGGCGTAGCCGCCCACCACCAGCAGCAGCGGCAGCGGCTTGTTGAAGCCGTCGATGGCCTTCATCGAGGTGGTGGCCACCACTTCGGCGGCGATGGCGATGGCGAGGTAGAGGTATCCGGGCATGGCGGCGACTCCTGAGCGATGGCGCGATTCTAAGCTCGTCAGCGATGGGATAAAGTCATTACACATCTGAATTACAGATAGGTTGACCCCATGAACTGGAACCTCGATCAGCTGCACCTGTTCGTCCGCACGGCCGAATGCCGCTCCTTCTCCGCCGTGGCGCGGGAGGTGGGGCGCGCCCAGTCGGCAGTGAGCACCGCCATCGCCCTGCTCGAAGCCGACCTCGGCGTGCAGCTATTCGAGCGCAGCAGCGGGCGCCAGCCACAGCTGACCGAAGCCGGTGCGGCCCTGCTGGAGGAAGCCCGCAGCGTGCTGCAGCAGTGCGAGCGCCTGGACGGCCGCGCCTTCGGTCTGGCGCGCGGCGAGGAGGCGCGCCTGCGCCTGGCGCAGGACGAAGCCATGCCCTATCAGCCGGTGCTGGCCAGCCTGGGGGCGCTGGCCGAGGCCTTTCCCCGGCTCGAGGTGCAGCTGTCCAGCGGCGCCCAGGGCGATGTGGCGCGCAAGCTGCTGCAGCGCCAGGCCGACCTGGGCCTGCTGTTTCATCACGAACAGATGCCCAGGGAGCTGGAAAGCCAGCGCCTGGGCACCATCGAGATGGTCACGGTATGCAGCCCGCAGCATCCGCTGGCCGGACGCGCCAGCGTGGAGCGCCGCGATCTGGCCGAGCACCGCCAGTTGCTGATGACGCCGCAGGACAGCCACTACCCCGGCGGCGAGCAGATCAGCCCGCTGGTGTGGCGCGCCGACAGCTTCTACGTGATGGCCGAGCTGGTGATTCGCGGCCTGGGCTGGGCCTGGCTGCCGCGCCACGTGGCGCAGTACCCGACCTATCAGGGCCACCTGCAGGAACTGCGCAGCGACTGGGCGCCGCTGCCGCTGGTGGTGGAGCTGGTGTGCCGCCGCGACGGCGCGCTCGGCCCGGCGGCCAACTGGCTGGCCGACTGCCTGGCGCGCGAGCTACTGCGCCCGCAGGCCCTGAGTCCACTTCCAGGAGCGGGCCTCGACCGCTAAGCTGCGCGCCCATGAACAGACACATCTATACCCTGCTGCTGCACCTGGCCCTGCCCCTGATCGCCCTGCGCCTGGCCCTGCGCGCGCGCAAGGCGCCGGCTTACGCGCGACGGATCAAGGAGCGTTTTGCCTTCGCCCTACCAGCGCTGAAACCGGGCGGCATCTGGGTGCACGCCGTGTCGGTGGGCGAGAGCATCGCCGCCGCACCGCTGGTCCGCGCGTTGCAGGCGCGTTATCCCGATCTGCCGATCACCGTGACCTGCATGACCCCGACCGGCTCCGAACGTATCCAGGCGCTGTTCGGCGATGGCGTGCAGCATTGCTACCTGCCCTACGACCTGCCCTGGGCCGCCGCGCGTTTTCTGCGTCGAGCGCAGCCGCGCCTGGCCGTGGTAATGGAAACCGAGCTGTGGCCCAACCATATCCACCAGTGCGCCAGGCGCGACATCCCGGTGGCGCTGGCCAACGCGCGGCTGTCGGAACGCTCGGCACGCGGCTACGGGCGCTTCAGGCGACTCACCGCGCCGATGCTCGCCGAGCTGTCGCTGATCGCCGTGCAGACCCAGGCCGAGGCCGAGCGCTTTCTCGCCCTCGGCGCGCGCCGCGACTGCGTCGAGGTGACCGGCTCGATCAAGTTCGACCTGCAGATCGATGCCGGCCTGGTGCAACGCGCCGCCGAACTGCGCCGCGCCTGGCAGGCCGAGCAGCGCCCGCTGTGGATCGCCGCCAGCACCCATGCCGGCGAGGACGAGATCGTCCTTGCCGCCCATCGGCAGCTCCTGGTCTCCAGGCCGGATGCCCTGCTGATTCTGGTGCCGCGCCACCCCGAGCGCTTCAACTCGGTCCATCAGCTGTGCCTGCACCAGGGCCTGACGACGCGCCGCCGCTCCACCGGCGAGGCCGTGCAGGCCGGCGACCAGGTGCTGCTCGGCGACAGCATGGGCGAGCTGCTGTTTCTCTACGCCCTGGCCGACGTGGCGTTCGTCGGCGGCAGCCTGGTGGCCAACGGCGGGCACAACCTGCTGGAGCCGGCGGCCCTGGGCAAACCGGTGCTGAGCGGCCCGCACCTGTTCAACTTCCTCGAGATCGCCGCGCAGTTGCGCGAAGCCGGCGCACTGGGCGAGGTGCAAGGCGCTGACGACCTGGCCGGCGAGGTCGCGGCGCTCTGGCGCGAGCCGGCTCGCAGCGAGCGCATGCGCCAGGCCGGCCTGAACGTGCTCAAGGCCAACCAGGGCGCGCTGCAACGCTTGCTGGCGGGGCTGCAAAGGCTGCTGGAAGGGCGTCGCCCCTAGCCCCTGCCGACCCGCGTCAAGCAAAAGCCCGACACGAAGTCGGGCTTTTGCTTGACGCGGGCGGTTCAGAAATCCGGATCGCCCTGCAGGCGCGCCTCGGCGGCCGAGGCCAGATCCGGCGGCAGGAAGTCCTGGTCCGGGTTGTAGTCCGGCTTGAGGAAGCTGCCCAGCGCTTCCAGGTCGGCCGGGCTGAGGGTGCCGGCGGCCTGCTTCAGGCGCAGGTTGTTGAGAATGTAGTCGTAGCGCGCGTCGTTGTAGTTGCGCACCGAGCTGTACAGCTGACGCTGAGCGTCGAGCACGTCGACGATGTTGCGGGTGCCGACCTGGTAGCCGATCTCGGTGGCCTCCAGCGCGCTCTGGTTGGAGATGATCGACTGCTTGCGCGCCTGCACGGTTTCCACGTCGGTATTCACCGCACGGAACAGGTTGCGGGTGTTCTGCACCACCTGGCGGCGCAGGCTCTCGCGCAGCTGCTCGGTCTGGCCCAGGCGCTGGTAGGCCTCGCGCACCTGCGAGCTGGTCAGGCCGCCGCTGTACAGCGGGATGTTCAGTTGCAGGCCGATGGAGCGCTGGGAGACGTCGCCGCTGTAGGTCGGGCTGCCGAAGGTGCCGTTGTTGCTGAAGCCCAGGCTGTCGTTATCGCCCTTCTGGTAGCTGGCCACCGCATCCAGGGTCGGCGCATGGCCGGACTTGCGCTGGCGCAGGGTTTCCTCGGCGGCGTCCACCGCATAGTAGCTGGCCTGCAGGTTGAGGTTCTGCGCGGCGGCGGTATCGACCCAGGACTTGGCGTCGTTCGGCGTCGGCGCCAGCACCGGCAGGGTATGCACGATGCCTTCGACCGCCGCGTAGTCGCGGTTGGTCAGGGTCACCAGGGCCTCGAAGGCGTCCTCCACCGCGCGTTCGGCGAGGATGCGGTTGGCGCGGGCGGTGTCGAAGCCGGCCTGCGCCTCGAGCACGTCGGTCTTGTCCGACAGGCCGACGTCGAAGCGCTCGTTGGCCTGGTCCAGCTGGCGCTTGAACGCCGCTTCCTCGGCCTTGGTCGAGGCCAGGGTGTCCTGCGCGCGGAGCACGGCGAAGTAGGTCTCGGCGCTCTGCAGGATCAGGTTCTGCTCGGTGGCCGACAGCTCCAGCGCGGCCTGCTCGCTGGTGGCCTCGGCGGCCTGCAGCTGGAACCAGCGGTCGGCGCGGAACAGCGGCTGGCTGAGGTTGGCCTGGTAGGTGGTGCCGCTGCGCGAGGCGCTGTTGCTCGGCGAGTCGATCTCGGTGCGGGTGTCGCCGTAGGTGGCGCCCGCCGACAGGTTGGGCAGCAGCCCGGCGCGGGCCTGCGGCACCACTTCCCGGCGCGCCTGGTAATCGGCGCGCGCGGCGGCGATATCGGCATTGTTCTTCGCCGCTTCCTGGTACACGGTCACCAGGTCGGTCTTGCTCGACAGCGGGGCCTCTTCGGCCTGGGCCAGGCCCGCGGCGACAGCGGCAATGGCGACGGCCAGGGAAAGTCTGCGCAACATGAAGGTCGATCCTTGAATGGGCGGTGATGGGCAAGGCTACGGGGCGCCGCGGGCGAGGGTCAAGCGCACCTTGGACGGCATCAGTCTAGCTGGCGGCAAGCTATGTTGCTCGCCGGGAACAATGCCCGGCAGGCGACACTAGCGGTCGTTTTCCGACGCACGGGTCGACCTTTTCTGACCCTCGGGTTGGTTTTATCGCTCAAGCTTGATTAGACTGCCCGGGTTCTTGTCGGGGTGCCCCATATGCGGGGCTGAGATTGGCAGCTGCCGGATCCCGTTGAACCTGATCAGGTTAAGGCCTGCGTAGGGAACAAGATGTCCTCGCCAGCGTACCGGCGAGTCTTCTCGGCACCGCCCCATGGTGCGCCTCCGCCCCCTCCTCTCTCAGGTTCTGCTCCGACAACCATCCCCGGAGAGAGCCTTGATGAGTGCACAACAACAAAAGAATCTGAGTGAATCGGCTCAGGTCGATCAGCAGTCCGTACAACCCTTTCCCCGTTCGCAGAAAGTCTATGTAGAGGGCTCGCGCCCGGACATCCGCGTGCCGATGCGCGAGATCAGCCTGGACGTGACGCCCACCGACTTCGGTGGCGAGATCAACGCGCCGGTCACCGTCTACGACACTTCCGGCCCCTACACCGATCCGAACGTCACCATCGACGTGCGCAAGGGCCTGGCCGACGTGCGCAGCGCCTGGATCGAGGATCGCGGCGACACCGAAAAGCTGCCGGGACTGTCCTCCGAGTTCGGCCAGCGCCGCCTGGGCGACGCCGAGCTGGCCGCCATGCGCTTCGCCCACGTGCGCAACCCGCGCCGGGCCAAGGCCGGCAAGAACGTCAGCCAGATGCACTACGCCAAGCAGGGCATCATCACCCCGGAGATGGAATACGTCGCCATCCGCGAAAACATGAAGCTGGCCGAGGCCCGCGAGGCGGGGCTGCTCAACGAGCAGCACGCCGGCCATAGCTTCGGCGCCTCGATTCCGAAGGAAATCACCCCCGAGTTCGTGCGCAGCGAAGTCGCCCGCGGTCGCGCCATCATCCCCGCCAACATCAACCACGTGGAACTGGAGCCGATGATCATCGGCCGCAACTTCCTGGTGAAGATCAACGGCAATATCGGCAACTCGGCGCTCGGCTCCTCCATCGAGGAAGAAGTGGCCAAGCTGACCTGGGGCATCCGCTGGGGTTCGGACACCGTGATGGACCTGTCCACCGGCAAGCACATCCACGAGACCCGCGAGTGGATCATCCGCAACAGCCCCGTCCCGATCGGCACCGTGCCGATCTACCAGGCGCTGGAGAAGGTCGGCGGCGTGGCCGAGGACCTGACCTGGGAGCTGTTCCGCGACACCCTGATCGAGCAGGCCGAGCAGGGCGTGGACTACTTCACCATCCACGCCGGCGTGTTGCTGCGCTATGTGCCGCTCACGGCGAAACGCGTGACCGGTATCGTTTCCCGCGGCGGCTCGATCATGGCCAAGTGGTGCCTGGCGCACCACAAGGAAAACTTCCTCTACACCCACTTCGACGACATCTGCGAAATCATGAAGGCCTACGACGTCAGCTTCTCGCTGGGCGACGGCCTGCGTCCCGGCTCGATTGCCGACGCCAACGACGCCGCGCAGTTCGGCGAGCTGGAGACCCTCGGCGAGCTGACCAAGATCGCCTGGAAGCACGACGTGCAGTGCATGATCGAAGGCCCCGGCCACGTGCCGATGCAGCTGATCAAGGAGAACATGGACAAGCAGCTGGAATGCTGCGACGAGGCGCCGTTCTACACCCTCGGCCCGCTGACCACCGACATCGCCCCGGGCTATGACCACATCACCAGCGGCATCGGCGCGGCGATGATCGGCTGGTTCGGCTGCGCCATGCTCTGCTACGTCACGCCCAAGGAGCACCTGGGCCTGCCGAACAAGGATGACGTGAAGACCGGCATCATCACCTACAAGATCGCCGCGCACGCCGCCGACCTGGCCAAGGGCCACCCGGGCGCGCAGATCCGCGACAACGCCCTGTCCAAGGCGCGCTTCGAGTTCCGCTGGGAAGACCAGTTCAACCTCGGCCTCGACCCCGACACCGCGCGCGCCTTCCACGACGAGACCCTGCCCAAGGACTCGGCCAAGGTGGCGCATTTCTGCTCCATGTGCGGGCCGAAGTTCTGCTCGATGAAGATCACTCAGGAAGTGCGCGACTATGCTAAGGAACAGCGCATCGACACCCTCGACCTGGACGCCGAACAGGGCATGCAGGCCAAGGCCGAGGAGTTCAAGGCCCAGGGCAGCCAGCTGTACCAGAAGGTGTAGCCCTCTGGTCACGGAAGCTTGATCTGGCAGCGCTAAGCTCGCTAGTGTGATCGGTAACGGGCCAACTGGCCCGTTACTGCCAGTTGGGGGATGCCTATGGGCAAAGACGACATCGACATCATCGAGCGCGAGGCCTGCTTCCGCGGCTTCTACCAGCTCGACCGGGTGCGCCTGCGCCATCGCCAGTTCGCCGGCGGCATGGGCCCGCAGCTCAGTCGCGAGCTGTTCGTGCGCCACGACGCCGTGTGCGTGCTGCCCTACGACGCGCAGCGCGACGAGGTGGTGCTGATCGAGCAGTTCCGCGTCGGCGCCATGGACAAGAGCGCCAACCCCTGGCTGCTGGAGCTGGTGGCCGGCCTGATCGACAAGGACGAAGAACCCGAGGAGGTCGCCCGCCGCGAGGCGGTCGAGGAAGCCAACCTGCAGCTGACTGCGCTGTGGCCGATTACCCAGTACTACCCCTCGCCCGGCGGCTCCGACGAGCGCGTGCACCTGTTCGTCGGGCGCTGCAGCAGCGAGGGCGCCGGCGGCGTGCATGGCCTGGCCGAGGAAGGCGAGGACATCCGCGTGCACGTCTGGCCGCTGGCCGATGCCCTGCAGGCGGTGAAGGACGGCCGCATCGACAACGCCGCCAGCATCATCGCCCTGCAATGGCTGGCGCTCAATCGCGACGAAGTGCGGGGGATGTGGTCGTGAACCTGGTACGCGAGCGCTACCGGGTCGACCTGGTCGAACTGCAGGCCGCCTGCGAGGCCAACTACGCTCGCCTGATGCGCCTGCTACCGGACATGCGCAGCGAGCCCCAGGCGCGTCGCGTGGCCCTGAGCCAGGGCGACCGCCTGCTCGGCGTGCTCAGCCTGGAAGTGGTCGAAGCCTGCCCCTACACCACCACCCTGCGCGCCCGCCAGGAACATAGCCTGCCCTGGCTGCCGGTACCGCAGCTGGAAGTACGGGTCTATCACGACGCACGCATGGCCGAAGTGGTCGGTGCCGAGAATGCCCGCCGCCTGCACAGCCGCTACCCTTATCCCAATGCCGCCATGCACCAGCCGGACGAGAAGAGCCAGCTCAACCTGTTTCTCGGCGAATGGCTCAGCCATTGCCTGGCCTGTGGCCACGAACCCCAGCCGGTCATCTGAACCGTCAAGCTTCGCACCGCCCGGCCGATAATGCGGCGCGGCTTTTGTGGCCTGCCATCCCTGGGGGCCACCCTGCAGGCCGTCGCAGGCGACGTCAAAAACGCTCCTGGCGTTTTTTTCTGTGATCTGCGTCCGCTTCGCGGGTTTTCCCTTTAGCGCGGCAACCACCATAATTCACCCGATTGTGCCCTAGGAGACGGTCTTGCCGAGCCTGCCCACCCCTTCCGCTGATTCCTCGGTCCTGCTGGTGCAGCTGTCCGACAGCCACCTGTTCGCCGAAGCGGATGGCAAGCTGCTGGGCATGGACACCTGCGACAGCCTGCAGCGGGTGATCGAACGGGTGCAGCAGGAGCAGGCGCAGATCGACCTGATCCTAGCCACCGGCGACCTGTCGCAGGACGGCAGCCAGGCCTCCTACCAGCGTTTCCGCCAGCTCACCGCCGCCATCGGCGCGCCGGCGCGCTGGCTGGCCGGCAACCACGACGAAGTGCCGCCGATGCAGGCCGCCTGCAACGGCAGCGCGCTGCTGGAGCCGGTGATCGACCTCGGTGCCTGGCGCATCGTCATGCTCGATTCCTCGATCCCCGGCGCGGTGCCCGGCTTTCTCGCGGACAGCCAGCTCGAGCTGCTGGAGCGGGCGCTGAGCGAGGCGCCGCAGCGTCACCACCTGATCTGCCTGCACCACCACCCGGTGTCCATCGGCTGCAAATGGATGGAACCCATCGGCCTGCGCAACCCGGACGCCCTGTTCGCCGTGCTGGCCCGCCACCGGCAGGCCAAGGCCCTGCTCTGGGGTCATATCCACCAGGAATTCGACCAGCAGCGCGGCGGCCTGCGCCTGCTCGCCTCGCCCTCCACCTGTGTGCAGTTCGCCCCCGGCAGCGAGGAATTCCAGGTCGGCAGCGAGGCGCCCGGCTACCGCTGGCTGCGCCTGCATGCCGACGGCCGCCTGGACACCGGCGTATCGCGCGTCACCGGTATTCATTTCGAGGTGGATTACAGCGTCAAGGGCTACTGAAACACCCCCAATCAGCTTGAGGCTTGCAGCTTGCGGCCTCGGACTAGTAGCCTCCCGCCCCATGACCGCATCCATCCTCTATATCCACGGCCTCAACAGCTCGCCGGCCTCGCACAAGGCCAGCCAGCTGAGCCGCGCCATGCGCAGCCTGGGCCTCGACGCCCGGTTGCGGGTGCCGGCGCTGCACCATCATCCGCGCCAGGCCATGGCGCAGCTCGAAGCCCTGGTGGCGGAACTCGGCCAACCCGTGCTGGTGGGCAGCTCGCTGGGCGGCTACTACGCCACCTATCTGGCCGAGCGCCATGGCCTCAAGGCGCTGCTGATCAATCCCGCGGTACGCCCGCACCTGCGGTTCGACGGTTACCTCGGCCCGCAGCAGAATTACTACAGCGACGAGACCTGGGAACTGACCGAAGATCACATCGAGGCCCTGGCCGAGCTTGAGGTGGCGCCCCCCAGCGACCCGGTGCGCTACCGGGTATGGCTGCAGACCGGCGACGAGACCCTCGACTACCGCGACGCCGAACGCTACTACCGGGCCTGCGCCCTGCGCATCCAGGCCGGCGGCGACCACGGTTTCCAGGGCTTCGCCGCCGACCTGCCGATGCTCTTCGCTTTCGCCGGGATCGACGCCACACTCTGGCGCGATACCGACTTTTCCGCACTCATTTGACGAACAAGAGAGCCCATGGCCCAGCAGAACGCCTATAACGCCGACGCCATCGAAGTCCTTTCCGGCCTCGACCCGGTGCGCAAGCGCCCGGGCATGTACACCGACACCACGCGGCCCAACCACCTGGCCCAGGAAGTCATCGACAACAGCGTCGACGAGGCGCTGGCCGGGCATGCCAAGTCGATCCAGGTGATCCTCCATGAGGACAACTCGCTGGAAGTGCTCGACGACGGCCGCGGCATGCCGGTGGACATCCACCCGGAAGAAGGCGTGCCGGGCGTCGAACTGATCCTCACCAAGCTGCATGCCGGCGGCAAGTTTTCCAACAAGAACTACCAGTTCTCCGGCGGCCTGCACGGCGTCGGTATCAGCGTGGTCAACGCCCTGTCGACCCGCGTGGTGGTGACCGTCAAGCGCGACGGCAACGAGTACCAGATGAGCTTCGCCGACGGCTTCAAGGCCAGCGAGCTGGAAGTGGTCGGCACGGTGGGCAAGCGCAACACCGGCACCAGCGTGCACTTCTGGCCCGACGCCAAGTATTTCGACTCCTTCAAGTTCTCGGTCAGCCGCCTCAAGCACGTGCTCAAGGCCAAGGCCGTGCTGTGCCCGGGGCTCTCGGTCAGCTTCACCGACAAAGCCAGCGGCGAGCAGGTCGAGTGGCTGTATGAAGACGGCCTGCGCTCCTACCTGGTCGACGCCGTCAGCGAGTTCGAGCGCCTGCCCGCCGAGCCCTTCGTCGGCAGCCTGGCCGGCAACAAGGAGGCGGTGGACTGGGCCCTGCTGTGGCTGCCCGAGGGTGGCGACGCGGTGCAGGAAAGCTACGTCAACCTGATCCCCACCGCCCAGGGCGGCACCCACGTCAACGGCCTGCGCCAGGGCCTGCTGGATGCCATGCGCGAGTTCTGCGAGTTCCGCAACCTGCTGCCGCGCGGGGTGAAACTGGCGCCGGAAGACGTCTGGGAACGCATCGCCTTCGTCCTCTCGATGAAGATGCAGGACGCCCAGTTCTCCGGGCAGACCAAGGAGCGCCTGTCCTCGCGCGAGGCCGCGGCCTTCGTCTCCGGCGTGGTCAAAGACGCCTTCAGCCTGTGGCTCAACGCCCACCCGGAAACCGGCCTGGCCCTGGCCGAGCTGGCCATCAGCAACGCCGGCCGTCGCCTCAAGGCGGGCAAGAAGGTCGAGCGCAAGAAGATCACCCAGGGCCCGGCGCTACCCGGCAAGCTGGCCGACTGCGCCGGGCAGAACCCGCTGCGCTGCGAGCTGTTCCTGGTCGAGGGCGATTCCGCCGGCGGCAGCGCCAAGCAGGCACGCGACAAGGAATTCCAGGCGATCATGCCGCTGCGCGGCAAGATCCTGAACACCTGGGAAGTCGACGGCAGCGAGGTGCTGGCCTCGCAGGAGGTGCACGACATCGCCGTGGCCATCGGCATCGACCCCGGCTCCAGCGACCTCTCCGGGCTGCGCTACGGCAAGATCTGCATCCTCGCCGACGCCGACTCCGACGGCCTGCACATCGCCACCCTGCTCTGCGCCCTGTTCGTCCGCCACTTCCGCGCCCTGGTCGACGCCGGCCACGTCTACGTGGCCATGCCGCCGCTGTACCGCATCGACCTGGGCAAGGAGATCTTCTACGCCCTCGACGACGCCGAGCGCGACGGCATCCTCGACCGCCTGGTGGCCGAGAAGCGCCGCGGCAAGCCGCAGGTGACCCGCTTCAAGGGCCTCGGCGAGATGAACCCGCCGCAGCTGCGCGAAACCACCATGGACCCCAACACCCGCCGCCTGGTGCAGCTGACCCTGGACGATTTCGAGGGCACCCGCGAGGTGATGGACATGCTGCTGGCGAAGAAACGCGCCGGCGACCGCAAGAGCTGGCTGGAAACCAAGGGCAACCTGGCCGAGGTACTGGCCTGATGCGCAGGCTGTTGCTGGCACTCGGCCTGCTGGCCGGCGGCGCCCACGCCGAGCCCGCGGCGCTGGAAGAACTGCAGCTGCAGGCCGAATACCCGGTGAGCGAGATGACCGGCGGCAACCTGTCCGGCCTGGCCCAGTGCGGCGAGGCGCTGTGGGCGGTGTCCGACCGCGACGACGCGACCCTCTACCAGCTGCACCGTGAAGACGGCCTGCTGCGCGCCGAGGGCGAACCCTTCGTCGCCCCCGAGCCGCCCGACAGCGCCCTGCCCTGGGGCCTGCGCATGCGCAACTGGGCCGCCAGCCTGGTACGCGGCGGCAAGCTGGATTTCGAAGGGCTGTCCTGCGATGCCCAGGGCAACCGCTACCTGGTCAGCGAGACGCGCGCCGCGGTGCTGCAGGTGGCGCCCAGCGGCAGCGCGCAGTGGCTCAACTTGCCCAGCGGCCTGGTGCGCCAGGCGCGTGCCAGCGGCATGCTGCTGCACTTCAACCAGGGCTTCGAGGGCATCGCCGTCGACCCCAGCGGCGAGCGCCTGTGGCTGGCCGCCGAACAGCGCCGCCGCGGCCTCACCGTGCTGCACCGGCAGAACAGCACCTGGCGCTGCACCGGCGGCTGCGTGCTGATCAGCGAGAGCGGCGAAGAGCCCTCGCCCGCAGCGCTCGGCGGCCGCGCCGCACCGCGCGACTTCGCCGGCCTGGCCTACTTCGGCGAGAAGCTGTTCACCCTCGAACGCCAAGCTCATCGCATCTGCCGCCGCACCCTGAGCAACGGCGAGGCGGAGCTGTGCTGGTCGTTCGCCGGCGAGGCGCTCGCCGAGGCGCGTCGCTACCCGCCGAAATACGGCATGGCCGAAGCGCTGTGGATCGACCAGGACGGCGCCTGGATCGGCGTCGACAACGGCAGCCAGACCCGCGCCGACGGCGAGCAACGCCCCCTGGTCTGGCGCTTCAATGCGCCCAAGGGCGGCTGGAGCCGTCGTCCGTGAGCGAGCAGACGCCCGGCCGCCGCGCCGGACGGGTGATGTGGGTGCTCGCCTGGGGCGCCGGCCTGCTGCTGGCCACGCATTTCTTCGGCAACTGGGAAGACAAGCAGCGCAACCCCAACCAGGTGCCGCAATCGGTGCAGGGCGAGGGGTTCGTCGAGGTGCGCCTGGCCAGCAGCCGCCAGGGCCATTACCTGGTCAACGGGCAGATCGACGGCCAGGACGTGACCTTCCTGCTCGACACCGGCGCCACCCAGGTGGCGGTGCCCAGCGCCGTGGCCGAGCGCCTTGGCCTGGCGCGCGGCGCGCCGATCGTCATCAGCACCGCCAACGGCCGTGCCACCGGGCATCGCACGCGCCTGGCCAGCCTGCGCCTGGGCGATATCGAACTGCGCGACGTCGCCGCGCTGATCGCCCCGGGCATGGACGGCGACGAGGTGCTGCTGGGCATGAGCGCGCTGCAACAACTCGAATTCAGTCAAAAGGGCGGCACCCTGGTGCTGCGCCAATCAACCTTGCAATGAGGCCCGCATGAGCGAATCCCTCGATTTGAGCCTGGAAGGCGTGGAACGTCGGTCGCTGGCCGACTTCACCGAGCAGGCTTATCTCAACTACTCCATGTACGTGATCATGGACCGCGCCCTGCCGCATATCGGCGACGGCCTCAAGCCCGTGCAGCGGCGCATCGTCTACGCCATGAGCGAGCTGGGCCTGGACGCGGACTCCAAGCACAAGAAGTCGGCGCGCACCGTCGGCGACGTGCTCGGCAAGTTCCACCCGCACGGCGACAGCGCCTGCTACGAGGCCATGGTGCTGATGGCGCAGCCGTTCAGCTACCGCTACACCCTGGTCGACGGCCAGGGCAACTGGGGCGCGCCGGACGATCCTAAGTCCTTCGCCGCCATGCGCTACACCGAGGCGCGCCTGTCGCGCTATTCCGAGGTGCTGCTGAGCGAGCTGGGCCAGGGCACCGTCGACTGGGTGCCGAACTTCGACGGCACGATGAACGAGCCGGCGACCCTGCCGGCACGCCTGCCCAACCTGCTGCTTAACGGCACGACGGGTATTGCGGTCGGCATGGCCACCGACGTGCCGCCGCACAACCTGCGCGAAGTCGCCGCCGCCTGCGTACGTCTGCTGGACGAGCCGGGCGCCACGGTCGAGCAGCTCTGCGAGCATATCCAGGGCCCGGATTTTCCCACCGAGGCCGAGGTCATCACGCCCAAGGCCGATCTGCTGAAGATCTACGAAACGGGTCGCGGCTCGGTGCGCATGCGCGCCGTCTACCGCGTCGAGGACGGCGACATCGTGGTCACCGCCCTGCCGCATCAGGTCTCCGGGGCCAAGGTGCTGGAGCAGATCGCCGCGCAGATGCAGGCCAAGAAGCTGCCGATGGTCGCCGACCTGCGCGACGAATCCGACCACGAACACCCGACCCGGATCGTCATCATCCCGCGCTCCAACCGCGTCGATGCCGACGAGCTGATGACCCACCTGTTCGCCACCACCGAGCTGGAATCGAGCTACCGGGTCAACACCAACGTCATCGGCCTCGACGGCAAGCCACAGGTCAAGGACCTGCGCACCCTGCTGAGCGAGTGGCTGGTGTACCGCGTCGGCACCGTACGGCGCCGCCTGCAGTTCCGCCTGGACAAGGTGGAAAAGCGCCTGCACCTGTTGGAAGGCCTGCTGATCGCCTTCCTCAACCTCGACGAAGTGATCCGCATCATCCGCACCGAAGACCAGCCGAAACCGGTACTGATGGAGGCCTTCGGCCTGACCGAGGTGCAGGCCGACTACATCCTCGACACCCGCCTGCGCCAGCTGGCCCGCCTGGAAGAGATGAAGATCCGCGGCGAGCAGGACGAGCTGGCCAAGGAACGCGAGAAGCTGCTGGCCCTGCTCGGCAGCGAAACCAAGCTGAAGAAGCTGGTGCGCAAGGAAATTCTCGAGGACGCCGAGAAGTACGGCGACGACCGTCGCTCGCCGATCGTCGCCCGCGCCGAGGCCCGCGCCCTGTCGGAAACCGAGCTGATGCCGACCGAACCGGTCACCGTGGTGCTCTCGGAAAAGGGCTGGGTGCGCTGCGCCAAGGGCCATGACATCGACGCCACCGGGCTGTCCTACAAGGCTGGCGACGGCTTCAAGGCCGCCGCGCCGGGCCGATCCAACCAGTACGCGGTGTTTATCGATTCCACCGGACGCAGCTATTCGCTCGCCGCCCACAGCCTGCCGTCGGCGCGCGGTCAGGGCGAGCCGCTGACCGGTCGTCTGACCCCGCCGCCGGGGGCGACCTTCGACTGCGTGCTGCTGCCGGAGGACAGCGCCCTGTACGTGATCGCCTCGGACGCCGGCTACGGCTTCGTGGTCAAGGGCGAGGACCTGCAGGCCAAAAACAAGGCCGGCAAGGCCCTGCTCAGCCTGCCCAACGGCGCCCGGGTGGTGGCGCCCAAGCCGGTGGCCAGCGTCGAGAACGACTGGCTGGCGGCGGTGACCACCGAAGGCCGCCTGCTGCTGTTCAAGGTCGCCGACCTGCCGCAACTGGGCAAAGGCAAGGGCAACAAGATCATCGGCATCCCCGGTGAACGGGTGGCCAGCCGCGAGGAATACCTCACCGATCTGGCCGTGCTGCCCGCCGGCAGCTCGCTGGTGCTGCAGGCCGGCAAGCGTACCCTGACCCTCAAGGCCGACGATCTGGAGCACTACAAGGGCGAGCGCGGCCGCCGCGGCAACAAGCTGCCGCGCGGCTTCCAGCGCGTCGACCAGTTGCTGGTGGAATAAGCGCCGCCCCTACCGACAGGCGGGCAAGGCTGGAGTCGCGGCGCGGTTTGACGGATGATACGCGACCCGGGTCGTCAGGATGACGACCCGCCGGCATGACATGGGATTGATGCGCAGCCGCCCGCAGCGGCTGCCGGGAACGAATGATGACTGTAGTACGCCCCCTGGCCCTGCTTCTGACCACCCTGCTCAGCCTGAGCGGTTGCAGCCTGCTGCAGCAGAAGCCGGTGCCACTCTACCAACTCGACAGCGGCAGTGCCGTCGCCCCGGCCAAGGACAGCGGCATGGCGGTGCTGGTCGGCCCGGTCAGCATCGCCGACTACCTGCGCCAGGAACACCTGCTGCAGCGTCAGGCCGACGGCAGCCTGGTGGCCGCCCGCGATGCCCGCTGGGCCAGCGGCCTGGCCAACGACATCGACCAGCAGTTGCTGCGCCAACTGGCCTGGCGCCTGGACAGCCAGCGCCTGGCCCTGGCACCGGCCGCCCCCGGCTTCAGCGCCGACGCCCAGGTGATGCTGACCATCACCCGCCTCGACTCCGGCCCGCTGGTGCCGGCGGTGCTGGAAGCGCAGTGGCGCCTGCTGGATCGCCGCGGCCAGCTGCGCGACAGCCGCCTGGTACGCCTGGAGGAGGGCCACAACGGCGCCGTGGCCGAGCAGGTCAAGGCGCAGAGCCTGCTGCTGCAACGCCTGGCCGCCGAGCTGGCGGTGGCCATCCAGCCGATTGCCGTGGCCGAGGAGGCCCCCGCCGAGCCACCGCGCAAGAAGGCCCCGGTGGCCAAGGCCAAACCGCAGGAACCCGGGCCGAAGATTCCGGTGGCCGAACCCATCAAGATCGATACCGAAGTCTTCCGTTTCTAAGCAAAAAGCCCGCAGATGCGGGCTTTTTTGTGACCTGCCGCCGCACTGCCAGCCAGCAGGTTGGGTGAGGCGCGTAGCAGCGAAACCCAGCGGGCCATGTCGCGGACCGTTGGGCGTCGCTGCGCTCGGCGCCAACCTGCGGCGTTGCCCAGCGATGCCCTATTTGAGTTCGCTGGAACTCTTGCCCAGCAGGCGCCGCGCCACGATCAGCAGCTGGATCTGCTGGGTGCCCTCGAAGATGTCGAGAATCTTCGAGTCGCGCGCCCACTTCTCCAGCAGTTCGTCCTCGCCGTAACCCAGGGCGCCGGCCAGCTCGACGCATTTGAGCGTCACCTCGCTGGCCACCCGCCCGGCCTTGGCCTTGGCGATGGAGGCCTCCTTGGAGTTGGGCAGCTTGTTGTCGGCCATCCAGGCGGCCTTGAGCGTGAGCAGGCGCGCCGCTTCCCACTCGGCCTCCAGCCGATACAGCGTGGCCTCGGCATGGCTCACGGCCAGCAAGGGCTTGCCATAGTCGAAGCGGCAGCCGGCCTTGACCAGCAGCTCGCGGGTGCGCTCCAGCGCCGCCCGAGCCACCCCGACCGCCATGCCGGCGACCAGCGGACGGGTGTTGTCGAAGGTTTCCATGACCCCGGCGAAGCCCTTCTGCACGTCGATCTCGGCGTTGCCCAAGAGGTTGGCCGCCGGCACCCGGCAGTCGCTGAAGCTGATCGAGGCGGTGTCCGAGGCCTTGATCCCGAGCTTCTTCTCCAGGCGCGTCACGCTCATGCCCGGCGTGCCCTTCTCGACCACGAAGGACTTGATCGCCGCGCGCCCCAGGCTGCGGTCGAGGCTGGCCCAGACCACCACGGCGTCGGCGCGCTCGCCGGAGGTGACGAAGATCTTCTCGCCGTTGAGCACGTAGTGCTCGCCGTCCTTCACCGCCGTGGTGCGGATCGCCGCCGAGTCCGAGCCGCAGCCCGGCTCGGTGATGGCCATGGCCGCCCAGGTCCTGCCGAAGCGCGCCAGCTGCTCGTCGTTGGCCACCGCGGCGATGGCGGCATTGCCCAGGCCCTGGCGCGGCATGGCCAGGAGCAGGCCGACGTCGCCCCAGCACAGCTCCATCACGCCGAGCAGCGCGGCCAGGTTGCCGCCGTTCTTGACGCCCTCCTGCTGTTCGCGGGCGGCGCCGCGCTTGCTCGCCGAACCGGCGCCGACGGCGTCGGGCGAGCCCTCGTTCATGCCGTCGAGCAGCGCGGCGAGCAGGTCCAGCTCCTTGGGATAGGCGTGCTCGGCCTGGTCGTACTTGCGCGAGATCGGCCGGAAATAGTGCTTGGCCACCTGCTGCGCCTGCTGCTGCAGGCCACGGAATTTCTTCGGGGTTTCCAGATTCATCGTTGTCACCTGTTCAGAGATGAAGGCCGCCGGCCAGCACGGCCACGCTGCGCAGATCGCGGTACCAGCGCTCGACCGGGTGCTCCTGGGTGAAACCATGGCCGCCGAGCAGTTGCACCGCGTCGCTGCCGATCTTCATCGCCTTCTCCGCACAGAGCAGCCGCGCCAGGTAGGCCTCGCGCCGGAACGGCAGGCCGGCCTCGGCGCGGGCGCAGGCGCGCCACAGCAGCAGGCGCATGGCATCCAGTTCGATGGCGATGTCGGCGACCATAAAGGCCACGCCCTGGCGATGGCTGATGGGCTCGCCGAAAGCCTGGCGCTCGTTGCAGTAGCTGGTCACATAGTCCAGCGCCGCCTGCGCCGTACCGACGGCAAGGGCGCAGAAGGCCAGCGCGGAATGATCGAGAAAGGCCTGAAAATCGAAGCCAGCGCCAGCCAGCCGGCACTCGCCCGGCACCTTGACGCCTTTGAGTTGAATACGCGCCAGGCCACAGGCCTTGAGGCCCATGGCCGGCTCGGCGCGGCGGCCGATGCCCTTGCTCGCGGCATCGACGATAAACAGCGCCGGGCCGTCGCCGGCCTGGGCGCTGACGATCAGCCGGCTGGCCTCCAGCCCGCCCAGCACCAGGGCCTTCTCGCCGTCGAGCAGATAGGCTTTGCCGCGTTTGCGCGCGCGCGTGGCGGGCCCCCGCGGGTCGCTCAGCACGCCCGGCTCGCCCACTGCGAGGGCGAAGGGTTGCGCCCCCGCCTCGCTGACGAAGGCCGGCAGCCAGGCCGCCTGTTGCGCCGGCGAGCCCCAGCGGCGGATGCAGTTGGCCGCCGACAGTGGCAGCAGCAGCGCGGCGGCCAGGGAGAAGTCGCCCCTGGCCAGGCTTTCGCCGATCAGCGCGTTACTCAGCACGGTGCGCGCCCCGGCCAGGCCGCCCTGCGCCTCGCCGAAGCCATAGTGGGCCAGGCCCAGCTCATGGGCCTGGCTGCGCAGCGCCGCCGGCACCCGCGCCTGGGCGTCGGCCTCGTGCGCCAGCGGGCGCAGCACGTCCAGGGCGAAGCCCTGGAGCATCTCCACCAGCATCTGCTGCTCGTCGGACAGCGACAGGTCGAACAGCTCGTCGGCCGCCGCCGGACGCGGCGTGCGCGTCTTGCCGGCGGCCAGACGGAAGCTGGCGCGGCTGCCGCTGTAGACGAGTCTTTCGAAGGGTTTGCGCAGCTTGAGGCGATCCGGCCAGTCGGCCTGGGCCAGCTTGCTCAGTACGCTCAGGGCCTGGCCCTGTACATCGACGGTCATGGCATCTCGCTCCACATGGGGGATGCCATCGATGATGCGCCGCCGGCTGGCGAGCGCCTATGACCCTCAAGCCACGAGCCGTCGGCAATCGGGTCAAGCCGTCACACAGAGGAACGTAGGGTGAGCATGGCGCCCGCCTTGCCCACCGCCAGCGGTGGATTGGTGGACAGGCCTTAGGCCTGTCAGCCTATTTGTTGCGGATCTTCTCGACTATGGCGGTGGTCGAGCTGTTCTCCACCAGGCCGAGCACGCGCACCTCGCCGCCGTAGGCCTGAACGATATCGGCGCCGACCACCTGGTCGATGCCGTAGTCGCCGCCCTTGACCAGCACGTCCGGCTGCACCTGCTTGAGCAGGCGCTCGGGGGTGTCCTCGGCGAAGCTCACCACCCAGTCCACCGCGCCGAGGCCGGCGAGCACCGCCATGCGCCGGTCCACCGCGTTGATCGGCCGGCCCGGGCCCTTGAGGCGGCTGACCGAGGCGTCGTCGTTGATCGCCACGATCAGGCGGTCGCCCTGGGCGCGCGCCTGCTCCAGGTAGGTCACGTGGCCGGCATGCAGGATGTCGAAGCAGCCGTTGGTGAAGACGATCTTCTCGCCGTGGGCGCGGGCGTCCTCGATCGCCACCAGCAACTGGTCGAGGCTCAGCACGCCGCGCTCGGAGCCCTCCTCGCGCTGCACCGCGCGGCGCAGCTCGGGGGCGCTGATGGCCGCGGTGCCGAGCTTGCCGACCACGATGCCGGCGGCCAGGTTGGCCAGGGCCACGGCCTGCGGCAGCTCCTCGCCGGCGGCGATGGAGGCGGCCAGGGTGGAGATCACCGTGTCGCCGGCGCCGGTGACGTCGAATACCTCGCGCGCCCGCGCCGGCAGGTGCAGCGGTGCGTGCTCCGGGCGCAGCAGGGTCATGCCGTGCTCGCCGCGGGTCACCAGCAGCGCGCCGAGTTCCAGCTCACGCATCAGTTTGGCGCCCTTGCTGACCAGCTCGGCCTCGTCCTTGCAGCCGCCGACTATGGTCTCGAACTCGTGCAGATTGGGGGTGATCAGGCTGGCGCCGCGGTAGATGGAGAAGTCCTTGCCCTTGGGGTCGGCCAACACCGGGATGCCCCTGGCGCGCGCGGCCTGGATCAGCACCTGGTGGTTCTGCAGCGCGCCCTTGCCGTAGTCGGACAGCACCAGCACCTTGACCCCGGCGAGCAGTGCCTCGACCTGGCGCGCCAGGGCCTGGGTGTCGGTGGCGAAGGGTTCTTCGAAGTCCATGCGCAACAGCTGCTGGTGGCGGCTCATGACCCGCAGCTTGACGATGGTCGGCTGCTCGTCGCGGCGCTGGAAGTGTGCCTCGACGCCGGCGGCGGCCAGGCTGTCGGCCAGGCTGTCGGCCGCCTCGTCCTCGCCGGTGACGCCGACCAGCAGCGCCGGCGCGCCGAGCGCGGCGATGTTCAGCGCGACGTTGGCCGCGCCGCCCGGGCGATCCTCGATCTGCTCCACGCGCACCACCGGCACCGGCGCCTCCGGCGAAATGCGCGAGGTGCCGCCATGCCAGTAGCGGTCGAGCATGACGTCGCCCACCACCAGGACGGGGGCTTGATCATAACGGGGCAGGGTCAGCTTCATGGTGGCTCCGGAGCGTCGAAAACGCCGCGGATCATAACATAGCCGCTCAGTCGGCCCGCGACTCCCGCACGCCGGCGCGACGCACCCAGAACAGCTCGTGACGACGCACCGCCTTGCGGAAGAAATCGTCCTGCCCCACCTCCGGCCAGCGCCGCCCGACCAGCAGCCACTGGATGAGCCGGCGCAGGCGCTTCTTCAGCGGCAGGGGGGTCTGCAGGTCGTGCTGCATGGCCAGGGCCTGGGTCTTGTCCAGCCGAGCCCCCGCATCCAGCAGCGGGCTCCACAGGCCGTCCGCCGGCAGGGGTTGCTGACGCGGCGGCAGCGCCACGCCGGCGCCGACCGGGCCCATGGGCCAGCGATCGTTGTCATAGAGGTGATTGGCGTAGAGCAGGCGCACCTCGGGGCACCAACCGGCGAGCGCGACGGCCTCGTCCAGCGCCCGGCTGGCCTGGATATGGTCGGGATGGGGATCCAGTTCCGGGTGGGGCAGCACCACCACCTCGGGGCGAAAGCGCTTGAGCAACGCCGCGAGGTCACCCACCAGGTTGTGCCAGCTGGGCGTGCCGTCGACATCGCCCGGCAGCGCCAGGGGGTTGAACCGGCGCACGCTGCGGATGTCCGACTCGCCGGACTCCAGCGACGGGAAGGCCCGGTGCGGCTCGGCGCGCATGGCCGTCAGTTGCAGGCAGTAATACCCCAGCTGCACGCAGCGGCTCGCCGGCACGCCGCCCCAGAGCGGCACGCTGAGGCTGCTCCAACTGCGCAGACGGCCCTTGAGGCGAGCGGCAGCCGCCTTGTCGAGCCCCATGCGGCGATAATGCTGGGCCTCGACCTCGCCCTGGGTGAGGGTGACGATGCTGACCTCCGCACTGCGGCTGTAGAGGCCGAAGGCGGCGAGTTCAGCATCGTCGGCATGGGGGGCGATGATCATCAGCCGACGCGCGGCATAGTCCGGATTGCTGAAGGCATACAGACTGACCTCCGCGCCCAGTCGGCAGAAGCGTCCGCGCAACTGTACGCGCCCCTCCCGGAGAGCCGGCAGCAGACCGGACAGGTTGAGGTAGCGACAGCCGCGCACGCCGCGCTCGAAGTCCTGACGATCGCAGGGCTGGCCGTCGCGAATCAGTACATGGGGATCCAGCCAGCGACCCAGCCAGGTGCTGCGTACCTGCACCGCGAGGATCAGGGTGTCGGCCTCGGCCGGCAGCTGGGCGAGGTCCAGCTGCAGCCGCCCCTTTTCCAGACGGCCGGCCAACTGCGGCGCCGAGTCGGGGAAGGCGTAGCGATAGTCCTCGCGCGGCGAATAGAAGAGGTGGTCGGCGAACCAGGCCTCGTGGGCGATCCAGGCCAGCACCAGAAACACCGGCAGGCTGTTCCAGCCGGCAAACCAGTCCAGCGCCACCAGCACCAGCAGCGCCGCGACCATGAACAGGCGCTTGCCGCGCCGGTGACGGCGCAGCAGTTGTTGTTTGCGTGTATCCATTCACTCACACCCTAAAGGTGGCAACCCTGTTGCACCAACGATCCTTGTAGTCCCGATCGGCCCGCCCGAACGAGTAACGCAATACCTTGCCCCGCGCCCGCGCGTCCGCCCAGGCAGCCTGGGTGTTGATGAAGCTGAGGACGCTGCCGGGACTGAGGTGCTGAGCCCGAGGGTCGACACCGCCATTGATGTACTCGTAGCTGATCCAGTCTGCCGATTCGGCCCTGTACAGCACCTGAACGGCCACCGGAAAACCGTCCAGCATCAACAGCGATCCCTGGAGGAATTCCCGCATCAGGCCGAAGACCTCGGCCAGCCTCGGCTTGCCCGGCACCTCGAAGCCCCAGCGGCGCTCGAACAGCTCGCCGTAGATCGCCGCCAGCTCGGCGGGGGTGAACTCCGCCACCGCCCGCACCACGCCGCCCGCCTCCTCGAACAGGCGCAATTCGCGCCGCTGGTTGTAACGAAACTTCTTCGACCACTCCTCCGGCGCCCGCGCCATGGCCAGCTGCTCCTGCTGCGGCCGCAGGCCACTGAAGCCATGCCGGTTCAACTCGGAAAGGTAGGCGACCTCATGCCGCAACGGCACCCCCGCGTTCGGCGCGACCGGCAGGATCACCTCGGCATTGCCCAGGTCGAAGAGATTGCGCAGCCCCCGGCGCTTCAACACTCGCCGCGACAACGCCAGGTGCCGCCCCCAGGTGGGGATCGCCGCCCTGAGCTCGCCGTCGACGCAATGCCCGAGGTAGCGCACCGGCACGCCCGCCAGCCCGGCCAGGCGGGCGACGACCTGCGGCTGGGTGATGACGCTGCCGCCGAAACGGGCCCAGGTCTCGGCATAGCCGGCCGCATCGATGGGCGTCCAACCGCGCTCGCGCCAGCTGCGCAAATGGTTGAGCATCAGGCGTCCTGTTCGGCGGCGACGACCTCGCCCCCCTCCTCGAACTGACGGGCGTGCAGGCGCGCATAGTAGCCATTGCGCGCCAGCAGCTCCGCGTGGCTGCCGCGCTCGACGATCTGCCCCTGGTCCATCACCAGGATCAGGTCGGCCTTCTCGATGGTGGACAGGCGGTGGGCGATCACCAGGGTGGTGCGGCCCTGCATCACCTTATCCAGCGCGGCCTGGATATGCCGCTCGGACTCGGTATCGAGTGCCGAGGTGGCCTCGTCGAGCACCAGCAGCGGCGCGTCCTTGAGCAAGGCGCGGGCGATGGCCAGGCGCTGGCGCTGACCGCCGGAAAGCAGCACGCCGTTCTCGCCGACCAGGGTGTCGTAGCCCTGCGGCATCTTCTCGATGAACTCGGCAGCGTAGGCATCGGCGGCGGCCTGCTTGACCGCCTCCAGCGGCGCGCCGGCCAGGTCGCCATAGGCGATGTTGTTGCGCACCGTGTCGTTGAACAGGGTGACGTGCTGGGTGACCAGAGCGATATGCCGGCGCAGGTTGCGCAGGCTGTAGTCCTCGACATCGACCCCGTCGAGGAGGATCTGCCCCTGCTCATGGTGGTAGAAGCGCGGAATCAGGTTGGCCAGGGTCGACTTGCCGCTGCCGGAGCGCCCCACCAGGGCGATCATCTGCCCCGGCTCGGCCGTGAAACTGACGTCGACGAGCACGGCCTTTTCGCTGCCGGGGTAGCTGAAGCTCAGGTTGCGCACCTCGAGACGGCCACCGACGCGCTCGCGCTCGACGCTGCCGCGATCCACCTCGGGCGCCTCGTCGAGCTGCTGAAAGATGCTCTCGGCGCCGGCCAGGCCCTTCTGGATGGTCGAGCTGACCTCCGAAAGCTGACGGATCGGCTTGGGCAGCAGGCCGGCCAGGGTGATATAGGCCACCAGATCGCCGGCCGAGGCATCACCGCGCATGAACAGCACCAGGAACATCAGCACCGCCATGGCGCTGTAGATCACCAGTTGCAGCATCGGCGTGTAGATGGCGCCAGTCTTGGTCATGCGCAACTGCTTGCGGGTGTTGTCGCTGGAGGCGAAGCGAAAGCGCTGCGACTCGTAGGGCTCGCCACCGAAGCTGCGCACCACGCGATAACCCTGGATGGTCTCGGAGGCGACGTGAGTGACGTCGCCCATGGCCACCTGGATCTTCTTGCTCTGCTTGCGAAATTTCTTGCTGGCGCTGCTGACCATCAGGCCGATCACCGGCAGGATCGCCAGCATCACCAGGGTCAGCTTCCAGTTCATCAGCAGCAGGGTGGTGAACAGGAACACCACCGTCATGCCTTCGCGGATCACCACCTTGATCGCGTCGGTGGCCGCGCCGGTGACCATGGTCACGTTGAAGGTGATGCGCGAGATCAGATGCCCGGAGTTGTGGTTGTCGAAGTAGCGGTTGGGCAGCACCAGCAGCTTGTCGAACAACTCCACGCGCAGGTCATGCACCAGCCCCAGGGAGACCTTGGCCAGGAAATAGTTGCCCAGGTAGGAGCCGATGCCCTGCCACAGCGCGATCAGCACGATCAGCAGCGGCACCGTCTGCAGCAGCTTCAAGTGGGCGAGGAAGGGAATCTCCGACAGGTAGGGAACGCTGGCGAAGAAGCTGGCCTCGGGATTCGACAGGCCGTCGACGAAGTATTTGAGGATGTAACCCAGCATGGGCTGGGTCGAGGCGAAGATCAGAAAGCCCAGAATACTGAGCAGGAAGAACCCCAAGTAGGGCCTGACATAGCGCAGCAACCGCAGATAAACCAGAAGATCCGATTGCCGGTTAGAATTGGCCACTCTCGATCCCTTTAGATAATCAGAGAAAATTGATGCGGATTGTACCAGCGAACGAATTACAGCAGTGGCTCGAACAGGGCGCGGTGCTGGAGCAGGACGGCCGCGGACCCAAGGTGCTGCGCCAGCCGGATGGACGCCTGCTGAAGATCTTCCGGCCGCGCCGTCGCCTGTGGTTTGCCCGCCTACGTCCCGCGGCGCAGCGCTTCGCCAGCAACGCCGAGCGCCTGAGTGGCTGCCAGATCGCGGCCCCCGAGATCAGCGAATGCCTGTGGCTCGACCGCGACCAGGCCGTCAGCGCCTGCCTCTATTCGCCCCTGCCCGGGCGCTCGCTGGACCAGCTGTACCGCCAGCAACGCCAGGAGTTCGATGCGCTGCTGCCGGCCCTGGCCGAATTCATCCACGACCTGCACCGGCGCGGCATCTACTTTCGCTCGCTGCATCTGGGCAACATCCTGCAGTTGCCCGATGGCGGCTTCGGCCTGATCGACTTTCTGGACATGCGCTTCAAGCGCGGGCCGCTGAGCAGCCGACTGGCGCGACGCAACCTGGAACACCTCAGAGGCTACCTGCGGCGCAACCACATCGAAGACTTCCCCTGGCAGCGCCTGCTGCAGGCCTACGGGCAACAGCTCGCAGCCGACACCAAAGGTTGATGGCGCTATGGCGCCGGTGACTGCTCGGCCGACCTGGCCCGCAGGTCGATCGCCAGCGCCAGCGCGATGGGCAGCCAGGTCACGAACCAGATGGGCGCCGGCTTCACCCAAGGCGCCGTACCGTCCGTCAGCACCACCAGTCCCGAGTACAACCACAGGGTCACGAGCGCACTGCCGAGGGCCGTTTGACGCGCCCTGAACGCCCGCCATCCGGCCCAGAGCCAGAGCCCCGCCCACAGCAGCAAGCCCAGCAGACCGAAACGAATGCCGACGTCGAGGAACATGTTATGCGGGTGGCGGGAGCTGAACTTCAGCGTAGCGGCCTTGACCCAGTACTCCTTGAAACCCAAGCCATGCTCCCAGTTCGAGAGCAGCAGGTTGAAACCCTCCCACCAGAGCTCGGGCCGGTACGACAAGCCCCGACTCAACAGGAAAGTGGGCTTGAGCCATAGCACGACGGCGAGCAGTACGATGGAGACCAGGGCCATCGCATACACGGTGCGGTTGCGCGAGAGGACACTGGCGCCGACGAAGGCCATCGCCAGACAGAGCCAGACCCAGCGGCTCTGGTTGAAATACAGGAACAGGCCATAGCAGGCCAAGGCCAGCAGCACCGCACCCAGTTTCCACGGCGTGCGCCTGCCCGCCAGCCCCAGCATGGCGGTCAGGATCACCAGCGCGCCGCAGGCTTGCGCGGCCGGAATCACCACCCGCCAAAGCCCCATCGACACCACCCGCTCGCCATAGTGGTGGCCGTCGATCCAGTAGAAGTCGATCCACGACCAGCCAGCCCCCAACCCTCCGAGCAGGCCGCACAGCAGCAGGAAGTCGGCAAAGCGCGCCTTCAGGTGCAGGGCACAGAGCACGACGCCCAGCAGGCTGAAAGCTATATAGAAGGGCAACTTGAGTTCGCGAAGGTCATCCTGCCCTTCGAGCGTCAGCGCCACGACGAGCCAGTACCAGACGGACAGCGCCAGATACAGCCAGACGAACGTGCCAGGGACTGGCGGGTACTGCTTTCTCAGGACCAGAAAATGAACGAACGCCGGCACCCAGAGCAACAGGATGATCAGCCGGTGGTAATAGGAATTGCTGGGCAACAGCCACGGCCCGCACAGGAAGCAAGCCAGACCGAGGGTGGTCAGCCAGGCAAGCCAGATGCCCAGACGCTCTCTACTCATGGAAAACAAACATCACCGCCATACAGACAAGTACTTGAGCAACACCCGCAGATACGCCGCGAGGCAATTCATTCGGCCGAACTGCTCGGCGATAAGCGACAACTCACGAAAATCCAGCAACCCCGCGCCGCGGATGCGCGCCTGCAGCGCCTTGCGCTGAGCCTTGAGCAGGCGCTTGCGCTCCCGCCGTGCCAGGCGTTGCAGCTCCTTATAGAGCAGCACCTGCAAGCGCTCGTCGCCTTCTCCGCGCAGCCCCTGCGCCTCCTGGCGAACCCTTTCGTAGACCCTGCGCTTGTAGTCGGAAAAATCCAGCGTCTGGGTGGCGCTGCCTTTATGGACCCGGGTCAGCGCCAGCACCTGCGGATCGTCCAGAAATGCCAGGTAGGCGCCACGCAGGATGCAGCGCAACCAGTAATCCCAATCCTCGAGCGCACGCATCTCGGTGTCGAAGTCGCCGACCCGATCAACCAGAGACCTGCGCACCATCGCCGCGTGAATGGCCATGTTGTTGCCCCTGAGGAACACCGGGAGCGCGACATCGTATCGGCCATCGATCGCCACCGCCCACTCCTGCTCCGAGGAGAGATCGAGCTTGGTGAACAGGCGGTTCTCATCGCCATCCAGGAAATAGCGGAAGCGCGAGTAAGAAATATCGACATGCGGGCTGTTCTGGAAATGCTCGACATGAGCTGCCAGCTTGTTCGCCGTGAGCAAGTCGTCGGCGTCGAGAAACAGCAGGTACTCGCCGCGGGCATGGCGGATTCCGGTATTTTTTGCCGCAGAGGTGCCGCCGTTCGGCTGGCGGACATAGACGATCCTCGAATCCTCGCCCAGCAACCGCGCCGCGACTTTTTCCGTGTCGTCCGTCGAGCCGTCGTCGACGATTATGGCTTCCCAGTCCGCCCAGGATTGCGCCTGCAGACTGGCAATCGTCTGCCCCAGAAAGCGCGCGTAGTTGTAGCTCGGAATGACCACCGAAACCTTCGGCGCCCCTCCCGACCCCGCGTCAGCCGCGACCATGGAGCATCCGCGCCAGGCCACGCAGCGTTTTCCAGCGCCAGAAGCGCGGCGGAATCTCGCGCAACAGGGCCCAGGCAAGGGCGCGGTCGCTGCGCGCGCACTTGAGCAGCATCGAGTTGCGAAAACGTGCGCAGACCTCCGGGTAGGCCGGGTGGTCGCTGAAACGGGCATAGGTCTTCAGCACGTTGTCGACCATGAAGCGGTAGTTCTTGTAGGTGTTGCTGTCATGCACCCGGTAGAGCGCCAGGGGCTCGCCGAGAATATCGATGAAGTAGCCGGCATGGGTGATCTTCAGCTCGATCATCAGGTCCTCGAGACGCACCTCGGGCTCGAAGCCGCCGACCCGCTCCAGCGCCTCACGACGGAACAGCAAGGTGGGCGCCGGCGCGCCCGGCTTGCGGTCCATGAACACATCCTCGAAGTCCAGCCGCCGCAGCGGCAGCGCGCGCGGCTTGGCGCCGGGCCTGCCGTCGGCGTCGATGGTCTGGATAGCGCCGGCGCAAATGCCCACTTCGGGCTTGTCAGCCATATAGGCCACCTGGGTGGCGATACGCTGCGGCAACATGATGTCGTCGGAGCCGAAGGGGGCGATCAGGCTGCCCCTGGCCCGCTCGATGGTCTCGTTCAGGGTGCGCGAGAGGCCCTTGTTGGCCTGCACGCGAAAGTCGAATCCATGCACCTTCTGCAGCGCCTCGATGCGCGCCACGCTGTCGTCGCGGGAGCCGTCGTCCACCACCAGCAGCTCGATGTTCGGGTAGCTCTGCTGCAGCACGCTCTCGATGCTCGCCTGGATATAGGGGGCATGGTTGTATGAGGCGATGATCACGCTGACCAGCGGCTGCGAGGAATCACTCGTGGACGTCATGGTGGCTACTCAAAAGAAATTGAAGCTCGCACGCAAGGCCTGCCAGGCGGAAACTTTGCCCGCCTCGGGCCAGGCTTGCTGCAACACGTCGAACAGGTGCTCGGCCAGGTGCACATGGCTCATATGCGCCTCGACGAAGCGGCGTCCCTGCTCGGCGATGGCCTCGGCCCGCACCGGATCGCCACGCAGCTCGGCGAGGTGCCCGCGCAACTCGTCGAGGTCGGAATACAGCAGCAGGTGGACGCCATCCTGCAGGCCGATGGCCGCCTCCTCGCTACCCTGGCGCCAGGCCAGGAGCACGCAGCCGCAGGCCATCGCCTCGAAGTTCTTGGCCATGTACTCGCCGAGCCCGACATCGGCGCTGACGAAGTAGCGGATGCGGTTGAGCATCTCGCGATAGGGCTGGCCCGGCGCGGTGCGCAGCAGCTGCAGCGGCTCTTGCGCCGCCAGCCGCTCCAGCAGTTCCTTGCGCTCGCCGTAAGCGGCGCTGGCAGTACGCCCGACGAAACCCAGCTCGATATCCCGCGCGCGCCCCTCGCAGTAGATGGTGCGCGGATCGTAGCCCTTGGCGAGAAAATGCACGTTGAACCCCTCGCCGCGCAGGCGTTCGGCGACGCTGGCGCCGGTCACCACGATGCGGGCGTTGGGCAGGGCGTGGTAGAAGCGACTGAAGCGCCCGCGCCAACGGGAAGCGGCCAGGTAGTTCTGGCAGGCGTCTTCCTCGTAGATCAACAGCCCGGGGATCTGCCGCAAGAAGGCGGTCTGGCGGCGGATGTTCTTGAAGTGCAGGTCCAGCAACACGCGGTCATAACGCCCCAGATCGAGGCCGCGCAGATAGCGGCGCAGGTCGCGTTGCTCGTCCTTGCCGAGGATGCGCAAGTCGAGGTCGACCAGTTGTCCGAGCCGTTCATGGACGCAGGACAGATCCGGCTCGCGCCCCGCACTGCTGAGCGCCAGCACCTTCATGGGGTTCGGCTCAACCACAGACGGATGGCCTTGCGGGTGTAGGACCACTTCAACGCCACTCGCCAATCCGTGCGCAGCGCCTCGCGGTAGTAGCCGCGCGCCTGGTCGCGGTCGCCGGCCAACAGGCAGGTGCGAAACAGCGACAGGCAGCGCTGGGCGCGGTAGGCGGGCTTGAGCGCTTGCAGGTCGGCCGGCAGCTGACGGAAGACCTCGTCCACCAGGGCCAGGCCGACGCGGCGTGCCGCCTCGGCGTTATGCCGCAGGCTGTCGGGATGCTTGTGGATGCGCGCCAGCATCAGGTCGAGCACCGCCACCCGAGGCTGGCTCAGGCAGTAGGCGAACACCGGGATGTCCTCGCTGTGCCGCAGGTGCTCGGGGTACGGCCGTTGCAGCAGCAACTCGCGGCGGAACAGGCAGGCGCCGTGACTGAGGGCGATGCTCTTGTCCAGCAGGTAGCCCCGCAAGCGCGGCAAGACGTCGGCGGGAACGGCACTGGCAGGATGCTCGCGCTCGCGGCCATCGGGCTGCACCGCCACATGCCCGGCCAGCCACAGGTCCACCTCGGGCTGGGCGCGCAGGCGTTCGCAGAGGCCGGGCAGTACCCCGGGCGCCAGCTCGTCGTCGGCGTCGAGCAGCAGCACATGGCGCCCCCGTGCCAGTTGCACGCCCTTGTTGCGGGCCGCGGAGGGGCCGGCGTTGTCCTGGCGCACGCCCTGAAAGGCGGCGCCATGGCGCTGGCTCAGGCTGGCGAACAGCGCCGGCGTGTCGTCGCTGGAGCCATCGTCCACCACCCAGAGTTCGACCTCGGGGGTAGCCTGGGACAGCACCGAGTCGACGGCGCGCGACAGCACGCCGGCATAGTTGTAACTGGGGATGACGACGCTAAGCAGCGGCTCAGCCGACATTGTCATACCAGTCCTTGCCATCCTTGACCACCAAGACGTCTTCCATGATCAGGTACTGCAGGTCCGAGCCGTAGAACATGTTCAACGCGTCGGTCGGCGAGCAGATCATCGGCTCGCCGCGGCGGTTGAGCGAGGTGTTCAGCGACACGCCGTTGCCGGTGAGCTGCTCCAGCTGCAGCATCAGGTCGTACCAGCGCGGGTTGTACTCGCGCTTGAGCACCTGGGCGCGCGAGGTGCCGTCCTCATGCACCACTTCGCCGACACGCTCCTTCCAGCCCTCGTTGACCTCGAAGGTGAAGGTCATGAACGGGCTCGGATGGTCGACCTTGAGCATCTGCGGCGCGACGGTGTCGAGCATCGACGGGCAGAAGGGGCGCCAGCGCTCGCGGAACTTGATCTGTTCGTTGATGCGGTCGGCCACTCCCGGCACGCTCGGGCAGCCGATGATCGAGCGACCGCCGAGGGCGCGCGGACCGAACTCCATGCGGCCCTGGAACCAGGCCACCGGGTTGCCGTCGACCATGATCCTGGCGATGCGCTCGGGCACGTTGTCGATCTGCTTGAATACCGGCTTGCTCGGATGCCGCGCGCAGGCGGCGATCACGTCCTCGTTGGAGTAGGCCGGGCCGAGGTAGACGTGCTCCATCTTCTCCACCGGCACGCCGCGCTGGTGCGAGACATAGGCGGCGGCGCCGACCGCGGTGCCGGCATCGCCGGAGGCCGGCTGGACGAACAGTTCCTTGACGTCGTCGCGGGCGATGATCTTCTGGTTCAGCTTGACGTTCAGCGCGCAGCCGCCGGCGAAGGCGATCTTGCCGGTTTCCTTGAGGATGTCACCGAGGTAGTGCTCCATCATCTGCAGCGCCAGCTTCTCGAACAGCGCCTGCATGCTGGCGGCGTAGTGGATATAGGGGTCGTCGGCGATGTCGCCCTGACGCTTGGGCCCCAGCCACTCGATCAGCTTCTTGGAGAAGTAGTAGCCCTTGCCGTTTTCCTTGTAGCGACGCAGGCCGATGACGTTGGCGTAGTCGGTGTTGATCACCAGCTCGCCGTTCTCGAACTTGGCCAGACGGGAGAAATCGTACTTACCGGCATCGCCGTAGGGCGCCATGCCCATGACCTTGAACTCGCCGTCGAGCATCTCGAAGCCGAGGAACTCGGTGATCGCGCCGTACAGGCCGCCGAGGGAATCCGGGTCGTAGAACTCCTTGATCTTGTGGATCTTGCCGTTCTCGCCGTAGCCGAAGAAGGTGGTGGCGTACTCGCCCTTGCCGTCGATGCCGAGGATCGCGGTCTTTTCCTTGAAGCCCGAGCAGTGGTAGGCGCTGGCGGCGTGGGCCAGGTGGTGCTCGACCGGCTCGATCTTGATCTTCTTCGGATCGAAGCCCAGCTGCTCCAGGCACCAGACGATCTTCTTGCGGTAGCGCTTGTAGCGGCGGTTGCCCATGAGCAATGCGTCGAGGGCGCGATCCGGGGCGTACCAGTAGCGCTTGGCGTAGTGCCAGCGGGCCTTGCCGAACAGGCTGATGGGGGCGAAGGGAATGGCCACCACGTCGACGTCGGACGGCTTGATGCCGGCCTGCTCCAGGCAGAACTTGGCCGATTCGTAGGGCATGCGGTTCTTCGCGTGCTTGTCGCGCACGAAGCGCTCCTCTTCCACCGCCGCGATCAGCTTGCCGTCGATGTACAGCGCGGCGGACGGATCGTGACTGAGGGCGCCGGACAGGCCGAGAATGGTCAGTGCCACAGGTTTGAGCCTCTAATTCGGGCAGGTGCCGGGCACCTGCGGTAAACGTTGGTCGAGCAACCGGTGCAGGGCGGAGTCCGCCGGCCAGTTGCGCAGAAAACGGGCGCGGTCGCGGGCATAGGCCCGGGCGAAGCCGCGCGCACTGCGATGCTGCTGCATGGCGTCCAGATCGATAAGAGACCAGTGCCCCGAGGCATCATCCCGCTCTTCAATCCAAAGCAGGTTGTGCCCCTTGAAATCGCCATGGCTGATGCGTTCGCGCAGCAAGGCGGCGAACAGGCGATCGAGCGCCAGCAGCTCGGTTTCCGGGGGCGATCCCTGCAGATGCGCCTGAAAACGCGCGATTATATCCTGCCCGCCGCAATATTCGGTAATCAGGTAGGCGCGCCCGCGCAGCCAGCACCAGCGTCGCTCCAGCACCGCCAGCGGGCGCGGCGTGGCGATGCCGAGCAGCTCCAGGCGATGGCCTTCACGCCAGCTGTGCCAGGCTCGGCTGGGCCGCCAGAAGCGCCGCAGCCAGTGCCCCAGCCCCTTCAGGTTGTAGCGCTTGACCACCAGGGCACGGCCGCCCAGCTCGATGCGCGCGACGGTGGCGCTGCCGCCGCGCTTGAGCGCCTGGCCGTCCGCCAGCACGGCATCCGGGGCGTCGAGCAGGGGCTGCAGCTCGGCGGCGCACTCGCGGCGCACCACGCGCAGGCCGAAGGCACCGACCTTCGCGGCGAACAGGCTGCAGTCGCGACCGACCTTGCGCAGGTAGTCGCGCAGGCGCCAGCGTCGCACCTTCTCCACTTCCTTGAGCAACGCCTCCAGCGGCAGCGCGTGCTCGCCGTTGGCCAGCAGGTAGTGGATCAGCAGCTCCTCGGTGAAAGGCGCAAGCTCGGCCGGCAGCTGGGCGAAGAACACCCCGAGGTTCTCCAGCACCCTGGCTCGCGACAACGGCTGCCCCGGGGTCTCGACCCGGACCCCGCCACCGTCGATCAGATACAGGCGACCGTCGTGCCGCAGCAGGTTGTCCAGGTGCAGATCGGCCTGCCACAGGCCCTTGCCGTGCATCTGCGCGATGGCCGTCAGGGCCTCGCCCAGCACCGCCTGCTGCACGTCGGACAGCGGCGCCTCGCCGGCCACCTCGCGCCAGGCATCCCAGAGGCTGTGCGCGCCATCGAGGTAGTCGAACAGCAGCCAGCCGCCCTGGCCCTGGGCAAAGCCCTCGGCCAGCAGCTCGGGGGTGAGCAAGGCCTGCTCGGCCAGCAGCCGGGCGCCATCCAGCTCGCGGCGAAAATTCCGCTCGGCCTTGCCGCCAACCAGCAACTTGGCCAGCACCGCCCGCCCTCGCCACTGCGCCAGGCCGACGTAACGCTGCCCCGGCAGCACCCGCAGCCAACGCTGGACACGCAGCTCGTCGCCCGCCAGCGCCAGGTTCAGCGGCAGGGTCGGTGCACGGCCGCTGCCGGCCAGTTGCTCGAGCCGCATCAGCGCGATTCCTTGTGCAGGCGACGGGCGCCCAGGCGGGCGAACCAGCGTTCGAGGCCGACTTCGCCGCCCAGGTAGGCGGCCAGCAGCTTGCGCATCTCCGCCTCGCCCCAGGCGCTGGCACGGCGCAGCAGCGGCTCGAGGTCCTTGATCCGGTCGCGCCGGCCGAGCAGCAGCGGGCGGGTCTTCTCCAGGTCGATCAGTTGCGCGGCGAAGCCCTTCGCGCCCTCGCGCAGGAAGATGTGTTTGGGGTAGAAGCAGCCGTGCACTTGGCCGGCCTGGTGCAGGCAGCGGGCCAGCTCGCCGCAGGCCTGCAGGATGCCGGCGCGGCGCGCAGCGTCCAGCTCGGGCCAGCGCGCCAGCCACTGCTCCAGGTCCTGCCAGCCGTCCAGGGCGCGGGTCAGCAGCACCGCGCGCTGCTCGCCGGGCGCACGGCGCTGGGCGAAGAACACCGCCTGCAGCGCGGGGATGCCCAGTTCGCCATAGCGGCGGATATTGCGGAACTCGCGGGCGAAGGTGGGCTCGCCGAACGGCCGGCGCAGGCTGCGCCTCAGGTGGTTGCTCTGCCGCTTGAGGTAGAACGCCGAGTCGCCCAGCTCCAGACGATAGACGCTGCTCCAGCCGCCGCGCTCGGTGTTGGGCTCGTCCACCGCCTCCAGCCTGAGCGCCCACAATGCCTCGAAACTGGCCAGGCCGTGCTGCTCCAACAAGGCGCGTTCCTGCGCGGCGATAAAGTCCTTCATTCCCTGCCCTCGAAAAACGCCAGTATCTGCCGCAGACGCCGCTTGTCGCCGGGCGTCAGCCGCGTGCGGCCACGATACTGCAGGTAGAAACGCAGTCGCTGGGTGCGCGACAGCTGGTACTTGGCCACCTTGTCCAGGCAGGCCAGGTCCTTGACGATGCGATAGCGCAGCAGCGGCCCCCACCAGAAACTGCCGGTGGGGCAGTCGATGAAGAACAGCTCGCCGGCCTGGTTGACCAGCAGGTTGCGCCACTTCAGGTCGTTGTGGGTGAAGTGGTGATCGTGCATCAGGCGGGTGGCACGGGCCAGTTGCCGACTGATGCCGTCGACCCAGGCCGGGTCGCGCAGGCGCGCATCCTGGGCATGGGCCAGCGCCGCCAGGTCCAGGGTGCCTTCCAGCTCGCGGGTGATCAACGCGCCGCGGACGAAGGCGCCGGCCTTGCGTTCCAGGCCATGGGCGACGATGGGCGCGGTGGGGATGCCCCACTTGGCGAAGTGCTTGAGATTCTGCCACTCGGCCTTGACCCGCGGCCGGCCGACGAAGCGGCGCAGGCCCTTGCCGGCACCCCAGTAGCGCTTGACGTAGTAGCGCACGCCGCCGCGCTCGAGGCGGATCACCTCGGACAGCGGATCCCTGGTCAGGCGCTCGCCTTCGAGGGCGAACACCGCGTGCAGGCTGGCGAACTCCACGGCCAGGGCAGCGGGCAGGTCGTCCGCCAGGCGCCATTCGCTCATTGCCCGGCCCCCGACGCGTACTTGCGCTCATAGCGGCCGCGCAGGCGCTGCGCCTTGCCCTCCAGCCAGGCGAGCAGGCGCGCCTCCTCCTGCAGCACCTGACGCAGCGGCCGCTGGAAGTAGTCGCGCAGGAAACGCAGCTTGTCGCGGCGGGTCAGGCCGATGTCCAGGGCGGAGAAATACAGCCCGGCCAGGTCCTTGTCGCGCCAGCGCCGTGGCGTGGCGGCGCGCACCTGGGCACGGTGCAGGTCGATCAGCGACAGGCGCAGGGCGTCGGCCGTCGGCGGCCGATCGGTATGCAGCAGGAAGTGGCAGATATAGCAGTCGCGGTGATTGACCCCGGCACGGTGCATGGTGCCGGTCATCTGCGCCACCTCGCGGATCAGCGCCCATTTCAGCTGCGGCGCCGGCGGCCGCTCGCGCCAGTGCAGGCTGAACTGCTCCAGGTCGACGGTCGGCGCCAGCTCCTCGGTGACGATGAAGGAGTGCTGCCTGGCCGGGTTGGCGCCGCGCTCGCCGTAGGCCACCGCAGTCATGGTCGCCACGCCGGCCTCGGTCAGACGCTGGATCGCCCGCCACTCCTGGCCGGCGCCGAGCACCGGAGCCTTGGCGCTGAGCAGGTTCTTGGCGATCTCGCTCCAGCCGACGCCGCGGTGGATCTTGACGAAATAACCGCGCCCCTCGACCTCGGTGCGCAGCGTGCGGCGCCCTTCCAGCTCGCGGTAGACCTGCCCCTGCAGCGCCTCGACCGCGGCGAAGGCGTCCTGCCCGGCCCACAGGCGCTTGAACGGCTCGGCGAGGATCAGCTTCACGCGCGGCGCTCCGCCAGGATCACGTCGGCGGCCTTCTGCGGCATGGAGTACAGGTCGGCGCTGTCGGCGTAGGCCAGACCGTTGCGTCCCCAGAACGCGCGGCGCTCGGGGTCGGCGAGCATGTCGGCGAGGGTCTGGTTGAGCTGCTCCTGGCGGAACGGGCTGGGTAGCACGCGGCCGCAGTCGGCGTCAGCGATGTAGTGGGCGTAGCCGCAGACGTCGCTGACCAGCACCGGCAGGCCGGCCACCAGCGCCTCCAGCAGCACGGTGCCGGTGTTCTCGTTGTACGCCGGGTGGATCAGCAGGTCGGCGCCGAGCAGAAAGCGCGGGATATCGCTGCGGCCCTTGAGGATCTGCACCCGATCGGACAGGCCCAGCGCCTTGATCTGCAGCAGGAAGGGCTTGGGGTCGTCCTGGCCGATGGCGATCAGACGGGTGCGCTGCCTCAGTTCGCGCGGCAGCGAGGCCAGCGCCTTGAGGCTGCGATCCAGGCCCTTGGTCTTGAACCCGGAGCCGATCTGCACCAGCAGCAGCTCGTCGTCGGCCAGCTCGAACTCGCGGCGGAACTCGGCGCGGATCTCGGCGGCATTGGCCGGCGCACGACGATCCTGGGCGATGCCCGGCGGCAGCAGGTGGAAGCGCTGCAGCGGGGTCTTGTAGTGCTTGACGAACAGCGGCTGCTGCACCTCGGAGATCATCAGGATCTCGGTCCTGGACTCCGGCGCGAACACCGCACGCTCGTAGTCGGCGAAGTGCCTGTAGCGCCCCCAGCGCCGGTAGAGCGGATTGCGCAGGGTCTGCGCCTTGTCCTCGAAGCAGCCGTCGGCGGCGTAGTAGACGTCCAGGCCCGGCATCTTGTTGAAGCCGATCACCCGGTCGACCGGGTCGCGTTTCAGATCGGCCTGCAGCCAGGCGCTGAACTTCTCGTTGCGGCGGTGGTTGAACAGCGCCCTGACCGGCGCCACGCGCACGTCGAAACCGCCCGGGTTGTCGCCTTCCCAGATCGGCGTGTAGACGCGGATGGCGTGGCCACGGGACTGGCACTCCAGGGCGATGCGCATGAAGTCGCGCTGTAAGCCCCCAAACGGGAAGTACTTGTAGAGGACGAAGGCCAGTTGCATCAGTGATGTTCCCTGAGGGTAGGTTGGCGCCGAGCGTGCGAAGTCCAACGATAGGCCGATTCGGGCGTCGCCGCGCTCGGCAACCTGCGATTGCATGACGGCATCAGAGGGTCTCCGGCGCCAGCAACAGCGCCTCCAGTTCGGTGCCCACGCGCTCGGCGTCCAGGCCGTCGAAACAGGGCGTATGGCGATCGCCGCTGCCGGCGCCGGGGCCGCTGGCGCACAGGTGAACCTGGCTGCGGCCGTAGGCGCCGACCTTGCCCGGCAGCGTCGGGCCGTACAGCGAGATGCTCGGCACATCCAGCGCCGCGGCCAGGTGGCCGAGGCCGGTGTCCACCGCCACGCAGGCGCTGGCGCCGGCGATCACCTTGGCCACCCCGGCCAGGTTCAACTTCGGCAGCACGGCGGCATGGGTCAGGCCGGCGGCGATGCGCTCGGCGCGCGCCTTCTCCGTCTCGTTGCCCCAGGGCAGGCGCACCGCCCAGCCGAGGGCGTCCATGCGCTCGGCCAGGGCGCGCCAGTTGGCCTCCGGCCAGTGCTTGCTGGCCCAGGTGGTGCCGTGCAGAAACAGCAGATAGGGCTGCGCGGCGCCGTCCGCCATCGCCGCGCGGTTCAGCCCGTAATCGCCGGTGCCGGCCGGCAGCGGGTAATCCAGCGCCTGGGCGAACAGCTGGCGCACCCGCTCCAGCGCGTGCTGATCCTTGGCCACCGCGTAACGGCGGTCGTAGAAACGGCTGGCCAGCGGCTCGCGCGCCGAATCGCGATCCAGCCCGGCCACCGGCGCCTTGACGTAACGGGTCAGCCAGGCGCTTTTCAGCAGGCCCTGGGCGTCGATCACCAGGTCGTAGCGGGTCTCGCCCAGGCGCTGCTTGAAGCGTTTCCACTCACCGCTGCGCCAGGTGCGCAGCGGATGCTGGCGCCAGCGGCGGATGGCCACCGGGATCACCTGGGCCACGGCCGGGTGCCAGGCGGGGATCTCGGCGAAGCCCTCCTCCACCACCCAGTCGAAGCGGATGCCGGGAATCGCCCGCGCCGCATCGGTGAGCGCCGGCAGGGTATGCACCACGTCGCCCAGCGACGAGGTCTTGATGATCAGTACCCGCACTACTCGACCTCGACCGGGTCGCCCACCAGGCGATCGAGGGCCTCGATCACCGGTCGCGGCTTGAGTTCGCGCAGGCAGTTGTAGTGACCGAAGCGGCAGGTGCGGTCGAAGCAGGGGCTGCAGTCCAGGCCCAGGCGGACGATCTCGACCTGGTCGGCCAGGGGTGGGGTGAAGCCCGGCGAGGTGGAGCCGTAGACCGCCACCAGCGGCCGGTTGAGCGCCGCCGCCACGTGCATCAGCCCGGAATCGTTGGACACCACCGCACCGGCCGCCGACATCAGGTCGATGGCCTCGGCCAGGCTGGTCTGCCCGGAGAGGTTGACCGCCTCCTCGCGCAGCCCGGGAATCAGGCGCATGCGGATGTCCTCGCCGCCGGCGTGGTCGTTCTTCGAGCCGAACAGCCACACCTGCCAGCCGGCGCGGATCTTGATCTCGGCCACCTTGGCGTAGTGCTCGGCCGGCCAGCGCTTGGCCTCGCCGAACTCGGCGCCGGGGCACAGCGCCAGCACCGGGCGATCCAACTGCAGCTCGAACTTGCTCAGCGCCGCCTGACGACTGGCCTCATCGATTTGCAGACGCGGCTGCGGATAGGGCTGAGGAATCTCGGCGCCATCTTCATAGGCCAGCGCCATAAAGCGCTCGATCATCAGCGGATAGCGGTCTTTGTCCAGCGTGCGGATATCGTTGAGCAGGCCGTAGCGCAGCTCGCCCTTCCAGCCGGTGCGCTGGGGGATGCCGGCGAACCAGGGCACCAGCGCGGATTTTAGCGAATTGGGCAGCAGGATCGCCTGGTCGTACTGGCCGGCCAGCGACTTGCCGATGCGCCGGCGGGTGGCCAGGTCGAGCACGCCATGGCCGAGCGGCAGGCTCAGGGCGGCGCGCACCTCGGGCATGCGCTCGAGGATCGGCCGGCTCCAGTCGGGCGCCAGCACGTCGATCTCGCAGTCGGGATGGCGCCGTTTCAGACACTGGAACAGGGTCTGCGCCATTACCATGTCACCGACCCAACTGGGGCCAACGATGAGTATTTTCATTCTTTATCCAGAAACGACCGGGGAGGCTCTCGCGCCTCCCCGTCATACCCTTGACGACCGGTTATTTAACCAGAGTGCGCCACTCGGCGTGAGCACTGGTCTTGCCGGTGACCAGGTCGAAGTAGGCTTTCTGCAGCTTCTCGGTGACCGGGCCGCGGCGGCCGATGCCGATCTGCCGGCCGTCGACTTCGCGGATCGGCGTGACTTCGGCGGCGGTGCCGGTGAAGAAGGCCTCGTCGGCGATGTACACCTCGTCGCGGGTGATGCGCTTCTCCACCACCTTGATGCCCAGCTCGCCGGCCAGGGTCAGGATGGTGCTGCGGGTGATGCCGTTGAGGCAGGAGGTGACTTCCGGGGTGTACACCACGCCGTCCTTGACCAGGAAGATGTTCTCGCCCGAACCCTCGGCCACGTAGCCTTCCGGATCCAGCAGCATGGCCTCGTCGGCGCCGCCGGAGATGGCCTCCTGCAGGGCCAGCATCGAGTTGATGTAGTTGCCGTTGGCCTTGGCGCGGGTCATGGAGATGTTGACGTGGTGGCGGGTGTAGGAGCTGGTGCGTACCTTGATGCCGTTGACCAGCGCCTCTTCGCCCATGTAGGCGCCCCAGTGCCAGGCGGCGACTATCACGTGCACCTTGAGGCCGGAGGCGCGCAGGCCCATGCCTTCGCTGCCGAAGAACACCATCGGGCGCAGGTAGGCGCTTTCCAGGCCGTTCTCGCGCACCGCGGCGCGCTGCGCCTGGTTGATCTCCTCCTTGGAGAAGGGGATCTGCATGTTGAAGATGTGCGCCGAGTCGAACAGGCGGTCGGTATGCGCCTGCAGGCGGAAGATCGCGGTGCCGTCCGGGGTGTTGTAGGCGCGCACGCCCTCGAACACGCCCATGCCGTAGTGCAGGGTGTGGGTCAGCACATGGGTGTTGGCTTCGCGCCACGGCACCAGCTCGCCGTCGTACCAGATCACGCCATCACGGTCGGACATCGACATCTTGCCTGCTCCTCAATTCGCTTCGCGGTTCAATCATGCTCGGGGCCATCGCCCCCGTTATTCAGCTCAGTTCCAGCTGCCGCCACAGGCGCATCACGGCGCGGCGTTCGGCCTGGAACTGATCGCCCGGCACCACCCCGGGCTGCTTCTGCAGCGCCTGGCGGTGGGCGGCCGAGCGGTAAACCTTGTAGACCTCGCGCAGCAGACCGGCATCCTCGGCAGACATCAGACCGACCCGCTCCAGCCCTTCCAGAATGCGGATATTGTCGGTGAACTCGAGCAGCTGCGGGTGTTGCCACGACCAGGCCAGGGCCGCGTATTGCACCATAAATTCGATATCGACGATACCACCGGCATCCTGCTTCAGATCGAAGGAGGCCGTGGCCTCGAAGGCATTCTCCGCGGTGCCGGCGGCGGTGGCGCGGGTGCCGAGGTTGTCGCGCATCTTCGCCCGCATCTCGCTGACCTCGCTGCGTAGCGCGGCGATATCGCGCCGGCGGCCGAGCACCTCGCCACGTACCCGGGCGAACTCGCCGGCCAGGCGCGGGCAGCCCACCAGCACCCGCGCGCGCACCAGCGCCTGGTGCTCCCAGGTCCAGGCCTCGCTCTCCTGGTAGCGCTGGAATGCGCCGAGCGAACTGACCAGCAGCCCCGCCGCCCCCGAAGGCCGCAGGCGCATGTCCACCTCGTAGAGCGCGCCGGAGGTGGTCTGGGTGGTCAGCAGGTGGATGATGCGCTGGCCCAGGCGGGTGAAGAACTGCGCGCCATCGATGGGCTTGGCGCCATCGGTCTCGGCCTGCGGATCGCCATCGTGGATAAACACCAAGTCGAGATCCGAGCCGTGGCCAAACTCCAGGCCGCCGACCTTGCCGTAGCCGACGATGATGAAATCGGGGTCGCAGGGCGTACCATCGGTACGAAACGGCCGGCCATGACGCTGCACCGTGTGCTGCCAGGCCAGCGCCAGCACCTGGTCGAGAATGGCCTCGGCCAGCCAGGTCAGGTAGTCCGAGACCTTCATCAGCGGCAGCGTGCCGGCGATCTCCGAGGCCGCCACGCGCAGGCTGTGGGCCAGCTTGAAGTGACGCAGCGCCTCCATCTGCTGCTCCAGGTCGTCCTCGGGAATGCGGATCAGCCGCTCGCGCAGCTCGGCGGCCAGCTCCGGCGCCAGCGGCGGGTGATACAGCCGGCCTTCGTTGAGCAGCTCGTCGAGCAGCAGCGGGAAACGCGCGATCTGCTCGGCGATCCACGGGCTGGCGGCGCACAGGGCGATCAGCCGCTGCAGCGCGCCGGGGTTCTCGGAGAGCAGCACCAGGTAGGCCGAGCGTCGCGCGACCTTTTCCACCAGCGGCAGCACCCGCTCCAGCACCAGGTCCGGCGCCTCGTGCTCCACGGTCTGCGCCAGCAGGCGCGGCACGAAGGCATCCAGGCGCTCGCGGCCGAGGCGCTGCATGGCGCGCACCTGCGGGCCGTTGCGCAGGTCGCCGAGGCGCTTGAACGCGGTGGCCGGCTCGGCAAAACCCGCCTCCTGCAGTTGGCGACAGGCGCCCTCCTCGTCCAGCGCCTCCTCCCACAGCGGCAGCCATTCGGCGCCGACGCAGGCCTCGCCGCCCTGCGCCTCGTCCTCGTCGGGGTCGGCGATCACCTGCTGGAAGTGCCATTCGATGCGTCCGCGCCAGTGCATCAGGCGCTCATGGAAACTCGCCCAATCGGCGAAGCCCATGATGGTCGCCACCCGCGCCTGGTCGCGCGCGTCGGCCGGCAGCATCTGCGTCTGCCGGTCGCCGATGCCCTGCAGGGCATGTTCGGTGTAGCGCAGGAACTCGTAACCCTCGCGCATCTCCGCCACCACCGCCGGCGGCAGATAGCCCTGGCCCTCCAGGGTCGCCAGCACCTTGAGCAGGGGCCGCTGCTGCAGACTGAGGTCGCGCCCGCCGTGAATCAGCTGGAAGGCCTGGGCGATGAACTCGATCTCGCGGATGCCGCCGGCGCCGAGCTTGATGTTCTCGCTCATGCCCTTGCGCCGCACCTCCTGCTGGATCAGCAGCTTCATCGCGCGCAGCGCCTCGATGGCGGAGAAGTCCAGGTAGCGCCGGTAGACGAAGGGCCGCAGCATCTCCAGCAGCTCGGCGCCGGCGGCCTGGTCGCCGCCGACCACGCGCGCCTTGATCATGGCGTAGCGCTCCCAGTCGCGGCCCTGGTCCTGGTAGTACTGCTCCAGCGCGTTGAAGCTGAACACCAGCGCGCCGCTCGAGCCGTAGGGGCGCAGGCGCATGTCGGTGCGAAAGACGAAGCCGTCGACGGTGATGGCATCCAGCGCCTTGATCAGCTTCTGCCCCAGGCGGATAAAGAACTCCTGGTTGTCCAGCGGCCGCTTGACCCCCTCGGTCTCGCCGCCTTCCGGGTAGCCGAAGATCAGGTCGATGTCCGAGGACAGGTTGAGCTCGAAGGCGCCGAGCTTGCCCATGCCGAGGATCACCATGTGCTGTGCCTGGCCGCTGCGCCGGCCAATGGGCGTGCCGAACTGCGCGCAGTGGCGCGGGTAGAGCCAGTGGTAGGCCAGATCGATGCTGGCGTCGGCCAGATCGGAGAGGTCGCGGCAGATTTCGCTCAGCGGCGCCTGGCGGCTGATGTCGCGCCAGATGATGCGCAGCTGCTGGCGGTTGCGGAAACGCCGCAGGCAACGCCCCAGCGCCTCCTCGTCGGCGCAGTCGGCCAGTTGCGCCGCCAGCTGCTCGCGCAGCTCGCCCGGCGCCAGGCTGCGCTCCAGTTCGCCGGACGCGCCCAGGGCGAGGAACATCGCCGGATCGCGCAGCGCCTGCTCGGCGACGAAATCGCTGAGCGCCGCCACTCGTCGCCAGGCCTCGCGACGCGGCGCCGGCCAGGCGGCCCACTGCGCGGGCAAGCCCTCATGCTCGGCCAGCGCCGCCTGCAGCGACTGCTCGGCGCGCTCGGCCAGGGGGATCAGGGAGGGGGGCAACTCGACCGGCAACGGCAGGCTCATGGTCTATCCTTTTGGCGGACTGCCGGACGCCTGGCGGGTTCGCCCGGAACCCCGCTCCTGCGGGGCGTGCACGGCCGGCGGTGGCGCGGATTGTAGTTTTACTACTAAAGAATTGTATCCAGAGGGCTGAATCCGCCGTCGAAATGTAGTAAAACTACAAGCGGCCGGTCCTACCCCCGGTAAATCCAAGAATTCAACTCGCCCGCCCAAAAAGCCGGCGAGACCCAACTGGCCTCCGATTCTGGAAGCCTTTCCGCCCTGGAGCAAGCCATGCAAGACCTCGATCCGATCGAAACCCAGGAATGGCTGGACGCCCTTGAATCCGTCCTCGACCGTGAGGGTGAAGACCGTGCCCATTACCTGATGACCCGTATGGGCGAGCTGGCCACCCGCAGCGGTGCGCAACTGCCCTACGCGATCACCACGCCCTACCGCAACACCATCCCGGTCACCCACGAAGCGCGTATGCCGGGCGACCTGTTCATGGAGCGCCGTATCCGCTCGCTGGTGCGCTGGAACGCGCTGGCCATGGTGATGCGCACCAACCTGGACGATCCGGATCTGGGCGGCCACATTTCCAGCTTCGCCTCCTCGGCGACCCTGTACGACATCGGCTTCAACTACTTTTTCCAGGCCCCGACCGACGAACACGGCGGCGACCTGGTGTTCTATCAGGGCCACGCTTCGCCTGGCGTCTACGCCCGCGCCTTCATGGAAGGGCGCATCAGCGAAGAGCAGATGCAGAACTTCCGCCGCGAGGTGGACGGCAAGGGCCTGTCCTCCTATCCGCACCCCTGGCTGATGCCGGACTTCTGGCAGTTCCCCACCGTATCGATGGGCTTAGGCCCGATCCAGGCGATCTACCAGGCGCGTTTCATGAAGTACCTGGAAGCGCGCGGCTTCATCCCCGCCGGCAAGCAGAAGGTCTGGTGCTTCATGGGCGACGGCGAGTGCGACGAGCCGGAATCCCTCGGTGCCATCTCCCTGGCTGGCCGCGAGAAGCTGGACAACCTGATCTTCGTCATCAACTGCAACCTGCAGCGCCTCGACGGCCCGGTACGCGGCAACGGCAAGATCATCCAGGAACTCGAAGGCGTGTTCCGCGGTGGCGGCTGGAACGTCAACAAGGTGGTCTGGGGCCGCTTCTGGGACCCGCTGTTCGCCAAGGACAAGGACGGCGCCCTGCAGCGCCGCATGGACGAGGTGGTCGACGGCGAGTACCAGAACTACAAGGCCAAAGACGGCGCCTACGTGCGCGAGAACTTCTTCAATACCCCGGAACTCAAGGAGATGGTCAAAGACCTGTCCGACGACGAGATCTGGAAGCTCAACCGTGGCGGCCATGACCCGTACAAGGTCTATGCGGCCTACCACCAGGCGGTCAACCACAGCGGCCAGCCCACCGTGATCCTGGCCAAGACCATCAAGGGCTACGGTACCGGCGCCGGTGAAGCGAAGAACACCGCGCACAACACCAAGAAGGTCGACGTCGACAGCCTGCGCCAGTTCCGCGACCGCTTCGACATCCCGGTCAAGGACGAGGAGCTGGAGAACCTGCCCTTCGTCAAGCCGGAGCCGGGCAGCCCCGAGTACAAGTACCTGCACGAGCGCCGCGCCGCCCTCGGTGGCTACGTGCCGCAGCGCCGGCCCAACAGCTTCAGCATCCCGACTCCACCGCTGGATACCCTCAAGGCCATCCTCGACGGCTCCGGCGACCGCGAAATCTCCACCACCATGGCCTTCGTGCGCATCCTCGCGCAGCTGGTCAAGGACAAGGAGCTGGGTCAGCGCATCGTGCCGATCATCCCGGACGAGGCGCGTACCTTCGGCATGGAAGGCATGTTCCGCCAGCTCGGCATCTACTCCTCGGTCGGCCAGCTGTACGAGCCGGTGGATAAAGACCAGGTGATGTTCTACCGCGAGGACAAGAAGGGCCAGATCCTCGAGGAAGGCATCAACGAGGCCGGCGCCATGAGCTCGTTCATCGCCGCCGGTACCTCCTACTCCAACCACAACCAGCCGATGCTGCCGTTCTACATCTTCTACTCGATGTTCGGCTTCCAGCGCATCGGCGACCTGGCCTGGGCGGCCGGCGACAGCCGTACCCGCGGCTTCCTCATCGGCGGCACCGCCGGGCGTACCACGCTCAACGGCGAGGGCCTGCAGCACGAGGACGGCCACAGCCACCTGATGGCCGCGACCATCCCCAACTGCCGCACCTACGACCCGACCTACGGCTACGAGCTGGCGGTGATCATCCGCGAAGGCACCCGGCAGATGATCGAGGAGCAGCAGGACGTCTTCTACTACATCACCGTGATGAACGAGTCCTACCAGCAGCCGGCCATGCCGGAGGGCGTCGAGGACGGCATCATCAAGGGCATGTACCTGCTCGAGGAAGACAAGAAGGAAGCCGCCCATCACGTGCAGCTGCTGGGCAGCGGCACCATCCTGCGCGAAGTGCGCGAGGCGGCGAAGATCCTGCGCGAGGAGTTCAACATCGGCGCCGACGTGTGGAGCGTCACCAGCTTCAACGAGCTGCGCCGCGACGGCCTGGCCGTGGAGCGCATCAACCGTCTGCACCCGGGGCAGAAGCCCAAGCAGACCTACATCGAGCAGTGCCTGTCCGGGCGCAAGGGCCCGGTGGTGGCCAGCACCGACTATATGAAGCTGTTCGCCGAGCAGGTGCGCCAGTGGGTGCCGAGCAAGGAGTACAAGGTGCTGGGCACCGACGGCTTCGGCCGCAGCGACAGCCGCAAGAAGCTGCGTCACTTCTTCGAGGTAGACCGCCACTGGGTCGTCCTGGCCGCCCTGGAAGCCCTGGTTGACCGCGGCGAGATCGAAGCCAAGGTGCTGGCCGACGCCATCGCCAAGTTCGGCATCGATCCCGATAAAGCCAACCCCCTGGACTGCTAAGGAGCGTAGCGATGAGTGAATTGATTCGCGTACCCGACATCGGCAGCGGTGAGGGTGAAGTTATCGAGTTGTTCGTCAAGGTCGGCGACCGTATCGAAGCCGACCAGAGCCTGCTGACCCTCGAGTCGGACAAGGCCAGCATGGAAATCCCGGCGCCCAAGGCCGGCGTGGTCAAGGAGCTGAAGGTCAAGCTCGGCGACCGCCTGAAAGAGGGCGACGAGCTGCTGGTACTGGAAGTCGAAGGTGCCGCCGAGGCAGCGCCTGCGGCCCAGGCCGAAGCCGCCCCTGCCGAGGCCCCCAAGGCTGCCGCCGCCCCTGCTGCGGCGCCGGCCGCCGCTGCCGCCAGCAGCGTGCAGGACGTGCACGTGCCGGACATCGGCACCGACGGCAAGGTCAAGGTCATCGAGGTCATGGTCAAGGCTGGTGACAGCATCGAGGCCGACCAGTCGCTGATCACCCTGGAGTCCGACAAGGCCAGCATGGAAATCCCCTCGCCGGCCGCCGGCGTGGTGGAAGAAGTGCTGGTCAAGCTGGACGCCGAAGTCGGCACCGGCGACCTGATCATCAGGCTCAAGGTGGCCGGTAGCGCGCCGGCCGCTCCGGTCGCGGCGCCCGCCGCCGCACCGGCCAGCCAGGAAGTGCACCGCGTGCCGGAAGGCGCCGCGCCCGAGGTGGCCGCCGAAGTGCGCGCCATCGCCGCGCTGTCGGCCGCCGCCGCCGAAGCCGCCGCCGCGCCCAAGCGCGACGCTGCCAAAGTGCACGCCGGCCCTGCCGTGCGCATGACCGCGCGCGACTTCGGCGTCGACCTGGCCGACATCGCCGGCACCGGCCCTAAAGGCCGCATCCTCAAGGAAGACGTGCAGGCCTACGTCAAGGCCATGATGAACAAGGCCAAGGCCGCGCCCGAGGCGGGTGCCGCCACCAGCGGCGCCGGCATTCCGCCGATCCCGGCGGTGGACTTCAGCAAGTTCGGCGAAATCGAAGAAGTGGCGATGACCCGCCTGATGCAGGTCGGCGCCGCCAACCTACACCGCAGCTGGCTCAACGTGCCGCACGTGACCCAGTTCGAATCGGCCGACATCACCGAGCTGGAAGCCTTCCGCGTCGCGCAGAAGGCGGTGGCCGAGAAGGCCGGGGTCAAGCTGACCGTACTGCCGCTGCTGCTCAAGGCCTGCGCCCACCTGCTCAAGGAGCTGCCGGACTTCAACAGTTCGCTGGCCCCCAGCGGCAAGGCGATCATCCGCAAGAAGTACGTGCATATCGGCTTCGCCGTCGATACCCCGGACGGCCTGCTGGTGCCGGTGATCAAGAACGTCGACCAGAAGAGCCTGCTGCAGCTGGCTGGCGAAGCCGCCGCGCTGGCGGAGAAGGCGCGCAACAAGAAGCTGTCGGCCGACGACATGCAGGGCGCCTGCTTCACCATCTCCAGCCTCGGCCATATCGGCGGCACCGGCTTCACCCCGATCGTCAACGCACCCGAGGTGGCGATCCTCGGCGTGAGCAAGGCGAGCATGCAGCCGGTGTGGGACGGCAAGGCCTTCCAGCCGCGCCTGATGCTGCCGCTGTCGCTGTCCTACGACCACCGGGTGATCAACGGCGCCGCCGCCGCGCGCTTCACCCAGCGCCTGTCGCAGCTGCTGGCGGATATCCGCACCATGCTGCTGTAAGGCCGCGCACCACCTTTCGAGCACGCCACGCTCGTATCCTCAACCCCGCCCGTTCAGGCGGGGTTTTTTTTTGACTATGTTCCAGCCACCAGGGCCGCAGCACAGGCGGCTTCCCGCTGCGCGCGCCCGGCAACGCCGCCGTTCAGCCCCTCTGCACGTTACGAAGCAGAAAGCTCAGACCGTAGGTTGGGTTGAGGCGCGCAGCGCCGAAGCCCAACGAGCCGCACGCGGGTTGTTGGGCTTCGCTGCGCTCAGCGCCAACCTACCGGCGAGCGGGCCGCCGTTCAGCCCTTCTGCACGTTGCGAATCAGAAAGCTCAGCGCCTTGGCCAGCTCGGCCGCGCCCTGGTGATCGCGCAGGATGCTCAGCAGCGGGCTGCCGTCGCCGGGGTTGATCAGCACGCAGCGGATGCCGCCGGCCGGGCATTCGTAGCGAATGAAGGGATCGACGCCGAACACCGAAACGCGCTGGTTGCGCACGGCGATATCGGTGCCCTGGGCGCCGCGACTTTCCTCGCGCAGGATCAGTTCGCCGGGCGCGCCGATGCCGATGCGGTAGAGCAGATCCTGACGCTGCGCCTGGCCGACCTGGTAAGCGGCGCGCAGCGCATAGGTGTCGAGCAGCGCGTTGCTGTGGGCGAGCAGCGCCTGGCGCTCGTCGGCGGTCAGGTACAGGCGCTTGAGCCCGTCCAGGTAGGCGGCCTGCTCGGCGCCCTGCAACCCGGCGGCCGCTTCGGCGTCGGCGGCAGTCGCCGGCGCGGCAGCGAATAGCGCGCCCAACAGGGCCAGGGCCATCAGTTTTCTTGTCAGTATCGATTGCATGATGCACCCTTGCCGAACGCTATAGTGAAGTAGGCCTGAGCCCGAGCCTCCGTCCGTACCGCCACTGCCCCGGGCAGCGGCGGCCCCGTACCGAGAACGGATGCCTCGCCTGGTCAGCATACTGGAAGCCCGCCGCCCAATGAAAAGCCATCCCGATGCCGGCACTCGCTCGGCAGCCGAGGTTGTGACGCAGTTGCCAGTGCCCTCGCGGCTCGGCATGTTGCGTTTCGAGCGCTTGAACGAGCCGAGCTGGGCCCTGCTGTTTCTCGATCCCGCCTGCGAACGCCAGCTTGGCATCAGTGCCAGCGACCTGTGCGCCCTGGTCGATGCGCCCTACGCCAGCCTGATGGAGCCCGAGGCGCGCTACCGCCTGCACGACGCCATCCAGCAGCAGCTGCTGCAGGGCCCGCATTATCTGGTGCGCTACCGCCTGCACACGCCGCAGGGCGCGCTCAACCTGCTGGAGGTGGGCGAACCCTTCAAGCAGCGCAACCGCCAGCTGCTGCGCGGCTACCTGCTGGTGGCGGACGAGAGCCTGAGCCAGCACAGCCCGCCCGAGCAGGCACTGCAGGCACAGAACCAGCAGCTGCGCAGCTCGCTGCAGCAGTACCAGCGCGCCCAGGACGACCACCTGCAACACTTGGTGCGCTCGCGCACCCAGCAAAGCCTGATCGTGCGCCTGGCGCGCCAGCGCTACGTCTCCAGCGACCCGCTGCTGGAGGCTGCCGAGCTGATCACCCAGGCCGCCTGCGAGGTCTACGGCGTGGCCCGCGCCGGCCTGTGGAAGCTCGGCAGCCACAGCCTGGAGTCGGTGACCCTGTACCGCCGCGACCTGGATCGCCACGAACGCCTGGCCGATATCGACGCGCGCGCCTTCCCGCACTATCTGGAGGCACTGCACAGCGGCCGCGCCATCGACGCCCACGACGCCCTGCACGACCCGCGCACCGCCGAGCTGAGCGCCAGCTACCTGCAGCCGCTGGGCATCGGCGCCATGCTCGACGCCGGCGTGCGCGTCGACGGCGAGGTGGTCGGCGTGCTGTGCCTGGAACACAGCGGCGGTCCGCGCACCTGGCAGGCCGACGAGATCGCCTTCGCCGGCGAGCTGGCCGACCAGTACGCGCAGGTGCTGATCGGCCAGCAGAAGCGCAGCGCCACCCACGCCCTGCACCTGTTCCAGCGTGCGGTGGAGCAGAGCGCCAGCGCCTTCCTGCTGGTCGACCGCGACGGCCGGGTGGAATACGTCAACCCCAGCTTCACCGCCATCACCCTGTACAGCGGCGACGAGGTCTGCGGCCGGCGTCTGTCCGAGCTGCCGGCGCTGGCCAACCTCAGCGACCTGCTGTTCGACGCCCACTCCAGCCTGGCCGAGCACAACAGCTGGCAGGGCGAGTTCCGCAGCCGGCGCAAGAACCAGGAGCCCTACTGGGGCCAGCTGTCGATCTCCAAGGTGTACGGCGACGACGGCGAGCTGACCCACTACATCGGCATCTACGAAGACATCACCGAGACCAAGCTGGCCCAGCAGCGCATCGAGCGCCTGGCCTACACCGACAACCTGACCAACCTGGGCAACCGCCTGGCCTTCATCCGCAGTCTCGAGGAGCGCTTCGCGCGCAGCCCGCAGCCGCCGCTGGGGCTGTTGCTGGTGGACATCGACAACTTCAAGCGGATCAACGACAGCCTCGGCCACCAGACCGGCGACAAGCTGCTCTCGGCCCTGGCCCGGCGCCTGCGCAACAGCCTCGGCGCCAAGGGCAGCCTGGCGCGCTTCGCCAGCAACGAGTTCGCCATCCTCCTCGACGGCGGCGACCAGGAGACCGCCCAGCGCGTCGCCCAGCAGGTGCTGCAGACCCTGGACAAGCCGCTGTTCGTCGACAACCAGCTGATCAGCATCACCGGCTCGGTCGGCCTGGCCCTGGCGCCGCAGCACGGCGAAGACCCGCAGACCCTGATGAAGCACGCCGGCCTCGCCCTGCACAAGGCCAAGGCCAACGGCAAGCACCAGGTGCAGCTGTTCACCGAGGCACTCAACGCCGAGGCCAACTACAAGCTGTTCGTCGAGAACAACCTGCGCCGCGCCCTGACCCAGAGCGAGCTGGAGGTGTTCTACCAGCCCAAGCTGTGCCTCAAGAGCGGCCAGCTGCTGGGCATGGAAGCGCTGCTGCGCTGGCACCATCCGGAAAAGGGCATGATCCGCCCCGACCAGTTCATCAGCGTGGCCGAGGAGACCGGGCTGATCATCCCCATCGGCAAGTGGGTGGTGCGCCAGGCCTGCCGCATGAGCAAGCAGCTCAGCGCCATCGGCCTGGGCGAGCTGCAGGTGGCGATCAACCTGTCGCCCAAGCAGTTCTCCGACCCGGACCTGGTCGGCTCCATCGCCGCCATCCTCCACGAGGAACAGCTCGAACCCCGGCGGCTGGAGCTGGAACTGACCGAAAGCCTGCTGCTGGAGGCCACCGACGACACCCGCCACCAGCTCGGCCGCCTCAAGAGCCTGGGCCTGACCCTGGCGATGGACGACTTCGGCACCGGCTACTCCTCGCTCAGTTACCTGAAGAAATTCCCCATCGACGTGATCAAGATCGATCGCAGCTTTATCAAGGACATTCCCGACAACCAGGACGACATGGAGATCACCTCGGCGGTGATCGCCATGGCCCATAACCTCAAGCTCAAGGTGGTCGCCGAAGGCATCGAGACCGCCGCCCAGCTCGGCTTCCTCCGCCGCCAGCAGTGCGACGTCGGCCAGGGCTACCTGTTCGACAAGCCGATTCCCGGCCGCGAGCTGATCGACAGCCTGCGCCGCTACCCCTGCCGCCCGGCGCCCACATCCGACCAACGGACGTAACGCGCCACGCCGCGCCTGGTCCACTGCTTGCCCACTTCTCAGGAGATCGCCATGGTTCTGCGTTCCCAGATACTCGCCCACAAACTCGAGCTGCCCAGCGCCGAGCAGGCCCTGCCCGGCCGCAGCGAAGCCCTGCCGGTGCCCGCGGCGCACCATGTCAACGGCCACCCGCTGCAGCCGCCCTTCCCCGCCGGCCTGCAGCAGGCGGTATTCGGCCTCGGCTGCTTCTGGGGCGCCGAGCGGCGCTTCTGGCAACAACCCGGGGTGTACAGCACGGCGGTGGGTTACGCCGGCGGCCATACGCCGAACCCGACCTACGAGGAAACCTGCTCCGGGCTGACCGGGCATACCGAGGCGGTGCTGGTGGTGTTCGACCCGCGGCAGACCAGCTTCGAGGCCCTGCTCAAGGTGTTCTGGGAGGCGCACGATCCCACCCAGGGCATGCGCCAGGGCAACGACCGCGGCAGCCAGTATCGCTCGGCCATCTATTGCCAGGACGCGGCGCAACTGGCTGCCGCCCGCGCCAGCCAAGCGCGCTTCCAGGCCGAGCTGGACCAGGCCGGGCTCGGCGCCATCACCACCGAGATCCGCGAGGCGCCGCCGTTCTACTACGCCGAGGCCTATCACCAGCAGTACCTGGCGAAGAACCCGAACGGTTATTGCGGCCTGGGCGGAACGGGCGTATGCCTACCGCCTGAACCCAAGGCCTGAAGGAGGGGCGATCACCATGGAACTGAGCAGCATCGCCAGCCAGGTTTCCAGCCAGGCGTCGGCGCAATTCTCGGCGCAGATGTCGCTCCTGCTGCTGCGCAAGACCCTGGAGCTGCAGGCGTCCGGCGTCGCCAGCCTGGTGCAGGCGGCCGCCCCGGTCAGTGCGCCGAGCAACCCGCCGCATCTGGGCAACAGCATCGACGTGATGGCCTGAGACGCTGCGCCGAAGCGGCCCCGCCGGGTGCGCCATGCGCAGCGTCCCCAGGCTCGCTCAAGCGGCCGGCTTTTCCTCGATCAGCCAGTCCAGGCGCCAGCCGCCCAGGCTCTGGCCGAGCGCATCGGCCAGCCAGGGCAGCAGCTGCCTGAGCTCGTCCTCCAGGCCCCAGGGCGGGTTGCTGATCACCAGGCCCGAGCCGGTCAGCCGGCTGGCATCGTCCGGCGCGTGCACGTACAGCTCGGCGCGCAGCAGCTTGGGCGCGGCGCTCTTTTGCAGATCCCGGTAGAAACGCGCCAGCTGACGCTCGTCCTTGATCGGATACCAGATCACGACGATGGCCTGGCGCATGCGCCCGTGCGCCTCGTTCAAGGCCTCGACGCAGCGCTGCAGCTCGTCGGCCTGCTCGAACGGCGGGTCGATCAGCAGCAGCACGCGCTTCTCGCGGGTCGGCAGCAGCGCCCGCGGCACATGCCAGCCCTCGCCCAGGTGCACCGCTACGCGGCGGTCGCCGCGCATGTTGTCCTTGAGCAGGCGGCCGTCTTCCGGGTGTTTCTCGTTCAGCTGCAGGCGATCCTGCTCACGGCTGAGCAGGCGCGCCAGCTCCGGCGAGCCGGGGTAGTAGCGCAGCTCGCCGTCCGGGTTCATCGCCCGCACCACTTCCAGGTAGGCCTCCACCGCATCCGGCAGCTGCGTGGCCTGCCACAGGCGGCCGACGCCCTCCAGCCATTCGCCGGTGCGGCTGGCCTGATCGCCGCGCAGGTCGTACAGGCCGATGCCGGCGTGGCTGTCGAGGTAGGCAAAGGGCGCCTCCTTGCGCGACAGCAGGGCGATCAGGCGGGTCAGCACGAGGTGCTTGAGCACGTCGGCGTGGTTGCCGGCGTGGAAGGCGTGGCGGTAGTTCATGGATGTCTCCGAAGCGGTCGCCAAGTTTACCCGCTGAGCGGGCTTTGCGCGCGCATCAGCTCCAGCAGCAGCGCCAGCGGCGGGTGCTCGCCGGCATCGCGGCGGCGCGCCAGCAGCGTGGTGGTCGCCCCGAACTCCGCGGCGATGGCCTGGTACTGCACCAGGTGCACACGTGGGTGGCGCTCGAGCAGGCTGCGCGGCAGCAGGCCGATGCCCATGCCGGCGGCGATGCCGGCGAAGATCGCGTCGATCGAGCCGTAGCTCTGCCGCGCCGCCACCTGCAACCCGCGGCCGACCACCCAGCGCTCCAGGCGCTCGCGATAGTGACAGCCCTCGGGGAAGCCCAGCAGGGTCTGCGGCCGCGTCTCCAGACTGTCGGCATCCTGCGTCGGCGGCAGTACCAGCATCAGTTCCTCCTGCCAGATCGGCAGGCACTCGAGCTGCGGATGCTCGAACGGCCCACCGATCAATCCGGCGTCCAGCTCCCCGGCCAGCACGCCCTCGACCAGGCGTCGGCTCGGCCCGGTGCTGAGCTGCAGGTTGACCCGCGGCGCCCGCTGGTGGAAAGCCGCGAGCAGCTCCGGCAGACGCACGGCCGCGGTGGTTTCCATCGAGCCCAGGCGCAGGTCGCCACTCCAGATATCCTCCTGCACGCTGCGCCAGGCCGTCTGGCAGAGCTGTTCCAGATGCTCGGCGTGGGGCAGCAGACGCTCGCCGGCCGGGGTCAGACGCAGGCGCTGGCCCTGACGCAGGAACAACCGGGTGTCGAGTTGCTGCTCCAGCTGGCGCAGGCGCGCCGAGACGTTCGACGGCACGCAGCTCAGGCGCAGGCCGGCGGCGCTCAGCGAGCCCTCGCGCGCCACGGCGAGAAAATAGCGGAACAACTGCGGATTGAGTCGCTGCCAGGCGCCCATGAACATCACCAAAAGTGAAAAATGAAAGCAGTATTTTTCACTAACGATCGGTCAGCGACAACGACTAAGGTGCGCAGCACGACCGGAGGCCCTATGCCCAGATGTGACCGCGCCCACCTCACTGCGTTGCTCGCCGCCGCCCTGGCGCTGGTGGTCGTGCACGCGCTCGGCCGCTTCGCCTATACCCCGCTACTGCCCCTGCTGCTCGACGATGGCCTGTTCGACCTGAGCCAAGGCGCCCAACTGGCGACCTGGAACTACCTCGGCTACCTGCTCGGCGCCCTGCTCGCGCTGCCCATGGCCAACCCGCGCGGCTTGCGCCTCGGCCTGCCGGCGGCCCTACTGATCAATGCCGGCCTGACCCTGGCCCAGGTCTTCACGCAGGACATCGCCCTGCTGGCTGCCCTGCGCCTGACCAATGGCATCAGCAACGGCGTGGTGTTCGTCCTCGCCCCGGCACTGGTGCTGGAATGGCTGGCCCTGCGCCAGGCCACGGCGCTCAGCGGTCTGGTCTATCTGGGCTTGGGCGGCGGCATGTTGCTGTGCGGCCTGCTGGTGGCCATCACGCCCTGGCACGGGCCGCTGCGCTGGCTGCCGATCGCGTTGTGCGCCCTGCCTCTGGCGCTGCTCTGCGCCCCGATGCTAAGGCGCCTGGCACGGGACCTGCCCGACAAGCCCCCTGCGACCGCCCGTGGCGCACTGTTCGGCAGCCACAATCTGGCGTTGCTGATGGCCTATCTGGGGGCAGGCCTGGGTTACATCCTGCCGCTGACCTTTCTGCCGGCCCTGGCTCGCGAACAGCTGCCCGCCGGTCATCCGCTACTGGTCGGCAACTGGTGGTGGACGGCGCTCGCCTGCCTGATCTCGGCGAGCCTGTGGAACCAGGCCGGTGCCTGGCTGGGCGACCGCCGCGCCCTGCTGGCCAACTACCTGCTGCAACTGCTCGGTGTGGCCATGCCGATCCTGCTGCCCGGCCCCGTCGGCGTGCTGGCCTGCGCCCTGCTGGTGGGCGGCACCTTCCTCGGCACCGTATTGCTGACCCAGCGCTTGGCCCGCGCCCTCAACCCGGACCAGGGCTTGCGCCTGGCCGCCCTGCTGATCAGTCTGTACAGCGGCAGCCAGTTGCTCGGCCCCTGGCTGGTGCAGCACTGGACTGCCGCCGGCCATAGCCTCACGAGCAGCTTCCTTATCGGCACGGCGGCATTGCTCTGGGCCCTGTTGTGGGCCTGGCAGGTGTCCGAACCACGATCCCTCGCTGAAATGGAGCCATCCCATGTCTCTCACCGCCCTGCTCGACACTGACCTGCCCCTGATCCAGGCGCCGATGGCCGGCTCGCAGAACCATCGCCTGACCGCCGCCGTGTGCCAGGCCGGCGGCCTCGGCTCGATTCCCTGCGCCATGCTCACGCCTGCCGCCCTGCGTCAGGAGCTGCAGGCGCTGCGCGAGCTGACCGAGCGGCCGTTCAACCTGAACTTCTTCAGCCATGTGCCGCCCGCGCCGGACGCGGCCCGCGAGGCAGGCTGGCGCGAGGCGCTGGCGCCCTACTATGACGAGCTGGGCCTGGATCCGGCCGCCATCGCCGGCGGCCCGGGGCGTCTGCCGTTCAACGAAGAGGCGGCGGCGCTGGTGGAGGAGTTCCGCCCCGCGGTGGTCAGCTTCCACTTCGGTCTGCCGGAGGAAGCCTTGCTGCAGCGGGTACGGCGCAGCGGGGCGAAGATCCTCTCCAGCGCCACCACCCTGAACGAGGCGCTGTGGCTGCAGGCGCGCGGCGTCGATGCGGTGATCGCCCAGGGCCTGGAAGCCGGCGGCCATCGCGGACACTTTCTCGACTTCGACCTGAGCCGCCAACTCGGCCTCTTCGCCCTGTTGCCGCAGCTGGTCGATGCGCTGTCGGTGCCGGTGATCGCCGCCGGCGGCATCGGCGACGCCCGCGGCGTAGCCGCGGCCATGGCCCTGGGTGCGGCCGGCGTGCAGGTCGGCAGCGCCTACCTGCTGTGCCCGGAGGCGAGCACCAGCGCCATCCACCGCGCCGCGCTGCAGAGCCCGGCGGCGCGCCATACGGCGCTGACCAACCTGTTCAGCGGGCGCCCGGCGCGCGGCATCGTCAACCGCCTGATGCGCGAGCTGGGGCCGCTGAGCGAACAGGCGCCGGCCTTCCCCCTGGCCACCGCGGCCATCGCGCCCTTGCGCGCGGCGGCCGAAGCCCGGGGTAGCGGCGATTTCTCGCCGCTGTGGGCCGGGCAGAACGTCGCCAGTTGCCGGCCCCTGCCGGCGGCCGAGCTGACCCGCGAACTGGCGCGCGGCTTCGCTCACTCGATATGACGAAGCGTCACTCCCGCCTGCGCGGAAACGACGGTTAACTGGCTCCGCAGGTCGGGTTCGACCCGCCACTTCGGCAATAGCGGGTTGCACCCGCCCTACCCCCGTGCGCCAACGAGCGATTATCACGGCCGATGATGATGCTGGGCAGCCAGGCAACTGGCTGCCTAGACTCGATCGATCATCTGGAGGCCCGTTCCATGTCCGAGACCCTGCTCAGCTCCCGCAACCTGGCGTTCGAACTCTACGAGGTGCTCGACGCCGAAGCCCTGACCCAGCGCGAACGCTTCGCCGAGCACAACCGCGAGACCTTCGACGCCGCGATCGCCACCGCACGCAGCATCGCCGAGGAGCTGTTCGCCCCGCACAACCGCAAGAGCGACGAGCACGAGCCGCAGTACGTCGACGGCGCGGCGGTGCTGATCCCCGAGGTCGAACCGGCCCTGCGCGCCTTCCACGAGGCGGGTTTCCTCAACGCCACCCGCGACTTCGAGCAAGGCGGCATGCAGCTGCCCAACCTGCTGTCGCAGGCCTGCTTCGCCCACTTCCAGGCGGCCAACGCGGCCACCGCGTCCTATTCGATGCTGACCATGGGCGTGGCCAACCTGATCGAGAGTTTCGGCAGCGACGAGCAGAAGGCCCGCTTTCTGCAGCCGATCATCGAGGGCCGCTTCTTCGGCACCATGGCGCTGACCGAACCGCATGCCGGCTCGTCACTGTCGGATATCCGCACCAAGGCCGAACCCGCCGCGGACGGCAGCTACCGGATCAAGGGCAACAAGATCTTCATCTCCGGCGGCGACCAGCCGATCTCCGAAAACATCGTGCACATGGTGTTGGCCAAGCTGCCGGACGCGCCGCCCGGGGTGAAGGGCATCAGCCTGTTTATCGTGCCCAAGTTCCTGGTCAACGACGACGGCAGCCTGGGCAAGCGCAACGACGTGACCCTGGCCGGGCTGTTCCACAAGATGGGCTGGCGCGGCACCACCTCCACCGCGCTGAACTTCGGCGACAGCGGCGAGTGCGTCGGCTACCTGGTGGGCAAGCCGCACCAGGGCCTTTCCTACATGTTCCAGATGATGAACGAGGCGCGCATCGGCGTCGGCATGGGCGCGATCATGCTCGGCTACGCCGGCTACCTCTATTCGCTGGACTACGCGCGCAACCGCCCGCAGGGCCGCCAGCCGGACGGCAAGGACCCGAGCAGCCCGCAGGTGGCCATCGTCGAGCACACCGACGTGCGGCGCATGCTGCTGGCGCAGAAGGCCTACGTCGAAGGCGCCTTCGACCTCGGCCTGTATGCCGCGCGCCTGTTCGACGACACCCACACCCTGGCAACCGCCGAGGAGCGCGCCGAGGCGCTGCAGCTGCTCGATCTGCTCACCCCCATCGTCAAGTCCTGGCCCTCGGAGTTCTGCCTCAAGGCCAACGAACTGGCGATCCAGATCCTCGGCGGCCACGGCTACACCCGCGAATACCCGGTGGAACAGTACTACCGCGACAACCGTCTCAACCCCATCCACGAGGGCACCCACGGCATCCAGTCGCTCGACCTGCTCGGGCGCAAGGTGGCGATGAACGGCGGCGCCGCGCTCAAGCAGCTGCTTAGGCTGATCCACGGCACCTGCCAGCGCGCCGCCGAGCACGAGTCGCTCACCGCCCTGCGCCAGCCGCTGGAACAACTGCTGGCGCGCCTGCAGGCGGTAACCCTGGCCCTGCTCGGCGACCTGATGGCCGGCCAGGTCAACCAGGGCCTGGCCAACTCGGCGCTGTACCTCAAGGTGTTCGGCCACGCGGTGATCGGCTGGCGCTGGCTGGAGCAGGCGATCCGCGCCGAGCAGGGCCTGGCCAGGGGCGAGGGCGGCGACGCCGACTTCTACCGGGGCAAGCTGCAGGCTGCGCGCTACTTCCTGACCTGGGAAGTGCCGGGCTGCCACCACGAGCTGGCCATCCTCGAGGCGCGCGACGACACCTGCCTGGGCATGCGCGACGCCTGGTTCTAGATGCCGTCGGCGGCCCGCCCCGGCGGGCCGCGGCCGGCTGGAAAAATGTAATAACCTTTTTGACAGCGGGGCGAAGGCAGCGGTTAGAATCCCTGGCACGCGCCATGCATAACGGCGCATTCACCACCAGGCCAGGAGTACGCCGTTGGACGCCAGCGCCATCAACAATCTGTTCTTGATCGGCGCCCTGCTGGTGGCGGCCAGCATCCTGGTCAGTGCCTTCGGCACCCGTTTCGGCATCCCCATCCTGGTGATCTTCCTCGCCGTCGGCATGCTCGCCGGCGTCGACGGCCCCGGCGGCATCGTCTTCGACAACTACCCGCTGGCCTACCTGGTGGGCAACCTGGCGCTGGCCGTGATCCTCCTCGACGGCGGCATGCGCACCCGCGTCTCCAGCTTCCGCGTGGCGCTGTGGCCGTCGCTGTCGCTGGCCACCCTGGGGGTGGTGATCACCGCCGGGCTGACCGGCCTGGCCGCCGCCTGGCTGTTCGACCTGAGCCTGCTGGAGGGCCTGCTGATCGGCGCCATCGTCGGCTCCACCGACGCCGCGGCGGTGTTCTCCCTGCTCGGCGGCCGCGGCCTCAACGAACGGGTCAGCTCGACCCTGGAAATCGAATCCGGCAGCAACGACCCCATGGCGGTCTTCCTCACCGTCACCCTGATCGCCATGCTCGCCAGCGGCCAGACCGGCTTCAGCTGGGACCTGCCGATCCAGCTGCTGCAGCAGTTCGGCCTCGGCGCCGTGCTCGGCCTCGGCGGCGGCTGGCTGCTGCTCAAGCTGATCAACCGCATGGAGCTGGCCAGCGGCCTGTACCCGTTATTGGTAGTCAGCGGCGGCCTGATCATCTTCGCCATCACCACCGCGGTGGGCGGCAGCGGCATCCTCGCCATCTACCTGTGCGGCCTGCTGCTGGGTAACCGGCCGATCCGTTCGCGCCACGGCATCCTGCACATGCTCGACGGCCTCACCTGGCTGGCGCAGATCGGCATGTTCCTGGTCCTCGGCATGCTGGTCACCCCCCACGAGCTGCTGCCCATCGCCCTGCCGGCGCTGGGCCTGGCGCTGTGGATGATCCTCTTCGCCCGACCGCTGTCGGTGCTGCTCGGCCTGCTACCGTTTCCGGCCTTCCACGACCGCGAGAAAGTCTTTATCGCCTGGGTCGGCCTGCGCGGCGCGGTGCCGATCATCCTCGCGGTGTTCCCGCTGATGGCCGGGCTGCCCAATGCCCAGCTGTTCTTCAACGTGGCCTTCTTCATCGTCCTGGTCTCGCTGCTGCTGCAGGGCACCAGCCTGCCGCTGGCCGCCCGGCTGATGCGCGTCACCGTGCCGCCGGAGCCGGCGCCGGTGTCGCGCGCCGGCCTGGAGGTGCACCCCACCAGCCAGTGGGAGCTGTTCGTCTACCGCCTGGGCGCAGAGAAGTGGTGCATCGGCGCCGCCCTGCGCGAGCTGAACATGCCCGAGGGCACACGCATCGCCGCGCTGTTTCGCGGTCGCGAGCTGCTTCACCCGTCCGGCAGCACGCGCCTGGAGGCCGGCGACCTGCTCTGCGTGATCGGCCACGAGGCCGATCTGCCGGCGCTCGGCAAGCTGTTCAGCCAGGCGCCCAAGCGCGGTCAGGACCTGCGCTTCTTCGGCGACTTCGTCCTCGAAGGCGACGCCGAACTGGGCGCGGTGGCCGCGCTCTACGGCCTCAAGCTGGAAGGCGCCGAAGGCCAGTTGCACCTGGGCCGCTTTATCGCGCACAAGGTGGGCGGCGAACCGATCGTCGGCGACCAGGTGGAATGGCAGGGCCTGACCTGGACGGTGGCGGCGATGGACGGGAACAAGGTGCGCAAGGTCGGCGTCAAATTCCCCGAAGGCAGCCGCCCGGGCCCCGGGCTGTTCCTGTAACAGGCTCGTCGCACCAGCGTCGCAGCCGCGAGCGCGCCGGACTCTGCTAGCATCGCAGCTGCGCACGCCCCTCCCGCGAGGGCCGGCGCGCCGGCGCCTGCCGCGGCCGTCCTACACTGTCATCGTCCATTCAGCAGATCCCACGACCATGCCCCTGTTGCGCCTCCCGTTCGTCGCCGCCCTGCTCGCCCTGTGCCTGAGCATTCCCCCGGTTCTCGCCCAGGAGCCGCCCAAGGCCGAGAGCGTGCAGCAGAGCCTCGACAGCCTGGCCGAGCGCAAGCTGGCGGAAGCCGAGCAACTGGCGCTCAAGCAGACCCTGGAGCAGACCCTGCGCCTGCTCAAGGACCGCGAGGCCAGCGAACAGCGCCTGGCCGACCTGCGCACCCAGCTGGAAAACGCCCCGCGGCTGATCGCCGAGGCCCAGCGCGAACTCGCCCAGCTCAAGGCCAGCAAGCCGGCGCCGCTGGCCGAGCGCCACGCACGCACCGACCTGGCGCAGCTGGAGCAGCTGCTCGGCGAGCGCTCCAGCCAGCTCAGCGAGTGGAACAAGGCGATCATCGAGGCCAACAGCCTGGTGATCACCGCGCAGACCCGCCCCGAGCGCGCCCAGGCCGAGATCAGCCAGAACCAGGCGCGCAGCCAGCAGATCAACGACAGCCTGAAGAGCGACCGCGACAGCGGCAAACCGCTGAGCGCCGAACGCCGCGACCAGCTCACCGCAGAACTGGCCCTGCTCACCGCGCAGACCCAGCTGCGCCGCCAGGAGCTGGCCGGCAACAGCCTGCTGCAGGATCTGGGCAACGCCCAGCGCGAGCTGCTCGAGGAGCGCATCAAGCGCGCCGAGCAGGAACGTCTGGAGCTGCAGAGCCTGATCAACGAAAGGCGCCGGGCCGAATCCGAGCAGACCGTCGCCGAGCAGTCGCGCGAGGCCGAGCGCGCCGGGTCGGACAAGCTGCTGGCGCGCGAGAGCACGCGCAACCTCAAGCTCTCCGACTACCTGCTGCGCGCCACCGAGCGCCTCAACCAGCTCACCGAGCAGAACCTGCAGACCCGCCAGCAGCTGGATAACCTGGCGCAGGCCGACCAGGCCCTCGACGAGCAGATCGGCGTGCTGCAGGGCAGCCTGCTGCTGTCGAAGATCCTCTACCAGCAGAAGCAGGCGCTGCCCAGCCTGGAGCTGGAAGACAGCCGCCTGGCCGACGAGATCGCCGATATCCGCCTGTACCAGTTCGAGCTGGGCAAGCAGCGCGAGGAAATCAGCAACCCCGAGGCCTATATCGACCAGTTGCTCGCCGGCCAGCCCGCCGAAGAGGTCACCGCCGAACTGCGCGCCACCCTGCGCGAGCAACTGAGCACGCGGCGCGAGCTGCTCGACCGGCTCAACCGCGAGCTCAACGCCCTGCTCAACGAGTCGATCACCCTGCAGCTCAGCCAGAAGGAGCTGCACAGCACCGCCAGCAGCCTGCGCGCCACCATCGATGAGCAGATGTTCTGGATTCCCAGCAACAAGCCGCTCGACCTCGAATGGCTGAAAAGCGCGCCGCGGCACCTGCAGCAGCAACTGGAAAGCCTGCCCTGGGGCGTGGCGCTGAAGGAGCTGGGCGCCGCCCTGCTGGAGCGACCGCTGGTGTTCCTGCCGCTGCTGCTGCTCTGCGCACTGATCCTCTGGCGCCGCCAGTACCTGTTCGCCAAGCTCGGCGGCCTGCACGACGACATCGGCCACTACCAGCGCGACAGCCAGCTGCACACGCCGCTGGCGTTGGCCCTGAACCTGGCCCTGGCACTGCCCGGCGCGCTGTTCCTCGCCCTGTGCGGCTACGCCCTGCTGATGGACGCGCGCGGGCAGAACCTCTATCTCGGCGCCGCGCTGTACGAGATGGCCCAGGCCTGGCTGGTGTTCTACACCCTCTACCGCATCCTCTCGCCGAACGGCGTGGCCGTGCTGCACTTCCACTGGCCGCCGGCCAACGTCGCCTTTTCCCGCCACCATATCCGCAGCCTGGGCCTGGTGGTGATGGCGCTGGTCGCCGTGACCAGCATCGCCGAGCACCAACCGGCCAACCTGGCCGACGACGTGATCGGCATCGGCGTGGTGCTGACCTGCTACGCGCTGATGGCCTGGCTGCTGTTCCGCCTGCTGCTGAAGATGCCGTTGCGGGAGAACACCTCGGCCCTGCGCTCGAGCGTCGGCCTGTTGTTCAGCCTGCTGCCGCTGGCACTGATCGTCGCCGTGGCGTTCGGCTACTACTACACCGCACTGAAGCTCACCGACCGCCTGATCGACACCCTCTACCTGCTGATCCTCTGGTTGGTGCTGGAGGCCACCTTCATCCGCGGCCTCAGCGTCGCCGCCCGGCGCCTGGCCTACCAGCGCGCCCTGAGCAAGCGCCAGGCGCAGAGCAAGGACGGCAGCGAGGGCGAGACGGTGGTCGAGGAGCCGACCCTGGACATCGAGCAGGTCAACCAGCAGTCGCTGCGGTTGATCCGCCTGGCCCTGCTCGGCGCTTTCCTGGTCTGCCTGTACTGGGTCTGGGCCGAACTGATCGGCGTGTTCACCTACCTCGACACCGTGACCCTCTACGAATACAGCAGCGGCAGCGGCGATGCCGCCACCCTGGTGCCGATCAGCCTGATGGACGTGCTCGGCGCCCTGGTCATAGTCGCCATCACCGTGGCCCTGGCGCGCAACCTGCCCGGCCTGCTCGAGGTGTTGGTGCTGTCGCGCCTGAAGCTGGCGCAGGGTAGCGCCTACGCCACCACCACCCTGCTGTCCTACGTGCTGGTCGGTATCGGCATCGTCACCACCCTGTCCACCCTCGGCGTCAGCTGGGACAAGCTGCAGTGGCTGGTGGCAGCGCTGTCGGTGGGCCTGGGCTTCGGCCTGCAGGAGATCTTCGCCAACTTCATCTCCGGTCTGATCATCCTGTTCGAGCGCCCGGTGCGCATCGGCGACGTGGTGACCATCGGCAACCTGTCCGGCACGGTGAGCAAGATCCGCATCCGCGCCACCACCATCACCGATTTCGACCACAAGGAAATCATCGTGCCGAACAAGACCTTCATCACCGGCCAGTTGATCAACTGGTCGTTGAGCGACACGGTCACCCGCGTCACCATCAAGGTCGGCGTCGGCTACGGTTCGGACCTCGACCTGGTGCGCAAGCTGCTGCTGCAGGCCGCCCAGGAGAACGCGCGGGTGCTCAAGGAGCCGGCGCCGCTGGTGTACTTCCTCAACTTCGGCGAAAGCACGCTGGACCACGAGCTGCGCATCCACGTGCGCGACCTCGGCGACCGCAACCCGGCCACCGACGAGATCAACCGCTTCATCGACCGCGAGTTCCCCAAGAACGGCATCAACATCGCCTTCCGCCAGGTCGAGGTGTATGTAAAGAACCTCGAACGCGGCGAACACCAGCTCGAACAGAAGGACCTGATCAAGGCCGCCGCAGCCGGTGCGGCCAACGTGCAGACGCCGCCCCCGCCGGCGGCGACCTGAGCCATGGCGGAGTACGCGGTGAAACGCCTCGACCAGCTGAGCTTCGACAACCGCTTCGCCCGCCTCGGCGACGCCTTCTCCACCGAGGTGCTGCCCGAGCCCATCGAGCAGCCGCGCCTGGTGGTGGCCAGCGCCGCGGCCATGGCCCTGCTCGACCTGGCGCCGGAGGAGGCGCAGCGCGCGGAGTTCGCCGAACTGTTCGCCGGACACAAGCTGTGGAGCGAGGCCGAGCCGCGCGCCATGGTCTACGCCGGGCACCAGTTCGGCGGCTACACCCCGCGCTTGGGCGACGGCCGCGGCCTGCTGCTGGGCGAGGTGGTCAACGCCGCCGGCGAACACTGGGACCTGCACCTCAAGGGCGCCGGGCAGACCCCCTACTCGCGCATGGGCGACGGCCGCGCGGTGCTGCGCTCGTCGATCCGCGAGTTCCTCGCCAGCGAACACCTGCACGCCCTCGGCATCCCCAGCTCGCGGGCGCTGTGCGTCACCGCCTCGGAAACTCCGGTGTGGCGCGAGCGTCAGGAGCGCGCCGCCATGCTGCTGCGCCTGGCGCCCAGCCACGTGCGCTTCGGCCACTTCGAGTACTTCTATTACACCCGCCAGCACGAGCAACTGAAGATCCTCGGCGAGCATGTGCTGGCCTGTCATTTCCCAGCCTGCCTGACGCAGGACGAACCCTGGCTGGCGATGTTCCGCGAGGTGCTGGAGCGCACCGCCGGCATGATCGCCCGCTGGCAGGCCTACGGTTTCTGCCACGGGGTGATGAACACCGACAACATGTCGATCCTCGGCATCACCTTCGACTACGGGCCCTACGCCTTCCTCGACGACTTCGACGCCGGGCACATCTGCAACCATTCCGACGACACCGGCCGCTACAGCTTCAGCAACCAGGTGCCCATCGCTCACTGGAACCTGGCGGCGCTGGCCCAGGCGCTGACACCGATGATTGCAGTGGACAGGTTGCGCGAAACCCTGGAGCTGTTCCTGCCGCTGTACCAGACCCACCACCTGGACCTGATGCGCCGCCGCCTCGGCCTGCTCACGACTGACGAGGGCGACGAGGCGCTGGTGCAGCGCCTGTTGCAGCTGATGCAGGGCAGCGCGGTGGACTACACGGGGTTCTTCCGCGAGCTGGGCGCCAGCGAGCCGGCAACGGCGCTGGCGCGACTGCGCGAGGATTTCGTCGACCTGGCCGGCTTCGACGCCTGGGCCGAGCGCTACCGCCAGCGCGCCGAGGGCGAAGGCGGCAGCCAGGCCGAACGCCAGGCGCGCATGCACGCGGTCAACCCGCGCTACATCCTGCGCAACTACCTGGCGCAGCAGGCCATCGAGGCCGCCGAGGCCGGCGACTACGGCCCGGTGCGCGAGCTGCACGCGGTGCTGGCGCGGCCCTTCGACGAGCAGCCGGGGATGGAGCGCTACGCCCAGCGTCCGCCGGATTGGGGCAAGCATCTGCAGATCAGTTGCTCGTCGTAGGGTGCGCCGTGCGCACCCACCACCCGGCCGGTGCGGATGACGCCTCTTCTCTACCAATCCCTCGCTGGTGGATGGATAAAGCGCCATCCACCCTGCGCCCGCATGCCTTATCCAATAAACCGAAAAGGCATATAAACCTTCTCAAACATTCTTAGACTATCTAAGCGAAGCCCACTATCTTGGCGACCTTGTGCGGCCGCCAGTGCCTGCCCGCTACCTCATACGCTAAGGATGCTCATGCCCTGGGACTCCCTGCCCCTGCTGTTCGTCGGCGCCCTGCTGATCTGGGTGCTGTATGCCTTCGTCCGGGAGAAATGGAGCCCGGACATAGTCGCCGCCATCGCCGTGGCCGCGCTGCTGGTCAGCCAGCTGCTGACCCCGGGCGAGGTGCTCAGCGTGCTGTCGAACTCGGCGCCGGTGACCATCGCCTGCATGTTCGTGCTGTCCGCCGCGCTGGAGCGCACCGGCTGCATCGACGCCCTGGGCAACTGGCTGGGCGAGCTGGTGGGCACCAGCCCGATTCGCGTGCTCACCGGCCTGACCCTTACCGCGCTGGTGATCTCCGCCTGCCTCAACAACACCCCGGTGGTGGCCATCCTCACCCCGGTGGCCATCGCCCTGGCGCGGCGCGCCGGCACCCTGCCGTCGAAGCTGCTGATTCCGCTGTCCTACGCCACCATCCTCGGCGGCACCCTGACCATGATCGGCACCTCGACCAACATCCTGGTCGACGGTGTGGCGCGCAAGGCCGGCCTGGAGCCCTTCGGCATCTTCGAGATCACCGGCGCCGGGCTGATCCTGGCCGCGGTCGGCATGCTCTACCTGCTGACCGTCGGCCACCGCCTGCTGCCCGACCGCGAGACCTTGTCCAAGCAGCTGCGCCCGGACCTGGACCGCACCTTCATGACCGAGCTGCTGGTGCCACATGACTCGCCGGTGATCGGCAAGACCCTGCACGAGGCCAACCTCAACGGCGGCAGCGGCCTGCAGGTGCTCAAGCTGTTTCGCGAAGATCAGGAACTCACCGAGCCGGGCGCCGCCACCCTGCTGGCCAGCGGCGACCGCCTGGTGCTGCACGGCCAGGTCAAGGACGTGGTCGAGCTGCGCGAGAGCGGCCACCTGTCGTTCAACCGCGGCGACGCCTTCGAGACCATCAGCAGCCACGACGTGATCCTCGCCGAGGCCATAGTCGGGCGCAACTCGCGCTACAGCCACCGGCCGATGCGCGATCTCGACCTCACCGCGCGCTACGGCATCGCCGTGCTCGCTGTGCACCGCCAGGACGAGAACGTACAGGGCAACCTCGACGAGTTCGAGCTGCAGTTCGGCGACGTGATGCTGGTCGAGGGCACCCCGGCGCAGATCAAGCGCTTCGCCGACAACGGCGAGCTGATCAGCCTCAACGCCGTGCAGGAACGCGCCTTCCGCCGCGACAAGGCGCCGATCGCCATTGGCGCCACCCTGGCGGTGATGCTGCTGGCGGCCTTCGGCCTGATGCCCATCGAGGGCCTGGCGATCATCGGCGCGGTGACCGTGCTGGCGACCCGCTGCCTGGACGTGGAGGACGCCTACAAGGCGGTGGACTGGAAGATCCTCAGCCTGATCTTCGGCATGCTGGCGATCAGCATCGCCATGGACAAGGTCGGCCTGGTCAGCCTGCTGGTGCAGAACGTCATGGGCTGGCTGCCCTGGGCCGGGCCGCTGCTGATGCTGAGCTTCATCTACCTGTTCACCTCGATCCTCACCGAGATGCTGTCGAACAACGCCGTGGCGGTGCTGGTCACCCCCATCGCCATCGGCATGGCCCAGCACCTGGGCGTCGACCCGCGCGCCTTCGTGGTCGCGGTGATGTTCGCCGCCAGCGCCAGCTTCGCCACGCCGATCGGCTACCAGACCAACACCTTCGTCTACAACGCCGGCGGCTACCGCTTCACCGACTTCATGCGTATCGGCATCCCGCTCAACCTGCTTCTGTGGCTGGTGGCCAGCTTCGTTATCCCGCTGTTCTGGCCGTTGACCCCCGTGTGACTTGATATCGAGCGGCGGCGGCTCCATCTAGCGGGCATGTCCCACGGAGCCGCCGCCATGTCCGATCCCCTGCTGATTCCCTGCCCGCACTGCAATGGCCTCAACCGCATTCCCGCTGCGCGCCTGGGCGACGCCCCGCGCTGCGGGCGCTGCAAGGCCGAGCTGCTGCCGGCGGCGCCCATCGAACTGACCCAGAACAACTTCGCCAGCCAGCTCAAGGGCGAGCTGCCGCTGCTGGTGGACGTCTGGGCCAGCTGGTGCGGCCCCTGCCAGGCGTTCGCGCCGACCTTTGCCCAGGCCGCCAGCCAGCTGCGCGGCCGTTGCCGCCTGGGCAAGCTGGACAGCGAGGGCAACCCGCAACTGGCCGGCCAGCTGGGCATCCGCTCGATCCCCAGCCTGATCCTGTTCAAGGGCGGCGTCGAAGTCGCCCGGCAGAGCGGCGCCCTGCCGCTGCCGCAGCTGCTGGCCTGGCTGCGCCAGCAGGGCATCTGAGCGAGCTGACAGCCCTCCCCGGGTTTCACTCGGGCTAATGAGCAGCCTTCGAGAAGGCGGTTAGCGCGTAGCCCGGATGCAATCCGCGAGCGGTACCGACCCGGCCTGAGCGTTTCGGTCAGGCCGGCGGGGCGCTGCGGTCAATTGCACGGGCCGCACCAACCCTTAGTCTGGGCAGATAGTCGCCAAGGAGTCGCGCCATGCCCCTGCCCGTGGAAATCGCCCGCCAGCTCACCGAACAGCAGATCGCCTTCGTCCAGCGCAGCGGCCTCAAGGCCGAGGCGCTCGAACCCGGCTTCGTGCGCCTGCGCATGCCGCTGGCCGGTAACCAGAACCATATCGGCAGCATGTACGCCGGCGCGCTGTTCACCCTGGCGGAGATTCCCGGCGGCGCGCTGTTTCTCACCAGCTTCGACGTCGAACGCTTCTACCCGGTCATCAAGGAAATGAACCTGCGATTCCGTCGCCCGGCCAGCGGCGATATCCAGGTCGAGGCGCACCTGAGCGGCGCCGAGATCGCCCGCCTGGAGGACGAGGCCGGACGCCTGGGCAAGGCCGAGTACCAGCTCGACCTGCAACTGACCGACGGCGCCGGCGAGGTGGTCGCCGAGAGTCGCGGCCTCTACCAATTGCGGGTACGCTGAACCTCGACCTTGCCATAAGTCAAAAGAACGGCTAATTGAACAGGCACAATAAAATTGCCGACCGGTATCGGCAGGAGAGCCGTCGCCATGTTCCAGCACATTCTGATTGCCCATGACCTGCGCGACACGGCCGACATGGCCCTGTGCCGCGCCACCCAACTCGCCCGCCAGCACAATGCCCGCCTGACCCTGCTGCACGTGCTCGACCCCAGCCAGAGCAGCGAGCAGCACGAGAAGGCACGCCAGGCCCTCGACCAGAGCCTGACCCGCTACGCCCCGCCCGGCAGCGAGCTGCGCATGCTCAGCGGCAAACCCTCCGAGGTGGTGCTGCAGGAGGTGCAGGACAGCGGCTGCGACCTGCTGGTGCTCGGCGGCCACCACCAGCGCCACGATTTCTTCTCCGGCACCAGCCTGGATCGTATCGCCCGTCGTTGTACGGTGCCGCTGCTGCTGGTGGCGCGCAACGACTTCGCCCCCTACCGGCACGCCCTGGCCGCCATCGACTTCTCCCTGTGCGCCTGCAGCGCCCTCGGCCAGGCCTATCGCCTGCTGCCGGGCGACGCCGAGCTGCACGCCCTGCATGTGTTCGAGCCGGACAAGGGCACGCCCAAGGAGGTGCAGCTGCAACTGCAGACCCAGCAGGGGCTGATCGACCAACTGCTGCAGGACGAGGCGCAGAACCTGCCGCCCGGCGGCCCGACGCTGACTCACGAGGTGATCCAGGGCGGCATCCTGCGCTGCCTGCAGGAGCAGATCAAAACCCGCCGCAGCGAGCTGCTGGTGCTCGGCAGCCACGGCCGCAGCGCGCTGTCCCAGGCCCTGCTCGGCAGCCTGGCGCAGCATTTTCTGCACAAGGCGCCGTGCGACGTATTTGTGGTGCGTTAAGGCCAGCGACAAACGAAAAAGGCGCCTCCAGGCGCCTTTTTCATTCTCAACCGGCGTTGAGCAGGTCGTGCAGTTCGACGAACTGCTGGGTCAGCTTGTGCCGCGCATCCAGATGGATCAGCGGTGTGCACACCTGGTGCGACTCGCGCATCTTCACCGAACTCATCAGGTTCACCGGCAGCACCGGCAGGCCCTCGGCGATCAGCTCGTCGAGCAGCTGCTGCGGCAGGCTTGCACGCGGCTGGAACTGGTTGACCACTATGCCCTCCACCTCCAGGCCGTCGTTGTGGTCGTCCTTGAGCTCGTCGATCTCGGCCAGCAGGCCGTACAGGGCGTTGCGCGAGAAGCTGTCGCAATCGAAGGGAATCAGCACGCGATCGGCCGCGATCAACGCGGATACCGTGTAGAAATTCAGCGCCGGCGGGGTATCCAGGTAGATCTGCTCGTAGTCCTCGGCCAGCTCGTCGAGCAGTTTGCGCAGCTTGTTGATCTTGTGCTTCTGCTCCAGCTTGGGCTGCAACTCGGCCAGCTCGGCGGTGGCGGTGACCACGTGCAGGTTGTCGAACGGCGTTTCGTAGATATCCACCTTGCCCTTCTTGGCGAAGGGCCCGCTGGCCAGGGTCTGCTTGAAGAAGTCGGCGATGCCCATGGGGATGTCCTCGCCGGTCAGGCCGGTGAGGTAATGGGTCGAGTTGGCCTGGCTATCGAGATCGATCAGCAGGGTGCGATAGCCCTGGGACGCGCTGACCGCCGCCAGGTTGCAGGCGATGCTGGACTTGCCCACGCCACCTTTCTGGTTGAACACCACACGCCGCATCTCACACCTCCCTGAGCCTCAGATGGTCTCGGATTCTATGCAAAGCCCGTGACAAGCGCGAGGCGCTTGCCCGGCCGATAACAAAGAGGCCGCTTGCGCGGCCCCTGTTCTGCTTACTGGTGATACCGCGCCGAAAGCTCGTGCACCGCCTCGAAGAAGGCGCCGGCATGGGCCGGGTCGACCTCCGGGGTGATACCGTGGCCGAGGTTGAATACATGGCCGCTGCCACTGCCGTAGGCGGCGAGGATGCGCGCCACCTCGGCGCGGATAGCCGCAGGATTGGCGTACAGCACGCTCGGATCCATATTGCCCTGCAGCGCCACCTTGGCGCCGACGCGGGCGCGGGCGCTGCCGATATCGCAGGTCCAGTCCAGCCCCAGCGCCTCGGCGCCGGTCTCGGCCATGGATTCCAGCCACAGGCCGCCGCCCTTGGTGAACAGGATCACCGGCACGCGGCGTCCGTCCTGTTCGCGGATCAGGCCCGTGACTATCTTCTGCATATAGGCCAGGGAGAATTCCTGATAAGCCGCCGCCGACAGCGAACCGCCCCAGGAATCGAAGATCTGCACCGCCTGGGCGCCGGCCTTGATCTGCCCGTTGAGATAGGCGGTGACTGCCTGGGCCAGCTTGTCGAGCAGCGCATGCATGGCCTGCGGGTTGTCGTAGAGCATGGCCTTGGACTTGCGAAAATCCTTGCTGGAACCGCCTTCGACCATATAGGTGGCCAGGGTCCAGGGGCTGCCGGAGAAACCGATCAGCGGCACGCGGCCATTCAGCTCGCGGCGGATGCCGCGCACCGCGTCCATCACATAGCCCAGGTCCTGCTCGGCATCCGGGATCGGCAGCGCCTCGATATCGGCCAGGCTGCCGATCACCTTCTTGAACCGCGGGCCTTCGCCGGTCTCGAAATACAGGCCCTGGCCCATGGCATCGGGGATGGTGAGGATGTCGGAGAAGAGGATCGCCGCATCCAGCTGCGGGTAGCGGTCCAGCGGCTGGATGGTGACTTCGCAGGCCAGTTCCGGGTTCTTCATCAGGTTGACGAAGTTGCCCGCCTTGGCGCGGGTGGCGCGGTATTCCGGCAGGTAACGACCGGCCTGACGCATCATCCACACCGGGGTGACGTCCACGGGTTGCTTGAGCAGGGCACGCAGGAAGCGATCGTTCTTCAGGGCGGTCATGGCAGCATCCAACGAAAAAAGTGCGGGCATTTTCGCAGAGCGCCAAACAAAAGGCACGGCGAGTGCCGTGCCTTTTGCCCATCGGGTCAATTTGTCGCGGCAGGCCCGCGACGAAATCGATCAGACGCCCAGGTAGTCGAGGATACCCTCGGCGGCGTTGCGGCCTTCGAAGATTGCCGTCACCACCAGGTCGGAACCGCGCACCATGTCGCCGCCGGCGAAGATCTTCGGGTTGCTGGTCTGGTGCTTGAACTGGTTCTGTTCCGGCGCCACCACGCGGCCCTGGCTGTCGGTCTGGATCTCGAACTGCTCGAACCAGGGCGCCGGGCTCGGGCGGAAACCGAAGGCGATCAGCACGGCCTCGGCCGGGATGATTTCCTCGGAGCCCGGGATCGGCTCGGGGCTGCGGCGGCCGCGGGCGTCCGGCTCGCCGAGGCGGGTCTCGACCACCTTGACGCCTTCGACCTTATCCTCACCCACAATCGCAATAGGCTGGCGGTTGAAGAGGAACTTCACACCCTCTTCCTTGGCGTTCTTCACTTCCTTGCGCGAGCCCGGCATGTTCTCTTCGTCGCGGCGATAGGCACAGGTCACCGCCTTGGCGCCCTGGCGAATCGAAGTGCGGTTGCAGTCCATCGCCGTGTCGCCGCCGCCGAGCACCACCACGCGCTTACCCTTCATGTCGACGAAGTCGTCCGGCGACTTCTCGAAGCCGAGGTTGCGGTTGACGTTGGCGATCAGGAAATCCAGCGCATCGTGCACGCCCGGCAAGTCTTCGCCGGGGAAGCCACCCTTCATGTAGGTGTAGGTGCCCATGCCCATAAAGACCGCATCGTACTCATCCAGCAGCTGCTGCATGGTCACGTCCTTGCCGATCTCGGTATTCAGGCGGAACTCGATGCCCATGCCGCTGAAGACTTCTCGGCGGCGGCTCATCACGGTCTTTTCCAGCTTGAACTCGGGGATGCCGAAGGTCAGCAGGCCACCGATTTCCGGGTTCTTGTCAAACACCACCGGGGTCACGCCATTACGCACCAGCACGTCGGCGCAGCCCAGGCCGGCAGGACCGGCGCCGATCACCGCGACGCGCTTGCCGGTCGGCTTGACCTTGGACATGTCCGGGCGCCAGCCCATGGCGAAGGCGGTGTCGGTGATGTACTTCTCCACCGAACCGATGGTCACCGCACCGAAGCCGTCGTTGAGGGTGCAGGCCCCTTCACAGAGACGATCCTGCGGGCACACGCGGCCGCAGACTTCCGGCAGGGTGTTGGTCTGGTGGCTGAGTTCGGCGGCGGCGAGGATGTTGCCCTCGGACACCAGCTTGAGCCAGTTGGGAATGAAGTTGTGCACCGGGCACTTCCATTCGCAGTAGGGGTTGCCGCAGCCCAGGCAGCGGTGCGCCTGGTCGGCGGCCTGCGCCGGCTTGAAGTTGTCGTAGATCTCGACGAATTCCTTCTTGCGCTGACGCAGCAGTTTCTTCTTCGGGTCTTTGCGCCCGACTTCGATGAACTGGAAGTCGTTGTTCAGACGTTCAGTCATTGCATTACCTCATCAAACCACTTCAGGCGCATTCTTATTGCGGGTTGGCACGGGTGCTGGACAGCAGCGACTTCAGGCTCGCAGCTTTCGGCTTGACCAGCCAGAACTTGCGCAGGTAGTCGTCCAGGTTTTCCAGCAGGTTGCGACCCCATTCGCTGGCGGTTTCCTCGACGTATTCGGCGAGGACGCGCTGCAGGTGGCTACGGTAGGCCTCCATGGCTTCGCTGTTGATGCGCTGGATTTCCACCAGCTCGTGGTTGACGCGGTCGTAGAAGCCGTTGTCCAGGTCGAGCACATAGGCGAAGCCGCCGGTCATGCCGGAACCGAAGTTGTAGCCGGTCTTGCCCAGCACGCAGACGAAGCCGCCGGTCATGTACTCGCAGCAGTGGTCGCCCACGCCTTCCACCACCGCATGGGCGCCGGAGTTGCGCACGGCGAAACGCTCGCCGGCGGTACCCGCGGCGAACAGCTTGCCGCCAGTGGCGCCGTACAGGCAGGTGTTGCCGATGATGGCCGAGTCCTGGGTGGCGAACGGGCTGCCCTGCGGCGGCACGATCACCAGCTTGCCGCCGGTCATGCCCTTGCCGACGTAGTCGTTGGCGTCGCCTTGCAGGTGCAGGTTGAGGCCGCCGGCGTTCCACACGCCGAAGCTCTGCCCCGCGGTGCCCTTGAACTTGAAGGTGATCGGCGCGTCGTTCATGCCCTGGTTGCCGTGCAGCTTGGCGATCTCGCCGGACACCCGTGCACCGATGGAACGGTCGCAGTTGCAGATATCCAGCGCGAACTCGCCGCCGCTGCGGCCGTCGATGGCCGACCTGGCCAGCTCGACCATCTTCTCGGCCAGCTCGCCCTTGTCGAACGGCGGGTTGTTCTCCACCTGGCAGAACTGCGGCTTGTCGGCCGGGATATGGGCGCTGGCGAGCAACGGCGACAGGTCCAGGTTGCCCTGCTTGGCGGTCTCGCCCGGCAGCATCTCGAGCAGGTCGGTACGCCCGATCAACTGCTCCAGGCTCGACACGCCGAGCTTGGCCAGCCACTCGCGGGTCTCTTCGGCGACGTAGGTGAAGAAGTTCATCACCATCTCGACGGTGCCGATGAAGTGATCCTTGCGCAGCTTGTCGTTCTGCGTGGCCACGCCGGTGGCGCAGTTGTTCAGGTGGCAGATGCGCAGGTACTTGCAGCCCAGGGCGATCATCGGCGCGGTGCCGAAGCCGAAGCTCTCGGCGCCGAGGATGGCCGCCTTGATCACGTCCAGGCCGGTCTTCAGGCCGCCGTCGGTCTGCACCCGCACCTTGCCGCGCAGGTCGTTGCCGCGCAGGGTCTGGTGGGTCTCGGCCAGGCCCAGCTCCCAGGGCGCGCCGGCGTAGCGGATGGAGGTCAAGGGCGAGGCGCCGGTGCCGCCGTCGTAGCCGGAGATGGTGATCAGGTCGGCGTAGGCCTTGGCCACGCCGGCGGCGATGGTGCCGACGCCGGCCTCGGCCACCAGCTTGACCGACACCAGCGCGGCCGGGTTGACCTGCTTGAGGTCATAGATCAGCTGCGCCAGGTCTTCGATCGAGTAGATGTCGTGATGCGGCGGCGGCGAGATCAGGGTCACGCCCGGCACCGCGTAGCGCAGGCGGGCGATCAGGCCGTTGACCTTGCCGCCCGGCAGCTGGCCGCCCTCGCCTGGCTTGGCGCCCTGGGCCACCTTGATCTGCAGCACCTCGGCGTTGACCAGGTACTCGGGGGTGACGCCGAAGCGGCCGGTGGCCACCTGCTTGATCTTCGAGCTGCGCACGGTGCCGTAGCGGGCCGGGTCTTCGCCGCCCTCGCCGGAGTTGGAGCGCGCCCCCAGGCGGTTCATCGCCTCGGCGATGGCCTCGTGGGCCTCCGGCGACAGCGCGCCGAGGGAGATACCGGCGGAGTCGAAGCGCTTGAGGATGGCCTCGAGCGGCTCGACCTGATCCAGCGCCAGCGGCTGCTCGGCGGTCTTGACCCGGAGCAGGTCGCGGATCATCGACACCGGGCGGTTGTCCACCAGCGCCGAGTATTCCTTGTACTTCTCGTAGCTGCCCTGCTGCACGGCGGCCTGCAGGGTGCTGACCACGTCCGGGTTGTAGGCGTGGTACTCGCCGCCATAGACGAACTTGAGCAGACCGCCCTGCTGGATGGCCTTGCGGTTGTTCCAGGCCTCGGCCGACAGCAGCTTCTGCTCGCTCTCGATGTCGACGAAGCGCGCGCCCTGAATGCGGCTGGCGACGCCGCGGAAACACAGCTCGGTGACCTCGTCGGCCAGGCCGACGGCTTCGAACAGCTGGGCGCCGCGGTAGGAGGCGACGGTGGAGATGCCCATCTTCGACAGGATCTTCAGCAGGCCCTTGGAGATGCCCTTGCGGTAGTGCTTGAACACCTCGTACAGGTCGCCCAGCACTTCGCCGGTGCGAATCAGGTCGCCGAGCACTTCATAGGCCAGGAACGGATACACCGCCGAGGCGCCGAAGCCCAGCAGCACCGCGTAGTGGTGCGGATCGCGCGCGGTGGCGGTCTCGACCAGGATGTTGCAGTCGCAGCGCAGGCCTTTTTCGGTCAGGCGGTGGTGCACGGCGCCGGTGACCAGCGCGGCGTGCGCCGGCAGCTTGCCCGGGGCGATGTGGCGGTCGCTCAGCACCAGCAGCACCTTGCCGCTGCGCACCGCTTCCTCGGCCTGGTCGGCCATGTTGCGCACGGCGGCTTCCAGACCGATCGACTCGTCGTAGTTCATGTCGATCAGCTGGCGCTCGAAACCCGGACGATCCAGGTTCATCAGCGCGCGCCACTTGGCCGGGGAGATCACCGGGCTGCTGAGGATCACGCGGGTGGCGTGCTCGGGCGACTCCTGGAAGATGTTGCGCTCGGCGCCGAGGCAGATCTCCAGGGACATGACGATGGCTTCGCGCAGCGGGTCGATCGGCGGGTTGGTGACCTGGGCGAACTGCTGGCGGAAGTAATCGTAGGGCGAGCGCACGCGCTGGCTGAGCACCGCCATCGGGGTGTCGTCGCCCATCGAGCCGACCGCCTCCTGACCCTGCTCGCCGAGCGGGCGCAGCACCTGGTCACGCTCCTCGAAGGTGACCTGGAACATCTTCATGTACTGCTTGAGCTGGTCCGGGTCGTAGAAGGGCGAGCCGTGGTCGCGGTCTTCCAGGGTAGCCTGGATGCGCTGGGCGTGCTTGCGCAGCCACTGCTTGTAGGGGTGGCGCGACTTCAGGCGATTGTCGATGTCGTCGGTGGACAGCACCTGGCCGGTCTCGGTGTCGACGGCGAGAATCTGCCCCGGGCCGACACGGCCCTTGGCGATGACGTCTTCCGGTTTGTAGTCCCACACGCCGATTTCCGACGCCAGGGTGATATAGCCGTTGCTGGTGGTGACCCAGCGCGCCGGGCGCAGGCCGTTGCGGTCGAGCAGGCAGACGGCATGGCGGCCGTCGGTCAGCACCACGCCGGCCGGACCGTCCCAGGGCTCCATGTGCATGGAGTTGTATTCGTAGAACGCGCGCAGATCGGCGTCCATGGTCTCGACGTTCTGCCAGGCCGGCGGAATGATCATGCGCACGCCGCGGAACAGGTCGATGCCGCCGGTGACCATCAGCTCGAGCATGTTGTCCATGCTCGAGGAGTCGGAGCCGACGCGGTTGACCAGCGGGCCGAGCTCTTCCAGGTCGGGGATCAGCTCGTTGGCGAACTTCAGACGCCGTGCCTGGGCCCAGTTGCGGTTGCCGGTGATGGTGTTGATCTCGCCGTTGTGGGCGAGGAAGCGGAACGGCTGCGCCAGCGGCCATTTCGGCAGGGTGTTGGTGGAGAAGCGCTGGTGGAACACACAGATCGCGGTCTGCAGGCGCTCGTCGCCCAGATCCGGGTAGAACTGCTGCAGGTCCGCCGGCATCATCAGGCCTTTGTAGATGATGGTCTTGTGCGAAAAGCTGCAGATGTAGTGGTCGGCGTCGGCGGCATTGGCCACCGAGGAACGGCGACGGGCGCTGAACAGCTTGATGGCGAACTGCTGATCGGACAGCCCTTCGCCGCCGACGAACACCTGCTCGATGATCGGCAGACGCTCCAGTGCCAGCTGGCCGAGCACGCTGGTATCGATCGGCACCTTGCGCCAGCCGATCAGCTGCAGGCCGGCCGCGAGGATCTCACGGTTCATGTTCTCGCGGGCGGCCTCGGCCTTGGCCGGGTCCTGGTTGAAGAACACCATGCCCACGGCATACTGCGTCGGCAGTGCGACGCCGAAAGACTCCTGGGCCACGGCGCGGAGGAACAGATCCGGTTTCTGGATCAGCAGACCACAGCCGTCACCGGTCTTGCCGTCGGCGTTGATGCCGCCGCGGTGGGTCATGCAGGTAAGGGCCTCAATGGCGGTCTGCAGCAGGTGATGGCTCGCCTCACCTTGCATATGGGCGATCAAGCCGAAGCCGCAGTTATCCTTGAACTCATCAGGACGGTACAAACCTGCTTTCATAGGGGAAACTCTCACCAGGCTGCCTAGACTTCAGGCAAATTGCTTTCTAATTCAACCACTTACCTTGCACGCACGGGCATGCACCAGCTTTGCGCAGGCAAAAGGGAGGTCATTGTACATATCCGCCTAGGCCGTCACAAATCTTCGTGACGAGGCAATGAAAACTTATGTCGCGAAAACGAAGGATAAGACCGCCAGGTCGTGCTAACGACCCAACGGTCACTCCGAAACAGCGGGCTAGCGGCGCATTTCCTGCTGAATGCTGCCCAGGGTGCGCGGCCAGGGCTTGCCCGCCTGCAGCTTGGCCGGCAGCGTCTTGACCGCCGCCTGAGCGGCATCGCGGCTGGCGAAACTACCATAGGTCAGCACGAACAGCGGCTGGCCCTGGTGCACTTTCTTGAAGTAGCGGTAGTCGCCGCCACCTTCGCGTACCAGCGCCTGGATATTGGCCTCCGAGCGCGAGCCGAGAATCTGCAGGGCGTAACGCGAAGCCGGCTGCTGGGCGTACCAGTCGCCCGTCGTCGAAGCGCCCTGGGCGGGCTTGGCCGGAGCGGGAGCAGGTGCAGGGACCGGCGCGGCGGGCTTGGCAACCGCCACTTCCGCCGGCTTGGGCACCGCAGGTGCCGGTGCAGGTGCAGGTGCAGGTGCAGGTGCAGGTGCAGGTGCAGGTGCAGGTGCAGCAGCGATTGGAGCGGCCGGCGCCACGACTGTCGAGGGCGCCGGCACGACGGGCGCGGCCGGCGGCTCGAAGCTATCCAGCTCCTCGCCTGCCGCTTCCGCCAGAGGCTGACGAATCACTGCCTGCGACTCCCCCACCAACGGCAGAGGCAGCGGCTGACTGGCGCCGGCGAACTCGATGGCCGGCGCCTTGGCCTCGACCACCGGCGCCTCGGCAGGCGCCTCGACCACCGGCGCCGGAGCGGCAGGCTGCAGCGACAGCGGCGCCGTGATCTCCGCCGTTGCCGGTGCCGACGCCTCGCGCCCTTGCATCAGCCAGGCCGCAGCGACGCCGACCAGCACCACGGCCAGCGCCAGCAGATGCTTCTTCGGCAAGGCGAAGCCGGCACTCGCCCCCCGCCCGGCGGCGCGCTGCGCCAGCATCTGCTCCACCAGCAGCTCGCGCGCCTCCTGGTTGATCGCCCCCGGCCAGCCCTGGGAGCGCAGATGAATCTCCTCGATCTGCTCCTCGTTCAGCACCTCGATACCCTGCCCGGCACCCTCGAGGCGCTGCGCCAGATAATCGCGCGTCTCCTCCTCGTTGTAGGGCTGCAGCTCGATAGCGTGGTAGCACTCCTCGCCGCCGGCCAGGGCCTCCAGCCGCCCCAGCAGCTCGGGCTCGGCGAACAGGAACACATGCGGGCGCCCCTCGCCATTACCCGCCGCCAGCGCCAGCACGGTCTTCAGCGCAGCATCGTCGAGCTGATCGGCATCGTCGATCAGCAGATAGACCTCCTGGCCGGTCAGCGCCAACTGCGCGACCTGCGCCAGGATCGAGCGCAGGTCGGCCTGGGCCACGGACAACCCCTGGGCGACCTGGCGCAGCAGAGCGTCGCTGCCGCCCACGCCCTGGGCCAGCACGATGCTCTGCACCGCCTGTTTGTTGGTGCTGGCGACCAGCGCCTGGCGCAGCAAGGTCTTGCCGCTGCCTTGCGGGCCGACTACCGCCAGCAACAGCTGGCTATAGCGCGCCAGATGGTGCAACTGGCCCAGCACCGGCTTGCGCTGCGCCGGAAAAAACTTGAAGCCGGGCACCCGCGGCGCGAAGGGGTCGTGACTGAACTGGTAATGCGCCAGGAAAGCTTCGTCAGCATGCAGACTGGTCATGGATCACTCTTCAAGAGTTGAACGACTGAGCCAACGCGGCGTAGTCGCTACGCAGCGTGGCGTCGAGAATTTCACGCGGGTAGTCGGCGGTGACCACGGCCTCGCCCAGGCGCTTGAGCAGCACCAGGCGCAACTGGCCATCGAGCACCTTCTTGTCCACCGCCATATGCTCGAGAAACTGCGCCGGGGTCATGTCCCGCGGCGGTACCACCGGCAAACCCGCCGCCTGCAGCAGACGGACGCCGCGATCGCGCTCGGCCGCCGACAACCAGCCGAGGCGATGGGACATCTCCAGCGCCATCACGGTGCCCGCGGACACCGCCTCGCCGTGCAGCCACACGCCATAACCCTGCTCGGTCTCGATGGCATGACCGAAGGTATGGCCGAGGTTCAGCGTCGCCCGCACGCCGGACTCGCGCTCGTCGGCCCCGACCACCCGCGCCTTGGCCGCACAGGAGCGCTCGATGGCATAGGTCAGCGCCGCCTGATCCAGACTGCGCAGCGCCGGCATATTGGCCTCGAGCCAGCCGAGGAAGGGCTCGTCGCAGATCAGTCCGTACTTGATCACCTCCGCCAGTCCGGCGGAGAGCTCACGTGCGGGCAAGGTGTTCAGGCTTGCCGTGTCGATCAGCACCGCCTTGGGCTGGTAGAAGGCGCCGACCATGTTCTTGCCCAGCGGGTGGTTGATCCCGGTCTTGCCGCCGACCGAGGAATCGACCTGCGACAGCAGGGTGGTCGGCACCTGAATGAAATCCACACCGCGCTGATAACAGGCCGCGGCAAAACCGGCCATGTCGCCGATCACCCCGCCGCCCAGAGCCACCACGGTGGTACGCCGGTCGTGGCGCGCCGTCAGCAGGCCGTCGAAGATCAGCTGCAGGGTCTCCCAGTTCTTGAACGCCTCGCCATCCGGCAACACCACCGAGGCCACATTGAACCCCGCCAAGGACTGCAGCAGGCCCTGCAGATAGAGCGGCGCGACGGTTTCGTTGGTCACCACCGCCACCTGCCGCCCGCCGATATGCCGTGCCAGCAGCTCGGGCTGGGACAGCAGATCACTGCCGATATAGATGGGATAGCTGCGCTCGCCGAGTTCAACGTGAAGAGTCTGCATGAGGCCCCCAGAATCAAAAGGGCTCTAGGATAGCGCAGTTCGCCCCGCGCTTTAACGGGGCGACAAGGCTTCCAGGCGCGCCAAGATTTCCTGCACCACCATGCGCGGTGGGCGCTCGTCCGTTTCGATGACGATATCGGCGACCTCCCGGTACAACGGATCGCGCACCGCCATCAAATCCCGCAGCACCTGGGCCGGGTTGGCCGTACGCAACAGTGGACGATTGCGATCGCGCGAAGTGCGGTCGATCTGCTGCTCCACCGAGGTATGCAGGTACACCACCCGCCCCCCGGCATGCAGCGCCTGGCGATTCTCCGGACGCATCACCGCGCCGCCGCCGGTGGCGAGCACCAGGCCGTCCTGCTGCGACAACTCGGCGATCACCGCCTGCTCCCGCTCACGAAAACCCTGCTCCCCCTCGACATCGAAGATCCAGGGAATATCGGCACCGGTGCGCTGCTCGATCTCCTTGTCGGAGTCCTTGAAGGGCAAACGCAGTTCTTTAGCAAGCAAACGCCCGATGGTGCTCTTTCCAGCGCCCATCGGGCCAACGAGGATTACATTCCGCACTTAGGTCATCGGTTCACGGCAATGGCTTGGTTGTTCATGATACGCGGAGTGAGGAAGATCAACAGTTCTTCTTTCTGATCCTGAACCAGGTCTCGCCGGAACAAGCGTCCCAGATATGGCAGATCGCCTAGGAACGGAACCTTATCGACGGACCTTGATTGAGTATTAGAGAACACTCCACCGATAACGATGGTCTCGCCGTCGGATACCAGCACCTTGGCATTCACCTCATTCTTGGCAATCGACGGCACGCCGCCGGTCTGTGCGGCCTGCGAAAAGTCGGGAGCGTCCTTGGTAACCTTGACCTCGATGATGATGCGATTATCGGGCGTGATCTGCGGAGTCACCTCAAGCGACAGCGCAGCCTCTTTGAAGGAGGTACTGGTCGCGCCACTGGAACTGGCCTCCTGATAAGGAACTTCGGAACCTTTCAATATCTTGGCCGTTTCCTTGTCGGAAGTGACAACCTTGGGCTGCGACACCACCTCGCCATTGCCACTCGCTTCCATGGCAGAAAGCTCGAGGTCAAGAATGGTGTTGTCGGTGATAAAGCCGATACCGAACCCCGAACTGGCCCCGGCGGCATCCAGATCCACGAAGTTCCCAAGAGACGGCAGCGGGTTTTGCACTCCCGGATTTTGACCATAGCCCGGCGCAGCCGGGCGCGCACCACCGCGCCCACCCACTACAAAATTGTTGTCGCCTACACGGGCGCCGCGCCAGTTAACGCCGAGTTGCTTCTCGTAGTCGACATTGGCCTCGACGATGCGCGCCTCGATCATTACCTGGCGCACCGGAATATCCAGCTGGGCGACGATGCGCCTCAGTTCGTCGAGTCGCTCCTGAGTCTGATAGGCAATGATGCTGTTGGTACGATCATCCACAGTAATAGAACCGCGATCATCGCTCGTACCTTCGGCGCTAGTGACCGACTGGAATAGCTGAGCCATATCGGCCGCCTTGGCGTAGTTGACCTGAATCAGCTCGCGACGCAAGGGAGCCAATTCAGCGATCTGCCGGCGGGATTCCAGCTCCTGACGCTCACGAGCGGCAATTTCGTCGGCTGGCGCAACCAAAAGCACGTTACCGACTTTGCGCTGATCGAGCCCCTTGGTCTTCAGCACCAGGTCAAGGGCCTGATCCCACGGTACATTCTGCAGACGCAAAGTAATGTTACCGCGCACCGTGTCGCTCGCCACGAGATTGAGATCGGTGAAATCCGCAATCAACTGCAGCACTGAGCGCACATCGATATCCTGAAAATTCAGCGAAAGCTTTTCGCCCGTGTAAGCGAAACGATCCGCCTTGCGCTGTTCGGCATCTTCCGGAGTCAGAGGCTTGATGCTTACGGTCAGTTTATTATCTGCCTGATATACCAAGTAATCGTACAGACCGACCGGCTCAATCAGAATGCTGGTTTGATCAGCAGAACTACTGGCGTTTACGAACTGGACAGGCGTTGCGAAATCCTTGACATCCAAACGGACACGTAGCGACTCAGGCAATTGCGTCTTGGCAAAATTCAAGCGAATCTTACCGCCCTGCTCCTGAATATCAGGATTCACGGAAGAATCCGACAATTCAATAACGACATTCCCCTCACCCTGCTCGCCACGCTGAAAGTCGAGATCACGAATGGCTCGACCAGCGACCGGAACCACCTTGGAAACGCCGGGGGCAACTTCGGCTACTTGTCGAGGTGCAACTCCTGCTTTCGCGGCATCGCCAACAACTACGAAGAGGTCGTTACCTTCGACACGAGTACTGTAGGGGGCCAAAGCGGTGAGGTTGATGATCAACCGAGTCCGATCCTTGGCCTCCACCACGGTCACGCTACGTGCGTTACCCATGCCGAGATCACGATTCTTGCTACCCAACTTATTGGCCACGCCAGGCAGATCGAGCGCGATACGGGCCGGCTGCTCAATCGTATAGCCCCGCGGCGCGACTACCGGCTCGTCGAAAGATAATTTTAGCTCTACACGGTCACCCGGCAAAGATGCCACATCCAATTGCTGCAGATTGGCCGCGAGCACTGCTGGAGATAAAAGCAGCATCGCCAGAGTACAACCAAATCGCGAAAACGAGATATTCATTGCATGCTTCCGTTGTGCAGACTGGTAATTATTTTTCATATGAACCCCGCCTTTCTATGAGCGCTCTTTGAGCGCAAGGCTTCGCGGCCGTTCCAACCAACCGCCATCACCGTCAGGAACTATTTCAACAACCTCGATCTTCGCATCGTCCACAGCCACTATTCGACCGTGATTTCGACCCAAGTAGTCGCCGACTTTGACCCGGTGTACTCCCCCCGCACCACTTACCAGTGCAAATACTCCACCGCTGTTGGACAGAGTACCAACCATCTCAAAGATCTCTATATTGAAGCCCTCGAGAAACTCCCGCACACGACTCTCATCGGGCTTGATTTCCTGAGAGCCCTTGGGTCGGCTCACGGCCTCTACCTTGACTGGAGGTTGAAACGGGCTGCGCAGCGAAGAAGCGCTGTACGCAAAAGCCTCATAAGGCTGGAACTTGGGTAACGGCTCAATAGCACCCTTCGGCCTGGCCCTCACCTCGGTCATGAATGCCTGCAGATCAGAAAAATCTCCATCAGAGCTACAGCCCTGCAGCAGAGTCAAAAACAGAGGAAGCAAAGCGAGCTTTGAAGCCTTCATTTCTCCAGCCCCTTATCGTTGTAACGATAGGTCTTCGCCAGTACCGCCATACGTAGAACAGATGAACTGTCCTGCGCCGCCGGCTTAATCTCGAAATCGTGCAGCGTCACGATGCGTGGAAGACTGGCAACGCCACTGACAAAAGTTGCGAGGTCGTGATAACTCCCCTCGACGGCGATCTGTATCGGCAGCTCAATGTAAAACTGCTGAACAACCTCAGGTAAAAGCTTGATTTCCTCAAACTCCAAGCCGCTCCCCAAGCCAGTCCGAGTGATATCCTCCAGCAACCCGGGAACTTCGGTATCGCTCGGCAACTGTCTCAGTAGTGCACCGAACGACACCTCCATCTCTGCCATTTGCTCTTTATAGGCCTCCAAGTTTGCCGCCTGAAATGCCTTGGTCGAAAATTGCTGCTTCAGCCCTTCCTCTTCAGCCTTTGTCCTGTCCAAGGTGGCCTGCAGATCGCTGATATGGAAATAGTAACCAGCCCCCAACACCAGAATAAAAAACAGCACGAAGACAACGCCTTTTACAGCCGCCGGCCATGCCCCGATGTTATTGACATCCAGATCATTCAGATCGAACTTACGCAGACTTTCAATAGATTCAGCCAGGCTCATTTCTTTTCACCCTCGACTACTTCTGCCGCAGGTTGCGTCTGCTGCACGCTCAACTGAAAGACGTTCGCTTGATCCAATGCCCCGGCCGTAGTGGCTTTCACCTGTGTCAGGTTGGGCGCCTCCAGCCACTCGGAGCCATCCAGGTTACGCATCAGATTGGAGACACGGTTATTCGATTCCGCTGCGCCGAGAATGGCGATGTTCTTGCCAGTCATCTTGACGCTGGTGAAATACACGCCATCAGGCAGGGTTCTCACCAGTTGATCGAATACACGACCGATGATCGGGCGGTTGCCCTGCAGGTCCTGAATGATCTTCATCCGTTCCAGCAGCTGCTGACGGCGGGTCTTCAGCTCGCTGATTTCCTTGATCCGCGCATCCAGAACGGCGATTTCCTTCTTGATGAAGTTGTTGCGCGCATTCTGCTGCTCGATGGCGGCGTTGAGCAGTTGATCGCCAAGGAAAACCACGCCGGCGGCCACGACGAGCACGCCCACCAGGGTCACCAGGAAACGCTGCTTGCGCTCTTCGCGCAGCTGTTCGCGCCAGGGAAGTAAGTTGATCCGTGCCATCAGTCGAAACTCCTCATCGCCAGACCACAGGCAATCATCAGTGCCGGCGCGTCACTGGCCAGTGCGCCAGCATTGACCTTGCTACTCAGCGCCATGTCGGCGAAGGGATTGGCCACGAGAGTGTGCGTGCCGATCTTCTGCTGGATCAGACGGTCGAGGTCGGGGATGGAGGCGGTACCGCCCGCCAGGAGGATGTAGTCGACATCGTTGAACTGGCCGGCGGCGAAGAAGAACTGCAGGGAACGCGACACCTGCTGGACCACGGCCTCCTTGAAGGGCTGCAGCACCTCGCTTTCGTAGTCGTCGGGCAGACCGCCCTGTTTCTTGGCCAGACCGGCCTCTTCGACCGACAGGCCGTAGCGGCGCTGCACTTCCTCGGTCAGCTGCTTGCCGCCGAACAGTTGCTCGCGGGTATAGATAGTGCGGCCATTGTGCAGCACGCTGAGGGTGGTCATGGTAGCGCCGATATCGACCACGGCCACAGTCAGCTCGTCATGGCCGCCGCCTAGCTGGGCTTCGAGCAGGCCGTAGGCGCGCTCAAGCGCGTAGGCCTCGACATCCACCACCTTGGCGGTCAGACCGGCAAGCGCCAGGGCGGCTTCGCGCACTTCGACGTTTTCCTTGCGACAGGCCGCCAGCAGCACCTCGACCCGTTCCGGGTTGCGCGCGGCAGGGCCCTGCACTTCGAAATCGATGGCGACTTCTTCGAGCGGATAGGGAATGTACTGGTCGGCCTCGATCTTCAGCTGGTTTTCCAGCTCGTCTTCGGAAAGCCCGGCCTCCATCTCGATGGTCTTGGTGATGACTGCCGAACCGGCAACCGCCACGGCGGCCGTCTTGACCCCGGTCTTGGCCTTGGCCAGCACCCGCGACAAGGCCTGACCAACCCCCTCCAGCTCGGCGATGTTCTTCTCCACCACAGCGTTTGGCGGGAGCGGCTCGACTGCGTAAGCCTCTACCTTGTAGCGGCTTCCCGAGCGACTCAATTCGAGGAGCTTGACCGAGGTCGAGCTGATATCGATCCCCAGCAGCGTATTCGCTTTCTTATTGAAGAGCCCTAGCACGACCGTTTTCCTATTGGCATCCGCGACTTACGGACTATTTATGTTTTTCCACATTAAATATCAGTCTTGACAGAAGCGCAAATGGCTACCCGGGAAAAAAAACGCTTATAATGTGATCAGCTTTTCCCTTTTAGCCTCAGCTCCTGCTTAACTCATTCTTTTACTTGGAATTCCGAACATTTTGATACGCCTGCTGAAGTTCTTCTGGTGGTCTTGCGTTGCCGTTTTTTGTGGGCTGTTGCTCAGTTTCAGCGGCGCATTTCTTTATCTTAGCCCGACCCTTCCCTCCGTCGAGTCGCTGCGCCAGGTGCAGCTGCAGATCCCCCTGCGCGTCTACAGCAGCGATGCCAAGCTGATCGCCGAGTTTGGCGAGATGCGCCGGTCGCCGATTCGTTTCGACGAAATCCCCAAGGAATTCATCAGCGCGCTGCTGGCCGCCGAGGACGATAATTTCGCCAATCATTATGGCGTCGACGTGACCAGCCTGATGCGCGCTGCCACGCAATTATTGAAAAGCGGGCAGATCCAGACTGGCGGCAGCACCATCACCATGCAGGTGGCGAAGAACTTCTTCCTCACCAGCGAGCGCAGCTTCTCGCGCAAGATCACCGAGATCCTCCTGGCCCTGCAGATCGAGCGCGAGCTGAGCAAGGACGAGATCCTCGAGCTCTACGTCAACAAGATCTACCTGGGCAATCGCGCCTACGGCATCGAGGCGGCGGCGCACGTCTACTACGGCAAGTCGATGCGCGAGCTGAACCTGGCGCAGATGGCCATGATCGCCGGCCTGCCCAAGGCGCCGTCGCGCTACAACCCACTGGTCAATCCGACCCGCGCCAAGGAGCGTCGCGACTGGATTCTCGGTCGCCTCTACCGCCTCGGTCGTATCGACCAGGCCACTTACGAGACCGCCCTGGCCGAAGAGGTCGATGCCCGTTACCACGTCCCCGCCCCCGAACTCAGCGCCCCCTACATCGCCGAGATGGCCCGCGCGGAGATGGTTGGCCGCTACGGCAGCGAGGCCTACACCGAGGGTTTCAACGTCACCACCACGGTGCCCAGCCAGCTGCAGGAAGTGGCCAACAGCGCGCTGCGCGAAGGCCTGATCGACTACGACCAGCGCCACGGCTATCGCGGCCCGGAAAGCCGCCTGCCGGGCATGACCCGCGAGACCTGGCTCGCCGAGCTGGGCAAGTTCCGCAGCATCGGCGGCCTGGAGCCGGCCGTGGTGACCCAGGTGGAGAAGAGCGGCATCCTGGTGCTGACCCGCGGCGGCGAGGAGCAGGCGGTGTCCTGGGACAGCATGAAATGGGCGCGCCCCTTCCTCAGCACCAACAGCCTCGGCCCGCGCCCGCAGCAGCCGGCGGACGTCGCCCAGGTCGGTGACATCGTGCGCGTGCAGCGCCAGGCTGACGGCAGCCTGCGCTTCCTGCAGATTCCGGCGGCGCAGAGCGCGCTGGTGTCGCTCGACCCCTACAGCGGCGCCATCCAGGCCCTGGTCGGCGGCTTCTCCTTCGACCAGAGCAACTACAACCGCGCCGTGCAGGCCAAGCGTCAGCCCGGCTCCAGCTTCAAGCCCTTCATCTACAGCGCGGCGCTGGACAGCGGCTACACCGCCGCCACCCTGGTCAACGACGCGCCGATCATCCTCTCCGACGACTACCTGTCGCAGAAATGGCGGCCGAAGAACGACAACAACACCTTCCTCGGCCCGATCCGCCTGCGCGAGGCGCTGTACAAGTCACGCAACCTGGTTTCCATCCGTCTGCTGCAGGACATGGGCATCGACCGCAGCCTGCGCTACATCGAGCGCTTCGGCTTCGAGCCGCAGGACCTGCCGCGCAACCTGTCGCTGGCGCTCGGCACCGCCAGCCTGACCCCGCTGGAAATCGCCGAAGGCTGGGCCACCTTCGCCAACGGCGGCTACAAGGTCGAGCCCTACCTGATCGAGCGCATCGACGACCGCAACGGCAAACCGCTGTTCCACGCCAATCCGGCGCGAGTGCCGAGCAGCGCACCGGCCACGGACAGCGCCACGCTCGCAGTCAACGCCATCGGCGAGTTACCCCTGGAGGAACCCAAGGTCGCCGAGCAGATCATCGATGAACGCACCGCCTACATCATGACCAGCATGCTGCAGGACGTGATCAAGCGCGGTACCGGCCGCCGCGCCCTGGCCCTGGGGCGCGACGACCTGGCGGGCAAGACCGGCACCACCAACGAATCCAAGGACAGCTGGTTCTCCGGCTACAACGCCGACTACGTGACCACCGTCTGGGCCGGTTTCGACCAGCCGGAAAGCCTCGGCCGCCACGAATACGGCGGCACCGTGGCGTTGCCGATCTGGATGAGCTACATGGGCGCCGTGCTCAAGGATCGCCCCAGCCACCGGCCCAAGGAGCCCAAGGGCCTGCTCACCCTGCGCGTCGACCCGCTCAGCGGCCGCGCCGCGGCGCCCGGTACGCCGGATGCCTACTTCGAGCTGTTCAAGAGCGAGGATTCGCCGCCGCCGATGAGCGAGTTCGAGCCCGGCATGGGCGTTCCCGGCAGCCCGCTGCCGGCCGACGAAATGGCGCCGATCGATCTGTTCTAGAACGGCCCCAGGCTAGACCGACGAAGCCTGATCCGACGAACACTCCCGGATCACACCTTCGGCCAAGGCGAGGCCTTTCTGCAGGCAATAAAAAACCCGCCGAAGCGGGTTTTTTATTGCCTGGCCTTAGCCGTTGAACACTTCGTCCACCGAGTTCAGCGGATAGTGCTTCGGGTAGGGCAGCGTGGCCACGCCGGACTCGATGGCGGCCTTGGCCACGGCATCGCAGACCACGGTGATCAGGCGGCGGTCCATCGGCTTGGGAATGATGTACTCGCGGCCGAACTCCAGCTTGATACCGCCATAGGCGTCGCACACATCCTGCGGCACCGGCAGCTTGGCCAGGTCACGCAGGGCCAGGGCGGCGGCGATCTTCATTTCCTCGTTGATGCGGGTGGCGCGTACGTCCAGGGCACCGCGGAAGATGAAGGGGAAGCCCAGCACGTTGTTGACCTGGTTCGGGTAGTCGGAACGACCGGTGGCCATGATCACGTCGTTGCGGGTCTCGTGCGCCAGCTCCGGCTTGATTTCCGGATCCGGGTTGGAGCAGGCGAAGACGATCGGGTTGGCCGCCATGCGCTTGAGGTCTTCCGGGCTCAGCAGGTTGGCGCCGGACAGGCCGACGAACACGTCGGCGCCATCGAGGGCATCGGCCAGGGTGCGCTTGTCGGTCTCGGTGGCGAACACCGCCTTGTACTGGTTGAGGTCGTCGCGACCGGCGTGGATCACGCCCTTGCGGTCGAGCATATAGATGTTCTCGACCTTGGCGCCCATGCTCACCAGCAGCTTCATGCAGGAGATGGCGGCGGCGCCGGCGCCGAGGCAGACGATCTTCGCCTGCTCCAGGGTCTTGCCGGCGATTTCCAGGGCGTTGAGCATGCCGGCGGCGGTGACGATGGCGGTGCCGTGCTGGTCGTCGTGGAACACCGGAATGTCGCACTGTTCGATCAGCGCGCGCTCGATCTCGAAGCACTCGGGGGCCTTGATATCTTCCAAGTTGATGCCGCCGAAGGTGATGGAGATGCGTTTCACGGTGTCGATGAAGGCCTGCGGGCTCTCGGAGTCGACTTCGATGTCGAACACGTCGATGCCGGCGAAACGCTTGAACAGCACGCCTTTGCCTTCCATCACCGGCTTGGAGGCCAGCGGGCCGAGGTTACCCAGACCGAGGATCGCGGTGCCGTCGGAAATCACTGCCACCAGGTTGCCTTTACCGGTGTAGCGGTAGGCCAGCTCGGCGTCGCGGGCGATTTCGCGGACCGGCTCGGCGACACCCGGGCTGTAGGCCAGCGACAGGTCGCGGGCGGTGGCGGTGGCTTTGGTCAACTCGACGCTCAGCTTACCCGGGCGGGGTTGAGCGTGATACTCGAGAGCGGCAGTTTTGAGATCTGACATAGTGGCATTTCCGCTTTTGTTGGCTGTTGAACGGGCAGGCGGCCGAGGATACGCAAGTTGTATACAGCTGCACAAGACCGTTCGGTCGCTATTGAATCGCCCGGCTAGCGCAGGGTTTTCAGCCAGTCGCCGGGACGCGGCTCACCGCCGGGATAGAGCCCGTTGAGCAGGCGCAGCTGGGCTTCGCCGTCACCCGGCAGCGGGCTGTCCTTGGCCAGCGCCGCCAGGCTCTGCCCGGCCTTGGCGCGGGCCAGGCGCAGGCGCACCGGCTCGGCCAGCTTGCGCTCCTCGGCCTTGAGCGGGCGGTAGCTGCGGATCACCTCGAGGAAGTGCTGGTCCTGGCTTTCCAGGGAGGCGCGACCCTTCACCACACCGATGAACAGATAGGCCCGCTCGCCGCGGTAGATCGCCGCCACGCGCCGCGCCGGCTGCCCCGGCAGCACCGCGGTGTAGCCCTGCAGCGCGCCCAGGCGCAGCTCTTCGCCGGCGGCCAGGCGCTGATTGCCGACCCGCTGGCGAAGAAATTCCGCCGGCGTCAGGCGCGTGTCCGCCGCCTCCAGGGTCATGGCGACGAAGGCCTGCTGATCGGCGCTGTGGCCGATCAGCACGTCCGGGCGATTGACCAGCTGCCAGCCGGCCGGATAGCTCAGGGTGAAATCCAGTTCGCCGTGATAGAAGTGCCGCCCGCGACGAATGCCGCTGGCGGCCGAGTCGCCGAACACCAGGCCGTCGAGCATCTGCAGGAAGGTCTCGCGCCCCACTTCCTGAGACTCGCCGACCAGGGCGCGGGCCGGGCCGACCACCTGCTGCAGGCGTCGCTCGTTGTCCGGGTGGGTGTCGAACAGGCCGTGATAACCGCCGGCCGCCACCGCTTCGCCGCGCTTGGCGGCCTGGGCACGGGCGAAGTCCTCCTGGTTCTTCAGCACCTTGACCACCTCGATCATCGCCTGCGGGTCGTAACCGCTGCGCGCCAGGTACTGGGCGCCGAGGCCGTCGGCCTCCAGCTCCATGTCGCGGCCGTAGCCACGCACGAAGGCGTTGCCCATCACGCCGGTCAGGTCGCCCACCGCGCCGATGCCGGTGCCGATGGCCGCGGCCTGGCCGAGCAGCCCCCAGGCGGTGGACTGGCTCTGCTGGCGCACGCTGTGCCGCGCGGTGACATGGCCGACCTCGTGACCGAGCACCGCGGCCAGCTCGGCCTCGGAATTGAGGTAGGCGAGCAAGCCGCGGTGGATGTAGATGTAGCCGCCGGGCAGGGCGAAGGCGTTGATGTCGGGGCTGTCGACCAGGGTGAAGACATAGTTGAGCTGGCTGCGATGACTGTTGCGCGCCACCCGCTCGCCGACCCGCTGGATATAGGCCTGCAGCCTGGCGTCGTCGTAACGCGGGTACTGCTTGAGGATTTCCTGGTTGTAGCGCGCGCCGAGATCCAGTTCCTGGCGCTCGCTCATCATCACGAAGTCGTTGCGCCCGGTGGCCGGGTTGACCGCGCAACCGGCCAGCCAGGCACAGGCCAGACAGACAAGCACGGTTCGCATCATGGCAACACCTCCAGCATCGCCGGGTGGGTCAGTGGCAGCATCCACCGCGCCTGGGCGGATTTCAAGCCGCCGCGGGACTGGCGGTCGATCACCCAGCCGCGCGCCTCCACCCGCGCGCCCTCGAGGCGCTGCAGCGCGCGCACATCGAACTGCTCAAGCAGCGCCGGCGCCACCCGCAGCACCCGCCCGCCGTCCAGTTCCAGCCACAGGCCGCCACGATTGCGTTGCACCTGGCTCACGCGCCCGCCGAGCAGGGCGAAGCCGCCGCTGCGCAACTGACCAGCTGCCTGCACCTGCTCCTTGCGCCACAGCCCCAGGCGCTGCTGGCGCGCCTGACGCTCGGCCGCCTGCTGGCAGCTCACCAAGGCGACGTTGGGCGCCACCGCGACCATGAAACCGAGCCCCTCGGCCAGCAGCTGCGCCTCCAGATTGCGCCCTTGGCGGTCATAGAGATGGGCCAGGGTGCGGCCGTAGCGATCCTTGCCCTCGCGCCCTGGGCGCAGGCCGACACGGCCGTCGTTGGCCGCCACCAGCGCCTGCAGACGGCGCTGGGCCTGCACCGCGAAGGGTTCGTCGCCACGCCCCTGGCGCCCCAGCTCCGGCGCGTTGAGACCGATCAGGCGCACGCTGCGACCATCGACCAGGCGCAGGGTATCGCCGTCCACCACCTGCTTGACCGCCAGCTGCGGCAGATCCGCCTGCAGCGGGCAGAAGGCCTGGGCGAGCCCTGCCCAGGCGACAGAAACGAAAAAGGCGCCCACCAGGGACGCCTTTTTCAGCTTCACGGACAAGACCATGGGCCGTTCCGCAATCGCGCGGTCGCTTACTTGGTAGCGCCGAACACGCCGAAGCGCTGCTTGAAGCGATCGATACGGCCGCCGGTGTCCAGCACTTTCTGCTTACCGGTGTAGAACGGGTGGCACTCGGAGCAAACGTCGAGGCTCAGGTTCTTGCCCAGGGTGGAGCGGGTCTTGATCACGTTGCCGCAGGAGCAGGTGGCGTCGATCTCGACGTAATTCGGGTGGATATCGGCTTTCATGGGGGTTTCCTCGGGGTGTTTGTGCCGCCACCCGACCCAACGTCAGGCACCGCACAGAAATAGGCCGCGGATCATACCAGAGCCGCCAGTCGATGCAAGCCGCGCGGGGTGCCGGCCGTCGCGTGCTAAGATCGCCGGCCTGTCCATGGAGGCTCGTGTGCCCGACCTGATCCTGCGCCTCGCCCTGCCCTCGCCGCTGCGCCGCCTGTTCGACTACCGCGCCCCCGCCGGCGTGCCGCGCAGCGCGCTGCAGCCCGGCGTGCGCCTGCGCGTGCCGTTCGGCCGGCGCGAGATGATCGGCATTCTGGTGGAGGTCGACAGCCAGAGCGAAGTGCCGGCGGACAAGCTCAAGCCCGCCCTGCAACTGCTCGACGCCCGCCCGCCGCTGCCGGCGGCGCTGTTCAAGCTGTGCCTGTGGACCGCGCAGTACTACCAGCACAGCCTCGGCGACACCCTGAGCTGGGCGCTGCCGGTGCTGCTGCGTCAGGGCGAGCCGGCGGAGACGCGCCAGGAGCGCTACTGGCTGGCCAACAGCGGCGCCAGCGTCGAGGATCCGCGCCTGGCCCGCGCGCCGCGCCAGCGCGAGGCGCTCAAGGCGCTGGCGCAGCATCCGCACGGCGTCGCCCACGGCCTGCTCAGCCAGCTGCAGCTCAACCGCGACAGCCTGCAGCTGCTGCATGAAAAAGGCCTGGTGCGGGTCGAGGTGCGCCGCACCCAGCCGCACGCCAAGCCGGCGCACTGGCTGGCGCAGCCGGAGCTGCCGCTGAATGCCGAGCAGCGCGCGGCGGTGAATGCCGTGGCCTCCGGCTGGGGCCAGTTCAATGCCTTCCTGCTGGCCGGCATCACCGGCAGCGGCAAGACCGAGGTCTACCTGCAGCTGATCCGCCAGTGCCTGGAGGCCGGCAAGCAGGCGCTGGTGCTGATTCCCGAGATCAACCTGGGGCCGCAGACCCTGGACCGCTTCGCCCGCCGTTTCAACGCACGCATCGCCCTGCTGCACTCGGCGGTGAGCGACCGCGAGCGCCTCGACGCCTGGCTGGCGGCGCGCGACGGCGAGGCCGACATCGTCATCGGCACCCGCTCGGCGCTGTTCACCCCGCTGCACAACCCGGGGCTGATCATCGTCGACGAGGAGCACGACGCCTCCTATAAACAGCAGGAAGGCCTGCGCTACCACGCCCGCGACCTGGCCCTGGTGCGCGCGCGCCAGGAGAACGTCCCCATAGTGCTGGGCTCGGCCACCCCGTCGCTGGAGAGCCTGCACAACGCCCACAGCGGCCGCTACGCCCTGCTCAGGCTGACCCAGCGCGCCGGCGGCGCCATCGCCCCGCGCTTTTTGCGCCTGGACGTGAAGAGCCGGCCGCTGGATTCCGGCATCAGCGGGCCGATGCAGCAGGCCATCGGCCAGACCCTGGCCGCCGGCCAGCAGGTGCTGGTGTTCCTCAACCGCCGCGGCTTCGCCCCGACCCTGCTCTGCCACGACTGCGGCTGGCTGTCGGAATGCCCGCGCTGCGACGCGCGGATGACCGTACACCAGCGCCACGGCGAGCTGCGCTGCCACCACTGCGGCCACGTCGAGCGCCGGCCGAGCAACTGCCCCAAGTGCCAGCACGTCGACCTGCGCCCGGTGGGCGCCGGCACCGAGCGTGCCGAGGAACGCCTGGCGCTGCTGTTTCCGGACTACCCGGTGCTGCGCATCGACCGCGACAGCACCGCGCGCAAGGACGCCATGACCAAGCTGCTGGCCACCATCAACAAGGGCGAGCCGTGCATCCTGATCGGTACCCAGATGCTCGCCAAGGGTCACCATTTCCCGCGGGTGACCCTGGTGTCGATCCTCGATGCCGACGGCGGCCTGTTCTCCGCCGATTTCCGCGCCAGCGAGCGCATGGCGCAGATGATCGTCCAGGTCGCCGGCCGCGCCGGACGTGCCGAGGAGCCGGGCAAGGTGATCATCCAGAGCCACCTGGCTGACCACCCGCTACTGGTGCAGCTGACCGAGCAGGGCTACTTCGCCTTCGCCGAACAGGCCCTGGCCGAGCGCCGCGGCGCCGGCCTGCCGCCCTTCTGCCACCTGGCGCTGCTGCGCGCCGAGGCGCACAAACCGGGGCAGGCCGAGGGTTTTCTCGACGAAGCCTGCAGCGAAGCCGAGCTGCTGCTGAACGAACTGGGCCTTTCCGGCATCGAACTGCTCGGCCCGGTGCCGGCACCGATGGAACGCCGCGCCGGCCGCTACCGCGCCCAGCTGCTGCTGCAGGGCAACGCCCGCGCCCCCTTGCACCGCCTGCTCACGCCCTGGCTGCAGGCGCTGGAGCAGATGCCCGGCGGCCGCGCGGTGCGCTGGTCGCTGGACGTCGACCCGATCGATCTGTTTTGAACGCACCAGCGATTCGCCCAGCCGTGGGGGCGCCGTGCGCTCCAGTTTCTCGATTCGCGACCAGACAACCCTTGGTGCCTACAAGTTATGGCCTGCCGCTTGCGGCTGCTTTTATAATGCGCAGTTTTCGACCAATGCCCCCGGGCGACCCGAGCCGACCATGAAAGACAGCATTCGCCACCTGATCCAGCAAGCCCTCGACCGCCTCACTGCCGACGGCGTGCTGCCCGAAGGCCTGAGCCCGGCCATCCAGGTGGAGAACACCAAGGACAAGAGCCACGGCGACTTCGCCAGCAATATCGCCATGATGCTGGCCAAGCCCGCCGGCATGAAGCCGCGCGAGCTGGCCGAGAAGCTGATCGCAGCCCTGCCGGCCGACGCCGGCGTCGCCAAGGTGGAAATCGCCGGCCCGGGTTTTCTCAACTTCTTCCAGAACAGCGACGCCCTGGCCCAGCGCCTGGAGGCGGCACTGACCGATGAGCGTCTCGGCGTGCGCAAGAACGGCCCGGCGCAGCGCGTGGTGGTCGACCTGTCGGCGCCCAACCTGGCCAAGGAGATGCACGTCGGCCACCTGCGCTCGACCATCATCGGCGACGGCGTGGCGCGGGTGCTGGAGTTTCTCGGCGACACCGTGATCCGCCAGAACCACGTCGGCGACTGGGGCACCCAGTTCGGCATGCTGCTGGCCTACATGCAGGAAAACCCGGCCGCCGCCGAAAGCGAGCTGGCCGACCTGGAAGGCTTCTACCGCGCGGCGAAGAAGCGCTTCGACGAATCCCCCGAGTTCGCCGACCGCGCCCGCCAGCTGGTGGTCCAGCTGCAGGCCGGCGACGCCGAATGCCTGCGCCTGTGGCACCGCTTCAACGACATCTCCCTGAGCCACTGCCAGGCCATCTACGACCGCCTCGGCGTCAAGCTCTCCATGGCCGACGTCAAGGGCGAGAGCGCCTACAACGACGACCTGCCGCAGGTGGTCGCCGATCTGGCGGCCAAGGGCCTGCTGACCGAGGACAACGGCGCCCAGTGCGTGTTCATGGACGAGTTCAAGAACGCCGAGGGCAACCCGCTGCCGCTGATCGTGCAGAAGGCCGGCGGCGGCTACCTCTACGCCACCACCGACCTGGCCGCCACCCGCTACCGCGCAGGCGTGCTCAAGGCCGACCGCGTGCTGTACTTCGTCGACCAGCGCCAGGCCCTGCACTTCCAGATGGTCTTCGCCTGCGCGCGCCTGGCCGGTTTCGTGCCGCCCAGCATGGAGCTGGAGCACATGGGCTTCGGCACCATGAACGGTCCGGACGGCCGCCCGTTCAAGACCCGCGACGGCGGCACGGTGAAGCTGGTGGAGCTGCTCGACGAGGCCGAGCAGCGCGCCTATGAGCTGGTCAAGAGCAAGAACCCGGAACTGGCCGAAGACGAGCTGCGCCGCATCGCCCGCGTGGTCGGCATCGCCTCGGTGAAGTACGCCGACCTGTCCAAACACCGCACCAGCGACTACAGCTTCAACTTCGAGCTGATGCTGAGCTTCGAGGGCAACACTGCGCCCTACCTGCTGTATGCCTATACCCGCGTGGCCGGCGTGTTCCGCAAGCTGGGCAAGGGCATCGAGGAGATCGGCGGGCAGATCACCCTGGTCGCCGAGCAGGAACAGGCGCTCGGTGCCAAGCTGGCGCAGTTCGGCGAGCTGCTCGCCAGCGTCGCCGACAAGGGCACGCCGCACATGCTGTGCAGCTACCTGTACGACCTGGCCGGGCTGTTCTCCAGCTTCTACGAGAACTGCCCGATCCTCACCGCCGAGGACCAAGCCACCCAGCACAGCCGCCTGCGCCTGACCGCCCTGACCGGCCGCACGCTCAAGCAGGGCCTGGAGCTGCTCGGCCTGGAAACCCTGGAGCGCATGTAAATGGCCGCGCGCAAGAAACCCGCCCCCAAGCGCGGCGCCAGCCGCTACCAGGCGCCGGCGAAGAAGCCGGTGCCGGGCTGGATCTGGCTGGCCTGCGGCCTGCTGGTCGGCGGTTTCTTCATGTTCCTGTTCAGCCTCGAGCCGGGTCGCGACGAGATCCAGCGCGACAAGGGCGAGCCGCCGCGCACCGCCAAACCGGCCCCCAAGCCGGCGCCGAGCGAACCGAGCAAGCCCAAGTACGACTTCTACACCCTGCTGCCGGAGTCCGAGGTGATCCTGCCGCAGGCGCTGGAAGAGACCCCGCCGCCGGCCCCGGCGCAGAAACCGGTGACCCCGGAGGAAGCGGCGAAGATCGACGCCGCCCGCGCCGAGGCCGCGCTCAACGGCCAGGTGCCGCCGCCCCCGCCGCCGGTGATCGCCGCCGCGCCGCTGACCACCCAGTTCTTCCTCCAGGCCGGCTCGTTCCGCCGCCGCGACGATGCCGACAGCCTGCGCGCGCAGATCATCCTGCTCGGTCAGAACGTGCGGGTGGAAACCGGCAAGGTGCGCGAGGAAACCTGGCACCGCGTGCTGGTCGGCCCCTTCGCCAACCGCGAACAGCTGGCCGGCGCGCAGAAGACCCTGGCCGCCAGCGGCTTCGGCAATCTGCTGTTACAGCAGCGCCAGGTCCGTTGATCCGCCTTTTGTCCGCCGTCGGTTGAAAAGCCGCGGCGGCCCCCCCATCTGAGTCTGCATCCGGGCAATTCGCCCCGCTGCGTGGAGACTCTCCCCTTGACCACCATCGTTTCAGTGCGCCGCCACGGCAAGGTCGTGATGGCCGGCGACGGCCAGGTATCCCTCGGCAACACCGTGATGAAGGGCAATGCCAAGAAGGTCCGCCGCCTGTACCACGGCCAGGTGCTGGCCGGTTTCGCCGGCGCCACCGCCGACGCCTTCACCCTGTTCGAGCGCTTCGAGGGCCAGCTGGAAAAACACCAGGGCCACCTGGTGCGCGCCGCCGTCGAGCTGGCCAAGGACTGGCGCACCGACCGCAGCCTGAGCCGCCTGGAAGCCATGCTGGCGGTGGCCAACAAGGACGCCTCCTTGATCATCACCGGCAACGGCGACGTGGTCGAACCCGAGGAAGGCCTGATCGCCATGGGTTCTGGCGGCGCCTTCGCCCAGGCCGCGGCACGCGCCCTGCTGATGAAGACCGAGCTGAGCGCCCGCGAGGTGGCCGAGACTGCGCTGGGCATCGCCGGCGACATCTGCGTGTTCACCAACCACCACCAGACCCTCGAGGAACTGGACGCCGCCGAATAGCGTCCGGTTGTTCATCCCGATTCGATAGCGAGCCCGATTCCATGTCCATGACGCCCCGCGAGATCGTCCACGAACTCAACCGCCACATCATCGGCCAGGACGACGCCAAGCGCGCCGTGGCCATCGCCCTGCGCAACCGCTGGCGGCGCATGCAGCTGCCGGCCGAGCTGCGCCAGGAAGTGACGCCGAAGAACATCCTGATGATCGGCCCCACCGGCGTCGGCAAGACCGAGATCGCCCGGCGCCTGGCCAAGCTGGCCAATGCGCCCTTCCTCAAGGTGGAAGCGACCAAGTTCACCGAGGTCGGCTACGTCGGCCGCGACGTCGAGTCGATCATCCGCGACCTGGCCGACGCCGCGGTGAAAATGCTGCGCGAGCAGGAGATCACCAAGGTCCGCCACCGCGCCGAGGACGCCGCCGAGGAACGCATCCTCGACGCCCTGCTGCCGCCGGCGCGCCAGGGTTTCGGCGACGAACCGGTGCGCAGCGAGGATTCCAACACCCGCCAGCTGTTCCGCAAGCGCCTGCGCGAAGGCCAGCTGGACGACAAGGAAATCGACATCGAGGTGGCCGAGTCGCCCATGGGCGTGGAGATCATGACCCCGCCGGGCATGGAGGAAATGACCAACCAGCTACAGAACCTGTTCGCCGGCCTCGGCAAGGGCAAGAAGAAGAGCCGCAAGCTCAAGGTCGCCGATGCGCTGAAGCTGGTGCGCGACGAGGAAGCCGCGCGCCTGGTCAACGAGGAGGAACTCAAGGCCCGCGCCCTGGAGGCGGTGGAGCAGCATGGCATCGTCTTCATCGACGAGATCGACAAGGTGGCCAAGCGCGGCAACACCGGCGGCGCCGACGTCTCCCGCGAGGGCGTGCAGCGCGACCTGCTGCCGCTGATCGAGGGCTGCACGGTCAACACCAAGCTGGGCATGGTCAAGACCGACCATATCCTGTTCATCGCCTCGGGCGCCTTCCACCTGGCCAAGCCCAGCGATCTGGTGCCCGAGCTGCAGGGTCGTCTGCCGATCCGCGTCGAGCTCAAGGCGCTCAGCCCGCAGGACTTCCAGCGCATCCTCTGCGAGCCGCACGCCTCGCTGACCGAACAGTACGCCGCGCTGCTGAAGACCGAGGGTCTGGACATCGAGTTCGCCGAAGACGGCATCCAGCGCCTGGCGGAGATCGCCTGGCAGGTCAACGAGAAGACCGAGAACATCGGCGCGCGGCGCCTGCACACCCTGCTCGAACGCCTGCTCGAGGAAGTCTCCTTCAGCGCCGGCGACCTGGCCGCGCAGCACAGCGCTACGCCGATCCGTATCGACGCGGCCTACGTCAACGGCCACCTCGGCGAGCTGGCGCAGGACGAAGACCTGTCGCGCTATATTCTGTAAGCCCCGTAGCCCGGATGAAATCCGGGGCCCCTGAAAGCCCCCCGGATCACATCCGGGCTACCGACAACGGAAATCCAGCATGCCCATCCCCAGCGCGATCAAACTGCACAAGGCCTCCAGGACCCTGGAGCTGCGCTACGGCGAGCAGAGCTATTCGCTCAGCGCCGAGTTCCTCCGCGTGCACTCGCCCTCGGCCGAGGTGCAGGGCCATGGCAAACCCATCCTGCAGACCGGCAAGCTCAATGTCGGGCTCGAACGCATCGAGCCGGCCGGCAACTATGCACTGAAACTGTGCTTCGACGACGGCCACGACAGCGGCCTGTTCACCTGGGACTACCTGTTCGAACTGGCTACCCGCCAGGAGCAGCTGTGGGCCGACTACCTGGCGCAGCTCAGCGCCGCCGGCAAATCCCGCGACCCCGACGAATCGGTCGTCCGCCTGATGCTCTGAGCCTTCGGGCAAAGCCTCGCCGCAGAGCGTGCGGCCCTGCGCCCGCGACTCAGGTTCGGCGGAGTTAGGGCGCGTTTTCTAATCTATCGCGGCATACTCCCGCGCCATTGACCGGCTTGCTTAACTTCACAAACTCGGGTAACCAAGGAACTGGCAGGTTCCCTGCATTTGGCTGCGCCAGGTGCAACGAAAGATGCGGACTCGATCCGCCCCCGGTAACCCGAGCAGTACCAGGCCCTGTGTCGCCGCGCGCGCCAACACGCCGGTATTCGTCTCAGGACAATGGAGCGTCGTAGATGAGTGACAAGAACAACGAAGACCTGAAACGCCAGGCCTCGGAAAACACCCTGGGACTCAACCCGGTGGTCGGCATTCGCGGCAAGGACCTCCTGACCTCTGCCCGCATGGTGCTGGCCCAAGCGCTCAAGCAACCCTTCCACAGCGCCAAGCACGTCGCCCACTTCGGCCTAGAGCTGAAGAACGTCATGCTCGGCCAGTCCGAGCTCAAGCCCGAGGACGGCGACCGCCGCTTCGCCGACCCGGCCTGGAGCCAGAACCCGCTGTACCGCCGCTACCTGCAGACCTACCTGGCCTGGCGCAAGGAACTGCACGACTGGATCGAGCACAGCTCGCTGTCCGAGCAGGACGCCAGCCGCGGCCACTTCGTGATCAACCTGATGACCGAGGCCATGGCACCGTCCAACAGCATGGCCAACCCGGCTGCGCTCAAACGCTTCTTCGAGACCGGCGGCAAGAGCCTGCTCGACGGCATGTCGCACCTGGCCAAGGACATGGTCAACAACGGCGGCATGCCCAGCCAGGTCAACATGGACGCCTTCGAGGTCGGCAAGAACCTGGCCACCACCGAGGGTGCCGTGGTGTTTCGCAACGACGTGCTGGAACTGATCCAGTACAAGCCGATCACCGAGAGCGTGCACGAGCGCCCGCTGCTGGTGGTGCCGCCGCAGATCAACAAGTTCTACGTGTTCGACCTGTCGCCGGACAAGAGCCTGGCGCGCTTCCTGTTGCGCAGCCAGGTGCAGACCTTCGTGGTCAGCTGGCGCAACCCGACCAAGGCGCAGCGCGAGTGGGGCCTGTCCACTTATATCCAGGCGCTCAAGGAAGCCATCGAGGTCATCTGCACCATCACCGGCAGCAAGGACGTCAACATGCTCGGCGCCTGCTCCGGCGGCCTGACCACCGCCTCCCTGCTCGGCCACTACGCCGCCCTCGGCGAGCAAAAGGTGCATGCCCTGACCCTGCTGGTCAGTGTGCTCGACACCCAGCTCGACACCCAGGTGGCGCTGTTCGCCGACGAGAAGACCCTGGAGGCGGCCAAGCGCCGCTCCTACCAGGCCGGCGTGCTGGAAGGCAGCGACATGGCCAAGGTGTTCGCCTGGATGCGCCCCAACGACCTGATCTGGAACTACTGGGTCAACAACTACCTGCTCGGCAACGAGCCGCCGGTGTTCGACATCCTCTACTGGAACAACGACACCACGCGCCTGCCCGCCGCCCTGCACGGCGAATTCATCGACATGTTCCAGACCAACCCGCTGACCCGTGCGGGCGCGCTGGAGGTCTGCGGTACGCCGATCGACCTCAAGCAGGTCACCTGCGACTTCTTCTGCGTCGCCGGCACCACCGACCACATCACCCCCTGGGATTCCTGCTACAAGTCGGCCCACCTGTTCGGCGGCAAGTGCGAGTTCGTGCTGTCCAACAGCGGCCATATCCAGAGCATCCTCAACCCGCCGGGTAACCCCAAGGCGCGCTACATGACCAACAGCGAGATGCCGGCCGACCCCAAGGCCTGGCAGGAAGGCTCGACCAAGCACGCCGACTCCTGGTGGCTGCACTGGCAGAGCTGGCTGGCCGAGCGCTCGGGCAAGACCAAGAACGCGCCCACCGCGCTGGGCAACAAGAAACATCCGGCCGGCGAAGCCGCCCCGGGCACCTATGTGCACGAACGCTGATTCGGCGCAGTTTGCGCCACACTGCCTGCGGCACTGGGAGGTGCCGCTCGCCGCGACGCCGGCGAACCAGGCTCGCCCTGGTGAATCTGGGAGTGGCCGGGACGGTCGCCCCCAGCGTTTCAACTGATAGGGCCCGCGCGCATGCCGTCACCTTTCGTATTTCGCACCATCGACCTCGATGGTCAGACCATCCGCACCGCGGTGCGCCCCGGTAACGGCCAGCTGGTGCCGCTGCTGATCTTCAACGGCATCGGCGCCAACCTGGAGCTGGTGATGCCCTTCGTCCAGGCCCTCGACCCGGACCTGGAGGTGATCGCCTTCGACGTGCCCGGCGTCGGCGGCTCGTCGACCCCGGCCACGCCCTACCGCTTCCCCGGCCTGGCCAGGCTGGCGGCGCGCATGCTCGACTACCTCGACTATGGCCAGGTCAACGCCATCGGCGTGTCCTGGGGCGGCGCCCTGGCGCAGCAATTCGCCCACGACTACCCGGAGCGCTGCAAGAAGCTGATCCTCGCCGCCACCTCGGCCGGCGCGGTGATGGTGCCGGGCAAGCCCAAGGTGCTCTGGCGCATGGCCAGCCCGCGGCGCTACGTGCAGCCGTCCTACGGCGTGCGCATCGCCCCGGACATCTACGGCGGCGCCTTCCGCCGCGATCCCAAACTGGCCATGGCGCACGCCAGCAAGGTGCGCTCCGGCGGCAAGATGGGCTACTACTGGCAGCTGTTCGCCGGCCTCGGCTGGACCAGCATCCACTGGCTGCACAAGATCCGTCAGCCGACCCTGGTGATGGCCGGCGACGACGACCCGCTGATCCCGCTGATCAACATGCGTCTGCTGGCCTGGCGCATCCCCAACGCCGAACTGCACGTGATCGACGATGGCCACCTGTTCCTGGTGACCCGCGCCGAAGCGGTGGCGCCGATCATCATGAAGTTTCTCGAGGAAGAACGGCAGCGCGCGGTGATGCACCCGCAGCCCGCCCCGGCACGCCAGCATTGAGCGCACAACTGTAGTGCAAGGCTGTCAGATTGCTCGACAAGGAGGCCGCCGAGGCGCCTCCGCCTGATGCGCGCGGCTGTCTGGAATGCCCTTCCGGCGCGCTTGGTACAAGGCTTGCTGCGCAGCCTCGTACCTTGAAAGTCTCTACAAGGATTGACGACGGAGTGTTGCCCCATGCGAGACAAGCCCAATAGCGGCGCCCTGCCAACGCCTGCCACTTTCATGAACGCCCAGAGCGCCGTGGTCGGCGTGCGCGGCCGCGACCTGCTCTCCACCGTGCGCCTGCTCGCCGTGCAGGGGCTCAAGCATCCAGTGCGCAGCAGCCGCCACCTGCTCGCCTTCGGCGGCCAGCTCGGCCGCGTGCTGCTCGGCGATACGCTGCACAAGACCAACCCGCAGGACGCGCGCTTCGCCGACCCCACCTGGCAGCTCAACCCCTTCTACCGGCGCAGCCTGCAGGCCTACCTGGCCTGGCAGAAGCAGCTGGGCGCCTGGATCGACGACAGCGAGCTGTCGGTCGACGACCGCGCCCGCGCGCGCTTTCTCGCGGCGATCCTCAGCGACGCCCTGGCGCCGTCCAACAGCCTGCTCAACCCGCTGGCGCTCAAGGAGCTGTTCAACAGCGGCGGCAGCAGCCTGTTCAAGGGCATGCGCCATCTGCTCGACGACCTGCTGCACAACGACGGCCTGCCCAGCCAGGTCAGCAAGCACGCCTTCGAGGTGGGCCGCAACCTGGCCTGCACCCCCGGCTCGGTGGTGTTTCGCAACGAGCTGCTGGAGCTGATCCAGTACCGGCCGATGAGCGAGAAACAGTACGCCAAGCCGCTGCTGATCGTGCCGCCGCAGATCAACAAGTACTACATCTTCGATCTGTCCACCGACAAGAGCTTCGTCCAGTACGCGCTGAAGAACGGCCTGCAGACCTTCATGATCAGCTGGCGCAACCCGGACGCGCGGCACCGCGAATGGGGCCTGTCGAGCTACGTGCAGGCGGTCGAGGAAGCCGTCGACGCCTGCCGCGCGATCACCGGCAGCAAGGAGGTCAACCTGCTCGGCGCCTGCGCCGGTGGCCTGACCATCGCCGCCCTGCAGGGCCACCTGCAGGCCAAGCGGCAGCTGCGCAAGGTGGCCAGCGCCACCTACATGGTCAGCCTGCTGGACAGCCAGATCGACAGCCCGGCCATGCTGTTCGCCGACGAGCAGACCCTGGAATCGGCCAAGCGCCGCTCCTACCAGCAGGGCGTGCTGGACGGCCGCGACATGGCCAAGGTGTTCGCCTGGATGCGCCCCAACGACCTGATCTGGAACTACTGGGTCAACAACTACCTGCTCGGCAAGCAGCCGCCGGCCTTCGACATCCTCTACTGGAACAACGACAACACCCGCCTGCCGGCGGCGCTGCACGGCGACCTGATCGACTTCTTCAAGCACAACCCGCTCAGCCGCGCCGGCGGCCTGGAGGTCTGCGGCACCCCGGTGGACCTGGCCAAGGTCACGGTGGACAGCTTCAGCGTGGCCGGCATCAACGACCACATCACGCCCTGGGACGCGGTGTACCGCTCGGCCCTGCTGCTCGGCGGCAACCGCCGCTTCATCCTGTCCAACAGCGGGCATATCCAGAGCATCCTCAATCCGCCGGGCAACCCCAAGGCCAACTACTACGAGAACGGCAAGCTGACCTCGGACCCGCGCGCCTGGTACCACGATGCCCAGCACGTACAGGGCAGCTGGTGGCCGCAGTGGCTGGAATGGATTCAGGCACGCTCCGGCGAGCAGCGCGAGACCCTGCTGGCGCTGGGCGACCAGAAGCATCCGCCGATGGAGGCCGCGCCCGGCACCTACGTGCATATCCGTTGAAGGGCTGGCCGGCGCCGCGCCGGCCGCGTTATCGTCAACGCCTCCGCGCCACCGACAAGAAGACCGGATGAAAACCCGCGAGCGCATCCTGCACACCGCCCTGCAGCTGTTCAACCAGCAGGGCGAGCCCAACGTCTCCACCCTGGAGATCGCCAACGAGCTGGAGATCAGCCCGGGCAATCTCTACTACCACTTCCACGGCAAGGAGCCGCTGGTGCTGGAGCTGTTCGAGCGCTTCCAGGCCGAGATGGCGCCGCTGCTCGATCCGCCCGCCGAGGCGCAGCTGGACGTCGAGGATTACTGGCTGTTCCTGCACCTGATCGTCGAGCGCCTGGCGCAGTACCGCTTCCTGTTCCAGGATTTGTCCAACCTGGCCGGGCGCCTGCCCAAGCTGGCGCGCGGTATCCGCCACTGGCTGAACTCGCTCAAGCGCACCCTGGCCGCCCTGCTGGCGCGACTGATGGCCGAGGGACAACTGGTCAGCGACACCCGCGCCCTCGGCCAGTTGGTGGAGCAGATCACCCTGACCCTGCTGTTCTCCCTCGACTACCAGCGCATCCTCGGCAGCGACGGCGAGAGTCGCCTGGTGGTCTATCAGGTGATGATGCTGGTGGCGCCACACCTGGCTGCGCCTTCGCGCTTCGCCGCCGAGCAACTGGCGCAGCGCTACCTGGACGCCTGAGCCGCGCAGAAACGCAAACGCCCGGCACTAGGCCGGGCGCTTGTGATCCCGAGAAACTCAGGACGGGTTGGCAGGCGTCGCCGCAACGGCAGCCGGGGCCGGTGCCGGAGCTGCAGGCGTCGCCGCGGGAGCCGCGACGGGGGCCGCAGCGGCCGGTTTCGCTGCAGCGGCCTTGGGCGCGGCAGGCTTCTTCGCCGCCGGCTTCTTCGCCGCTGCCGGTTTCGCCGCCGGCTTGGCAGCAGGTTTCGCCGCGGCCTTGGCTGCCGGTTTGGCAGCGGGCTTGGCGACCGGCTTGGCGGCGGCCGCAGGCTTGGCCGCTGCCGGTTTGGCCGCAGGTTTTGCAGCCGGCTTGGCGGCAGCCTTGGCCACCGGCTTGGCGGCCGGTTTCGCCGCGGCTTTCGGTGCCGGCTTGGCAGCCGCTTTCGCCGCCGGCTTGGCCACCGACTTGGCCGATACGCCAGCGATCTTCTCCAGCTGCTTGGTCAGGCTGTCGACCTTGTCGTTCAATGCCTTCACCTCGTTGCGGCTGGGCACGCCCAGCCGCGAGATGGCATTGTTCAGACGCTTGTCGAAAGCCTCTTCCAGCTCGCTCCACTTGCCGATTGCCTTGTCCTTGACCTCATCGACCTTGGACTTGGCGGAACCGACCTTGGAGCCGACGCCGGCTTTCACCGCATCGACCTGCTTGTCGACTTCGCTCTTGGCCAGTTTCTCGGCCTTCTCGCCGTCCTTGACCAGGGTATCGAACAGCTTGGTGCCGTCCTTGCTGACCTTGGAGTAAGCGCCCAAGCCTGCCAACCAGATCTGGCGCGAGTATTTCTCGACCTCGCCGATCCAGGAGCTGGTCTGTTTCTCGGTTTTCTTCTTAACAGCCATCCTGATCTCCTTATTTGGTACGCGCGACGTGCTCGAGCAACGCGCTCAGCTCATCCAGCTTAGCAGAGAGTGCCTCAACATCCTGCTTGGAGGGAATGCCGATACGGTTCAGGGCGGCGGCGACACGGGTGTCGAAGGCCTTCTCGATCTTGTCGAGCTGCACTTCGACCTTGCCCTTGACGCTGGTGACGTTGGAGTTGACGGTTTTCTTTACCGATTCGATCTGGCTGTTGGCGGCTTCGACCTGTTCGTCGACCAGCTGCTTGCCCTTGCTCTCGAGGCTCTCGCCGCTCTTGACCAGTTCCTTGAAGTACTCGACACCCTCGGCACCGGCCTTGGCGTAGGCGCCCAGGCCCGCCAGGTAGATCTTGCGGGCATAGCCCTTGACGTCATCGAGCAGACCGGCTTTGTCCTCGGCCACGGCTTCGACTTTCTTCTTCACGGCAACTTTCGACATGGTGCACCTCACGCGCTTTGACAGTTAGCGGAAACGCCCACGGAATGCAGGCTTGGGTACACCCTAGGGAGAAAAATTAGAAATCGCATACTAGGCGCGCGGCAGGGTGGATCGCGCGTCACCGCTCCACCATGGTGGAGCCCCCGGATTGCAGCCGGGCGGCGGCGCGCCAGGCGCCGAGATCGTCGGGCGGAGCACTGCGTGCTCCCTGTTGGGCTTCGCTGCGCTCAGCGCCAACCTACGCCAACGACTTGTCCAGCACCTGCTCGATCTCGCGCTTGATGCTGCCGCCCATGGCCGACAGCAGCAGGCCCAGCTTGAGCTCGACGCACACCCGGTCCTCGCCCACCTCGATGCTGCCGTCGGCGCCGCTGCGCTTAAACTCCAGGGTGTCGCCGTTCCAGCGGTAGCGCACGTCGTACTCGCGGGCCAGGCGCTCGGCCAGTTGCTCGGCCTTCTCGCGCGCGGCGGCGCGGCCGAGCTGGTGGGAACGTTCGACGCGAATACGGGACATGGCAACTCCTTCGACTGACTGCCGGGCGCCGCGGCGGCCGTGGCCTGCGGCATGGGGTCACATCACTCTACCAGCCCGCCGCGCGGCCGGGCACCCGGGCAAGACAAAGGCGCCGGGCGCCTTTAGAATGAGCGGCGATCTTTAGCCGGTAGAGCGATATGAGCGATCCACGCAAGGCCCAGGAGCAGGAACCCACCACCCACTTCGGTTTCCAGGACGTGCCGGAAAGCCAGAAGGCGGAAAAAGTGGCCGAGGTGTTCCACTCGGTGGCGGCCAAGTACGACCTGATGAACGACGTGCTGTCCGGCGGTCTGCATCGCCTGTGGAAGCGCTTCACTATCGAGCTGTCCGGCGTGCGCGCGGGCAACCGCGTGCTGGATATCGCCGGCGGCACCGGCGATCTGACCCGCAAGTTTTCCAGCCTGGTCGGCCCGAGCGGCCAGGTGGTGCTGGCCGACATCAACGACTCCATGCTCAAGGTCGGCCGCGACCGCCTGCTGGACAAGGGCGTGGCCGGCAACGTGGTGTTCGTCCAGGCCGATGCCGAGAAGCTGCCGTTTCCCGACAACCACTTCGACGTGGTCAGCATCGCCTTCGGCCTGCGCAACGTGACGCACAAGGAAGACGCCCTGCGCTCCATGCTGCGCGTGCTCAAGCCCGGCGGGCGCCTGCTGGTGCTGGAGTTCTCCAAGCCCGGCAACCCGCTGCTGGCCAAGGCCTACGACACCTACTCGTTCAGTTTCATGCCGCTGGCCGGCAAGCTGATCAGCAACGACGCCGACAGCTACCGCTACCTCGCCGAGTCGATCCGCATGCACCCGGATCAGGAGACCCTCAAGGCGATGATGGTCGAGGCCGGCTTCGAGCGCGTCACCTACCACAACATGACCGGCGGCATCGTCGCCCTGCACCGCGGCATCAAGCCCTGATGCTGCTGAGCGGGCTGCTGGCCGGCGTCGAGGCGGGCCTCAATCGCGTCCTGCGCCTGGACGGCACCGCCCTGCCGCGCCTGCACAAGCTGGCCGGCAAGGTGATCGCCGTGCACTGCCAGAGCCCGGCGCTGGAGCTGTTCATCCTGCCCAGCGGCGACGGCCTGCAACTGGCCGGGCAATGGCAGGCGCCCGCCGACTGCAGCCTGCAGGCCCCGGCCGCCAGCCTGGCGCGCCTGGCGCTGAGCCGCGACAAGACCGCCGTGCTGCACCGCCCGGAAGTGTCGCTGGACGGCGACAGCGCCGTGCTGCTGGAGCTGGCCGGCATCCTCCAGGACCTGGAGCTGGACTGGGAATACGAACTGTCGCGCTGGCTCGGCCCAGTCGCCAGCCCCCTGCTCGCCGGCCATCTGCGCAGCCGGGTGAACCTCGCGGCGAATGGCGCCGCCAGCCTCAAGCAGGACCTGGCCGACTACCTCGCCGAAGAATCGCGCAGCCTGGTCGGCCAGCGCGAGGCCGAGGTGCGCTTCGCCGAACTGGACCAGCTCAAGCTCGCCCTCGACCGCCTCGAGGCGCGCATCGAGCGCCTCGCCTCACGACCTAAGCCCGACGCATGAAACTACTCGCCGTTCGCCGCCTGCTGCGCATCCAGCGCGTGATCGTCCGCTACCAGCTGGACGAGCTGCTGCTGGCACTGCCGCTGCCGGTGTGGCTGCGCGCCCTGGGCTGGCTGCTGCCCTGGCGCTGGCTGCCGCGCAAGCCGCTGCAACTGTCGCGCGGCGCGCGCCTGCGCCTGGCTCTGGAAGATTTGGGGCCGATCTTTATCAAGTTCGGCCAGCTGCTCTCCACCCGCCGCGACCTGCTGCCGCCGGACATCGCCGACGAGCTGGCGCGCCTGCAGGATCAGGTGCCGCCCTTCCCCGAAGCCCAGGCCATCGCCCTGATCGAAGGCCAGCTCGGCGCGCCGGTGGGCGAGCTGTTCGCCCGCTTCGACAGCCAGCCGCTGGCCTCCGCCTCGGTGGCCCAGGTGCACGCCGCGCAGCTGAAAAGCGGTGAAGAGGTGGTGGTCAAGGTGATCCGCCCGGGCTTAAGGCCCGTGATCCGCCAGGACCTGGCCTGGCTGTTCCTGCTCGCCCGCATCGCCGAGCAGGCCTCGGCCGACGCCCGCCGCCTGCGCCCGGTAGAGGTGGTCGGCGACTACGAGAAGACCATCTACGACGAGCTCGACCTGCTGCGCGAAGCGGCCAATGCCAGCCAGCTCAAGCGCAACTTCGACGGCTCGCCGCTGCTCTACGTGCCACAGGTGTACTGGGACCTGTGCCGCCCGCAGGTGCTGGTGATGGAGCGCATCTACGGCATCCCGGTGACCGACCTGGCGACCCTGGCCGACCAGCGCACCGACATGAAGCTCTTGGCCGAGCGCGGCGTGGAAATCTTCTTCACCCAGGTGTTTCGCGACAGCTTCTTCCACGCCGACATGCACCCCGGCAACATCTTCGTCAGCACCCGCACGCCCTGGAGTCCGCAGTACATCGCCATCGACTGCGGCATCATCGGCAGCCTCACCGACGAGGACCAGGACTACCTGGCGCGCAACCTGATCGCCTTCTTCAAACGCGACTACCGCAAGGTGGCGCAGCTGCACATCGATTCCGGCTGGGTGCCGGCCGATACCAAGGTCAACGAATTCGAGGCAGCGATCCGCACCGTGTGCGAGCCGATCTTCGAGAGGCCGCTGAAGGAAATTTCCTTCGGGCAGCTGCTGCTGCGCCTGTTCCAGACCGCGCGGCGCTTCAACATGGAGGTGCAGCCGCAGCTGGTGCTGCTGCAGAAGACCCTGCTGAATATCGAGGGCCTGGGTCGCCAGCTGTACCCGGACCTGGACCTGTGGAGCACCGCGCAGCCCTTCCTCGAACGCTGGATGCGCGAGCGGGTCAGCCCGCTGCACCTGCTGCGCAACCTGCAGCAGCAGGCCGAGCAGGTGCCGCACCTGTCGCAGATCGCCCGCGACGCCCTGGAGCGCCTGCAACAGCCGGCGCCGCAGGCACCACAACCGACCAACGGGCAGTGGCCGCTGCGCCTGCTCGGCGCGGCGCTGATCGGCGCCGGCGCGGTGCAGGGCCTGGTGCCGCTGCTGGCGGCCTGGCCGGCCTGGTTGATGCTCGGCGGCGGGCTCTATCTGGTGCTGCGCCGATAGCCAGTCGGCCGCCGCACTGGCACACTTGGCGTATTGACGGGCCACGGCCCGGCGCAGCAGACACGGAATCCCGATGAACGATTGGCTCGACGAAATCCACTGGAACGAAGACGGCCTGGTCCCGGCCATCGCCCAGGATCACCAGAGCGGCCGCATCCTGATGATGGCCTGGATGAACCGCGAATCCCTCGCCCTGACCGTGGCCGAACAGCGCGCCATCTACTGGTCACGCTCGCGCGGCAAGCTGTGGCGCAAGGGCGAGGAATCCGGCCACGTGCAGAAGCTGCACGAGCTGCGCCTGGACTGCGACGCCGACGTAATCGTGCTGATGGTCGAACAGCTCGGCGGCATCGCCTGCCACACCGGGCGCGAGAGCTGCTTCTACCGCGTCTATGAAAACGGCGGCTGGAAAATCGTCGACGCGGTGCGCAAAGACCCGCACGCCATCTATCACGCAGGACACCGCCATGAGTGACACCCTGAGCCGCCTGGCCGAGGTGCTGGAGGCGCGCAAGGGCGCCGCCCCCGACAGCTCCTACGTCGCCAGCCTGTATCACAAGGGCCTGAACAAGATTCTCGAGAAGCTCGGCGAGGAGTCGGTGGAAACCATCCTCGCCGCCAAGGACGCAGCCGCCAGCGGCGACTGCAGCGACCTGATCTACGAAACCGCCGACCTGTGGTTCCACAGCCTGGTGGTGCTCGCCGCCCTCGGCCAGCACCCGCAGGCCGTGCTGGACGAACTGGAGCGGCGCTTCGGCCTGTCCGGCCACGCGGAAAAAGCCGCGCGACCGCAAAACTGAACAACCTCTCACAACGGAGAACGCATCATGGGATTCGGTGGCATCAGCATCTGGCAACTCCTGATCATCCTGCTCATCGTGGTCATGCTGTTCGGCACCAAGCGCCTGAAGAGCCTGGGCTCGGACCTGGGCGACGCGATCAAGGGCTTCCGCAAATCGATGGACAACGGCGAAGCCGAGAAACCGGCGGTGGAAGAGCCCAAGGGGCAGACCATCGACGCCCAGGCGCGCAAGGTCGAAGAGCCGGCGAAGAAAGACTGAGCCATGTTCGACGTCGGTTTCAGCGAACTGCTGCTGGTCGGCCTGGTCGCCCTGGTGGTGCTCGGCCCCGAGCGCCTGCCCGGCGCGGTGCGCACGGCCGGCCTGTGGATCGGCCGGATCAAGCGCAGCTTCAGCGCGATCAAGGCGGAGGTGGAACGCGAGATCGGCGCCGACGAAATCCGCCGCCAGCTGCATAACGAGCAGATCCTCGAACTGGAGCGGGAAATGAAGGCGATGAAGCAGGAGATCCTCGACCCTGCCGCCAAGCCTGCCAGCGAGCCCGCCAAGCCAGAGCCGGCGCCCACCAGCCAGGACACCCCACGCCAGCCATGAGCCGACACCCGGAAGCCGACCAGGAAATGCCCCTGGTCTCGCACCTGACCGAGCTGCGCGCGCGCCTGTTGCGCTGCGTGGTGATCATCCTGCTGATCTTCGCCGGGCTGTTCTACTTCGCCCAGGACATCTACGCCCTGGTCGCCGCGCCGCTGCGCGCCTACCTGCCGGAAGGCGCGACGATGATCGCCACCGGCGTCGCCTCGCCCTTCCTCACGCCGTTCAAGCTGACCCTGATGTGCGCGCTGTTTCTCGGCATGCCGGTGATCCTGCATCAGGCCTGGGGCTTCATCGCGCCGGGGCTGTACAGCCACGAGAAGCGCATCGCCGTGCCGCTGCTGATTTCCAGCATCCTGCTGTTCTACGCCGGCATGGCCTTCGCCTACTTCGTGGTGTTCCCGATCATGTTCGGCTTCTTCGCCAGCGTGACCCCGGAAGGGGTGGCGATGATGACCGACATCGGCCAGTACCTGGACTTCGTGCTCACCCTGTTCTTCGCCTTCGGCGTGGCCTTCGAGATTCCCATCGCCACCTTCCTGGTGATCTGGGTCGGCATCGTCGACGTCGCCACCCTGCGCAAGAGCCGCCCCTATGTGATAGTCGGCTGCTTCGTGGTCGGCATGGTGCTGACCCCGCCGGACGTGTTCTCGCAGACTCTGCTGGCGGTGCCGATGTGGCTGCTGTTCGAGGCCGGCGTGCTGGCCGGCAGCCTGGTCAAGCAGCGCAGCGAAGCCCAGGCCGACGCCGAGGACGAGGCCAAGCCCGAAGACCAGCCGCCCGCGCCGCTGCCGTGAACCTGCTGCTGCTGGAGGACGCCGACTTCATCGGCGCCGACCGTGCCCGCCTGACCGGCCGCCGTCTCAAGCACCTGCACGAAGTACACCGCGCCGCCGCTGGCGACCGCCTGCGCGTCGGCCGCCTCGGCGGGCAGATGGGCGAAGGCCGACTGCTGGCCCTGGACGATGAGCACGCCGAACTGCAGGTTGCCCTCACCCAGGCGCCGCCGGCCAAGCTGCCGCTGACTCTGGTGCTGGCCCTGCCCAGGCCGAAGATGCTCAAGCGCGTGCTACAGACCATTGCCGCCATGGGCGTGCCGCGCCTGGTGCTGGTCAACAGCTACCGGGTGGAAAAGAGCTTCTGGCAGACCCCCTTCCTCGAACCCGAAGCCATCCGCGAGCAACTGATCCTCGGCCTGGAGCAGGCGCGCGATACCCTGCTGCCCGAGGTGCTGATCGAAAAGCGCTTCAAGCCCTTCGTCGAGGATCGTCTGCCTCTGCTTGCCGCCGGCACGCTCGGCCTGGTCGGCCATCCCGGCGACCATCCGCCCTGCCCGCGCGCGGTTTCAGGCCCGGTGACCCTGGCCATCGGCACGGAAGGCGGCTGGATCCCCTACGAGGTGGCGCTGCTGGGCCAGGCCGCGGGCCTGCAACCGGTGCAACTCGGCGAGCGCATCCTGCGGGTGGAGACGGCGGTACCGGCGCTGCTGGCGCGGCTGTTCTGAACCCGCGCCCGTCCCGAATGACCGCGACGGGCTAGGCGCCACCCAATCCGGCGACGAACAACCCGGTCACCGCCTGGGCGGCGGCCTCTGCGTCCTGTCCGGGTAGCTGGTCGTCCAGCAGCAGTTGCGCCAGCCCGTGCACCAGGCTCCAGGCCGCCAGGCTGGCGGTCGCCAGGTCCTGGCCTGGCGCCACGGCCTGCACGCTGGCCCCGAGCTGGCGGTAGAGGGCTTGCGCCGCCTGCTGCAACTGCGGGTAGCGCCGTTTGTCTGCCACGCCGCCGAACATCAGGGCGAAACGCCCCGGCTGCTCCAGGGCGAAGGCCACGTAACACTGCCCCAATGCCTGCAGGCGCGACGCCGGCAGCAGCGCCATGCGCCGACTCAGTTCGGCGAACCCCTCGGCGGCCAGCGCCGCCAGCAAGGCATCGCGATCGGCAAAATGCCGATAGGGCGCGTTATGCGAAACCCCGGCCCGGCGCGCCACCTCGCGCAAGCTGATCGCAGCCGCGCCACCCTCGTCCAGCAGCTCGCCGGCCGCCGCCAGCAGAGCGCAGCGCAAATCGCCATGGTGATAGGCGCGAACGCCCTCTTCCTCACATGTTGACACCAGCAACATCTCCTCTAATATGTTGACAACGCCCACATCATGCCCGCAGCGGGCAACGGGCACCAGCTCCGCCCGGAGGAACCGTCATGCTATTCGTTGCCCTGTTGCTGGTTTTCAGCCTGCTCGCCGCGGTGCCTGTGCGCCTGGGCCTCCCCGGACCGACAAGCTGGCCAACGCGAATGCGCCTGGCCCTGGCATTGGCCCTGCTGCTGATCGGCGTGGATCACTGGCTGACTCCGGCACGCTACCTGGCGATGATGCCGCCCTACCTGCCCTGGCACCTGGAGCTGGTACTGCTGACCGGCACCTGCGAGATCGCTGGCGCACTCGGCCTGCTCTGGCCGCGCACGCGCAGGCTGGCGGGGGGACTGCTGGCGCTGTACTTCGTCTGCGTGTTTCCGGCCAACCTGCACAACGCCCTGCATGGCCTGCAGGTCGACGGCCTGCCCAGCGTGCAGTGGTACTACTGGCTGCGCCTGCCGTTCCAGCCGCTGATCATCCTCTGGACGCTGTATGCCGCCGAGTGGCTGCACTGGCCGCAGCCGTTCAGCTCTCGAGGAGAAAGGTCACCGGCCCATCGTTGACCAGATGCACCTGCATCGCGGCGCCGAAGCGGCCGCTGGCGACCTGCGCATGCTGCGCCCGCGCCTGTTCGAGCAGCAGCTCGAACAGGGCCTGGCCCTGGGCCGGCGCTGCGGCGCTGGAGAAACTCGGGCGCAGGCCGCTCTTGGTGTCGGCGGCCAGGGTGAACTGCGATACCAGCAGCAGGCCGCCCTGCACGTCCGTCAGCGACAGGTTCATCTTGCCGGCCTCGTCGCCGAACACCCGGTAGTTGAGCAGCTTGTGCAACAGCTTGGCGACGCTGGCGGCATCGTCCTGCGGCTCGACGCCGACCAGCGCCAGCAAGCCCCGGTCGATGGCGCCGACCACCTCGCCCGCCACTTCCACCCGCGCGGCGCTGACGCGCTGGATCAGCGCCTTCATGCTTCGTCCGGGGCCAGGTCGAGCAGGCGCCGGGCCATCTGCTCGGCGGCGCGCACCAGGGCGTCGGTGATGCCCGGCTCGGCCGCCGAGTGGCCGGCGTCGCGGATGATCTGCAGCTCGCTGTTGGGCCAGGCCTGGTGCAGCGCCCAGGCGTTGTCCAGCGGGCAGATGGCGTCGTAGCGACCGTGCACGATGATGCCCGGCAGGTGGGCGATCTTCGGCATGTCGCGCAGCAGCTGATCGGGCTCGAGGAAGGCCTGGTTGACGAAGTAATGGCACTCGATGCGGGCGATCGACAGCGCGCGGTGGGCCTCGCTGAAGCGCTCGACCACCTGCGGGTTGGGGCGCAGGGTAGCGGTGCGCCCCTCCCAGGTCGACCAGGCCTTGGCCGCGTGCATCTGGGCGATTTGGTCGGCGCCGGTGAGGCGCTTGTAGAAGGCCTGCATCAGGTCGCCGCGCTCCTCCGCCGGGATCGGCGCGAGGTAGTCCTCCCAGTAGTCGGGGAACAGGCGGCTGGCGCCCTCCTGATAGAACCAGTGGAACTCCTGCGGCCGGCACAGGAAGATGCCGCGCAGGATCAGCCCGTGCACCCGCTGCGGATGCGCCTGGGCGTAGGCCAGCGCCAGGGTCGAGCCCCAGGAGCCGCCGAACAGCACGAACTTGTCTATCCCCAGGTGCTCGCGGATACGTTCGATATCGCCGATCAGCGCCTGGGTGCTGTTGCCCTCCAGACTCGCGTGCGGCGTCGAGCGGCCGCAGCCGCGCTGGTCGAAGGTGACGATGCGGTAGTGATTGGGATCGAAGTAGCGGCGGCTGGCAGCATCGCAACCGGCGCCGGGCCCGCCATGGATGAACAGCACCGGCAACCCGTCCGCCGACCCGCTCTCGTCCACGTAGAGGACATGAGGCGGCTCGACCGCCAGCTCGTGGCGGGCGTAGGGTTTGATCTCCGGATACAAAGTCTGCATGGTGGGGCTCCTGGCTCGATGGGCTACAACTGCCGTGTTCCGCTCTGCCGGGCATCATAACCATGAAAAAGGAGTTTCAGCATGCCGATACGCTTTCCGACCTGGCCCCTGGCGCTGTTTTTCGCCCTGCTGCTGGGCGGTTGTGGCGGCAAGGACGACCCGCAGGCGGCGCTGGAAGCGGCCGTGCAGCAGTTGCAGGACAATATCGAAGCCAAGGACACCGGCGCGGTGATGGCGCAGCTGCACCCCGACTTCCTCGCCCGCCAGGAACTGGACCGCGAGTGGGCCAAGCGCACCATGACCCTGCTGTTCCTGCGCCACAAGAACATCCAGGTGATCGCCCTGGGTAAGAACAGCTGGATCGATGCCGCGATCGCCAGCAAGGGTCATACCCAGGCCCAGGTCGGCCTGAGCGGCGCCGAGGGCTTGATCCCCGACAGCGCGCGGCACTATGCGGTGCAGCTGGAATGGTGGCTCGAAGATGACCAATGGAGGCTGGCGCGGCTGGACTGGGAGTAGCCCGCCAGGCCTCTAGTCGGCCTGGCGCCAGATCAGCTCGGCGGTGTCGTAACCCTGCTCGCGCGCCACGGCGAGCAGCTTGTCGCGGGTGGCGGCGTCCACTTGCGAGGTGCGCGACAGCAGCCAGAGGTAGTCGCGCTCGGGATGGCCGACCAGCGCGACGCGGTAGTCGTCATCGCGGTACAGCACCCAGTAGTCGCCCTTGATCGGCAGCAGCTTGCTGGCCCAGTTGTCGAAGCGCACCCAGAGCTTGTCGGTACGGCCTTCGACCTGCGCTTCGGCAACGCCCCGAACCTCCTGCCACTCGCCGTCGTCATCACGGCAGCGGTTGGTCACCTCGATACGGCCGTCGTCACGCAGGCGGTAATGCGCCTCGGACTGCACGCAATTGCGCTGGAAGAACATCGGTAGCCGCGCCAGCTCGTACCAGGTGCCCTGGTAGCGCTGCAGGTCGACCTGCATGGTTTGCGGCGGCTCCGGAGGAATGTGGCCGGTGCCCGAGTTGGCACAACCGACGAGCGCGAGCAGCGCGCTGGCAAGCATGATCGAACGCATGCTGACTCCCTTTACTTGAGGCCCTTGCCGGAGAACATCAGCACCTTGTCGCCGGCGTACTGCACGCTGATGAAGCTCTTGTCGTCGCCCCAGGTGCAGCTGGACATGCCCAGGGCACCGGCGCACTCGCCCGGCGCGCCGAGCAGGCTTTCCACCTCGTCCTTGCTCATGCCGGCCTTGAGCTTGGCGTAGTTTTCCTGGTTGACCTTGCTGCAGGCGGCCAGCAGGCAGCAGGCGAGCAGCGCGACGACACGCATCGACATGGATGAAACTCCTGGAGGACATGGACGCGACAAGCTTGGCATAGCAGGCCGCAACGTGCCCGATTGGAGTTCAGAAACGTGAGCCGGGTTCCCGCAGGAAGGCCTGCTCTTCGTCGCTCGAAACGCGGCCGAGGATGACGTTGCGATGGGGGAAGCGGCCGAAGCGGGCGATTACCCGCCGATGGCGCTCGGCGAAGTCGAGAAAGCCGGCGAACAGGCTGCGCTCGTCCGCAGCCGCCTGCTCGTGCAAGCCGCGAAACAGCTCGACGGCGCGATCCTGCAGGGCCAGGTCCTCGGCATGTTCGAAGACGATATAGGCAAAGACCCGCTCGATAAGCGTCAACTGGCGATCCAGGCCCTGCTCGAGCCCTTGCTGCAGCAGCGCCCGGGCCAGCGGGTCGCCGGCGAAGGCGTGCGGCGTGTCGCGGAAGATCATCCGCGGCAGCTGGTCGAGCAGGATCAGCCTGGCCAGCCAGCCCGGCGCCGTGGCCTGCCAGCCCTGCAGCTCGCCGGCCAGGGCCTGTTCGACCAGCGCGGCGAAGCGCTCGCGGGCCTCTTCGTCCTGGCTGTCACGCTTGCCGAACCACAGGCCCTGGCGCGCCGCTGCCACTTCGCCGGCACTGCCGGGGGCGGCGCCGAACCACCAGTCGAGCAACGGCTGCCAGGGCTGCACGGGATCAGCCGCGGTGGTAGGCGGTGACGCGCAGCACTTCTTCCTTCGAGCCGAGGAACACCGCCACGCGCTGGTGCAGGGATTCCGGCTGGATGTCGAGGATGCGCTGGGTGCCGTTGGTGGCAGCGCCGCCGGCCTGCTCGATGATCATCGACATCGGGTTGGCCTCGTACATCAGGCGCAGCTTGCCGGGCTTTTCCGGCTCGCGGGCGTCGCGCGGGTACATGAACACGCCGCCGCGGGTGAGGATGCGGTGCACGTCGGCCACCATCGAGGCGATCCAGCGCATGTTGTAGTTCTTGCCCAGCGGCCCGGTCTCGCCGGCCAGCAGCTCGGACACGTAACGCTGCACCGGAGCTTCCCAGTGGCGCTGGTTGGACATGTTGATGGCGAACTCCTTGGTCGCCTCCGGCACCCGGATGTTGTCGTGGGTGAGCACGAAGGAGCCCAGCTCGCGGTCCAGGGTGAAGCCCTTGACGCCGTCGCCCAGGGTCAGCATCAGCATGGTCTGCGGGCCGTAGATGGCGTAGCCGGCGGCCACCTGCTGGGTGCCCGGCTGGAGGAAGGCATCCTCGCCGAGGTCGCCGGTGTCGCCGTTGCGATCCGGGCAGCGCAGCACCGAGAAGATGGTGCCGACCGAGACGTTGACGTCGATGTTGCTGGAGCCGTCCAGCGGGTCGAACACCAGCAGGTAGGCGCCCTTGGGGTACTTGCCGGGAATCTGGTAGGCGTTGTCCATTTCCTCGGAGGCCATGCCGGCCAGGTGGCCGCCCCACTCGTTGGCTTCCAGGAGGATCTCGTTGGACAGCACGTCGAGCTTCTTCTGCACCTCGCCCTGCACGTTCTCGCTGTCGAGGCTACCCAACACGCCACCGAGGGCGCCCTTGGACACCTGATGGCTGATCGCCTTGCAGGCACGCGCCACGACTTCGATGAGGAAACGCAGATCGGCCGGGGTGTTGTGGCTGCGAGTCTGCTCGATCAGGTAGCGGCTCAGGGTGACGCGGGACATGGACGGCTCCGGAAAGGAAAAAAATCGCGCGCAGTTTAACCCGTTCGCGGCGCGGCCGCCTCCCCGCGGCCGCGGCGAAAGCCGAGAAACTGACGGAACGTGCAGCTGGCCATCTGCCCGCGCGCGGGCAGCGGCGGGAGCGACTAGAGGTCCAGCGACAGCGCCAGGTTCAGGCCGTGCTGGACTTCGTCGTCGGCATGCCGGTAGCTGTAGCTGCCGCGCAACGACAGGCCATTGCCCAGGCTGTGGCTGACGCCCAGGTGACCGCGCAGGCTGCGATCGTCCGGCTGATAACCGGGCAGCTCGAAGTCGATCCCCGGTAGACTGTTGAGGCTCATGCGCACCTCGCTGGCGTCGTCCTCGTATTCGCGCTCCATGGCCAACTCGCCGAACAGGCGGGTCTGCGGCGTCAGGTCGTACAGCCCCTGGAAGCCGAAGCCGAGGCGCCGGGACTTGCGCTCCTGGTCGTCATAACTCAGTGCCGTGGAGCGCTGGCCGTCCTCGGCATAGCCGTCCACGTCGATATGCACGTAGTCGGCGCTGACGAAGGGGCTCAGGTGCCACTGGCTGCCCGGCTGGGCGATGTCGTAGCCGAAACGACCGCTGAAGGCCCAGAGTTGGCCGTCGGTATCGCCCTTCTCCGAGTTGGTAGACGGCCCGATGGCGAACTGGCGCTTGAGGTCATGGTAATCCAGGTGACCGGCGCTGGCGGCCAGATCGCCCCACCAGCGGTTGTGCTGGTACTGGGCGAACGCGGTGCCGATGTAGCTGCGCAGGTCGTAGTCGGAATCCGCCGCGCCGGCCTCCAGGCTCTGCTGGTAGAGCCCGGCCGCCAGCCCCAGGCGCCAGGCCTCGTCGAGGCGGTAGCTGGCGCCGAAGTTGAGGCTGTAGCCGTTGCCATCGGCATCGCCGCCGTGCAGGTCGTAATCCAAGCGCTGGCCGCCGCCGTTGACGAAGGTGCGCCACTGGCCGACGCCTTGCCAGGCCTCCCAGTCGGCCAACCACTGGGCGCGCAGCTGATCCTGATGACCGCGCAGGGTGCCCAGGGCCATCTCCGGCAGCAGGGTCAGCTCCCAGGGCGCGGCGAGCAGCGAATAGGCGTAGTCGGCGATCAGCCGCTGGCCAGCGATGGTCGGGTGCACGCTGTCGTTGAACAGCAGCTTGGTCGGATCGGGATTGCTGCCGTTGAGGCCATAGATCGGGTTGGGATTGCTGCAACCGTCGAAGCAGGTGCCGATCACCGTGTCGCGATCGGCGACCAGGCCGTAACGCCCCGGATCGCTGAGGATCTCGGCGAGATTGAGCGGGATGTTCAGCGGAATCACGTTGGCATCGACCGTGGCCAGCTGCAGCACCAGCTCGTCGTTGAAGTCGGCGCCGAGCGAGGTCACCAGATCCTGCAGGCCGCCGCCGAAGAAGTTCGGCGTCAGGCCGATGTCCGGCAGCAACCAGACCATGATGTAGCGCGCCCCGGCCTGCTGCAGCGTTTCCACGCTGTCGACCAGACGCCCCGCGGCAGCCTGGGCGCTGGCGGTGTCGACCACGCGGAACTGGAGGAAGTCGTTGCCGCCGCCGGTCAGGTAGTACAGCGCGTTGGGGTCGGCACGCCCGCCGGTGGAGGCCAGATAACCGCCGGGGCCGCTGATGGTGCCGAGAATCTCGTCGGTGCGGTAACCGCCGACCGCCCAGTTGTTGCCGCCCTCGGTCGAGTTGGCCGGGCCGAGGCCGCCGAGGCCGAGCGCATCGCCCAGCAGCATGGGCGCCACCGGACCAAAGATTTCGCCGCTGCCATCCTGGTAGGTCGGCCCGACGCGGTTGGTGAAACGGGTGGTGGCGCCCGCGGGGCCATCGGGGTCGGCGAACCAGCCGGCGTCGCTGAGGCTGTCGCCGAATACATAAAGGCCGCTGTAGGGCGCGGCACAAAGCGGGGTGGCACTGGCCAGAAGGCAGGCGGCCGCCAGCGGGGTTAGAAGGCGTTTCATGGCGAGTCCTTATTGTTGTTGGTATGAACTGCCCAGCAAATGTAGCGACTGTTGCGGCGAAAAACACCTATCCGGCGGCGATTGCACTCAGCCGGTGGCGGCCAGCTGCACCCGGTTGCGGCCGTTGCGCTTGGCCGTGTAGAGCGCCACGTCGGCGGCCTGCAGCAGGCCATCGAGCCCTTCGCCATGGTCCGGCCACAGGGCGATGCCAGCGGACAGGGTTACCGGCAGCGCGCCGATGCGCGTCGGTTGACCGATCTGCGCCAGTTGCGCGCGCAGCGACTCCATCCGGCTGGTCGCGGCCGCCGCATCCAGCCCCGGCAGAATCAGCAGGAACTCCTCGCCGCCGATGCGGAACACCGCGTCGGTGCTGCGCAGGTTGTCCAGCAGGTGCTGGGCCACCGACTTGAGCACGTCGTCGCCGACCAGGTGGCCGCATTCGTCGTTGAGCCGCTTGAAGTGGTCGAGGTCGATCAGCGCCACGGCCAGCGGCACCTGCTCGCGCTGGGCGCGGGACAGTTCGCGGGCGAAGAACTCGTCCAGGTAGCGACGGTTGTACAGCCCGGTGAGCGGATCGCACAGGGCCTGCTCGCGCAACTGCTCGTGCAGGCTGCTGATGGTGCGCAGGCGCTCCTCGCTAAGGGCCAGGGCCTCGGCCAGCTTGAGCTCGCTGAGCTGGCGCTGGGTGACGTCGCGCACGTAGAGCATATGGCCGAGCAGCACCGGGCCGTGGCGGGTGGCGCGCTCGATGGCGCGCACGCGCACCTCGTAGTAGCGCGCCGCACTGGTCAGGGTCAGCGGCAAGCTCGGGTCGGCGCCGGCCTGTTCATCGAGCAGCTGCTGCAGGTCGGCGCCGAACACCGGCCAGTCGCCCAGCTCACGGCCCTGCCAGCCCTGCTGCAGGCCGGCCAGCTTGAGCGCCGCCGGATTGGCCTCGATCACCCGCCCACGCGGGTCGACCACCAGCACCGGGTCGAGCAGCGCCTCGAGCAGCAGGTGACGGGCCACCGGCAGCAGGTCGAACAGGCGCACGCCGACGATCAGCCAAGAGAAAGCCCCCAGGGTGAAGGCGAAGCTGAAGGGCGTGGGATCGAAGCCGAACAGGGTCCAGCCGAACACCACGTAGCCGACGTTGGCCACCCAGGGCACCGCGGTGACCAGCACGAACGCCAGGTAGTGACGGCGGTGCAGCCCCTGGCTGAGCGCCGCGGCGCGGGTCACCACGCCCATGCAGAAGGCCATGAACAGGTAGACGTAGACCGCCGTGGCGTAGAACAGCGGCCCGTGCTGATAGCGCACCGGCGCCCCCGGACTGGCGTCGATCGGCGCGCTGCCGGCGCCGTAGAACAGGCCGTGCCAGGGATTGCTCAGGGCCAGGGCCCAGACCAGCAGCGGCACCAGGCTGAGGCCGAGGATGCTGCTGCGCGCCAGCGGCGTGCGCATGCTGTTGACGTACTGCCAGAGGAACACCGCCCAGAAGGTCGGCGTGGAGACGATGCCCGGCCAGGCCATGCTGGCCCAGAACATCTTGCATTCGGCGGCGAAAAAGCTCATTTCCAGCGCCGCGGCGGCCATCCACCAGAGGCTGGCCAGGTGCAGCAGGATAAAGCTGTCGCGTCCGGGAAAGTCGCGCTGGCGGGTCACCCAGTGCGCCAGCAGGATCACCCCGAAGCACACCAGCAGGGTCATCAGCACCGGCGGCGACAGGCTCCAGGCAGAGGCCAGGCAGGCCTGCATCAGCACCTTCTCCACAGCGGCTGCAGCGGGGAAACGAACGCCTCGCCGCGCGTTGGGGCGACGGCATACGACAACGGGGCGATGACGCGAATCGAAATACGCAAGGGCCTTCCTGACCTCAACTCCTGGTTCGGCGCAGGGCGCCTAAGATACTGCAAAACCCCTGCTGCAACAGGGGTTTGTTCGCTCCGCACGCACTCTCAGGCGTTTGGCGGACGACGCAGCAGGCTGGCGGCCATCGCTGCCAGCAACCCAACTCCCAGCAGCAGTACAGCCCAAAGTCCGAAGCGCTGCCAGTCGCGTGGCGGCTCGCCGCTCGCCGGCTGCACCTGGCTGGCCAGCTCGCCCAGCTCGGCACGTCCCAATCCGGCCAGACGCTCGGGCTTGTAGCCGGGGATCAGGCTGGCCAGCGGCAGCGCCGCCGACTGCGCGCCGGCGTGGCCCAGCGCCAGCCGGTACGGCGGCTCGCCGCGGGCGAGGAACACCAGCTGGGTCGCGCGCAGCGCCAGCTGCAAACGTGGCGCCGCTTCGCCCAGGCCGCCGCCGCGGGCATCCAGGTGCAGGCGTAACTGCTGCACCGGCCAGCCCGGCAGCGCCAGCTCCTCGTGACGCACCTCGCGGCCGTTCTCCGGCAGGCGGTAGAGCAGGCCGCTGACCAGCGGGCGCCAGGGCCCCTGCTCGCTCGCGCGCGCCTCGAAGCGCAGCGGCGCCAGGGTATTGGCCTGCTCCAGCGGCAGGCGCAGACGCTCCAGCGGCAGGGCCAGCGGCAGCTGCCACTGGTACTGACCGTCGCCAGCGCGCTGCGCCGGCAGCGGCTCGGACCACACCAGCGGCGCCGGCTGATGGTCCTGCCGGCGGCTGCGCAGGGTCACCGCCTCCAGCTGCGGCGCCTGCTGCGGGCTGCGCCAGAGCAGGCGCAGGTAGCGAGCGCGCTGGCCCGGCAGCTCGACCTGGCGCTGGTCGATGCGCTCGGCGGCGAAACTCAGCCGCGCCAGCTGCCCCTCGCCCCAGTCGCGCCAGTGCTGCAGGTCGTCGCTGGCCTCGATGGCGAAGCGCTGAAAGCCCTCCTCGCCGCCGCTCCAGTCAAGGGTCAGGCGCACCAATGGGGCGTCGATGGCGCTGGCGTCGAGCAGCCAGCCGCGCAGTTGCTGGTCCGGTTCGGCAGCGGACTCGCCGCGCAGCTCGATCAGGGTGCCCGTGGTGCTGCGCTCGACCCGCAGCGCCGGCGCCTGCGCGGCATCGGCCCGGCCGTGCAGGGGGAACCAGCGCACGCCGTGTTCCTGCTCGTGCTCCAGGGTCTCGCTGCGCCCGGGAATCAGCGCATAGGCCTGCGCCTGGCCGCCGGCGTCGAACACCCGCAGGTCGCGCAGGTCGCCGTGGCGCGCGGCCAGGTGCGCGGCGATGGGCAGCTCGAGGCGATACCAGGGGCCCTCGCCGGACAGCTGCAGCGGCAGCGTCTGGCGGAAGTCCTGCGGGCGCTCGGCGGCCTGTACGGCGCCGCCCAGCAGCAGGGCCAGCAGTAGAAACGGACGGATGCACATCAGGCGGCGGGCTCCTTGTGGGCCGAGGGTGGTTGCTCGTTGCTGGAAGGTGGTTCGGCCTGGCGCGGCGGCAAGGGGGCGAAATAGCCCACCACCAGCAGCAGCACGCCGACGCCGATAAAGGACACGATGCGCTCCAGGCCGCCGCGGTTGCCCAGCTCGACGAACAGCAGCTTGGCCACCACCACGGCGATCAGCGCCGCGCCGACCAGCCACAGTTCGCGGCGTACCCGCAGGTGACCGAAGAGCATCAGCGCCAGGGCGATCAGGGTCCAGACGATGGACAGCCCGGCCTGCACCAGCATCGAATCCAGCAGCGCCGCGCTGTGCCAGGGCACGCCGCCCCAGTGGTGGGCGCTACGCATCACCATCACCGTCAGCAGGGCGAACAGCGACAGCCCCGCCACGCCCTGGGTCAGCTGCAGCGCCCGCGCCGGCTCCAGGCCGAGACGCGGCAGCGCGAAGCGGCCCCAGGCGAACAGGGCGCCCAGGCCCAGCAACAGGCCCAGCTCCAGCGGATTGAGCAGCGGTAGGTAGGCCAGCGGCTCGGCGTCGCCGGCGCTGAGCGCATTGGCCAGCCAGAACCAGGCCAGCATCAGCAGCGCCAGCGGCGCGGCGGCCAGCAGGCGGTACTCGCGGGCATGCGCCGACAGCGGCCAGGGCCAGGCGCGCGGCAGCGCCATCGCCCACAGGTAGGCGGTGGGCAGCAGCGCCCAGCCCAGCCAGCGCCAGGCGTTGTAGTGCTCGGACAGGCTCAGCAGCAGGTAGCGCAGCTCCAGCGCCAGCACCCCGAGCAGCAGCCAGCAGCCGAGCACATGCGCCGCGCTCGCCGCCCGGCTTGGCAATAGGGAGCCGAGCCGGCGCAGGACGAGGAAATGCACGGCGAACAGAGCCAGCCACGCCAGCCAGGCGAAGTTCGCCGCCGGGTGATACCAGCCGTGCCAGGCGTGCAGCAGGATCAACCCGCCCAGCGGCGCCAGCAGGCTGCACAGCAGCGCCAACTCGCGCCACTGGCTGCGCGCGGCGACCAGCCCCCAGATGGCCACGCTGAGGGTTGCGGCGCCGAGCAACAGGGCCGTCTGCAACGCCGGGGCGGCGAAGCGCAGCACCTCGCTGGCCAGCGCCAGGCCCCACCAGGCCGCGCCCCAGACCAGCAGCAGCTGGCCCAGGCGCAGCAGGCTGACGCCGTTCATGCCGCCGGCACCCTCGCGCCGCGCCAGGGCCTGCAGGCGCCAGGCGCCGACCTGCGCGGCCAGGCCGAGCACCGCCGGCGTCCAGAAGCCGGTATGCGCCAGCGGCGTCAGCCCCGCGCCGCTCAGCCCCGCCAGCAGCAGCGGCCCGGCGGCGAGAAAGGCCAGGCCGGCGAACAGCTGCAACGCCAGGCTGAAGTAGAAGGCCACGCGCTGCTGCAGGTACAGCGCCAGCCAGAGGATCAGCAGGCCCGTACCGCCCCACACCGCCGCGGCGGCGACCCAGGGCAGGACGAACAGCACCGCCAGGTTGACGAATGCCAGCCCCGCCAGCAGCACCAGCGACAGCCCGGTCAGCAGCCGGCGGCTGGCGCGTATCTGCGGATCGCGCGCCGCCAGCAGCATGCCGGCGATCAGGCCGAAGCCGAGCAGCGAGGCGGCCAGCAGACCCAGCCAGCCGGCGGCGAAACCGCCGCGACCGAAGGCCGCATCCAGCGCCATCTGGCCGACAAACAGCAGACCGCCCAGCAGTTGAATGGCGAAGGCGCTGAACACGAAGCTGCGCGCACCGATACGCAGCCCCACCAGCAAGGTGGCCAGCCCCGCCAGCGCACAGGCGATGGCGGTACCCGGCGCGGCCAGCAGCAGCGGCGCGATCAGGTAGACGAAGGCCAGCCCGGCGACGCCCAGCCAGGGCAGCAGGCGGTTTTCCCAGCGGCTGGCGGCCTGCGGTGTCCGGCGCAGCTGCCAGTAGCTGAACAGCAGCGCCGCAGCCAGCATCAAAGCGCCCAGCGGCGAGCCGTCCAGCAGGCGGCCGTAGCCGGCATCCAGTCCATGGAGGAAGGCCAGCGCCGCGCCGAGTTGCAGCAGCAGGGCGAAGGCGCGGGCCAGCGGCCGCCCCTGGCGCAGCCCCAGCCAGAAGATACCGGCGCCCTCCACCGCCCAGGCCGCGGAGGTCCAGCGCGCGTCCAGGCCCAGGGGAATGGCCAGGCTGGCGAACACCACACCGAGCGCCAGGCAGGTCTCCACCAGCAGCAGCGCGCGATGCCCGGCACGCGCCTTGAGCAGGTGCGCCAGCAGCAGGTAGAACAGGCCCAGGCCGAGGGCACTGAACGCGGCGGCGAACTCGATATGGCGCACCAGCGCCAGCTGCAGGCCGAAGCCGATCAGCGGCGGGCCGAACAGCGCGGTGGCGTCGACATAGTCGCCGCATCGCGCCGACCAGTGCAGCAGCGCGTCGCGCTCCTCGGGGGCGTCGCTCGCCTCGCGCAGCTTGCGCCGGGCGAACAGCAGGCCGATGGCCAGGTACATCAAAAAGAACAGGACCAGGAACGGCTGGGTGCTCCACAACAGCTCCGGCGTGTAGGAGCGCAGCCCCCAGGCGAAACCGATGCCGAAGGTGCCGACGAAGCCGATCAGGTTGAGCAGGCGCCAGGCCTTGAACCAGGCGATGAGGAAGATGCCGGCATTGAGCAGGGCGAAATAGGAGAACAGCGCGACATGGTTGCCGCTGCCGGTGGAAGTCAGGATAGGCGCGGCGAAACCGCCGAGCGCCGCCGCGGCGGCCAGGCCGAGGGCGTTCTGCCGCACGGCAAGGATGGCCGAGCACAGCGTTACCGCCACCAGCAGCCCCAGCGCCATGCCGGGGTCGAGCAATGGATGCAGGCGCATGGCGGCGAACACCGTCAGGTACAGCACGGCGATGCCGGTGCCCTGCAGCACCAGGGCGTAGCCGGGATTGCGCAGGCGCAGCCACCAGCCCAGGCCGAGCAGGGCCAGCGCGCTGGCCGCCACGCCCATGTAGCGCAGCTCGACCGGTACCTCGACGCCTTCGGTGGCGTAGCGCAGCAGGAAGGCCAGGCCGAGGAACAGCAGCACCACACCGACCCGCAATACGGTGTTGCCGCCCAGCAGCCAGGCCTTGGCGGCGGCGAAGCCGCGTTCGAGCAGGTTGGGCTCACGCGGCTCGCGGGGTTTCCAGGGGCCGGCCTGGGGCGCCGGAGGCGGCTCCTGCGCGGCTACGGGCGCTGGCGCTTCGACGGGTTGTGGCGGCGGCGCCTCGATTTCCGGCTCCAGCGTCCAGTCCAGCTCCGCCTCTGGCGCCTGCTCGGTTGTGGCCTCGGCCACAAGCGGCTCGAGCGGCGGTTCGGGCTTGAGCTCGGCCGCGACGGGTGAGGCCTGCTCGGCCGGTGGCGGCATCTGCGGTTCGCCCCGCTCGCCCTGCTCCACCCTGAGCAGGCGCTCGTGGATGGCGCTGGTGCCGCGCTCGAAGCGTTCGGCGAAGTCCTTGAGCTGGGCGGCCAGTTGCCCATTGCGCTGCTCCAGGCCGTGCAGGCGCAGCGCCTGGCCCAGACTCAGGCCGAGCAGGCCGCCGAGAATGGCGCCGGTGACGGATTCGCTGACCCCAGCGCCGAGTACCAAGCCGACCAGCATGAAGATCCATTGCATGCAGTGTGTCCCGCTCCGATAAGGAAGTCGCCTCGCATCCCTGGCAGGCCGAGGTGCGCCCAGTATAGGAGGCACGTTCGCCAACACCCAGGGAGACGACTGCCACAGCGGTCACAGGCACAACGCAAAGTAGCCAACTGCCAGCCGGTGCTTCACAAACGCGGCGCGCCCGCTATCATCGCCGCCCCCAACCCGCGCGGCGCAGACCGCCCATGACCCGACCATGATGAAGCCCCGCCTGATCGCCGCCGCCGAACTCGACCGCCTGGAAACCTGGGCCAAATACAGCAGCGACATGTGCCACAGCTGCATGTCCAGCTGCTGCACCCTGCCCGTGGAAGTACGCCTGAACGACCTGATCCGCCTGGAGCTGGTGGACGAGTTCGAGCGCAGCGAGCCGCCGAAGAACATCGCCAAGCGCCTGCAGAAGGACGGCGTGGTCGAGCGCTTCAACCAGAAGTCGGGCATCTTTACCCTGACCCGCATGTCCAACAACGACTGCCTGTTCCTCGATCGCAAGACGCGCCTGTGCACCGTCTACGACAAGCGCCCGGACACCTGCCGCCATCATCCCAAGGTCGGCCCGCGGCCGGGGTATTGCGCTTACAGACCGAAGTAGGCCGGGCATGCGCGGCGCGCTGCAGCGCCGCGCATCTCGGGTATATCAGCGCTGCAGCACGCGGATCCGCGACAGCAGCTCGTCACGGTCGACATAGCAGCCCTGAAAATGCCGCGCGCCGCTGGCCGGGTCGAATTCGCTGCGCGCGTGCATCACCCGCCGATTGTCGAAGCACCACAGCTGCCCGGCCTCGAGCCGGCGCTGCAGGCGAAAGCGTGGCTCGCGGGTCAGGGCGATGAAGCGCCGGTAGGCACGATACAGCGCCGGCATGCGCTCGACCGGCGCGTCGAACGGGCCGCGCAGGAAGTTGGCCATGCGCACCTCGCCGATCCGCCCCTCGGCATCCAGCGCGATGATCGGTGCCAGGCAGCGGTAATCGCTGGTGCGGCTCTTGTTGCGGAACTCCACCGGCGTCGTGCACAGGATGTCGAACAGCTCGGGCGCCTCCTGGTGCAGCGCCTCGGCGATGGCGAACCCGTCGACGAACACGCTCTCGCCGCCCGTCGCGTCGTTGACCAGGCAATGCAGGAACTGCAGGCCCGGCTGCAGCTCGCGGGTCGGCAGGTCGGTGTGCAGCGGCAGGTTGAAGGCGGTGTAGGCGTTGCTGTCGGCATCGGCCTTGGACTGCACGTCGAACAGCACGCCGAAGTTGCTCTCGCGAATGAAGGAAATGCGCTTGGCGAGCCGGAGCAGAACGCCCTCGCTGGCCGGCACCGCCAGCAGCTGGGTCAGGCCCAGATCACGCACCGCCAGCAACCAGCGCAACAGGGTGGCGTCATCCTCGAGCACCGCCTGGTAGTCGAAGCGCGGCAACTGCTCGGCCAGTTCGGCGCCCCACAGCTGCGGTTGCGGACGCTGCGCCTGGCGCTCTTCGCGCGATGCCGAGTCATAGGCGTGAGCCCGCAGCCAGCCGGGGTGGAAGCGGCTGTGGTGACCGCCCAGCCAGTCGATCAGCAGATGGCCCTGCTCGTCGATGCGGGTCCGCTGCGGAGCCAGCTCCTCCGCCACGTCGACGATCTCCAGCAGCTGTTCCCGGGTCACGCCGTAGACGCACTGGCTGCAGGGGCAGTTGTCGCGCAGCCACTGGTAGTGGAAGGGACTGACCCGGCCATCGCTCCAGGTGACCTGCAGGCTGTCGCGGGTGGCGTCGAGGCCGACCAGATCGGCACTGATCGGGTAGGTGCGCCAATCGGCGATGGGTGCGGCCTGGAGCGAGGGGTCTACGGCATTCATGGCGGTCTCCTTGCGGGATGCTGGCCCGCGAAATTGTTGTCAGGGATGGGGGGACGCACACCAGGCCATCCTGGCCTGCCGGCCGGGCACTAGGCCCTGGCCGGGGGCAAGGCTATGACTCGGCCGACATGCAGCGGTATGGGCAGACTCCGATGGGCCTGCGCCAACACCAGCAGCCGTTGCCGCACCTGCTCGTCGAACGCGGCCGAACGGCCGCCGGCAGTGTCGATGTTCATCAGCATCTGCTCGCTGGCGGCGAGCAGTTCCTCGCCCTCCGGGTAGTAGAGGCCGTGGTGGATGTGCAGGCGCTTGCCGTCATGCGCCAGCAACTGGGTGCGCACCTCTACCTCGGCGCCGAGCTTGACCTCGGCCAGGTAGTTGAGGTGGCACTCCAGGGTGTACAGGGTGTGGCCGCTGCGGGCACGCCCCGCCTCGTCCAGGCCCAGGTGGTCCATGAGCGCGTCGGTGGCGTAGCTGAAGATCAGCAGGTAGAAGGCATCGCGCAGATGGCCGTTGTAATCCACCCACTCGGGGGGAATGGCGCTACGGTAGGTACTCAGCGCTTGGGCAGACATGGATGGACTCGCTCCGACAGGGCGGGCCCCCGCAGGCGGGAGCGCGCGTAGGGTGCGCCGCACGCACCGGAAAGACGCGGTTACTCGGCGAACTCGAAACCATGCCTGGCCTTGGTCTGGCGGATCGCCTCCAGCACCGCCAGCAGGCAATCGTCGCGGTAGCGCTCCAGGGCATCCAGGCTGCGTTCGCCCTGCTGCTCGGCAGTGCCCTCGACCACCGCGTCGATCAGCCCCTCGGTCAGCTCCGGCGCCTCGAGGTACGTCCAGGGCAGCTTCAGCGCCGGGCCGAACTGGGCCATGAAGTGGCGCATGCCGGCCGGGCCGCCGGCCAGGGTATAGGTCAGGAAGCTGCCCATGAACGACCAGCGCAGGCCGGCGCCGAAACGGATCGCATCGTCGATCTCGCCGGTGCTCGCCACGCCATCGTTGACCAGGTGCAGCGCCTCGCGCCACAGCGCCTCGAGCAGGCGGTCGGCGATAAAGCCCGGCACCTCCTTGCGCACATGCAGCGGGCGCATGCCCAGCGATTGGTAGACCTCGATGGCGGCCTGCACCGCCTCCGGGGCGGTCTTCGCGCCGCCCACCACCTCCACCAGCGGCAGCAGATAGACCGGGTTGAACGGGTGGCCGACCACGCAGCGCTCGGGATGCTTGGCGTCTGCATAGAATTCGCTGGGCAGCAGGCCCGAGGTGCTGGAGCCGATCAACACATCCGTGCGCGCGGCGGCGCTGATCTTGGCGTGCAGCTCGCACTTGAGCTCGAGGCGCTCGGGCGCGCTCTCCTGGATAAAGTCGGCATCGCGTACGCAGTCTTCGATGGTGTTCACGAAGCGCAGGCGCTCCAGCGAGGCGCCGGGGGCCAGGCCCTGCTGCTGCAGCGCCGGCCAGGCATTGGCCAGGCGCGTGCGCAGCGCGGCCTCGGCGCCGGGCGCCGGGTCCCAGGCGATCACGTCGAGGCCGTGGGCCAGGGCGCGGGCGATCCAGCCGGCGCCGATCACGCCGGTGCCGAGGGCGGCGAAGGTCTTGATGTCGGTAACGAAGGTCATGGTGAACTCCGGTAGCCCGGATGCGATCCGGGGCATGGCAGATGAAATTTTCCCGGATTGCCTCCGGGCTACGGGGGGGGCACACAGGCCCTCTCCCCCGGCCCCTCTCCCAGTGGGAGAGGGGAGAAAATCGTTAACGGCGCTTGAGCTTCATCTTCTCGCGGCCTTCGGCCGGGGTCAGGGCGCGGCCGCCGAGGCGTTCGATGATCTCGATGGCACGCTCGACCAGCTGGCCGTTGCTGGCGTGCACGCCGCGATCCAGCCAGATGTTGTCCTCCAGGCCGACCCGCACGTTGCCGCCGAGCAGCATGGCCTGAGCGACCATGGGCATCTGCATGCGGCCGATGCCGAAGCCGGCCCAGGTGATGCCCGACGGCAGGTTGTCGGCCATGGCCTTCATGGTCGTGGTGTCGGCCGGCGCGCCCCAGGGGATGCCCAGGCACAGCTGGATCAGCGGGTCTTCCAGCAAGCCCTCCTTGAGCAGCTGCTTGGCGAACCACAGGTGGCCGGTGTCGAAGATTTCCAGCTCGGCCTTCACCCCCAGCTCGGTGATGCGTTTGGCGCCGGCACGCAGCTGCGCCGGAGTGGAGACATAGATGAAGTCGCCGTCGCCGAAATTCAGGGTGCCGCAGTCCAGGGTGCAGATTTCCGGCAGCAGTTCCTCGACATGCGCCAGGCGCTCCAGCGGGCCGACCAGGTCGGTGCCGGCGCCGAACTCCAGCGGCTGCTCGCCGCGACCGATTTCCAGGTCGCCGCCCATGCCGGCGGTGAGGTTGATGATCACGTCGGTGTCGCTCTCGCGGATGCGCTCGACCACCTCGCGGTACAGCGCCACGTTGCGGCTCGGCTTGCCGGTCTGCGGGTCGCGCACATGGCAGTGGGCAACGGTGGCGCCGGCCTTGGCTGCCTCGATGGCCGCGGCGGCGATTTCCTTAGGCGTGACCGGTATGGCCGGGTGCTTGCCGACGGTGTCGCCGGCGCCGGTCACCGCGCAGGTGACGATGACTTCGTAGTTCATGGAATCTCCATCCTTATTCGAGGCGAAAGGGTGCCGTACGCCGCCAGAGGCGCACGCACGGCAGGTGATGGTTGAAGTGGGAGGCGGCGCCGCGGCGCGTCTCAGTCGAGGGCGGCCCGTACTGCCGTCACGCCGTCCTGGCCGTCGAAGGTGGTCACCCCGGCCAGCAGGCGGTCGAGGTCCTGCGGATTGTCCTTGAGCCAGCGACGGGCCACGGCCTTGGCATCCTCGCGGGCCATGATCGGCTCCATCAGCTCGCTTTCCTGGGCGGCGCTGAAGGTCAGGTTATGGAGCAGGCGGTCGACGTTGGGGCAGCGCTGGGCATAGTCCGGGGCGACCACGGTCCATACCGTGGCCAGGCCTTCATCGGCGCCGAACACGTCCTCGCTGCCGGTGAGGTAGGTCAGGTCCATCTTGATGTTCATCGGGTGCGGCTTCCAGCCGAAGAACACCACCGGCTTCTTGGCCTTGACCGCGCGACTGACGGCCGCGAGCATGGCCGCCTCGCTGGATTCCACCAGCTTGAAGCCGCCGAGGCCGAACTGGTTGGTGTCGATCATCTTCTGGATGGTGGTGTTGGCCCCGGTGCCCGGGTCGATGCCATAGATCTTGCCGTCCAGCTGGTCGCGGAACTTGGCGATGTCGGCATAGGTTCTCAGGCCCGCCTCGGCCAGGTAGGTGGGCACCGCCAGGCTGGAGATGCCGTCGCTCAGGCCCGGCTCGGCGAGCACCTTGACTTCGCCCTTGTCCTGGAACGGCTTGATGTTGTCGTCCATCAGCGGCTTCCAGTAGCCGAGGAAGAAGTCGACCTGCTTCTTGCCGATGCCGGAAAAGATGATCTGCTGCGAGGCCTGGGTCTGGGTGGTTTGATAGCCCAGGCCTTCGAGCAGGGTTGCGGCCACGGCCGTGGTGGCGACCACGTCGGTCCAGCCGACCAGACCGATACGTGCCTTCTGACAACTGGCATCTTCGGCGGCCAGCAGGGAGGAACTGAACAAGCTCAGGGTGCAGCATGCGGCCAGCGCGGTAAGACCTTTCATCTGGGTGCTCCTCATCGTGTCACAGCGGTTTGCTTTCGTTCTTCTAGAGGCCGGTCGGCCCCCACCGTGTTGCGGGATCGATTGGTCCCGATGGAGCCACCTTACGCGCCGCTGCGCGGGAAAATTCCCACTTAGCCGACCATTGCTTGACCTATGGCGACCTTATCTTGCGCGGCGCTGGCGCCTGGCTTCTTAATGGAGGGCACCCTACTGGCGGATTGCCCATGACCCAGACCTTCGCCTTCCTGCTGCTACCCGGTTTCTCGATGATAGGCCTGATGTCGGCCATCGAGCCGCTGCGCGTGGCCAACCGCTTTCGCGGCGAGCTGTACCGCTGGCGCCTGCTCAGCCTGGACGGCGAGGCGGTGGCGGCGAGTAACGGCATGTCGCTCAACGTCGAGGCCGGCCTGGAGTTGCCGGAAGAGGTCCAGGCGCTGTTCGTGGTCGCCGGTTTCGAGCCCCTGGCGTATTACGACAAACGCCTGGCCCATTGGCTGCAACGCCGCGAACGCGAGGTCAAGGTGCTCGGCGCCATCGACACCGGCAGCTTCGTGCTGGCCGAGGCCGGGCTGTTCGAGCAGCAGCGCCTGACCCTGCACTGGGAGGCGATCGACGCCTTCTGCGAGCGCTACCCGCAGCTGCAGGTGACCCAGGAGCTGTTCGAGATCGATGGCCGGCGCATCACCAGCGCCGGCGGCACCAGCAGCCTCGACCTGATGCTCGGGCTGATCGGCCGCGATCACGGCGAACCGCTGGCGGTGCAGGTCTCCGAGCAGTTCGTGCTCGGCCGCATCCGCACCCGCCAGGATCACCAGCGCATGCAGATCGCCAGCCGCTACGACCTGCACAACAAGAAGCTGGTGCGGGTGATCGGCGAGATGGAGCGCCACTGCGAGCAGCCGCTGCCCTGCGAGGAGCTGGCCGAGCAGGTCGGGGTCAGCGTGCGCCAGCTGGAGCGGCTGTTCCGCCACCACCTGCACACCACGCCCTCGGCCTTCTACCTCGGCTTGCGCCTGGACAAGGCGCGCCAGCTGCTGCGCCAGAGCGATCTCAGCGTGCTGGAGGTGGGCCTGGCCTGCGGCTTCGACTCGGCGTCGTATTTCTCACGCTGCTACCGCCAGCACTTCGCCGCCAGCCCCAGCCAGGATCGCCATGAGCGGCCGGTCGGCTAGACCCGACGTAGACCGGATGCAATCCGGGGCCAGGCGCCGCGGATTCCCCGGATTGCATCCGGCCAAGCGGTAACGGGCGGAGCGACGGCTTATCCGTTCGCGACCTCGGCTTGACGCTTTCGGCAAACCCCCAGTCGTTTTTGCACCGGGTCGCCCCGCCCCCCAGGGATAAGCTCTGTCCAAAGCACCGACGCTCCGGATCGGTCATACGCCCAGGGGACAAGCCTGATGAGCCCAGCCGAATTGCACGCCGACAGCATCGTCATCGACGGTCTGATCATCGCCAAGTGGAACCGCGAACTGTTCGAGGACATGCGCAAGGGCGGCCTGACCGCCGCCAACTGCACCGTGTCCGTGTGGGAAGGGTTCCAGGCCACGGTCAACAACATAGTCGCCAGCAACAACCTGATTCGCGATAACAGCGACCTGGTCATGCCAGTGCGCACCACCGCCGATATCCGCAAGGCCAAGGAGCAGGGCAAGACCGGCATCCTCTACGGCTTCCAGAACGCCCATGCGTTCGAGGACCAGATCGGCTATGTCGAGGTGTTCAAGCAGCTCGGCGTGGGCATCGTGCAGATGTGCTACAACACCCAGAACCTGATCGGCACCGGCTGCTACGAGCGCGACGGCGGCCTGTCCGGCTTCGGTCGCGAGATCGTCGCCGAGATGAACCGCGTCGGCATCATGTGCGACCTGTCCCACGTCGGCTCCAAGACTTCCGAGGAAGTCATCCTCGAGTCGAAGAAGCCGGTGTGCTACTCACACTGCCTGCCGTCGGGCCTGAAAGAGCACCCGCGCAACAAGTCCGACGAGGAGCTGAAGTTCATCGCCGACCACGGCGGCTTCGTCGGCGTGACCATGTTCGCCCCCTTCCTGGCCAAGGGCATCGACTCGACCATCGACGACTACGCCGAGGCCATCGAGTACGTGATGAACCTGGTCGGCGAAGACGCCATCGGCATCGGCACCGACTTCACCCAGGGCCACGGCCAGGACTTCTTCGAGTACCTGACCCACGACAAGGGCTACGCCCGCCGCCTGACCAACTTCGGCAAGATCGTCAACCCGCTGGGCATCCGCACCGTCGGCGAATTCCCCAACCTCACCGAGACCCTGCTCAAGCGCGGCATGCCCGAGCGCGTGGTGCGCAAGGTCATGGGCGAGAACTGGGTGCGCGTGCTGAAGGACGTCTGGGGCGAATGATCCCGCTACTCGGCGCCACGTAGGTTGGCGCCGAGGAACGAGGCCCAACGAGGCGTGCGCAGCGCGCCACGAGTTCACCGACAACGCCGCTGGCGGTTCTGCGAACCGGGTGTTGGGCTTCGCAAGCTCAGCACCAACCTACGAGACAGGCCGGCGCCAACTGCAAATCGAATTCTGGAGCTAGAACACATGGCCACCCACGCCCCCGAAATGCCCATCGCCGTCGACGACGAAACCGGCGTCTGGACCACCGACGCCCTGCCGATGCTCTACGTGCCGCGGCATTTCTTCGTCAACAACCACATGGGCATCGAGGAAGTGCTCGGCGCCGAGAAGTACGCCGAGATCCTCTACAAGGCCGGCTACAAGTCCGCCTGGCACTGGTGCGAGAAGGAAGCCGAGTGCCACGGCATCGAAGGCGCCGCGGTGTTCGAGCACTACATGAAGCGCCTGTCGCAGCGCGGCTGGGGCCTGTTCGAAACGCAGAAGCTCGACCTGGAAACCGGCTACGCCGAGGTCAAGCTCAAGCACTCGGCCTTCGTCTACGTGTACGGCAAGGTGGGTCGCAAGGTCGACTACATGTTCACCGGCTGGTTCTCCGGCGCCATCGACCAGATCCTCGCCGCCAAGGGCAGCCCGATCCGCACCGTCACCGTGCAGGAATACAGCGGTGCCGAGGAAGGCCACGACGACGGCCTGTTCGTCACCCGGCCACTCTGAGTCACCCATAAGAAATGCGTGGGAGAGCCGCTAGAGCACCTCCCACACCGCTAGAGCGCTTACCGTGAGGATGCCGTAATGGCCTTCGAAGCAATGTTCCAGCCGATCCAGATCGGCAAGCTGACCATCCGCAACCGCGTGCTGTCCACCGCGCACGCCGAGGTCTACGCCACCGACGGCGGCATGACCACCGAGCGCTACGTCAAGTACTACGAAGAGAAGGCCAAGGGCGGCATCGGCCTGGCCATCTGCGGCGGTTCCTCGGTGGTGGCCATCGACAGCCCGCAGGAGTGGTGGAGCTCGGTCAACCTGTCCACCGACCGCATCATCCCGCACTTCCAGAATCTGGCCGACGCCATGCACAAGCACGGCGCCAAGATCATGATCCAGATTACCCACATGGGTCGCCGCTCGCGCTGGGACGGCTTCAACTGGCCGACCCTGATGTCGCCGTCGGGCATCCGCGAGCCGGTGCACCGCGCCACCTGCAAGACCATCGAGCCGGAAGAGATCTGGCGGGTGATCGGCAACTACGCCCAGGCCGCACGCCGGGCCAAGGAAGGCGGCCTGGACGGCGTCGAGCTGTCCGCCGTGCACCAGCACATGATCGACCAGTTCTGGAGCCCGCGGGTCAACAAGCGCACCGACGAATGGGGCGGCACCTTCGAGGGCCGCATGAAGTTCGGCCTGGAGGTGCTCAAGGCGGTGCGCGCCGAGGTGGGCCCGGACTTCTGCGTGGGCATGCGCATCTGCGGCGACGAATTCCACCCGGACGGCCTGTCCCACGAGGACATGAAGCAGATCGCCGCCTACTACGACGCCACCGGCATGATCGACTTTATCGGCGTGGTGGGTTCGGGCTGTGACACCCACAACACCCTGGCCAACGTCATCCCCAATATGAGCTACCCGCCGGAGCCCTTCCTGCACCTGGCGGCCGGCATCAAGGAAGTGGTCAAGGTGCCGGTGCTGCACGCGCAGAACATCAAGGACCCGAACCAGGCCACCCGTATCCTCGAAGGCGGCTACGTGGACATGGTCGGCATGACCCGCGCGCACATCGCCGACCCGCACCTGATCGCCAAGATCAAGATGGGCCAGGTCGACCAGATCAAGCAGTGCGTCGGCGCCAACTACTGCATCGACCGCCAGTACCAGGGTCTGGACGTGCTGTGCATCCAGAACGCCGCGACTTCCCGTGAATATATGGGCGTGCCGCATATCATCGAGAAATCCACCGGGCCGAAGCGCAAGGTGGTGGTGGTCGGTGGCGGCCCGGCCGGGATGGAAGCGGCGCGCGTCGCCGCCGAGCGCGGCCACGACGTCACCCTGTTCGAGAAGAAGGATGCCCTGGGCGGGCAGATCACCACCGCTTCCAAGGCGCCGCAGCGCGACCAGATCGCCGGCATCACCCGCTGGTACCAGCTGGAGCTGGCGCGCCTGAACGTCGACCTGCGCCTGGGCACCGCCGCCGACGTGGCGACCATCCAGGACCTGCGCGCCGACATCATCGTGCTGGCCAACGGCGGCCATCCGTACCTGGAGCAGAACGAGCACTGGGGCGCGGCCGAAGGCCTGGTGGTGAGCAGCTGGGACGTGCTCGACGGCAAGGTGGCGCCGGGCAAGAACGTGCTGGTCTACGACACCATCTGCGAATTCACCGGCATGTCGGTGGCCGACTTCATGGCCGACAAGGGCTCGCAGGTCGAGATCGTCACCGACGACATCAAGCCGGGCGTGGCCATGGGCGGCACCAGCTTCCCCACCTACTACCGCAGCATCTACCCCAAGGAAGTGATCATGACCGGCGACATGATGCTGGAAAAGGTCTACCGCGAGGGCGACAAGCTGGTGGCGGTGCTGGAGAACGAATACACCGGCGCCAAGGAAGAGCGCGTGGTCGACCAGGTGGTGGTGGAGAACGGCGTGCGTCCGGACGAGTCGCTGTACTACGCGCTGAAGGAAGGCTCGCGCAACAAGGGCCAGATCGACGTCGAGGCGCTGTTCGCGATCAAGCCGCAGCCCTGCCTGGCCGAGACGGGCGACGGCTACCTGCTGTTCCGCATCGGCGACTGCGTGGCCCAGCGCAACACCCACGCGGCGATCTACGACGCGCTGCGGCTGTGCAAGGACTTTTAAGCCAACGCCTTCGGTGGTTGGACGGACGTAGGTTGGCGCTGAGGAACGAAGCCCAACATCCGGTTCGCAGAACCGGCCTGCGGCATTGACCGAACACGGGGAGCGCTACGCGCTCCCCGTTGGGCTTCGCCAGCTCAGCGCCAACCTACAGGTCGCATTGTTTTCCGGTCCCGCGAAGGAGACCACGAGATGTTGAACACCCTACTGCCCATCCTGCTGTTCGCCGCCCTCGGCCTGGCCGTGCTCGGTGCCGGCAAGCGCTTCTTCATGTGGCGCCGCGGCCGACCGGCCAAGGTCGACTGGATCGGTGGCCTGCTGAAGATGCCGCGCCGCTACCTGGTGGACCTGCACCATGTGGTCGAGCGCGACAAGTACATGTCCAAGACCCACGTCGCCACCGCCGGCGGCTTCGTCCTGGCGGCCGTGCTGGCGATCCTCGTGCACGGTTTCGGCCTGCATAACCGCATCCTCGGTTTCGCCCTGCTGGCGGCCACGGTGCTGATGTTCGTCGGCGCCCTGTTCGTCGCCAAGCGCCGGCGCAACCCGCCGAGCCGGCTGTCGAAGGGCCCCTGGATGCGCCTGCCGAAGAGCCTGCTGATGTTCGCGGCGAGCTTCTTTATCGCCACCCTGCCGGTCGCCGGGATTCTGCCCGAGAACTTCGGCGGCTGGATTCTGGCCGCCGTGCTGGCCGTCGGCGTGGCCTGGGGCGTGTCCGAGCTGTTCTTCGGCATGACCTGGGGCGGGCCGATGAAGCACGCCTTCGCCGGCGCCCTGCACCTGGCCTGGCACCGCCGCGCCGAACGCTTCGGCGGCGGCCGCTCCACCGGCCTCAAGGCCCTGGATCTGGACGACCCCAAGGCGCCGCTGGGGGTGGAAAAACCCACCGATTTCACCTGGAACCAGCTGCTTGGCTTCGATGCCTGCGTGCAGTGCGGCAAGTGCGAGGCGGCCTGCCCGGCCTTCGCCGCCGGCCAGCCGCTGAACCCGAAGAAGCTGATCCAGGACATGGTCATCGGCCTGGCCGGTGGCAACGACGCCCAGTTCGCCGGCAGCCCCTACCCCGGCATTCCGCTCGGCGAGCACAGCGGCGGCCCGCACCAACCCATCGTCGACCTCAACGGCAAGGCGCTGGTGGAGGCCGAGACCCTGTGGTCCTGCACCACCTGCCGCGCCTGCGTCGAGGAGTGCCCGATGATGATCGAGCACGTCGATGCCATCGTCGATATGCGCCGCCACCTGACCCTGGAAAAGGGCGCCACGCCGAACAAGGGCGCCGAGGTGCTGGACAACCTGATCGCCACCGACAACCCCGGCGGTTTCGCCCCCGGCGGCCGGCTGAACTGGGCGGCCGACCTCAACCTGCCGCTGCTCGCCGACAAGCAAGAGACCGACGTGCTGTTCTGGGTCGGCGACGGCGCCTTCGATATGCGCAACCAGCGCACCCTGCGCGCCTTCGTCAAGGTGCTCAAGGCCGCCGACGTCGACTTCGCCGTGCTCGGCCTGGAGGAACGCGACAGCGGCGACGTGGCCCGCCGCCTGGGCGACGAGGCGACCTTCCAGAGCTTGGCCAAACGCAATATCGCCACCCTGAGCAAGTACCGCTTCAAGCGCATCGTCAGCTGCGACCCGCACAGCTTCCATGTGCTGAAGAACGAATACGGCGCCCTCGGCGGCCATTACCAGGTGCTGCACCACAGCACCTTTATCGACGAGCTGGTGGGCAAGGGTTCGCTCAACCTCGGTCAGAGCAAGGCCAGCAGCGTGACCTATCACGACCCCTGCTACCTCGGCCGCTACAACGGCGAGTACGAGGCGCCGCGCGCCGTGCTCAAGGCCATCGGCATCGAGGTCAGGGAAATGGAACGCTCCGGCTTCCGCTCGCGCTGCTGCGGCGGTGGCGGCGGCGCGCCGATCACCGACATCCCCGGCAAGCAGCGCATCCCCGACATGCGCATGGTCGACATCAAGGAGACCGGCGCCGAACTGGTGGCCGTGGGCTGCCCGCAGTGCACCGCGATGCTCGAAGGCGTGGTCGCCCCGCGCCCGGAAATCAAGGACATCGCCGAACTGGTCGCCGAGGTGCTGATCGAGCCCACCGAGGTGGCGGCAAAAAAGCCGGCAGCCAGGCGTGAACTGGCGGAGGTGCAGTGATGAAACGACAATCCCAGTGCATCCAGGAGGCCCAGGCATGAGCGACATCATCCGCCGCGACCCGCGCGCCGAATGGATCGCGCGCAACCGCCTGCACCCGCTGCATGCGGCCATGCAGAGCCAGAACCAGACCAGCTGGATGGGCCCCAACGGCCTGATGCGCAAGAACCCCCATGCCATCGCCGCCGGCTTTATCGGCCCGGCCGGGATCAAGCGCATCGACCGCTCCGGCGCCCAGCAGGGCGGCGGGCAGAAGCGCGGCGCGGCCAGCGCCGCGGTGCAGCTGCCGCTGCACCTGGTCGAGCAGCCGAGCCATATCATCGCCGTGGTGCCGGACATGGTCGGCGGCCGCCTGTCCAGCCACGACAAGGACCTGCTCGGCCTGGCCCGGCAACTGGCCGGCGATAGCGGTGCGGTGCTCGCCGTGGTGTTCGGCGAGGACAAGGAAAGCGCCTTCGACAGCGCCGGCGTCGACCGGCTGCTGCGCATCGCAGGCGAGACCTTCGACGGTTACGCCCCGGAAGCCCGGGTGCTGGCGCTGAGCGCAGTGGACGGCCAGTTCGCCCCGCGCCACTGGCTGTTGCCGGACAGCCGCACGGGCGGCGGCGAACTGGGCCGGCGCCTGGCCGCCAAGCTCGGCGAGCGCCCGGCCACCCGCGTCTGGCAGGTGGCGAACGAGCAGTGCATCGGCCGCGCCGGCGCCGGCCAGCAGGACATCCAACGCGCCCTGCCGCGGCTGATCCTGGCCGCCGCCGAGTGCGCCGAACCGGTCAGCGAGACCCGTCACGAGGCACGCCCGGTGGAACTGGCCGCGCCGGTCGCACACAGCCTGACGCGCCTGCAGGACCTCGGCCCGGTGGCCGTGGACCCGGCGCAGATCCCCATGGGCGAGGCCGAGTTCATCCTCTCCGGCGGCAACGGGGTGAAGGACTGGGAGCTGTTCCACCAGGCCGCCGTCGCCCTCGGCGCCACCGAAGGCGCCTCGCGGGTGGCGGTGGACGACGGCTTTATGCCGCGCAACCGCCAGGTCGGCGCCACCGGCACCTGGGTCACCGCGCGGGTCTATATGGCCGTGGGCATCTCCGGGGCCATCCAGCACCTGCAGGGCATCGGCGCCTGCGACAAGGTGGTGGCGGTGAACCTGGACCCCGGCTGCGACATGATCAAGCGCGCCGACCTGTCGGTGATCGGCGATTCGGCGGCGATTCTCAAGGCGCTGCTCGAGCGGGTCGCCGCCTGGCGCCAGGAAGGCAAACGTGATGCGGCGTAGCCCGGATGACATCCGGGGTCACCACCATCTTTCCCGGATTGCATCCGGGCTACGGGGACAACATGACTGATCTGAATATCGTCGCCCTGGTCTCGCTCGGCGCCCACCCGACCTCCGGTCGCCCGCGCCGCGCCGAACAGGATTCCCGCGCGGTGGAACTGGGCCTGCGCCTGGCCGGGCAGCAGCTGCAGCTGCTGCATGCCGGCGACCCGCAGGCCGAGGCGCTGCGCGGCTACCTGGGCATGGGCCTGGAGCAGCTCGACGTGCTCGAGCAGCCCGACGGCGCCGACGCCCTGCCGCTGCTGGTGGATTACCTGCAGGGCAGCCGCGTGCAGCTGGTGCTCACCGGCAGCCAGGCGGAAACCGGCGAGGGCTCGGGCATGCTGCCGTTCCTCCTGGCCGAGCGCCTGGGCTGGCCGATGCTGGTCGGCCTGGCCGAGGTGGAAAAGGTCGAGAACGGCGTGGCCCAGGTGCTGCAGGCTTTGCCACGCGGCCAACGGCGCCGGCTCAGGGTGCGCCTGCCCTGCGTCGCCAGCGTCGACAACGCCGCCCCGGTGGCCCGGCAGAGCGCCTTCGGCCCGGCCCGGCGCGGCCTGATCGAAGCCCATGAAGTCGCGGTGGTGGACGACCCGCTGCTGGCCGAGGCCAGCCTGCTGCCGGCCAAGCCGCGCCCGAAGCGGCTCAAGGTGATCAAGGCCAAGAGCGGCGCCGAGCGGATGAAGGCGGCCACCGCCAAGGCCAGCGGCGGTGGCGGCCAGGTGCTCAAGGATGTCTCGCCGCAGGACGGCGCCGAGGCTATCTTCAAACTACTTATCGAGGAAGGCGTCCTACGTTGACGCCCCAAGCCCAGGAGCCACGACCATGATGCATGCCGACCTGATCGACCAGGAAGACTTCCGCGAACGCCTGGTGGCCCTGGGCCTGAGCATTCCCGCCGGCGCCAGCGCCGAGCAGGCCTGCGAGCTGGCCGTCAGCGGCCTCAGCCCGGAACGCGCCGTGGCCCTGCGTCGCCTGGTGGAGGAGCTGCTCGGCGGCAGCGCCACCCTGCTGCCCAACGTGCGCGAGGCGATCAGCCGCCATCTGCTGCCGGCGCTGGTGCCGAAGCCGGCTTCGGCTTGATCGATCCCGCGGCGCACACGGCGCCCCTTCCGCGCGGAGGGGGCGCTGTAGGGTGGGCTTCAGCCCACCAAGGCATATACGGATAGGGTCAACCAAAATCCACAAGGGTGACAGTCAAGCCTGAGGGCCACAGGGTGGTGGGCTAAAGCTCACCCTACTCCCGGCTCTGACGGCTTTAGCCGCGACGCCAAATAAAACGGGGCGCCACTGGCGCCCCGTTGACCTTGCCGCACCGTCTTACAGCAGGCGCACGCTGGCGAAGGTCGACTCGCCCTGGGCGCGGTTGAGCGCCAGCCCGGCGCTGGAATTGCCCTGCTGCTCGGGGATCGGCAGCAGCATCACCAGGTTGGCGCCCTGCTGGCCGGCGCGCTCGTCGCGCGGCGGAATGCCGAAGTATTCGCGGTAGCACTTGGAGAAGTGCGGGGTGGAGACGAAGCCGCACACCGAGGCCACCTCGATGATCGACATGCTGGTCTGCTTGAGCAGCTGGCGCGCACGGATCAGGCGCAGCTTGAGGTAATAGCGCGACGGCGAGCAGTGCAGGTACTTCTGGAACAGGCGCTCAAGCTGACGCCGCGAGATGTCGACGAAGCAGGCCAGTTCGTCGAGGTCGATGGGCTCCTCCAGGTTGGCCTCCATCAGCGCGACGATTTCCTGCAGCTTGGGCTGGTTGCTGCCGAGCATGTGCTTGAGCGGCACGCGCTGGTGATCCTGCTCGTTGCGGATGCGCTCGTAGATGAACATCTCGGAGATGCCGGCCGCCAGTTCGCGGCCATGCTGCTGGCCGATCAGGTGCAGCATCATGTCCATCGGCGCGGTGCCGCCGGACGAGGTATTGCGGTTGCGGTCGATGGAGAACAGGCGGGTGGTGATGGCGGCGCGGGGGAAGGCTTCCTGCATCGAGGCCAGGCATTCCCAGTGCACGCTGCAGTCATAGCCGTCGAGCAGACCGGCCTTGGCCAGCGCCCAGCTGCCGGTGCACACCGCGCCGAGCTGGCGGCCCTGGCGCGCCTGCTTCTGCAGCCAGCAGATGTGCTCGCGCCTGACGCTGTGCTGGATGTCGATGCCGCCGCAGACGATCACCGCGTCCAGCGCCGGCGCGTTGTCCAGCGCCGCGTCCGGGGTGATCTTCAGGCCGTCGCTGGCGCTGACCGGCTGGCCGTCGTGGGTCAGGGTGTGCCAGCGGTACAGCTCCTTGCCGGACAGCTGGTTGGCCATGCGCAGGGGTTCCACTGCCGAGGCGAGGGAGATCAGGGTGAAGTTGTCCAGCAGCAGGAAACCGATGGACTGGGCGACACGGTTCTGGGGCTGGGCCCCCGGGGCGAACTGCGACATCGATGAAACCCTCACGCTAAGCACGGTGAGAAGCCCGACTGAGCGAGCTTCCATTGTTGTTATGACGCTGGTCGTAGGAACCAGTCAGCTATCCATGCTTAGGCAAAGAGCATGCCTAAATTGATTGAGCGTTCAATAAAAATATCGCCGTCGATGCAGGGCGCATCCGGCGGGCTTTTCCAGGCTGTCGACGAACCTCCTGAACAGGCTCGCAGGCCCCTTGGCACGGGGCCTTGAGCATTTCGGTAGCACTCTGCGTGGCGAGCGCTACGCCAGGCCCTGGCCGATGTAACGGCCAGGCGGTAACAGCAGAGACCAGTAGGTCACTTTTCAGCCATTTTCGCAATGACCGTTCGCACCAAAAGCCGGCACCGCGACTCGCCAACCCCTGGCCGGCGCACCAGCACGGTTCAGCATTCGATGGCGCTGACCGCCAGGCCGCCACGCGAGGTTTCCTTGTACTTGTCGTGCATGTCGGCGCCGGTGTCGCGCATGGTGCGGATCACCCGGTCCAGCGAGATGTGGTGCTCGCCGTCGCCGCGCAGGGCCATCTGCGCCGCGTTGATCGCCTTCACCGCGGCGATCGCGTTGCGCTCGATGCACGGCACCTGCACCAGCCCGCCGACCGGGTCGCAGGTCAGCCCCAGGTTGTGTTCCAGGCCGATCTCGGCGGCGTTCTCCAGCTGCTCGGGGCTGGCGCCGAGCACTTCGGCCAAACCCGCCGCGGCCATGGCGCAGGCCGAGCCCACCTCGCCCTGGCAGCCGACTTCGGCGCCGGAGATCGAGGCGTTCTTCTTGCACAGGATGCCCACCGCGGCGGCGGCCAGCAGGAAGTCGACCACGTCGGCGTCGCTGGCATCCGGGTTGAAGCGCATGTAGTAGTGCAGCACCGCCGGGATGATCCCCGCCGCGCCGTTGGTCGGTGCGGTGACCATGCGCCCGCCGGCGGCGTTTTCCTCGTTGACCGCCAGGGCGTAGAGGTTGACCCATTCCATGGCGCTCATGGTGCTGCCGATCACGTTGGGCTTGCCCAGCTCCTGCAGGCTGCGGTGCAGCTTGGCGGCGCGCCGGCGCACATTCAGCCCGCCGGGGAGGATGCCCTCCTCGCGCAGGCCGTTGGCCACGCAGTCCTGCATGGCCTGCCACAGCCCGAGCAGGCCGGCACGGATCTCGGCCTCGCTGCGCCAGGCCTTTTCGTTGGCCAGCATCAGTTGCGACACGCGCAGGCCATGCTGGCGGCACAGGCGCAGCAGCTCGGCGCCGCTGGAGAAATCGTAGGGCAGCGCGGTGTGGTCCTGGTCCAGCGCGCCGGTGGCGGCCTGCGCGGCATCGACGACGAAACCGCCACCCACCGAGTAGTAGGTGTCGCTATGCAGCTCGCCGCCCTCGCCCTCGGCCACCAGGGTCATGGCGTTGGGGTGGTAGGGCAGGTTTTCCTCCAGCAGGCGCATGTCGCGCCCCCAGTCGAAGGCGATCGGCAGGTGGCCGTCGAGCAGCAGCTCGCCGCGCTCGAGCAGCGTGGCGATGCGCGGGGCGATCTGCGCCGGGTCGATGCGATCCGGCCACTCGCCCATCAGGCCCATGATCACCGCACGGTCGCTGCCGTGGCCGACGCCGGTGGCCGACAGCGAGCCATACAGGCGCACCTCGATACGCCGCACCCGCGCCAGCAGCTGGCGCTCGCGCAGCGCCTCGACGAACAGCGCGGCGGCGCGCATCGGCCCCACGGTGTGCGAGCTGGACGGCCCGATGCCGATCTTGAACAGGTCGAATACGCTGATGGCCACGGCGGCAACCTCGTTGGATTGAGTCGGCGCCCATGATCGGGGTTTCGGCGCCCCGACCACGCCTGACACCGACTCGGGCTTGTCCAAACGCGTCGTCGCCGACGACTGCATGGCTGCAGGAAGTAGAGCGAAGCAGGTCTGTTTTCGGCATGTCGAGGTCGCATTGCGCCCTCCTCGGCGGCGCGGCTTGCGCTGTACTGGCGTGCACGCCCGCCAGGCCAAGCCGCTCCCCAACCAGGCAAGGACGATCCATGAACAGACTCGCACACTGGCTGCTCGCGCTCACCCTGCTCGGCTCCAGCAGCCTGCACGCCACCGAGGCCGCTCGCTGCGAGCTGGTGCGCCTGCCCGACGTCGGCTGGACCGACATCACCATGACCACCGCGGTGGCCCGCCTGGTGCTCGGCGAACTCGGCTACCGCACCCAGATCAAGCGCCTGTCGCTGCCGGAGACCTACCGCGCCCTCGCCGAAGGCCGGATGGACGTGTTCCTCGGCAACTGGATGCCGGCACAAGCCGAACTGATCCAGGCACACCTGGACAGCGGCCGGATCGAGCTGCTGCACACCAACCTGCCGGCCGTGCGCTACACCCTGGCGGTGCTGGCCCCCGGTTACGAGGCCGGATTGCAGGATTTCGCCGATATCCACAAGTTCAAGGAGCAGCTCGGCGGGCAGATCTTCGGCATCGAGCCCGGCAACGAGGGCAACGAGATGGTCAAGGCGATGATCCGCGACGACCGCTTCGGCCTGCGCGGCTTCAGCCTGGTGGAGTCCAGCGAGAGCGGCATGCTCAATCACGTCGAGCGCGCCCAGCGCCTGGGCAAATGGGCGGTGTTCCTCGGCTGGGAACCGCACCCGATGAACGAGCGCCTGCGCATGCACTACCTGGCCGGCGGCGACGAGTATTTCGGCCCCGACTTCGGCGCGGCGCAGGTCAATACCGTGGCGCGCGGCGGCTTCAGCGCCGAATGCCCGAACCTGACGCGGCTGCTGCGCAACATGACCTTCACCATCGCCGCGGAGAACCAGCTGATGAGCGCGGTGCTGGAAGGCAACACCAACCGCCGCCGGGTGGCCAAGGCCTGGATCGAGAACAACCCGCAGACCATCGCCGCCTGGCTCGCGGGCGTGACCCACCAGCGCGGCACGCCCAGCGGCGGCCTCTTCGGCCTGCCGCCGGGGCACTGAAGCGCCCGACTCGCCGAGCGCGGCGCAGCAGCCGTTGGCCGCTCGTGCGGCAAGGCCGCTTGGCCCAGGCAACGCTCCGATCGACTCGCCCATTGCCCTCGCGGCGTTTGTTTTCGATGGCGCCGCAGCCCCCGCGATACGCCGCCTGACGCCTTCTCGCCGGGCCGCGAATCAGGCCCGGCGCGGCCTGCAGCCTTGGCCAAGGGCTAAAAAAGTCTGTTAAGGTTTTTCAAGGCTGTAGCTTGCAGTCAACGGCCACAGGCGCAGCGAACCGGCGGCGAATGCACGACAACAGGCGGCGGACGACGGCATGTCGTGGCGCAACACGTCAGAGTCGCAAATCGACAATTGCCGGGCCTCCAAGGCTATATCGTTGAGTCAGCCGATAACGTCGCTGCCGCCACTGCCCAGCAGGGCGGCAGACCAGAGCCCACACCTCTGGACCGAAGAACAGATAGCGCTGGCGCCCTCCCGACGGGCGCCGGACCAACAAGAAATTTCGGATGCACGCATGCGCCAGGACGGCGTATGAACCCCCAAGGGACTGGGTTTCGAAACACTGCCAGAGGGTTTGGAAAGCGGTTTGCAACACGGCAAGGCATGGGACACTCATCTGCACGATCGGGCAACGCACAGGGCGCACCGCGTCCATCCTGCGTGCGCTGCGGCGTGCCCGAGCGCCCCTGCCGCATCCCGGCGCAACTCGCTCGCCAACCCCCCGACATTCAGCACACACCCACACAGGCATCGGAAGTCTGACGCACCTGACGAACGCCCCGACGGCGCGCGCCAGCTTGTGCCAGTCTGAACAGGATGCCGATTGAAGGGGAAACGTCCCATGCAGTCTGGAAAGATCGTGGTCGAGCACCTGTACAAGGTCTTCGGCCCCAACCCACAAGAAGCCATCGAGCTGCTCAAGGAAGGTTGGAGCAAGGAGAAGATCCTCGCCGAGAAAGGCGCGGTGATCGGCGTCAGCGATGTCTCGTTCAGCGTCGAGGAGGGCGAGATCTTCGTCCTCATGGGCCTGTCCGGCTCCGGCAAGTCCACCCTGATCCGCCTGATCAACCGCCTGGTCGAACCCAGCGGCGGCGACGTCTACATCGACGGGCAGAACGTCGCCAAGCTGCCGCAGTCGCAGCTGATCGACCTGCGTCGGCGCGACATGAGCATGGTCTTCCAGTCCTTCGCCCTGATGCCCTCGCGCAGCGTGCTGGACAACGCCGCGTTCGGCCTGGAAGTGGCCGGCGTCGGCCGCAAGGAACGCGAGCAGCGCGCCATGAACGTGCTCAAGCAGGTCGGCCTCGACACCTTCGCCCACAAGTACCCGCACGAGCTGTCCGGCGGCATGCAGCAGCGCGTCGGCCTGGCCCGCGCGCTGGCGGTGAACCCCTCGATGATCATCATGGACGAGGCCTTCTCCGCCCTCGACCCGCTCAAGCGCCGCGAGATGCAGGACGTGCTGCTGGAGCTGCAGAAGACCCACCGGCGCACCATCATCTTCGTCTCCCACGACATCGAGGAGGCCATGCGCATCGGTAGCCGCATCGGCATCATGGAGGGCGGCAAGCTGATCCAGGTCGGCACCCCGCAGGAGCTGATCGACAAGCCGGCCAACGACTACGTGCGCAACTTCTTCGACACCGTCGACACCAGCCGCTACCTCACCGCCGGCCAGCTCAAGGCCGACAGCGTGCCGCTCTACGTGCACAACGGCCGCGCCCCGGACGCGGCGAAGATCTGCAAGGAGCTGCAGGCGCTGGACAAGCACTACGCCTTTATCGTCGACGAGCAGCACAATTTCTGCGGTTCCATCAGCCTGGAGAAGATCGCCCTGATGGTCGACGGCGACACGCCGCGGCCGCTGGAGACCACGGCCCTCAAGCAGGTGGTGCCGGTGCCGGAAAACATGCCGCTGGACAAGGTCATCGACCGCCTGGTGGACAACGAAGGGCCGATCCCGGTGGTCGACGCCGAGGGCCATTACTGCGGCGCCATCAGCAAGGGCCGGCTGTTGACCCGCCTGCAGGGGGAATCCCATGAGTGAGAAGAAACTCGACCTGGGCAGCTGGGTCAACGACGTCGTCCAGCACCTGCTGGACAACTACAGCGGCGCCTTCGACAGCGTCGGCAGCCTGGTCAGCGGCTTCTCCGAAGGCATCGAGCAGCTGCTGATGCTGCCGCCGGCCTGGCTGCTCATCGCCATCTTCGTCGGCCTCGGCCTGTGGCGCATCGGCGCGCGCTTCGCCGCCTTCACCGCGGTGTCGTTCATCCTCATCGTCATGACCGGCTTCTGGGAACAGACCGTGGTGACCCTCGGCCTGACCTTCTCCGCCACCCTGATCAGCCTGCTGCTGGGCATCCCGCTGGGCATCTGGGCGGCCAGGAGCGAGCGGGTGGCGCTGGTGATCCGGCCGATCCTCGACTTCATGCAGACCATGCCGGCGTTCGTCTACCTGATCCCGGCGGCCATGCTGTTCGGCCTCGGCCGCGTGCCGGGGATCATCGCCACGGTGATCTTCGCCATGCCGCCGGCGGTGCGCCTGACCAGCCTGGGGATTCGCCAGGTTAACAAGGAAATCATCGAGGCCGGCCAGTCGTTCGGCTGCAACGGCCGCCAGCTGCTGTTCAAGGTGCAACTGCCCAACGCCATGCCGTCGATCATGGCCGGGGTCAACCAGACCATCATGATGGCGCTGTCGATGGTGATCATCGCCTCCATGGTCGGCGCCGGTGGCCTGGGCAACGACGTGCTGGCGAGCATCCAGCGTCTCGACATCGGTCTAGGCTTCGAGAGCGGCATGGCCGTGGTGCTGCTGGCGATCATCCTCGACCGCATCACCGAGAGCTTCGGCACCAAGCAGACCGCCCGCGGCGGCATCTTTGCCTGGTTCAGCGGCAAGCTGCAGCGCCAGTAAACGTCTTTTCACCTCACAGGGAACCGCAGATGAACACGATCAAGACCACCGCCGCCCTCGCCCTGCTGACCTGCGCCCTGGCGCAGGGCGCCTGGGCCGCCGAACCGGAAAGCTGCAAGCAGGTGCGTTTCGCCGAAATCGGCTGGGCCGACATCGCCGCCACCACCGGCGTGGCCATGACCCTGGTCGAAGGCCTGGGCTACCAGCCGCGCAAGATCATGGCCTCGGTGCCGATCGCCTTCACCGGGGTGAAGAACGGCCAGGTCGACGTGTTCCTCGGCTACTGGGCGCCGTCGATGGACGCGGTGATCGAGCCCTTCCGCAAGGACGGCGGGGTCAAGGTGCTGGAAAAACCCAACCTCGAAGGCGCCAAGTACACCCTGGCGGTGCCGACCTACGCCGCCGAGGCGGGGCTGAAAAGCTTCCAGGACATCGCCAAGTTCAAGGACCAGCTCGGCGGCAAGATCTACGGCATCGAGCCGGGTAACGACGGCAACCTGCTGATCGACGGCATGATCAAGGGCGACCAGTTCGGCCTCGGCGGCTTCCGCATGGTCGAGTCCAGCGAGGCCGGCATGCTGGTGCAGGTGTCGCGGGCGATCAAGAAGCAGGAGCCGGTGGTGTTCCTCGGCTGGGCACCGCACCCGATGAACACCCAGTTCGACATCACCTACCTGGCCGGCGGCGACGAGGTGTTCGGCCCCGACTACGGCGCGGCCAAGGTCTACACCGTGGTGCCGCCGGACTACGAGGCGCGCTGCGCCAACGTCGGCAAACTGCTGAACAACCTGCAGTTCAGCGTCGAGATCGAAAGCCAGCTGATGGAAAAGGTGCTGGAGAAGGAAAACCCGCAGGACGTCGCCAAGGCCTGGATCAAGGCCAACCCGGCGATCCTCGACCAGTGGCTGAGCGGCGTGACCACCTTCGACGGCCAGGACGGCGCGGCCGCGGTGAAGAAACACGTCGGCCTCTGACGCCACCCCGTATTCGGGCCCGGACGCGCATCCTCCGGGCCTGGAAACCTCCTCATCGATGCACGCGCGGTCGCGGCCAGACCGCGATGGGGAGGGCTTTGCCCGCGAACCGGCGGCCAGCAGCGACGGCCGGCGCGCCAGGCCCGCAATCAGAACGAGCCAGTCAACACCTTTGCAACTGCCACTCAACTGACGGAGCACCAAGATATGCGCGTACTCAAGCAACTCTGCCTCGGCGCCGCCGCCCTGGCGCTCGGCCTGGGCAGCGCCCTCGCCGCCGACAAACCCACCCTGAAGATCGGCTACGTCAACGGCTGGGACGACAGCGTCGCCGCCACCCATGTCGCCGGCGAGATCCTGCAGAGCAAGCTCGGCTACCCGGTGGAACTCAAGCCGGTCGAACCCGCCATCATGTGGCAGGGCGTGGCTCGCGGCGACCTCGACGCCACCCTCTCGGCCTGGCTGCCGGCCACCCACGGCGAGTACTACGCCAAGCTCAAGGACAAGGTGGTGGTGCTCGGCGCCAACTACCAGGGCGCCAAGATCGGCCTGATCGTGCCCGACTACGTCGAGGCCAAGACCATCGCCGACCTGGAGAAGTACGCCAAGGACTTCGACGGCAAGATCACCGGCATCGACGCCGGCGCCGGCGTGATGCGCCGCACCGAAGACGCCATCAAGCAGTACGAACTGACCAGCATCAAGCTGATGCCCAGCTCCGGCCCGGCCATGGCCACCGCCCTGACCCGTGCCGAGAAGGCGGGCAAGCCCATAGTGGTGACCGGCTGGATTCCGCACTGGATGTTCGCCAAGTGGAAACTGCGCTTCCTCGAAGACCCGAAGAAGGTCTACGGCGACGACGAGCACGTCGACACCGTGGTCAACCCGGGCCTGGAGGCCAAGGCCGCCGACGCCACCGCCTTCCTCAAGAAGTTCTCCTGGAGCGGCGAAGAAGTCGGCGCGGTGATGCTGGCCATCCGCGACGGCGCCAAGCCGGAGCAGGCCGCCAAGGACTGGATCGCCGCCAACCCCGAGCGCGTCGCGGGCTGGTTGCAGTAAGGCCTTACCCGGCGTCAACACGAAGCGGGCTCAGGCCCGCTTCGTCGTTGCTGGCGATGCGGCCTCAGGGTGCGTCACGCGCGCCACGACACCGGCCAGGCGTCGGCGTTATCATCGCGCGCCCCAGGACTGCACCCGGCCTTCACGATGCAGCACCAGCGCCCATTACCACCGCGGCCGCCGCGCAACACCTTCGAACGCCGGGTACAGGTCATTGCCGGCAGCCCCGAGGGCTACAAGCTGCTGCTGTTACCTTACCTTCCCGCCTGGCTCGCACCGGCGACCTGGAACCTGTGGGGCAACCTTGGCGGCACGCTCCTCATCATCGGTGTCTGCGTGGCGGCCGTGCTGGTGTCCATTCATTGCAACGAGCGCGTGCTGGCCGCGCTGAGTCACGGCCCTCTTCCTGGCAAATATCCTGTTCCAATAACCTGCCCAGCAGGGACACCGGCGCCGTGCCCGGGCCCTGCATTGATTGATCGAACGATCAAAATCCGCCTAGACTCCGGCCCTACTTCCCCCGCTGGAGAGACCCATGCCCAAGGTCGGCATGCAGCCCATCCGTCGTTCGCAACTGATCGCCGCCACCCTGGAGGCCGTCGACCAGGTCGGCATGGCCGATGCCAGCATCGCCTATATCGCCCGTCTGGCCGGGGTGTCCAACGGCATCATCAGTCACTACTTCAACGACAAGAACGGCCTGCTCGAAGCGACCATGCGCCACCTGATGCAGGCGCTCAGCGAGGCGGTGGGCGAACGCCGCCGGGCGCTGCGCGAGGACGGTCCGCGCGCTCACCTGAAGGCGATGATCGACGGCAACTTCGACGACAGCCAGGTCAGCGGCCCGGCGATGAAGACCTGGCTGGCGTTCTGGGCCAGCAGCATGCACCAGCCGGCGCTGCGCCGCCTGCAGCGGGTCAACGACCACCGCCTGTATTCCAACCTGTGCGGCCAGTTCCGCCGCGTGCTGCCGGCCGACGAGGCGCGCGCCGCCGCGCGCGGGCTCGCCGCCCTGATCGACGGCCTGTGGCTGCGCGGCGCGCTGTCCGGCAAAGCCTTCGACACCGAGCAGGCGCGCCGTATCGCCTACGACTACCTCGATCTGCAACTGGGCAAGGCCTGCTAGGCGGTCGCGGGGCCGCCCAGGCCGCGCGCACCGCCTGCAAAGCCGGTCGCCGACTCGAATCAGCGCCGCTGCAATGCCGCTAAGTCAGGCGGCTGCAGGGTTTATCGAATCCCCCCGAGATCGCGCGGCGCGCATGGCGCCCCCGACTGCCTGCATGTCGCGATTAGCTGCGCGCTGTCGTTTTTATTGATTGATCGTTCAATCTAAATAAAATAGGCTGTTTTCTAGCCAATTCATTCGCGCCCAGAGGACAGCCCATGCCCCGCTTCGACCAGCAGCAGCTCTATATCGGTGGCCGTTACGTCGCCGCCAGCAGTGGCCAGACCTTCGACAGCATCAACCCGGCCACCGGCGAGGTGCTCGCCACCCTGCAGCGCGCCAGCCAGGCCGATGTCGAGCGTGCGGTGGCCAGCGCCAAGCAGGGGCAGAAGGTCTGGGCGGCGATGACCGCCATGCAGCGCTCGCGCATCCTGCGCAAGGCGGTGGACATCCTGCGCGCGCGCAACGACGAGCTGGCCGAGCTGGAGACCCTGGACACCGGCAAGCCGCTTTCCGAAACCCGCAACGTCGACATCGTCACCGGCGCCGACGTGCTGGAGTACTACGCCGGGCTGATCCCGGCCATCGAGGGCGAACAGATCCCGCTGCGCGAATCCTCCTTCGTCTACACCCGCCGCGAGCCGCTGGGCGTGGTCGCCGGCATCGGCGCCTGGAACTACCCGATCCAGATCGCCCTGTGGAAATCCGCGCCGGCCCTGGCCGCCGGCAACGCGATGATCTTCAAGCCCAGCGAAGTCACCTCGCTGACCGCGCTGAAGCTGGCCGAGATCTACACCGAGGCCGGCCTGCCCGACGGCGTGTTCAACGTGCTCACCGGCAGCGGCCGCGAGCTCGGCCAGTGGCTGACCGAGCACCCCGGCATCGAGAAGATTTCCTTCACCGGCGGCACCAGCACCGGCAAGAAGGTGATGGCCAGCGCCTCCAGCTCCACCCTCAAGGAAGTGACCATGGAGCTGGGCGGCAAGTCGCCGCTGATCGTGTTCGAGGACGCCGATCTGGACCGCGCCGCCGACATCGCGGTGATGGCCAACTTCTACAGCTCCGGCCAGGTCTGCACCAACGGCACCCGGGTGTTCGTGCCGCGCATGCTGCAGGCGCGTTTCGAGGCCAAGGTGCTCGAGCGGGTCAAGCGCATCCGCCTGGGCAGCCCGCTGGATGAGGCCACCAACTTCGGCCCGCTGGTCAGCGCGGCGCATATGGACAGCGTACTCGGCTACATCGAGAAGGGCCGCGCCGAGGGCGCGCGCCTGCTGATCGGCGGCGCGCGCGTCACCGACGGCGACTACGCCAAGGGCGCTTACGTGGCGCCGACCGTGTTCACCGACTGCACGGATGCCATGACCATAGTGCGCGAGGAAATCTTCGGCCCGGTGATGAGCATCCTCATCTACGACAGCGAAGAGGAAGCGATCCGCCGCGCCAACGACACCGACTACGGCCTGGCCGCCGGCGTGGTGACCCGCGACCTCAATCGCGCGCACCGGGTCATCCACCAGCTGGAAGCCGGCATCTGCTGGATCAACACCTGGGGCGAGTCGCCGGCGGAGATGCCGGTGGGCGGCTACAAGCAGTCCGGCGTCGGCCGCGAGAACGGCCTGACCACCCTCGGCCACTACACCCGGATCAAGTCGGTGCAGGTGGAACTGGGCGGCTACGCCTCGGTGTTCTGAATAGCCGCCCCTAGGGTGGGTTAGCGGCGCGAACCGCAACGCCTGCGCTCCACAGGCAGTGAGCGCCGCGTAACCCACCAGCTCGCCAATCCGATCAACCCGGTGGGTTACGGCGCACCGACATCGGATGCAGACCAAGCCCGGTCTTGCGCCTAACCCACCCTACGGGCTACGCAGACCCGTCATACAGGTGACGCCCATGTCGCAAGAATTCGACTACATCATCATCGGCGCCGGCTCGGCCGGTAACGTGCTGGCCACCCGTCTGAGCGAGGACGCAGACGTCAGCGTGCTGCTGCTGGAAGCCGGTGGCCCCGACTACCGCCTCGACTTCCGCACCCAGATGCCCGCCGCCCTGGCCTTCCCGCTGCAGGGCCGGCGCTACAACTGGGCCTACGAAACCGAGCCGGAGCCCTTCATGAACAACCGGCGCATGGAATGCGGGCGCGGCAAGGGCCTGGGCGGCTCGTCGCTGATCAACGGCATGTGCTACATCCGCGGCAACGCCCTGGACTTCGACAACTGGGCCAAGCTGCCGGGCCTGCAAGACTGGACCTACCTGGACTGCCTGCCCTATTTCCGCAAGGCGGAAACCCGCGACATCGGCGCCAACGACTACCACGGCGGCGACGGCCCGGTGTCGGTGACCACGCCGAAGGCCGGCAACAACCCGCTGTTCCACGCCATGGTCGAGGCCGGCGTGCAGGCCGGCTACCCGCGCACCGACGACCTCAACGGCTACCAGCAGGAAGGCTTCGGCCCCATGGACCGCACCGTCACCGCGCAGGGCCGCCGTTCCAGCACCGCCCGCGGCTACCTCGACCAGGCCCGCGGCCGGCCCAACCTGCGCATCGTCACCCACGCCCTGACCGACCGCATCCTGTTCGACGGCAAGCGCGCCAGCGGCGTCGCCTACCTGCACGGCGACGGCGACACGCCAGTGATCGTCCGCGCCCGCCGCGAGGTGCTGCTGAGCTCCGGCGCCATCGCCTCGCCGCAGATCCTGCAGCGCTCCGGGGTCGGCCCCGCCGCCCTGCTGCGCGAACTGGACATCCCCCTGGTGCACGAACTGCCCGGCGTCGGCCAGAACCTGCAGGATCACCTGGAGATGTACCTGCAATACGCCTGCAAGGAGCCGGTGTCGATCTACCCGGCGCTGAAGTGGTGGAACCAGCCGGCCATCGGCGCCCACTGGCTGCTGCGCGGCAAGGGCCTGGGCGCCAGCAACCAGTTCGAGGCCGGCGGTTTCATCCGCACCCGTCCGGAATTCGCCTGGCCCAACATCCAGTTCCACTTCCTGCCGGTGGCGATCAACTACAACGGCAGCAACGCGGTGAAGGAGCACGGCTTCCAGGCCCACGTCGGCTCCATGCGCTCGCCCAGCCGCGGCCGCGTGCAGCTCAAATCCAGGGACCCGCGCCAGCACCCGAGCATCCTGTTCAACTACATGAGCCACGAACAGGACTGGCAGGAGTTCCGCGACGCCATCCGCATCACCCGCGAGATCATGGCCCAGCCGGCGCTGGACGCCTTCCGCGGGCGCGAGATCAGCCCCGGCCCGGACTGCCAGAGCGACGCCGAACTGGACGCCTTCGTCCGCGAACATGCGGAGACTGCCTTCCATCCCTCGTGCTCGTGCAAGATGGGCGAGGACGCCATGGCGGTGGTCGACGGCCAGGGCCGGGTGCACGGCGTGCAGGGCCTGCGGGTGGTGGACGCGTCGATCATGCCGGAGATCATCACCGGCAACCTCAACGCCACCACCATCATGCTCGCCGAGAAGATCGCCGACCGGATTCGCGGCCGCGAGCCGCTGCCGCGCAGCACCGCCAGGTACTTCGTCGCCGGCGACACGCCGGTACGCGGCCAGCCGCAGCGGCCGGTGTCGGCGGCCTGACGGCGCGCCAGCGGCTGCTACTGCGGCAGCTCCTGGCGAATCATCCAGTGACCTTCGGGCGGCATCAGCCGGCCGATGTCGAAACGCGCCAGGCTCGCGCGGTCGAGCATCTCGATGCGCGGGCCGACCCGCGCCGGCAGCGCCTCGCCCTGCAGGCCGCGCACCGCCAGGTCGAGGGCAATGCGCGCCTGGATCACCGGCGAATCGGTCGGCGCCGCCAACATCTGCCCTTCGCCGATCTGCTCCAGCACCCGCTCGGTGGCATAGAAGGCCAGCACCTCGGCGCGCACGCCGAGGTTGTGCACCAGCTGCGCGGCGAACGCCGACGCCTCGGCGTTGCCGATCAGGTAATCGAGGTCGGGGTTGGCCTTGAGCAGCGCCCGCACCAGCTGCGCCTGGCTGCTGCGGTCCACCGGGCCGTAACCGCCGTGCACCAGGGTCGCCGCGCTGCCGACCAGGGCGGCCTGCAGGCCGCGCTCGGCATCCTGCACCCAGCCGGCGTCGGCCGGGCCCGGCAGCCAACCGATGCGCAGCGGCCGGCCGCCGCCGTGCTGCACCGCGTAGGCCAGGGTGGCCGCGGCCATGTCGGCGAAATCCACCCGCGAGCGCGCGCTGAGGTCGGTGCAGTCGAGGCGATTGACCAGGTCGATCACCGGCCGCCCGGCGGCGCGCTGCTCGGCCACCGCCGGGCACAGGTCGAGGGTATTGATACTGGCCAGCAGGAAGGCCTCGGCGCCCAGCGCCACGCAATGCTCGAACTGCTCCAGCTGCACCGGCCCGTGCTCGTAGCCGCCGGCCTCGTAGATGCCCAGCTGCACGCCGAGACGCCGCGCCTCCTGGTCCAGGCCCCAGGCCACACCCCACCAGTAGCGATCCTTGCCGTGCGGCAACAGGGCGCAGATGCGCCACGGCCGCTCGGCTTTCGCCAGCGCCCGGTACTCGCGCGCCTGGCCGTCGACCTGTACCGGATAGGGAAACCAGGGCGCCGCCAGCAGGGCGGGAGCGACCAGAGCGAGCCATAGCGGAACCCAGCGCATGCCGCCGTCCTTACCCCGAGCCGGGGAGCCTTGTTTAGCGACAAGCCTAGCAGCGCCCTGGCCGAATGCGCCGCCAGGCTCTACAGTGCCGGCTGCCACCTGCGAGGAGCCCATGACCGACCCCGCCCCGCTCGACCCACGCACCGCCCGCCTGCTGCCCTGGATAGTCGCCATCGCCTTCTTCATGCAGACGCTGGACGGCACCATCCTCAACACCGCGCTGCCGGCCATGGCCGCCGACCTGGCCGAAGACCCGCTGCGCATGCAGTCGGTGGTGATCGCCTACATGCTCACCGTGGCCCTGCTGATCCCCGCCTCGGGCTGGATCGCCGACCGCTTCGGCACGCGGCGCATCTTCTTCGGCGCCATCGCCCTGTTCAGCCTCGGTTCGCTGCTGTGCGCCCTGTCCACCTCCCTGCCCATGCTGGTCGGCGCACGCATCGTGCAGGGCCTCGGCGGCGCGCTGATGATGCCGGTCGGGCGCCTGGTGGTGCTGCGCGCCTACCCGCGCTCGGAGCTGGTGCGGATCATGAGCTTCGTCACCCTGCCCGGCCTGCTCGGCCCGCTGCTCGGCCCGAGCCTGGGCGGCTGGCTGGTGGAGGTGGCCAGCTGGCACTGGATCTTCCTGATCAACCTGCCGGTCGGCCTGCTCGGCTGCTGGGCGGCGCTGCGGCATATGCCGGACCTGCGCGGGCCGAGCCGCAGCCGCTTCGACACCCCGGGCTTTGTGCTGTTCGGCGCCGCCATGCTGCTGATCACCGTGGCCCTGGAAGGCCTGGGCGAGCTGCACCTGCCGACCATGCGGGTGATGCTCCTGCTGCTCGGCGGCCTGGCCTGCCTGGCCGCCTACTGGCTGCGCGCCGGGCGCATCGAGCAGCCGCTGTTCGCCCCCAGCCTGTTCCGTACCCGCGGCTTCGCCGTGGGCATCATCGGCAACCTGTTCGCCCGCCTCGGCAGCGGCGCCCTGCCCTTTCTCACCCCGCTGCTGCTGCAACTGGCGATGGGCTACTCGCCGGCACAGGCCGGCATGAGCCTGATCCCCCTGGCGCTGGCGGCGATGGCGGTCAAACCCCTGGCCAAGCCGCTGATCGAGCGCCTCGGCTACCGCCGCATCCTCACCGGCAACACCCTGCTGCTCGGCGTGCTGATCGCCAGCCTGGCCCTGGTCGATGCGGACACCGCGCTGCTGCAGCTGATCGTCCAGCTGGGCCTGATCGGCGCGGTCAACTCGCTGCAGTTCACCGCGATGAACACCGTCACCCTGATCGACCTGGACAACCGCGACGCCAGCAGCGGCAACAGCCTGCTGTCGGTGGTGGTGCAGCTGGCCATGGGCCTGGGGGTGGCGGCTTCGGCGGCGCTGCTGGGCGGCTTCAGCCGCGAATTCGGCGGCGAGGGCCAGCTGCTGCAGGCGTTCCAGGCCACCTACCTGTGCGTCGGCCTGCTGTCGATGCTGGCCGCGGCGATCTTCCTCCAGCTCGACCCGGCCGACGGCCGCCGCGCGCGGCGCCTCGAGGTGTCAGCGGAAGACTAGGCCGGCCTGCTACACTGCCGGCCTGTTTCGCCAGCCCCGAGCCCTTGCCGTGACCGCCACCGCCTTCGCCAGTCTGCCCCTGTCCGCCGCCATGCAGGCCAACCTCGCCGCCATCGGCTATGCCGAGATGACGCCGATCCAGGCCGCCAGCCTGCCGCTGATCCTCAAGGGCCGCGACCTGATCGCCCAGGCCAAGACCGGCAGCGGCAAGACCGCGGCCTTCGCCCTCGGCCTGCTGCACCCGCTCAACCCGCGCTACTTCGGCTGCCAGGCGCTGGTGCTGTGCCCCACGCGCGAGCTGGCCGACCAGGTGGCCAAGGAAATCCGCCGCCTGGCCCGCGCCGCCGACAACGTCAAGGTGCTGACCCTCTGTGGCGGCGTGCCCTTCGGCCCGCAGATCGGCTCGCTGGAGCACGGCGCCCACGTCATAGTCGGCACCCCGGGGCGGGTGCAGGAGCACCTGCGCAAGGGCACGCTGAAGGTCGACGGCCTCAATACCCTGGTGCTCGACGAGGCCGACCGCATGCTCGACATGGGCTTTATCGACAGCATCGCCGAGATCATCGAGCAGACCCCGGCGCGGCGCCAGACCCTGCTGTTCTCCGCCACCTACCCGGCCGGCATCGAGCAGCTCGCCGCGCGCTTTCTGCGCAGCCCGGAGCGGGTCGAGGTCGAGGCCCAGCACGACGACGGGCAGATCGAGCAGCGTTTCTACGAGATCGCCCCGGGCGAGCGCCTGGAAGCGGTGAGCACCCTGCTGCGGCATTTTCGCAAGCAGCCGGCGGTGGCCTTCTGCGCCACCCGCCAGCAGTGCGACGAGCTGGCCGCGCAGCTGGAGGCGGAAAAGATCTCCGCCGCCGCCCTGCACGGTGATCTGGAGCAACGCGAGCGCGACCAGATCCTGGCACTGTTCGCCAATCGCAGCCTCAGCGTGCTGGTGGCCACCGATGTGGCCGCCCGCGGCCTGGACATCGCCGGCCTGGAGCTGGTGATCAACGTCGAGCTGAGCCGCGATGCCGAGGTGCATATCCACCGCATCGGCCGCAGCGGCCGGGCCGGCGAGAAGGGCCTGGCGCTGAGCCTGGTGGCCCCGGCCGAAGCCGGCCGCGCCCAGGCCATCGAGGCGCTGCAGGGCAAGGCGCTGGCCTGGTACCCGCTGCCCGCGGCCAAGGCCGGCGGCGAGCCGCTGCTGCCGCCGATGCACACGCTGTGCATCGGCGCCGGGCGCAAGGACAAACTGCGCCCCGGCGACATCCTCGGCGCGCTGACCGGCGATGCCGGGCTGCCCGGCAGCCAGGTCGGCAAGATCGCCCTGTTCGACTACCAGGCCTTCGTCGCGGTCGAGCGCGACGCGGCCAGACAGGCCCTCAAACGCCTCACCGAAGGCAAGATCAAGGGCCGCACGCTACGCGTACGCCTGCTATAGCAGGCCCGCCAGGAGAGGAATAGGGATGCGCAATATCCTGGTCATCGAAGACAGTCCGCTGGTGCTGAAGATTCTCGAGCACCTGTTCCGCCAGGAGCCGACGCTGCAGCCGGTGTTCTGCGCCTCGCTGGCCGAGGCCGAGGTGATGCTGGAGACCTCCGCCGGGCTGTTCTTCGCCGCCATCGTCGACCTGCACCTGCCGGATGCGCCCAACGGCGAGAGCGTCGACCTGGTGATGCGCTACCGCCTGCCGTGCATCGTGCTCAGCGGTAGCTACAACGAGCAGCGCCGCGACGAGCTGCTGATGAAGGGCGTGGTCGACTACGTGCTCAAGGAGAGCCAGCACTCCTACGAGTACGCCTTCCGCCTGCTGCACCGCCTGGAGCACAACGCGAAGATCAAGATCCTCATCGCCGAGGACTCCGAGGCCACCCGCCACTACATCCGCCACGTGCTGACCCCGCACCGCTACCAGATCCTCGAGGCCCGCGACGGCGAGGAGACCCTGCGCCTGCTCGCCGAGCAGCCGGACATCGACCTGCTGGTGCTGGACCACGCCATGCCCGGCATCAGCGGCTTCGAGCTGGTCAAGCTGCTGCGGCAGAAGATGAAACGCCACGAGCTGATCATCATCGGCCTGTCCGCCGACGCCAAGGGCTCGCTCAGCGCGCTGTTCATCAAGCACGGCGCCGACGATTTCCTGCGCAAGCCGTTCTGCCCCGAGGAGCTCAACTGCCGGGTGATGTCCACCCTCGAGCGCCGCGACCTGCTGCGCGCGCTGAAGCAGGCGGCGCAGTTCGACGCCCTGACCGGGCTGAACAACCGCCGCGCCTTCTACGAGCAGGGCCTGCAGCTATTGCAGCAGGCGCGCCGCGACGGCCACGAACTGAGCGTGGCGATGCTCGATCTCGATCACTTCAAGCTGATCAACGACGGTTTCGGCCATGCCAGCGGCGACAGCGCCCTGGTGGTGTTCGCCCGCGCCCTGGCCGGCGCCTTTCCCGATGCCCTGCTCGGTCGCCTCGGCGGCGAGGAGTTCGCTCTGGTCAGCGCGCAGCAGGCCGACGACCTGGCGCAGGCCCTCGACCGCCTGCGCCGGCAGTGCGCCGGCCTGCACTACGCCGCCGGCGCGCCGCCGTTGTCGTTCAGCGCCGGCCTCTACCGCGGCACGCCGGACGACCTGGAAAGCCTGCTGCACGAGGCCGACATGCGCCTGTACCGAGCCAAGCAGCAGGGCCGTGCGCGCACGGTGCTGGCCCTATAGCCGGGCAGTACGGCTGAGCGCGCGCAGGTGCTCACGCTCCGCGCTACTGCTCGTCTCGATCAACAGTTGCCGTAGCAGCTCGGCCAGCCGCTGTTTTTCCCCCATGCGCAGCACGGTGCCCTGCAGCAATCCCATGCGTACGGCCGCCAGCTCCTTCATCTGCGCCAGCGCCTGCAGGGCAACTGCGGATTTTTCCAGGCCGGTTCGGGTAGACCCATCGACCTGGGTCAGCCCCGCTCGCGCCTCCTCCGAGGCCTGCTGCAAGCTGCGGACGATGTCGCGGATCTGCTCGCTGGCCTCGTTGGCACGCCGCGCCAGGTGGCGCACTTCGTCGGCGACCACGGCGAAGCCCCGCCCCTGCTCACCCGCCCGCGCGGCCTCGATGGCGGCATTGAGCGCCAACAGGTTGGTCTGCTTGGCGATCTCCTGGATGCTGCCGACAATCGACCCGATACGTTGGGACTGCTCGCTGAGATCGTTGAACATCAGGGTGATGTGGTCCATGTAATCCGCCAGCTCGGTGATCAGGTCCCTGGAGTCCTCGATGCTGCGAATCGACAGCTGGAGGTTTTCCCCTGCCTGGCGGGCGAGAACGTCGGCTTGCTGCATATCGGAGTTGCTCTGGGCGATCGTCTCGCCGAGTTCCAACAAACGCACCAGCAGCGGTTCGAAAGACACCGGAGGCGCCGGCGGCTCGCCTTTCACCTCCGGCTCTACCGGCATCACGGCGACGGGCACTTCCACGGGCACCCGGACCTCGACGATCTCGGCGGGCAGCAGGTGATAGCGCCAACCGGCCAAGGCACTCAGCAGCACCGCCACGCCGGTTATCCAGGCCTGACCGAGATGAAACCCAACCACGACGAGCACGGCCGCCAGCACCAGCAGCGCCGCGGCAATATTTTTCTGGGGCATGTATTGGCTACCTCGACAATGCCATGAGCCGCGCAGCCAGGACGCGATGGTCGGGGCGGCAGCCAGGACGAAGCGGAGGGCGGCAGGCCGTGCGACTGATGGTTCTCAACGCACGGCCCGCGCCTTTTTGACGATGGATGGGCAATCAGAACAGCGTCAGGGTGTAGTTGAGGATCAGGCGGTTCTCGTTGACATCGGTTCGGTAGTTGGAACGCGCGGTGACGTTGCGCACGCGCAGGCCAAGGCCCTTGAGGGCACCGCTCTGGATCACGTAGCCGATGTCCAGATCCCGCTCCCAGTCCTTGCCTTCGAAGCCGCGGCCGGTATCGACGTTATCGCCCCTGATGTAGCGCAGGGTGGTGGTCAGGCCCGGAATCCCCAGCGCGGCGAAGTCGTAGTCATGCCGGACCTGCCAGGAGCGCTCGTCGGCGGAGGCGAACTCGAAGGTCGGCACCTCGTTGCCCAGCGGCGAGACGTTGGCGAACACGCGGGGGAAGCCGTGATCGCCGAACATGCCCTGATAGCCGACATAGAAGGTATGGCCACCGCGCTTGGCGGAGAACAGCGAGTAGAAGGCGCGGTTGTCCAGCTCGCCGATCAACTGCTTGCCGTCCTCTTGCGAATCGTAGAAGCCGAGATTGGCCCCCAGCAGCCAGTCGCCCACCGGCTCGAAATGCTTGAGGCCCAGGTAACGCTGCTCGTAGATGTCCTCCAGCTGGGCGTACCAGAGGCCGGCGGTGGTGCGATTGCCGTTGAAGGCATAGTCGGCACCGGCGTAGTTGAAGGCGTCGCTGGAGACCTGACGCCGCGGCTGATAACCGATCATGGGCTGCAGCTCGTCGTCGCCCGCCTCGTTGCGCAGGCTGGTGCCGGTGAGGTGGCCGGCCTGCAGGGTCAGCCCGGCGATCTCGCTGGAAGTGAGGCTGGCGCCCTGGTAGCTCGGGGGCAGCAGGCGGATGTCGCTATAGGACAGGACCGGCAGGTTGGGCTGCAGCTCGCCTACCTTCAGCTCGGTCTTCGACAGACGCATCTTCGCCGCGACGCCCAGACGGCTGTATTCATCGGCCGCCTCGCCGTCCTCCTGCACCGGCAGCAGGCCGCTGTTGACGCGATCGGGACTGCTGTCGAGCTTGATGCCGAGGGTGCCGATGGCATCCAGCCCAAAGCCCAGCGGGCCGGGCGTGTAGCCGGACTTGAAATTGAGGATAAAGCCCTGGGCCCATTCTTCGGCCTTGGACTGCTGGTTGGGTCCGACGATGTCGGAGAAATCGCGACTGAAGTAGTAATTGCGCAACTGCAGGGTCGCAGTGGCATCCTCGACAAAACCGCCTTCCTCTGCCTGCAGTGGCGCCGCAACGACAGCCCCCGCACTCACGACCGCTACCGCGTACAACTTGTTTTTACTCATGGCGACTACCTTTATTATTGTTCAACCAGATACGGCGACACGCAAAGTTGCCGCCCAGATTCATCGCGCCCTCCCGGCACCAGATAAAACTGTCCCACCCCGCCCAATTCGAGCAAGGCAATGCACACTTCGGAAAAACCGCGCAGAAGAACGTAGCGGCGCGACCCACAACCAGGACGCAACTCGCCAGATTCCACCAATGGCGCCGGCACCCGCGTGCTCGAACGCCTTCCAGCAACAAGAAAAGATCCCTCTATCTCGGCACTTGCCAGCTACCGCAGTGAACTCCCCACTGTCCAAAAACTATATGACCAGCAAATAAATCACCAATAAAAAGAATACCTGCGACTATTCCATTCATTGATACCCAAAGCGCCAGCAATATCGCTTTCGACAAGTTCCAATCGAACGCTTAACTTCCGCACAGCGATATAACCCAAGACGCCGTTAATACAGAACCCGGATAATCAATGGATAAATAAAACCAAGCCTCGGCGATCAACTCGCCAACTATCGGCAACTTATAAGGCCGGCATCAGCGAGACCCGATTGGCCTGCAGTTGCGCAGTCAGGGGCATCGCTCGGCAAGGCGGCTGGTTGCTACGCAGGCAACCGCCGTTACCCCTTGTCCTGATAGGCGTCACAGGCCAGATGCAGGCACTCCCGGAACAGTTTCGCGGCGGGCCCGAGCTTGCGGCCGTTGGAGTAGAAACAGCCGATGTCGCCGAAACGCAGCGCGACGTTGAGGTCGAACGCGCGCACTCCGCCAGGGCCGGCCACCTGCCGAGTGGTCTCCAGGGGCAGCAGGCCGATGGTCTGCTGGTCCTGCATCAGCGCCACGTTGGTCAGCACCGACAACGACTCGATGACATTGCTCGGCAAGGGCAGATCGGCCTCGGCGAACACCTGGTTGACGGTGCGCCGCAGCAGCGAGCCCGGTGGTGGCAACACCCAGGGATAGGGATGCAGGTCGGCCACATCCAGCGTCGCGCGCTGATGCAGCGGATGGCCTACCCCGCCGACGATGCACAGCTGTTCGTCGTACAGCACATCCACGCTCAGCGCACGCGCTTCGCCGCTGCCTCGCCAATCGTCCGGCACGCGCCCGACCACCAGGTCGACCTCGCCGGCGATCAAGGCCGGGAACAGCTGATCGAACTGGCCGATCTGCACCGACACCAGCACCCGCGGCGCTCGCTCCTTGAGCAGGCGCAGCGCGCGCGGCAGCAACGAGGTGGTGGCGGAAATCAGCGTGCCTACGACCACATGCCCGCTGTTGCCTTCCTGGTAGGCCTCGACCTCGTCGCTCAATGCCCTCAATTCGGCAAGCATCGAGCGCGCCCGTACCAGCACCAGGTCGCCCAGTTCCGTTACGCAGACACCGCGATTGCCGCGGACCAGCAGAGGTGCGGCGAAGTAGGACTCCATCTCGTGGATGACCTTGGTCACCGCGGGCTGGGTCATGTTCAGCACCTCCGCGGCTCGCAACAGCGATCCGCTTTTCACCACCTGGTCGAAGATCACCAGTTGATAGAACTTCAGCTTGCGCGCGACCGAGACCACACTGGTTTTCATCTTCCACCTCTGCGACTACCGGCCCTGGCGAGGTGCCAGGGCCGTGCTTCGGGCATCGGCGCGTGCCGACCTGAGCAAGATAGCTCAGGCCACGCTGCCCTGAGGGACGGCGCGCGCGCCTTGCAGGCTCATCACCAGCAGCGCCAGGCTGGCCACCAGCGCCGGCACGGCGAGCCAGATGAAGAAGCTCTGCAGTCCGCCGGCAGCCTCGAACAGCCAGGCGCCCAGAATCGAACCGATGATCGAACCGGTGCGGCCCGCGCTCAGCGCCCAACCCACACCGGTGGCACGGGCATGCGTGGGGTAGAGGGTGGAGGCGAGAATGCTCAGGTTGTTGAGGGCGCCGGTGAGAGTGAAGCCGACGGCGAAGACCATCAGCATCAGTTGCGCGCTGCTGCCCAGCTGGGTGCCGGTCAGGGCCAGCGCGACGGCCGCTCCCAGACACAGCAGCGGAAGCAGACGCAAGGCGCCGTAGCGGTCCATCAGCAGGGCCATGACGATGCCCCCCAGCACCCCGCCGAACGGGATCATCGCGGCGATGTTGGATGTCTCCTGAACGGCGTAGCCGCTGCTGCGCAGGATGGTGGGCAACCAGCTGGTCAGCAGGTAGAAGACGAACAGGCAGCAGAAGAAGGTCAGCCACAGCAGCAGGGTGCGCAGCGCGCGGCCGTCGGCGAACAGCGTGCTGATCGAGGAGGCCTGCTGACGCGCAGCCGTCTCGCCGACCAGCGTCACCCCCTGCCAATCCTGGCGACCACTGATCTTCGTCAGAATCGTCTGCAAGCGCTTGGCATAAGCAGGCTTGCCGGCCATGAAGCAGGTGGACTCCGGCAGTACCAGGATCAGTATCGGCAGCAGCAGCAAGGGCGCCACGCCACCGCACAGCAACACGCCCTTCCAGCCCACCGCCGGCAACAGCGCGCCGGCCACCCAGCCGCCCAGCGCCAGGCCCAGCGTGAAGCCGGAGTAGCTGAGGGTCACCAGCAGCATGCGACGCCGTGCCGGGGAATACTCCGAGCTCAGGGTGATGGCATTGGGCAGCACGCCGCCCAGCCCGATACCGGTGAGAAAGCGCAGTACGGTAAGCACTTCGATGTTCGGCGCCAGGCTGCAGACCAGCGTGCCTACCGCCACGATGGTGAGACTGGCCAGCAACAACAGCTTGCGGCCGTAACGATCGGCCAACGGGCCGGAACCGACGCTGCCGACCAGCATGCCGAACAGCCCGGCGGCGAAGGCCGGAGCGAGCTGGCTGCGTTCGGTGCCCCACTCACGAAGCAGTTCCGGGGCGATGTAGCCGATGGCCGCAGTGTCGAAACCATCGAGCACCACCACCAGAAAACACAACAGCAAGACCCTGATCTGCAGGGCTGACAGCGGGCTGCTGTCGATGATCTCGCTGACCGATTGAAAATTACCGCTCATGGCGCCTCCTATTTTTTTTGTTCGGCAAAGCCAGTTGTGTAGGGGTATTGGTTGTTTTGGCAGGCCTCAAAAGCCGAAGAACGCGCGTGCGTTGTCGGCGCAGATACGTGTCTTGTCCTGTTCACTTAATGTCGGGTGTTCCAGCACACCGGCGCCGATTACCTGTTCCCCGAGCGGGAACGGCGAATCGGAACCGAGCATCACGCGGTCGGCGCCCATCACGTCCACCAGCAGACGCAAGGCACCGGGGGCGAATACCGCCGAGTCCACGAAGAAGCGCTTGACGTAACTGGACGGCAAGGCGGGGCAATCCTCGCGAACGATGTCGCGGTGGCGCCAGGCGTTGTCCACCCGGCCGAGCAGGAAGGCGAAGCTGCCGCCGCCATGGGCGAAGCAGATGCGCAAGGAGTGCGGCAGCCGTTCGAAGGCGCCGGACATGATCAGCGACAGGATGCCCAGCTGGGTTTCCGCCGGCATGGCCACCAGCCAGGGCAGCATCCACTTCTTCATGCGCTCGCGCCCCATCATGTCCCAGGGGTGCACCAGCAGCGGGATGTCTTCCACCGCGCAGTGGTGGAGGAACTCCACCAGTCCTGCCTCGTCCAGGTCGTGGTTGCCGACGTGGTTGCCGATCTGCACGCCGACATGCCCGTTGCGCATGGCGCGACTGGCCTCGCGGCAGGCCGCGTCGATGTCCTGCAGGGGCACCTGCGCCAGCACCTTGAGCCGGTCGGGGGCCAGCGCGGTCATCTCCAGCGCGCGGTCGTTCATCAGCTGTGCCCAGGGCAGGGCCCGCTCGATGGGCTGGTCGTAACCGAACATCACCGGGGTGGCGCACATGACCTGGATATCCAGGTCCTGCTCGTCCAGGTGCTCCAGACGGCGCAGCGGGTCCCAGAGCAGATCGTTCACCGGGCGAAACGGCTTGTCACCGAGCATGATGTGGCCATGCCGGCCCTCGGTCTGCAGCCAGGGTGCGCGCTCGGGGCTCAAGCGGGCGGCTTCGGCCTGGCTCACCCTGGGGAAGAAATGGGAGTGGATGTCGATCTTCATACGGGATGGAACTCGTTGAGGGTCTTGTGCCAGGTTTGCCAGTCGCGGCCGGGATGGATCTCGCCGCAGGCGCTGCAGCGGCGCTCCTCGGCGGAGGTCGCGTAGAACTGCTCGTAGACCGGCGGCAGATCGGTGACGATGCTCTGCAGCTGCATCTCGTAGCGCTTGACCAGCGTCCCGCAGCGGGCACAGGACCATTGCAGGGCATCCCTCTGCCCCGCCGGGCGCACGCGCTCCACCACCAGGCAGAGGCTGCCGGGCTCGGGGCGCTGCGGCGAATGGATGACGTGGGGGGCCATCAGGTAGATGTCGCCTTCCTTCAGGTCCACCCGCTCGTAGCGGCCGCGGTCCCAGATATTGAGGTAGGCGTTGCCCTTGAACTGGTAGAAGAACTCCTCCACCGGATCGTCGTGAAAATCGGTGCGCTGATTGGGCCCACCGACCACGGTGACCATGAAGTCGCTGTTCTGCCAGATCTGCCGATTACCCACCGGCGGCTTGAGCAGGTGGGCGTTGTCGTCGAGCCAGCGGTTGAAATTGAGCGGGGGGCTGAAGTGGTATTTGTCCATTGTTCTTCTCTCAGCGGTTGGAGGGGGAATAGGCGACAGCCTTGATTTCGATCCGCAGGTGCGGGTGGGGCAATTGGTGAACGGCCACGGTGGTTCGCGTGGGGCCGGTCTCATCGAAGTACTCGGCGTACACCTCGTTGTAACCGCCGAAATCGTTCATATCGATCAGGAAGCTGCTGATCTCGACGACGTCGCCGAGGCTCGCGTTCTCACAGGCGAGAATGTCGCGAATGTTCTCGATGACCGCGCGGGTCTGGGCGCGAATGTCGAGCCTGGTGGTGCCCAGCTCGTCGACTTCCACGCCTGCGAAGCTGTTGTCGGGACGCCGCGAACTGGTACCGGAGACGAAGAGGAAGTCGCCGGCCCGCTTGATGTGCGGGAAGCGCCCGCGCGGTCTGGCCTTGCCGGCAACGACGGTGGAGCGGTTGTCACTCATGGTTCGATTCCTTGCAGGTGATGAAGCTGCTCTCACCCAAGCCCTGGATCTCGACGCAGAAGTGCGACCCCGCACGCAGCGGCACCGCCGCCGTGGCGGCGCCGGCCATGATCAGGCTGCCGGCAGGCAGCACGCATTCGCTGCCGTGCAGCAGGCGTGACGCCTGCACCAGGCTGCGCAGCGGGTGGCCGAGAATGGCGGCGGTGGACCCCGTCTGCAGTACCTGGCCGTCCTGGCGCAGGATCACGCCGGCATTGGCCAGGCCGGACCAGTCGCGCGACCAGGGGCCGATGGTGAGGCCGGAGGACGAGCAGTTGTCGGCGACCACGTCCTCCAGGCTGAACTTGAACGCCTGGTAGCGCGAGTCGATGATCTCCAGGGCGGGAGCGACCGCCTCCAGATAGTCGGCGGCCTCCAGCAGGCTCAGCGGGCGATCGATGTCGCGCCGGGTGAGAAAGCAGACCTCGGGTTCGACGCGGGGATGGATGTAGCGCGACAGATCCACCAGGCCGCCGTCTTCCTCGAGCATGGCGTCGGTGAGCCAGCCCCAGATCAGGCTGTCCACGCCCATCTGGATCATCTTGGCGCGGCTGGTGAAGCCCAGCTTGATGCCGATGCTGCGCTCGCCATCCTCGTAGCGGCGCTGCATCGACGCGCGCTGGATCTGGTAGGCCTCCTCCAGCAGAAACGGACGCTCGGTGCTGAACTGCGGCAACGCCTCGGCGCGACGGGCGGCCTGATCCAGCGCTGCGGCAATGCGGACGATATCGGTACTCATGGACGGTTCTCCGGTTGCAGGGCCAGCAGGTCGAGGGCGACGTCGACGATCATGTCTTCCTGGCCGCCGACCATGCGCCGCCGGCCCAGCTCGACGAGGATGTCCAGGGTCTTCAACCCGTACTTCTGCGCCGCCGCCTCGGCATGGCGCAGGAAACTCGAATAGACCCCGGCATAACCCAGGCCCAGGGTCTCGCGGTCGACCCGTACCGGTCGGTCTTGCAACGGTCGCACCAGGTCGTCGGCGGCATCCATCAGCCGGTACAGATCGGTACCGTGGTTCCAGCCCAGGCGTTCGGCGGCGGCGATGAACACTTCCAGCGGCGCGTTGCCGGCACCTGCGCCCATGCCGGCGAGGCTGGCGTCGATGCGCTCGCAACCCTCCTCCACCGCGACGATGGAGTTGGCCACGCCTAGGCTGAGGTTGTGGTGGGCATGCATGCCCAGTTGAGTTTCCGGCTTGAGCACGGCCTTGAAGGCGCGCATACGCTGGCGAACGTCGTGCATGTTCATCGCCCCGCCGGAGTCGGCCATGTAGATGCACTGCGCGCCGTAGCTCTCCATCAGCTTGGCCTGGCGGGCCAGCTCCTCGGCCGGGAGCATGTGGCTCATCATCAGAAAGCCGACGGTGTCCATGCCGAGTTCGCGGGCGTACTCGATGTGCTGTTTCGACACATCCGCCTCGCTGCAGTGAGTGGCCACCCGCACGCTGCGGGCACCGGCGCCATAGGCGGCCTTGAGGTCATGCACGCTGCCGATGCCCGGCAGCAGCAGCACGGTCAGGCGGGCGTGCTCGATGACATCGGCCGCCGCCTCGATCCATTCCAGGTCGCTGTGGGCGCCGAAGCCGTAGTTGAAGGAGGAGCCCTGCAGGCCGTCGCCATGGGTCACCTCGATGGAATCGACGCGCGCCAGGTCCAGCGCGCGGGCAATGGCCTGGACCTGCGCCAGCGAATACTGGTGGCGAATGGCATGGCTGCCATCACGCAGGGTCACGTCGGAGATATAGAGCTTCTTGCTCGGGTCGCATGTCATGGGGCGTCTCCTCAGCCTTGGTTCATCGCCTGGGCCATGCGCTCGGCGGTGGCCAGCGCGGCGGAGGTCATGATGTCGAGGTTGCCGGCGTAGGCCGGCAGGTAGTGGGCGGCGCCTTCCACCTCGAGGAAGATCGAGGTCTTCAGCCCGGAGAAACGACCATGGCCGGGAATGTGCAGCGGCGCAGCGGCGGGGATCAGGTCGAACTGCACCCGCTGTTTCAGCCGATAGCCCGGCACGTAGGCCTGCACGGCGGCGGTCATTGCCTCGATGCTGGCTTCGACCCTGGCCTGATCGGCGGCCTCGCTGAGCACGAACACGGTGTCGCGCATCATCAGCGGCGGTTCGGCCGGGTTCATGATGATGATGGCCTTGCCCCTGGCCGCGCCGCCGATCACCTCGATGGCCTTGCTGGTGGTCTCGGTGAACTCGTCGATATTGGCGCGGGTGCCCGGGCCGGCGGACTTGCTGGCGATGGAGGCGATGATCTCGGCGTAATGGACCCTGGCCACCCGCGACACCGCGGCAACCATGGGGATGGTGGCCTGGCCGCCGCAGGTGACCATGTTGACGTTGCGCCGGGCGAGGTTCTGCTCCAGGTTGACCACCGGCACGCAGTAGGGGCCGATGGCTGCCGGGGTCAGGTCGATCAGGCGGATGCCGGGCTTGATGCCGCGCAGGAAGGCGTCGTTCTTCACGTGGGCGCCGGCCGAGGTGGCGTCGAAGACGAAGTCGATCTGGTCGAAGATCGGCAGTCGGCTCAGGCCCTCCACGCCCTCGTGGCTAACGGCTACGCCCAGGCGTGTGGCACGGGCCAGGCCGTCGGACGCCGGGTCGATGCCGACCATGGCGCCCATTTCCAGATGCTGCGCGTTGCGCATCACCTTGATCATCAGGTCGGTGCCGATATTGCCGGAGCCGACGATGGCGACCTTGCGTTTGCGCGTCATGGGCGTGCCTCCTGCGCGGCGAAGGCGGCACTGACGCTGCCCAGGCCCTGGATATGGGCGGTGAACACGTCCCCCGGCCGGGCCGAGACCATCGGCCCCAGCGCGCCGGTGAGGAGGATGTCGCCGGCGCGCAGCGGCTCGCCCAGGCGCGCCATGGTGTCGGCCAGCCAGAGCGCGGCGTTCAGCGGGTTGTCCAGGCAGGCCGCGCCGGCCCCCGTGGACACCGGCTCGCCGCGCAGACTCAGGCTCATGCCGCACCCCACCAGGTCCAGCTGCTCCAGCTTCACCGGACGACTGCCGAGGACGAAGAGGCCGGCCGAGGCGTTGTCGGCGATGGTGTCCACCAGGCGGATGTCCCAGTTGGCGATGCGGCTGCCCACCACTTCGATGGCCGGCAGGGCGAAGGCGATGGCGCGCAGCAGATCCGCCAGGGTGTGACGCTCGTGGGGCAGATCCTGCTCCAGCACCAGGGCGATCTCCGCCTCCACCTTCGGCTGGGCGCAGTCGTCCCAGGCGATGGGCTGGCCATCGCCCCGTGCCAGGTCGGCGAAGAGCACGCCGAAGTCCGGCTGCTCCACACCGAGCTGCTGCTGCACGCTGCGAGCGGTCAGGCCGATCTTGCGCCCGACCGGGCGACGCCCCTGACTCAGGGCGATCTGGGCGTTATGGCGCTGCACGGCGTAGGCCAGGCTCACGGGATCGCTAGCCGGTTCGTCAGCCAGTGCTTCGGCGATCAGACCACGGATCGGCGCGCAGGCAAGGCCGCCTCGCTCCGCCTGGCGCAGCCGATCGGCTGCCTGGATAAGGGCTTGATGCATACGGAGGCCTCCTCAGGCGTTGACGCAGACGGTGGTGGTCTCGGAGTAGAAATCCAGCGAGTGCCGCCCCCCCTCGCGCCCCAGGCCCGACAGGCGCGAGCCGCCGAAGGGCGTGCGCAGATCGCGCAGGAACCAGGTGTTGACCCACACCATGCCGACGCGGATGCGCCGGGAGATGCGATGGGCGCGTCCCAGATCGCGGGTCCACAGGGCCGCGGCGAGGCCGTAGGCGCAATCGTTGACCCGCCGCAGCACCTCCTCGTCGCTGTCGAACGGGGCGATATGGCACACCGGGCCGAAGACCTCCTCGCGCATGCAGCGGGCGTCGTCGCCAAGGCCGGTCCAGATGGTCGGCTGCACGAAGGCACCATCGTCGCGCGCATCGCCGAATACCGGCACGCCCCCGCCGGTGACCAGGGTGGCGCCCTCGGCGCGCGCCAGTTCGAAGTAGCCCAGCACCTTGTCGCGGTGCTTGCGCGAGATCAGCGAGCCCATGGCGACGCCCTCCTCGTGCGGATAGCCGATCTTCAACCGCTCGGCGCCGGCCTTCAGCGCGGCGACGAACCTGTCGAAGATCGGCCGCTCCACATAGACCCGCTCGGAACACAGGCAGACCTGCCCGGCATTGGTGAAGCTGGAGCGCAGCACGCCCGCCACCGCGGCGTCGAAGTCGCAATCGGCGAAGACCACCGCGGCATTCTTGCCGCCGAGCTCGAAGGACACCTCGCGCACGCCTTCGGCGGCGGCCTTCATGATGGTGGAGCCGGTGCGGGACTCGCCGGTGAAGGTGATGGCGTCCACGTCCGGATGGCGGGTGAGGAATTCCCCCGCCGAAGCCGGCCCGAAACCATGCACCAGGTTGAACACGCCGGCCGGCACACCGACCTCGTGCATCACCTCGGCCAGCAGCGTGGCACTCGAAGGCGTGTCCTCCGAGGGCTTGACCACCACGCAATTGCCACAGGCCAGGGCCGGCGCCACCTTCCAGGTCAGCAGCAGCAGCGGCAGGTTCCACGGCGAGATGATCGCCACCACCCCGTGCGGTTTGCGCACCGTGTAGCTGAACACGTCGCTGCCGTCGCCGGCGCGCATCTCGTAGTACTCGCCACCGGACTGGCGGATCAGCCCGGCGAAGGTGCGGAAGTTGTGCACGCCGCGCGCGACATCCAGGCTGCGCGCCTGCTGCACGGGGCGCCCGGTGTCGGCCACCTCGGCGGCCACGAAGTCTTCGAAACGCCGTTCGATGGCATCGGCGATGCGCTCCAGCAGGTCGGCGCGCTGAGCCGCGCACCACCCGCCCCAGGGACCGGACTGCGCGTCGACCGCGGCCGTCACCGCGGCGTCGACCTCCGCCGCACCGGCTTCGCAAACCTGACCCAGGACGCGACCATCGACCGGCGAGACATTGTCGAAGGTCCGACTGCTGGCGACGAACGATCCGGCGATGTAGTGGCGGAGCAAGGGATGGGACACGGCGACCTCCGTTGTAGGCTGTTTTCGCCGAGTCTAGGAGTGCGCCCCATAAGTGAATAATCAAAAGACCTGCCGCAGGTATAGCTGCCAGGAATACTCATTGCGGCGCCGACGGACCAGTTCGGTGCGCGGCAGGCTGCCGTGCTCCAGATCGAGCCAGGCGTTCGCCTTCGTCGGATGCGGCCCCTGCGGCACTCCGTTCAGCCTGGCCAGTGCCGTCTGGGGACGCCGGCACTGATGCGAGTTCTGTTTGGCAGCGATCAGCGCCGCGGGCTAGCAGGCCTCAGAGGCCATGACGGCGAAAGGTGGCGGCGTAGCTGCCGTCCTCGCGCATGGCCTGAATCGTCCGGTCGAAGCGCGTGGCGATCTCGCGGTGTTCGGGGTGGCTGCGGCGCACCAGGATGTGCAGGCCGTTCTCGCTCAACGGCAGCGGCAGAAACTCCAGCTCGTCGCGCATGGCGCGCAGCTCGCGACCGAGGTGATAGCGCGCCACCAGCTCGTCCTCCAGGGTCAGCTGCACGCGCCCGGCGTGCAGCATGCGCGCGGCGGTGGCGAAACCGCCGACGCCGACCTTGCGCAGCCGCTCGTCGCCGTCGAACTCGGCGGAATAAGCGTAGCCGCGCACCACGGCGATGCTGTGCGGATACAGATCGGCCAGGCTGTCGAAGCGGATGCCGGCGCCCTTGCGCTGCAGAAAGCGGATGCGGTTGACCAGATAGGGCTGCGAGTAGTGGCCGAACTCGGCGCGTTCGGGGCTGTACCAGGCGTTGATCAGCACGTCGTAGTCGCCGCGCTTGAGCCCCAGCACCGCCCGCTGCCAGGGCACCTCGACGTAGCTGGTGCGGTAGCCGGCACGCTGCAGCGCCTGCTCCACCAGCTCGCTGGCCAGGCCGTTGCCGGGCAGGCGGCGGTCGTTGAACGGCGGCCAGGGGTCCGCCACCAGGCGCAACGATTCGCCCGCCGCCAGAGCCGGCGACAGCAGCAAGAGCAACAGCCAGGCGCGCACTGCGGGCATCGGCGGCGATCCGTGGGGAATGATCAATGCTAGTGATAGCAGGCGCGAAAGCCCTCGTCACTGTCTCATTTTTGATACAGGCGCTGGCCAGGGCGGCCGTCCATCCGCCCTGCCGCGCCAGGATCGGCGGGCCAGAGCGGCTTCGGGTAAGATGCGCGGGTTTTCGCGCAGCCTCCGCCTGTGCGCTCAAATCGCTGGGGAACTCTCGTGTTGCACACTGAGGTAGTGATAGTCGGTGCCGGCGCCGCCGGCCTGATGTGCGCCGCCAACGCCGCCGCGCGCGGCCGCCGCGTGCTGGTGCTGGACCATGCCAACAAGGCCGGCAAGAAGATCCTCATGTCCGGCGGCGGGCGCTGCAACTTCACCAACCTGTACTGCGAGCCGGGCAACTTCCTCTCGGAAAATCCGCACTTCTGCAAGTCCGCCCTGGCGCGCTACAGCCAGTGGGACTTCATCGGCCTGGTGGCCAAGCACGGCGTGCCCTATCACGAGAAGAAGCTCGGCCAGCTGTTCTGCGACCACAAGGCCAATGCCATCCTCGATCTGCTGCTGGCCGAGTGCGCCGAGGCCGGCGCCGAGATCCGCCTGAACACCGCAGTGCAGAGCATCGCCAAGACCGACGGCGGCTTCCTGCTGCACAGCGACCTCGGCGCGATCGCCTGCCAGTCGCTGGTGATCGCCACAGGCGGGCTGTCCATCCCCACCCTCGGCGCCACGGGTTTCGGCTACCAGGTGGCCCGCCAGTTCGGCCACCAGGTGCTGCCGACCCGCGCCGGCCTGGTGCCCTTCACCATTACCGACCCGCAGCTCAAGACGCTGTGCACGGAGCTGTCCGGCACCTCGGTGGAGGACTGCCTGGTGAGCTGCAACGGGCAGAGCTTCAAGGAGAACATCCTGTTCACCCACCGCGGCCTGTCCGGCCCGGCGATCCTGCAGATCTCCTCCTACTGGCAGCCGGGCGACACCCTGCATATCGACCTGCTGCCGCATATCGACCTGCCCGAGTGGCTGGCGACCCAGCAGCGCGAACGCGGCGCCAGCGAGCTGAAGACTTTGCTGGCCGAGCTGTTCACCAAGAAGATGGCGACCCTGCTGGTCGACAGCTGGTTCGCCAACAAGCCGCTGAAGCAGTACAGCCCGGGCGAGCTGAAGACGATTGCCGAGCGCCTGTCCGACTGGCAGCTGGTGCCGGCCGGCACCGAGGGCTACCGCACCGCCGAGGTCACCCTGGGCGGCGTCGACACCCGCGAGGTGTCGTCCAAGACCCTGGAATCGCTCAGGGTGCCGGGGCTGTACTTCATCGGCGAGGTGCTCGACGTCACCGGCCACCTCGGCGGCTTCAACTTCCAGTGGGCCTGGGCCTCGGGCTACGCCGCCGCGCAGTACGTCTGAGGCATCCGCCAACGCGGTTTGCCGCCCCAGGGTGCGCCCTGCGCACCAATGCCCCAAGCGCAGCCTAGGGCACGAGCGGGGAACCGCCGCAGCGGCACGGACTCTGCTACAACAAGCACCTGCGCCCCTCGCACAAGGACAGTCCGCCCCATGACCCTCGACCAAGGCCTGATCTTCGCCATTCTCGTCGCCAGCATGGGGCTGTTCATCTGGGGCCGCTGGCGGCATGACGTGGTCGCCCTCGGCGCCCTGCTGGCCTGCGTGATCGCCGGTCTGGTGCCGGAGCGCGAGGCCTTCGTCGGTTTCGGCCACCCGGCGGTGATCACCGTGGCCTGCGTGCTGGTGCTCAGCTACGGCCTGCAGAGCAGCGGCGCGGTCAACCGCCTGGCCCAGCGCCTGCTGCCCGGCAACGCCGGGGTGCTGGCGTCGATCGCCGCACTGACCGGGCTCGGCGCCCTGCTCTCGGCCTTCATGAACAACGTCGGCGCCCTCGCCCTGCTGATGCCCATCGCCCTGCAGATCGCCGCGCGCCTGGAGCTGCCGCCCGGCCGGGTGCTGATGCCGCTGGCCTTCGGCACCATTCTCGGCGGCATGACCACGCTGATCGGCACGCCGCCCAACCTGATCGTCTCCAGCTTCCGCGCGCAGCACGGCGCCGGCCCCTTCGCCATGTTCGACTTCAGCCCGGTGGGCGTGGCGGTGGCGCTGGCCGGCGTGCTGTTCATCACCCTGCTCGGCTGGCGCCTGGTGCCCAGGCGCGAGGTGGGCAACGCCGCCAGTTTCGACACCGGCCGCTACCTCACCGAGGCGCGCGTCAAGGACGGCGGCAAGGCCCAGGGCAAGACCCTGCGCGAGATCGAGCAACTGCTCGACGAGGCCGACGCCCAGGTGGTGGCCATGGTACGCAACAAGCTGCGCCTGAGCGCGCCCAACCCGCGCCGCGTGCTGCAGGCCGACGACGTGCTGGTGATCGAGGCCGAGCCTGAGGAACTGGGCGAGGTGCTGGGTCAGCTGGACCTGCTGCTGGAAGCCGAGCGCGAGGCCAAGGAGGCCGAACAGCAGCGCCAGGAGGATGGCGCCGAGCCGGAGAAGAAGGAGGGCAACGGCGACGAGCGCGCGCTGCAGGAGCTGCTGGTCAAGCCCGATTCGCAACTGATCGGCCGTTCCGCCAGCAGCACCCGCCTGCGCAGCCGCTACGGCATCAACCTGCTGGCCATCTCGCGGCAGAGCCACCGCTCGATCAAGCGCCTGCGCTCGACCCTGATCCAGAGCGGCGACGTGCTGCTGATGCAGGGCGGCGCCGAGGACATCGGCGAATTCGCCAACGACTACGGCTGCGTGCCGCTGGCCGCGCGCGCCATCGTGATTCCCGACCCGCGCCAGGCCAACCTGGCCCTGGGGGTGATGCTGCTGGCCATCGCCACGGCCGCCTTCGGCCTGCTCTCGGCGGCGGTGGCCTTCGCCGCCGGGGTGCTGGCCTACATGCTGCTGCGCCTGATCCCGCTGCGCGCGGTGTACGAGGCCGTCGACTGGCCGGTGATCGTGCTGCTCGGCGCGCTGATCCCGGTGGCCGGGGCCATGTCGGAAAGTGGCGCCGCCGACCTGCTGGCGCGCCTGCTGATGGAGCACCTGGCGCAGGGCAACGCCATCGTCACCCTGACCCTGCTGCTGGTGGTGACCATGACCCTGTCGGATTTCATGAACAACGCCGCCACCGCCGCGGTGATGTGCCCCATCGCCCTCAGCGCCGCCAGCCAGCTCGAGGTCAGCCCGGATTCGCTGCTGATGGCGGTGGCCATCGGCGCCTCCTGCTCCTTCCTCACCCCCATCGGCCACCAGAACAACACCCTGATCCTCAGCCCCGGCGGCTTCCGTTTCGGCGACTACTGGCGCCTCGGCCTGCCCCTGGAGATTCTCGTGGTGCTGATCAGCGTGCCGCTGCTGTTGTGGGTCTGGCCGCTGTAGGCGCTTGTGCAAAGGGCGATCATGAAGCCGGGGTAACGCCAAGCACCACGTCGAAGCGCGCCACCTGCTCGTCGACCCGCCCGGTCACCGGCACGAAGGGCACGATCAGCAGCTCGCGCAGCTGCGGGTCGCGAATCGCGTTGAGCAGGCCGTCGCGCGCGTTCCGCGGCTCGCCGCGGATATAGCACTGGGTGGCGAAGCGCGGCAGCCCCGGCAGGGTCACCGCCAGGTGGATATGCGGGGTGCGCCCGGGATAGGCCACCGGGCGAATGGTACGAAAGCGATAGCGGCCGTCGGCGCCGGTGGTGAAGCGGCCGTAGCCCTGGAAGCCGGCGTCGCGGCGCTGGCGGTCGCCGCCGCGACTGTGCAGGTAGATGCCGTTGGCATCGACCTGCCAGATTTCCACCAGCGCGCCCGCCAGCGGCTGGCCGCGGCCATCGAGGATCAGCCCGTGCAGCTGCACGCGGATGCCGCGCGCCGGCTCGGCCTGACCCTCGACCTGCACCAGGTCGTTGTCGCGATCCAGCGGCAGCTGGTCGGGGTAGAAGGGCCCGAGGGTCTGCGCCGGTGTCAGCAGACGCTCGGCCAGCACCAGCGCCGGGCTGGCCAGCAGGGCGCCGCCGGCGGCGGCGAACAGCAGATGGCGACGGCTGGACATGGTTTTTTCCTCTGCGCAGGGTTCGTGTTCGACGCCACTGTCATATCCGCCGCCCGCGACGCCGCCCATCCAATGCGACGGCAGGTCTATGCCGGGGCGGCCTGGTGCGCACGGCCTAGGCGGCTCCGCGACACCCTACGGCAGATGCTCCAGCACCCCGGCCGCCGACTGGAACGGCAGGCCGTGGGCCTCGGCGACGCTGCCGCAGGTGATCACGCCCTTGGCCACGTTGAGCCCATTGAGCAGGTGCGGGTCTTCCTCCAGGGCCCGCCGCGTGCCCTTCTCGGCGAGGGCGACGACGAACGGCAGGGTGGCGTTGTTCAGTGCCAGGGTCGAGGTGCGCGCCACCGCGCCGGGCATGTTGGCCACGCAATAGTGCACCACCTCGTCGACCACATAGGTGGGCTCGGCGTGGGTGGTGGCGCGCGAGGTCTCGGCGCAGCCGCCCTGGTCGATGGCCACGTCCACCAGCACCGCGCCGGGACGCATGTGCCGCACCATCTCGGCGCTGATCAGTTTGGGCGCGGCGGCACCGGGGATCAGCACGCCACCAATCACCAGGTCGGCGGCCAGCACCTGCTCGCGCAGCGCGGCGCGGGTCGAGTAGAGCGTGGTGATGCGGTTGCCGTACAGCGCATCGAGCCGGCGCAGGGCGTCGACGCTCTTGTCCAGCACCGTGACGTCGGCGCCCAGGCCCACTGCCATGGCCAGCGCATGGCTGCCGACCACGCCGCCGCCGAGTATCACCACCTTGCCCGGGGCCACCCCGGGCACCCCGCCGAGCAGCACGCCGCGGCCGCCGCGGGCCTTCTCCAGGCAGCTGGCGCCGGCCTGGATCGACATGCGCCCGGCCACCTCGGACATCGGCGCCAGCAGCGGCAGGCGCCCCTGGCCGTCGGTCACCGTCTCGTAGGCGATGCAGGTGGCGCCGCCGGCCATCAGCTCGTCGGTCTGCGGCCGGTCCGGGGCCAGGTGCAGGTAGGTGAACAGGGTGTGGTGCGGGCGCAGCTTGGCCCGTTCCACCGCCAGCGGCTCCTTGACCTTGACGATCAGCCGCGCCTCCTGGAACACCTCGCCGGCGCCCTGGGCGATCTGCGCGCCGGCCTGGCGGTAGTCGTCGTCGGAGAAGCCGATGGCGGCGCCGGCCTGGGTCTCGACCCAGACCTCGTGGCCCAGCGCGGCGAGCTCGGCCACCGATTGCGGGGTGAGGCCGACGCGGTACTCGTGGTTCTTGATTTCCTTGGGCACACCGATGCGCATAGCGACCTCCGCTGGAAGGACCCGTTGCCTTCTCGAAGTCTAGAAAAGACCTGGCAGTCGGCCATCTGTTTTCGCCAGGTTTTTCAGGGAATAGTCCTGCGCCGGGCGGCTATTTCTTCACCTCGGCGATGCCCTGCAGCAGCTCCACCGGCAGCGGGAAGACGATGGTCGAACTCTTGTCGCCGGCGATATTGCTCAGCGTCTGCATGTAGCGCAGCTGCATGGCGCCGGGCTGGCGGCCGAGCATCTCGGCGGCCTGCATGAGCTTTTCCGAGGCCTGCAGCTCGCCCTCGGCGTGGATCACCTTGGCCCGCCGTTCGCGCTCGGCCTCGGCCTGCTTGGCGATGGCGCGCACCATGGACTCGTCGAGGTCGACGTGCTTGATCTCGACGTTGGCCACCTTGATGCCCCAGGCGTCGGTCTGCGCATCGAGCACCTGCTGGATGTCGACGTTGAGCCGCTCGCGCTCGGCGAGCATCTCGTCCAGTTCGTGCTTGCCGAGCACCGCGCGCAGGGTGGTCTGCGCCAGCTGGCTGGTGGCGACGTGGTAGTCCTCGACCTGGATGATCGCCTTCTGCGCGTCGAGCACGCGGAAGTAGACCACCGCGTTGACCTTGACCGAGACGTTGTCGCGGGAGATCACGTCCTGGGTCGGCACGTCCAGCACTATGGTGCGCAGGTCCACCCGCACCATCTGCTGCAAGCCGGGGATGACCAGGATCAGGCCCGGGCCCTTGACCCGCCAGAAGCGGCCGAGCTGGAACACCACGCCGCGCTCGTACTCGCGCAGGATGCGAAAGGCCGAGGCGAGCAGGGCCAGGACGATGATCGTCAGCGAGAGAAAACTCAGTTCGAAACCCATCAGTGACCTCCTTGGGGCGGCGGTTCATCCACCGCGCTGACCTGCAGTTGCACGCCCTGGCGCGCCGTCACCCGCACCCGCTGTCCGGGCCGCAGCGGTTCGCTGCCCTGCACCTGCCAGCGCTCGCCCTGCAGCGCCACCCAGCCGCTGCAAGGATCCTCGGCCTGCACCGCGGCGACCGCCACCAGGCTGCCGACCAGGCCGCTGTCGCCGGCCACCTGCTGGCGCCGCCTGGCCTTCAGCGCCATGCCGAGGATGGCCAGGATCAGCCCGGCGCTGACCAGCGCCAGGGTGACGATCAGCGCCAGCGGGATGCCGAAGCCCGGCACGTCGGTATCGATCAGGATCAGTGCGCCGAAGACGAAGGCCACCACGCCGCCGATGCCGAGCACGCCGAAGCTGGGCAGGAAGGCCTCGGCGGCGATGAAGGCGATGCCGAGCAGGATCAGCGCCACCCCGGCGTAGTTCACCGGCAGCAGCTGCAGGGCGTAGAGGGCGAGGATCAAGCTGATGCCGCCGAGCACGCCGCCGACGCCGCTGCCGGGGTTGGAGAACTCGAAGAACAGGCCGTAGACGCCGATCATCATCAAAATCAGCGCCACGCTGGGGTTGGTGATCACCGCCAGCAGGCGGGTGCGCCAGTCCGGCGCATGGCTGATCAGGGGCGCGCCGGCGGTGGCCAGGGTCTGGTCGACGCCGCCGGCCTGCAGGGTCTTGCCGTCGAGCTGGCGCAGCAGGTCGGCCAGGTCCGTGGCCAGGTAGTCGATCACCTTCTGCGCCAGCGCTTCCTCGGCGGCCAGGCTGACCGCCTCGCGCACCGCGCGCTCGGCCCATTCGGCGTTGCGCCCGCGCATCGTCGCCAGGCCGCGGATATAGGCGGCGGCGTCGTTGACCTGCTTGGCGGTCATGGCATCGCCGGGGCTCTTGTCCGCCTCACCGTCCTTGCCCTTGCCCTCGTCTTTGCTCTCGCTCGGCGGTTTGCTCGGCGTGCCGGGCATGCCGATGGCCACCGGGGTAGCCGCGCCGAGGTTGGTGCCCGGCGCCATGGCGGCGACGTGGCTGGCGTAGAGGATATAGGTACCGGCGCTGGCTGCCCGCGCGCCGCCGGGGGCGACGTAGCTGGCCACCGGGATCGGGCTGGCGAGGATCGCCTTGATGATCGCGCGCATGGAGGTATCCAGGCCGCCGGGGGTGTCGATCTGGATCAGCACCAGCTGCGCGCCCTCGTCCACCGCCTTGGCCAGGCCGCGCACCAGGTAGTCGGCGCTGGCCGGGCCGATCACCCCGTCCACCTGCAGTTGCACCACCGCCCCCGGCGCCGCACTCGCCCCCAGCGAGCCTCCGAGAATCAGGGCGCCCAGGCACAGACGCAACCACGCAGCAAACACCTTCGCCTCCCGGGAGTCGCGCGGATGCCGGTCAGCTGGCGGCGCTCCCTCACTGAGCATAGTCCATGGCCTCGGCGCCCCCGACAGGTCGCGGATGGATACCCAGCGACCGGCCAGTTCCGGTAGGCTGCTCGCATCTTTCCCGACCAGGCCGCCCATGCCCCGTCCCCGCCTTCGCCAATCGCTGCGCCGCCTGTGGGCGCTGGACAAGTTCAGCGCAAGCCTGCGGGTATTCATCGCCCTGGCTGGGGCCCTGGCGCTGTGCTGGTGGCAGGGCTGGATGCACGCGCTGATCCCGCTGTTTCTCGGCATCATCGCCAGCGCCCTGACCGAGACCGACGACAGCTGGCAGGGTCGCCTGGGCACCGTGCTGGTCACCCTCTGCTGCTTCAGCGCGGCGGCCTACGCGGTCGAGTGGCTGTTCCCCTACCCCTGGCTGTTCGTCGTCGCCCTGGCGCTGTCGGCCTTCTGCCTGACCATGCTCGGCGCCCTCGGCGAACGCTTCGCCACCCTCGGCTCGGGCACCCTGATCCTCGCCGTGTACAGCATGATCGGCGTCGAGCAGCGCGGCGGCGTCGCCGGCCTGTGGCTGGAGCCGCTGCTGCTGGTGGCCGGCGCCGCCTGGTACGGCCTGCTGTCGGTGATCTGGCACGCGCTGTTCGCCCAGCAGCCGCTGCAGCACAGCCTGGCCCGGCTGTTCCGCGAGCTGGGCCGCTACCTCAAGCTCAAGGCCGCGCTGTTCGAGCCGCTGCGCCAGCTCGACGTCGAGGCGCGGCGCCTGGAGCTGGCCAAGCAGAACGGCCGGGTGGTGTCGGCGCTCAACGCGGCCAAGGAGATCATCCTCCACCGGGTCGGCGACGGCCGTCCGGGGCCCAAGGTCAGCCGCTACCTCAAGCTGTATTTCCTCGCCCAGGACATTCACGAGCGCGCCAGTTCCTCGCACTACCCCTACAACGAGCTGGCCGAGGCCTTCTTCCACAGCGACGTGCTGTTTCGCTGCCAGCGCCTGCTGCGCCTGCACGGCGAGGCCTGCCAGCGCCTGGGCAGCGCCATCGAGCTGCGCCAGCCGTTCGAGTACCGCGAGCTGTGCAGCCAGGCCCTGGAGGACCTGCACGCCTCGCTCGATCACCTGCACCTGCAGAGCAATCCGGCCTGGCGCCGCCTGCTGCGCTCGCTCGGCGCCCTGGCCGGCAACCTGGCCAGCCTCGACCAGCTGCTGAGCAACGCCAGCAACCCCGACGCCCTGGCCGAGGAACAGGACAGCAGCCTGCTCGACCGCGAACCGCACTCCTTGAGGGAGGTGGCCGAACGTATCGGCCAGCAGCTGACGCCCACCTCGCTGCTGTTTCGTCACGCCCTGCGCCTGTCCGTCGCCCTGGCCGCCGGCTATGGCCTACTGCACCTGATCCACCCGACCCAGGGCTACTGGATCCTGCTCACCACCCTGTTCGTCTGCCAGCCGAACTACGGCGCCACCCGCCTCAAGCTGGTGCAGCGCATCGCCGGCACCCTGCTCGGCCTGGGGCTCGGCTGGGCGCTGATCGACCTGTTCCCCGACCCGCGTATCCAGGCGCTGTTCGCCGTGGTCGCCGGGGTGGCCTTCTTCGCCACCCGCAGCACGCGCTACACCCTGGCCACCGCGGCGATCACATTACTGGTGCTGTTCTGCTTCAACCAGATCGGCGACGGCTACGGCCTGTTCCTGCCGCGCCTGATCGACACCCTGCTCGGCGGCCTGATCGCCGGTCTGGCGGTGTTCCTGATCCTGCCGGACTGGCAGGGCCGGCGCCTGGGGCGCATGCTCGCCGGCACGCTGAGCTGCAACAGCGCCTACCTGCGCCAGATCATCGCCCAGTACGCCCACGGCAAGCGCGACGACCTCGGCTACCGCCTGGCCCGGCGCAACGCGCACAACGCCGACGCGGCGCTGTCCACCACCCTCGGCAACATGCTGATGGAGCCTGGGCACTTCCGCAAAGACGCGGACCTGGGCTTTCGCTTCCTGGTGCTCTCGCACACCCTGCTCAGCTACCTCTCCGCACTCGGCGCGCACCGCGGCGAACAGCTGCCGCAGGCGGCCCAGGCGCGCCTGCTGGAGCAGGCCGAGGCCATCGCGCAAAGCCTCGACGAGATCGCCGCCGGCCTGCGCGGCGAACGCCCGCTGGCGATCCACAGCGACGCCGAACAGGCGCTGGCGCAGGAACTGGAGCAGATCGCCGAGGACGCCGACGAACGCCAGCGCCTGGTGCAGACCCAGCTGGCGTTGATCTGCCGCCAGCTGGCGCCGCTGCGCACCTTGGGCGCCCATCTGTTGCAGGGCACAGCCTGACATTAGCTCTTGCTCAACGAGGTCGGGAAATCAGCCGATGAAGGTCGTTTACAAAATCACCTATCCGAACGGCAAGATCTACGTCGGGAAGGATCTGACGGGAACACTCAATTACTTCGGTAGCGCCAACAGCAAACTGATCGAGTCTGATTTCAGCAAAGAAGAGATGCGCGATTTCACCGTGCGCAAGCAGATCCTCTGGGAATCTGATACTGCGACAGACCAGGAGGTGAACATGAAGGAAGTGGAATGGATCAAGGCGCTGCAATCGAATAATCCTGCCATCGGATATAACCGATGGCCAAAGCTTGCCAGTGGCAACGACGACTCGCCCACCTTTGCACCTTGAATCCCACCATGGACAAAAACCTCCTAGTACAGCAGGTGCTGGCGCAGCTGCAGGCCGACCTGCTGCAGGCCCAGCACGCCGCGCAGACCGCCCATGAGGCGGCCACCCACGAAGAGAACGTGGCCGAGAACAAGTACGACACCCTCGGCCTGGAGGCCGCCTACCTGGCCAGCGGCCAGGCGCGCCGGGTGGAAGAGCTGCGCCAGACCCTGATCACCTGGCGCCAGCTGCGCCCGCGGCCGTTCGACGCGGCGCAGGGCATCGCCCTCGGCGCGCTGGTGCTGCTGGTCGACGCGCAGGAGCGCGAACGCTGGCTGTTTCTCGGCCCGCAGGGGGCGAGCATGAAGCTACAGCAGCAGGGCCTGCAGATCCAGGTGCTGGGCAGCGCCGCGCCGCTGGGTCGCGCCCTGCTCGGCAAGGGCCCGGGCGACGAGGTGCGTCTGGCGGCAGCCGGCGGCGTGCAGTCGTTCGAGGTACTGGCGGTCGAGTGAGCGGGGGCTATCTGGGCTAGGGTTGCTAGACGAGCCGACACCCGCCAGAGGAAACCGCCATGGAAAACCCGATCCACGACCTGCCCGCGCTGTTCAAACAACTCGGCCTGGCCAACGATGCGGCCAGCATCGAGACCTTTATCCGGACCCACGCGCCGCTGCCGGCCGAGCGCAAGCTGGCCGACGCCGCGTTCTGGAGCCCGGCACAGGCGGCCTTCCTGCGCGAGGAAATCCTCGAAGACGCCGACTGGGCCGAGGTGGTCGACCAGCTCAATGTGCTGCTGCGCGGCTGAAGCGGATTGCCAGGCCCCGTTGCCCCGGATGGCATCCGGGCTATGCCGAAGACGCGTCGCCGCGTAGGTTGGGCTGAGCAGCCCGCGACGAAGCCCAACGGCTGCGGTGGATCGTCGACCGCGGCGCTCGCCGGGCAGGGTGCTGCAGATCGTCGGGCGGAGTGCTGCGCACTCCCCGTTGGGCTTCGCTGCGCTCAGCGCCAACCTACCCCCGGACCGCTCATCTCAGGCCAGGTCAGGTATATCCGTAGGTTGGGCTGAGGAGCCTGCGACGAAGCCCAACGGCTGCGGCGGATCGCCGGGCGACGTGCCGTGCACTCCCCATTGGGCTTCGCTGCGCTCGGCGCCAACCTACGCCCCCGAACCGCTCATCTCGCGCCAGGTCAGGTACAGGCGCAGGTCGAACTCGATCTGCGCGTAGCCCGGCAGCATGTAGTCGCACAGCTTGTAGAAGGCCTTGTTGTGCTCGGCCTCCTTCAGGTGCGCCAGCTCGTGCACCACGATCATCTGCAAAAACAGCGGCGCGGCGTCGCGAAACAGCGCGGCGACACGGATCTCCTTCTTCGCCTTGAGCCGGCCGCCCTGCACCCGCGAGATCGCCGTGTGCAGGCCCAGGGCGCGGTGGGTCAGATCGAGGCGGTTGTCATAGAGCACCTTGTCGATGGCCGGGGCGTTCTTCAGGTGCTCCTGCTTGAGTTCCATCACGTAGCCATACAGCGCCTTGTCGCTCTGCACCTGGTGGCGGCCGGGGTAGCGCTGGGCCAGGTAGTTGCCCAGACGGTCGTCGGCGATCAGCTGGCGCACCTGCTGCTGGACGGCGGCGGGGTAGCCCTGGAGGTATTTCAACGGCGAGGTCCTGCGCGGCAAAGGGTCGTCAGTGTAACCCGCCTCACTCGCTCGGCAGCACCCGCAGCAGCCGGCCGTCGGCATTGTCGGTGAGCAGGTAGAGCGCGCCGTCGGGGCCGACGCGCACGTCGCGGATGCGCTCGCCGAGCTCCTCGAACAGGCTCTCCTCGCCGGCCAGCATGCCGTCGTGCAGGCGGATGCGGCGCACGCTGCGCTCGACCAGGGTGGCGGCGAACAGGTCGCCCTGCCATTCCGGGAACAGCGCGCCGCGGTACTGGGTCAGGCTCGACGGCGCCACCGAGGGCGTCCAGTGCAGCAGCGGCGGGGTCAGCCCCGGCAGCTCGGTGTAGGGGCTGATGCGCGCGCCGGTGTAGTCGATGCCGAAGGTCGCCAGCGGCCAGCCGTAGTTGCGCCCGGGCTCGATCAGGTTGAGCTCGTCGCCGCCGCGCGGGCCGTGTTCGTGGCTGTACAGGCGGCCACTCTCGGCATCGAAGACGATGCCCTGCACGTTGCGGTGGCCGAGGCTGTAGATCTCCGCCGCGGCGCCGGCCTGCCCCACCAGCGGGTTGTCCTGCGGCACGCTGCCGTCGCGGTTCAGGCGCACGATCTTGCCCAGGTGGTTGGCCGGGTTCTGCGCCTGTTCGCGCCAGTCGAAACCGTCGCCCAGGGTCAGCACCAGGCTCTGGTCGGCGAGAAAGGCGATGCGCCCGCCGTAGTGGGCGGCGCCGCCCTTGAGCGGTACGGCGGTGAACAGCACCTCGAAGTCGTGCAGTTCGTCGTCCACCAGGCGGGCGCGGGCCAGGCGGGTGTTGTTGGCCTCCAGCGAGCCGTGCGCGTAGCTCAGGTAGAGCCAACGGTTATCGGCGTAGTCCGGGTCGAGCGCCACCTCCATGAGCCCGGCCTGGGCGGCGACGAAGATCTCCGGCAACCCCGCCACCGGCTGCGGATCGAGGCTGCCGTCGGCCTCGACGATACGCAGGCGGCCGACCCGCTCGGTCACCAGCAGGCGCCCGTCCGGCAGGAAGGCCAGCGACCAGGGATGCTCCAGGCCTTCGCCGAAGGTCTCGATGCGGTAGTCCTGAGCCAGCGCCGGGGCGCCGACGAGCAGGGCGCCGAGCAGCAGCGCGCGAAGGGGTCTCAACATGGGCTGGGCCTTGTCACGGGGAATCGGATGGGGTCGGTGGCTTGCGGTAGCGCACGCGCCGACCGAGCAGGCCGAACAGCAGTGCACCGGCGCTGCCGCAGGCCATCAAGCCGAGGGTGCCGAGCGGGTCGCGGTCGGCGGCGATCAGCGTCGGCATCGGCGCCAGGGCATTGGCCAGGGCCAGCGCCAGCCAGATCGCCGCGGCGCCGGCGCCGACGAAGATCGCCCAGCGCAGCCGCGGCAGGCGCCGCGCGCTCCACTGCGCCAGCGGCAGGGCGAAGGCAAAGCCCAGGGCGGCGAGCAGGGCGAAGGTCGGGGCGAAGCCGAGCAGGTCGAGGCAGGTGGTGCCCAGGCGCACGTCCAATGGCATCGGCGCACCGAGCGCCTGCAGGGCGGCGAGGTTGGACTGGGTCTGGAAGATCGAAGCGAGCAGCGAGGCCAGTGCCACGGCGACAACGAAGGCGAACAACAGGCGCGGCGTGCTGGACATGGGCAGGGGGGTTCCCGGAACTACAGTGCAGGAATTATGGCGCAGCCCGCCGGCCGCCACGGCGCCGGTGTTTTACAGGGTTTTACCTGCGCCGCCCATGCGCCGAGGCATCTCGCCGCGCGCGGAGGTCTGGAGCCGAGGCCGGCTCATGTCGACCATATATTGACGCCAATAATACGACGAGCGGCTCTCAGCTATTCGCCGCGACTGCCGTTACAAAGCGTGCCGCCAGAGCATTCCGCCCTGCGGCACGGGCAGCCCTGCCCTCCTTCTAGTTCGCGTGTGTCACCCGCTGGAACGCCAAGTAAGCCGTTACTGACTCCTGGATGAGATGTGCCCTCGACTGAAGTTTCTGTTTTTTCAGGAGCATCGAGCATGATCGAACTCGCCATGTGGAATCTCAGCGTTCCAGTCGGCGTTCCCGCCACCACCATCGAAACCCCGGTGCTGGCCGGCGGCTATCAGGATCACTATTTCCAATCCAGGGACGGCGCCATCTTCTTCTGGGCCCCGGTCAACGGCACCACGACCGAGAGCGCGAGCTACCCGCGCAGCGAACTGCGCGAAACCCATGCCGACGGCCGCCTGCGCAACTGGACCTATCCAGAGGCCGACAATTTCCTGCACGCCGGACTGCGCGTCAGCCAGGTGCCGTCCACCGGCAAGATCGTCATCGGCCAGATCCACGCCTACAAGAGCTCGATGCCGCTGCTCAAGCTGGAGTACCAGTACAAGGCCTACGCCGCCAGCGGCAATATCGTCGCCAAGGTGCGCCTGGCGCCCGAGTCGGCGATCCAGACCGTGACCCTGGCCAGCGGCATCGCCCTGAACCAGCGCTTCACCTATGTCGTGCACCTGACGCCCAAGGGCACGCTGGGCATCAACGTCAACGGGGTCAAATGGAGTACCCGCCTCGACTCGAGCTGGGCGCCCAAGCCGCTGTACTTCAAGGCCGGGGTCTACACCCAGGACAACACCGGCTACGAAACCGAAGCCGGCGCGGCGCGCTTCGACAAGCTTGGCATCGAGCACCGACCGCTGCTCGGCGCCGTGCAATAAGGCCCGCCGGACCAGCAGGCGATAAAAAACGCCGCGACTCCATGAGGAGCCGCGGCGTTTGCTTGGGCGAGCCGCGCAGGCGGTCGCGACGGCGTCAGTTGACCTTGGCGGCCAGCTCGCCACTGGCGTAACGCTGGTACATGCCTTCCAGGGAGATCGGCTTGATCTTGGAGGCGTTGCCGGCGGTGCCGAAGGCTTCGTAGCGGGCGATGCAGATGTCGCGCATGGCGACGATGGTCTTGGCGAAGAACTTGCGCGGGTCGAACTCGCTCGGGTGCTCGGCCATCATGCGGCGAATGGCACCGGTGGAGGCCAGGCGCAGGTCGGTGTCGATGTTGACCTTGCGCACGCCGTGCTTGATGCCCTCGACGATTTCCTCGACCGGCACGCCGTAGGTTTCCTTGATGTCGCCGCCGAACTCGTTGATCACCTTCAGCCACTCCTGCGGTACCGAGGAGGAGCCGTGCATCACCAGGTGGGTGTTGGGGATGCGCTTGTGGATTTCCTTGATGCGCTCGATCGACAGCACGTCGCCGGTCGGCGGCTTGGTGAACTTGTAGGCGCCGTGGCTGGTGCCGATGGCGATGGCCAGGGCATCGACCTGGGTGCGCTTGACGAAGTCGGCGGCCTCTTCCGGGTCGGTCAGCAGCTGGCTGTGATCGAGCACGCCTTCGGCGCCGACGCCGTCTTCCTCACCGGCCATGCCGGTTTCCAGGCTGCCCAGGCAGCCCAGCTCGCCTTCCACGGACACGCCGCAGGCGTGGGCGAAGGCCACGGTCTGCTGGGTCACGCGCACGTTGTAGTCGTAGTCGGCCGGGGTCTTGCCGTCTTCCTTCAGCGAGCCGTCCATCATCACCGAGGAAAAACCCAGCTGGATCGAGCGCTGGCACACGTCCGGGCTGGTGCCGTGGTCCTGGTGCATGCACACCGGGATGTGCGGGAATTCTTCGATGGCGGCGAGGATCAGGTGACGCAGGAAGGGCGCACCGGCGTACTTGCGGGCACCAGCGGAGGCCTGGACGATGACCGGCGAATCGGTCTTGTCGGCGGCTTCCATGATGGCGCGCATCTGCTCGAGGTTGTTGACGTTGAAGGCCGGCACGCCGTAGCCGAATTCGGCGGCGTGGTCGAGCATCTGGCGCATGCTGATAAGTGCCATGGTGTTCCTGTCTCCCGGTTTGGAGGTCGTTAATCGTGCAAGCCTGCCGCAGGGGCCGGCGTTGTTCAAGTTTCGCGGGACAGGGGGTCGTCCCCGGCTCTGCCGGGGCAGATCATTTCCATGCCCCGGATTGTATCCGGGCTACACCTCAGGGCGCCTTGCAGCCGCGGCCGATCAGGTCGTCGGTCGCGGTCCAGTAGACCAGGCCTTCCTCTCCCTTGGTGTGGAAGGACAGCCGCCCGTCGCTGTACAAGGCGCCCGAGGCCGCCGGTTCCTGAGTCAGGCGGTAGACGATATCGTCGCCGCCCAGGCGCAGGTCGATCTGATCGTAGCCGCCATCGGCGAAGCGCCACTGCAGCTCGGCCTGGCTGTCGCAGACCCAGCGGGTCCACTGATCCGGCGCCGGCGACTGGCTGCTGCACCCCGCCAGCGTCATGGCCACCAGCGCGGCAAGAATCCTCGTATCCATTTATCGCTCCCTGTCAGCAGCGCTGCTCCGGCACCGTGCCGGTAGGGTCGCCACTGCTTTGCCCTTCGATGCGCCGATCGTCCTGGGTGGTCGGCAGGTCGATCTGCGCCGGGCTGAACACCTCGCAGGCCTGCTCCCGTCCACCGGCACAGCCGGCCAGGAAAATCCCGATGATGCCCAACGCGGCTAGCTTGACCATGGCGTGACTCCTTGTGCGCTTGTTCCAGTTGTAACAGACCGCCCGATCACGCCAGGGTTTAATTCGGTTTACTCCGCGCGCTGCTCCAGCACTTCCACGGCCGGCAGCACCTTGCCCTCGACGAATTCGAGGAAGGCACCGCCGCCGGTGGAGATGTAGGAGATCTGCTCGGCCACGCCGTACTTGTCGATGGCCGCCAGGGTGTCGCCGCCGCCGGCGATGGAGAACGCCGGGCTCTCGGCGATGGCCAGGGCCAGGGCCTTGGTGCCGTTGCCGAACTGGTCGAACTCGAACACGCCGACCGGGCCGTTCCACAGGATGGTCTGCGAGGCCTTGAGCATCTCGGCGAACATCGCCGCGGTCTGCGGGCCGATGTCGAGGATCATGTCGTCCTCCGCCACGTCCTTGACCGCCTTGACGGTGGCGGAGGCCGATTCGGCGAATTCCTTGGCCACCACCACGTCCACCGGCAGCGGCACGCTGACCTTGGCCGCGATGGCGCGGGCGGTGTCGACCAGGTCGGCCTCGTACAGCGACTTGCCCACCGGCAGGCCGGCGGCGGCGAGGAAGGTGTTGGCGATGCCGCCGCCGACGATCAGCGAGTCGCAGATGTCGGCCAGGGAGTTGAGCACGTCGAGCTTGGTCGACACCTTGGAGCCGGCGACGATGGCCAGCATCGGCCGGGCCGGTTTGTCCAGGGCCTTGCCCAGGGCGTCCAGCTCGGCAGCCAGCAACGGGCCGGCACAGGCGACCTTGGCGAACTTGGCCACGCCATGGGTCGAGCCCTGGGCGCGGTGGGCGGTGCCGAAGGCATCCATCACGAACACGTCGCACAGCGCCGCGTACTGCTGCGCCAGCTCGTCGCTGTTCTTCTTCTCGCCCTTGTTGAAGCGCACGTTCTCCAGCAGCACCAGCTCACCGGCCTTGACCTCGACACCGCCGAGGTAGTCCTTGACCAGCGGCACTTCGCGGCCGAGCGCCTGGCTCAGGTAGGCGGCGACCGGCGCCAGGCTGTCTTGCTCGCTGTACACGCCCTCTTCCGGACGGCCCAGGTGCGAGCAGACCAGCACCGCCGCGCCCTTTTCCAGCGCCAGCTTGATGGTCGGCAAGGCGGCGAGGATGCGCGCATCGCTCTTGACCACGCCGTCCTTTACCGGGACGTTGAGGTCTTCGCGGATCAGCACGCGCTTACCGGCGAGGTCGAGGTCGGTCATCTTCAGAACGGTCATGGCATCAGTCCTTCACGGGGGCTGGTTGTACGGAGGAAGTGGATACAGCGAGAAAATGTTCGGCGACATCGAGCATGCGGCTGGCGAAGCCCCATTCATTGTCGAACCAGGCCAGCAGGTTGACCAGGCGCGGGCCGGACACACGGGTCTGGCTGCCGTCGACTATGGCCGAGTGCGGGTCGTGGTTGAAATCGCAGCTGGCGTGCGGCAGCTCGGTGTAGGCCAGCAGCCCCTTGAGCGGGCCACTTTCCGCCGCCTGACGCAGCACCCGGTTGATCTCTTCAGCGGACGTATCACGCGCGGTCTGCAGGGTGATGTCCAGGCAGGAGACGTTGACCGTCGGCACGCGGATGGCCTTGGCCTGAATACGCCCGCTCAGCTCCGGCAGCAGACGCTCGATGCCCCGCGCCAGCCCGGTGGACACCGGGATCACCGACTGGAAGGCCGAGCGCGTGCGGCGCAGGTCTTCGTGGTGGTAGGCGTCGATCACCGGTTGGTCGTTCATCGCCGAGTGGATAGTGGTGATGGAGACGTACTCCAGCCCCACCGCCTCGTTCAACAACTTGAGCAGCGGCACGCCGCAGTTGGTGGTGCAGGAGGCGTTGGATACCAGTCGCTCGGCGCCCGTCAGGCAGGCCTGGTTGACCCCGTAGACCACGGTGGCGTCGATATCGGCCTCGCCGGCCATGGGCTGGGAGAACAGCACCCGCGGCGCGCCGGCGTCGAGGAAACGCTGACCGTCGGCGCGGCTGTGGTAGGCGCCGGAGCACTCCAGCAGCAGGTCGATATCCAGCGCCGCCCAGTCGACGGCCTCGGGCTCTCGCTCACGCAGCACCTTCACGCAGTCGCCGTTGATATGCAGGCAGTCGCCGTCGACCTTGACCTCGCCGGGAAACCGCCCGTGGGTGGAGTCGAAACGGGTCAGGTACTCGATGCTGGCCTGGTCGGCCAGGTCGTTCAGCGCGACTATCTCCAGGCCCGCCCCGGCGCCGCGCTCGTGCAGCGCGCGCAGCACGCAGCGGCCGATGCGGCCATAGCCATTGAGGGCGACGCGGTAGGGGCGATGGGACATGGCGATCTCGAATGGATGGCGACCGCAGGAGGGGTTGAGCCTGCGATACCCATCACAGCAGATCGATGGGTATCGCTTCGCTCAAGCCATCCTACGCGTCCAGCAGCTCGTCGGCGGTGGCGAGGATATTCTCGACGGCGAAGCCGAAGTGCTCGAACAGCGCCGGCGCCGGCGCCGACTCGCCGAAGCTGGTCATGCCGATGATGCGACCCTCCAGGCCGACGTACTTGTACCAGTAGTCGGCGTGTGAGGCCTCGATGGCGATGCGCGCGCCGACCTGCAGCGGCAGCACGGCCTGCTTGTAGGCGGCGTCCTGCTGGTCGAACACGCTGGTCGACGGCATCGACACCACGCGCACCTGGCGGCCCTGCTCCTGCAGCTTGGCCGCGGCCTGCATGGCCAGGCCAACCTCGGAGCCGGTGGCGATCAGGATCAGTTCCGGCTCGCCGCTGCAGTCTTTCAGCACGTAACCACCACGGGCGATATCGCCCAGCTGCTGGGCATCGCGCGCCTGGTGCGGCAGGTTCTGGCGACTGAAGATCAGCGCGGACGGGCCGTCATTACGCTCGATGGCGTATTTCCAGGCCACCGCCGATTCCACCGCGTCGCACGGACGCCAGGTGTCCAGGTTCGGCGTGCCGCGCAGGCTGGCCAGCTGCTCGATCGGCTGGTGGGTCGGGCCGTCTTCGCCGAGGCCGATGGAGTCGTGGGTGAACACATAGAGCACGCGCTGCTTCATCAGCGCCGACATGCGCACGGCATTGCGTGCGTATTCCATGAAGATCAGGAAAGTGGCGCCGTAGGGCACGAAACCGCCGTGCAGGGCGATACCGTTCATGATCGCGCTCATGCCGAACTCGCGTACGCCGTAGAACAGGTAGTTGCCGGCAGCGTCCTCTTCGCTCACGCCCTTGCAGCCCTTCCACAGGGTCAGGTTGGAGCCGGCCAGGTCGGCCGAGCCACCGAGGAATTCCGGCAGCAGCGGGCCGAAGGCATTCAGCGCGTTCTGGCTGGCCTTGCGGCTGGCGATGGTTTCGCCCTTGGCGGCGACGTCCTGGATATAGGCGGCGGCCTTCTCGGCGAAATCGGCCGGCAGCTCGCCACTGACGCGCCGCTTGAACTCGGCGGCCAGCTCGGGATAAGCAGCGGCGTAGGCAGCGAACTTCTCGTTCCAGGCGGCCTCGGCCGCGGCGCCGGCTTCCTTGGCGTCCCACTCGGCGTAGATTTCCGCCGGGACTTCGAACGGCCCGTGGTTCCAGCCCAGCGCGGCGCGGGTCAGGGCGATCTCGTCGGCGCCCAGCGGCGCGCCGTGGCACTCTTCCTTGCCCTGCTTGTTCGGCGAGCCGAAACCGATGGTGGTCTTGCAGCAGATCAGGGTCGGCTGGTCCACGCTCTTGCGCGCGGTGTCGATGGCCATCTTGATCTCTTCGGCGTCGTGGCCGTCGACGTTGCGGATCACCTGCCAGCCGTAGGCCTCGAAGCGCTTGGGCGTGTCATCGGTGAACCAGCCCTCGACCTCGCCGTCGATGGAGATGCCGTTGTCGTCGTAGAAGGCGATCAGCTTGCCCAGGCCGAGGGTACCGGCCAGCGAGCAGACTTCATGGCTGATGCCTTCCATCATGCAGCCGTCGCCGAGGAACACGTAGGTGAAGTGGTCGACGATCTGGTGGCCGTCGCGGTTGAACTGCGCGCCCAGCACCTTCTCGGCGATGGCGAAGCCGACGGCGTTGGCGATGCCCTGGCCGAGCGGGCCGGTGGTGGTTTCCACGCCCGGGGTGTAGCCGTATTCCGGGTGGCCCGGGGTGCGGCTGTGCAGCTGGCGGAACTGCTTGAGATCCTCGATGCCGAGGTCGTAGCCGGTCAGGTGCAGCAGCGAGTAGATCAGCATCGAACCATGGCCGTTGGACAGCACGAAGCGGTCACGGTCGGCGAAGTTCGGGTTACTCGGGTTGTGCTTGAGGTAGTCGCGCCACAGCACTTCGGCGATGTCCGCCATGCCCATGGGGGCACCGGGGTGGCCGCTGTTGGCTTTCTGCACGGCATCCATGCTCAGGGCACGGATGGCATTGGCTCGCTCACGACGGCTGGGCATCGCTCAAATCTCCTACGGGGGCTGCTTCTTGATGAAGGGGGGCGAAAAAGACGGCCATTTTCGCCCAGCCGGCCCCCGCGGGGCAATGACAGATGGTCGCAGATCGTGCCGAATCAGCCCGCCTGCTCGCTCAACACGCTCACCGCCGGGCTGCCCGGCCCACTCAGACAGGGCGCCTGGAACAGTTCGCCGTGCCACACGCCGGCCAGGGTGCGGCTCAGCACCAGCGCCCAGACCGCGCTCAGTTGCACCGTCAGCACCAGACCGATCAGGGCGAAGAAGGCCAGGCCGGTCAGCACCTGCAGCTCGAAGGTGGCCAGGGTGAACACCCCCAGCGGGAAGGTGAAACCCCACCAGCCGAGGTTGAACGGCATGTTGTCGCGAATGTAGTGACGGGTGAACAGGCTGGCGATCACCAGCCACCAGAGCCCGGCGCCCCACAGCGCCAGGCCGCCGAGCAGGCCGAGGTCGCGCGCCAGTTCGGCGGCTCCGGCCAGCGGCGTGCCGACGAAGGCCGCCGGCGCCGCCTGGCCCATGCTCAACAGGCCGAGGCAGCCGGTGGCCAGCGGTCCCAGGGGCAGCCAACTGGTGGCGGCGAAGTCGGTGTCCGGCAGCTTGTGCAGGGCCAGACGCAGCAGCACCAGGGTGATCAGCGAGAAGGCCAGCGACAGCGACACCCCCCAGAGTACGAAGCCGGCCACCAACAGTTGCTGCGCCTGCTCCGCCGCCAGATGCGGCGCTAGCGAGCCGGCGGTGCTGGCCGCCACCTCCGGCGCGATGATCGGCAGCAGCCAGACGGCGGTGAGCTTCTCCAGTGCATGGTTCTGCCGGGTGAACATCAGGTAGGGCACCAGCAGCGCGCCGAGCAGCGCCAACGCGGCGTCCAGCCACCACAGGGCATGCGCCAGCGCATAGACGGCCTCGCCCCAGCGCGGCACGCCGAACAGCAGCAGGCCCTTGAGCAGCACCGCCAGGCCCATGGGAATGGCGCCGAGAAACATCGACTGCACCGGGTGCAGCAGCATCGGCCAGAGGGTGTCGCGAAACAGCGCCATACGCAGCACGAACAGCAGACTGAACAGCACGAACAACGCCACGCCGAACAACCACAGGCCCTCGGCCAACAGCAGTAGGCCGGGCAGTTGCCACGGCAGATGAGCCAGCACCAGCGCCAGCACGCCGGTGCCCATGGTCATGGCGAACCAGTTGGGGGTGAAGTGACGGATAAAGGCGAGCGGTTCGGGCAGACGGGCGAAGGGGCGCGGCATGAATCGGGTGGTTCCGTGGCATGACTGAAGAAGTAGCCAGCCTAGGGCCGCAGCTGCCATATTAAAAATACATATTCAGCATCTTCTGCATGCTTTTCGTTTATAGGAAGCCCCCGTGAACCTGCATCACCTCAAGGTCTTTCTCGCCGTGGCCGAGGCCGGCAGCATCAGCGCCGGCGCCGCGCGCCTGCATATCAGCCAGCCGGCGGTGACCCGCGAGATCCGCGACCTGGAGGCCAGCCTGACGCTACGCCTGTTCGACCGCCAAGCGCGCGGTGTCGCCCTGACCGAGGGCGGCCGGCGCCTGCACGACTACGCGCGGCGCATCTTCGCCCTGGAGCAGGCGGCCGAACGCGACCTGCGCGACTTCGCCCAACTGGAACAGGGCGAGCTGCACCTGGGCGCCAGCGCCACCCTCGGCGCCTACCTGCTGCCGCCGTTGATCAACCGCTTCCGCGCGCTGCACCCGCAGATCTTCGTCGGCCTGGAGGTGAGCAACACCGAGGAGGTGACTCGCCAGCTCGACGAGGGCCGCATCAGCCTGGGCTTTGTCGAAGGCCCCTTCGCCCAGGCCGATTACGCTCACCGCCTGCTGGCGCGCGACGCGCTGCTGCCGGTGGTGGCGCCGCAGCATCCGCTGGCCAGGGGCGAGCGGCTGCAGGCGGCGGACCTGCAAGCCTACCCGCTGTATATGCGCGAACCCGGCTCGGGCGCGCGCGCCAGCGTCGAGCAGGCCTACCGGGCCCACGGCCTGGAACCAAGCGCCGGCATGGCCATCGGCAGCACCGAGGCGCTCAAGCGCCTGCTCGCCGACGGTCAGGGCATCGCCTGGCTGTCGCAACGGGTGGTCGAACGCGAGCTGGCCAGCGGCGAGCTGCGCCGCCTGGCGGTAGCCGACCTGCAGATCGAGCGCGAGCTGCATGTGCTGTGGCGTCCCGGCGCCAGCCTGAGCCCGGCGCCGGCGGCCTTCCTGGCGCTGAGCGAAGCGCCGGAATGAACCCTCAAGCAATATCAAAACTTTTTGATATTGCTGTTGCTGGATGAAAAATGACCGACTAGACTGCGCCACCATGACCCTGCGTGCCTCCCAGCTGGACTTCGACCCCTGCGACGAGCTCGCCGCCCTGTGCAAGGCCGGCGGCGATGCGCTGCGCCTGAACGTGCTGCGCGCGCTGAGCAACGACTCGTTCGGCGTGCTGGAGCTGGCGCAGATCTTCGCCATCGGCCAGTCGGGCATGAGCCACCACCTCAAGGTGCTGGCCCAGGCCGGCCTGGTGGCCACCCGCCGCGAAGGCAACGCGATCTTCTACCGCCGCGCCCTGCCCGGCGGCCGCCTGCATGCAGCGCTGCTGGAAGACATCGACGCGCTGCCGCTGCCAGGCGAAGTGCAGGCACGCATCGCCACCGTGCACCAGCAGCGCGCCACCGCCAGCCGCGACTTCTTCGCGCGCATGGCGGCGAGCTTCCAGGCCCAGCAGGACCTGATCGCGAGCCTTGCGCAGTACCGCGACAGCCTGCTGGCGCTGCTCGATGCGCTGCACTTCGCACCGACCGCCAGCGCGCTGGAAATCGGCCCCGGCGACGGCGCCTTCCTGCCCGAGCTGGCCCGCCGCTTCGCCCGTGTCACGGCGCTGGACAACAGCCCGGCGATGCTCGAACTGGCGCGTCAGCGCTGCGTCGGCGAAGGCCTGGACAACGTCGAGCTGCGCCTGGCCGACGCCCTGCAGGACGAGCAAGCGGCCGCCGATTGCGTGGTGCTGAACATGGTGCTGCACCACTTCGCCACCCCGGCCGAGGCCTTCCGTCAGCTGGCGCGGCTGGTCGCGCCCGGCGGCAGCCTGCTGCTCAGCGAGCTGTGCAGCCACGACCAGAGCTGGGCCAGGGAGGCCTGCGGCGACCTCTGGCTCGGCTTCGAACAGGACGACCTGGCCCGCTGGGCCAGCGCCGCCGGCCTGGTTGCCGGCGAGAGCCTCTACATTGGCCTGAAGAACGGCTTTCAAATTCAGTTACGGCACTTCGCCAAACCCGATGCGCGCAGCGCCCTCAGCCTCCGGCAAGAAAGGAACCGATAGATGAGCGAATATTCCCTGTTTACCTCCGAGTCCGTGTCCGAGGGGCATCCGGACAAGATCGCCGACCAGATTTCCGATGCCGTGCTCGACGCCATCATCGCCCAGGACAAGCACGCCCGCGTGGCCGTGGAAACCCTGGTCAAGACCGGTGTGGCCATCGTCGCCGGCGAAGTCACCACCAGCGCCTGGGTCGACCTGGAGCAGATCGTCCGCGACGTGATCTGCGACATCGGCTACACCAGCAGCGACGTCGGCTTCGACGGCGCCACCTGCGGCGTGCTCAACATCATCGGCAAGCAGTCCCCGGACATCAACCAGGGTGTCGACCGCGCCAAGCCGGAAGACCAGGGCGCCGGCGATCAGGGCCTGATGTTCGGCTACGCCAGCAACGAGACCGACGTGCTGATGCCGGCGCCGATCCGCCTGTCCCACGCCCTGGTCGAGCGCCAGGCCGAGGCGCGCAAGTCCGGCCTGCTGCCCTGGCTGCGCCCGGACGCGAAATCCCAGGTCACCTGCCGCTACGAGAACGGCAAGGTGGTCGGCATCGACGCCGTGGTGCTGTCCACCCAGCACAACCCGGAAATCAGCCAGAGCGACCTGCAAGAAGCGGTGATGGAGCTGATCGTCAAGCACAGCCTGCCGGCCGAACTGCTGCATAAAGACACCCAGTACCACATCAACCCCACCGGCAAGTTCGTCATCGGCGGCCCGGTGGGCGACTGCGGCCTGACCGGGCGCAAGATCATCGTCGACAGCTACGGCGGCATGGCCCGTCACGGCGGCGGCGCCTTCTCCGGCAAGGACCCGTCCAAGGTCGACCGCAGCGCCGCCTACGCCGGCCGCTACGTGGCCAAGAACATAGTCGCCGCCGGCCTGGCCGAGCGCTGCGAGATCCAGGTGTCCTACGCCATCGGCGTGGCCCAGCCGACCTCGATTTCGGTCAACACCTTCGGCACCCACAAGATCGCCGAAGACAAGATCATCCAGCTGGTGCGCGAAGTGTTCGACCTGCGGCCCTACGCCATCACCCGCATGCTCGACCTGCTCCACCCGATGTACCAGGACACCGCCGCCTACGGCCACTTCGGCCGCACCCCGCAGCAGAAGACGGTGGGCGACGACAGCTTCACCACCTTCACCTGGGAACGCACCGACAAGGCCGCCGACCTGCGCGCCGCCGCCGGTCTGTAAGCCCCCAGCGCAACAGCCGAAGCCCCGCCATCGTGCGGGGCTTTTTGTTGGCCGCTCGTAGCCCGGATGCCACCCGGGAAGAGGCTGGCTGCACCCGGGCTACGCGCCGCAGCAGCGGCGTCATTCGCGCACCGGCATGCGCTCGACTAGGCTCAAGCCTTCCCCCCAAGCACGGACGCTTGCCATGAAGGCCTGGATCGCCCTGCTCCTCTTGCCCCTGGCCGCCCAGGCCGAGCCCTGCCCGCACTGGCCCGCCGGGCGCGCCAGCGCCGAACTCGATGCCCTCGCCGAGCAGATCGCCCGCTGGGACGACGCCTACCACAACCAGGGCCGCTCATTGGTCGCCGACGAGCTCTACGACCAGGCGCGCGAGCGTCTGCAGCACTGGCGCGCCTGCTTCCCCGACGCCGCCCCGGCACTGGCCGAGCCGCTGGCCGGCGCCGCCACCCGGCTCGACCATCCGATACCACAGACCGGTCTGCGCAAGCTCGGCGATGCGGCGATAGGCGAATGGATGGCCAGCCGCGAGGAGCTGTGGATTCAACCCAAGGTCGACGGTGTGGCGGTCACCCTGGTCTACCGCGGCGGCACGCTGCAGCAGGCCATCAGCCGCGGCGACGGCCGCCAGGGCCAGGACTGGACGGCGCGGGCGCGGCAGTTGCCGGCCATTCCCAGGCGCCTGCGCGAGCCGCTCGATGCGGTGCTGCAGGGCGAGCTGTACTGGCGCCTGGACGGCCATGTGCAGGCGCTCGTCGGCGGCGCCGGGGCACGCGGCAAGGTGGCCGGACTGATGGCGCGGCAGACCCTGGACGAGCGCGAGGCGGCCGCTGTCGGCCTGTTCGTCTGGGACTGGCCGGACGGTCCGGCGGATATGCGCGCACGCCTGGAGGGCCTGCAGGCGCTGGGTTTCGTCGACAGCGCGGATTACACCCAGCCGCTGCACACGCCGGAGCAAGCCCGCCATTGGCGCCAGCACTGGTATCGCCAGGCCCTGCCCTTCGCCAGCGACGGCGTGGTGCTGCGCCAAGGCGCGCGGCCGCCCGGCCGGCGCTGGCAGGCCGAGGCGCCGCACTGGGCGGTGGCCTGGAAATACCCGCCGAGCCAGGCGCTGGCGGTGGTGCAGGCGGTGGACTTCAGCATCGGCCGCAGCGGGCGCATCACCCCGATCCTGCGCCTGCAGCCGGTCGACCTCGACGAGCGGCGCATCAGCCGCGTCGCCCTGGGTTCGCTGCAGGGCTGGCGCACGCTGGACGTGCGGCCCGGCGACCAGGTGGCCATCCGCCTGGCCGGGCTGACCATCCCGCGCCTGGACGGGGTGATCTGGCGCAGCCCGCAGCGCGCCCCGGTGCAGGCCCCCAATCCGGCCGACTACCACGCGCTAAGCTGCTGGCGCCTCAGCGCGAACTGCCGCCAGCAGTTCCAGGCGCGCCTGGGCTGGCTCGGCGGCAAAGGGGGTCTTGCCCTGCCCGGCGTCGGCCCGGGCACCTGGCACAGCCTGGTGGCGAACGCCCAGCTGGACGGTCTGCTCGACTGGCTGGAACTGGACGCCGCCCAGCTGCAGGCTCTGCCCGGCATTGGTGCGCGCCGCGCGGCGCAGTTGCAGCAGGCCTTCGCCCTGGCCCGCCAGCGCCCGCTCGAGCAATGGCTGCGCGCCCTCGGCGCCCCACCCGGTTTCGCCGCCGAGCCGACGCCGGACTGGCCCAGCCTGCTCGCCCGCGGCCGCGCCGACTGGCAACGCCAGCGCGGCGTCGGCGCGCAGGGCGCCGAGCGGCTGCTGGCGTTCTTCCAGCACCCGGAGGTGCGGCGCCTCGGCGCGCAGTTGCAGCAGGCCGGCATTGCCGCCTTTCAACCGCGCCTGCAGGCCGCCGCGCAGTAGCGCGCGCAACCTTGACCCAGATCATGGTCAGCGCCTTCCTGGCTCGGCCGCAGCGAACCCCGGCGCCGCGGCGCGGTCTTCCTCCAAACCCCAGCCATAAGGACAAGCCCATGATTCGTCAGCTCAGCCTGCTCGCCCTGCTGGTCGCCAGCACCGCCTTCAGCTTCGCCGACAGCGGCGTCAGCGGCTGCGCGGCCAAGCGCCAAACCCTGCAGGAGAAGATCGAGATCGCCCGTCAGCACCACAACCCTGACCAGGTGGCCGGCCTGCAACAGGCCCTGGCGCAGGTCGAGGCGCATTGCCACGACGGCGCCCTGCAGGCCGAGCGCCAGGCCGAGATCGACGAGGCGCGGCAGGAGATCGAGCAGCGCGAGATGGACCTGCGCGATGCGCTGAGCAAGGGCGATCCGGACAAGATCGCCAAGCGCCAGGCCAAGCTGGCCGAGGCGCGCGCCGAACTGGAGCAGGCCGAGGCCGAACTCGCGCGCTGACTCAGTAGGCGCGAAACGCCTGGTGACAGGCCTCGCAACTGTCCTCGACCTGCTGCACCGCCGGCTCCAACGCGGCGCGGCGCAGCGGCGGCGCAGCGGTGGCCTGCACCAGGGCGGCGGTGGCCTGCTCCAGCTCGCGCGCCAGCTGCTGGAACTGCGCCTGCCGCTGCCAGACCTCGTCGGTGGCCTTGCTGCGCTCGTCGTCGCGGACCTGCGGAAAGTGCTGCCAGGGCTGGCGCGACAGGCGCTCCAGCTCGGCGGCGCCGGTGATAAAGCCGGCCTCGTCGTAGGCAATGCGCCCGCGCAGCATGCCGCCGAGATCCTCGCTGACCTTGAGCATCTGCTTGAACAGCGCCTGGCGCTGGCCCAGCGGCGAATCGGGATCGACGCCGCCGCAGGCGACCAGGGTCAGGCAGGCGCAGGCCAGCAGCAGGGCTTTGAACTTCATCGCGAGGCCTTCCGGAAAAAAACGGGCGGCCAGTATCGCCACTCGACCCGATCAGGCCAAGCGCGGTGTTTTACCGCAGTTGTCGCGCCGCCCGCCGTCCGACGGCGGCAGGCGGCGCCGTGCGCACCAGCTACTCAGGTACGGAAACGATCCAGCTGCTGGTTGAGCTGGCGCACCTCGCCGTGAATCTGCGCGCTGACCTGCACCACGCTTGCGGTCTCCCCCTGGCTGCGTTCGGCCAGGCTGGAGATATGGGTCACGCGCTGGTCGATCTCCTGCGCCACCTGGCTCTGCTGTTCGGCGGCGGTGGCGATCTGCGCGTTCAGCGCGTTTATGCCGTCCACCGCGCCGACTATGGCGTCGAGCACCTCGCTGGCCTGGCGGATATGGCTGAGGTTGTCCTCGGCCAGCTGCGCGCTCTGCTGCATCGCCGTCACCGCATCGCGGGCGCCGCTCTGCAGGCGCTGGATCATCGCCTGGATCTCGCCGGTGGACTGCTGGGTGCGACTGGCCAGGGTGCGCACCTCGTCGGCGACCACGGCGAAACCGCGCCCGGCCTCGCCGGCGCGCGCCGCCTCGATGGCGGCGTTGAGCGCCAGCAGATTGGTCTGTTCGGCGATCGACCTGATCACCTCGAGCACCTTGCCCACCCCGGTGGTTTCCGCCTCCAGGCGCTGCACCTGGGCGCCGCTGCGTTGCAGCTGGGCGCTCAGCTCGGCGATCTGCGCGGCGCTGCGCTGCACCACCTGCTGGCCGCTCTGCGCGCAGTCGTCGGCGCTGCGCGCCGATTCGGCGGCGTGCGCGGCATGCCGGGCCACCTCGGCCACGGTGGCGCTCATCTCATTCATCGCCGTGGCCACCTGGTCGAGGTCCTCGTACTGGCGGCGCACGCCCTCGCCAGCCGCCTGCGCCGCGCCGACCACGCTGCCGACGTGTTCGCCGGTGCGCTCGCCGCTGCGCTTGACCTCCGCCAGCAGGCCGCGCACCTGTTCCTGCATGCGGTTGTAGCCGGCGAAGATGCGGCCGATCTCGTTGTCGCCCTGGCGCCCGTCCAGGCCGCGGGTGAAGTCGCCGGAGCCGACCCGGGTCAGCGCGCCCTCCACCGCATTGAGGTTGTGCATCAGCGGGCGCAGGCCGAACTGGCGGCCGAGCACCACCAGGGCGAGGATGCCCAGCACGCAGCCGAAGGCCAGCCACATCTGCCGCCGCTGGCTGCCCTCGGCGTGCGCCGCCATCAGCCCGACGGCCTGGTTCATCTCGCGCAGCAGCTGCACCGACTGCTGCTCCAGGGCTGCGAGGTCGACCGCCGTGTCGCCGCCGACCAGGCGCTGCAGCTGGCCGCGAAAGCCCTGCCAGAGAGCGCCGACCTTGTTCATCTGCGCCTGCACGTTGGGCTCGGCGATGGCGCTGACATTGCGCGCCGGGTTGCCGGCCAGCAGGTCGCGGTGAGCACCGTCGAACTGCGCCATGGTCGCTTCCAGGGCGGTCGCCGGCAGCACGCCTTCGCGCAGCAGCAGCGCCTCCTTGGTCATCTTCTGGCTGAGCATGCGCTGCGCACCGGCGACGTTGATGGTCTCCGGCGACACCGACATGCTCAGGTACAGCGCCACCGAGGCGATCACCGCCAGGAGGAACATCAGCGCGTAGGAAAACAGGAACTGCTGATTCAGCGTGCGCAGGCCGATGGCGCAGAGCAGGCGGTCGAACAAGGCGGTGGCGGACATGAGAGGCTCCCTGGCAGACGGCGGGAACCCCCGCCAAATAATCGGGAGCAAGCAAGAAAGTGGCCAGCCGCCAGCAGCCTGACGCCCTGTTTAACGCGGCACAATGCACCAGAACGGCGCACCGACCGAGCGGTCACGCGCCGTTTCGGCTCAGGCCGAGACCACGAACAGGGCGACGATCAGGCCCATGCCGGCGAACCACACCAGCGTACGGATCGGTCCCCAGTCGGCCAGGTAGCAGAGCAAGTACAGCACCCGGCTGAGCACGAAGGCGATCGCCAGTTGATCCAGCAGCCCCTGAGCGGCACCACCGGCCTGGTGGGCGATGATCACCGCCGCGGCGAACGCCGGGGTCACCTCGAAGCCGTTGAGCTGGGCGTTGTGGGCACGCCTGCGCCAGCCCTGCAGAGCGGCGAGGAAGGCGCGCGGGTCGCTGTTGGCGCGCGGCCCGTAGCCGGCGCCGAGGAACTTGGCGCTGGCGGTGGCCAGGTAGGGCAGGACGATGGCGATCAGGACGCACCAGTAGGCGAGGGTCATGGAGGCTCCGCAGTTCGCTGAGGGAGTGCGCAGCTTGGGCCGCCCGCGGGCCGGGCGTCCATGACCCGGCCGGGACAAGTCGACGGCGATCCGGCCAATGCGCCGGCGGCAGCGGCCAGCGGCGCCGCGCAAAGACCGACGGAAAGCCTTGGGCTGCACGCCGCACGCGGCTATAATCCGCCAGCTTCACGCAGCCGGCACCGCTCCGGCCGCTCCCGCCACCCGTCCGAGGGGCGCTGCAGCAAATCCGCCAGGTGCGGACTTTGTCAGGCTCGGATGGGGCGTTAACCATACGCATCAACGGCGCCCATTCGCAGACAACGAATGGAGAACTCATCATGAGCGCTGTACTGACGCCTGCCGGTTTTACCGACTACAAGGTCGCCGACATTTCCCTGGCCGACTGGGGCCGCAAAGAGCTGATCATCGCCGAATCCGAGATGCCGGCACTGATGGGCCTGCGCCGCAAGTACGCCGCCAGCCAGCCGCTCAAGGGCGCGAAGATCATCGGCTGCATCCACATGACCATCCAGACCGGCGTACTGATCGAGACCCTGATCGCCCTCGGTGCCGAGGTGCGCTGGTCGAGCTGCAACATCTTCTCCACCCAGGACCAGGCCGCTGCCGCCATCGCCGCCGCCGGCATCCCGGTGTTCGCCTGGAAGGGCGAGACCGAGCAGGAGTACGAGTGGTGCATCGAGCAGACCATCCTCAAGGACGGTAAGCCGTGGGACGCCAACATGGTGCTGGACGACGGCGGCGACCTGACCGAGATCCTGCACAAGAAATACCCGCAGATGCTCGAGCGCATCCACGGCGTCACCGAGGAAACCACCACCGGCGTGCACCGCCTGCTCGACATGCTCAAGGCCGGCACCCTGAAAGTCCCGGCGATCAACGTCAACGACGCGGTGACCAAGAGCAAGAACGACAACAAGTACGGCTGCCGCCACAGCCTCAACGACGCCATCAAGCGCGGCACCGACCACCTGCTGTCGGGCAAGCAGGCGCTGGTGATCGGCTACGGCGACGTAGGCAAGGGCTCGGCGCAGTCGCTGCGCCAGGAAGGCATGATCGTCAAGGTCTCCGAGATCGACCCGATCTGCGCCATGCAGGCCTGCATGGACGGCTTCGAGCTGGTCTCGCCATACAAGAACGGCCTCAACGACGGCACCGAGGCCAGCGTCGACGCCGCGCTGCTGGGCAAGATCGACCTGATCGTCACCACCACCGGCAACGTCAACGTGTGCGACGCGGGCATGCTCAAGGCGCTGAAGAAGCGCGCCGTGGTGTGCAACATCGGCCACTTCGACAACGAGATCGACACCGCCTTTATGCGCAAGCACTGGGCCTGGGAAGAGGTCAAACCGCAGGTGCACAAGATCCACCGCACCGGCGCCGGCACTTTCGATCCGGCCAACGACGACTACCTGATCCTGCTGGCCGAAGGCCGCCTGGTGAACCTGGGCAACGCCACCGGCCACCCGAGCCGGATCATGGACGGCTCCTTCGCCAACCAGGTGCTGGCGCAGATATTCCTGTTCGAGCAGAAGTTCGCCGACCTGCCGGCCGAGAAGAAGGCCGAGCGCCTGACCGTGGAAGTGCTGCCGAAGAAGCTCGACGAAGAAGTGGCGCTGGAGATGGTCAAGGGCTTCGGCGGCGTGGTCACCCGCCTGACCCCGCAGCAGGCCGAGTACATCGGCGTCACCGTGGAAGGCCCGTTCAAGCCGGACGCCTACCGCTACTAAGCAGCACCAGGCGTAGGGTGGGCAGGCCGGCGAGCGGCCTGCCCATCTGCTCGAGCATGACGGTGGACAAGCTGCGCCTGTCCACCCTACACACGTGGAAACTCCATATGAGCCAAGAACGCCGCTACAGCTTCGAGTTCTTCCCCACCAAGACCGAAGCCGGGCACGAAAAACTGATGAACGTGGCGCGCCAGCTGGCCAGCTACAACCCCGACTTCTTCTCCTGCACCTACGGCGCCGGCGGTTCCACCCGCGACCGCACGCTGAACACCGTGCTGCAGCTCGACGGCGAGGTGAAGGTGCCCACCGCACCGCACCTGTCCTGCGTCGGCGACAGCAAGGCCGAGCTGCGCGAGCTGCTGACCCTGTACAAGAACGCCGGGATCAAGCGCATCGTCGCCCTGCGCGGCGATCTGCCGTCGGGCATGGGCATGGCCAGCGGCGAGCTGCGCTACGCCAACGAGCTGGTCGGCTTCATCCGCGAGGAAACCGGCGAGCACTTCCATATCGAGATCGCCGCCTACCCGGAGATGCACCCGCAGGCGCGCAATTTCGAGGACGATATCGCCAACTTCGTGCGCAAGGCCAAGGCCGGCGCCGACAGCGCGATTACCCAGTACTTCTTCAACGCCGACAGCTACTTCTACTTCGTCGAGCGCGTGCAGAAACTGGGCGTGGATATCCCGGTGGTGCCGGGCATCATGCCGATCACCAACTACAGCAAGCTGGCGCGCTTCTCCGACGCCTGCGGCGCGGAGATCCCACGCTGGGTGCGCAAGCAGCTGGAAGCCTACGGCGACGACATCGAGAGCATCCAGGCCTTCGGCGAACAGGTGATCAGCGAGATGTGCGAACGCCTGCTGCAAGGCGGCGCACCGGGGCTGCACTTCTACACCCTGAACCAGGCCGACCCCAGCCTGGCGATCTGGAACAACCTCAAGCTGCCACGCTGAGGCCCGCCGCCCGAGCCGGCGCCGTTGCTGGGCGCCGGCTTGCCGGCGATACGCCGTTCGCCGGCGCCTCCACGACGCTCTTTGCGCGCCACACCCCGCTTTCCGAAGGACCGCCCCGCCATGCAGAAACGCCCGAGAATCAACGCCTCCGTCAGCCCCAAGGGCAGCCTGGAAACCCTGTCGCAGCGCGAAGTGCAGCAGCTGCGCGAGACCGGCTCCGGCAGCGTCTACCGCCTGTTCCGCCAGTGCGCGCTGGCGATCCTCAACACCGGCTCGCACAGCGACAACGCCAAGACCATCCTCGAGGCCTACCCGGACTTCGAGGTGCATATCCACCAGCAGGATCGCGGCATCCGCCTAGAACTGGTCAACGCCCCGGCGGACGCCTTCGTCGACGGCGAGATGATCGCCAGCACCCGCGAGATGCTGTTCAGCGCGCTGCGCGACATCGTCTACACGCAGAGCGAGCTGGAGAACAAGCGCATCGACCTGGACAGCTCCGAAGGCATCACCGACTACGTCTTCCACCTGCTGCGCAATGCGCGCACCCTGCGCAGCGGCGTCGAGCCGAAGATGGTGGTGTGCTGGGGCGGCCACTCGATCAGCACCGACGAGTACAAGTACACCAAGAAGGTCGGCCACGAGCTGGGCCTGCGCGGCCTGGACATCTGCACCGGCTGCGGCCCGGGGGTGATGAAGGGGCCGATGAAGGGCGCCACCATCAGCCACGCCAAGCAGCGCAACCTGGGCGGCCGCTATCTGGGCCTGACCGAGCCGGGGATCATCGCCGCCGAGGCGCCCAACCCCATAGTCAACGAACTGGTGATCCTGCCGGACATCGAGAAGCGCCTGGAGGCCTTCGTCCGCGTCGGCCACGGCATCATCATCTTCCCCGGCGGCGCCGGCACCGCCGAAGAGCTTCTCTATCTGCTCGGCATCCTCACCCACCCGGACAACCGCGACCTGCCCTTCCCGGTGATCATCACCGGGCCGAAGACCGCCGCCACCTATCTGCAGCAGCTGCACGAGTTCATCGGCGAGACCCTCGGCGAAGCCGCCCAGCAGCGCTACCGGATGATCTTCAACGACCCCGCCGAGGTGGCCCGCGAGATGGCTGCCGGGATCAAGGCGGTGCGCCAGTTCCGCCGCGAGCGCAACGACGCCTTCCACTTCAACTGGCTGCTGAAGATCGACGAAAGCTTCCAGCACCCGTTCGAACCGACCCACGCCAACATGGCCGGACTCAAGCTGACCCGCCAGCAGCCACTGCACGAACTGGCGGCCAACCTGCGCCGCGCCTTCTCCGGCATAGTCGCCGGCAACGTCAAAGAGAACGGCATCCGCCTGATCGAACAGCACGGCCCCTACGAGATCCGTGGCGAGACGAGCATCATGCGCCCGCTGGATCGCCTGCTGCAGGCCTTCGTCGAGCAGCACCGGATGAAGCTGCCGGGCGGCAGCGCCTATGAGCCCTGCTACCGGGTGGTCGACTGACCCGCGCCGCCGGCGCTTTCGCGGCGCCGGCAAAATCGTTAATCTGGCGCAATGCCATTATTCCAGCGCCAGATTATCGCCATTCTCCTGCTGTGCGGCCTCGCCTTCGAGGCTCGCGGCGAGACGCTGCGCCTGGTCACCGAGGCCTGGGCGCCCTACGTCTACCAGGAGGACGACCAACCCGCCGGCCTCGACTACGAGATCAGCCGCGAGGTGCTGCGCCGCCTGGGCGTCGAGCTGGAGCTGCAGTTCATGCCCTGGAAGCGCTGCCTGCTGGCGCTGGAGCAGGGCCAGGCCGACGGCATCCTCGACATCTTCCATCTGCCCGAGCGCGAGGCGCAGATGCTGTTCGTCGACGAGACGCTGAGCGAGGTCGAGCTGGTGCTGTTCTTCGCCCGCAAACGCCCCTACCCCTACCGGCGTCTAGAGGATCTGCAGGACCTGGTGATCGGCATCTCGCCGGGCTACTGGTACAACGACGAGGCCTTTCGCAGCTCGCCGCTGTTCAGCCGCGAAGAGGCGCCGACCCACGAGGCCAACCTCGGCAAGCTGGTGCGCCAGCGCGTCGATCTGGTGGTCAACGACCGCCGCGCCGGCCTCTACCTGACCGCCCAGCTGGGCCTGCAGGCGCAGGTCGACTACCACCGCAAGCCCATCGGCCACGACCGCCTGTACCTGGCCCTACGCCGCGACCCGACGCTGCAGCGTCTGGCCGCCGAGTTCGCCAGCGAACTGCGCCGCTTCAAGCGCGAGCCCGCCTACGCCCGCCTGCAGGCACGCTACGCCGCCCCCACACCATCCAGGCCGTGAACCAACCGACAGGCTGGTGACTACGCAAACCGCTCGCTCTGTTATACTCGGGCCTTCCCGCCAGGCTTGCGCCCGGATGCTAGCCCCCTAGAGGCCAGCAGTACCGGACGGGATCATGCTTCCCACGCGTGATTCAAGCCAGGCTCTACACCCCCAGGGCCACGCCCTCACTTAGTACAGGATTGCTCATGTCCTTTGCCTCCCTCGGTCTCTCCGAGGCTCTAGTCCGTGCGGTCGAGTCCGCCGGCTACACCCAGCCCACTCCGGTGCAACAGCGGGCCATTCCCGCCGTGTTGCAAGGTCGCGATCTCATGGTGGCGGCCCAGACGGGTACAGGTAAGACGGGCGGTTTCGCCCTGCCGATCCTCGAACGCCTGTTTCCGGGCGGTCATCCGGATCGCGAACAACGTCACGGCCCGAAACAGCCGCGCGTGCTGGTGCTGACCCCCACTCGCGAACTGGCCGCCCAGGTGCATGACAGCTTCAAGGTCTATGCCCGCGATTTGAAATTCGTCAGCGCCTGCATCTTCGGCGGCGTTGGCATGAACCCGCAGGTCCAGGCCCTGGCCAAGGGTGTCGACGTGCTGGTGGCCTGCCCCGGTCGCCTGCTCGACCTGGCCAATCAGAAAGCCATCGACCTGTCTCATGTCGAAATCCTCGTGCTCGACGAAGCCGACCGCATGCTCGACATGGGCTTCATCCACGATGTGAAGAAGGTGCTGGCCAAGCTGCCGGCGCAGCGCCAGAACCTGCTGTTCTCGGCGACCTTCTCCAAGGACATCACCGACCTGGCCGGCAAGCTGCTGCACAACCCCGAGCGCATCGAGGTGACGCCGCCGAACACCACGGTCGAGCGCATCGAACAGCGCGTGTTCCATCTGCCCTCCAGCCACAAGCGCGCCCTGCTCGCCCACCTGATCACCCAGGGCGCCTGGGAACAGGTGCTGGTGTTCACCCGCACCAAGCACGGCGCCAACCGCCTGGCCGAATACCTCGACAAGCACGGCCTGCCGGCCGCCGCGATCCACGGCAACAAGAGCCAGAACGCGCGCACCAAGGCCCTGGCCGACTTCAAGGCCAACCAGGTACGCATCCTGGTGGCCACCGATATCGCCGCCCGCGGCCTGGATATCGACCAACTGCCGCACGTGGTCAACTTCGAGCTGCCCAACGTCGAGGAAGATTACGTGCACCGCATCGGCCGCACCGGCCGCGCCGGGCGTAGCGGCGAGGCGATCTCGCTGGTGGCGCCGGACGAGGAGAAGCTGCTCAAGAGCATCGAGCGGATGACCAAGCAGAAGATCCCCGACGGCGACCTGATGGGCTTCGATGCCAGCACCGTCGAGGCCGAGCGCCCGGAAACCCGCGAACCGCGCCAGCCGCGCGGGCAGAAGCAGCCCAAGGCGCAGAACGCCCAGGGCGGCGACAAGCCCAAGGGCGAGCGCCATGGCGTCGGCCGCAAGGACAAGGGCAAGGACAGCGGCAAGGAGCACAAGAGCAAGCCGCAGCAACAGGGCCAGAACCGTCGCGGCCAGGCGCCGCGCGGCAGCAGCCAGGCGGCCGCCGCCCCGGCCATTCCGCCGTTGCCTCCGGACCGCGCGCCGGACGAGTTCCGCGACGACGAGATCGACAACTTCGGCAACCGCGTCGACTACGTCAGCCCGATCCAGAACAAACCCCAGGGCCGCGGCCGTCGCTCCGGCGGCGGCGCTCCCGGCAACGGCGCGCCCCAGGGCCAGCGTCCGGCCAACAAGGGCCCGCGTAGCAACGCCAATGGCGCCGGCGGCGCCGGCAAGGGCCGTCGCCAGGGCGGCGGTCAGGCGGCGCAGGGGCGTAATGGTGCGGGCCGTGGTCGCCCGGCGCACGACGGCCGCATCACCTCGCTCGACCGCGACGAACTGCCGCGTTCGGAAGCCCTGGTGCGCAACCCGCGCGAGAAGCAACCGGTGATCGTGCACAAGGGCTCGCGCCTGGATCGCTTCCCGACCCCGGAGCAACTCGACGAGCTGGCCAACAGCAGCCGCCCGCGTGGCGAGAAGCCGGCCCTGCTGACGCGCAACCGCGAAGAGTAGGCCAAGGCCGCCAACAAAAACGCCGCCCCATGGGGCGGCGTTTTTGTTTCTGCCAGAACGCACCCCGGATGCAAGCCGGGGGCAGGGAATGGCTGACCCCGGATCACATCCGGGCTACACCCTGCGGTTACTGGCGGATACCTTCGATGGAGAGGATCAGCTCGACGGTCTCGGACGCCGGGCCGAGGTCCATGGCGATATCGAAGTCCTTCAGCTTCAGCGTAGTGCTGCCCTCGAAACCGGCACGGTAGCCGCCCCAGGGGTCGGAGCCTTCGCCGATGAACTTGGCGGCGATCACCACCGGCTTGGTCACGCCGTTGAGGGTCAGGTTGCCGCTGATGTCGGCGGTGCCTTCGCCGGTGGACTTCACCGAGGTGGACTCGAAGGTCGCGGTCGGGTGCTTGCCGACACTGAGGAAGTCGTCGCTGCGGATATGCTTGTCGCGCTCGGCATGGTTGGTGTCGACGCTGGCGGTGTTGAGAGTGACGCTGACGGTGCTCGCCTCGGGATTGGCGGCGTCGAAGCTGAACTTGCCGTCGAAATCCTTGAAGGTACCGTACAGCCAGCTGTAGCCCAGGTGGCTGATCTTGAAGTTGACGAAGGCGTGCTGGCCTTTCTTGTCGATGGCGTAGTCGGCGGCCAGGGCCTGGCCACCGATCAGGGCGCTGCCCAGGGCCAGGGCGACGAGGGTTTTCTTCAACATGGGTGAATCTCCTGCTGAGGTTGAGCGAAGGGCGCGGCTCGGGGCCCACGCCGGAAGGAACGACGAATCAACGGCCGAACATGCGCAGCAAGGTGCTGTCACGGTCGATGAAATGGTGTTTCAGCGCGGCCAGGGCATGCACCCCGGCGAACAGCACCAGGCCCCAGGCCAGGTACTCGTGCACCAGGCCGGCGACATCCTCCTGCTGCGGCAGGCCGGTAAGCGTCGCCGGCACCGCGAACAGGCCGAACACCTCGATGGCGCGACCGTCGGCGGTGGAAATCAGGTAGCCGGAAAGCATCAGCACGAACAGGCCGAGGTAGAGCAGGCGGTGACCCAGCTTGGAGGCCAGGCGGGTGGCCCGGTCGTGGCTGGCCAGGGCCGCCGGCGGCGGGCTCAGCCAACGCCACAGCATGCGCAGCAGCATCAGCGCGAACAGCGTGATGCCGATGCTCTTGTGCAGCTCGGGGGCGCGCTGGCGCCAGGGGTCGTAGTAACCCAGCTCCATCATCCACAGACCCAGGCCGAACAGGCCGAAGACGGCCAGGGCCACCAGCCAGTGCAGCAGCACGCTGACCAGGCCGTAACGGGAGGGGGTGTTGCGCCACTGCATGGGAAGGCTTCCGTAGACGAGAGGTTGAGCAAGACTAGCGACAAAACTATCGATTTAAAGCGAAAAATTTCGCTATGAAATATCGAGAAATACGATATTTGCACGGTGGATTTCCGACCAGCCAGCTTAGTCCAACACCGCCACCCTGAAGTTGTCGGCAGGCGCCAAGCGGCAGCTGGGGGCGGATCGACGGCTGCGCCTTCTGGTAGGCTGTGCCGCTGAAGATTGGGAGATGCGCCATGAGCTTGAACGACCAGTGGATGCAGCGCGACCTTAACGTGCTGTGGCACCCCTGCACCCAGATGAAGGACCACGAGCGCCTGCCGCTGATTCCGATCCGCTCTGGCTCCGGGGTCTGGCTGGAGGATTTCGACGGCAAACGCTACCTGGACGCGGTCAGCTCCTGGTGGGTCAACGTGTTCGGCCACCGCAACCCGCGGATCAACGCGCGCATCCGCGAGCAACTGGACAGCCTCGAACACGTGATGCTCGCCGGTTTCACCCACCAGCCTGCGGTCGAGCTGTCCGAGCGCCTGGTGCAGATCACCCCGCCCGGCCTGGCCAAGGTGTTCTACGCCGACAACGGCTCCTCGGGCATCGAGGTGGCGCTGAAGATGAGCCACCACTACTGGATCAACAACGGCCAGCCCGGCAAGAAACGCTTCGTCACCCTGACCAACAGCTACCACGGCGAGACGGTGGCGGCGATGTCGGTGGGCGACGTGGCGCTGTTCACCGACACCTACAAGGCGCTGCTGCTCGACACCCTCAAGGTGCCCAGCCCGGACTGCTACCTGCGCCCGGAGGGCATGGGCTGGGAAGAACATTCGCGGACTATGTTCGCCGCCATGGAGCAGACCCTGGCCGAGCATGCCCACGAAGTCGCCGCGGTGATAGTCGAGCCGCTGATCCAGGGCGCCGGCGGCATGCGCATGTACCACCCGGCCTACCTCAAGCTGCTGCGCGAGGCCTGCGACCGTTACGGCGTGCACCTGATCCACGACGAGATCGCCGTCGGCTTCGGCCGCACCGGCACGATGTTCGCCTGCGAACAGGCCGGCATCACCCCGGACTTCCTGGTGCTGTCCAAGGCGCTGACCGGCGGCTACCTGCCGATGGCCGCGGTGCTCACCAGCAACGAGGTCTACGCCGCCTTCTACGACGACTACGCCACCCTGCGCGCCTTCCTCCACTCGCACACCTACACCGGCAACCCGCTGGCCTGTGCCGCGGCCCTGGCGACCCTGGACATCTTCCGCGATGACGATGTCATCGAGAAGAACAAGGCCCTGGCCGCGCGCATGGCCAGCGCCACCGAACACCTGAAGGATCATCCGCACGTCGCCGAGGTGCGCCAGACCGGCATGGCCCTGGCCATCGAGATGGTCGCCGACAAGGCGAGCAAGACCGCCTACCCCTGGCAGCAGCGCCGCGGCCTGGCGGTGTACCAGCACGCCCTGAGTCGCGGCGCCCTGCTGCGCCCGCTGGGCAGCGTGGTGTACTTCCTGCCGCCCTACGTGATCAGCCCGGAACAGATCGACTTTCTCGCCGAGGTGGCCAGCGAGGGCATCGATATCGCCACCCGCGAAACCGTCAGCGTGGCGGTGGACAACCGCTATCCCGGGCATCGCGATCCGGGCTGATAGCGGCGGCAAGCTGCACGCGACGAGCCACAACTAAAAGCTGCGGGGGCAAGGACCGGTGCTTTAAGCTTGCAGCTTTCCACTTGTCGCCTGCAGCTGCCCCTATGCGCCTATCCCGTTTCTTTATCGATGCCCCCCTGTCCCTCGGCCAGCACGAGCTGCCCGAGGCTCAGGCCCACTATATCGCCCGCGTGCTGCGGCATACCGCGGGCGACGCGGTGCAGCTGTTCGACGGCAGCGGCCGCGAGTACCAGGGCGAACTGATCGAGGTGGGCAAGAAGGCGGTGCGCGTGGAGCTGCGCGAGGCGTTCGACGGCCTGGCCGAATCGCCGCTGCGCATCCACCTGGGCCAGGGTCTGTCGCGCGGCGAACGCATGGACTGGGCGATCCAGAAGGCCACCGAACTGGGCGCGACGGAGATCACCCCGATCGTCTCGGAGCGCTGCGAGGTGCGCCTTAAGGACGAACGCGCCGACAAGCGCCTGGCCCACTGGCGCCAGGTGGCGATCAGCGCCTGCGAGCAGTGCGGCCGCTCGGTGCTGCCGGTGATTCATGCGCCGCAGGAGCTGGGCGCCTGGCTCGGCGCGGTCGAAGCCGAACTCAAGCTGGTGCTGCACCCGGTGGCCGAGCCCTGGGCCGGCCATGCGCCACCGCGCTCGCTGGCGTTTCTGATCGGTCCGGAAGGCGGCCTCGGCGAGGCGGAGGTGGCCCAGGCCAAGGCGGCCAACTTCCACGCCGCACGCCTCGGACCACGGGTGCTGCGCACCGAGACCGCACCCGTGGTGGCGCTGGCCGTGGCGCAGCAGCTGTGGGGGGATCTGTAGCCCGGATCAATGGCACACCAGCCCCAGGCTAGGTAGGTTGGCGCTGAGCGCAGCGAAGCCCAACAGGAAACCCGAAAGGCTGCGCTCGGCAATCCCTGGCGTCCCACAATCCACCGTTGGGCTTCGTCGCACGCTCCTCAACCCAACCTACAGCAGCCCGGCGTCTTCCAGCAGTTGCTCCAGGCCGATCAGATCGGGGATGCGCACCACGTCCTCGCCGACCCGCGCCGCGCCCAGTTCAAGCGGCGCCAGCACGACATCGGCGGCCGCCAGGTCGCTGGCGACCTTCAGCGAGCGCGGGATGCCCTGCACCAGCAGGGCGATGAACTTGACCTTGGGCCGGCCGCCCAGGGCGTTGAGCACCGCCACCCGCGCGCCGCCGGCAATCTGCGCCTGGCCGCCGCTGGCGGCCTCGAAGGACAGCAGCGGCAGGCGCAGGTCGCGCCAGGCGATCTGGCCGAGGAACCAGGCCGGCATGCCTTCGCTGACCTGCGGCGCGCGATAGGGAATCAACTCGGCCACCGCCACGTTGGGCAGCAGCAGGGTGCGGTCGGCCAGGGGCACCAGCAGACCGGTCAGGTTGGCGGCGCTGTTCTGGGCGGCGACGGCTTGGCTCATTGAAACGTCCTCAACTGCAGTGTTCGGCGAGGTGGTTGACCAGCGCCACGGCCAGCTCGCGCGGGTCGGCGCTGAAGCTGCTATAGCCGCCCTCGCGCAGGCTGTCGGGCATGCTCGGGCTGGCGCAGCTGTCGCCGCGCTGGGTCCAGATCAGGCCGCCCTGGCGCTTGACGTAGGCCGCCGCGGCGCTGCCGTCGCTGCCCATGCCGCTGAAGGCGATCACCCCGCACTGGGCGCCGAACTGCTGCGCCAGGTTGAGCATCATCTGGTCGATGGACGGGCTGTAGGGCTCGGGCCAGCCGCGTTCAGCGATCTGCATCGCGCCGTCCTCGGCGAAACCCAGCTCGTGCTGGATCGGCGCCACCACCACCTCGCCGCAGCGCACCGGGTCGCCCTGGCGCGCCGGGTTGACGTGCCACTGGCTGTGCCGGCCGACCGCCTGCGGCAGCGCCGCTTCGAAGCTGGCATCGATATGCTGGGCATAGACGAAGCCGATCGGCAGGCCGCCGGGCAACGCATCGAGGAACGCCTTGACCGCCGCCGGACCGCCCAGCGAGGCCGCCAGCAGCCAGACCTGGCGCGCCGGCTCGCCGGCTTTCAGCGGCGTGTCGGCCAAGGCCTGCGGCAATTCCAGGCGCGCTGGACGCTGCGTTTCGTCGAGCAGCGCCTGCAGGCTCGGGCCCACCGCCTGGGTCGGATCACCGACCAGGCGCTTGAGCTTGCCGAACAGGCTGCGCTCCCAACGCGGGTAGTTCTCCGAATGGCGTTCGGGGGCGTGCCCCTCGCCGAACAGCACCGGCGCGCTGGCGCGCTCCAGCAGGCTGTCGACCAGCGGCGAGTCTTCCGACTGGGCCAGGTCCACCAGCCACAGGTCGGTGTCGCAGGCGGCCAGCGCCGCCTCGTCGAGGCGTGCCGGGTCGCTGTTGAGCACCACCTGGTAGCCGCCACCGGCCAGCGCCTGCTGCAGCACGTGGCGCTGCAAGGAGGTGTCGGCGATCACTGCAATACGTGCCGCGGATTTGTCTGTCATGTCCGTTTGATCCGGTGGCTATCCACCAACTGAGCGATGGTGTCGAGCAGCAAGGACTCCTGATAGGGCTTGCCGAGGTACTGGTTGACGCCGATGGCCATGGCCCGCTCGCGGTGCTTCTCGCCGGTACGCGAGGTGATCATGATGATCGGCAGGTCCTTCAGGCGCTCGTCGTGGCGCACCAGGGTGGCCACCTCGAAGCCGTCCATGCGCGGCATCTCGATGTCCAGCAGCATGATGTCGGGCTTGTGCTCCTGCAGCTGGGCGATGGCGTCCACGCCGTCCTTGGCGGTCATCACGTTCATGCCGTTGCGCTCGAGCAGGCGGCTGGTGACCTTGCGCACGGTGACCGAATCGTCCACCACCATCACCAGCGGCGGCCGGTCGACTTCCACTTCCTCGCTGATCGCCACCTGGCGCGAGGCCAGGCGCGGGGTCAGCTGGCTCTGCAGGTGCGCATGCAGCACGCGGATGGTCGCCAGCAGGTCGAGAATCACCACCACCCGGCCGTCGCCGAGGATGGTCGCGCCGGAGATGCCGTGCACCCCGGCGAACTGCGGGCCGAGGCTCTTCACCACGATTTCGCGCGAGCCGGCCAGGCTGTCCACCTGCACCGCCACGGCGTGCTCGCTGGAGCGCACCAGGATCACCGGCAGCGGCAGGCTCTGGCCCACCAGCTTGGGCTGCTGACCGTTGTTCAGCAGGTCGCCCAGGTATTTCAGTTCGTAGGCCTGCCCGGCGTACTCGAAGCGCGGCGCATCCGGCGCGTAGTAGGCCTCCAGCTCGTAGGGCGAAACCCGCACGATGCCTTCGATGGTGTTCAGCGGGATGGCATACAGGTCCTCGCCGGAGAGCACCATCAGCGCGCGGTTGACCGACACGGTGAACGGCAGGCGGATGGTGAAACGGGTGCCCTGGCCGACGACCGAGTCGATGCTCATGGAGCCGCCGAGCTGCTTGACCTCCGAATGCACCACGTCCATGCCGACACCGCGACCGGAAATCTGGGTGACCTTCTCGGCGGTGGAGAAACCGGCCTCAAGGATGAACTGGAGGATCTCGTGGTCGGTCAGGTCGCTGTCGGCATCCATCATGCCGCGTTCGATGGCCTTGCGCCGCACCGCGTCGAGGCGGATGCCGCCGCCGTCGTCGTCGAGGGTGAGGACGATGTCGCCGCCCTCGCGGCCGAGGTTGAGGCGGATGGTGCCGGTTTCCGGCTTGCCGACGTCGCGGCGCACGGCAGTGGGCTCGATGCCATGGTCGACGGCGTTGCGCAGCATGTGCTCCAGCGGCGCGACGATGCGTTCGAGCACGGTGCGGTCCATTTCCCCTTCGGCGTTGCCGACGACGAACTCGACCTGCTTGCCCAGCTCGCCGGCGACCTGGCGGACGATACGGCGCAGTCGCGGCACCAGGCGGTCGAACGGCACCATGCGGGTGCGCATCAGGCCTTCCTGCAGCTCGGTGTTGACCCGCGCCTGCTGCAGCAGCAGGGTTTCCGCGTCGCGGTTCTTCGCCGCCAGGGTTTCCTTCAGGTCGAGCAGGTCGGAGGCCGACTCGAACAGCGCCCGCGACAGCTGTTGCAGCTGCGAGTGGCGGTCCATCTCCAGTGGGTCGAAGTCCTCGTAACCGGCACGCTCGGCCTCGGCCTGGTAACGGCTGAGGATTTGCGCCTGGGTCTCGGTATCGAGGCGGCGCAGCTGGTCGCGCACGCGGTCGATGGTGGCTTCCATCTCGCTCAGGGTGAAACTGACGTCGCTGACCTGCTGTTCGACCCGACCGCGGAAGATCGAGGTCTCGCCGGCCAGGTTGACCAGGCCTTCGAGCAGGTCGGCCGGCACCTTGACCAGTTCCTGCGGGGCGCGACGGGACGCGGCCTCGGCCGCCGCCTCGGCGGCGCGGCGCACGAACGGCAGCACCTTGGGCGCCTGCACCTGGCTCGGCAGCTCGCTGGCGGCGACTATCGGGACGACCAGTTGGGCGCCCAGCTTAGGGACGACCAGTTGGCCGGCCGGCTGGGCGGCCGGTTGCGGCGCGCCCGGGCTCGGTGCTGCCGGCCCGGGCTGGGCGACCAGCGGCGGCTCGGCCAGGCTGGCGCTAAGGCGCTGGCGCAACAGATCGAGTTCCTTCTGCAGCCCCTCGAAACCGGACTGCAGGTCGATCAGCAGGCTCTCGGGCCATGGTGCGCCCTGCTGCAGCGCCTCGCTCAGGTGCTGCTCGAGATCGTGGCTCATGTCGCCCAGGCGCTTCTGCCCGGCCAGCCGCGCACCGCCCTTGAGGGTGTGCAGGATGCGCAGCATCTCGTCGATGGCGGCGCTGTCGTCGCGCTGTTCTTCCCAGCGGCCGATGGCCGCCTCCATCGCCTCGAGCAGGTCGTCGCCCTCTTCGAGGAAGATGTCGAGGATGTCGCTGTCGGCCTCTTCGCCGTCGTCGCTCTCGACGAAGGCCTTGAGCTGGACCGCAGACGGCATGCTCAGTTGCTCGTCGGGGTTGGCGCGAAAGCGCTTGATGGTCTCGATCAGGGCGTCGCCCGGCGGCACCGCACGCTGGCCGCGCACCGCCTCGAGCATCTCGGCCAGGCGGTCGTGACAGGCCTGCAGCAGGCCGAACAGCTCGGGGCTGGCACGCAGACGACCGCCGCCCAAGCCTTCGTAGAGAAATTCCAGTTCGTGGGCCAGGTCGCCGATCTCGCGGATTTCGGCCATGCGCGCACCGCCCTTGAGGGTGTGCAGGTCGCGCTGCAGGGCTTCCAGCTCCAGGCTGTTGTCGACGTCGGCCATCCAGCGCTGCAGGGCGGCGCCGGCGCTGTCGATGATGTCGAAGCCTTCCTCGAGGAAGATTTCCACCAGCTCCGGGTCGCGCTCCTCGTGCCAGCTGGTGGGCGCCGCAGCCTGCGGCTCGGGGTCGGCCGCCACCGGCAGCTCCAGCGTGGGCTCGTCGACTGCCGGCGGCGCCTGATCGAGCGGCGCTTCGGTGGGATCGTCAAGCACCAGCAGGTCTTCGTCTTCGACCAGGGCCAGCGGCGGCAGCTCGCCGGCATCCAGATCCAGTTCGAGCGGTTCGGCGGCCTGAGCCGCCTCCTCGTCCAGGGCCGGATCGACCAGGGTCGCCGCGGCCGACAGGCTCTGCGCGCCGCCCTGGCGGAACTGGCGGATGGCCTGGATCAGGTCTTCGCCGGCCGCCAGCGGCTGGCGCGCCTGCAGCTGATCGAGCATCAGCGCCAGGCGGTCGTGGCTCTGCTGCAGCAGGCCGCCCAGGGCCGCGCCGTAGTTATAGCGGCGGTCGACCAGGCCTTCGTAGAGCGATTCCAGCTCGTGGCCGAGGTCGCCGATCGGGCGGATCGCGGCCATCCGCGCGCCGCCCTTGAGGGTGTGCAGGTCGCGCTGCAGGGACGACAGCGGCAGGGTGTTGTCCGGTTCGCCGAGCCAGCGCTCCAGGGCTTGGCCGGCGCTTTCGAGGATATCCACCGCCTCTTCGAGGAAGATTTCCACCATCTCCTCGTCGAGGTCGGCATCGGCCGGGCTGAAGCTGGCTTTGGCTTTGGCTTTGGCTTTGGCTTCGGCTTCGGCTTCGGGCTCGGGCTCGGGCTCGGGCTCGGCAATGCTGTCCTCGGGCAGCTCGAACGCGGCGAACTCCGCGCCCGACGCCTGCGGCTCCGGCTCCGGCTCCGGCTGTTCCTCAGCCTGCAGCAGTTCGGCCGTGGCCTGGTCCAGCTCGATGACTTCGAAACCCTCGGCGCCGGGGGCGAGCAGGGCCAGGGTGGCCGGGTCGATGGCTTCGCCGAGCAGGTCGCGCAGCGCCTGCACACGCTCGGGCTGGGCGCTGACCTGCAGCGCCGCGGCAACCTGATCCATCATGCCGATCAGCGCTTCGTGGGCCTTTTCCGCCTCGTCGAAGAAGCGTTCGCTGACCGCCAGGCTGCCCTCCTCGACCGCGCCATAGAGGTCCAGCAGGGCCTCGCACAGCTCGTCGATCTGCGGCAGCTCGGCCATCTCGGCGCCGCGGCCGAGAGTGGTCAGCTCTTCCAGCAGGGCGGACAGCTCCTGGCGCTCGGAGGGGTGCTCGCGCCACTTGCGCAGCAGGTCCTCGGCGTCCAGCAGGATGTCCATGCCCTCGGCGAGGAAGATGCCGATCAGCTGCGGGTCGCGACTCTCGCCACTCTGCCCGAGGCGTTCGCCTTCGGCAGCGTCGAGGCGCTCCTGATGCAGCTTGTGGACCCGGGCGAGGAAGTCCTCGGCACCGGCAATCGGCGCCAGCGGCTGGCTTTCCAGCTGCTCCAGGGCGGCGCGGAACAGCTTCTCGGCGCGGCTGAGCAGCTCGGCCTCGGCCATGTCGACGCGGATCAGGTTGGTCTTGAATTCCTTGACCAACTTCTCCAGCGGCGCGGCGATCTCCGCCACCGGCAGGATGCCGGCCATATAGGCGCTGCCCTTGAGGGTGTGCAGGGCGCGCTGCAGGTCGTCGGTCACCGGCTGCGGCAGCTCCTGCGCGCAGTCGGCGAGAAAGCCGACCAGGGTGTCCAGATGGGTTTCCGCCTCGTTGCGGAAGATTTCCAGCAACTGCGGGTCGAGGGGCTCGCCATCGAGCGGCTCGCTCTCCTCCACGGCGGCGGTAGCCTCGACAGCGCCCGCGGGCTCGGCTACCTGCTCGGCGGCCGGGGCGTCAGATTTTGGGAGGCTGTGGCCCTTGGCCAGGGCATGCGCGGTGGCGGCCAGCCGGTCGACGTCGTCGCGCTGGCGCTGCGCCTTAGCGGCGAACTCCTCGACCAGCGCCGGCATCAGCGCCACCACGTCGAGCACCACCTGCTGCACCGGCTCGCTCGGCGCAATGCTGCGATCCAACACACGGTTGAGCAGGTTCTCGATGGACCAGCCCAGCTCGCCGATGATCAGCGCGCGGACCATGCGCCCGCTGCCCTTGAGGGTGTGGAAGGCACGCCGCACTTCGATCAGGGCGTCCTTGTTCTCGGTATCGGCCTGCCACTGCGGCAGGTATTCGGCGATGGTTTCCAGCACCTCGCCGACTTCTTCGATAAAGACTTCCAGCAGCTCTTCGTCCACCGGCTCCTCGTCGGCCGGCGGCGGCAGCAGGCTCGGCGGCACCTCGGCGGCCGGCGGGTTGATCGCCTGCACCGGCGCGGCCATCACGTCGGCCATCGACAGCGGCTTGGCAAGGTCCTCCACCTCGATCAGCGGCGCCGGCGCGGGGGCGCTGGGCAGCTCGACCTCGGGCAGTTCCAGTTCGGCCAGTTCCAGCTCGTCCCACTGCTGCGGGGCGGACAGCTGCTCCAGGCTCAGCTCTTCCAGTTCCAGCTCATGCTCGGGCTCGGCGGCGAGGCCCTGCGGGCCGTCGTCCAGCTCGAAGGCGAAATCGTTGAGCGGCTGCAGCTCCTCCAGTTGCGGCTCGGCCGCGGCCTCGAAGGGCTGCTGGTCGGCGTCGGCCTGCTCGGCCAAGTCGAACTCCGGCGCGAAGGACGACTCCTGCGCGGCGGCGACCGGCTCGCTATCGGCCAGGGGTTGCTCCAGCTGGCTGTCCTCGGCGCCCAGCAGTTCGATGTCCTGCAGCGGGTCGGCCAGCGGCGCCAGCGACTCCTCCTGCGGCTCGACACGATCGAGGATCGACGGCTTTTCCTTGAGCGGATAGCCCAGCGCTTCCAGGCTCTCCTCGGCCACGTCGAGAATCAGATCACCCTGGCTGCCGTGGTCCTCGGACAGGCGCTCGAGGTAGTACTCGACGCTGGTGATGGCGTCGGCCAGGGTGTCCAGGCTCTGCCAGTTGGGCACGGCCTTGCGCGCCAGCAGCTGTTCCTGGATATAGCGGTTGCAGGCGTTGAGCAGGTCGGCGGCGCGCTGCAGCGGGATCATCGCCAGGCCGCCACGGACCTGGGTGAGCAGCTCGGGCACGCGCGCCAGGTGCTCGTGGTTCCACTGCGAGGCGATGAACTCGATGATCGCGTCCTTGGCCTGTTCCAGGCCGTTGCGCGCCTCTTTAATGACAAGCTGATGGATCTGCGCCACGTCGGTGGTGGGCAGGTGGCTCTGTTCGTTCTGCCCGTCGTCGCTCGGGCCGACCATGCCGGCCAGGGTCGCCTCGACGTACAGCAGGGCGCCGGCGACGTCCATCAGCACCGCGTCGCTAGGCTCGCGCTGGCCGAGGGAGAGGCCGTGGATCACATCGATCTGATCGAGGATGACCTTGCGCGGCTGGCCGAAGCCGAGCACCGCCAGGGTATCGGCGATCTGCTTGAGCGGCGCCAGCAGGCCGTCCAGCTCGCCGGCCTGGCTGCGGTCGCTGCGCACGAACAGATCGAGGCTGTCCTTGACCCGCACCAGCTCCTCGCACAGGGCGGCGACCACCGAGCGCATGGCGTCGCGGTCGGGGCCGGCCAGGCGGGCGCGTTCCTCGTCCACCACCTCGTTGTCGGGCAGGGCTTCGTCGAGGCGGTACTGTTCCTTGAGCGCGCGGATGCGCGGCGACTGCGCCGGCGCCTTGGCCACGTAGAACAGCAGGTTCTTGGTCAGCTCGTCCGGCGCGGCCTGGTTGATGCCGTCGGCGCCCTGCTCGACCAGGCGCTTGAGTTCCTTGTCGACCTGACGCAGCAGGGTGCGCACCGAGGTACCGTTGACCACGCTGCCGTTGGCCAGGCCCTCGACCATGCCGGAGGCAATCTGCCACAGGCCGCCCAGCGGGGCGTCCTTGCACAGGGTTTCCAGGCGGGCGAACACCCGCGCCATGTAGCCGAGGTTGGTGGCCAGGTCCTGGCCGCGGATCACCCCGACCAGGGCCATCTGCAGCATCTGCCGCAGCTTGCGCAGCAGCACCGGCAGCTCGGCGGTGCGCAGCCGCGCCAGGCTGTCGGATGGCAGCGCCGGCTGACGCACCGACATGTCCGGGGCGAACAGGCTGGTTTCCGACAGCAGCTTCTCGCCGCGCGCGGCGCGCAGGTCGTTGAGCAGCGGCAACACCACCATCGGCAGGTCGCGGCGGGCGGTCTGGATACGGTCGAGGTACACCGGCAACTGCAGGATGGCCTGCATCAGCACTTCCAGGGCTTCGCCCTGGTTGGCCACGCGACCTTCCATCAGCGCCTTGGCCAGCTGCTCCATTTCCTCGGCGAGCAGCGCGGCGCCGTAGAACTCGACCATCTGCAAGGTGCCGTGGACCTGGTGCACATAGGTCAGGCAGAAACGCATGCGCGTGGGGTCCTGCGGGTTCTCGACGAACGCCTCCAGGGCCTGCCGCGCCTGCTTCAGGGTTTCCGCGATCTCGCCTTTGACCCACTCCAGGGCGACATAGTCATGCCGATCACCCATAGCCACTCCACTCATAAACTTGGCCTTATCCCTTGCGGGTAAACGCCAGGACTCGCTCGTCGGCCACCGGCACCAGCGCCGGATGCTGCCAACCGGCTACTTCGCCCACGCCCACCACCAGCAGCCCCCCGGGCGCCAGGCTCTCGGCCAGGCGGTTGAGGATGTCGCGGCGACGCCAGCGGCGGAAATAGATCAGCAAGTTCTGACAGAAAATCACGTCCATGCCGGACATCGGCGCCTTGGCCAGTTCCAGCACATTGAGCTTGGCGCAGCACACGCGCGCCGCCAGACTCGGCACCACCTTGAAACGTCCGTCGGCCTGGGCGAGGAAATAACGCTCGCGCAGGTCGCCGTTCACCTGTTCCAGACGCCGCGCCGAGTAGCTGCCCTCGCGGGCCTTGCTCAGCGCGCCCTGGCTGATATCCGTGCCGGTCACGGCAAAATGCTCGGGCGACTCGCTGCCCTGCAGCGCTTCGGCCGCCAGGATCGCCAGCGAATAAGGCTCCTCGCCGCTGGAACAACCCACGCTCCACAGCTCCCAGGGCCGCGTCAGGCCGGCGGCCAGTCGCTCCTGCAGGTATTGCGCCAGCACCTCGAAGGACGGCGGGTGGCGGAAGAAGCGGGTTTCCTGCACGGTCAGACGATCCAGCAGGGTCGACCACTCCACCGCGCCACGCGGGCCGTCGGTGACCTGGCGGTAATAGCTGGCGTAGTCCGTGACGCCCAGTTCGCGCATGCGCGCACTCAGGTTGGTTTGCAGGAAGGCGCGCCGCTGCTCGCTGATCACCACGCCGGTGCGCGCTTCGAGCAGCGCCTGCCAGTCGTGGAAGTCGGCTTGCGACATATCAGCCACCGGGCGCAAGGCCCACACGCCGCTTGACTGCATACCTTCGCCCTGAGTCATGGCTGTCGTGCGGCGACTGCAAGCAGCCGCCGCGCTCCTTTATCAGGCGTCCGGGAGGGTGAAGCCGGACACCGACTTGCGCATCTCACTGGCCATCTTGGCCAGGTTACCGATGCTCTTGGCGGTGGCGGTGGTACCCGAGGACGTCTGCGAGGTGATTTCCTGGATCACGTTCATGGTGTTGGAAATATGGCCGGCCGAAGAGGCCTGCTGACGGGCGGCGTTGGAAATGTTCTGGATGAGGGCCGCGAGGGTTTTCGATACCTTCTCGATCTCTTCCAGTGCCACACCGGCGTCCTGCGCCAGGCGAGCACCACGAACCACTTCGGAGGTCGTCTGCTCCATGGAGATAACGGCCTCGTTGGTGTCGGTCTGAATGGTCTTGACCAGCGCCTCGATCTGCTTGGTCGCCGCCGAGGAACGTTCCGCGAGGCGTTGTACCTCGTCCGCTACCACGGCGAAGCCGCGGCCCGCATCACCGGCCATGGACGCCTGGATCGCGGCGTTCAGGGCGAGGATGTTGGTCTGGTCGGCAATGTCGTTGATCAGGCTGACGATGTCACCGATCTCCTGGGACGATTCGCCGAGGCGCTTGATCCGCTTCGAGGTGTCCTGGATCTGCTCACGGATGTTATCCATGCCGGTGATGGTGTTGTGTACGACTTCGTTGCCCTTGTTGGCGATGGCTACGGAACGTTCCGCTACCGCGGAGGATTCCGAGGCGTTCGCCGATACCTGGTCGATCGACACGGCCATTTCATTGATCGCCGCGGAGGCGCCGGCGATTTCCTGGGCCTGGTGCTCGGACGCCTCGGCCAGGTGCATCGCCGTGGCCTGGGTTTCCTGGGCCGCACCGGCGACCTGAACGGCGGTCAGGTTGATGGTGGCCACCAGGTCGCGCAGCTGGTCGATGGAGTAGTTGATGGAGTCGGCGATGGCACCGGTGAAGTCCTCGGTTACCGTCGCGGCCACGGTCAGGTCACCGTCGGCGAGGTCGGCGATTTCGTCGAGCAGACGCAGAATCGCCGCCTGGTTACGTTCGTTCTTCTCGGCGGTCTCGGCCAATCGGCGGTTGGTCTCGCGCACCATCACCAGGCCGATGAGGATGATCGAACCCAGCGCCAGGGCGCCCAGCACATAGCCGAACAGGGTGTTGATGGCACGGCCCGAGGCCAGATCTTCGAAGCCGCCGGCCAGCTCGGACGCCTTGTCCAGCAGGGTCTGCGACACGCTGAAGATGGCGTTCGCCGACTCGCGCACCTGGAACAGTTCCGGCGAGGTCTCGAGAATCTCGTCCACCGAACCGGATACGAATTCGAACAGCTCGGAAATCTCGGCCAGACGCTCGAGGGCTTCCTCGTCGGTCACCTGGCTGATTTCCATCGCCGCGTTGCCTTCGAGCATGGCGGCCAGTACCCGGCCGAACAGGCTGGCGTCGCGACCGAACATGTCGGCGGCCTGCACCGAGTCTTCGTCACCGGCCAGCACCTTGTTCACCGAGCCGAGGATACGTTCGGCCAGCAGCGACTGGCGCTGGGCCACCGAGACCTGGGCCGCCGGCGCGCCGCTTTCCAGCAGGATGTCGACCACTTCCTCGTACTCGACCTGCAGCTGCGGAATGGTTTCCGCCAGGGTGGCGGCTACCTGGTGCAGCGACAGTACGGTCTGCTCGCTGGCGAGAATGGCGTCGGTATTCTGCCGCAGGCTGTCCCAGTCCTGCTGCACCGCGGCCATCTGCGCCTGCACCGCTTCCGGTGCCGGCGGCAGGCCGGTGCTGGCGTCGCCGTCGGTCAGATAACCCCAGCGCTGCTGGAAGTCGTTGCGCGCGTCGCGCAGCAGGCCGAAGGCCTCGGCGGTACCCGCCGCCGCTTCCGTGGCGTTCTTGGCGATACGCTGGGACAGTACGCGCAGCTCACCGGAGTGGCTGATGTACTCGGTATCGTAGTTGGACTGGGTGTTGATGTAGGCGAAGTTCGCGAACAACAGCACGATGGAGACGATCAGCACGACGAACAGCGCCGCGATCAGCGTGCTGCTGCGTGCCCCGACCAACAAATTGCCTGCATTGAGTTTTTTCATTATCTGGCCCCCGCCTGGACCGACCGCACTACGGTTCCCATGTAACGCCAAAGGGTCGGCAGAACCGACCCAACCGATTTTTTTCTAATAAGCGACATCGAGAAAGCCCGGATCGGTGGCCAGCGCGTGAGGGCTGAACACCAACCAGGGCTGTTCCCGTTGAAAGACACCGTGGATAAAGGGCGCGATGCTCGCCTCGAGGGGCGGCAACTGCTCGGAGAAGGCATCCACGGGAAAATGTTGCATGCCGAACACCTCGTCGACCGTGAGGCCGGCGAAGATTTCCTGGTGATCGACCACCAGCACCCGCCGCAGCTTGCGCAGCGGCGACAGTTCGTTGCCGAAGAAGCCGCACAGGTCCATCACCGGCAGCAGGCGACCGCGCACGTTGGCGACGCCCTTGACCCAGCTCTTCACGCCCGGCAGCAGGGTGTGACGCGGCTCGTGCAACACCTCGCCGACTTCCCCCATCGGCGCGACGAACAGCCGTTCGCCCATGCGAAAGCCGATACCGCTCCAGGTCTGCACGGCCGCCTGCTGCGACGGCAGGCCGGCCGCCAGGGCGCGGCAACGCTGGTCGATGTCGAGGAGAATCTGGAAAGGGGTCTGCACGTCCGACATGCCAGCCTTGGCCTTCTTCTTATTTAATACGCGGACGACACGGCATCAGCCGGCCAGCACCGCATTGAGGGTTTTCAGCAAGGTGTCTTCGTCGACCGGCTTGGTCAGGTAGTCCTTGGCGCCCTGGCGCTTGCCCCAGACCTTGTCGGTCTCCTGGTCCTTGGTGGTGACGATGATCACCGGAATATGGCTGGTCTCGGCGTCCTTGGTCAGCTGACGGGTGGCCTGGAAGCCGTTGAGGCCCGGCATGACGATGTCCATCAGCACGGCGTCGGGCTTCTCCTGGCGCGCCAGGGCGACGCCGTCGGCGCCGTTTTCCGCCTTGAGCACCTGATGGCCGTGCTTTTCCAGCATGGCGGTCAGCTTGTACATCTCGGTCGGGGAGTCATCAACAATCAGAATTCGAGCCATGGTGTTTCCCAATACAGAAGAGGCGTACGGCCCTGCAGGCCGCGGCGTCAGGAGGCTTGTTCCACCGGGATGAAGTCCGGCACGTGGGCCTTGATCGCCCCGAGCAGCTCTTCCTTGCTGAAGGGCTTGGTCAGGTACTGATCGGAGCCGACGATGCGCCCCTTGGCCTTGTCGAACAGGCCGTCCTTGGAGGACAGCATGATCACCGGGGTGGATTTGAAAGCACTGTTGTTCTTGATCAGGGCACAGGTCTGATACCCATCGAGACGCGGCATCATGATGTCGACAAAGATGATGCTGGGATGGGTGTCGGCAATCTTGGCCAGGGCATCGAAGCCATCGACCGCGGTGATGACCTCGCAACCCACCTTTTTCAGCAGAGTTTCCGCGGTGCGACGAATCGTTTTCGAATCGTCGATCACCATTACTTTCAAACCCTCGGAATGCTGTTCCATTTTCGCCCTACCATCGCCTCGGTGAGTCGTTATATTCGCGTTATCAGTGTGCCTGAGGCCCTGTCACCGATGGGGCTTGACCCAATCGTCGGGCCTTTTTAGCACACTCTCCCCATGCAAGCTATAAGCCCGCCAGGGCGGCTCTTGCCCTTGACCAGGGCCCCGGCCGACGCCACCCTGACAGCCTGTGCTCGGCGCGGCCAACCCGGCCGCCGCCCCATTTCTCGCGGAGAGTTACCCCCATGAGCCTTCGTCTCGGGATCGTCATGGATCCGATTGCCAGCATTTCCTTCAAGAAGGACAGCTCGCTGGCCATGCTGCTGGCCGCTCAGGCGCGCGGCTGGTCGCTGTTCTATATGGAACAGCAGGATCTCTACCAGGCCCGCGGCCAGGCCCGTGCCCGCCTGCGCCCCCTGGAAGTGTTCAACGACGCCCAGCGCTGGTTCGCCCTGGGCGCCGAACAGGATGCCGCCCTCGCCGAACTGGACGTGATCCTGATGCGCAAGGACCCGCCCTTCGATAACGAATTCCTCTATTCCACCCACCTGCTGGAGCAGGCGGAACGCGACGGCGTACTGGTGGTCAATCGGCCGCAGAGCCTGCGCGACTGCAATGAAAAGCTGTTCGCCACCCAGTTCTCCCAATACACGCCGCCGACCCTGGTCAGTCGGCGCCCAGACATTCTGCGCCAGTTTGCCGATGAGCACCGTGACATCATTCTCAAACCCCTGGACGGCATGGGCGGTTCGCAGATATTCCGCCACCGCGAAGGCGACCCCAACCTCTCGGTGATCCTCGAGGCGCTGACCCGGCATGGCCAGCAGCAGATCATGGCGCAAGGCTACCTGTCGGCGATCAAGGACGGCGACAAGCGCATCCTGATGATCGATGGCGAAGCGGTGCCCTACTGCCTGGCACGCATCCCGGCCGCCGGCGAGACCCGCGGCAACCTGGCCGCCGGCGGCCGCGGCGAGGCGCGCCCGCTGACCGCGCGCGACCACGAGATCGCCGCCGCGGTCGGCCCGACCCTGCGCGAGAAGGGGCTGCTGTTCGTCGGCCTGGACGTGATCGGCGAGCACCTGACCGAGATCAACGTCACCAGCCCCACCTGCATCCGCGAGATCGACGCCGCCTTCGACACCCGCATCGGCGAGCGCCTGATGGACTGCATCGCGGCCAAGCGCGCGGCAAAAGCTTGACGCAGGTGGCAGCCTGGCGCTTCAGGCTTGCAGCCTGAAGCGTCGCGCCGCAGACTGCGCGACATCCGCCAGCAGACCCGATATGCGATGAACGCAGCAGCCACCCCACCCGCCGTTTCCACCGCCGCCGTCCGTCCGGCGGATCGCCTGGGGTTCACCCTGTTCCTCGCCGCGGCCCTGCACGTGGCGCTGATCCTCGGCGTCGGCTTCGGCCTGGAGCCACCGAGCCAGATCAGCAAGACCCTGGAAATCACCCTGTCCACCTTCAAGAGCGAGGAGAAGCCCAAGCAGGCCGACTTCCTCGCCCAGGACAACCAGCAGGGCAGCGGCACCCTGGAACACGCCGCCGCACCGAAGACCACCGAACAGGCGCCGTTCCAGGACAGCGAGGTGCGCAAGGTCACCCCGCCGGCCACCCCGCAGCAGCCGGCTACCCGCCAGGAAGCGCCCAAGGCCGCGGTCGCCACCCGCGCCCCGCAGCAGCAGAAGACCCCGGTCAAACGCGAGGAAGCCAAGCCGGTGCCGCAGACCCGCCCGGCGCCGGTATTCGATGCCGCCCAGCTGTCGGCGGAAATCGCCAGCCTGGAGGCCGAGCTGGCCCAGGAAGTCCAGGCCTATGCCAAACGGCCGAAGATCCACCGCCTCAACGCCGCCTCGACCATGCGCGACAAGGGCGCCTGGTACAAGGACGAATGGCGCAAGAAGGTCGAGCGCATCGGCAACCTCAACTACCCCGACGACGCCCGCCGCCAGCGCATCTACGGCAGCCTGCGCCTGCTGGTCTCGATCAACCGCGACGGCTCGCTGTACGAGGTGCAGGTGCTGGAATCCTCCGGCCAGGCCGTGCTCGACCAGGCGGCCCAGCGCATCGTGCGCCTGGCCGCGCCCTACGCCCCCTTCACCGGCGACCTGGCCGATATCGACCGCCTGGAAATCATCCGCACCTGGCGCTTCGAGCGCGGCGACCGGCTGTCGAGCAACTGACAGATTGGCGTACACGCGGTAAGCGCAGTCGCAAGTAGGGCGCACTCGCGGAGCAGTAAGTCGGGCGATCTTGTAGTCAACGCCGATGGTGGACAGCTAGCCTCACTACGAGCGGCCGGCGATCCGGTCCGCCCTACAGCTTGAAGCCTGCCCGCTTAAGGCCGAAACTAGCGCCATGAAGATTTCAGCCCCCACCTCACTCAAGCACCACTTCCTGATCGCCATGCCGCACATGGCCGATCCGCATTTCGCGCACACCGTCACCTACCTGGTCGAACACAACGAACAGGGCGCCATGGGCCTGGTGATCAACAAGCCCAACGGCCTCAACCTGGCCGACGTGCTGGAACAGCTGCGCCCCGAGGAGGAGCCGGCGGCGCTGTGCCACAGCCTGCCGATCTTCGCCGGCGGCCCGGTGCAGACCGACCGCGGCTTCGTCCTGCACCCGGCCGGCCCGCAGTTCCAGGCCACCCTGGAGCTGGGCGAGCTGGGCCTGTCCACCTCGCAGGACGTGCTGTTCGCCATCGCCGACGGCACGGGCCCGGACAAGTACCTGATCACCCTCGGCTACGCCGGCTGGGAGGCCGGGCAACTGGAAGCGGAGCTGGCCGACAACGCCTGGCTGACCTGTCCGGCCGACAGCGCCATTCTCTTCGACCTGCCCTTCGACCAGCGTCTCAATGCCGCCGCCGCACGCCTGGGGGTCAACCTCAGCCTGCTCACCTCGCAAGCCGGGCACGCCTGATGGCCGAGGGCAAGCCGCTGCGCCTGCTGCTGGGCTTCGACTACGGCACCAAGCAGATAGGCGTCGCCGTCGGCCAGGTGATCACCGGCCAGGCCCGCGAGCTGTGCGTGCTCAAGGCGCAGAACGGCGTGCCGGACTGGAGCCGGGTCGAAGCCTTGATCAAGGAATGGCAGCCGGACGCCGTGGTGGTCGGCCTGCCGCTGAACATGGACGGCACGCCCAGCGAGATGAGCGCCCGCGCCGAGAAATTCGCCCGCCGCCTCAATGGCCGCTACAACCTGCCCGCCTACACCCACGACGAACGCCTGACCACCTTCGAGGCCAAGGGCCAGCGCCTGCGCGAAGGCCAGAGCGGCGGCTACCGCGAGCGCCCGGTGGATGCCATTGCCGCCGCCCTGCTGCTGCAGGGCTGGCTCGAGGAAAACTGTCCGGGCTGAGCGACTCGGCCCGCCACATGGAGTTTCGCCATGCTACCGAACCCCAACGACCTGCTGCCGGCCATGGCCAGCGCCCTGACCCAGCACCTGAACCAGCGGCAGATCGCCGAGCCGCGCTTTATCGGCATCCGCACCGGCGGCGTCTGGGTCGCCCAGGCCCTGCTCGCCGCCTTGGGGCGCGACGACGCGCTGGGCGTGCTCGACGTGTCCTTCTACCGCGACGACTTCACCCAGAACGGCCTGCATCCGCAGGTGCAACCGTCCGAACTGCCGTTCGAGATCGAAGGCCAGCACCTGGTGCTGATCGACGATGTGTTGATGAGCGGGCGCACCATACGCGCCGCGCTGAACGAGCTGTTCGACTACGGCCGTCCGGCCAGCGTGACCCTGGTCAGCCTGCTCGATCTGGGCGCCCGCGAGCTGCCGATCCGCCCCGACGTGGTCGGCGCCAGCCTGTCGCTGGCGGCCAACGAGCGGGTAAAATTGTCCGGCCCCACGCCGCTGACCCTCGAACTCCAGACGCTCGCCAACTGAGACTCCCGCGATGACGCCACTCGCCGCCAAGCGCCCGCTGCAGCTGAACGACCAAGGCCAGCTGCGCCATTTCCTCTCCCTCGACGGCCTGCCCCGCGAGCTGTTGACCGAAATCCTCGACACCGCCGACTCCTTCCTCGAGGTCGGTGCGCGCGCGGTGAAGAAGGTGCCGCTGCTGCGCGGCAAGACCGTGTGCAACGTGTTCTTCGAGAACTCCACGCGCACCCGCACCACCTTCGAACTGGCCGCCCAGCGGCTGTCGGCCGACGTCATCAGCCTCAACGTGTCGACCAGCTCCACCAGCAAGGGCGAGACCCTGTTCGACACCCTGCGCAACCTCGAAGCCATGGCCGCCGACATCTTCGTCGTGCGTCATGCCGACTCCGGCGCCGCGCACTTCATCGCCGAGCACGTGTGCCCGAACCTCGCGATCATCAACGGTGGCGACGGCCGCCATGCGCACCCGACCCAGGGCATGCTCGACATGCTCACCATTCGCCGCCACAAGGGCGACTTCGAGAACCTGTCGGTGGCCATAGTCGGCGACATCCTGCACTCGCGGGTAGCGCGCTCCAATATGCTGGCGCTGAAGACCCTGGGCTGCCCGGATATCCGCGTGATCGCGCCGAAGACCCTGCTGCCCATCGGCCTCGAACAAAGCTACGGCGTGCGCGTGTTCAGCGACGCCAACGAGGGCCTCAAGGACGTCGACGTGGTGATCATGCTGCGCCTGCAGCGCGAGCGCATGCAGGGCGGCCTGCTGCCCAGCGAAGGCGAGTTCTACCGCCTGTTCGGCCTCAGCGAGCAGCGCCTGGCGCTGGCCAAGCCCGATGCCCTGGTGATGCACCCGGGGCCGATCAACCGTGGCGTGGAGATCGAGTCGGCGGTGGCCGACGGCCCGCAGTCGGTGATCCTCAACCAGGTCACCTACGGCATCGCCATCCGCATGGCGGTGCTGTCGATGGCCATGAGCGGGCAGAACGCCCAACGTCAACTCAATGCCGAGGAGGCCAACTGATGCGTACCGCAATCCTCGGCGCCCGCGTGATCGATCCGGCCAGCGGCCTGGATCGGGTCGGCGACCTCTATATCGACGGCGGCAAGCTGGTCGCCATCGGCCAGGCGCCGGCCGGCTTCGTCGCCGAGCAGACGCTCGCCGCCCAGGGCCTGATCGCCGCCCCCGGCCTGGTCGACCTGTCGGTGGCCCTGCGCGAGCCGGGCTACAGCCGCAAGGGCAGCATCGCCAGCGAAACCCTGGCCGCCGCGGCCGGCGGCGTCACCAGCCTGTGCTGCCCGCCAATTACCAAGCCAGTGCTGGACACCCCGGCGGTGGCCGAGCTGATTCTCGACCGTGCGCGCGAGGCCGGGCACACCAAGGTCTTCCCCATCGGCGCACTGAGCAAGGGCCTGGCCGGCGAACAACTGGCCGAGCTGGTCGCCCTGCGCGATGCCGGTTGCGTCGCCTTCGGCAACGGCCTGGACAACTTCCGCAGCAGCCGCACCCTGCGCCGCGCGCTGGAATACGCGGCCACCTTCGACCTGCAGGTGATCTTCCACTCGCAGGACGCCGATCTGGCCGAAGGCGGCCTGGCCCATGAAGGCCCGACTGCCAGCTTCCTCGGCCTGGCCGGCATCCCGGAAACCGCCGAGACCGTGGCCCTGGCCCGTGACCTGCTACTGGTGGAACAGAGTGGCGTGCGCGCGCACTTCAGCCAGATCACCAGCGCCCGCGGCGCCGAGCTGATCGCCGCCGCCCAGGCACGCGGTTTGCCGGTGACGGCGGACGTGGCGCTGTACCAGCTGATCCTCACCGACGAGGCGCTGATCGACTTCTCCAGCCTCTACCACGTGCAGCCACCGCTGCGCTCGCGGGCCGACCGCGACGGCCTGCGCGAGGCGGTGAAGGCCGGGGTGATCGCGGCCATCGCCAGCCACCACCAGCCGCACGAGCGCGACGCCAAGCTGGCGCCCTTCGCCGCCACCGAGCCGGGCATCAGCAGCGTGCAGCTGCTGCTGCCGCTGGCCCTGAGCCTGGTGCAGGACGGCCTGCTGGACCTGCCGACGCTGCTGGCGCGTCTGTCCAGCGGCCCGGCCGACGCGCTGCGCCTGCCGGCCGGTCGTCTGGCCGTCGGCGCCGCAGCCGACCTGGTGCTGTTCGATCCGCAGGCCTCCACCCTGGCCGGCGAACGCTGGTACTCCAAGGGCGGCAACTGCCCCTTTATCGACCATTGCCTGCCCGGCGCGGTGCGCTACACCCTGGTGGATGGTCATATCAGCTACCAGGCCTGATGCGACCAGCAGTGCACGAGCCCGCCATCCGGCGGGCTTGTTGTTAGTGCGCATCCACCTGGAAAACCCTTGCTGCGCGCGGCGCCCCCCGGATCCGCCCCTGGGATTAACGACGCCCACGACGAGCTGTCCTGCCCGCGGCATGCTTTTCGCTCGCCACGACATTGGTCGGATGAGTGACTCGACAGTCATGATCCACGTCAGGATAGGCAGCCGAATCTTTGCATACGCCACCGCTTTGGGATCCGCGCCCGCGCCGCAAGGCGCCGGCTCGGCGTCGCGCTGGCCCAGTTCAGGAGCTTTTGAGTTATGTCGCGCTTACCTGTGATCGTGGGTTTTGGGGGGTACAACGCAGCCGGGCGCAGCTCCTTCCACCATGGCTTTCGCCGCACCGTGATCGAGACCCTGGACGCCCGCGCGCGCCAGGAGACGCTGGCCGGACTGGCACAGATGATGAAGCTGGTGCGCGTGGTCGACGGCCAGTACCGCGATCAGGACGGCCAGCCGCTAAGCCTGGGGGAAATCGAGAGCCGCTACGCCGAGCAGATTCTCGCCGGCACCCTGGTGCGCCGCATCGAGAAACAGCATCTCGACCCGGACGCCGCCCACTGGCAGAAGAGCATCGGCCTGGCCCCCGGCCATAGCGGCAGCCTCAGCTTCCTCACCCTGCGCAAGCAGCTGCCCGAACCGCTGCCGGCCAACTGGTCGGTGCAGGAGCTCAACGCCAGCGAGGTGCAGGTCACCCTGCACGACAGCTGCGAGTTCAAGGTCGACAGCTACCGTCCGCTGGCGGTGAAGTCTGCCGGCCAGCTGCCCACCGGCTTCGAGCCGAGCGAGCTGTACAACTCGCGCTTCCACCCGCGCGGCCTGGCCATGACCGTGGTCGGCGTCACCGACGCGCTGCGCTCGGTGGGCATCGACTGGCAGCGCATCGTCCAGCATGTGGCGCCGGATGAGATCGCCGTATTCGCCAGCTGCATCATGAGCCAGCTCGACGAGAACGGCTTCGGCGGCATGATGCAGTCGCGCCTGAAAGGCGGCCGGGTCACCGCCAAGCAGCTGGCCCTGGGCCTCAACACCATGCCGGCCGACTTCATCAACGCCTACGTGCTCGGCAGCGTCGGCACCACCGGCAGCATCACCGGCGCCTGCGCCACCTTCCTCTACAACCTGCAAAAGGGCATCGAGCAGATCGCCGCCGGCAAGGCGCGCGTGGTCATCGTCGGCAGCAGCGAGGCGCCGATCAACCAGGAGTGCATCGAGGGCTACGGCGCCATGGGCGCGCTGGCCACCGAGGAAGGCCTGCGCCAGATCGAGGGCAAGCAGGATGTCGACTTCCGCCGCGCCAGCCGCCCGTTCGGCGACAACTGCGGCTTCACCCTGGCCGAGGCCTGCCAGTTCGTGGTGCTGATGGACGACGAGCTGGCCCTGGAGCTGGGCGCCGACATCCACGGCGCGGTGCCGGACGTGTTCATCAACGCCGACGGCTTCAAGAAATCCATCTCCGCCCCCGGTCCCGGCAACTACCTGACCGTGGCCAAGGCCGTGGCCAGCGCCGTGCAGCTGCTCGGCCTGGACGCCGTGCGCAGCCGCAGCTTCGTCCACGCCCACGGCTCCAGCACCCCGGCCAACCGGGTCACCGAGTCGGAGATTCTCGACCGCGTCGCCAGCGCCTTCGGCATCGAGCAGTGGCCGATCACCGCGGTCAAGGCCTTCGTCGGCCATTCCCTGGCCACCGCCAGCGGCGACCAGGTGATCGCCGCCCTCGGCGCCTTCAAGTACGGCATCCTGCCCGGCCTGAAGACCATCGACGCGGTGGCCGGCGACGTGCACCAGCAGCACCTGAGCCTGTCCACCGTCGATCGCAAGCTGGGTGAGCAGGCGCTGGACGTGGCCTTTATCAACTCCAAGGGCTTCGGCGGCAACAACGCCAGCGCCCTGGTGCTGGCCCCGCATGTGGTCGAGCGCATGCTGCGCAAGCGCCACGGCCAGGCCGCCTTCGACGCCTACCTGGCCCGCCGCGAAGCCACCCGCACCGCCGCGGCGGCCTACGACAGCCAGGCGCTGCTGGGCCAGCTGGACATCATCTACAACTTCGGCAACGACATGATCGACGACCAGGCGATCTCCATCACCACCGAAGAAGTGAAGGTGCCCGGCTTCGACCAGCCGCTGGTGTTCAAGAAGGACGAGCGCTACCGCGATATGCTCGATTGAGCGTGTGGCGCTGTGGGAGGGGCTTCAGCCGCGACAATCGCCGCTGAAGCCCCTCCCACAGGTTTATGCCAAACCGCGCGCCAGCTCGATCAGCTCACCACGCCATTCGGCGGCGGCCGGCAAAGCCAGGAACGACGGATTGAGCAAGGACTCGCGCGCCTCGTAGGTGAGCACTTCGCCGGCGAGATTCAGCACTTCGCCGCCCGCCCCTTCCAGCACGCCCTGCGCAGCCGCGGTGTCCCACTGCGAAGTGGGTGCCAGGCGCGGGTAGCAGTCGGCATTGCCCTCGGCCAGCAGGCAGAATTTCAGCGAGCTGCCGATATTGGCCAGCGCCGGTTCGCCGAAGCGCACGGCCAGGCCGCCGAGCAGGCGCTCCTGGGCCGGGCTCGAATGGCGCTTGCTGGCCACCAGGGTAAAGCCCTGCGCCGGCGCCAGACGCACGCCGATCGGCTGCTCGTCACCCGGCGTTTCGCTGCGCCAGGCACCGAGGCCAGCGCCGCCGTAATAGCAGCGCCCATTGGCCGGAATGCCGACCACGCCGAACACCACGCGGCCGTGCTCGATCAGCGCGACATTGACGGTAAATTCTTCCGACCCGGCGATAAATTCCTTGGTGCCATCGAGCGGGTCGACCAGCCACCAGCGCGTCCAGGCGGCGCGCTCGGCCAGGGGAATGTCGGCGGCTTCCTCGGACAGCACCGGCACCGCCGGCGCCAGCGCGCGCAGGCCATCGAGCAGGATATGGTGGGCGGCCAGGTCGGCGGCGGTGACCGGCGAGGCATCGGCCTTCTCCGTCACCGCCACGTCGCTGCGCCAGTGCGGCAGGGTCGCCGCGCCGGCGGCGCGTACCAGTTCGATCACCTGGGGAATATAGGGATGGCTCACTGCACGAACTCCCCACGCTGACTCAGCAGGTCGCGTACCAGGTACAGCGCGGCCAGGGCGCGGCCCTCGCTGAACTGGGCGTGCTGGGCCAGGCTGGACAGCTCGCGCAGGTTGATCCGGTCGACCCGCATCGGCTCCGGTTCGTCGCCCGGCAGGCGCTCCTCGTACAGGTCGCGCGCCAGCACCACCTGGATCTTCTGGCTCATATAGCCCGGCGACAGGCTCAGCTCGGTAATGTATTCCAGCTCGTGCGCCCCAAAACCCGCCTCCTCCTTGAGCTCGCGGTTGGCCGCCACCAGCACGTCTTCACCCGGCTCGATCAGGCCCTTGGGCAGCGACAGCTGGTAGTCGTCGGTGCCGCCGCAGTATTCCTCGACCAGCACCGCATGCTCGGCATCGAGCATCGCCACCACCATAACCGCGCCGTAGCCGACGCCCTTGCCCACCAGACGCTCGTAGGTCCGCTCGACGCCATTGGAAAAGCGCAGCTGCAGCTCCTCGACGCGGAACAGGCGGCTGCTGGCGACTATTTCACGGGCGAGTACCGTGGGCTTCTGACGCATGGGACGACTCCTTGGCGTGACCTGGCGGGTTATCATACCGCGGCTTTTCCGATTATCCCCGGCGCAGATTGCACGTTCGCGACGCAGGCCGGCAGATTCACGACCTTCGAGCGCAAGACGTCCCCATGCTTCCACTGCCCTGGCACCAGATCGACACCGTCCTGCTGGATATGGACGGCACCCTGCTCGACCTGCACTTCGACAACCACTTCTGGCTCAAGCACCTGCCGCAGCGCTACGCCGAGCACCACGGCCTCAGCCTGGCGCTGGCCGAGGCCGAGCTGCTGCCACTGTTTCGCCAGCACGCCGGCACGCTGAACTGGTACTGCACGGATTTCTGGAGCCGCGAGCTGAACCTCTCGATCCGCGATCTCAAGCGCGAGGTCGCTCACCTGATCGCCCTGCGTGCGGATGCCGAGCTGTTTCTGCGCGCCCTGCGCGAGGCCGGCAAGCGCGTGGTGCTGATCACCAACGCGCACCGCGATTCGCTGTCGCTGAAGCTGGAGCGCGTGGAGCTGGCGCCCTGGTTCGAGCGGCTGATCAGCTCCCACGACTACGGCTTTCCCAAGGAGGACCAGCAGTTCTGGTTCGCCCTGCGCCAGGACGTCGAGTTCGATCCGGCGCGCAGCCTGTTCATCGACGACAGCCTGCCGATCCTGCGCAGCGCCGGGCGCTTCGGCGTCGCCCAGCTGCTCGCCGTACGCCAGCCGGACAGCCAGGCCGGGCCCAAGGACACCGAGGAGTTCTCCGCGGTGGAGGATTATCGGGCGCTGTTGCAGGGGCTAGCCGGGATGCGCTTGTCGTAGGCGCCGGCTGACCGCCCCCGGCAGGGGAGGCGTGTTTATTCGGGAATGCGCAATACCTGCCCCGGATAGATCTTGTCCGGGTGGCCGAGCATCGGTTTGTTGGCCTCGAAGATCTTCATATAGGCATTGGCGTTGCCGTATTCGATCTTGGCGATGGCGCTCAGGGTGTCGCCCTTCTTCACCGTGACGAAGCGCGCCGCCAGCGCCGGCGTGACGACGCCGATCTGGTCGTCCACCTCGCCGACCCCGGCGACGTTGCCCAGGACCAGGAGGATCTTCTCCTTCTCTTCCTGGCTGGCCACCTCGCCGCGGGCGGTTACCTTGTCGCCCTCGACGCTGACCTCGATATTCGGGTTGCCCAGGCCGACCTTGGCCACGTGCTCCTTGAGCGATTCGGCGGCCTGCGCCTCCTGACCCACCAGCGACTCCCACAGCTTGACCCCGGCTTCTTTGACAAAGGCGAAGATACTCATGGCGATTCCTCTCGTGCCTTGTGGATGGCCGGGCAGGCAGCGCCCGGAAGCGCAAGTCTAGATGCTGCAGGGCGGGTGGGCGCGCCGTTGGTCTCAGAGTGGCGCCGGGCTGTAGACCCTCGGCGCGCTATGGTGCGGCAGGTGGATCAGGTTGAGGCGGTGCTGGCGCGCCCAGCGCACGCACAGGTCGGTGGGCGCCGAGAGGCTGACCAGGCTGGCGAAGCCGGCGCGCACCGCCTTGTGGATCAGCTCCAGGCTGCAGCGGCTGGTGACCACGGCGAAACCGCGGCGGCCGTCGCGGCCCTCGCGGCGCAGCGCGCCGATCAGCTTGTCCAGGGCGTTGTGGCGGCCGATATCCTCGCGGCACAGGACGATCTCGCCCTGCTCGTCGACGAACAGCGCGGCGTGCAGCGCGCCGCTGTGGCGCGCCAGGCGCTGCACCGCGGCGATGCGTGCGCGCAGCTCATGCAGGTGCGCGGCCGGCGGCAGGGGGCTGTCGGCCAGCTCGGTCAGTTGCGGCAGCGCCTGCTCCAGCGCCGCCACCCCGCACAGGCCGCAGCCGCTGGTGCCGGCCAGATTGCGCCGCTGCTGCTTGAGCGCCCAGAAGGCGCGGTTGGCGATCTGCACCTCGGCGTGAAAGGCCTCGCCCTGACGGCCGATCTGGATGTCGTAGATTTCCTCGACGCCCTCGACCAGCGCGCCGCTCAGGCTGAAGCCGACCACGAAATCCTCCAACGCGCTGGGCGAGACCATCATCACCGCATGGCTGATGCCGTTGTAGGCGATCGCCAGGGCGCACTCCTCGGCCAGCACCGCATGGCCGCTGCGCGCCGCCTGGTCCAGTTCGACATAGGCGTAGCCGTCCCGCGCCGGGTGGGCGGTGCGATCATCGGCGAGCGGGTCGGCGGTACGGCGTGACATGGGATGCTGGCTCCTCGCGAGGATCGTAGGGTGGATCACGCTTTACCGATCCACCGTGGTGCCGCAATGGTGGATGAAAAGAGCGTCATCCACCCTATGCCGAACCGAGACTTTAGGTTATCCGACACTTGCGGCTGTCTGCTGCGCACAGCCTGGGCGGCCCCGCGACACCCTACAGGGCTCGCGCGGCCTGCGGCTCGATCTGCCCGCGCAAATCGCGCAGCACCTGCAGCACGAACTCGCTCAAGCCCTCACCGCCGCTGGCGTCCAGGTGAGCGTAGAGCGCCGTGCGCATCTGCGGGTCCCACTGGCGCTTGAGGTGCTGGGCATACTCCGTGCGCGCCTGGGCGGGATCGGGCTGGGAGGCGAAGAAGGCGCCGATCTGGTTGGCCATCTTGATCAGTTGCGTGGCGTTCATGCCCATCGAAAAGTCCCCCTGGGTAGGATGGGTCGGGCCGCGTAGGTCGAGCGCAGCGATAGCCAGGCCGCCGGGCAGGTGCCCCGCACGCCGGTCATAGCTGCACCACCTTGATCTGCGGCAGCAGGTTGACCTGCTCGCGGGTGAAGGTATCGAACTCCTGCTGCCAGTCTGACGGCGCCTCGACCTTGCGCACCTGCACCGCGGTGACCTTGTACTCCGGGCAGTTGGTGGCCCAGTCGGAGTTGTCGGTGGTGATCACGTTGGCGCCGGATTCCGGGTGGTGGAAGGTGGTGTACACCACGCCCGGCTGCATGCGCTCGGTGACCCTGGCGCGCAGCACCGTCTCGCCGGCGCGGCTGTCGATGCCGACCCAGTCGCCGTCCTTGATGCCGCGGTCCTCGGCGTCCACCGGGTGCAGTTCCAGCACGTCCTCGGGGTGCCAGGCCGTGTTGGCGGTGCGCCGGGTCTGCGCGCCGACGTTGTACTGCGAGAGGATGCGCCCGGTGGTCAGCACCAGCGGCCGCTTGCGCGAGGTGCGCTCGTCGGTGGGGATGTACTCGGTGACCATAAAGCGCCCCTTGCCGCGCACGAAGGCGTCCTCGTGCATGATCGGCGTGCCTTGCGGCGCCTCGTCGTTGCACGGCCACTGGATGCTGCCCAGGCGCTCGAGCTTGGCGTAGCTGACGCCGCTGAAGGTCGGCGTCAGCGCGGCGATCTCGTCCATGATCTCGGACGGATGGCGGTAGTGCATCGGGTAACCGAGGGCGTTGGACAGCGCCACTGTCACTTCCCAGTCTTCCTTGCCGGCCAGCGCCGGCATCACCTTGCGCACCGGCGAGATACGCCGCTCGGCGTTGGTGAAGGTGCCGTTCTTCTCCAGGAAGGAGGCGCCAGGCAGGAACACGTGGGCGTACTTGGCGGTTTCGTTGAGGAACAGGTCCTGGATCACCACGCACTCCATGGCCTTGAGTGCATCGGTGACGTGCTGGGTGTCGGGGTCGGACTGCGCCGGGTCCTCGCCCTGGATGTACATGCCCTTGAAGGTGCCGGCATGCGCCGCGGCCAGCATGTTGGGGATGCGCAGGCCCGGCTCGTCGAGCAGCTTGACGCCCCAGGCAGCCTCGAACTGCGGCCGCGCCACCGGATCGGAAACGTGGCGGTAGCCCGGCAGCTCGTGGGGGAAGGAGCCCATGTCGCAGGAGCCCTGCACGTTGTTCTGCCCGCGCAGCGGGTTCACGCCGACACCCGGACGGCCGATATTGCCGGTGGCCATGGCCAGGTTGGCGATCGCCATCACGGTGGAGGAGCCCTGGCTGTGCTCGGTGACACCCAGGCCGTAGTAGATCGCCGCGTTGCCACCGGTAGCGTACAGGCGCGCGGCAGCGCGCACCGAAGCGGCCGGCACGCCGGTCAGGGCTTCCATGGCCTCGGGGCTGTTACGCTGTTCGCTGACGAAGGTGCGCCATTGCTCGAAGGCTTCGGCCTCGCAGCGCTCGGCGACGAAGGCTTCGTTGATCAGGCCCTCGGTGGCGATCACATGGCCCAGGCTGTTGAGCAGGGCGACGTTGCTGCCCGGACGCAGCTGCAGGTGATGCTCGGCGCGGATGTGCGGGCTGCGCACCAGATCGATGCCGCGCGGGTCGGCGACGATCAGCTTGGCGCCCTCGCGCAGGCGGCGCTTGAGTTGCGAGCCGAACACCGGGTGGCCGTCGGTGGGGTTGGCGCCGATCACCAGTACCACGTCGGCGGACAGCACCGAGTCGAAATCCTGGGTACCAGCAGACTCGCCGAGCGTCACCTTCAGGCCGTAGCCGGTCGGCGAGTGGCAGACACGTGCGCAGGTATCGACGTTGTTGTTGCCGAAGGCGGCGCGCACCAGCTTCTGCACCAGGTAGGTTTCCTCGTTGGTGCAGCGCGAGGAGGTCAGCCCGCCGACCGCATTGCGGCCGTACTGCGCCTGGATCTCCTTGAAGCGCCGGGCGGCGTAGCCGATGGCCTCGTCCCAGCTCACCGAGCGCCACGGCTCATGGATGCTGTCGCGGATCATCGGGGTCTTGATGCGGTCCGGGTGGGTCGCGTAGCCCCAGGCGAAGCGGCCCTTGACGCAGGCGTGGCCGTGGTTGGCGTGGCCGTTCTTGTTCGGCACCATGCGCACCACGGTGTTGCCCTTGACCTCGGCGTTGAACGAGCAGCCAACGCCGCAGTAGGCGCAGGTGGTGGTGACGCTGCGCTCGGCCTGGCCCAGCTCGATCACCGACTTTTCCATCAGCGTGGCAGTCGGGCAGGCATTGACGCAGGCACCGCAGGACACGCACTCGGAGTCGAGGAAATCCTCGGCCTGGCCGGCAGCCACGCGCGAATCGAAGCCGCGGCCGTCGATGGTCAGGGCGAAGGTGCCCTGCACTTCCTCACAGGCGCGCACGCAGCGGTTGCAGACGATGCACTTGGACGGGTCGTAGCTGAAATAGGGGTTGGACTCGTCCTTGGCCTCGGCCAGATGGGTCTTCACCGGGTCGTAGCGCACTTCGCGCAGGCCGACCACACCGGCCATGTCCTGCAGCTCGCAGTTGCCGTTGGCCGAGCAGGTCAGGCAGTCCAGCGGGTGGTCGGAGATGTACAGCTCCATGGTGCCGCGACGCAGTTCGGCCAGTTTCGGGCTCTGCGTGCGCACCACCATGCCCGGCTCCACCGGGGTGGTGCAGGAGGCGGGGAAGCCGCGGCGGCCTTCGATTTCCACCATGCACAGGCGGCACGAGCCGAAGGGTTCCAGGCTGTCGCTGGCGCACAGTTTGGGCACGGCGATGCCGGCCTCCTGAGCCGCGCGCATCAGCGAGGTGCCAGCCGGCACGGTGATGGCGTTGCCATCGATTTCCAGGGTTACCGGAGCACCGCTGCGAGCAGGAGTGCCATAGTCGAGTTCACGATACAGGGCCATGGGGACGCCTCCGGATCAGCGGGCTTCGGCGCTGTCTTGCGACACGCCGAAGTCCTCGGGAAAGTGGTTGATGGCGCTCATCACCGGATAGGGTGTCATGCCGCCAAGGGCGCAGAGCGAGGCGCCGAGCATGGTGTCGCAGAGGCTCTTGAGCAGCTCGATGCGCCCCGGCTGCGGGCCTTCGGAGCGGGCGACTATGATCTGCGCCAGCAGCTCCTCGCCGCGGGTCGAGCCGATGCGGCAGGGCGTGCACTTGCCGCAGGACTCCACCGCGCAGAACTCCATGGCGTAACGGGCCATGTCGGCCATGTCGACGCTGTCGTCGAATACCACGATGCCGCCGTGGCCGAGCACCGCGCCGAGGGCGGCGAAGGCCTCGTAATCCAGGGGCGTGTCGAACTGCGACTCGGGCAGGTAGGCGCCGAGCGGGCCGCCGACCTGCACCGCGCGGATCGGCCGGCCGCTGGCCGAACCGCCGCCGTACTCGTAGAGCAGCTCGCGCAGGGTGATGCCGAAGGCCTTCTCGATCAGGCCGCCGCGGGCGATGTTGCCGGTCAGCTGGATCGGCAAGGTGCCGAGCGAGCGGCCCATGCCGTAATCCCTGTAATAGGCGCCGCCTTTGTCGAGGATGATCGGCACCGAAGCCAGCGAGATCACGTTGTTGATCACCGTCGGCTGGCCGAACAGGCCCTCGATGGCCGGCAGCGGCGGCTTCGGCCGCACGGTGCCGCGCTTGCCCTCGATGCTTTCCAGCAGCGCGGTTTCCTCGCCGCAGATATAGGCCCCGGCGCCGCGGCGCAGCTCCAGATGGAAGGCCTTGCCGCTGCCGAGCAGGTCGTCGCCCAGGTAGCCGGCGGCCGTGGCGCGGGCGATGGCCTCGAGCAGCACTGCCTCGGCGTGCGGGTATTCCGAGCGCAGGTAGATGTAGCCCTTGGTCGCCCCAACGGCCAGGCCGGCGATGCACATGCCCTCGATCAGCACGTAGGGGTCGTCTTCCATCACCATGCGGTCGGAAAAGGTGCCCGAGTCGCCTTCGTCGGCGTTGCAGACGATGTACTTCTGCTGGGCCTGGCAGCCGAGCACGGTGCGCCACTTGATGCCGGTGGGGAAGGCCGCGCCGCCACGGCCGCGCAGGCCGGACTCGGTGACCTCGGCAACGATCGCCTCGGGCGCCATGCCGAGGGCGCGCTTGAGGCCACGGTAGCCATCGTGAGCAATGTAGTCCTCCAGCGACAGCGGGTCGGTTATGCCGATGCGGGCGAAGGTCAGGCGCTCCTGGCGCTTGAGGTAGTCGATTTCCTCGGTCAGGCCCTGGCCCAGCGCATGCGCCTTGCCTTCGAGGAAACCGGCATCGAACAGCCCGACGACGTCGCGCGCCTTGACCGGGCCATAGGCGACGCGGCCGGCCGGCGTGGCGACCTCGACCAGCGGTTCGAGCCAGAACAGCCCGCGCGAGCCGTTGCGCACCAGTTGTACCTCGATACCTCGCGCCGCAGCCTCGGCGACTATGGCCTGGGCCACCTTGTCGGCGCCCAGGCTGAGCGCGGTGGCGTCGCGCGGGACGAAGACCTTGATCGACTCGCTCATGCGCGTGCCTCCTGTTCGGCCAGCAGCGCCAGCAGTTCATCGGCATCGACACGGCCGTGCAGCTCGCCGTTGAGCATGGCGTTCGGCGCACAGGCGCAGTTGCCCAGGCAGTACACCGGCTCGAAGCTGAGGCTGCCGTCCGCACGGGTCTCGCCCAGCGGCAGGCCGAGTTTCTCCTCGAGCTCGGCGGTCAGCGCCTTGACCCCCATCGACTGGCAGGCCTCGGCCTGGCACAGCTTGAGCACCTGGCGACCGGGCGGCGTGGCACGAAAATCGTGGTAGAAGCTGACCACCCCGTGCACCTCGGCGCGCGACAGGCAGAGGTCCTCGGCGATCAGCGGCAGCAACTCGGGCGGTACGGCGCCGAGGCGGTCCTGGATGTCGTGGAGGATCGGCAGCAGGGCGCCGGGCTGGCCGCGGTGGGCGGCCAGCACCTCGCGGGCGACGGCCTGGCACTGCTCGGGGGCGAAGCGCTGGGGAAGAACAGCCATATTCGATGCTCCAGCCGGCGGAGGTCGCCGGTACTGTCGGGGGAGATAATCCGCGCCAGTCACGGTTGCTGGTCGGCTTATCCCAAGCGAAGCCATTGGGCTCGCCATATATGAAGTAAAGTTCTTATACTCGGACGCAAAGCGCCCATGCACGGCAAACTAACATGGGAAATTGGCCACACAAATATGAAGCCTTGAACATATGATCCGTATCGATATCCAGCCGCGCTGGCGTTTCCACCAGCGCGACGGCAGCAGCCTCGACCCGCAGGGGCTGGAACTGCTGCAGGCGGTACACGACACCGGCAAGCTCACCGAGGCCGCCGCCCGCGTCGGCTATTCCTACCGCCATGCCTGGAACCTCTTGGGCAAGTGGCAGGCGTTCTTCGGCAGCCCGCTGATCGAGCTGGAACGCGGCAAGGGCGCGCGCCTGGCGCCGCTGGGGGAGAAGCTGCTGTGGGCCGACCAGCGCATCCGCGCGCGGCTGTCGCCGCAGCTGGACAACCTGGCCGGCGAGCTGGAGCTGGAGCTGAACCGGGTGCTGCAGGCCAGCAACCCCGGCCTGCGCATCCACGCCAGCCACGGTTTCGCCGTGGCGGCGCTGCGCGAGTGGCTGGAGCGCGACCCCAGCTGGCAGTGGGAGGTGCAGTTTCGCAGCGGCAGCGAGGCGATCATCGCCCTGCATCGCCACGACTGCGAGGTGGCCGGCCTGCACGTGCCGGCCGGCCCGCTCGGCGCACTGAGCATGGCCCGCATCCAGCCCTGGCTGCGCCCCGACCAGCGGGTGATCACCTTCGTCGTGCGCACCCAGGGGCTGATGCTCGCCCCCGGCAACCCGCACGGCGTGCGCGGCCTGGCGGACCTGGCGCGCGGCGCGCTGCGCTTCGTCAACCGCGAGCCCGGTTCGGGCACCCGCCTGCTGCTGCAGGACCTGCTGCAGCGCGACGGCCTGGACAGCGCGGCGATTAGCGGTTTTCACAACGAGGAGTTCACCCACGCGGCGGTGGCCGCCTACGTCGCCAGCGGCATGGCCGACGCCGGCTTCGGCGTCGAGGCGGCGGCGCGCCGCTTCGGCCTGGATTTCATCCCCATGGCCCGCGAGCACTATTGCCTGCTGTGCCGCGAGGACAGCCTCGAGCTGCCGGCCATGACCGCCCTGCTGCGGGTGCTGCAGAACCCGGAGTTCCAGGCGCACATCGGCCAACTGCCCGGCTACGCCCTCAGCCGCCCCGGCGAGGTGCGGCCGCTGACCCAGGCGCTGGAGCAGTGGGGCCGCGAGAGCCTGCTGTGAGCGCCACCCCTGCGCCCGTTTGGCGAAACCGTGAACCAGTTCCACAACCAGACCAGTGGCCGACGGGAGGTCGGGAACCCGGCATGGGCGCCGCAGGTCAATGGAGCAACTCTCGCCGCAAGGCGGCTCTGTCATCGAGGTGTTCATGAAGTCACTGCAACTGCTGTTCCTCTCCCTTAGCCTGACCAGTGGCGCCGCCCTGGCCGGCAATACCGAAGCCGGTATTGGCGGCGCTCTGGGCGGAGTGCTGGGCGCTGCGGTCGGCAAACAGGTCGGCGGCAATACCGGCGCGGCCATCGGCGCCGGTATCGGCGGCGCGGCCGGCAGCGCGGTCGGCGCGGATCGGCGCAGCCGCACCGAAGCCGCCATCGGCGGCGCCCTAGGCGCGGCCGGCGGCAACGTGATCGGCCAGCAGGTCGGCGGCAACACCGGCGGCCTGGTCGGCGCGGCGGTGGGCGGCGGCGCCGGCGGCGCGCTGGGCAACCATATGGGCAACGCCAGCTACGATGATCGCCATTACCACCGCGACGACCGTCGTTACCGCCGCGACGTGCATCACCACCACTACCACGGCAAGCGGAAGCACAAGAAGCACTGGCATCGTCATCACTGACGAACGCTGAGCACCCAGGGCTCATGGCGACGGCCGAAGGCGACTTCGACCTGCACCTTGGGCCCTGTTTCGTCATGGCCCCGCGGCCAACCGCGAAACAGCTCGCGGTTGGCGCGGGGCAGGCTCAAGCGAGCGCCGTCCAGGCGGATACTGGCGCCGTAATCCGCCTGCGCGCCGAGCCGATAGGGCTCGATCCGCCCGGACAGCAGCACCAGGCGTCGTCGATCCGGCCAGCGCCGACGCAGCGCCTCGGCATCTACGCCCGCATCCACCAGCATCAGCCGACTGGCCTGCTGCTCCTCGTATTGCAGCTGGCGGCGGCGTTCGTCGCGCTGGCGCTGCAGCTCCTGGTTGTCCGGCGCCGCCTGCAGGGCGCTTTCGGCGGCCTGCAGGGCCTGGCGCGCGCCGTCCAGCTGGCGGCGATAAGCCGGGCCGTCCAACTCCAGCACCAGCCAGATCCTGCGCGGCAACTGACGGCTTAGCGGCCGCTCCAGGTCCTCGGCGCTGAAGCCCAGTTCGTCCAGCTTGGCCGCGTCCAGCCAGGGCAGCCGCGCATTGCCGGCCGCATGGCGCCAGCTCAGCCGCAGACGCAGCCCGCTGTTCTCCTCGCCGCGCAACAGGGCATCGGACACCGGCTCCAGCTCGCGCGGGCTCAGCGTCAGGCGCGCCTCGGGCTCGCCGCTGCGGTTGTACCAGACGCCGCCGAGGGCGACCGCGTTGCTCAGCAGGATCAAGCCCAGGCCCAGCCACAGCGCGCGGTTCATGCCGCACCGTCCTGGGCGCTGCGCCGCCAGCGTTGCAGCAGCACCAGCAACAGCAGGGCGATCAGCCCGAGCAGGAGGAAGAACAGGTAGCGCGGCAGCAGCTGCCACCACCAGTCGAACAGCTTGGCGAACAGCATGAGCAGGGCGAAGACCAGGCCGCCGTTGACCACCTCGCCCCAGCCGCGGCGGATGCCGAGCCAGACCGCCAGGCCCGCCAGGACGAAGCCCAGCACCTGGTAGAAGGCCTCGACGCCACGCACCGGCCAGTCGAGGTAGCTGGCCTCGCCCCAGTAGGACAGCAGCAATACCGGGCCGAGCAGGTAAAGCAGGCCCAGCGCCCGGTAACAGGCGGCAAACCCCGGGTAGCGGCGCTGGTCGAGCCATTGCGGCAGCAACAGCAGCAGCGCCAGCGGCATGAAGTGCTCCGGCCGCTGGCCCAGCGCCCACCAGTGCCAGCCGGCCCAGTCGCTCAGCCGCGCGGCGACGAACAGCCCCAGGCACAGCAGCGCCGCCACCAGCAGCAGGCGCTGGCGCACCGAGTAGGCCAGCAGCAGGGCCAGCGCAGCCCAGGGCAGCAGGGCATTGGGCGAGGGGGTGATATTGAAGATCTGCCCAAGCAGCGTCAGGTTGAGCACGAAGCAGACGAAGGCCAGCACGGCCGCCAGTTTGGCGTAGTAACCCGAGGCGTCGCGGCGCTGCAGCCAGAAGCACAGCGCCAGGCTGCCGAGGCTGCTGCCGAGCAGGATGGCGACCTGGGCCGCGGCGTCGAACAGGCCCCAGAACTGGTAGAACAGGAAGAACAATCCGGCCGCCAGGGCCAGCGCGCCGAACAGCGAGGCCAGGCGCATCCCCAGCGACAGCTGGCGCGCGCGGACATCGGCGTCGATATCCAGGGTCTGCCGGTAATGCGTCAGCAATTGCCGATGATGGGCGGCGACCGCCTGTTCCTGCACCTCGCTCAGCTGCAGCACTTGCTCGCGACGCAGCTCGGCCAGCTCCTCGGCGAAGGCTGCGATGCGCGCGGCGCGTTGCTGCGCCTGCTCGCGCTCGAGATCGGACATGGACACTACCTGGCAGATGACTGCCCACAGCCTAGCAGGCTGCTCGATCCTGGCGAACCCGGACTAGGCCACCAGCAGGCGTTCCAGCGCCGCGCGCAGGGCCGGCGGAATCGGTACTGGGCGATTGCTCGCACGATCGACGAACACATGGACGAAGCGCCCGGCGGCGCAGGCCTGCTGCTCGCCGGCCTTGAACACCGCCAGCTCGTACTGCACCGAGCTGTTGCCCAGCTTGCCGACGCGCAGGCCGACCTCGATGGCGTCGGGGAAGGCGATGGAGGCGAAGTAGTCGCAGCTGGAGCTGACGACGAAGCCGACCACCTCGCCGGCATGGATGTCCAGGCCGCCCTCGGCGATCAGGTAGGCATTCACCGCGCTGTCGAAGTAGCTGTAATAGGTCACGTTGTTGACGTGGCCGTAGAGGTCGTTGTCGTGCCAGCGCGTGGTGATCGGCTGAAAATGGCGGTAGTCGCCACGCAGGTGTTGGGGTTGGCTCATCGATAATCCTTGGGGTGGCTTCGGTGCGCGCGGCGCACCTTACGGCAAGCTCGTCTCAATAGGCCGCCTGATAGATGGCCAGCGCCTGCTGCTCGTTCATTTCGCGCGGATTGTTCACCAGCAGGCGCTGCTGCAGCATGGCGTCCGCCGCCAGCGTCGGCAACATGGCCTCGCTCACCCCGGCATCGCGCAGCCGCGTCGGCAGGCCGCTGCGCTGGCTGAAACCGGCCAGGGCCTCGATCAACTGCTCGGTCTGCGCCGACGCACTGCCCGCCCGCAACTGCTCGCCCAACACCAACGGCGCCAGCTCGGCGTACAGCGGCGCGGCCATTGGCGCATTGAAGGCCAGCACCTGCGGCAGCACCAGGGCGTTGGACAGCCCGTGGGGAATATGGAAATGCCCGCCCAAGGGATAGGCCAGCGCATGCACCGCCGCCACCGGCGCGTTGGCGAAGGCCTGCCCGGCCAGGCAGGCGCCGAGCAGCATGGCCTGGCGCGCGTCGCGGTTGCCGCCGTTGTGCACCACCTCATCGAGGTTGGCTGCCAGCAGACGCAGCGCTTCGCGCGCCAGCAGGTCGGAAAGCGGGTTCTTCTTCAGCGCGCTGGTATAGGCCTCGATGGCATGCACCATGGCGTCGATGCCGGTGGCCGCGGTGACCGCCGCTGGCAGGCCGAGGGTCAGGTCGGCGTCGAGCAGGGCCAGATCCGGCAGCAGCAGCTGCGAAACCACACCCATCTTGGTGGTCTCGCCGGTGGTGACGATGGCGATCGGCGTCACCTCCGAGCCGGTGCCGGCGGTGGTCGGCACCTGGATCAGCGGCAGGCGCCGGCCGCGGGCATTGCCCACGCCATAGATCTCGCTCAGCGCCTGAGCGCAGTCGGGATGCGCCAGCAAGGCCACCAGCTTGGCCACGTCCATCGAGCTGCCGCCGCCGAAACCGACTATAAGCTCCGCCTGCAGCTCACGGGCCTGGGCCACAGCGGCCAGCACCACGGCCTCGGGCGGGTCGGCCAGCACCTGGTCGAACACCTGCACGCCCAGGCCGGCGCGGGCGAAGCCCGGCAGCAAGGGTTCCAGCAGGCCGAGACGGGTGATGCCGGGATCGGTGACGATCAGCACGCGCCGGGCGCCGCGCTCGCGGCACAGTTCGGCCAGACGCAGGCTGGCGCCGGATTCGCAGAGGATCTGCGCGGTGGTGGCGAAGCTGAAGGGATGCATGGGTGCTCCTCTTGTTATCCGGTTTCGTTCGGTGCGCACGGCGCACCAATAACCCGCGCTAGAACGCAAAACTGTCCTCATCCATGGCCATCAGGCACTGCGCGCCGCCCAGCAGGGCTTCGCGGTGCGCGCTGGCGCGCGGCAGCACGCGGCGCAGGTAGAACTCGGCGCTGTGCAGCTTGGCCTGGTAGAAACCCGCCTCGCCGCTGCCGGCCTCCAGGGCATGCTGGGCCCGCGCCGCGGCCTGCAGCCAGAAGCCGGCGAGCAACACATAGGCCGAGTACTGGAGGAAATCCACCGAAGTGGCGCCGATCTCCTGCGGGTCGCGCTGGCAGGCGGCAAGTACCTCCGTGCTCAGCTCGCGCCATTCGCCCAGACGGCCCTGCACGACGGTCGCCATTTCCTTCAGCGCCGGGCGCGTGGCCTGGGCATCGCACAGCGCGCTAAATTCGGCCTGCAGCGCGCTCAATTCGGCGCCGCCGTCGCCCAGCAGCTTGCGGCGGATATAGTCCAGCGCCTGGATGCCGTTGGTGCCTTCGTAAAGCTGGGTGATGCGGCTGTCGCGCATCAGTTGCTCCATGCCCCACTCGCGGATGAAGCCGTGGCCGCCATAGACCTGCACGCCATGGCTGGCCACTTCCTGGCCCATGTCGGTGAAGAACGCCTTGACGATAGGGATCAGCAGCGCCGCGCGCTTGCCGGCCGCCTTACGCGCCTCGGCCGACTCGGCGCCATGCTCCAGATCCAGCTGGCGCGCGGTGTAGGCGGCGAGCATGCGGCTGCCCTCGACCAGGGTCTTCTGGGTCAGCAGCATGCGCCGCACGTCGGGGTGAACGATGATCGGATCGGCGGCCTTGTCCGGCGCCTGCACACCCGCCAGACCACGCGACTGCAGGCGTTCGCGGGCGTAGCGCAGCGCGCCCTGGAAGGCCGCCTCACCGATGCCGAGGCCCTGCAGGCCGACCTGAAAGCGCGCGTCGTTCATCATGGTGAACATGCAGACCAGCCCCTGGTTGGCCTCGCCCACCAGCCAGCCGGTGGCGCCGTCGAAGTTCATCACGCAGGTGGAGGCCCCCTTGATGCCCATCTTGTGCTCGATGGCCCCGCACGACAGGCTGTTGCGTTCGCCAGGCGTACCATCGGCGGCGGCGATAAATTTCGGCACCAGCAGCAGCGAAATGCCCTTCACCCCGGCCGGGGCATCCGGCAGGCGCGCCAGCACCAGATGGACGATGTTCTCGGACAGATCCTGTTCGCCGCCGCTGATAAAGATCTTGCTGCCGCTGACCCTGTAGCTGCCGTCGGCCTGCGGCTCGGCGCGGGTACGCAGCAACGCCAGGTCGGTGCCGGCCTGCGGCTCGGTCAGACACATGGTGCCGGTCCACCGGCCGCTGACCAGCTTTTCCAGATAGGCCTGTTTGAGCGTTTCGCTGCCATGCTTGTGCAGCGCCAGCACGGCCCCCTCGGTCAGCCCGGAGTAGACGCGGAAGGACAGCGAGGCGCCCATCAGCATTTCGTGGAAGGCAAAGGCCACCAGTTGCGGAAAGCCCTGGCCGCCGTATTCCACCGGCCCGGTCATGCTCGCCCAGCCGTTGTCCACGTATTGCCGGTAGGCCTCGGCAAAGCCCCTGGGCGTGCTGACCTGGCCATTCTCCAGGCGGCAGCCCTCCTCGTCGCTGTTGCGATTGAGCGGCGCGACCTCGCCTGCGGCGAAGGCCGCCGCCTCTTCCAGCACGCCGTCGATCAGCTCGCGATCCAGGCCGTTGCCCAGGCGCTCGCAGTGGCCGGCGGCGTCGAACAGCTCGTGCAGCACGAAGCGCATATCGCGCAATGGCGCCTGATAGCTCATACCCGGCCCTCCTGTACGTCGGAGAATCGCTTGTTCTGACTGACCAGCCGCTCGATCAGCGCCGCCGGCTGCCAGTGCGCGCCGAAACGCTCGGTCAGTTGCAGCAGACGCCGATGAATCGCCGCGACACCCTCGCCGTCGGCCCAGCTCATCGGCCCGCCGCGCTCGGCGGGAAAGCCGTAGCCGTTCAGATACACCAGATCGATGTCGCGGCTGTTGGCGGCGATGTTCTCCTCGAGAATCTTCGCCCCCTCGTTGACCAGCGCCAGCAGGCAGCGCTCGAGAATTTCCTCGGTGCCGATATCGCGGCGGGTGAAGCCCAGGCGTTCGGCCTCGGCCTGTACCAGCGCGTCCACTTGCGGATCGTGCTCGGCTTGGCGGCTGCCCGGCGCGTAGCGGTAATAACCCTGGCCGCTCTTCTGGCCGAAGCGACCCAGCTCGCACAGACGGTTGTCCACCTGCACCGCCGGATCGTCCTGGCCCCGGCCGGCCAGCTCGCGGGCGCGCCATTCGAGGTCGATGCCGACCACGTCATACGTGCGGAACGGCCCCATGGCGAAGCCGAAGCCCTGCAGCGCCGCATCCACCTGCTGCGGCCAGGCGCCCTCGAGCAGCAACATGCGCGCCTCGCGCACGTAGGTATGCAGCATGCGGTTGCCGATAAAGCCGTGGCAGTTGCCGGCCACCACCGCCACCTTGCCCATGCGCGCGCCCAGCTCCTGCGCGGCCTGCAGCACGGCCGGCGCGGTCTTGCCGCCGCGCACGATCTCCAGCAGCTTCATGATGTGCGCCGGGCTGAAGAAGTGCAGGCCCAGCACCGCCTCCGGCCGCGCGGTGACGGCGGCGATGGCGTCGATATCCAGCGCCGAGGTATTGCTGGCGAGGATGGCGCCGGGCTTTATCACCGCGTCCAGCTCGCGGAAGATGCGTTGCTTGAGCTCGAGATTCTCGTACACCGCCTCGATTACCAGGTCAGCGTCGGCCAGCGCCGCGTAGCCGTCCACCGCCTCGACGCGCGCCCGCCGCGCTGCGGCCTCGGCCGCATCGATGCGGCCCTTGGCGACGTTGTGCGCCCAGGTGTCCGCGGCCATCGCCAGGCCCTGCTCGACCATCTGCGGGTTGTTGTCCAGCCACAGCACGCGCAGGCCGGCGTTGGCCAGGCTGATGACGATGCCGCGGCCTATGGTGCCGGCGCCAATCACGGCGGCACAGCGAAGCGGCGAGACGACTTGAGTCATTGTTGTTCCTCTCGGGTACGCAGGAAAAAGCTTGGGTCACCATAAGCAAGCCGCTACTATTTTTGAAATTTAGTCTTGTGATACGACGTATTCAGTAGATGAATTTCACCAACTTCGATCTCAACCTGCTGCGCGTGCTCGACGCCCTGCTGCGCGAACAGAACGTCTCGCGCGCCGCCGAACGCCTGGCGCTGAGCCAGCCGGCGGTGAGCAATGCCCTGGGGCGTCTGCGCGAACTGCTCGGCGATCCGCTGCTGGTGCGCGTCGGCCGGCGCATGCAGCCTACACCGCGGGCGCTGGCGCTGGAGGCGCCGATCCGCAGCGCGCTGCGTCAGCTGGAGCAGAGCCTGAGCGCCGGCGAGACCTTCGAGCCGGGCGAGAGCCGCCAGCGCTTTCGCATCGCCGTCACCGATTACGTCGAGCTGATATGCATGCCGCGCCTGCTCGACCGTCTCAGCCAGAAGGCGCCGGGCATCGGCATCGACATCCGCCACCTCAGCCCCAGCCTGCCGATGGAGGCGCTGGACAAGGGCGAGCTGGACCTGGTGCTGGGCCGTTTCGACGAGATGCCGGCGCGTTTCGCCCGCCGTCACTGGATGAGCGAGACGCTCAAGCTGGCGGTGCGCCGCGAGCATCCGCTGCTGCGCCAGGGCAACCTGGATCTGGAGACCTTCCTGCGCCTGCGCCACCTCTGGGTGCACGGCGGGCAGACCCGCGGCATGGTCGATCAGTGGCTGGGCGAGCAGGGCCTGTCGCGGCAGATCTTCTACACCACACCGAACTACCTGCAGGCGGCGCACATAGTCGCCGGCAGCGAGCTGGCGGCGGTGCTGCCCACCGCCCTGGCCCGGCATTTCGCCACCCTGCTGCCGCTTGAGCTGTTCGACCTGCCCTTCGCCTTGGGCCCCTTCCACCTGGAGATCGTCAGCCTGGCGCAACGTCAGCGCGACGCCGCGCTGCAGTGGCTGATCGAGGAAATCGTCGCAGTGGCGTAGGACGGGAGCCCCTCAATGACGTTTCACCCGCCCGACCTTTGCGCCTGGCGATCGGCGCGCCCGCCCAGGTACCAGCCGAGCGCGCTCCATAGCGCGGCGCACAGCGCGCCGACCAGCGCCACCAGCCAGGCGCCGTGGCCGAGCAGGTCCAGCCCGGCCTTGGCCCAGCCGCTCAGGGCATCGCCGCCGCGATAGACCACGGTGTCGATGAAGTTCTTCGCCTTGTATTTGCTCTCGGCGTCCAGCGGGGCGAAGAGCATCTCGCGCCCCGGCCGGACGAAGGCGTACTCGCCGATGCGCCGCACTATCATCAGCGCCGCCAGCACGGCGAAGGTCGGCGCCAGCGCCAGGCCGAGAAAACCCAGGCACACCAGCGCCGGCACGGCGGACAGCAGCACGCGCACGCCGAGCCGCTGCGCCACCCGCCCGGTGACGAACAGCTGCGCGGTCAGCGCGCCGGCCTGCACGAGGAAGTCGATCACGCCGAATACCCGCACCTGGGCGGCGCGCTCCGGGAACAATTCGGCCACCAGACGCGCCTGCTCGAAGTAAAGGAAGGTGCTGACCGAGGTCAGCAGCAGGACGAAGGCGGCGATGCCCAGCAGATAGCGCGAGCCCAGCACCCGGGTCAGACCGCTGAAGGGATTGCCCGGCACCGGCCGCCGCGGGCTTTCGCTGGGCGTCGCGCCGGGGCGGCCGGCGCCGGCGCGTGCGCGCCAGGCCATCAGGTAGCGCTTGAGCGCCATGGCCGCGCCGAGCAGCAGCGCGGCCAGCAGCATCAGCCCGGCCTCGCCCAGCGCGCCGATCAGCAGCGCGCTCAGCAAAGGGCCGCACAGCCCGCCGACGCTGGCCCCGGCGGCGATAAAGGCGAACAGCCGGCGCGCCTGGGCGCCGTCGAACACGTCGGCCATCAGGCTCCAGGCCACCGAGATGACGAACAGGTTGTAGACCGAGATCCACACATAGAACACCCGCGCCAGCCAGACGCTGTCGTGATCGAGGCGAAACAGCAGGACGAAAACCAGCAGATTGAGGCCGAAGAAGCCGTACACCCAGTCGATGAAATGGATGCGCGGCACCTTCGAGTTGAGCCAGGCCAGCAGCGGCACCGCCAGCAGCATGGCGACGAAGGTGGCGCTGAACAGCCACTGCAGGTTCTCTACCCCGCCGGCGATGCCCATGGCCTCGCGAATCGGCCGCAACATGAAATAGCCGGCGAACAGGCAGAAGAACAGGGCGAAGCCGGCCAGCACCGCCGCCAGCTCCTGCTCCTCGGCATTGATCGCCCGCGCCAGGCGCCGGGTGAGCGCCTGCATCTCAGACGAACAGCTCGGCGATGCGCTTACGCTGCGCCGCGTCGGGCAGGCGGCCCTGGCCGGCCAGCAGGTTGTCGGCCATGTAGCGCGGGTTGGAGGTGGCCGGAATCACCGCGGTCACCGCCGGGTGGGCGAGGATGAACTTGAGCATCAGCTGCGCCCAGGAGCTGGCGTCCAGCTCCACCGCGGCCCAGTCCGGCAGCGCCTGGCCGCGCACCCGTTCGAACAGGGCGGCGCGCTGGAAGGGGCGGTTGATCAGGGTGGCGATGCCCTTGTCGGCGCAGTAGGGCAGCAGCTCGCGCTCGGCGTTGCGCTCGCCGATGGAGTAGTTGAACTGGACGAAATCCACCGGCTCGCGGCGCAGCACCTCGAGGAGGCGCTCGTGGGCCGAGTCGAGATAGTGGGTGATGCCGATATAGCGCACCCGCCCCTGCTGCTTCAGCTCGCGCAGCAGGCCGAGCTGGGTGGCGGTGTCCTGCAGGTTGTGCACCTGCACCAGGTCGAGGGTGTCGGTCTTGAGCGCGGCGAAGCTGGCCGCCAGCTGGCGCTCGCCGGCAGATCGCCCGGTGGAGGACACCTTGGTGGCGAGAAACAGCTTGCGCCGCATGCCGTCCTCGGCCGCCAGCGCGCCGCACACCGCCTCGGCGCGGCCGTAGCTGGGCGCGGTGTCGATCAGGCTGGCGCCGCCGTTGACCAGGGTTCGTAGCACCTCGCGCAGCGGCGCCAGCGCCGCCTCGCTCAGGGCCACGTCGTGGGTGCGCGAAGTGCCCAGGCCGATCACCGGCAGCAGTTCGCCGCTGCTGGGAATCTGGCGCTGCAACAGGCTGGCGGCGGCGAATGCACCGGCGGGCAGCCAGGGCGTCAACGCGGTCAGCGCGGCGAGGCTGGCGCTGTGCTGGAGAAAGCGGCGGCGACTGGGCATGGCGTGGCTCCTCTGTGACGGGACGAACGCAATCCGTTCGTTATAGGCACAGACGCCGCGCAGACCAAGGCGTTGCCGGGCGCGGGAGGGCAGGTGCAGGGAGAGGCGAAAGGGCTACAGGCCCCTGTTCAGGGAGGCGCAGAGGCGAACGGGCGGGCAGCGGATGCAATATCCGGTAACCAAAAGCCCCGCCGCGCCAAGGGGGGAAGGCGGCGCAGCGGTTGGGAAAAATGCGCGGGACGGCTCAGGCGGCCCGGCCGGCGGACTCGCTGATCAGCATGCCGTGGGATACCAGGTAGCAGCGGTGACCGTTCTGCAGGGTCAGCGGGCTGCGGCTGGCAATGACCCAGCCCTTGTTCAGCAGTTGCTCGATATGGGCGCGCAGGGCGGGCAGGTGACGCTGTTCCTTCATGGCCGGGTCCTTCTCAGGCGGGTTTGGCGCAAGGCAAAGTGCTATGACGCCGCTAGGTTCATCCGTGACACAGTCGACAAAAGTGTAGTGGCGCAGTGCCAGGCCGTTAAGCCGCTAAACGGCGTCAGTCGCTGTAGGAAAATCGCCATGGACGGCGCCGTTCAGGAAGGCGCCAACGCCTCGTCCTGCGCGGCGCTCGGCTGGGAAAACTGCAGGTAGCCGTCCTCCAGCTTGCCGTAGCGCAGCAGCGCCAAGTCGAGAGCGTAGTTCTGGTGCAGCTTCCACGGCGCGCGGTCGCCCTGCGCCGGCAGCAGGTGGGCGGCGCGCTCGATATAGCCGGACTTGAGGTCGAGAAAGGGGGCCGGGCGTACGTCGCCCGTGCTATCGCGCGGGGTCGCCTGGCGCATGCCGATGGCATCCAGGTGGCGGATCAGGCGGCAGAAGTATTCGCTGGACAGGTCTGCCTTGAGCGTCCAGCTGGCGTTGGTGTAGCCCAGTATCACCGCCAGGTTGGGCAGGTCGCGCAGCATGATGCCGCGATAGCCCATGCTGCGCGGCGCCTCGAAGGGCGCGCCGTCGACGCGCACCGCGATGCCGCCGAACAGCTGCAGCTGCAGGCCGGTGGCGCTGACGATGACGTCGGCGGGCAGCTCCTCGCCGCTCTTCAGCCGCACGCCGCCAGCGGTGAAGCGCTCGATCTCGGCGGTGACCACCGCCGCCCTGCCCTGACGCAGCACGCGGAACAGGTCGCCGTCCGGCACCGCGCAGACGCGCTGATCCCAGGGTTTGTAGGCGGGGCTGAAATGGCGCATGTCGAAACCGGCGCCGAGCTGGCGCCGCACCAGCCCCAGCAGCAGCCGGCGGACCAGGTTGGGGCAGGCCTTGGCCAGCTTGTAGAACAGCAGTTGCAGGCTCACGTTGCGCCCGCGCGCCAGGCGGTACACCCAGGTTTCCGGCAGCACCCGGCGCAGGGCGTTGGACAGCCCATCGCGCTGCGGCAGGTTGATCACGTAGCTGGGCGAGCGCTGCAACATGGTCACCTGCGCGGCGCGCTCGGCCAGCGCCGGCACCAGGGTCACCGCAGTGGCGCCGCTGCCGATCACCAGCACGCGCTTGCCGGCGTAATCGAAGTCCTGCGGCCATAGCTGCGGGTGGATGAAGCTGCCCTGGAAATCCTCGCGCCCGGCGAAATCCGGGGTGTAGCCGGCCTCGTAGCGGTAGTAGCCGGTGCACATCATCAGGAACTGGCAGCTCATACGCAGCGGTTCGGCCTCGTCGCCGCGCTGCACCAGCAGTTGCCAGGTGGCGCTGGCGCTGCACCAGTCGGCCTCGAGCACGCGGTGGCGGTAGCGGATCAGCCGGTCGACGCCGTGCTCGCGCGCGGTGTCCTCGATATAGCGGCGGATCGCCGGGCCGTCGGCGATGGCCTGCGGGTCGCTCCAGGGCTTGAAGTTGTAGCCCAGGGTGTACATGTCCGAGTCGGAACGGATGCCCGGGTAGCGAAACAGGTCCCAGGTGCCGCCCAGCGCCTCGCGCCCTTCGAGGACGGCGACGCGCTTGCCCGGGCACAGGCGCTTGAGGTGACAGGCGGCGCCGACCCCGGACAGGCCGGCGCCGACGATCAGGACATCCAGGTGTTCGATGGACATGGGGGGCTCGCCCTGCACTAAGGGTGACAGAGCTTTACCTTAGCCCATCGCGCTGTCAGCCGATCTTTGGTGTTGCCGGCTCAGGCGAAGACGAAATACTTGCGCACCGTCTCCACCACCTCCCAGGTGCCGCACATGCCCGGCTCGACGATGAAGATGTCGCCGGCGCGCAGGTGGATCGGCTCCTGACCGTCCGGGGTGATGATGCAGTAGCCCTCCTGGAAGTGGCAGTACTCCCACTTGTCGTAGGCCACCCGCCACTTGCCTGGGGTGCAGATCCAGGTGCCCATGATCTTCTTGCCGTCTTCCGAGGTGTAGGCGTTGAGGTTGACGGTGTGCGGCTCGCCGTCCAGACGCTGCCACTTGCAGGCGTCGAGCACGGGAACGGGCTGGGTGTCGCGCAGTACGGTGATAGGTTGCATAAGGGCTCCTCGAGCGGGGTGACAGAACCCGCCCAGGCTAGGGCCACGGCGCCTGGCGCAGTTGTCTGAACTCGACCTGCAACTGCCTGTAAGCGCGCTCGCCGCGCCACTGGCCGGGTGAGCCCGGGCAAGGCTAAGCTGTGGGCCATGACCCGGCCCTACCTGACCCCGTCCCAGAGCAGCCGCACGGATGCCGCCACCGGCCTGCGCATCGGTGGCGACTGGACGCTGGCCCACTACAGCCACCTCGAACCCCAGGTGCTGGCGCTGCGCGAGCGCCTGGCGGCCGAGACGCCCGTCGACCTGGGCGAGCTGGCGGCGCTGGACACCGCCGGCGCCGCGCTGCTGCTGGAGCTGCTCGGCAGCACGCGTCTGCGCCAGCTGGCGCAGCAGGCCGAACTCAGCGCGCAGCGCCGCGCCCTGCTGCTGGCGGTGGCCGATGCCATGGCCGGCAGCCGCCAGACGCAACCGCCGCCGGCGCCCTCGGTGCTGCGCGAGGTGCTCGGGCATATCGGCGAGGTGGTCGAGGGCCTGTGGCACCAGGGCCGGGCGCTGCTCGGCTTTATGGGCCTGACCCTGACCAGCATGCTCGCCATCGCCCTGCGCCCGACGCGCTGGCGCCTGACCTCGCTGGCCGCGCACCTGGAGCAGTGCGGCCTCAACGCAGTGCCCATAGTCGCCCTGCTGACCTTCCTGGTCGGCGCCGTGGTGGCCTTTCTCGGCGCCACCATCCTCGCCGAGTTCGGTGCCAGCATCTACACGGTCAACCTGGTGGCCTACTCCTTCCTCCGCGAGTTCGGCGTGCTGCTCACCGCCATCCTCATGGCCGGGCGCACCGCCAGCGCCTTCACCGCACAGATCGGCTCGATGAAGGCCAACGAGGAGATCGACGCCATCCGCACCCTGGGCCTGAGCCCGGTGGAGCTGTTGGTGCTGCCGCGGGTGTTCGCCATGCTCATCGCCCTGCCGATCCTGACCTTTATCGCCATGCTCAGCGGCATGCTCGGCGGCGCCCTGGTCTGCGCCCTGAGCCTGGACATCTCGCCGACCATGTACCTGTCGATCCTGCACGACAGCGACCTGCTGCGGCACTTCCTGGTCGGCCTGCTGAAAGCGCCGATCTTCGCCTTCCTGATCGCCCTGATCGGTTGCCTGGAGGGCTTCAAGGTCAGCGGCAGCGCGCAGTCGGTGGGCGAGCACACCACCTCAGCGGTGGTGCAGTCGATCTTCGTGGTGATCCTGCTCGACGCCCTGGCGGCGCTGTTTCTGATGGAGATGGGCTGGTGAGCCGCGAGACCGTCATCGAGGTGCGCGAGCTGTGCAACAGGTTCGGCAGCCAGGTGGTGCACCAGCACCTGGATTTCGACCTCTATCGCGGCGAGATCCTCGGCGTGGTCGGCGGCTCGGGCACCGGCAAGTCGGTGCTGCTGCGCAGCATCGTCGGCCTGCGCCAGCCCGATGCCGGCACCGTGCGGGTGTTCGGCGAACAGCTGCTGAGCCTGCCGGCCGAGCGCCGCTCGCAGCTGGAACGGCGCTTCGGCGTGCTCTACCAGCGCGGCGCGCTGTTCTCCTCGTTGACCGTCGGCGAGAACATCGCCCTGCCGCTGATCGAGCACGCCGGCCTGTCGCGCGCCGCCGCCGAGCGCCTGGCGCGGGTCAAGATCGCCCTCGCCGGCCTGCCGCAGGACGCCGCCGACAAATACCCCAGTTCGCTGTCCGGCGGCATGGTCAAGCGCGCCGCCCTGGCCCGCGCCCTGGCGCTGGACCCGGACATCCTGTTTCTCGACGAGCCCACCGCCGGCCTCGATCCCATCGGCGCGGCGGCCTTCGACCAGCTGATCCGCACCCTCTGCGACAGCCTGGGCCTGAGCGTGTTTCTGGTCACCCACGATCTGGATACGCTGTACAGCATCTGCGATCGGGTCGCCGTGCTGGCGCAGAAGAAGGTGCTGGTGGCCGACCGCCTGGAGGTGGTGGCCGCCACCGACGACGCCTGGATTCAGCAATATTTTCACGGCCCGCGTGGACGCGCGGCCGCACAGGCCGCCACCGCGGCAGGGAGTCAATGAATGGAACCCAGAGCCCATCACGTGCTGATCGGCCTGTTCACCGTGCTCACGCTGGGCGCCGCGCTGCTGTTCGCCCTGTGGCTGAACAAGGCCGGCGCCGAGCGCGCCTTCACCGATTACGAGGTGATCTTCAACGAGGCGGTCAGCGGCCTGTCGCAGGGCAGCGCGGTGCAGTACAGCGGGATCAAGGTCGGCGACGTGATCAGCCTCGGCCTCGACCCGGACGACCCGCGCACCGTGCGCGCACGCATCCGCATCGTCGGCCACACGCCGATCAAGCAGGACACCCGCGCGCGCCTGTCGATCACCGGCATCACCGGCCTGGCGGTGATCCAGCTGCACGGCGGCAGCCCGGAAAGCCCGCCGCTGCGAGGCGAGGACGGCCAACCGGGCATCATCATCGCCGACCGCTCGCCGCTGTCCCGGCTGATGGCCAACGGCGAGGACCTGGTGGTCAACATCACCCGCCTGCTCAACCGCGCCAACCGCATGCTCTCGCGCGAGAACGCCGAGCGCGTGGCGCGCACCCTGGACAACCTGGAACAGGCCAGCGCCGGCCTCGCCGGCCAGCGCGACGAACTCAGCGCCGCCCTGCAGCAGGCCGGTGCCGCCACCCGCGAGGCGGCCGAACTGATGCGCACCGCCAACCGCCTGCTCGACGGCCATGGCAGCCAGGCCCTGGACAACGCCGAGCGCCTGATGGCCTCGCTGGAGCGCAGCAGCCGCAGCATCGAGCAGTTGCTGGAAAGCAACCGCAGCGCGCTGGACAGCGGCCTGCAGGGCCTCGGCGAACTGGGCCCGGCGATCGGCGAGCTGCGCGACACCCTCGGCGCCCTGCGCAGCTTCTCCCAGCGCCTGGAACGGGACCCCACCGGCTACCTGCTGCGCAACGACAGCATCAAGGAGTTCCAACCATGAAGCCTCTGCCCCTGCTGCTGGCCGCCGGCCTGCTCGGCGCCTGCTCGATCCTGCCGCAGAGCGAGCCGCTGGACGTCTACCTGCTGCCGGCGGCGCAACTGCCGGCCCAGACTCAACGGGTCGACTGGGCGCTGCGGATCAATAGTCCCAGCAGCAATCAGCTGCTCGACGGCACGCGCATCGTCGTGCTGCCCGAGCCGGAGCGGGTCAACACCTACCAGGGCGTGCGCTGGAGCGAGCGCACCCCACAGCTGCTGCAGGCGCGCCTGCTCGACGCCTTCCACGACGACGGCCGCATCCGCGCGCTGAGCAGCGACGCGCAGCGCCTGCAGGCCGACCTGGAACTGGTCAGCGAGCTGCGCGCCTTCCACAGCCAGTACCAGGGCGAGCGGCCCGAGGCGCTGATCCAGCTCGACGTGCGCCTGGTCGATGCGCGCGACCAGCGCATCCTCGCCAGCCGCCGCTTCAGCGCGACCCAGCCGGCCAGCGATAGCTCGGTGCCGGCGGTGGTCGCCGCCTTCGGCCAGGCCGGCGATCGCCTGGCCCAGGAGCTGGTGGACTGGACGGTGGCCGAAGGGCAACGCCGCCGCTAAGCGCGATCCCATGGGGTGGCGCGGGACCGCTCAGGTCGTAAGCAGCAGCCGGTATCGCTGCGCGCGGCGCACCCTACGAACGGGCCGCCAGCCAATCGCGCACTTCGCCGTAGGGGTAGTCCTCCAGCGCGGCGAAGCCGGCCAGCTGGCGCGCCTTGAGCTTGGTGAACAGCGGCGTGGTCACGCCGCAGAGAAAGCGCGTCAGGCATTCGCGGCTCGGCATCTGTCCAGCGTGCTGCAGGTGCGTTTCGCTAAAGGCCGCACACAGCGCCTGCGCATCGCGCCCGCTTAGCGGCGGCCGGTCTGGCGGCGCCGGCAAGGTGGCGACACGCCCCCGGCACACCGAACAATGCCCGCAGCGCTCGGGCGCCTGGGTATCGCCGAAGTACAGCGCCAGGCGCCGGCTCAGACAATCGCGGCTCTCGAACAGGGCGAGCATGGCCTGGATACGGGCGATCTCGCTGGCCTCGTGGGCGCGGAAATGGCCGTGCAGCTGCTCGGCCAGGACGACAGGGTCGAATTCGGCGTCCAGCAGGGCATAGACCTCGGTCATCTGCTTGCTTTCCAGCTCGACCCAGCCCTTCTCCTGGAAGTAGTCCAGCGCCTTGATCACCCGCGCACGCTCGGCGCCGTGGTCGCGATACAGCGCATCGAAATCCAGGGTGCTCCAGGTGCGCGCCCGGCGCGAGCTGGAGAGAATCGCCTCGACGAAGCGGCGTCGTTCGCCCTCGAACTGCGCCAGCAGCGCCGCTTCGTCCAGCAGCAGCTTGAAGCGGTATTCGGCGAAGTAGGCGTAGCGCGGCGCGATGATGCCGCGCAATTCCAGCTGCACCAGCAGGGTCTTCAGCGGCAGCGCGCGGATATTGCTCTGTTCGGCCAGCTGGCCCAGCATCAGCTCCCACTGCCCGCCCGTGCCGACCGCGTGCAGCTCGTCGAGCACGGCGCGAATGCCGCTGAGCTCCGGTGTGTCGCCATAGACGAAGTTCTCCAACACACTGAGGCTGTCGCGGTTGGCCAGCACCAAGCAGTCGGAGGCCTGGCCGTCGCGGCCGGCGCGGCCGATCTCCTGGCTGTAGTTCTCGATGGATTTCGGCAGGTCGAAATGCACCACGTTGCGGATATCGCGCTTGTCGATGCCCATGCCGAAGGCGATGGTGGCGACTATGCACTGCAGTTCGCCGGCCATGAAACGGCGCTGGATCGACTCGCGCGCATCAAAGGCCATGCCGGCGTGGTAGGCGCTGACCGCCAGACCGTCGCGCGCCAGGCGCTCGGCGACCTGCTCGGCGGTTTTCTGCTGAGTGACGTAGACGATGCTGGCCTGCTCTCGCCGCGGCGTCAGCCAGTCCTGCAGACGGCGCAGCTTGGCGCTGCCTGCCACCGGCTCGACCAGCAGGTTGAGGTTGGGTCGGTAGAAGCCGGTGGTGACCACGTCGGCGTCGGCGATGGCGAATTTCTCGCGCATGTCGGCGATCACCTTGGGCGTCGCCGTGGCGGTGAGCAGCAGCACCTGGGCGATGCCGAACTGCCGCTGGTAGTCGGGCAGCTTGAGGTAGTCGGGGCGGAAGTTGTGGCCCCATTCGGAGATGCAGTGGGCCTCGTCGACCACCAGCAGGGAGATCGGCACCTGGGCGATGAAATGGCGGAAGCGCTCGTTCTTCAGGCGCTCCACCGAGATCATCAGAATCTTCAGCTCGCCGGCCTTGGCCCTGGCCATGACCGCACTGGCCTCTTCGCGGCTTTGCGCCGAGTCGATGCTCGCCGCTGCGATGCCGCGGGCGTGGAGGAAGGCCAGTTGATCCTGCATCAGCGCCAGCAGCGGCGAGATCACCAGGGTCAGGTGCGGCAGGTGCAGGGCCGGCAATTGGTAGCACAGCGACTTGCCCGAACCGGTGGGAAAGATCGCCGCCGCCGAGCGACCGGCGAGCACGGCGCTGACCACCTGCTCCTGGCCGGGGCGCAGCTGATCGAAACCGAAGACGCGTTTGAGGGTGGACATAAGCCGTCACTCCATTGACCGCCGAATGGCCCATGACCATAACGCGGTTCGGTAGGGTGCGCCATGCGCACCGACAGAGTCCCCTGGAGAACCGGTGCGCGCGGCGCCCCCTACCCGGAAATGACAAAGCCGCCCGAAGGCGGCCTTGTCGTAGCGCGGTGCGAGCTTAGAGCTGCGGGCCGGCGTTCTTGATGGCGTCGCTGACGTCGAACTTCTGGAAGTTGTCGATGAACAGCTTGGCCAGGGCCTTGGCGGCTTCGTCGTAGGCGTTCTGGTCTGCCCAGGTGTTGCGCGGGTTGAGCAGGTTGGTCTCGACGCCCGGTACCGACTTCGGCACGTTGAGGTTGATGATCGGCAGTTGCTCGGTCTCGGTGCCGATCAGCGCACCGCTCTGGATCGCGGCGATCACACCACGGGTGGTGGGGATGCTGAAACGCTTGCCGACGCCGTAGCCGCCGCCGGTCCAGCCGGTGTTGACCAGGTAGACCTTGGAGCCGAAGGCCTTGATCCGCTTGATCAGCAGCTCGGCGTAGACGCCGGCCGGGCGCGGGAAGAACGGCGCGCCGAAGCAGGTGGAGAAGGTCGACTTGATGCCGGCGCCGCTGCCCATCTCGGTGGAACCGACCAGCGCGGTGTAGCCGGAGAGGAAGTGGTAGGCGGCCTGTTCCTCGTTGAGGATCGACACCGGCGGCAGTACGCCGGTCAGGTCGCAGGTGAGGAAGATCACCGCGTTCGGCTCGCCACCGAGGTTGCGCTCGCTGCGCTTCTCGACGTGGGTCAGCGGGTAGGCGGCGCGGCTGTTCTGGGTCAGGCTGTCGTCGGCGTAATCCGGGATACGGTTCTCGTCGAGCACCACGTTTTCCAGCACGGCGCCGAACTGGATGGCCTTCCAGATCACCGGCTCGTTCTTCTCCGACAGGTCGATGCACTTGGCGTAGCAGCCGCCCTCGATGTTGAACACCACGCCCTCGCCCCAGCCGTGCTCGTCGTCGCCGATCAGGTAGCGCGACTCGTCGGCCGACAGGGTGGTCTTGCCGGTGCCGGACAGGCCGAAGAACAGGGTGACGTCGCCTTCCTCACCGATGTTGGCGGCGCAGTGCATCGGCAGCACATCGGCTTCCGGCAGCAGGAAGTTCTGCACGCTGAACATGGCCTTCTTCATCTCGCCGGCGTAGCGCATGCCGGCGATCAGTACCTTCTTGGCGGCGAAGTTGATGATCACGCAGCCGTCGGAGTTGGTGCCGTCGCGCTCAGGCACGCACTCGAAGTTGGCGACGTTAAGGATCTGCCACTCGGTCTTGCCCGCCGGGTTGTAGGTTTCCGGCTCGATGAACAGGCAGCGGCCGAACAGGTTCTGCCAGGCGGTGGCGGTGGTCATCTTGACCGCCAGGTAGTGCGCTTCGGCGGAGCCGACGTGCACGTGGGAAACGAAATGATCCTGGGCGTTGTTGAACGCCTCGACGCGGTCCCACAGGGCATCGAACTTGTCGGCCGGGAACGGACGGTTGATCGCGCCCCAGGCGATCTGCGACTCGCTGCTCGGCTCCTGAACGATGAAGCGGTCAGCCGGCGAGCGACCGGTACGGTGGCCGGTGCGGACCACCAGCGAGCCGTTGGCGGCCAGTTCGCCTTCGCCACGGCGGATGGCTTCTTCGACCAGTTGCGCGGCGCTGATGTCGGTGTACACGGCGGTGTTGGCTTGCGTCATGAGGGTCCCCGTCGGCCGCTGGCCGAGTCTTCCGAACGTTGTGTAGTACAGGGGCAACTGCACTACAGCGGTAAAAAAGTCGCGGGAGTATGCCAGAAAAGCGAACTGCTTGGCAGCCTCCGATCCGATAGAGAGCGGCTATCGCCCAGAAAAGTTCATCAATGACGGGTCTGCGACGGCGCCTCACTGCCGCCGCCGGCGAACAGCTGGGCGATGTCGGCGGCGTCGAAGGCGTAACGCTCGTTGCAGAACTGGCAGTCGATCACCACCTTGCCGCCCTGCTCGCCGAGCAGCAGCTCGGCATCGCTCTGACCGAGGCTGACCAGGGCGCTGGCCGAGCGCTCGCGCGAGCAGCTGCAGCGGAACTGCAGCGCCTGCTCGTCGAACAGACGCACGGTCTCCTGGTGGTAGAGACGGTGCAGCAGGGTCGGGTTGTCCAGGCCGAGCAGCTCCTCGGCGGACAGGGTGTCGGCCAGGGTCAGCAGGTGGTTCCAGCTTTCCTGACGCGCCTCCGGCTCGGTCTGCTGATGCGGCGGCAGCTGCTGCAGCAGCAGGCCGCGGGCGCGCTGGCCGTCGGCCTTGAGCCAGAAGCGGGTGGGCAGCTGCTCGGAACTGGCGAAATAGTTGGACAGGCACTCGGCCAGGTCGACGCCGTCGAGGGCGACGATGCCCTGGTAGCACTGGCCCTTGGCCGGGTCGATGGTGATCGCCAGCACGCCGTCGGGCATCAGGGCGTGCAGGTCGGCGTCGGCCGTGACCCGCTCGTCGTCGTAACGGGCGATGCCGCGCAGCTCGCGGGCGCTGGAGCATTCCACCATCAGCAGCGACACGGGCCCCTCGGAGCGCGCCTGCAGCACCAGCAGGCCGTCGAACTTGAGGGTGCCGACCAGCAGGGCGGCGGCGGCCATCAGTTCGCCGAGCAGTTGCGCCACCGGCTGCGGGTAGGCGTGCTTGGCCAGCACATGGGCGTAGCTCTCGCGCAGGGCAACCATCTCGCCGCGCACGTCGGTGTCGTCGAAGAGAAAGCGTTGGCTGAAATCGGTCATAGCGGGCTGGCCTGCCTGGGTCTGCAAAAAAGGCTGGCGATTTTATGCACAAATGCCCGGACAACCAAGGCCCGGGTGTCGCGTGAGGGCGATCACGGAATCGCTGCCCCTCGCTGAACCCCGGCTGAACCGATCGGCCGCCGGCCTTGTGCCGGGAAAACCAGGTCCTAAGATGCGCGCGCCCAGGTAGGGCCGTCATAAATCTGCAAAGGGACTTCCGATGTCGACCGCCGTGTTCAACCGCCGCTGGCGCCCGCGCGCCCTGCTGATCTGCCACCTCGCCGCCGCCCTGCTGCTCGTCAGCTGGCTGTGGCAGCCGAGCCGCCAACTCTGGGACGGCTTCGACCTGTGGCTGTTCCGCCTGCTCAACGACCCGGTGCACGCGGCCGGGCTGTGGGCCAAGGTCTGGGCCATCGGCAGCATGCGCCCGGTGGATCTGGGCGTGGGCCTGGTGCTGCTGGCGGTGATGCTCAAGGCCGATCTTGTGTTCGCCTTTCTCGTCGCGCTGGTCACCCTGCTGCTGTTGCGCGTGGGCTTCGCCGAGCTGGTCAAGGCCATGGACTGGCAGCGCCCCAGCGCCTCGCTGGTGGTCGAGGGCAGCGCGCGCCTGACCGAGCTGTTCCCCGCCTGGGAAGAGCGCTGGGACATGAAGGACAGCGCCAGCCGCAGCTTCCCCGGCGACCATGCCTCGGTGCTGCTGATCTGGGCCCTGTTCATGAGCTTCTTCGCGCGCAACTGGCGCCTGCTGCTGGTCTGGGCGATCGCCGTGATCGGCATGCTGCCGCGCCTGGTGGCCGGCGCCCACTGGGGGTCGGACGCCCTGGTCGGCGGCCTGCTGCTGGCCCTGCTGGCGCTGGCCTGGAGCTGCTACACGCCGCTGGCCTGGCGCACCAGCGAGCGGCTGGAACGGGTCACCCTGCCCATCACCTCGCGACTGGCCCGGTTGCCGCTGCTGGGCCGGCTGAGCATCGTCAGCGGGCGCTGAACCGGAACCGCCAGACAACGGAGACGGTGGCAGCGAGCTCTGTTCGCGAAGCTTTTACCGTCGTTCGCGAGCAGAGCTCGCTCCTGCAGGCTTGCGCCTAATCTTCGTCCGCCCAGGGATGACGCAGGCCGCCGTCCTGCTGTTCGTTGAAGTGCTGGATCTGCCGGCGCTGTTTCTTGCTCGGCCGGCCGTCGGTCTGCACGCCGAGGGCGCCGGCCTTGCGCAGCGCCGCGGCCTGCTCGCGGCGGGCGATGCTCGCCTCGGTCTCGCGATACAGCAGCTGCGCCTCCGGCGCGCCGCGGCGCACCGCCGACAGCGCCAGCACCACCACGGTGCGTTCGTCGAAGCCGGTGCGCAGCACGTATTCGTCGCCCACCCTGGGCTCCTTGCCCGGCTTGCAGCGCTCGCCGCGGTGGTGCACCTTGCCGCCCTCGATGGCCGCCTTGGCCAGCGCGCGGGTCTTGTAGAAGCGTGCCGCCCACAGCCATTTGTCCAGGCGCACCTTGTCGTCGTCTTTGTCGCTCATCTCACCTCTGCTGGGTTTGCCAGCCGGCAGAAACTGCCTGATGCAGTTGTCACACGGCGCTACTAGAATGCGCGAAATCATAGGCCTGTCAGCCGCAGAGGGATACCGCCCGCTTGAAGACCTTCGACCAGCTCAGCGTGATCGGCCTGCGCGAGTGGATCAACCTGCCCGAGCTCGGCATCATCGGCCTGCGCGCCAAGATCGACACCGGCGCCAGCACCTCGAGCCTGCACGCCAGCGATATCCAGCCGTTCCAGCGCGATGGCGAGGACTGGGTGCGCTTCACCGCCTACCTCGGCACCCAGGTGCAGCGCCGCCACCGCTGCGAGGCGCAGATGGTCTCGGTCAAACGCATCAAGAGTTCCAACGGCCTGGCGCAGAGCCGCTACGTGATCCGCACCCACCTGGCCCTGGGCGATCGCCTGTGGCCGGTGGAGTTCACCCTGGCCTGCCGCAAGACCATGCGCTACCGCGTGCTGCTCGGTTCCAAGGCGCTGATCGCCGGGCAACTGGTGGTCAACCCGGCGCTCAGCTACGTGCAAGACAAACCCACCCTGCCCTCCTCCGTTCCAGGTGCCCAATGAAGATCGCCGTGCTGTCGCGCAACCCGCGCCTGTATTCCACCCGCCGTCTGGTGGAGGCCGGGCAGCAGCGCGGCCACGAGATGCAGGTGATCGACACCCTGCGCGCCTATATGAACATCGCCAGCCACAAGCCGCAGATCCACTACCGCGGCCAGGCGCTGGAAGGCTTCGACGCGGTGATCCCGCGCATCGGCGCCTCGGTGACCTTCTATGGCTGCGCGGTGCTGCGCCAGTTCGAGATGATGGGCGTCTACCCGCTCAACGAATCGGTCGCCATCAGCCGCTCGCGCGACAAGCTGCGCGCCCTGCAGCTGCTGTCGCGCAAGGGCATCGGCCTGCCGGTGACCGGCTTCGCCCACTCCCCCGACGACATCCCCGACCTGATCCAGATGGTCGGCGGTGCGCCGCTGGTGATCAAGGTGCTGGAAGGCACCCAGGGCAAGGGCGTGGTGCTGGCCGAGACGCACAAGGCGGCCGAGTCGGTGCTCGAAGCCTTCTTCGGCCTCAAGCAGGACATCATGGTCCAGGAGTACATCCAGGAGGCCGGCGGCGCCGATATCCGCTGCTTCGTGGTCGGCGACAAGGTGATCGCCTCGATGAAGCGCCAGGCCAAGCCCGGCGAGTTCCGCTCCAACCTGCACCGCGGCGGCACCGCCAGCCTGATCAAGATCACCCCCGAGGAGCGCATGACCGCGGTGCGTGCCGCCCGGGTGATGGGGCTGAACGTCGCCGGGGTGGACATCCTGCGCTCCAATCACGGCCCGCTGGTGATGGAGGTGAACTCCTCGCCGGGCCTGGAAGGCATCGAGACCACCACCGGCAAGGACGTCGCCGGGATCATCGTCGAACACCTGGAAAAGTACGCCGAACCCGGGCAGACCCGCACCAAGGGGCGTGGCTGAGCCGCGCTACGCCGGGTCGGTCGCAAACGCCCCTTATCCCCACACGGCCTGGGCGGTACCGCGCCACTCTAGCGGTGGTGCGCCTCCAGCCAGGCGAGAAACTCCGCTTCCGCCAGCGGCCGGCTGAGCAGGTAGCCCTGGCCCAGCGAGCAGCCGTGCTCGCGCAGCAGCTCCAGCTGGGCGGCGCGTTCGATGCCTTCGGCCACGCACTCCAGGTCGAGGTTGCGGGCGATCACCAGGATGGTCTGCACCAGCAGGCGTCCGCTCTCCTCGCCGTCGAGGTCGGCGACGAAGCTGCGGTCGATCTTCAATCGGTCCAGCGGCAGGCGCTTGAGGTAGGTCAGCGACGAGTAGCCGGTGCCGAAATCGTCGATGGCGAAGCGCACGCCGAGGGCCTTGAGCCGCTGCATGGTGGCGATGCACTGGTCGACGTCCTCCAGCAGCACCCCCTCGGTGATCTCCAGCTCCAGCGAGGCCGGCGCCACGCCATGGCGCTGCAGGCAGGCCTGGATACGCGCCATGCAATCGGCCTGGCGCAGCTCGCGCGGGCTGAGGTTGACCGCCAGCACCAGCTGCGGCCACTGCCGATGCCAGCGCGTCAGCGCCGCGCAGGCCTGCTCCAGCACCCAGTGGCCGACGTCCTGGATCAGCCCGGTTTCCTCGGCCAGGGGGATGAACTGATCCGGGGCGATCTCGCCGCGCTCCGGGTGACGCCAGCGCAGCAGCACCTCGGCGCCGGCCACCTTGCCGGTGGCCAGCGCCAGCTGCGGCTGGAACACCAGGTGCAGCTGCTCGCGGGCGATGGCCTGGCGCAGCTCGCTCTGCAGCTGCAGGCGCTGGTCGATGGCCGCCTGCATTTCCGGGGCGAAGAAATGCAGGGCGTTGCGCCCGGCGTGCTTGGCCCGGTACATCGCGGTGTCGGCCTGCTTGAGCACGTCGGCGGCGTTCTGCCGCTCCAGCGGGTGCAGGGCGATGCCGATGCTGGCGCTGATCGACAGCTCGTGGCCGTCGATGGTGCAGCTGCCGAGCAGGCCGCGCAGCAGCTTGTCGCCCACCGCCGCGGCGTGTTCGGCGACCACCCGCGGGTCGTCGCCGAGCGCCTCCAGCAGCACCACGAACTCGTCGCCGCCGAGCCGCGCCAGGGTGTCCTCGGCGCGCAGCTCGCGCGCCAGGCGGCTGGTCACCTCGCGCAGCAGGCCATCGCCGATCAGGTGGCCGAGGCTGTCGTTGACCGTCTTGAAGTGATCCAGGTCGATGAACAGCAGCGCACCCAGGCGTCCCTCGCGCGCCTCGCGGTCCATGGCGTGCTGCAGGCGGTCGAGCAGCAGGCGGCGATTGGGCAGCCCGGTCAGTTCGTCGCTGTAGGCCAGGCGCTCGATCTCGCGCTGGTAGCGCTGGCGCTCGGAGATATCGGTGACGCTGCCGCGGATCAGCAGCTGCTCGCCGGGCATGCGCACCAGGCGCACCTCGCAGGGCAGCTGGCGGCCGGCGCTGTCGCGGTGCAGCCATTCGAACACCGGCGCCTCGCCGGCGATGGCGCGCTTGAGATGCACCTTGCCGATCTCCGCCGAGAGCTGGCCGTCGGCCTGGCGCAGCGGGCTGATCTCCAGCACCGTCTTGCCCAGCAGTTCCTCGCGGCGGTAGCGGAACAGGCGCAGGGCGTTCTCGTTGAAATCGACCATGCCGCCCTTGGGGGTGAACAGCATGATCGCCTCGGGCGCGTGCTCGACCAGGGTGCGATAGCGCGCCTCGGCCTCGCGACGGGCGCTGACGTCCTCCACCAGCAGCAGGAACATGCCCGGGCGGCCCTGGCCGTTGCGCACCGCGCGCAGGCTGAGGCGGGTGTGCACCTGCTGGCCGTCGGCGCGCAGGAAGCGCTTGTCCAGCTCGAAGCCGTCGCTGCTGCCGCCCAGCACCGCATCCAGTTGCTGCTGCTCGGCGGCCAGGTCGTCCGGATGCGACAGCTCGTCCCAGGTGCAGCGCAGCAGCTCCTCGCGCGAACGGCCGAGGATGGCGCACAGCTTGTGGTTGACCTCCTCCCAGCCGAAGGTCGGCGTGGTCAGGGCCATGCCGATCAGCGGCGCCTCGAAGAACAGGCGCAGGCGTTCGTCGCGCTCGCGCAGCTGCTGCTCGGCGCGCTTGCGCTCGCTGATGTCCTGGATCGCGCCGTAGACCCGCACCAGCGTCGTGCCGTCGCGCTCGGCCACCCCGCGCAGGCGCACCCAGCCGTTGCGCGCCGCCAGGCGCGCCTCCAGGTCGAAGTGATTGCGCCCGGCCAGCGCCTCGGCCAGGTTGGCGCGGATCAGCGCCTGGCTGGCGCCGTCGTAGTAGTCCAGCGCCTGCTCCAGCAGCGGTGCGCCGAGCGCCAGGTCGCGGCCGACGATGCGGTAGCAGCCCTCGCTCCAGAACATGCTCAGGTCGGCCAGCTCCAGCACCCAGCCGCCGATGTCGGCGATGCTCTCGGTCTGGCTGAACAGGTGGCTCTGGCGCAGCATGGCCAGGCGCTGCTGCTCGACCTTGGCGGCCAGCTCCTCGCGCTCGGTGACGTCGTGCTGCAGGCCGACGAAGTGGCTGATGCCCTGCTCGTCGCGCATCGGCGCCAGCACCACCTCGTTCCAGAACGGGCTGCCGTCCTTGCGGTAGTTGCGCAGCACCGCGTGGCCGCTGCGCCCCTCGCGCAGCGCCGCGCGTAGCTGTTTCAGGTCGCGCTGGTGGCGGTCGTCGCCGGCGAGGAAGCGGCAGTTGCGCCCCAGCACCTCCTCGACGGTGTAGCCGGTGATGCGGCTGAACGCCGGGTTGCAGTAGATCAGCGGCAGGTCGGGCTGGCGCGCGTCGGCGATGGTCACCCCCAACGGGCTGGCCTCCATGGCCAGGTTGGCGCGCGCCAGTTGCTGCTGCATCTGCGCGCTACGCGCCAGTGCCTGGCGCAGGTCGCCGAGGGCGCGGCCGACCAGCAGCGCGGCGCTCATCAGCAACAGCACGGTGAGTTGCAGCTGGCTGCGTTGCAGATCCGGAGCACCGAGGCCGAGGCCATCGCGCAGCAGCGGCAGCAGCAGGGTCGCGGCGAAGGCCAGGACCACGCCGTACAACGCCCCGGCGAAGGCGTGCCGCAGGGCCAGCACCAGCATGCAGATGCCCAGCAGCGGCAGGCCGAGCAGCGTCGGCAGGCTGCCGAGCAGCGCCGCCAAGAGCAGCAGGGCGCCGCCGGCGAACAGCCAGCCCAGCGGCGAGCGGCTGAGGCTCAGCGCCGGCGCGGCGTCCGTCACGTCCTTATGCAACCAGCCACGCACGCGCAGCAGCGGGCTGGCGTAGGCCAGCAGCAGCGGCGCCAGCGCCAGCAGGCCGATGCCGTCGCTCAGCCACACCCCCAGCACGGCCAGCGCCCACTGCTCGCCGCCCTGCAGGCCGGTGAGCCACAGGTTGCCCTGCAGACCGAAGGCCACCAGGGTGGTCGGCAGCAGCACGCCGAAGGCGAGAAAGCGCAGCAGATCGGCCAGGCGGCCGAGCGCGGGGTCGAACGGCTGGCGCCGCAACAGCCACCAGCCCAGCGCCACCGCGGCGGTTTCCGGCACGGCATAGAGCGGCGCCCACTGCCAGGGCAGGCCCCACAAGGGCGTGCTGAGCAGGGCGTTGAGGTACAGCGCCGGCAGCACCCGCGGCCCCCACCACAGGCACAGCACCAGGCCGAGCAGCAGCGGCAGGTAGCACAGCGCCACCCCGTCATCCAGGCGGGTGGTCAGGGATAACCAGGTTCCCAGGTGGAAAAGCGGCAGCGGCAGCCACCAAGTCCATTTGGGCAGGCGGTCGGATAAGGCGGCGGGCATGCGGGCCTCGAGTGGGTACGCTGGCACAGCATAGCCCAGCGCCAGAGCCTCTGACCGCAGATTGCCAGCATGCCTCGGCCGGCTCGGACGGCTGGTCGCCCGAGTCGCTCAGACCGCGTCGCGCGGCAGCAGCAGCCCCAGCGGCAGGCGCACGCGCGCCTCCAGGCCGCCGCCGGAGCGGTTGCGCAGCTCCACGCTGCCGCCGTGCAGGGCGGCGATGCGTTTGACGATGGCCAGGCCGAGGCCGGTGCCACGCCCGCCGCGGGCGCGGTCGCCACGGATGAAGGGGTTGAAGATGCTGTCCAGCTCGGCCGGGTCGATGCCGTTGCCGCGGTCCAGCACGCTGAGCACCACATAGGGCGCGTTGTGGTCGCCGGCCAGGCTGGCGACCACTTCCACGGCGTCGCCGCCGCCATGGTTGAGGGCGTTCTCCACCAGGTTGGTGAGCAGGCGCTTGATCGACACCCGGCGCAGCGGGAAGGGCGGAATGGCCTCCAGGCACAGGCGCACGCGCTCGCCGTTCTGGTTGTAGGGCGCCAGCGTCTCGCGCACCAGCTCGGCGAAGTCGGCCTGCTCCACCGGCTCGTCGCGGCCGTCGCGGATAAAGGCGAGGAACTGGTCGAGGATGGCGTCCATGTCCTCGATGTCGCGCACCATGTCCTCGGTCAGTTCGGAATCACTCTGCATGAATTCCAGCGCCAGGCGCAGGCGAGTCAGCGGCGTGCGCAGGTCGTGGGACACCCCGGCCAGCATCAGCTCGCGCTCGCGCGCCGCCTGCTCGACGTCCTCGGCCATCTGGTTGAAAGCGCGGTAGACCTCGGCCATTTCGCTCGGCGTGTCGCTGATCGGCAGGCGCACGCTGCGCCCCTGACCCAGCTGGCGGGCGGCGAACACCAGGCGCTTGAGCGGCGCGCTGAGCTGGCGGACGAAGATCCAGGCCGCCGCGGTGGACAGCAGGCCGATGCCGAGGAACCAGCCGAGCACGCTCCAGATGCGCTGGCCGCGCAGCGGGTGCGGGTACATCGGCACCCGCAGCCACTCGTCGCCCAGGCTCGGCGCGCGTACCCAGAGCGCCGGCGGCGTGGTGGCGCGCACCCGCACCTCGGTGTCCGGCCCCAGCTCGGTCTGCATCTGGCGCTGGAAGATCTCGCTGTAGGGCCAGTGCTGCTCGCTGGCCGGCACCTTGTCGCGGGGGATGCGCTTGAGCCCGGCGGCCTGGGCGATGTGTTCGCGCTCCGCGGGGTTGGCCGCCCAGTAGGCGCGCAGGGTCAGCGCCGCACCGTGGCTGTACTGGCGGTCGACCAGCACGTCCTCGTTCATCATCAGATAGACCAGGGTCAGCGCCTTGGAGAACAGCACGACGATCAGCACCAGCCAGAGGGTGCGGGCGAAGAAGCTTTGCGGGAACCAGAGCGGGGTTTTCATAACGCTTCGATGTAGGTTGGGTTGAGGCGCGCAGCGCTGAAGCCCGACGCCGGGCTATCGGACAGGACGCAGTGGGCGTTGGGCTTCGCTCCGCGCAGCGCCAACCCAGGAATCACTTATTGCCGTCCGGCACGAAGACGTAGCCCACGCCCCAGACCGTCTGGATATAGCGCGGCTTGGACGGGTCCGGCTCGATCAGCCGGCGCAGGCGACTGATCTGCACGTCGATGGAGCGCTCCAGCGCGTCCCACTCGCGGCCGCGGGCCAGGTTCATCAGCTTGTCGCGGGTCAGCGGCTCGCGCGCATGCTGCACCAGCGCCTTGAGCACGGCGAACTCGCCGGTGGTGAGCATGTGCACCTGCTCGCCGCGCTTCAGCTCGCGGGTGGCCAGCGACAGCTCGTACTCGCCGAAGCTGACGCTCTCGTCCTCGCTGCCCGGCGCGCCCGGCACCACCGGCGCCTGGCGGCGCAGCACGGCCTTGATCCGCGCCAGCAACTCGCGCGGATTGAACGGCTTGGCCAGGTAGTCGTCGGCGCCCAGCTCCAGGCCCTGGATGCGGCTGGACTCGTCGCCCTTGGCGGTGAGCATGATGATCGGAATCTGGTTGTTCGCCTCGCGCAGACGGCGGCAGGCGGACAGGCCGTCCTCGCCGGGCAGCATCAGGTCGAGCACCACCAGGTTGAACAGCTCGCGGGCCAGCAGGCGATCCATCTGCTCGACGTTCTCCACGGCGCGCACGCGATAACCCTGTTCGTCGAAGAAACGCTCGAGCAGGCGACGCAGGCGGGCGTCGTCGTCGACGATCAGGATCTTCTCGCCTTCGGCGGCGGGGGCGCTGTGGCTCATGGCAACTCCTTGGCTGAAGCCCGCTCGCGCGCCGCGCGGCCAGGCTGGAATGGCGGCATTATGGCTCAGGCGCCCTGGCGGGCGCTCCAGCCATTGTTAGCAGATTTTTCCCCGAACGGTTCCCAGCGCCGGCGGATGCGGTGTTTATAATGCGCCGCCGCCTCGACCTGGCAGTCGCGCAGCGCCCCTCCTCCGCCCCTCTGCCGCCATGGCATGGACGCGGGCAAGGGCGCTCACGGCCAAGTCGACTCAATTGATTCGCGCGCGCCGTGCCGCCGGCATGGCCGCCCTGTGGGTAGCTTTTTTATGGACAGCATCAACAACCGCATCGCCGAAGAACTGGGCGTGCGCCCGCAACAGGTCGCCGCCGCCGTGGCCCTGCTCGACGAAGGTTCCACCGTGCCCTTTATCGCCCGTTACCGCAAAGAGGTGACCGGCAGCCTCGACGACACCCAGCTGCGCCACCTGGAAGAGCGCCTGCGCTACCTGCGCGAACTGGACGAGCGCCGCGTGGCGATCCTCGCCAGCATCGAGGAGCAGGGCAAGCTCACTCCCGAACTCAAGCGCGAGATCGCCCTGGCCGACACCAAGACGCGCCTGGAAGACCTGTATCTGCCGTACAAGCAGAAGCGCCGCACCAAGGGCCAGATCGCCCTGGAAGCCGGCCTCGGCGAGCTGGCCGATGCGCTGTTCGGCAACCCCGAGCTGAGCCCGGAAAGCGAAGCCGAACGCTTTATCGACGCCGACAAGGGCTTCGCCGATGTGAAGGCCGTGCTCGAAGGCGCCAAGTACATCCTGATGGAGCGCTTCGCCGAGGATGCGAGCCTGCTGGACAAGCTGCGCAGCTTCCTCAAGGACCACGCCACCCTCAGCGCCCGCCTGGTGCCGGGCAAGGAACACGAAGGGGCCAAGTTCAGCGACTACTTCGAGCACGACGAAGCGCTCAAGGGCGTGCCGTCGCACCGCGCCCTGGCGATCTTCCGCGGCCGCAACGAGGGCATCCTCAGCGCCAGCCTGAAGGTCGGCGAGGAGCTGCCCGGCACCCTGCACCCCTGCGAGCTGATGATCGGCGAGCGCTTCGGCATCAGCGCGCAAGGCCGCGCCGCGGACAAGTGGCTGGCCGAGGTGGTGCGCTGGACCTGGAAGGTCAAGCTGTACAACCACCTGGAAACCGACCTGCTCGGCGAGCTGCGCGAGAAGGCCGAGGACGAGGCCATCGCCGTGTTTGCGCGCAACCTGCACGACCTGCTGCTGGCCGCGCCGGCCGGCCCGCGCGCCACCCTGGCGCTCGACCCTGGCCTGCGCACCGGCTGCAAGGTGGCGGTGGTCGATGCCACCGGCAAGGTGCTGGAAACCGCCACCGTCTACCCGCACGCGCCGCGCAACGACTGGGACGGCACCCTGGCGGTCCTCGCCAAGCTCTGTGCCAAGCATGGCGTCGACCTGATCTCGATCGGCAACGGCACCGCCAGCCGCGAGACCGACAAGCTGGCCGCCGAGCTGATCAAGAAGGTGCCGGGCCTGAAGCTGACCAAGGTGATGGTCTCCGAGGCCGGCGCCTCGGTGTACTCGGCCTCGGAGCTGGCCGCGCGCGAGTTCCCCGACCTCGACGTGTCGCTGCGCGGCGCCGTGAGCATCGCCCGCCGCCTGCAGGACCCGCTGGCCGAACTGGTGAAGATCGACCCGAAATCCATCGGCGTCGGCCAGTACCAGCACGACGTGTCGCAGCTCAAGCTGGCGCGCTCGCTGGACGCCGTGGTCGAGGACTGCGTGAACGCCGTCGGCGTGGATGTGAACACCGCCTCCGCCGCGCTGCTGGCGCGCATCTCCGGGCTGAATGCGACCCTGGCGCAGAATATCGTCGCCCATCGCGACCAGAACGGCGCGTTCAAGACCCGCGCCGAGCTGAAGAAGGTGCCGCGCCTGGGCGAGAAGACCTTCGAACAGGCCGCCGGCTTCCTCCGCGTGATGAACGGCGACAACCCGCTGGACGCCTCCGCGGTACACCCGGAAACCTACCCGCTGGTCGAGCGCATCGCCCAGGACACCGGCCGCGACATCCGCTCGCTGATCGGCGACTCGGGCTTTCTCAAGCGCCTCGACCCGGCCAAGTTCACCGACGAGCGCTTCGGCCTGGTCACCGTCGGCGACATCCTCAAGGAACTGGACAAGCCCGGCCGCGACCCGCGTCCGGAGTTCAAGACCGCCGAGTTCCAGGAAGGCGTGGAAACCCTCAAGGACCTCGAGCTGGGCATGGTGCTCGAGGGTGTGGTGACCAACGTCACCAACTTCGGCGCCTTCGTCGACATCGGCGTGCATCAGGACGGTCTGGTGCACATCAGCGCGCTGTCGGAGAAGTTCATCAAGGACCCGCACGAGGCGGTCAAGGCCGGCGACGTGGTCAAGGTCAAGGTGATGGAGGTGGATATCCCACGCAACCGCATCGCCCTGTCCATGCGCATGGGCGATACCCCCGGCCAGAAAGTCGACGGCCAACGCGGCGGACAATCGCGCGCTGGCAACCGTGGCGGCAACGCGCCGCGCAGCGAGCGTCATTCCAGCCAGGACAAACCGGCCCCCGCCAGCGGCGGTATGGCCGCCCTGTTCGCCAACGCCAAGCAGTTGAAGAAATGAGCACGAGCGACAACTTCGGCGCCAGCAGCGCCTTTTCCCGCCTGCTCGGCCTGGAGATTCTCCAGGTCGGCGGCGGCGAGGCGCGTGTGCGCCTGAGCCTCACCGACGAGCTGCGCAACCTGCACGGCAAGCTGCACGGCGGCGCACTGTTCTCGCTGATCGACACCGCCATGGGCCAGGCCAGCCACAGCCTCGGCGATGGCGGGCCGAGCAGCGTGACCCTGGAGTGCAAGATCAACTACATCCGCCCGGTGTCCGAAGGCAGCGTGCTGTGCCACGCCAAGGTGCTGCACGCCGGGCGCCGTACCCAGGTGGTGGAAGCGGAAGTGCTGCAGGGCGACAAGCTGGTCGCCAAGGCACAAGGCACCTTCGCCTGCGTGTAATCGGCGCCGCTCGGGCTGGTCTAACCTGGGTAACCGTTCGCCCCTTGCAGAGTGCCGGGGCGATCCCCATATTGTGGCGACTGCCCAGTTAGGAAGTGCATCTTGAGCGACCTTCTCTCCCGCCGCCTGGCCCTGCTCGGCGAGCCGGCCCACCTGTCCCTGCTGGGCCAGTGCCTGCACGGCATCGAACGCGAATGCCTGCGCATCGACCAGGACGGCCAGCTGGCCCTGACCCCGCATCCGCAGGGGCTGGGCTCGGCGCTGACCCATGCGCAGATCACCACCGACTATTCCGAATCGCTGCTGGAATTCATCACCGGCACCGCCACCGACCCGGCGGCCACCCTCGACGAGCTGGAACGCATCCACCGCTTCGCCTACGCCAAGCTGAGCGACGAGCTGCTGTGGAGCCCGTCGATGCCCTGCGCCTTGCCGGATGAAGAAACTATCCCTATCGCCCGCTACGGCAGCTCCAATATCGGCCGGCTCAAGTACGTCTACCGCAAGGGCCTGGCGTTGCGCTACGGCAAGACCATGCAGTGCATCGCCGGCATTCACTACAACTTCTCCCTGCCCGAGGGCCTGTGGCAGCTGCAGCAGCAGGCCGAAGGCGACTCGCGGAGCGCGCGCGACTACCAGTCGGCGCGCTATATCGCGCTGATCCGCAACTTCCGCCGCTACAGCTGGCTCTTGATGTACCTGTTCGGCGCCTCGCCGGCGCTGGACAAGGGCTTCATGCGCGGCCGCCCGCACCAGCTGCAGGAACTGGACGCCAGCACCCTGTACCTGCCCCATGCCACCAGCCTGCGCATGAGCGATCTGGGCTACCAGAGCAGCGCCCAGTCCGGCCTGACCCCCTGCTACAACGACCTGGCCAGCTACACCGACAGCCTGCGCCTGGCCGTGGCCACGCCCTACCCGGCCTATGTCGAGGCCGGCATCAAACGCGACGGCGAGTGGCTGCAGCTGAACACCAACATCCTGCAGATCGAGAACGAGTACTACTCGAGCATCCGCCCCAAGCGCGTCACCCGCAGCGGCGAACGGCCGATCCAGGCGCTGATGAGCCGCGGCGTGCAGTACGTGGAAGTGCGCTGCCTGGACATCAACCCCTTCCTGCCGCTGGGCATTGACCTCAGCGAATCGCGCTTTATCGACGCCTTCCTGCTGTTCTGCGCGCTGGCGGACAGCCCGCTGCTGGAAGGCGGCGAGTGCCGCAGCTGCACCGACAACTTCCTCAAGGTGGTCAAGGAAGGCCGCCGCCCCGGCCTGCACCTGCAGCGCGACGGCCGCCCGGTGGAACTCAAGACCTGGGCCCTGGAGCTGATCGAGCAGATCCGCCCGCTGGCCGAGCTGCTCGACCGCAGCCAGGGCGGCGCGGCGCACGGCGAGGCCCTGGCGGCGCAACAGGCCAAGGTCGAGGACGCCGACCTGACGCCCTCGGCGCAGGTGCTGGCGGCGCTGCGCCAGGGCACCAGCTTCGCCGACTTCGCCCTGCAGCAGAGCCGGCGCCACGCCGAGTACCTGCGCAGCCGGCCGCTCGACACCGAGCAGCAGGCCGCGTTCGAGCAGGCCGCGCAGCGCTCGCTGGCCGAACAGGCCGAGCTGGAAGCCCAGCCGCAAGGCGACTTCGATGCCTTCGTCGCCGCCTACCAGGCCAGTATCCTGGCCCTGGCGGTGTAAGGGGGCTACGCCCTGGGGGGTGGGCCGGGCGGCGATCCGCTGCAGCCCACCGCTTGCGCCCCTGACGCCCCACTCCGCGGGAGCAACGGCCGCTGGCCGGCGCCGAGCGAGATTCGTCGACTGCATCACAAAGGCCGCCAACGGAGCAAAAGCCGGGATGGGCGGCCGCGTCGCGGCGCGCCCGGGCGGCTAGCATGGCGGGTAACGGATGCAGACGAGCAGCGCCCATGGCCGACGACGCCACGCCGCAATGGAGCCTGGAGAGCCTGACCAAGGCCTACCAGCAAGGCTATATGGCCGGCCTCACCGGCCAGGCCAAAGACCGCCAACCCTACCCCGACGAAGTCCCCGCCGCGGCCTGGGAGGCCGGCTGGGACGACGGCTTCGAGCAGCTGCGCCTGCAGCAGCACAGCGCCTGAGGTTCTGCACGCATCGTGGGAGGGGCTTTAGCCGCGACCGGTCAACCAAGTCGCGGCTAAAGCCCTTCCCAGCGCATTCGCCCCTCTACAAGGTCTTCTCGAACACCTTGGAATTGCGCTGGTAGTTGTACAGCGAGGCGCGCGCCGCCGGCATGCGTTCGACGCTGCTCGGCTCGAAGCCGCGCTCGCGGAACCAGTGGGCGGTACGCGTGGTGAGCACGAACAGGGTCTTGAGCCCCAGCGCCCGCGCCCGCGCCTCGATCCGCGCCAGCAGCTCGTCGCCGCGGCCGCCGTGGCGATAATCCGGGTTGACCGCCAAACAGGCCAGCTCGCCGCAGTCGGAGTCGGCCAGCGGATAGAGCGCGGCGCAGGCGATGATCAGCCCCTCGCGCTCGACGACGCTGAACTGCTCGATCTCGCGCTCCAGCACCTCGCGCGAACGGCGCACCAGAATACCCTGCTCCTCCAGCGGACTGATCAGCTCGATCAGCCCGCCGACGTCCTCGATGGTCGCCTCGCGCAGCGACTCGAACTGCTCCTGGGCCACCAGGGTGCCGTTGCCGGTGCGGGTGAACAGCTCGCTGAGCAACGCGCCGTCGGTGGCGTAGCTGACGATATGGCTGCGCTTGACGCCGCCACGGCAGGCCTCGGCCGCGGCATCGAGCAGCTCGCCCTGGTAGTTGCTGCCCAGGCGCGCCAGGTGCGCCGGCACCTGCTGCGGGCGCAATTCGCGCACCAGCTGACCGTGCTCGTCGAGCAGGCCGTCCTCGGCGCCGAACAGCAGCAGCTTGTCCGCCCCCAGATCGATGGCGGCGCGGGTGGCGACGTCTTCGCAGGCCAGGTTGAAGATTTCCCCGGTGGGCGAGTAGCCGAGCGGCGACAGCAGCACGATGCTGCGCTCGTCGAGCTGGCGGTTGATGCCCTTGCGGTCGATGCGGCGCACCTCGCCGGTGTGGTGGTAATCAACGCCGTCGAGCACGCCGATCGGCCGCGCGGTGACGAAGTTGCCGCTGGTCAGGCGCAGGCGCGAGCCCTGCATCGGCGAGGCGGCCATGTCCATCGACAGGCGCGCCTCGATGGCGATGCGCAGCTGGCCGACGGCGTCGATCACGCACTCCAGGGTCGGCCCGTCGGTGATGCGCAGGTCGCGGTGATAGTGCGGGGTCAGCCCGCGGGCGGCCAGGCGCGCCTCGATCTGCGGGCGCGATCCGTGCACCAGCACCAGACGCACGCCGAGGCTGTGCAGCAGCACCAGGTCGTGGACGATATTGGCGAAGTTCGGGTGGGCGATGCCCTCGCCGGGCAGCATGACCACGAAGGTGCAGTCGCGGTGGGCGTTGATATAGGGAGAAGCGTGGCGTAACCAGTTGACGTAGTCGTGCATGAAAGATCCGTGTGAGCGTCGAGACAGGGGGCGGGTCAAGCCGCCATGGCAGGTTCGAAGGCTTCTCTCATCGTCGCAGCACGTCTTCGCTCCGACTCAGGCAATAGTGTTGGATCAGTTGGCGCAGCAGCTGCACGGTCGGCTCGATCCGCGCCAGTTCCAGGTGCTCGCCGGGCTGGTGGGCGCAGTCGATGTCGCCGGGGCCGAGCACCAGGGTCTCGCAGCCCAGCTGCTGCAGATAAGGCGCCTCGGTGCCGAACCCCACCGCCTGCGCCGCGTGCCCGGTGAGGCGTTCGGCCAGACGCACCAGTTCGGCGTCGGCGGCCTGTTCGAACGGCGGCACCTCCGGGAACAGCGGGCCGTAGTCGATGCGCACCTGGTGCTTGAGCGCCAACGGCTGCAGCTTGCCGCGAATCGCCGCGCGCAGCTGCTCCGGGTCCATCCCCGGCAGCGGGCGCAGGTCGAACTCCAGCGCGCACTGGCCGCAGATGCGGTTGGGGTTGTCGCCGCCATGGATGCAGCCGAGGTTCAGGGTCGGTTGCGGCACGCCGAACTGCGGGTTGTTGAACTCGCGCTGCCACTGCGCGCGCAGGCCGCGCAGCTCGCCCATGACGTCCTGCATGGCCTCCAGCGCGCTATGGCCGAGACTGGGGTCGGAGGAATGGCCGCTCTGGCCGAGGATATCGATGCGCTCCATCATCACCCCCTTGTGCAGGCGGATGGGCTTGAGGCCGGTCGGCTCGCCGATCACCGCGGCGCGCCCCAGCGGCCGCCCGGCCTCGGCCAGGGCGCGGGCGCCGGCCATCGAGCTTTCTTCGTCGCAGGTGGCGAGAATCAGCAGCGGTTGCTGGAAGGGCTGATCGAGCAAGGGCCGCACGGCCTCGATGGCCAGGGCGAAGAAGCCCTTCATGTCGCAACTGCCGAGGCCGATCCAGCGTCCGTCGACCTCGGTCAGCTTGAGCGGGTCGCTCTGCCACAGGGCGGCGTCGAACGGCACAGTGTCGCTGTGGCCGGCCAGCACCAGACCGCCGGGGCCGCTGCCGTAGCTGGCCAGCAGGTTGAACTTGCCGGGGGCGATCTGCTGGGTTTCGCAGGCGAAGCCGAGGTCGCCGAGCCAGGCGGCGAGCAGCTCGATCACCGGCCGGTTGCTCTGATCCCAGTGCGGCTGGGTGCAGCTCACCGACGGCGCGGCGATCAGCGCGGCGAATTGCTCTTGGAAGGACGGCAGCGGCATCGGTGCTCTCCTGGGACGATGCCCCATCATAGGGGCATCGCCGGCCGGGAGGGAACCGTCAGACGCCGCCGAACAGCCCGCGCAGGATAAAGAAGAACAGGATCGACAGCGCCGCGCCCACCGGCAGGGTGATGATCCAGGACAGGAAGATCTTGCCGATCATGCCCAGGTTCAGCGCACCGATACCGCGCGCCAGACCGACGCCGAGAATGGCGCCGACCAGGGTGTGGGTGGTGGAAACCGGCAGGCCCAGGCCGGAGGCGCTGACCACGGTGGTGGCGGCGGCCAGCTCGGCGGCGAAACCGCGGCTGGGGGTCAGCTCGGTGATTTCCTTGCCGATGGTGGCGATCACCTTGTAGCCGTAGGTGGCCAGGCCGACCACGATGCCCACCGCGCCGAGCAGCAGAATCCAGCCCGGCACCAGAGACTTCTCGCCGGCGGCCAGGTCGCCGCCACTCTGGATCACGCCGACGATGGCCGCCAGCGGACCGACCGCGTTGGCCACGTCGTTGGAGCCGTGGGCGAAGGCCATGGCGCAGGCGGTGAAGATCATCAGCACGGCGAACACCTTCTCCACGCTGGCGAAGTGGAAGGCCTTGTCGGCTTCGGCGTCGACATGAATGCGGCTGAGCAGGGCGATGCCGAGCAGCATGACGGCAGCGCCGATGCCCAGCGAAAGCATGAAGCCTTCACTGCTGGAGAGGTTCAGGCCGACGTGCTTGAGGCCCTTGGTCATGGTCATCAGCGAGATCATGAAACCGGTGAGGAACATGTACAGCGGCACGTAGCGCTTGGCATTGAGGAAGGGGTTGTCGGTGTCGATGATCAGCTTCTGCACGCTGACGAACAGGCCGAAGGAGATGATCCCGGCGAGCAGCGGGGTGACCACCCAGCTGGCGACGATGGGGCCGACGCCGCCCCAGTGCACCGCATCCACCGACACGCCGACCGCGGCGAAGCCGATCACCGCGCCGACGATGGTATGGGTGGTGGATACCGGCCAGCCCTTGGTCGAGGCCACCAGCAGCCAGCTGCCGGCCGCCAGCAACGCCGACATCATGCCCAGCACCATCAGGTTGGGGCTGATCAGCGAAGCATCGACGATGCCGTTCTTGATGGTTTCGGTGACTTCGCCGCCGGCCAGGTAGGCGCCGCAGAACTCGAAGACCATGGCGATGATGATCGCCTGTTTGATGGTCAGTGCGCGCGAGCCAACGGATGTACCCATAGCATTGGCTACATCGTTGGCCCCAACACCCCAGGCCATGAAAAAACCGAAAAGGCAGGCAAGAACGAGCAGAATCAGCCCGTAGTCCGCAATCAGAGACATAAGTTAGTTTTCCGTAGATCCCAGAAAGGACACTGGCGCTTAGCGCGCCAGCAGTTGTTCCAGTCGGTTGCCCACACGTTGGGCGCGGTCGGCGACATCGCCGATCCAGTCGATGATCTGATAGAGGAACATCACATCGACCGGGGGAAGGTCCTTCTCCAGCTTGAACAGGTTGCGGCGCACCTCGATCTGCAGGCGATCGGTGTCCTGCTCGATCACGCCCAGCTCCTCGATCAGGGTCTCCACCAGCACCGCTTCGCGGCCAGCGAAGCCGGTTTCCAGCAGCTCGTCCAGCTCGTTCATCGCCTTCAGCGCCTGGGCGCTGGCATCCACACTGCGCTGCACGTAGGTGCGCATCAACGGCTGCAGCGCCTGCGGAATGGCCATCTGGCGGCCGAGCATCAGCCCGGCGATGTCCTTGGCACGGTTGGCGACTTTGTCCTGTACACTGAGCAGCTCCAGCAGGTCCGAGCGCGGCACCGGCAGGAACAGACTCTTGGGCAGGTGCAGGCGCACGCTTTTCTTCAGCTTGTCGGCCTCGTGCTCGAGCCGGGACATCTCCTGTTGCACCTGTTCCACCCGATCCCAGTCCTCGGCCATCACGGCCTCGAAGAAGGGCACCAGGTTCGCCGCGCACTCATTGGCCTTGGCGATATGCTGTTGCATGGGGCCGATGGGTGAACGACCGAACAGGCTGACAAAGGGATTGATAGGCATAGGGTAAGCCCCCGTTTTGAGAAGGCGGCAAGTATAGGGATCGCCTTCGTCTATCGCCAGCGCGCGTCATCGGACTGTCATATTTTCATACAAGGCACCTCGCTTCCGACCATGGTCAAAGAAACCGAAATCAAACTGCGCGCCAGCCGTGCCACCCTGGCCGCCCTGCGCGAACACCCGCTGCTGAAGAAGCGCAACAAGAGCGGCTGGCAGCGCGCCGAGTTGTTCAACCAGTACTACGACACCCCGGCCCGCGAGCTGGCCGGGGCCCGTGTCGCGCTGCGCCTGCGCCGCGACGGCGAGCAATATATCCAGACCCTGAAGACCCGCGGCCAGAGCGTCGCCGGCCTGTCCGAACGCAACGAGTGGGACTGGTACCTGGCCAAGCCCAAGCTGGACCTGAAGAAGCTCGACGACAGCTGCTGGCCGGCCAGCCTGGCCGAGCTGGACAAGAAGACCCTGCAGCCGCTGTTCACCACCGATTTCGTTCGCGAGAAGGCCGAGATCGCCTGGGGCCGCGGCAAGGCCAAGGTGGTCATCGAGGCCGCCCTGGACCTGGGCAAGGTGATCGCCGGCGAGGGCGAGGAAGAAATCTGCGAGCTGGAGCTGGAACTGCGCCAGGGCGAACCGGCGGCGCTGCTGGAGCTGGCCTGCGAACTGGCCGCCGAGCTGCCGCTGATGCCCTGCGACATCAGCAAGGCCGAGCGTGGCTACCGTCTGTTCGACGCCGGCAGCTACAGCCTGAGCCTGCCGGCGCCGCAGCCGAGCGCCGAGACGACCCTGGACGATGCCTTCGCCGCCCTCGCCTGGCACCTGCTCGGCGCCAGCCAGCGCCTGGCCGAGCAATACCGCTTCAACGGACACTGGAGCCTGCTGCAGGACTGGCTGCAGCAACTGGTCGACCTGCGCGCGCTGCTCGCCAGCCTCGGCCAGGCCGCGCCGCGCGCCAGCTCGCGGGAACTGCGCGAGCAGCTCGACGCCCTGCTGGCCGACTGGCGCCCGCGCCTGGCCGCCGGCCAGCTGGACGACAGCATGCGGCGCAACGCCCCGGCGCTGTTCGCCGCCGAGCTGGACGGCTGCCGCTGGGGCCTGCTGTCGCTGCAGCTGTCGCACTGGCTGCTGAACCGCGGCTGGACCGCCGCGCGCAACAACCGCGGCAACCGCCAGGGCGGCGCGGCGCTGGGCAACTGGCTGCCGACCCTGCTCGCCGAGGAAGGCGCGGCGCTGCAACTGCGCCGCTACCAGCAGCAACCGGAAGACCTGGCCGAGCAGCTGCCGCGCCTGGAGCGCCTGCTGGTCTGGCTGCGCCTGGCCCGCGGCGTGCTCGAGGTGGCCGAGGTCGACCGCCTGTACGGCGAGCTGAACAAGTTCCAGCTGCTGGCCCAGCAGCCGCTGGACGACGAGCAGCGCCAGCTGCGCGCCAGCCAGGCGCAGATCCTGCAAAGCCTGAAGCCCTGGAAGGCGCTGGTGAAGTAAGCCGCAGATTGCATCCGGGCCGCCTCCGGGCGCCCGGATCAGGCGGCCGCGCAGCGCCGCCTAAGCCAACGGCAAGCTGGTGGTGGACTTGATCTCCGACAGGGCGACGATGGAGTTGACCTCCTGGATGCCCGGCACCAGCGACAGCTTCTCGAAGAAGAAGCGCTCGTAGGCCTCGATGTCGCGGGTGACGATACGCAGCATGAAGTCCACCGCGCCCATCAGCACGTGACACTCCAGCACCTCGGGAAACTCGCGCATGGCCTCGGCGAACTCGGTGAGGTTGGAGCGGCCGTGGGCGTTGAGCTTGACCTGGGCGAACACCTGGGTGTGCAGGCCGACCTTCTTGCGCTCGAGCAGGGTCACCTGGCGGCGGATCACCCCCTCCTCCTTGAGCCGCTGGATGCGCCGCCAGCAGGGCGATTGCGACAGGCCGACGCGCTCGGCGATCTCGGCGGTGGAGAGGCCGGCGTCCTCCTGCAGTAGGGCGAGAATGCGCTGGTCGTAAACATCCAGGACGACGGACATAAAAATTCCTCGATAACGGCAGTCAACGGCAAGACTATCCACAAAATCCGGGTTTTCACAGAAAACCAGGCAGAACTTTTGCCGCGCGAAGGGCGAAACTGGAGCAAATCCACCGCGAGATGCCGCCATGCCCGACGCCACGCCCTTCCCCGCTCCGCACAGCCGCCGCGATCCCTGGCAGGATCGCCCCGAGTCGGCCGTCGAATACCGCCTGCGCACCGAGGCCGAGGCCGACGTGCTGTGTCGCCTGCTCGGCCTGTTCGCCCAGTTGCAGCTGCTGCCGCAACAGCTGCAGGTGCTGCGCCAGGACGGCGACCTGCAGGTGCGGCTGCAACTGCACGGCCTGTCGCTGCATCGCGCCGGGGTGCTGGCGGAGAAACTGCGCGGCCTGGTGTGCGTCTGGCAGGTCGACTGGCGGCAGCTGGATCACAGCCCGGAGCAGGCGGCGCTGCGCACTGGGTAATGGGTCACGCCGGGGCCTTAGCCCCATCCGCGCTTTTCGGGCATCCTAGCGGCTACGCTTGTTCAGGCCGAACCACCGAGGAGCCCGCATGTCCGCCTTCGCCACCACCGCCCAAGACCGCGTACTGGATCTCGGCGACCTGCTGCGCGAGCTGGTCGCCCAGGGCCGGGTCGATCAGGACGCGGCCGAGCAGTGCCTGGCGATTCGCCGCAGTTCGCTGAACCACCAGCAGCACCCGCTGGAGTTTCTCGCCGCGCAGCAGGTCGACGACCTCAGCCGCCCGGGCAAGAAGCTCGACCTGGAAAGCCTCACCGTCTGGCTGGCGCAGTTCGCCAGCCAGCCCTACCTGCGCATCGACCCGCTGAAGATCGATGTCGCCGCCATCACCCCGCTGATGTCCTACGCCTTCGCCCAACGGCACAAGATTCTCGCCGTGGCGGTGGACAGCGAGAGCGTGACCATCGCCAGCAGCCAGCCGCTGGTGCACAGCTGGGAAGCCAACCTGGTGCACGTGCTCAAGCGCCCGATCAAGCGGGTGGTGGCCAACCCGGCGGACATCCAGCGCTTCACCGTGGAGTTCTATCGCCTGGCCCGCTCGGTCAGCGGCGCCACCTCGGTGGATCAGAAGATCAGCGGCGTCGGCAACTTCGAGCAACTGCTCAGCCTCGGCGCCCAGGACCAGGAGCCGGACGCCAACGACGCGCATATCGTCAATATCGTCGACTGGCTGTTCCAGTACGCCTTCCAGCAGCGCGCCAGCGATATCCATATCGAGCCGCGCCGCGAACAGGGCAGCGTGCGCTTTCGCATCGACGGTGTGCTGCACACCGTCTATCAGTTCCCGCCACAGGTGACCATGGCGGTGGTCAGCCGCCTCAAGTCCCTCGGGCGGATGAACGTGGCGGAGAAACGCAAGCCGCAGGACGGCCGGGTCAAGACCAAGACCCCGGACGGCGGCGAGGTGGAGCTGCGCCTGTCGACCCTGCCCACCGCCTTCGGCGAGAAGCTGGTGATGCGTATCTTCGACCCCGAGGTGCTGCTGAAGAGCCCGGACCAGCTGGGTTTCTCCGCCGACGACCTGCGCCGCTGGGAGAGCATGACCCGCCAGCCCAACGGCATCATCCTGGTCACCGGGCCGACCGGCTCGGGCAAGACCACCACGCTGTACACCACGCTCAAGCAGCTGGCCACCGCCGAGGTCAACGTCTGCACCATCGAGGACCCGATCGAGATGATCGAGGGCGCCTTCAACCAGATGCAGGTGCAGCACAATATCGACCTGACCTTCGCCAGCGGCGTGCGCGCGCTGATGCGCCAGGACCCGGACATCATCATGGTCGGCGAGATCCGCGACCTGGAGACCGCGGAAATGGCGATCCAGGCGGCGCTCACCGGCCACCTGGTGCTGTCGACCCTGCACACCAACGACGCGCCGAGCGCCATCACCCGCCTGCTCGAACTGGGCGTGCCGCACTACCTGCTCAAGGCCACCATCCTCGGCGTCATGGCCCAGCGCCTGGTGCGCACCCTGTGCCCGCACTGCAAGGCGCCGCTGCAACTGGACGAGGACGGCTGGCAGAGCCTGACCAAACCCTGGAGCGCGCCGCTGCCGACCGGCGCGCAGCAGGCCGTGGGCTGCCTGGAATGCCGCGACACCGGCTACCGCGGCCGCGCCGGGGTGTACGAGATCATGCTGCTGAGCGATGCGATCAAGCCGCTGATCACCGCCGACACCGACCTCGTCGCCCTGCGCCGCGCGGCGTTCAAGGAAGGCATGCGCAGCCTGCGTCTGTCCGGCGCGCAGAAGGTCGCCGCCGGCCTGACCACCATCGAGGAAGTGCTGCGGGTGACCCCGCAGAGCGAGCAGAAGTGACGCATCCGGGGCGCAACGCTCGGCTGGCGGCTCGATACCGCCATCTGCGGCGGCTTGAACGGGTGCATGGCCTGCGCTTAGCCCAGCGGGCGATGCTCGACGTAACGCCGGAACCGGGCTAGGCAGCGGTGCTGGTGGACGCCGGGCGGAGTGCTGCGCACTCCCCGTTGGGCTTCGCTGCGCTCAGCGCCAACCTACCCCTCGCCAGCGCGGCTGAATGCCGCCATCTGCTGCGGCTTGCACGCCAGGTAGGCCGAGCCAGCCAGCCAGCGCGGGTCGGAATGCCAGGCGAAGAGGAATTGGCCGCCCTTGAGCTGATCGACCACCAGCCGCGCCACCTCGCGGCGCACCGCCGGACAACCCAGGCTGCGGCCGATGCGGCCATGCCGCTGCACCCAGCGCGGGTTCACGTAGTCGGCGCCGTGGATGACGATCGCACGCTCGCGCGCCAGGTCGTTGAGGCCGGGCTCCAGGCCGTCCATGCGCAGCGAATAGCCGTGCTTGCCGCGGTAGCTCTCGGCGGTGCGGAACAGGCCGAGGCTGGTCTGGTGGCTGCCCAGGTCGTTGGAGAAGGCCTCGGCGAAGTTCTCCCCGGAGCGCCGGCCATGGGCGACGAAGTCGCGCAGCAGCAGGCGCTTGCGTTGCAGGTCGAAGATCCACAGGCGGCGCTCGGTCGACGGCCGCGAATAGTCGATCACCGCCAGGCGCCGGGCATCGCCGGCCCCATGGTTGACCGCGCACTGCATGGCCGCCAGGGCATGGCGCAGCGCCTGCGGCTCGAGCCCGGGAGCCTGCCGCGCCAGCTCGGCGAACAGCCCATCCTGCGCGGCGCTCGCCCACAGCGGCGCACCGAGCAACCACAAACCCGCCAACCAGCACCGGCCGATACGTCCAAACATCTGCGTAATTACCTCTGCGCACAGACTCCGGGACGTCCTGTCGCTGAATCCCATGGCGGCCCGCCTATACTGGACGCGCGGCGCCGACCCGGGTGGCGCCTTTTCTGAGCCAAGGACTGGAGCAGTATGTTGTTCAAAAAACGTGCATCTTACCTGAGCGGCCTGCTGCTCACCCTGCCACTGGTCGCCGCCACGGATGCTGCCGCCAGCGCCGACCTGCGCCCGTTCCTGGAGCAGCTGCCGCAGCACTGCGCACCCTTACCGACAAATCTAGACGATAACGCGCGCCAGCTACTGCGCGACTTCTACGCCCAGCGCGAGAACCAGCCGGCATGGGCCGACGCCAGCCGACGCCAGCAGCTCGCGGCGCAGCTCGCCGCCCTCGCCGACGACGGCCTGGAGCCCGACGAATACGCCCTGCCCGCGTACGACGGCCCGTGCAGCGAGCTGCTGCACAGCCACAGCTACCTGCAGGCGCTGCTCCATCTGCGGCGCGGGCGCCTGCCACCGCCGCCTCAGGAAAGCCTGTGGCATTCGCCCGCCAACCCGCTGCCGGACCTGCGCCTGGCCACCCTGTCGCTCGCCCTGCTGCACCTGCAGGCACCGGCCGAGGCCTTCGCCGCGGCGCGCCCGGCCGGCATCGCCTACCGCCGCCTGCGCGCCGCCTACGCCGAATTGCGCCAGCGGCCGCTGGCCGACTGGCAGCCCCTGGCCGACGGCCCGCTGCTCAAGGCGCAGCGCCGCGATGCACGGGTGCCGGCGCTGCGCGAACGCCTGCGCGCCGAGGGCTACCTAAGCGTGACGACGGTTGCCGGCGAAGCCTTCGACCCGGCCACGGTGCTGGCCCTGCAGGCCTTCCAGGACGACCACGGGCTGAATCCCGACGGCATCCTCGGCCCGGCCAGCCTGGCCGAACTGAACGTCGCCGCGCCGATGCGCCGCGCCCAGCTGCGCATCAACCTGGAGCGCCTGCGCTGGCTGGCCGACGACCTGGCCGCGACCGAGGTGCTGATCAACGTCGCCGCCGCCGAGCTGCTGGTGCTGCGCGAGCAACGGGTGCTGTGGCGCACCCGCACCCAGGTCGGCCGCGCCGGTCGCGAAACGCCGCTGCTGGCCTCGCGCATCCAGCGTCTGACGCTCAACCCCACCTGGACGGTGCCGCCGACCATCCTGCGCGAGGACAAGCTGCCGGCGATCCGCGACGACCTCGCCTACCTCGCCCAGCAGGAGCTCAGCGTGCTCGATCGCGACGGCCAGCCGCTCGACCCGGAGCTGGTGGACTGGGACAACCCCGGCGCCATCGTCCTGCGCCAGGCCGCCGGCACGCGCAACCCGCTGGGCCGGGTGGCGCTGCGCTTCGCCAACCCCTTCGCGGTGTACCTGCACGACACCCCCAGCCAGCGCCTGTTCGACAAGTCGCCGCGGGTGTTCAGCTCCGGCTGCGTGCGCGTCGAGGCGGTGGGCACCCTGCTGGCCTGGCTGCTCCGGCCGCAGGAGCTGGAGCCGGTGCAGCAGCGCATCGCCAGCGGCAAGACCCAGGAATACCGCCTGCAGCAGCCCGTGCCGCTGCTGATCGCCTACTGGACGGTGGAGGCGCGCAGCGACGGCACCCTGCGCTACGCCCCCGACATCTATGCCCGCGACGCCCAGCTGATCGCCGCCCTGGCCCGCGCGCAAGGCCTGAGCGCTGCATCTCAGCCCGATATGCAGCGCGCCATCGCCGCCGGGCAGTGAGAAGGGGTCGGCGGCAATTGGCCAGCGGCTATGCTTAGATGCCGACAAGGCCGTTCGTCACGTCGCGACGGTCAACTGCACGCACGCAAGAGGGAGATCGCTTTATGGAAATCGGTGGCGTCCTGCTGCTGTTCGTCGGCCTGGCTCTGGCCATCGTCTACATGGGCTTCAAGGTGGTGCCGCAGGGCTCGGAGTGGACGGTGGAGCGCTTCGGCCGCTACACCACCACGCTCAAGCCCGGGCTCAACATCATAGTGCCGGTGATGGACCGCATCGGCCGCAGGCTCAACGTCATGGAAAGCGTGCTGGACATCCCGCCGCAGGAAGTGATCAGTGCCGACAACGCCATAGTGCAGATCGACGCGGTGTGCTTCTTCCAGGTGATCAACGCCGCCCAGGCCGCCTACGAGGTGAACAACCTGGAGCACGCCATCCGCAACCTGGTGATGACCAATATCCGCACCGTGCTCGGCTCCATGGAGCTGGACGCCATGCTCAGCCAGCGCGACGCGATCAACGAACGGCTGCTCAAGACGGTCGACGAAGCCACCGCGCCCTGGGGCATCAAGATCACCCGCATCGAGATCAAGGACATCAGCCCGCCCGCCGACCTGGTCGAAGCCATGGCCAGCCAGATGAAGGCCGAACGCCTCAAGCGCGCGCAGATCCTCGAGGCCGAGGGCTCGCGCTCGGCCGCCATCCTCACCGCCGAAGGCCACAAGCAGGCCGAGATCCTGCGTGCCGAGGGCGAACGCCAGGCCGCCTTCCTCGAGGCCGAGGCGCGCGAACGGGCGGCCCAAGCCGAAGCCGAGGCGACCCGCGTGGTGTCCCAGGCCATCGCCAGCGGCAACGTGCAGGCGGTCAACTACTTCGTCGCGCAGAAGTACATCGAAGCGCTCGGCCAGCTGGCGGCGGCCGACAACAGCAAGGTGGTGCTAATGCCGCTGGAGGCCAGCCAGGTGATCGGCGCGGTCGGCGGCATCGGCGAAATCGTCAAGGCCACTTTCGGTGCCGGCGGCCCAGGCGAGAAGCAGGGCTGACGTCATGATCTATTACCTGCAACACCTGTCGTTCTGGGACTGGCTGGCACTGGCCACCGTCCTGCTGATCCTCGAAGTCTTCGGCGCCGGCGGCTACCTGCTGTGGATCGGCCTGGCCGCCGCCTGCGTCGGCGTGCTCACCTACCTGTTTCCGGAGCTGCCCTGGGTCTGGCAATTCTTCCTGTTCGGCCTGCTGGCGATCCTCACCGCCGTGCTCTGGTGGCGCCGCCAGCGCAGCGCCACGCGCCCCAGCGACCAGCCGGGGCTGAACCAGCGCGGCAGCGAACTGCTCGGCCGGCGTTTCGCCCTGCACGAGGCGATAGTCGGCGGCCGCGGCAAGATCAAGGCCGGCGACAGCCTGTGGCTGGTCAGCGGCCCCGACCTGCCGGCTGGCAGCTCGGTCAAGGTGGTGGCCCAGGATGGCGTGATTCTGCGGGTCGAACGCGACGCATGAGCGAGGTGCGCCTGGCGCCGCTGCCGGCGGCGCAGGCCGATATGGCCCTGGCGCTGCTCGATGCGGCCTTCGCCGACGACCCGAGCCTGGGCTGGTACCTGATGCGCGAGCGCCCCGGCTTCGGCGCTAGACGCCGCGCGTACCTGCAGGCCTACCTGGCGTTTCATCGTGACAATCGCCTACCGGTTCTCGCCGCCTGGCGCGGCTCGGTGCTGTGCGGCCTGAGCCTCTTTGATCTGGCCCAGACACCCAGCAGCGATAGCGTGCATGAGCTGGGCCGACGCATCGCCGACACCTGCGGTGCGGACTGCCTGGCGCGTCTGGATCGCCTGCTCGCCGCCTTCGACCAGCAACTGCCGGAGGGTTGCGCCCGCCTGGAGTTTCTCGCCGTGGCCCCGCACAGCCAGGGACAGGGCCTCGGCGGCGCCCTGCTGCAGGCGACGCTGCAAGCGATGGCCGCCGCCGGCTGCAGCGCCGCAGCCCTGGAAACCGGCGTCGAACGCAACCTGGCGCTGTACCGGCGCCATGGCTTCGAGCTGCTGGGTCGCGCGGATTCCGACGCGCTGCGCCAGTACAGCCTGTGGCGACCAACCATCGCTCAGGTGGAACCCGGGGCAGCCACCGGAACTCCTATCAGGTGAGTAAACCCACAGGAGTACCACCCCATGCGTGTATCGAGCCGAGCAGCCCTGGCATTGGCCGCCTGCCTGATCGCCCAAACCGCCGCAGCCGACAGCCTGCTGCGCGACATCCTTTCCTCCGGGGCGACCACCGCCTCCACCTACCTGACCTTCAAGGACAAGAAGCTGGTCGTCGCCGCCGAGGAAGACGCCAGCAGCTTCGTCGCCAGCGCCGGCGAGATACGCGGCCCGCACCTGGAGGCGGCACTGCAGCGACTGCGCAGTGAAAACCCCGAGCTGCAGGGCGCCGGCGATATGGAACTGGCCAGCGCCATTCTCGCCGCCTCGGCCGGCCCGCTCGAGGCCGGCGACGCCCGCTAAGCCCGACGCGCGCATAAAAAATGCCCGCATCCGGAAGGATGCGGGCATTTTTCTTATCGCGCTCGGGACGACAGGCCTGATGAGCCTGTCGAACCTCCGCCGGCTGATTACATCAGCGGCAGGGTGTAGCTGACGATCAGGCGGTTCTCGTCGATATCGTTGGCGAAGTTCGAACGCACACTCGCATTGCGCCAGCGTACGCCGAGGTTCTTCAGCGCACCTTCCTGGAACACGTACATCAGCTCGGTGTTGCGCTCCCACTCGCGGCCTTCGGATACGCCAGCACCGCGGTCGACGTTGTCGCCGGTCAGGTAGCGGGTCATGAAGGTCAGGCCCGGGATGCCGATGGAGGCGAAGTTGAAGTCGTAGCGCGCCTGCCAGGACTTCTCGTCCTTGTTGGCGAAGTCGCTGATCTGCACGTAGTTGACCAGGAACGGGTCGGTACCGTTGATGTAGGCGAAGCCGGTGTCGCCGCTCATCTTCTGGTAGCCCAGGCCGAAGGCGTGGCCGTCCAGGCCGTAGGTGACCATGGCACCGAAGGCATTGTTGTCGACGTTGCTGCGGTTGCCGTCGTCGGTGGAACGGGCATAGCGGACGTCGGTCTTCAGGCTCTGCTTGTCGCCCAGCGGCAGCACGTGCACGGCGTTGAAGGAGTGCTGCTTGTACAGCTCGTCCAGGTTGGAATAGTAGTAACCGGCGGTCAGGTCGTTGGTCAGCTTGTAGGTGCCGCCGATAAAGTCGAACGAATCGGCGGTGGCGCCACCGCTCAGACGGATACCACGAGTACCTACAGTACCGCGGGTGCTATTGAAGCTATTGGTGATCGAGATGTCCTCGTAGTCACCAGAGTCACGATGGTTCACCTCGCGCACGTGCGCGGCTTCCAGCATCAGGCCGTCGATTTCCTGGGATACCAGGTGACCGGCTTCGAACACCTGCGGCAGCAGGCGGGCGTCGCTGGAGGCGATGGCGGCGTTCTTGAACTGCATCTGGCCGACACGCAGGGTGCTATTGGAAATCTTGGCCTTGGCGGCGACGGCCAGATCCGAATAGTTGTCCTGCGAGCCACCCGAGCCATCCGGTACCAACAAGCCGCTGCCGGCGGTGCCGTCGCCGGAATCCAGCTTGAAGCCGAACATGCCGATGGCGTCGGCGCCGAAGCCCACGGTGCCCTCGGTGAAGCCGGAGTTCATGCGCAGGATAAAGCCCTGGGCCCACTCTTCGGACTTGGAACGAGTGGGGGTTGGCGTATCGTTGTGCCCCTGACGGAAATCACGGTTGAAGTAGAAATTGCGGGCTTCCAGGCTGACCTTGGTGTCGCCGATCAAATCGGCAGAGGCCACTTGGCTCAGGCCCAGGGTGCTGGCGGCTACGGCCAGTGCCAGGGAGGTCTTTCTCATTATGTTTCTCTCCAGTGTGTTTAAGGTGACGCATCGCCCGAACACCGACTTCGGCACGAAGAGGCAGGCTCGGGGCGAATCAGGCGAACGCAGGCGCGCGCGGGCACGGCAGGGCCCTCGCTGGCGCGGGTGCGTGGCAAACTCAGGAAGAACGGGACAACGGCGGACGCAACGGGGCGAACGGACGGGAACGGGCAGGACGACTCATGGGAGGGCTCTCGCGTCGTTGTTATTGTGCGCCGGCATCCGGGCCGGCATCTTGACGTGAGTTCAGGCAGATAGCGTGCCAGCTCTTCCAGAGCGCCGTGCAACGCCTCTAGAACGGGAGGTTAACGCTTTTTGGCAGGGGCGTTACCGCTTTATTACGCTACGCGACCGGCAATTTTCCGCTTATGCGACGCGCCGCTCAGGCGGAAAATCGCCAACGCCTCAACCCAGCACGATCTGGTTCTTGCCCTGGCGCTTGGCCAGGTACATGGCCGCGTCGGCACGGGCGTACAGCGCCTCCAGGTTGGCGTCGGCGGCGCGCAGGCTGGTCAGCCCCTGGCTGACGGTGATGCCGAAGCTTGCGCCGTCGTGCTGGAAGTTCAGGCGCTGCACCTCGCGCTGCAGACGCTCGGCCACCTGCAGGGCGATATCCGGCTCGCAACCGGGGAACAGCGCGGCGAATTCCTCGCCGCCGATGCGGCCGAACAGGTCGCCGCGGCGCAGCGCGTTGGCACCGCACTGGGCCAGGCGCTGCAGCACCTGGTCGCCGAGCTGGTGACCGTATTGGTCGTTGATCTTCTTGAAATCGTCGAGGTCGAGCAGGAGGAAGGCCAGCGGGCTGCCGTACTGCCGCGCATGCTCGAACTCGCGGCGGGCGCACTCGAAGAAGTGCCGGCGGTTGCTGCTCTGGGTCAGCACATCGGTGGTGGCCAGGCGATGCAGCTCGCCCTCCAGGCGTTTCTTCTCGGTGATGTCCTCGGCGATGCCGACTATCACCTTGCCCTGAGCCGAGCCGGGCCGCGGGCTGACGAAGCACTTGTCGCTGAGCCAGCGCAGCTGGCCGTCGGCGCGGATGATGCGGTACTCGCGAAACTCCACCGCACCGGTTTCCAGCACCTTGGCCAGGCTTTCCGCGGCGTACTCCACATCGTCGGGGTAGATGCTGTTGCGCCACTCGCCGTAATCGGCCAGCAGCAGCGCGGCGGAGCGGCCGAAGATGCGCTCGTAGGCCGGGCTGACGTAGATCACCCGTTGTTCGTCCCAGTCGAACGCCCAGAGCGCGGCGTTGACGCTGCCCAGCAGGCTGCTGAACAGCTGCTCGCGCTCGCGCAGGCGCTCCACCTCGGCCCGGCTGTGCAGCAGGGCCAGGGTCAGTTCTTCCAACTCGGAAACAGCGTTGCCTTGATCGTCCATTACTGCGGCCATCCAATCCCTCGCATCAGCATTGCAATGAGCATAGTGCGAGCTGTTGGACAAACACAAAGGCCCGCTGTTCGGCGGGCCTTTGCAGGAAACGCGCGGCGATCAGGCAGCGGTTGCGGCAGGGCGCAGCGAGTAGGTCTTGAGCTGCTCGGCGAACTCGCGCAGCGACTGGATGCCGCTGGCCTCGGCCTCGTGCACCCACTGCTTCATCGCCTCGAGCATGTCGTGGCCGTTGCTGCTGGTCTTGACCCAGATCTGCTGCAGCGCCAGGCGCTTCTCGTAGATCACCTTGAGCGCCTGGCTCTGCGCCAGCAGCTCGCTGATGCGTGCCTGGTGCTGCTCTTCCAGCAGGCTCGGCTCGCGCGACAGCAGGCGTTTGGCGCGGCGGAACAGGTGGCGCACCGACTCGTCGGCCTTGGCCACTTCCTGCTTGACCAGCGGCGCGATCACCAGCTTGCGGTACTGCGCCATGATCTGGAAGCGGTTGTTGAGGATGGCCATGGCGGTGTCCATGTCCAGGCTGCGCTTGCCCTCGACCCGGTGGGCGATGGGCGCGACGCGCTGCACCTGGGCCAGGCCGAGGAAGCTGAACAGCTTGATCCAGGCCCAGCCCATGTCGAACTCCCACTTCTTCACCGACAGCTTGGCGCTGTTGGGGTAGGTGTGGTGGTTGTTGTGCAGCTCCTCGCCGCCGATCAGGATGCCCCAGGGCACCAGGTTGGTGGCGGCGTCGCGGCACTCGAAATTGCGGTAGCCGACGGCATGGCCGAGGCCATTGATGACGCCGGCGGCCCACACCGGAATCCACATCATCTGGATCGCCCAGACGGTGATGCCGAGCACGCCGAACAGGGCCAGGTCGATGATCGCCATCAGCGTCACGCCGCCGATCGGATAGCGGCTGTAGACGTTGCGTTCGATCCAGTCATCCGGGCAGTTCTTGCCGTAGATGCGCAGGGTTTCCTGGTTCTTCGCCTCCTCCTGGTAGAGTTCGGCGCCCTTGCGCAGCACGGTGCCCAGGCCCTTGACCACCGGGCTGTGGGGGTCGTCGACGGTTTCGCACTTGGCGTGGTGCTTGCGGTGGATGGCGGTCCACTCGCGGGTGTTCTGGCCGGTGGTCAGCCACAGCCAGAAGCGGAAGAAATGCTTGAGCGCCGGGTGCAGTTCCAGTGCACGGTGCGCGGAGTAGCGGTGCAGATAGACGGTGACGCTGACGATGGTCACGTGCGTCATCAGCAGGGTCGCAGCCACCAGCTGCCAGACCGACAGGTCGAGTAAACCGTTGTACCACATGGACACTGTTGCCTCTTGAAAGGGAAACGCGGCCTGTCCTACAAGGACGAGCCTGGGCGCATTATCCCTGACCCAAGGCAGAAAACCAGTTGGTCTTTTAGATAAGAATGTTTCAGCCTGCGGGGCATCTATACTGCCCAGCATTTACAGGGAGCGTAGCCGCTTGCCCATGCGTATCGACACCGCCGCCTTGCGCCTGACCCTGGGCTATCTGCTGCTCGCCGCCTCGTGGATTCTCCTCAGCGACCAGCTGCTGGCCGCCCTCGGCCTGTCCGCGGCCCAGCAGGATCGCCTGCAGTCGCTCAAGGGCCTGCTGTTCGTCGCTCTCACCGGTGCCCTGCTGTACCTGGTGCTGCAGCGCCACGCCCGGCACCATCGGCACGCGCGGCTGCAGCTGGCGGACAACGAGGAACGCCTGCGCCTGGCCCTGGACGCCACTCGCGACGGCCTGTGGGACTGGGACTTCGCCAGCCAGCGGGTGTTCTTCTCCGACGGCTACGCCGCCCTGCTCGGCCTCACCCCGCAGGCCCTCGGCGATACCCGCGAGGCCTGGGTCGCGCGCCTGCACCCGGAGGATCGCGAACGCGCGCTGCAGGCGCTCGACGCGGAAATGAGCGGCGCGCAGTACGAGAACATCTACCGCATGCGCCACGCCGACGGCAGCTACCGCTGGCTGCACTCGCGCGGCCGCCTGCTGCGCGACGAGGCAGGTCAGCCGCAGCGCTTCATCGGCGTGGCCAGCGACATCACCCAGCGCCGCGCCGACGAGGACAGCCTGCGCCAGGCCGCCGCGGTGTTCGACGCCACCCAGGAAGGCGTGCTGGTCACCGACCCCGAGCAGCGCATCGTCCACGTCAACCCGGCGTTCAGCCGCATCACCGGCTATAGCGCCGAGGAAATCCTCGGCCAGCAACCCAGCCTGCTCAAGTCCGGCCGTCACGACGCGGCCTTCTACCACAGCCTGTGGCACGCCCTGCACAGCCGCGGCGCCTGGAGCGGCGAGGTGTGGAACCGGCGCAAGAGCGGCGAGATCTACCCGCAGTGGCAGTGTATCCGCGTCATCCACGACGAGCAGGGGCGCATCAGCCACTACGTCGCGGTGTTTTCCGACATCACCGCGCTCAAGCGCTCGCAGCGCGAGCTGGACTACCTGGCCCACCACGACCCGCTGAGCAACCTGCCCAACCGCCTGCTGTTCACCGAGCGGGTCGCCCATGCCCTGGAGCGCAGCGCCGGCGAACAGCTGCGCGGCGCGGTACTGCTGATCGACCTGGACCACTTCAAGCACATCAACGAAAGCCTCGGCCACAACGTCGGCGACCTGCTGCTCAAGGAGGTCGGCGAGCGCCTGCTGGCAGCGGTGCCGGCGGCAAGCACCCTGGCGCGCCTGGGTGGCGACGAGTTCGGCCTGCTCTGCGAGCACTGCGCCGAGGCGACCCAGGCCGCCGAGCTGGCGCAGCGCCTGCTGCGCTGCCTGGATGCGCCGTTCCGCCTGCACGGCCACGAGCTGTACATCGGCGCCAGCATCGGCATCAGCCTGTTCCCGGGCGACGCCGCCAGCGTCGAACAGGTGCTGCGCAACGCCGACTCGGCGCTGTTCAAGGCCAAAAGCAGCGGCCGCGAGGGCTACGCCTTCTACGTCCAGGAGCTGACCGACTACGCCCGCCAGCGCGTGGAGCTGGCCAGCAGCCTGCGCCACGCCCTCGACAACCAGGAGCTGCGCGTTTACTACCAGCCGCTGCACGATTTGCAGGACGGCAGCGCGGTCGGCATGGAGGCGCTGGTGCGCTGGCAGCACCCGCAGCGCGGCCTGGTGTCGCCCGCCGAGTTCATCCCGATCGCCGAGGACAACGGCCTGATCGGCGCCATCGACGCCTGGGTGCTGGAGCAGGCCTGCCGCCAGATGGTGCGCTGGCACGCCGCCGGCAGCGCGCTGCGCTTCGTCGCGGTGAACGTCTCCAGCCGCCTGTTCGGCCGCGGCGAGCTGGAGCAGCACGTCGCCCAAGTGCTGGCCGACACCGGCCTGGCGCCGGCGCAACTGGAGCTGGAAGTGACCGAGAGCGCGATCATGGAAGACCCCGACGCCGCCCTGCTGCTGCTCACCCGCCTGCGCGGGCTCGGCGTGCGCCTGGCCATCGACGACTTCGGCACCGGCTACAGCTCGCTGGCGCGCCTCAAGCGCCTGCCGGTGGACAAGCTCAAGCTCGACCAGAGCTTCGTCCGCGGCCTGCCCGACGACGCCGAGGACGCCGCCATCGCCCGCGCGGTGATCGCCCTCGGCCACAGCCTGGGGATCAAGGTGCTGGCCGAAGGCATCGAACAGGCCGCACAGGCCGATTTCCTCCGCGAACTCGGCTGCCACTACGGCCAGGGCTACCATTTCGGCCGTCCGCAGCCGGTGCCCAGCCAGCCCATCGGCGTGCCCGAAGCCACCCAGGCTGAGCGGGCCAGCACGGGAGACTGAACATGCGCGTGCTGATCCTCGAAGACGATCCCTGGATCGCCGATCTGCTCAAGCAGATCGTCCTCAGCCTGCGCCCGGGGGCGCGGGTCGACTGCCGCACGCGGGTCGCCGACGCCCTCGCCGCCTGGCAGCAGGAGGCGGCGCAACTGGTGATCTGCGACTGGAACCTGCCCGACGGCAGCGGCACCCGTCTGCTCGAGGCGGTGCGCCGCAGCGACCGCGCGGTGCCACTGCTGATGGTGACCTCGCGCGCCGACCGCGACAGCGTGCTGGAAGTGCGTCCGCTGGGCATCAGCGCCTTTATCAGCAAGCCGTTCCAGGTGCCCAAGGTGCTCGACTGCCTGCAGCGCCTGCTGCCCGCCGACGACGCCGCGCCGGCGGCGTCACACAGCGACGACGACTTCGTTCGCCACCTCGGCGAGCTGCCGGCCGAGGCCCTCGACCTGCCGCTGCGCGACGAGCTGTACCAGCAGCTGCATGGCGCCGCAGGCGCGCCGAGCAGCCTGCAGCAGCTCGGCGAGCACTGGCAACAGGACCCGGCGGTGCAGGCGCGGCTGATCGCCGCGGCCAACAGCACCGTCTACAACAGCGCCGGGCAGCCCTGTATCAGCCTGCCAGAAGCCGTCCAGCGCCTCGGTGCGGCCACCGCGCTGAACCTGATCCAGGGCCTGGCGCTGCGCCCGGCGGCGCGCCTGCAGGACGCCGCGCTCCAGGCCCTCGGCCAGGCCCAGGTGCAGGCGCTGCTGCACCTGCACCAGCGCGTCGGCGAACTGGCCGGCGCCTGCCGCCTCGACCCGGCGCCGCTGCAGAGCGCCGCCCTGCTGCAGCGCATGGGTGAGCTGGCCGTGCTGCAGCAGGCGCAACTGTGGCGCCAACGCGACCTGGCGCTGAGCGACGAACAGCTGCAGCAGGCGCTGCGCCAGCACAGCGGCGAACTGGCCAACCGGCTCAAGGCGCACTGGCGCCTGCCCATAGCGCTGCGCGAGCTGATCGGCGCCTGCTACGGCCTGGCGCCCGGCAACACCCGCCGCGAGCCGATCCTGATGCGCCTGGCCAGCGCCGAACTGCAGGGCGCCGACGACCAGGAACTGCAACGCCTGCGCCGCCTCGCCGGGCTGGCCTGAGCCGTGCGGATGAGACGCCTGGCCCTGCTCCGCCACTGGCTTGCCAGCCACTGGGACGCCAGCCGCTGGAATGCCAGCCACTGGGACGCCAGCCGCTGGGTAGTGATCGGCGGCAGCCTGTGCCTGGCGCTGTTCTTCGCCTTTCTCGGGCGCCAGGCGCTGGACGAGCGCGAGACCCTCTGGCAACTGCAGATGAACAAGCAGGCGGAAGTCCAGCGCATGGCTCTGCACAGCACCCAGCACGGCCTGCAGGAACGCGCCCAGCTGCTCGCCGAAACCATCGCCGCCGACGCCTGGGTGGTGGAGCTGGTGCGCCAGGCCCACGCCCTGCCGGCCAACGAGCTGGACGCCCTGGCCAGTATCCGCAGCCAGCTCTACACCCGTCTGGCGCCGCGCTGGCGCAACCTGCAGGCGCACCAGACGTTTCGCCTCTACGTGCACCTGGCGCCGGACATCAAGGTGCTGCTGCGGGTACACGAACCCGAACATTTCGGCGACCTGCAGATCGGCTGGCGGCCGATGGTGCTGGAAGCGCTGCGCAGCGCCACCAGCCAGGCCGGCCTGGGCCTGAGCCGCGGCAGCATCGGCATGCGCGCCATCGCCCCGCTGCTGGTCGAGGGCGCCGGCACGCCGCTGCAGGTCGGCGCCATCGAGGTGGCCATGGGCGTGCTCGACGACCTCGCCCAACTCGACCGCGACCTCGGCAGCGGCGTCGCCCTGCTGCTGCGCGAAGACCTGCTGCTGGGCACCGACAGCGGCGAGGAGCTGCGCGGCCTGGCCCGCGACCCGCAGCGCTGGCGGCTGATGGGCGCGTCGCGGCCGCAGGTGCGGACCTGGCAACGCCAGCAGGCGCTGCCGTCGCCGGCTGCCGGCGATGCGGTGCGCCTGCTGGCCGACGGCGAACGCCACTACCTGCTCAACCAGATCGCCCTGACCAGCTACCGCCAGCGGCACGACCCGACCGCCGCGCCGCAGGCCGTGGCCCTGGTGTGGCGCGACGTCAGCGAGCAGTTCGACCTGCACCGCAGCGACAAGCGCTGGCTGGTGGTCAAGTGGCTGCTCGCCTGGTGCGGCGCCGAGGCCCTGCTGCTGGTGCTGCTGCGCACCACCAAGCGCAGCACCCAGCGCCTGATGCGGCACCAGCAGGCGGCGGTGCGCGAGGCGCGCGCCTACCTGCAGGCGCTGCTCGACTCGGCCACCGGGGTGTCGATCATCGCCACCGATCCGCAGGGCCGCATCAATCTGTTCAATTCCGGCGCCGAACGCCTGCTCGGCTATAGCGCCGCACAGATGATCGGCAAGCAGACCCCGGCGGTGTTCCACCTCGCCGAGGAGATGCAGGCGCGCGCCGCCGAACTGAGCGCGCAGGCAGGCCGCCCCGTCGAAGGTTTCGAGGTGTTCGTGCACAACCCCCGCGGCGGCGAGCCGGAAACCCGCCAATGGACCTACCGCTGCCAGGACGGCAGCCTGCGCCCGGTCAACCTGACCGTCAGCGCCATGTTCGACGGCAACGGCCAGATCACCGGCTTCCTCGGCATCGCCAGCGACATCGGCGAACTGCAGCAGGCCACCCGCGCGCTGCAGAAGAGCGAGAGCCGCTTCCGCGGCCTGGTCGCCAACCTGCCCGGGGTGGTCTACCGCTGCGCCAACGACGCCGACTGGAGCATGCGCTACGTCAGCGAGGAGATCCTCAGCCTCAGCGGCTACCCGCCCAGCGACTTCATCGACAACCGCGTGCGCAGCTTCTCCAGCATCGTCCACCCCGACGACCTGGCCATCACCTACCGTGCCGGCGAGGCCATCGAGCGCCAGGAAATCTTCGAACTGACCTACCGCCTGCGCCACGCCGACGGCCACAACGTCTGGGTGCGCGAGAAGGGCCGCGGCGAGTACGACAGCCAGGGCCGGCTGCTGTGGGTCGACGGCTTCATCTGGGACATCAGCGAGCGCCAGGCCATCGAGGACGAGCTGCGCCTGAGCCAGCAGCGCTTTCGCAACGCCTTCACCACCGCGCCGCAGGGCATGGCCCTGGTCGCCCCGGACGGCCGCTGGCTGGAGGTCAATGACGCGCTGTGCCAGATGCTCGGCTACCCGCGCGAGGAACTGCTGGCCACCTCCTACCAGTCCGTCACCCATCCCGAGGACCTCGACGCCGATCTGGAGAACGCCCAGGACCTGCTGGCCGGACGGATCAATGCCTACCAGATGGAGAAGCGCTACCTGGACAAGCAGGGCCAGGTGCTCTGGGTGCTGCTCAGCGTGTCGCTGGTACGCGACGGCGAGGGCCGGCCGGTGCACTTCGTCGCGCAGATCCAGGACTTCAGCGACCGCGTCGCCGCCGAGCGCGCGGTGCGCGAGCGCGAGCACTACCTGCGCACCCTGCTCGACAACGTCATCGACGCCATCGTCACCATCGACGAGACGGGCCGCATCGAGACCTTCAACCACGCCGCCGAGCACATCTTCGGCTACCGCCACGCCGAGGTGGCCGGGCGCAACGCCAGCCTGCTGATGCCCGAGCCCTACCGCAGTGCCCACGACGGTTACATCCAGCGCTACCTGCGTACCGACGAGGCCTGGGTGGTCGGCCAGAGTCGCGAGCTGGAGGGCCTGCGGCGCAGCGGCGAGCGCTTCGCCATGGAGCTGGCGGTGTCGCAGATCAGTCACCAGGGCCAGCGCTGCTTCATCGCGGTGATCCGCGACATCGCCGAGCGCAAGCGCATCGAGCAGATGAAGAACGAGTTCGTCTCCACCGTCAGCCACGAACTGCGCACCCCGCTGACCGCCATCGCCGGCTCGCTCGGCCTGATCAACGGCGGCGCCCTCGGCGCGGTGCCGGACGCCATGCAGCAGATGCTGACCATCGCGCAGAGCAACAGCCAGCGCCTCAGCGAGCTGATCAACGACCTGCTCGACATGGACAAGCTGGTGGCCGGCAAGATGCACTTCGAGCTGCAGGCGCAGCCGCTGCAACCACTGCTGGAGCAGGCGCTGCTGCACAACCAGCCCTATGCCGACCAGCACCGGGTACGCCTGCGGCTGCAGGTCGAAGGCGACGCGGCGGTGCGCGTCGACGCCCAGCGCCTGGCCCAGGTGATGGCCAACCTGCTATCCAACGCGGCCAAGTTCTCGCCGCCCGGCAGCCAGGTCGAGGTGCGCCTGCAGCGCAACGCCGAGGTGCTGCGAGTCGCCGTCACCGACCAAGGCCCGGGCATCCCCGACGCCTTCAAGCCGCGCATCTTCAGCAAGTTCTCCCAGGCCGACGCCGGCGACACCCGGCAAATGGGCGGCACCGGCCTGGGCCTGGCAATCTGCAAGGAAATCGTCGAACGCATGGGCGGGCATATCGGCTTCGACGCGCGCGAAGGCCGGGGCGCCTGCTTCTGGTTCGAACTGCCCATCACCGGGAGCGAGACATGAGCCAAGCGCCGATCCCCCACAACGAGCAGCAGCGGCTGGCCGCGCTGCAGGCCCTGGAGCTGCTCGACACCCCGGCCGAGACGCTGTTCGACCACATCACCGCGCTGGCCGCGCAGATCTGCGCCACCCCCATCGCGCTGATCTCGCTGATCGACGCCGAGCGCCAGTGGTTCAAGAGCCGGGTCGGCCTGGACGCCGAGCAGACCGCGCGCGAACTGGCCTTCTGCGCCCACGCCGTGGCCGCCGACGCGCCGCTGGAAGTGGACAACGCCCTGGACGATGCGCGCTTTCGCGACAACCCGCTGGTCACCGCCGCACCGCATATCCGCTTCTACGCCGGCATGCCGCTGCACGACCGCCACGGCCTGGCCCTCGGCACCCTGTGCGTGATCGACCGCCAGCCGCGCCACCTCGATGCGCACCAGCGCCAGCAGCTGCAGCACCTGGCGCGGCTCACCGGCGAGCTGTTCGAGCTGCGCCTGCAGGCGCGCCGCCAGGCCGAGCAGAGCGCCATGCACCAGGCCATGCTGGACAACGCCGGCAGCGCGGTGCTGGTGCTCGACCCGCAGGGCCGGGTACTGCGCAGCAACCCCGAGGCGCAGCAGCTGCTGGAGCATTCGGCCGCGGCCCTGAGCGGCCAGCACATGCCGCGCCTGCTGGTCGAGGCCGGCCAGTTCGAGCGCCTCTGCGCCGCCTGCGCCAACGGCCCGCAGAGCGCCGAGGGGCGCCTGCGCACGCGCGGCGGGCAGAGCCTGCCGGTACGCCTGAACCTGTCGCCGATCCGCGCCGAGGAGCAGGCGCTGCAGGGCTACCTGCTGGTGGCCAACGACCTCAGCCAGCGCGACGAGGCGCGCCTGCGCCTGCAGCGCATCGCCGCGCAGCTGCCGGGGATGGTCTACCAGTACCTGCTTCGCGCCGACGGCAGCAGCTGCTTTCCCTATGCCAGCGCCGGCATCCTGGATATCTACGGCTGCGCCCCCGAGGAGGTCGCCGAGGACGCCGCACCGGCCCTCGCCCGCCTGCACCCGGACGACGTGGCGCAGGTGCGCGCGGCCATCGCCCGCTCGGCACAAGACCTGAGCACCTGGCACCAGGAATACCGCGTGCTGCACCCGCTGCACGGCCCGCTGTGGGTCGAGGGGCGCGCCGCGCCGCAGCGCCTGCCCGGCGGCGACGTCCTCTGGCACGGCTTCATCAGCGACATCAGCGAACGCAAGCGCGGCGAGCAGCTGCAGAACGAGTTCGTCTCCACCGTCAGCCACGAGCTGCGCACCCCGCTCACCGCCATCGCCGGCTCGCTCGGCCTGATCAACGGCGGCGCCCTCGGCGCGGTGCCGGAGGCCATGCAGCAGATGCTGGAGATCGCCCAGAGCAACAGCCAGCGCCTGCGCAAGCTGATCGACGACTTGCTCGACATCGACAAGCTGGTCGCCGGCAAGATGCGCCTCGAGCTGCAGCCGCTGGCCCTGCGCGCGCTGCTGGCGCAGGCGCTGCAAAGCAACCAGCCCTATGCCGAGCGCCATCGGGTGCAGCTGCGCCTGCTGCCCGGCGCCGACTGCCAGGTGCTGGCCGATGCCCAGCGCCTGGAGCAGGTGCTGGCCAACCTGCTGGCCAACGCCGCCAAGTTCTCCGCCGCCGGCCAGCGCGTGGAGCTGAGTGCCGCGCCGCGTGAGGGCTGGGTGCGGATCAGCGTGCGCGACCATGGCCAGGGCATCGCCGAGAGCTTCCAGCCGCGCATCTTCAGCAAGTTCGCCCAGGCCGACGCCGGCGACACCCGCCAGCAGGGCGGCACCGGCCTCGGTCTGGCGATCAGCAAGGAGCTGGTCGAACGCATGGGCGGGCAGATCGGCTTCGACTCGACGCCGGGCCAGGGCAGCACCTTCTGGTTCGACCTGCCACTGGCCGGGGGCAACCATGAGTAACGCCAACGGGCTGCGTCTGCAGCTGCTCGGCCAGCTGTTCGGCCGCGCCAATCTGCTGGCCTGGGGCGTGCTGGCGCTGGCCCTCGGCGCCACGCTGCTGGCCTGGCACAACCTGCGCCAGAGCCAGGGCGAAGCCGCCGCGCGCCAACTCGAGCTGCTCGCCGACGAGCTGAGCGAGGCCATAGTCCAGCGCATGCAGAATCAGGAAAGCATCCTGCTCGGCGCCGCCGCCCTGCTCGACGCCAGCGACGAGGTCGGCCGAGACGATTGGCGTCTCTACGCCGAGCGCCTGCGCCTGGACGAGCGCTACCCGGGCATCCAGGGCCTGGGCTTCAGCCAGGTGCTGCGCGCCGAGCAGTTGCCCGCCTTCGAAACCGCGCTGCGCACCGAGGGCTTTATCAACTTCCGCGTGCGCCCGTTCGGCCAGCGCCCGCTGTACAGCGCCGTCCGCTATATCGAGCCGTTCGCCGGGCGCAACCTGGCCGCCTTCGGCTTCGACATGCTCGCCGAACCGGTGCGCCGGGCCGCCATGCTGGATGCCGCGCGCAGCGGCCAGAGCCGCCTGTCCGGGCGCGTCACCCTGGTCCAGGAAACCCACGGCCGGGTGCAGCCGGGCCTGCTGCTGTACGTGCCGGTGTACTCGCCGGGGCAGCCGCTGGACAGCCCCGAGCAACGCCTGGCCGCCCTGCGCGGCTTCGCCTACAGCCCCTACCGGGTGCACGACCTGATGCACGGCATCCTCGGCGGCCGCCAGCGCGAGCTGGACTTCGAGCTCTACGCCAGCCCCGCCGCCGTGGCTGGCGAGCTGCTCTACAGCAGCCGCGGCGATACCCCGGCCAGCACACCGGCCGCCGCCCAGCGCCAGCTGGAGCTGTTCGGCCAAAGCTGGCGCCTGCACTTTCACCATGCCCCGGGCTTTCTCGCCGACGCCCACCGCGGCGAGAGCTCGCTGCTGGCGCTCGGCGGCTGCATCGGCCTGCTGCTGTTCTTCCTGGTCAGCAGCCTCGGCCAACGCCGCGAGCAAGTGCAGCAACTGGCCGACCGCATCACCGAGCAGCTGCGCCTGAGCGAGGAACGCCTGGCCCTGGCGCTCAAGGGCAGCAACGACGGCTGGTGGGACATCGACCTCAAGGCCGGCAGCTTCTTCGCCTCGGCGCGCGGCTGGCAGATGCTCGGCCACCCCGAACAGGGTCCGCCTGGCTTCGCCGACGACCCGCTGGGCTGGGAGCGCCTGGTGCACCCGGACGACCTGGCGGCAGCGCGTGCCAGCCTGATGCAGGCGCTGCGCCAGGGTGCCACCTACTTCACCATCGACTGCCGCCTGCTGTGCGTCGACGGCACGCCGCTGCCGGTGCTGTTGCGCGGCTATATCCAGCGCGGCGCCGACGGCTATCCGCTGCGCATCACCGGCACCACCATGGACCAGAGCGAGGCCAAGCGCATCGAGCGGCTGAAAAGCGAGTTCGTCTCCACCGTCAGCCACGAGCTGCGTACGCCGCTGACCGCCATCGCCGGCTCGCTCGGCCTGATCAACGGCGGCGCCCTCGGCGCGGTGCCGGCGGGCATGCAGCAGATGCTCGGCATCGCCCAGGCCAACAGCCAGCGCCTCAGCCACCTGATCAACGACCTGCTGGACATGGACAAGCTGGAAGCCGGCAAGATGCAGTTCGACCTGCAGCCCTGCGCGCTCGCCGAGCAGCTGGCGGAGGCCCTGGCCAGCAACCAGGCCTATGCCGCCCAGCACCAGGTGCAGCTGCGCCTGGCCGAGTGCCCGCCGCTGCGGGTGCGGGTCGACGCCATGCGCCTGCAGCAGGTGCTGGCCAACTTCCTCTCCAACGCGGTGAAGTACTCGCCGCCCGGCGCCGAGGTGCTGCTGCACGCCGAGCGCCGCGGCGCGCGGGTACGGGTCGCGGTCAGCGACAGCGGCCCGGGCATCGCCGCGGCCTTCCGCGAGCGCGTCTTCGCCAAGTTCTCCCAGGCCGATGCCAGCGACAGCCGCAAGAAGGGCGGCACCGGCCTCGGCCTGGCGATCAGCAAGGAGCTGATCGAGCGCATGGGCGGGCAGATCGGCTTCGACTCCGTCGAGGGCCAGGGTGCCAGCTTCTGGTTCGAGCTGGCCCTGCTCGCCGATCCGCCTACAGCGGCCGCCGATGGCGCGCGTCCCGGCCTGCTGGTGGTCGAGGACGAACCGGACATCGCCGCGCTGCTGCGCCAGCTGCTGGAAAACGCCGGCTACCGCGTGCGCCTGGCGCACAGCCTGGCCGAGGCACGCCGCGCCCTGGCCGCCGAGCGTCCGGCGGCGATCAGCCTCGACCTCAAGCTGCCGGACGGCGACGGCCTGCAGCTGGTGCGCGAGCTGCGCGCCGATGCGCGCTACCGCGAGCTGCCGATCCTGGTGCTCTCGGCCGCCTGCGAACAGGGCCGCCTGGCGCTCGGCGGCGGCGTACCGGCGCTGGACTGGCTGAGCAAGCCGATCGACCCGCAGCGCCTGCTCGGCAGCCTGGCCCGCGCCCTGCGCGGCCTGCCGGACAGGGCGCGGGTGCTGCACGTCGAGGACGACCACGACCTGCGCCAGGTGGTCGCCGAACAGGGCCGCGAGCTGGCCGAATTCGTCGCCGCCGAGAGCCTCGCCCAGGCCCGCCGCCTGCTCGCCGGCCAAGCCTTCGACCTGGTCCTGCTCGACCTCGGCCTGCCCGACGGCAACGGTCTTGAGCTGGTCGAGGAACTGCGCCGCAGCCAGCCGCAACTGCCGGTGGTGGTGCTCTCGGCCAGCGAGCTGGACGGCGCCCAGCTGGCCAAGGTACGCGCCGCGCTGGCCAAATCGCGCAACGATGGACAACACTTGCTGCAGCTGCTCACCCGCCTGCTACCCGCCAAGGAGACCGGCCATGACTGAACTCAAGCGCATCCTCCACGTCGAGGACGACCCCTCGATCCAGGCCGTGGCCAAGGTCGCCCTGGAGGCCGTCGGCGGCTTCCAGGTGCTCAGCTGCGCCAGCGGTCAGGAGGCCCTCGACCAGGTGCAGGGCTTCGCCCCCGACTTCATCCTGCTCGACGTGATGATGCCCGGCATGGACGGCCCGCAGACCCTGGAGCGGCTGCGCGCGCTGGTCGACATCGGCGAGATCCCGGTGGCCTTCATGACCGCCAAGGTGCAGCCCGGCGAAGTGGCGCATTACCGCAGCCTGGGCGCGCGCGACGTGATAGTGAAACCCTTCGACCCCATGCAGCTCGCCGCCCAGGTGCGCCAGATCTGGAGCCAGCGCCATGGATAAGCACGAAGGCAACGTCATTCCGCAGGCCCTGCAGCAGCACCTGCAGCAGCTCGGCCAGCAATTCGCCGAGCGCCTGCGCCAGGAGCTGCCGCAACTGGCGCAACAGGCCGGGCAGTTGCTCGACGCCGCCGGCAACGAGCGCCAGCGCCTGCTGCAGGCCCTGCGCGAACAGCTGCACCGCCTGGCCGGCAGCGCCGGCACCTTCGGTTTCGTCCAGCTCGGCCAGCAGGCGCGCGAGCTGGAGCAGCAGGCCGAGCGCTGGCTGGAACGCCTGCAGCGCCAGCAGCAGGGCCTCGGCGAGTTCGTCGCGGCGCTGCAGCAGCTGGGCAGCCAGCCGCTGGCCGCGACCGCCGTCGGCGAAGCGCCGCGCCCGGCGCGCAAGGCGACGCGCAGCGATGACGGCAGCCGGTACATCTACATCCTCGAGGAAGAGGCCGCGGCGGGCGAAAGCATGCGCCTGACGCTGAACAACTTCGGCTACCGGGCCGAGCACTTCAACTCCATCGCCGGCCTCGACGCCGCCCTGCAGCAGCACCTGCCGGATGCGCTGATCGTCGACGTCAACCTGCCCGGGGAAAGCTGCAGCGGCCTGGACTACGCCGCGCGCCTGCAGCAGCGCCTGGACGCGCCGCTGCCGCTGCTGGTGCTGACCCAGCAGGACGACTTCGCCACCCAGCTGCAGGCAGTGCGCGCCGGCGCTCTGGGCTTCTTCGCCAAGCCGGTGGACATCCCGCAGCTGGAGAGCCGCCTGGAGCGCTGCTTCGCCCAGCAGCACGGCGAGCCCTACCGGGTGCTGATCGTCGACGACGACCAGGACCTGGCCAGCCGCTACAGCCTGGTGCTGCGCGGCGCCGGCATGCTGGTGGAGGTGCTGCGCGAGCCGGCGCAGATCTTCGCCCACCTGCGCGACTTCAACCCCGAGGTGGTGCTGCTCGACGTCAACATGCCCGACTGCACCGGCCCGGAGCTGGCGCAGATCATCCGCTGCAACGACGACTGGCTGCGCATCCCGATCATCTACCTGTCGGCGGAAACCGACATCGCCAAGCAGATGAGCGCCCTGATCAAGGCCGGCGACGACTTCGTCACCAAGCCCATTTCCGACAACGCCCTGGTCGCCACGGTGTTCTCCCGCGCCCAGCGCGCCCGCCTGCTGTCCAACGCCCTGGCCCGCGACAGCCTGACCGGCCTACTCAAGCACGGCGACATCAAGGAACAGGTGGCCATCGAACTGGAGCGCGCGCTGCGCAGCGGCGACCGCGCCAGCGTGGCGATGCTCGACATCGACCACTTCAAGCGGGTCAACGACAGCCACGGCCACGCCGCCGGCGACAACGTCATCCGCGCCCTGGCCAACCTGCTGCGCCAGCGCCTGCGGCGCATCGACAGCCTGGGTCGCTACGGCGGCGAGGAGTTCCTCGCGGTGCTGCCGGACTGCCCGCCGGAGCAGGCCAGGCTGATCCTCGACGAGATCCGCCAGCGCTTCGCCGAGCTGCGCTTTATCGCCGAGGGCGGCGAATTCTCCTGCACCCTCAGCGCCGGCATCGCCGGCACCGACGTGCACAGCGACGCCGAACAACTGCGCGAACGCGCCGACAAGGCGCTGTACGCGGCCAAGCACGGCGGCCGCAACCAGGTGCGCCTGGCCGAATGAGCCGCGCCCGGCACGGGCCCTCAGAGCTTGGCGATGGACACCTCGGTGGATTTGACGAAGGCGATCACCTCGCTGCCCACCTGCAGTTCCAGCTCGCGCACCGAGCGGGTGGTGATCACCGAGGTGACGATGCCGGCGGCGGTCTGCACGTCGATCTCCGACAGCACGTCGCCGATGACGATTTCCTTGATGCTGCCCTTGAACTGGTTACGCACGTTGATGGCTTTGATGGTCATGGTGTTGCTCCTGATGGTCGACTGATGGTGCCCGGATGCACTCCGGGGAGTCTTGGGGCCGCCCCGGACAGAGTCCGGGCTACGGCGTCACAGTGCCCAGCGCAATTGCGTGGGCAGGGGTGATAGGGGGTCGGGCGGTGTCGGCAGCTCCGGCTGCGCCAGTACCCGGTCGAGCACGCGCGCTTCCAGCGCGGCCAGCAGCGGCGAGCCGTGCGGGCGCGGACGCAGCAGTTGCACATCCAGATCGAGGCCGATCTGGCCGTCCTCGATCAGGATCACCCGATCCGCCACGGCCACCGCCTCGGCGACATCGTGGGTGACCAGCAGCACGGTGAAGCCATGCTGCTGCCACAGACGTTCGATCAGTTGCTGCATCTCGATGCGGGTCAGCGCATCCAGCGCGCCCAGCGGCTCGTCGAGCAGCAGCAGGCGCGGGCGGTGGATCAGCGCCCGGGCCAGCGCCACGCGCTGCTTCTGCCCACCGGACAGCGCCGCCGGCCACTCACCCGCGCGATCGGCCAGGCCGACCGCGGCCAGGGCTTCCTCGGCCTGCTGGCGCCAGTTGCCGGACAGGCCCAGGCCGACGTTGTCGATCACCCGCTTCCAGGGCAGCAGGCGGGCGTCCTGGAACATCAGGCGGATGTCCTCGCGCACCGCGTTGAGCGCACCGCTGCCGGCCAGCAGCTGACCGCCGCTGGGCTGATCCAGCCCGGCCAGCAGGCGCAGCAAGGTGCTCTTGCCGCAACCACTGCGGCCGACCACGGCGACGAACTGGCCGGCCGGGATATGCAGGTCGATGCCCTTGAGCACCCGGCGCTCGCCGAAGGATTTCTCGATTTTCTCGATCGCCAGGGGAATACCCTGGCGAATGCTGTGCAGGGCGGTCATTGGCCACCTGCCTTGGCCTGGTAGGCCGGGTGCCAGCGCAGCCAGACGCGCTCCAGCCCCCTGGCCGCGACGTCGGCCAGCTTGCCGAGCAGCGCATAGAGCAGGATCGCCAGCACCACCACGTCGGTCTGCAGGAACTCGCGGGCGTTCATCGCCAGGTAGCCGATGCCGCTGCTGGCGGAGATGGTTTCCGCCACGATTAACGTGAGCCACATAAAGCCCAGGGCGAAGCGCACACCGACCAGGATCGAGGGCAGCGCACCGGGCAGGATCACCTGGCGGAACAGGGCGAAACCGGACAGGCCATAGCTGCGCGCCATCTCCACCAGCGCCGGGTCGACGTTGCGGATGCCGTGGTAGGTGTTGAGGTAGATGGGGAACAGGGTGCCGAGCGCGACCAGGAACACCTTGGCCGCCTCGTCGATGCCGAACCACAGGATCACCAGCGGGATCAGCGCCAGGTGCGGCACGTTGCGGATCATCTGCACCGAGCTGTCGAGAAAGCGCTCACCCCATTTCGACAGGCCGGTGATAAAGCCCAGCAGCAGGCCGATGCCGCCGCCGATGGCGAAGCCGATGCCGGCGCGCTGGCCGCTGATCGCCAGGTGCTGCCAGATTTCGCCGGAGGCCAGCAGCTGCCAGCCGGCGGCGAGCACCGCGCTGGGCGCCGGCAGGATGCGGCTGGACAGCCAGCCGCTGGCCACCGCCAGCTGCCAGGCGGCCAGCAGCCCCAGCGGCAAAGCCCAGGGCGCGGCGCGCAGGGCCAATGTGTTAAGGGTCGTGTTGCTCATGGTTGCCTCGAAGAATCCTGTGTTTCTGTTCCCGGATTGCATTTGCGGACCGCCGTGGGAGCGAGCGGGATGCTTTTCAGCTCGCCGAAGCCGCCTTCGGCAAAATGTCGCTGGAGATCATTTCGCCGAACGGGCTGACGTAGCCGCGACTCTCCGGACGCGCAGGCGCGGCCACGTCCAGGTGCGGGAACAGCAGTTCGGCGACCCGGTACGACTCTTCCAGATGCGGGTAGCCGGAGAAGATGAAGGTGTCGATGCCCAGCTCGGCATACTCCTTCACCCGCGCCGCCACGGTCGGCCCGTCGCCGACCAGCGCGGTGCCGGCGCCGCCGCGCACCAGGCCGACACCGGCCCAGAGGTTCGGCGACACCTCCAGGTTGTCCGTCTTGCCGCCGTGCAGGGCGGCCATGCGCTGCTGGCCGACCGAATCGAAACGCGCCAGCGACGCCTGGGCGCGGTCGATGGTGTCCTGGTCCAGATGGCTGATCAGGCGATCCGCCGCGGCCCAGGCTTCCTCGTTGGTCTCGCGCACTATCACGTGCAGGCGAATGCCGAAGCGCACTTCACGGCCCTGCCTGGCCGCCTTCTCGCGCACCTGGGCGATCTTCTCGGCCACCGCGGCCGGCGGCTCGCCCCAGGTCAGGTACAGCTCGACCTGCTCGGCGGCCAGGTCCTGCGCCGCGTCGGAGGAACCGCCGAAATACAGCGGCGGACGCGGCTGCTGGATCGGTGGGTAGAGCAGCTTGGCGCCTTTCACCTGAATGTGCTGGCCGGCGTAGTCGACGGTTTCGCCTTCCAGCACGCGGCGCCAGATGCGGGTGAACTCGACCGACGCCTCGTAACGCTCGGCATGCGACAGGTGCAGGCCATCGCCGGCCAGCTCGTCCGGATCGCCGCCGGTCACCAGGTTGAACAGCGCACGGCCGTTCGACAGGCGGTCCAGGGTCGCCGCCTGGCGCGCGGCCACGGTCGGCGAAATGATCCCCGGGCGCAGGGCGACCAGGAACTTCAGGTGCTGCGTCACCGGGATCAGCGAGGCCGCCACCAGCCAGGAGTCCTCGCAGGAACGCCCGGTGGGGATCAGCACGCCGCCGTAGCCGAGGCGGTCGGCGGCCTGGGCGATCTGCGCCAGGTAGCCGTGGTCGACGGCACGCGCGCCTTCGGCGGTGCCCAGGTACTTGCCATCACCATGGGTAGGCAGGAACCAGAAGATATTGAGGCTCATGGAGGGGGTCTCCTTGGATTCGCTCCCCTCTCCCGCCGGGAGAGGGGCTGGGGGTGAGGGTTCTATTGCGCCTGGGCGACCTTGGCCGGCTGCCGCCAGATCACCTCGGTAATGCTCAGGCGCTTGGGGATCAGCTTCAGCTCGCTGAAGGTGTCGGCGATCCTCTGCTGCACACTCACCACCTCGGCGGTGATCAGCTGCGCGCCGTAGCTCTGCCGCTGCACCGCGGTGCGGGTGATCTCGGGGGACAGGCCCAGCAGCGGTGCAACCTGGGCGGTGGCCTGGTCGACGTTGGCGCGGGTCCACTCGCCGGTCTTGCGGATTTCTTCCACAAGGGCGACCACTACCTCGGGGTGCTTTTCGGCGAAGGGGCGCGCGGCCAGGTAGAACTGGTGGTTGCTCACCAGGCCCTGACCGTCGCGCAGGGTACGGGCCTGCAGCTGCTGTTCGGCGGCAGCCTGGAAGGGGTCCCAGATCACCCAGGCATCGACGCTGCCACGCTCGAACGCGGCGCGGGCATCGGCCGGCGGCAGGTACACGGGGGTGATATCGGTGATGCTCAGACCGGCTTCCTCCAGTGCGCGCACCAGCAGGTAATGCACGTTGGAGCCCTTGTTCAGGGCGACCTTCTTGCCCTTGAGCTCGGCCACCGTTTTGATCGGCGAATCCTCGGGCAGCAGAATCGCCTCGCTGAGCGGCGCCGGCGGCTCGAACGCCACGTAGAGCAGGTCGGCACCGGCGGCCTGGGCGAATACCGGCGGCGTCTCGCCCGTGGTGCCGAAGTCGATGGAGCCCACGTTGAGCCCTTCGAGCAGCTGCGGGCCGGCCGGGAACTCGGTCCACTGCACCTTGACGCCCTGTGCGGCCAGGCGTTTTTCCAGCGCACCGCTGGATTTGAGCAGCACCAGGGTGCCGTATTTCTGATAACCGATCCGCAGCGTCTCGGCTTGAGCTTGAGTGATGGCGCCGAAGGAAATGGCCGCGGCAAACAGGGCGACCAGACTCCGACGCAAAGTGTTGGCGCCCATGGCGACCTCCTTTGCAAGTTGAGTGTGGGCCTGCTTGCCCGTTGGCGGGCGAGTAAGGCGGGGTATTACGGGTGGATCAAATACTCCAGCGGGCGTTTACCAGCCGGTCGTTCAACAGCTTCGGATCGATCGGTTGCGGCCGCCGCGCCAGTGCGGCGAGCAGCTGTTCGACCGACTCGTCGAGGCGTTCGCGCAGCTCCTCGTCGAGCTGCGCAGGCTCGCCGCCTTCCGGGTAGGCGATCTGCTGGTCCACGGCGAACACGCCGGAGAGCATTTCCTGCGCCTTCAGCGCGGCCAGCACCGGCTTGAGCGCGTAATCCACCGCCAGCAGATGCGCCGGGCTGCCGCCACTGGCCAGCGGCAGGACCACCTTGTGCGCCAGGGCCCGCTCGGGCAGCAGGTCCAGCAGCACCTTCAGCGCGCCGGTGAAGGACGCCTTGTACACCGGCGTGCCGACCACCAAACCATCGGCGCTGGCCACCACGGCCTGCAGCTGCTGCACCGCCGGGCTGTCGAAGCGCGCATGCAGCAGGTCCTCGGCGGGAAAATCGCGCACCCGCAGCAGGCTCACTTCCACCTGCTGCGCCTCCAGACGCTGGCGCACATGATCCAGCAGCACTTCGGTGCGCGAACGCGCCGCGGGGCTGCCGGACAGCAACACGACATGCATGGTCAGTCCTTAGCGATTCGGCTGCGGGGTCAGGCGCAGGTACGGCTTCACGGCGCGATAGCCCCTGGTGAAGCGCTCGGCGATCTCGGCCTCGTCCTTGAGCGACGGCACTATCACCACCTCGTCACCGTCCTGCCAGTTGGCCGGGGTGGCCACCTTGTAGTTGTCGGTCAGCTGCAGCGAATCGACCACGCGCAGGATCTCGTGGAAGTTGCGCCCGGTGCTGGCCGGATAGGTGATGGTCAGGCGCACCTTCTTGTTCGGGTCGATGACGAACAGCGAACGCACGGTCAGGGTGTCGTTGGCGTTCGGGTGGATCAGGTCATAGAGGCCCGAGACCTTGCGGTCGGCATCGGCGATGATCGGGAAGTCGACCGCGGTGTGCTGCGTCTCGTTGATGTCGTCGATCCATTTGAGGTGCGAATCCACCGGGTCGACCGACAGGGCGATGGCCTTGACGCCGCGCTGGGCGAATTTGTCCTTGAGCTTGGCGGTAAAGCCCAGTTCGGTGGTGCACACCGGGGTGAAGTCGGCCGGGTGGGAGAAGAGGATGCCCCAGCTGTCGCCCAGCCAGTCGTGGAAACGAATGCGGCCTGCGCTGGAATCCTGTTCGAAGTCAGGGGCGATGTCGCCCAGACGAATACTCATGGTGGCGCTCCTGTGCCAGTGGCTTACGTGGGGCTCACTATGCTGAGGAACGCAGAGAAACAAAAAGAATAAATAAAAATTTATTTATAACTTAAAGCTATTTAAACGAAACGGATGGAACCGCCCCATGCCCAACCCGAGCCTGCACAGCGTCCCCGGGGACCAGGCGCCGATGCACCTTTTGCTGGAAGCCGATCCCAGCGCTGAGGCGATCGCCGGCTATCTGCACGACTGCCACTGCGTGGTGGCACGCCTGGGCCGAACAACCGTCGGCGTCTACCTGCTCAAAGCACTGACGGCCGACACCTGGGAGCTGATGAACATCGCCGTGGCGCCCGAGCACCAGGGCCAGGGCATCGGCCGCCTGCTGCTGGACGACGCCATCACCCAGTCCCGACTACTGGGCGCGCGGCGCCTGGAGCTGGGCACCGGCAGTTTCGGCCACCAGCTGACCTTCCACCAGCGCGCCGGCTTTCGCGTGGTGGCGGTGGAGCCGGATTACTTCCTCACCCACTACCCCGAGCCGCTGTTCGAGCACGGCCTGCAGCACAGGGACCGGCTGCGCCTGGCATTGACCCTATAGCAGCAGATGCACCGCCAGGCCGACCAGGGCGCAACCGGCGATGGTCTCGATCACCCCGCGCTTGAACAGGAACAGGGCCAGCGCCGCGCCCAGGGCGATCAGCGCCGAAGGCCAGTCGAAGCGGCCGGCGAAGCCCTCCGGCCAGAGCACGTGGTAACCGAAGAACAGCGCCAGGTTGAGGATCACCCCGACCACCGCCGCGGTGATGCCGGTCAGCGGCGCGGTGAATTTCAGCTCGCCGTGGGTCGACTCCACCAGCGGCCCGCCGGCGAGGATGAACAGAAACGACGGCAGGAAGGTGAACCAGGTGACCAGGCAGGCCGCCAGCGCGCCACTGGCGAAGGCCGAATCGGCGCCGAACACCGGCTGCCCATAGGCGCCGACGAAGGCGACGAAGGCCACCACCATGATCAGCGGCCCCGGTGTGGTCTCGCCCAGAGCCAGGCCGTCGATCATCTGCGTCGGCGTCACCCAGCCGTAGTGGCCGATGGCGCCCTGGTAGACGTAGGGCAGCACCGCGTAGGCGCCGCCGAAGGTGAGCAGCGCGGCCTTGGTGAAGAACCAGCCCATCTGCGTCAGGCTGCCGTCCCAGCCGAACAGCGCGGTGAGCAGGCCCATGGGTAGCAGCCACAGCGCAGCGCCCACCAGCAGGATCAGCGCCAGGCGCGGCCAACGAAAGCGGGTATGCGCCGGCGGGGGCGTGTCGTCGTCGATCAGCGCCGCGCCATAGGACTTGTCCGCCGCACCGTGGCCGCCGCCGACGGCGAAATGCTGCGGCGCCAGGCGCCCGCCGAGATAACCGAGCAGCGCGGCGCCCAGCACGATCAGCGGGAACGGCAGCTGCAGCACGAAGATGGCGACGAAGGCCGCCGCGGCAATCGCCCACAGCCAGCGATTCTTCAGCGCCCGGCCGCCGATGCGCCAGGCCGCCTGCACCACGATGGCGGTCACCGCCGGCTTGATGCCGTAGAAGATCCCGGCCACCAGCGGCACGTCGCCGAAGGCGATATAGACCCAGGACAGGACGATCAGGATCAGCAGCGACGGCAGCACGAACAGCACCCCGGCGATCACCCCGCCCCAGGTGCGGTGCAGCAGCCAGCCGATATAGGTGGCCAACTGCTGCGCCTCCGGCCCGGGCAGCAACATGCAGTAGTTCAGCGCATGCAGAAAACGCCGCTCGGACAGCCAGCGGCGCTTCTCCACCAGCTCCTGGTGCATGATCGCGATCTGCCCGGCCGGCCCGCCGAAGCTGATCAGCCCCAGCTTGAGCCAGAACCAGAAGGCCTGCAGCAGACTGACGGGGGCGGGTCGCTCACCAGCATCGGACATCGAATGCACTCCACGGGGTAAAAATCGGCCGATCACTATAGCCGCTCGCTATGCCACAAGCATGACCCTGCACGGAAAATCACCAGCGCCGCGCAGCCCCGATGCCGCCTGGCCCGACGCGGTTTTCCCGCATCTTATCCACAGCGCTTTCCCCAGATTCTGTGCATGAGCGCGCGGATGACCTCATGGCCACCCGCCACTGTTGAAAACTCGGGGCAAGGCATTGATCCACAAGGATATAGCGCCTGGCGATAACCCCTATGAGGCGCCCTTGAACAAAAACTGCACGGCCCCCGCCAGCCCGCCTGAACGCTGGCCGGCAGCGGTTTTTGCGCAGTTTATCCACAGGACTGCCAACAGATTCTGTGGGTGGTAAGGGAGGCCTCGATCCCTGCCCTTCCAGGCGGATACCGATAGAGACTTAGGCGCAATGGCATTTCGCCCACTCGGCATGGACAGGCTCGCCGTGGATGGACTAGTTTCGGGCGTGAATCTGCTGGCGCAGTCGATCCAGCAGCTTGGGCTTGCCGTCATCCCTGTCGCGTTTCTCCCTGAGTGCTGTCGCGTTTGCCGCGAGCATCGTCAGGCCAGACAAGGACTTGCAGGACGACAAGGAAGGTTATGCGACAGCTGTCGTGGGCAAACGCGACAGCAATGTCGCCTAATTAATAGTTAGCTTCACTTGCAGGGAGAGCACCGTATGCCACAAGAACAGTGCTATATGTGTGACAAGGTAGCGACCTCAGTCGAACATGTGCCCCCAAAATGCTTATTCCCCGAAATCAAAGACTCAGGAATAGACTTTAGGGTCAACTTGATTACCGTGCCATCATGTGAAGAACATAACTGCAAGAAATCACACGATGATGAATTCTTGATGGTTAGCATTGCTGGGATACTAGGAAATAATTCGATTGGCTACCAGCACTACAATGGAAAAATACAGAGAGCCCTCAAAAGGACTTCGTATAAGCTTTTAGAAAAAGTATTTCTACGAAAAGAATTAATCCGAATTGGCGATGAGAATCAGTTTCTTGAGCTTCTCTGGGGAACTCCCGACCATGAGAGATTAATAAGCTGCTTCAGACACATCGCACATGGAATACACCGACATCACTTTGGCAAAAATTTTAGTGGGATCATAAAACCATATCTCGGCTTCCTTTATACAAACGAGAAAAATCCCAAAGCATTTAAAGCCTTCCTTAAAGAGAAGGCACGCATTGAGCTAGCCGACAAACCAAAATACGGCGACAACCCGAAAGTATTTTATTATCAATTTACAGACACTGACGAGTTCGGCCTTTACCTTGGCCGTCTTTGCTTCTATCAAAATGTCGATGTCTATATTTCTTACCAACCTACAGAAGCAAAAACACCTTACCATCTCGGATTTGAGCTTATGAACTCAGGAATAAAAACCATCATCAAGCTCGGCGACAAAGAATTCGAGTTCAACTAAAGCTAACAAATGGTTCAAGTCGTTCGCTTCGCTCACTCGGGACCGGCTAAAGCCGGCCCCTTAACCAAACGTTATGAGCCACAAATTGTGAGTACAGATAACCGAAAAAATATGGAAAAGGCGCTGAAAGAGCTCTTTGTTCCCGAGCTTAAGGCGAAAGGTTTCAAAGGTTCCTTTCCTCACTATAAGCGCATCACGCAAAACTCTATCGATCTTCTTACCTTCCAGTTCTACAGCTCGGGCGGCAGCTTTGTCATCGAAATTGGGCAGTGCCCTACTGAAGGATTCAGAAATGCTTCAGGTATCTTAACGCCACCAGAAAAGGTTAGGGTTTTACATGTATGGCCCAGATTGCGCTTGGGTTCTAACCCTGAAGAAGGGATAAATGACCATTGGTTTGAGTTCGGCGCTCCAAATTACGAAAAGCAGCAAAACTACCCATATGTACACTATGAATCTATCGCGAGAACTGCGGCAGATTTCTTGAGGGGACAGGCCGAGCGGTGGTGGACTCATAACTAATGGTTCAAGCCGTTCGCTTCGCTCACTCGGGACCGGCTAAAGCCGGCCCCTTAACCAAACGTTAGGAGCCTATTTTGGCCCGAGATAAAAACATATCGCCAGTCGGATGGTACGTCGGGGCCTATCTTTTACGCTTCATTGAAGTTAACGAACCAAGCAATGAAGACGACGAAGAGAGATTTTTGTCATGGGAAAATACCGTCATAGTAAAAGCAGAAAACATGGACGAGGCCTATGACAAAATCGAAAAGATCGCAAAAGAATCAACCGAACCATATCTAGGCGGTACAGACGCCATACCTGTTCAGTGGGTCTTTGAAGGCGTAACAGAGCTGCTGCCAATCTACGAAGAGCTAGAGGATGGTTCGGAAATCATGTGGGCTGAACACAAGCCTACAAAGCTAAAGAATTTACGCAAAATGGTTCGGAGGCGCGGTGAGTTCGTGCAGTAGTCTCCTAACACTTGGTTCAAAGCCGTTCGCTTCGCTCACTCGGGACCGGCTAAAGCCGGCCCCTTAACCAAACGTTATACGCAAGGAGCATGAATGTCGTTCTGGATGCCAAGTAAGAGAAAAATATTTACCGCAATAATCATCATTGCTGTGTGGTTTATTTACTCTGGGATCACCACCGCAAGTAAGAAAATTTACAAAGAAGAACTTTATAAAATATTTGCCACAACCGAACATAAAGAAAAAATAAAAGAACCATCTGCCAATTATGCAAATGCACTTTCCAACATCGAAATCTCGCCTAGCTCTATAGAGCGCGCTAACAAAATCGCCCATATAAAAATAGCATTTGATCTACTGGCACTATTACTACTTTCATATTCTGGCGCATGTTTAATTCATAGAAGCAAAACCCCAGAAAGCGCATAACAATTGGTTCAAACCGTTCGCTTCGCTCACTGGGACGGGCTAAAGCCCGCCCCTTAACCAAACGTTATACACACAAGGCCCGTCATGCTTGAACTTATCCAACAAAATCCTCTGATAAGCGTTGCCTTGATAACGATTCCCGCCATCGCAACAGCATGGAAAATATTTGACGCACTCTATGTAAAGCCGAGAGATTTTCGAATTTCCGTCTTAGAGAAAAATCTTGATGAACTAAAGAAAGAGTTTCAGCGTCCAGAGCGAACCCACGGAACTAAGCAAAGTGACCATAACGAATCGTCACACGAATCAAAAGTAACACCTCCTCAAGCCGGCACAGTAGATAATATTGAAGCATTAACCCAAAGCACGACTCTTCTAAATGACATGGTGGTTTTTTATAAAACCTGGAAAGACACATCACTTACTGAGCTTCAACGAGGCCACTTCGAGAAAAGCTATATAGGCCAAAAAATCCTATGGCGTGCGCGGTTAGGTGACGTTACAGAAGAGAAAGACGGTTTGCTTTGGACAAGCCTCTTACCAGAGGCCGAACCAACTCATGCGGCTCATGTAATTGCAGTATTCGACTCAAAGAATAAAGAAGCACTGCTTATGCTAAGAAAAGGCGAGGTAGTCATGGTTTCAGGTGTTATAGACCGCTTCTTTTTGTCCCCTTTAATAACAAACTGTACTATCTCGCGTGGCGTATAACATCTGGTTCAAACCGTTCGCTTCGCTCACTGGGACGGGCTAAAGCCCGCCCCTTAACCAAACGTTAGATTTTTCAATTCGGAGAAATACGTATGTCCAACCCTCTTCCAGACCAAGCAACTCAAGCAATCGCAGTTTTGACAGCCTGTCTCGTGCAAACCATAGGTAAGAAAAACCCAGAGTTTATTCCCGAATTTGAGCAGAGCCTCCAGGAAATGTACGCAAACATCCGAGACAACAGTTATTTTCCATCTGAAACCTTACAGGCGGTGAAACTGGTAGAAGGTCTATTGAAGAACTCATAATGCGTAAACTTCCCCTCACCTCCTTTACTGGCCAGTAATAGTTACGCTTTTGGCCGCCAGCTATCTCAATCGTTGGATATTCCATATGATTAAAGAGCAGAAAATACATTTCCTTCACAAAAGCCCAATGCGAAAGGAAAACGGGGAAATTGAAGCTTACGAAATACAGGTTACTGACGAGTCAATTGAAGAAACTATTACACTTCAGGTGAAACCCGGCCACTTAATTTCAAACACCTCAATGAAACGCATTCTTTTGGACAGAAAAATATTTTATTCGGCCAGCAAAAACGAGCACACTGAAACAATTCAAAGAATGTTTGAAAATTCGCCATGCAAAATCTAACAAGTGGTTCAAACCGTTCGCTGCGCTCACTGGGACGGGCTAAAGCCCGCCCCTTAACCATACGTTAGGCGTAAAAGCAAAAATCTTGGAACACGGAAGTTATGCGCTCGAATAACAATTGTTTTTGTCATCCTGCACATACGCGGCGGCGGCGAGAATCCGGCCCGAAATATTTGCGCCAAGAAACAATTATCCGAATCTCGCCAACAGGTTCATCAGTGCGCGCCCTTCCCGCCGCCGGGGGCTTTTTCCCGAAAGATCGTGCGCGTATGCTCCAAACCACACAGCCAAAATCGAGTCGCCTCACCGTTCTGCGCCCGGCACGCCATCGTCGCCTAACCAGGCATTCAAGCCACTCGCTTCGCTCGCTGGGACGGGCTAAAGCCCGCCCCTTAACTAACCGTTAGGAGGACGTAGATGGACCTAGTTACGCTTACAGTCGGTTTTGTGATCGGTGCATTCACCGGAGCTGCCGGCCAATACCTAGGCGCTAAGTACACAGATCAGCGAAGAGCAAAAGAAGCCTCATCTATACAAAACAAAAAATGGGCTGATCTAGAGATGCGCTTTCCGAATGTAATTAGAGAAATGAAAAAGGATGTACAAAACGCTGACTTTCTCAGCGTAAGAGAGTTTTTTGTTAAAAACAGCAGAACCACAGTTAATCGTAGCGAGCCTTTCTTCGAGTACCACACTGACATACACAGCGATATATCAGCTGCAGTGCAACATCTGGTAGAACTCGGCTATATCGTAGACATTACACCCGGAAACTGTCCAATGTATCGAATGAAAGAACATTTTATCGACCAATTGCGTCGCTCCTAACAACTGGTTCAAACCGTTCGCTTCGCTCACTGGGACGGGCTAAAGCCCGCCCCTTAACCAAACGTTAGATATATAGCATGCAGACTGCAGCGGAATACATAGAGAAAACAGAAAGCGCCACCAGACATTTGTTTGGGGCAATTGAGGGCTACTTAGAAACTCTGAGAGAAGGCATAGGCCCTACTTTTGTAACATCTATACCTTATGGCCCCGAGCAAGATGCAGAATATAGCGCTTGGCGTGAGGCCAATGCCGAGGCATTAGAGAAATCAAGAAACGCAAGAAATGAGTTCAGAGCCGAGTCATTTGCCTTGAACACAATATGCGGAGCAATTTTACAAATCGCAGAAAAGGGCCTGGAAATTTACTCCAAGAACACAGAGATAGCCGAGAACTGGAAGCCTAGAATATCTTCCAGGCTAGCAAAATTCTGTGTCGGGAGGAAAGTGCGAGAAACACCTATTGGGCTCATAGTTTATGCAGGCCGGAACCAGCACACTCATTTCAACGACACACAGCTTCGAGAGCCAAGCGCAAGTATATTCAACGAGCTCTCGGTAAAACACGGCTATCGCACCTCAGCAATCGACCCAGCATTCGACTTGGAGAACCAAGCTAATATTAGCTTCGCAAGCAACATAACGGCATTGATCGACTGGAGGTCTTTTGAGCAATATCAGAAAGACATGCGCGATATGCTAAACATCTAACTATTGGTTCAAGTCGTTCGCTTCGCTCACTGGGACGTCCGCAAGCTACGCTCGCGGCCGCCCCTTAACCTAGCGTTAGGCAGCACAGGACAATCACCGTGCACTCCACCAAGTCTGAAGTTACTCTCCGCCTCATGACCGAGGCGGACTTGGGCATGCTTCACGACTGGCTCAACCGTCCACACATCGTCGAGTGGTGGGGTGGAGAGGAAGCACGCCCCAGCTTGGAGGAGGTCCGGCTGCACTATCTGCCGCGCGTCCTTGCTGAAGAAGCCGTGACACCGTATATCGCAATGCTGGGGAACGAGCCTATCGGGTTTGCGCAGTCTTACATCGCCATGGGCAGTGGTGATGGCTGGTGGGAAGACGAGAGTGACCCAGGCGTTCGAGGAATCGACCAATCTCTTGCAAACCCGACGGACTTGAACAAGGGTCTCGGGACTGCGCTTGTGCGGGCGCTGGTGCGGCAGCTCTTCTCTGATCCTGCCGTGACCAAGATTCAAACGGACCCGGCACCGGAGAACCATCGAGCCATCCGCTGCTATGAGAAGGCTGGCTTTGTGCAGCAAGGCCGCATCACAACGCCGGATGGACCGGCCATCTATATGGTCCAAACCCGGCAAGCGTACGAGGCGGCGCGAGGTGCTGCCTAACCCCTCGCTCAAGCCGACGCGCTACGGCAGCCGCCGCCTGGCCGCTCCAGGCCACAGTGGTCATTTTCCTTCCGCGGCCAGCGCGTAGGTTGGGTTGAGAAGCGTAGCGACGAAGCCCAACGCCTTCCGTCCACCCCTTCCGGCCCTGTTGGGCTTCGTTGCGCTCAGCCCAACCTACGCGCCTGAAAGACGCCCAAAAAAATCGGGCCATCGGGCCCGAAAAGTACTCCACCTTGAAGAGTTCGTTGCCGGCCCGTTGGCGGGCCGGTCAGGAGATGTCGCAACTGGGTTACAGCAGGGTCAGGGTGTAGCTCAGGATCAGGCGGTTCTCGTCGGCATCGGTGGTGACGTTGCCGCGCTGGGTCGCGTTGCGCCAGGACAGGCCGAGCCCCTTGAGCGGGCCGTCCTGCAGGGCGTAGTCGAGACGGAAATCGCGCTCCCATTCCTTCAGGTCGCCCGTGGCGGAATCGACGTTGTCGCCCTTGAGGTAGGCGACGCTGGCCTTGAGGCCCGGCACGCCGAGCTTGGCGAAGTCGTAACCGTACTCGGCCAGCCAGGTGCGCTCGCCGGCGTTCTGGAACTTGCCGATCTGGCGGTCGGTGATCAGGTAGGACGAAGAGCCGCCACCCTGGTTGAGGAAGGGGAAGGCGCTGTCGCCTTCGACCTGCTGGTAACCCAGACTGGCGAAGTGGCTGCCCAGGCTGTAGGTGAACAGGGCGCTCCAGGTCTGGTTGTCGACCTCGCCGGTGCTGCTGTCGCCGGCACTCCAGTAGCCGGCGCTGCGGTAGCCGTCGGCACGGCCGGCGGCGCTGCCGTTCTTGCCGTCGGAGCCGCTGTCGAAGTAGCGCAGGTCGCTCTTCAGCGCACCCGGGCCGATGGCCCAGCTGTGCACCAGGCCGAGGAAGTGCTGTTGGTAGAAGTCTTCCAGGTTGCCGTAGTAGTACTGCAGCGTCAGGTCCTTGCTCAGCTTGTAGTCGCCGCCGGCGAAGTAGAACTTGTTGCTGTCGGCGTCGCCGCTGGCCCCGGCGATACGCAGGGCGATGTCGTCGGTGGAGCTGCGGGTCTTGGTGCTTTCCAGCTGGCCGGCGGTCAGGGTCAGGCCGTCGATCTCGTTGGAGGTGATCTGCCCGCCTTCGAAGGTCTGCGGCAGCAGGCGACCGTCGTTGAAGGTCACCACCGGCAGCTTCGGCAGCAGGGTGCCGAGGCGTGCCTCGGTCTTGGACAAGCGCACCTTGGCGGTCACCCCGGCCTTGCTGTAGTCGTCCACGGCGCTGCCGTCGCTATCGAGCGGGAACAGCTGGCCGGGGGTGCGCTCGCGGCCGGCCTTGCTCGCGGTGCCGCCGGAGTCCAGCTTCACCCCCAGCAGGCCGATGGCATCGAGGCCGAAGCCGAGGGTGCCCTCGGTGAAGCCGGAGCTGTAGTTGAAGATAAAGCCCTGGCCCCACTCGCTGGCCTCGCCGTTGTTGTTGGCGGTGTTCTTGGTGTTGAGGTCGTAATAGAAGTTGCGCAGGCCGATGCTGGCCTTGCTGTCTTCGATGAAACCGGCGGCAGTCGCTTCGCTGGCCAGTGCGGCCAGGGCGACGGCCAGCGCCAGATTGGACTTGTTCATGCTCGATGCTCCAGGTGCTGTGTGTGCTGTTATCGGTATGGCACTGCACAGGGGCTCGGCAGGACAGCGTACTTGGCGCAGGCCTCGGCGGATTGGCATTAGAGCCCCTGATTCGGGCCCGATGCGGTGGTCCGCTGTCGGCTGGTGGCTAATCTACGAGACGATTGTTAATCCCTAAAAAGAATTATTTTTTACTTTGTAATTCCAAAAATGCATATAAGTTCGCGAGATGCGGGTAGGGCGTACCGGGTGGCGATCCGTTCGCATAGCAGTACGCCGTGAACGCTTCGCGGCATCGGGGAGAAACCTGCAGCAAGCAAAAGGCGGACTGCTGGCTGCACTACGAGCGGCTGGCGTCCCGGGCCGGCCTGCGCGCTGCTCCTAAGCTAATTCCTAAAAATTATTTATTGCTGGTTTTTTAGATCGTCTAGCTTCTCCTCACCGGATCACCGGACTTCTTTCCCTAAAACTGAAGTACGCGTGATCCGCCGCACCCCATGGCCGGCACGTGTTCGTAGCGAGAGCCGCCATGTCCAACACCCATTCCAAACGCAGCACACTGATCGCCGCCTCCCTGGCCATCGGCCTGCTTGCCGCGCCACTGGCCGATGCCGCCGAGCAACTGCGCATCGGCTACCAGAAATCCTCCACGCTGATCAGCCTGCTGAAGAGCCAGGGCACCCTGGAAAAGGCGCTGGCCGATCAGGACATTGCCGTCAGCTGGCATGAATTCCCCAACGGCCAGCCGCTGCTGGAGGCGCTCAACGTCGGCAATATCGACCTGTCCGCCGATGTCGCCGACACCGTGCCGGTGTTCGCCCAGGCGGCCGGCGCCGACCTCGCCTACTTCGCCCAGGAAGCGCCCTCGCCCCGCGCCCAGGCGATCATCGTGCGCGAGGACTCGCCGATCAAAACCCTGGCCGACCTCAAGGGCAAGAAGGTCGCCGTGACCAAGGCCGCCGGCGTGCATTACCTGCTGATCGCCGCACTGGCCCAGGCCGGGCTGAAATTCGGCGATATCGAGCCGGCCTACCTGACCCCGGCCGACGGCCGCGCCGCCTTCGAGAACCGCAAGGTGGACGCCTGGGTCACCTGGGAGCCGTTCTTGAGCGGCGCCCAGCAGCAGCTGCCGACGCGCATCCTCGCCGACGGCCAGGGCCTGGCCGACTACCAGCGCTATTACCTGACCAGCGCCACCTTCGCCAAGCGCCACCCGCAGGTGCTGCAGACCGTGTTCGCCGAGCTGGTGAAGAGCGGCGACTGGCTGCGCGCCAACCCGCGCCAGGCGGCTGAAATCCTCGGCCCGCTGTGGGGCAACCTCGACCCGGCCATCGTCGAACAGGCCAACGCCAAGCGCAGCTACCGAGTGCGCCTGGTGCAGCCGGGCAGCCTCGCCGAGCAGCAGAAGATCGCCGATGCCTTCTTCAATGCCAGCCTGCTGCCCAAGTCGGTGGATGCCCGCGACGTGAGCATCTGGAGCCCCAAATGAGCGCCCAGGCCCGCCTGCATCCCAGCCTGCGCGACGAGCCACTGTTCGCCGCGCACCTGTTCCCCGTGGATTTCGGCAGCCGTACGGCCAAGGTCGAGCGCCTGGCCCGGCGTCTGGCCGCCAGCGCGGTGGAGCGGGATCGCGCCGGTGGCAGCGCGCCGGCCGAGCGCGAGCTGCTGCGCGACAGCGGCCTGCTGAGCCTGGCCGTGCCGCAGCAATACGGTGGCCAGGGCCTGGTGTGGCCGGAGATCCTTCGCATCGTGCGCTACCTGGCGGCGGTGGACAGTTCGCTGGCCCACCTGTTCGCCTTCCAGCACCTGCAGGTGGCGACCATCCTGCTGTTCGGCAGCCCCGAGCAGCAGCGCCACTGGCTGACCCGCACGGTGCAGCAGCGCTGGTTCTGGGGCAACGCCACCAACGGCCGCGACACTGGCCTGACGCTCAGCCGGCGCGAGGAGCATTACGAGCTCAACGGCAGCAAGTCGTTCTGCTCCGGCGCGCTCGGCGCCGATGCCCTGGTGGTCAGCGCGCCACGCGGCAAGAACCCGGAGGATCGGGTGTTCATCGTCCTGCCCAGCCAGCGCGACGGCCTGGCGATCAACGCCGACTGGGACGGCTTCGGCCAGCGCCAGACCGACAGCGGCTCGGTGCAGTTCGAGCAGGTGTTCGTCGACGCCAGCGAGCTGCTCGGCCCGGTCGGCGCCAGCCCGCGCACCACCCTGCGCGCCTGCCTGTCGCAGCTGATCCTGACCCAGCTCTACCTGGGCAACGCCCAGGGTGCGCTGGACGCGGCGCTGCGCTACACCCGCGAACACAGCCGCGCCTGGCCGGCCTCGGGGGTGGCGCAGGCCAGCGACGATCCGTTTATCCAGCAGCGTTACGGCGAGCTATGGCTGCGCTACCGCAGCGCCCTGCCCTTGGCCGAGCAGGCCGCCCAGCGCCTGCAGAGCGCCTGGGAAAAACCGGCGCTGACCGCCGCCGAGCGCGCCGAGGTGGCGCTGGCCATCAGCGAGGCCAAGGTGCTGGCGGTGCGCGCGGCGCTGGAGATCACCAGTCAGGTCTTCGAGGCCATGGGCGCCCGCGCCACCAGCTCGCGCTACGGCTTCGACCGCTTCTGGCGCAACGTGCGGGTGCACAGCCTGCACGACCCCGTCGACTACAAGGTGCGCGACCTCGGCCACTGGCTGCTCAGCGGCCAGGGCCCGCGGCCGTCGCTGTACGGCTGAGCAGGAGGTGCGAACCACAGGGAATATGCATAGGAAAAAGCGTTATCTCGCATCGAACAGGGCTAACTAGCCTGAAAACTGCCCCCTCAAGAGGTCATGCACCATGAAGATCAAGTCCCTCCTCGGCGCCGGCCTGCTCGCCGTCGCCGCCCTGCTGCAGGCGCTGCCGACGCAGGCCGCCAGCGAATACCTGGTCAGCACCGACTGGCTGGAGCAGAACCTGAACGATCCCAAGCTGCGCATCGTCGAGGTCAGCGTGGTGCCCGGCGTCTACGAGCGCGGGCATATTCCCGGCGCGGTCAATTTCGCCTGGCACAGCGACCTGGTCGACCCGGTGCGCCGCGACATCGCCAGCCAGGAGGCCTTCCAGGCCCTGCTGCGCAAGGCCGGGGTGAACGACGACAGCACCACCATCCTCTACGGCGACAACAACAACTGGTTCGCCGCCTGGGGCGCCTGGGTGTTCGACGTGTACGGCGTGGATAACGTCAAGCTGCTCGACGGCGGCCGCGCCAAGTGGGAGGCCGAGGGCCGCACCCTGGACAGCCGCGCCAGCACGCCGAGTGCCGGCAACGTCACGGTCAAGGCCGCCAACAAGGAGCTGCGCGCCTTCCTCCCCGACGTGCTGGCCGCCGCCGAGAAACGCAGCGACGTGCAGCTGGTGGATATCCGCTCGCCGGACGAGTACAGCGGCAAGGTGTTCGCCCCGCAGGGCGTGCAGGAGCTGGCGGTGCGCGCCGGCCACGTACCCGGCGCGGTGAACGTGCCCTGGGGCCAGGCGGTGGCCGCCGACGGCACCTTCAAGTCGGCCGAGGAGTTGAAGAAGGTCTACGCCGCGGTGGGCATCGACGGCAGCAAGCCGATCATCACCTACTGCCGCATCGGCGAGCGTTCCAGCCACAGCTGGTTCGCCCTGAAGAAGATCCTCGGCTACGAGGTGCGCAACTACGACGGTTCCTGGACCGAGTACGGCAACGCCGTCGGCGTGCCGGTGACCAACCTGGCCGGCACGGTTTGGGGCGGCCAGTAAGCGCGCCGCCGGCCGAGCTCAGCCTAGGGTGGATCACGCCGCACCGATCCACCCTAGGGAAGCGCTGAGACAGCCGTCATTACTCGCTGCGCTCGCCTGTTCGGGCCGCACTGAAGTGCGTTCAGCGCAGGCGCTGTCCCGAAGGGGGGATAATCCAGAACCTGCGAATTTCCTGGGCTCCCGCCTTCGCGGGAGTGACGATAAATGGCTTTTTCAGATTATCCCTAAGGCTCGGGCGGCAACTTCGGCGTAGACAGTGGCCCTGGTCTGAAGCCCAGGGCCGCTCCCGTCATTAGGGTCGGCAAGGACAACCCATGACCGCCAGCCTTTCCTCCCCTCGCGCAACGCTACCCATCGCCCTGTCAGGCCTGCTCGCCGTCGCCCTGCTCGCCGGCGCCTGGCAACTGGCCGACGGCAGCAACCAGGGCCGCGCCTTCAGCTTCTCGCTGCTCGGCGGCGCGCTGTTCGGCCTGCTGCTGCAGCGTTCGCGCTTCTGCTTCTTCTGCATCAGCCGCGACTTTATCGAACGGCGCATACCGGACGGCCTGCTCGGCCTGCTGGCCGCCCTGGCCGTGGGCACCCTGGGCTATCACGCGGTGTTCGGCGCCTTCCTGCCCGATCCCTTCTCCGGCCGCCTGCCGCCGGACGCCCATATCGGCCCGCTGAGCTGGGTGCTGGCGCTGGCGGCGACGGTGTTCGGCCTCGGCATGGCGATTTCCGGTTCGTGCCTCAGCGCCCACCTGTATCGCCTCGGCGAGGGCAATTTCACCTCGCTGGCGGCGCTGGCCGGCGCGCTGCTCGGCTTCGCCCTGGGTTTTCTCAGCTGGAACCCGCTGTACCTGGCCGCGCTGCAGCAGGCGCCGGTGCTCTGGCTGCCCGGCAAGCTCGGCTACGGCGGCTCGCTGCTGCTGCAACTGGCGCTGCTCGGCACCCTGGCCGCCTGGCTGCTGCGTTATCGCCAGGCGGGCGCGGCGGGCGAGGTGCGCGGGCTGTGGGCGCTGCTGTTCGGCGCGCGCTGGCCGACCTGGGTCGGCGGCGTGCTGATCGGCAGCCTGGCGGTGCTGGCCTATTTCCGCGTCGGCCCGCTGGGAGTGACGGCCGAGCTGGGCAGCCTGGCGCGCACCGGTGCCGACGGCCTGGGCTGGCTGCCGGCGCGTCTGGAGGGGCTGGACGGTTTCGCCGGCTGCGCCACGGCGGTCAAGCAGACGCTGCTGTCGAACAACGGCCTGTTCGTCGGCGGCCTGGTGCTCGCCGCCTGGGCCAGCGCCCTGGCCGCGGGGGACTTCCGCCCCAGCGGCGGCGCGCCCCGCGACTGGCTGCGCGGCCTGCTCGGCGGCGTGCTGCTGGGCTGGGGCAGCCTGCTGGCGCTGGGCTGCACCGTGGGCACGCTGCTCTCCGGGATCATGGCTGGCGCGGCGTCGGGCTGGCTGTTCGGCCTGTTCTGCCTGCTCGGCATCGTCCTCGGGCTGAAGCTGCGGCCGTTGTTGCGGTTGGGATAAGGCGCTCGCGCTACGCCGTCTTGCCCGGCGAGGCATCCTCGAAGCGGTCGACCTGGCGCAGGCTCTTGAAGCCGAGCAGCCAGCCGCCGGTGACGGTCAGGGTGCAGGCGCAGCCGATCAGCGCCGCCGGCACCACGCCGAACCAGGCGGCGCTGGTGCCGGCGCGGAACTCGCCGAGCTCGTTGGACGAGCCGATAAACAGCATGTTCACCGCGTTGACCCGGCCGCGCATGGCGTCCGGGGTGGAGAACTGCACCAGCGAGGAGCGGATGTACATGCTCACCATGTCCGCACCGCCGGCCACCACCAGCGCGGCGAACGACAGCCAGAACAGGCTGGACAGGGCGAACACCAGGTTGGCCACACCGAACAGCGCCACCGCAGCGAACATGGTCAGGCCGACCCGGCGGTTGAACGGCTTCATGCTCAGGTACAGGCCCACCGTGACCTCGCCGATGGCCATGGCGCTGCGCAGCAGACCGAGGCCGGTGGGCCCGACTTCCAGCACCTCCTGGGCGTAGATAGGCAGCAGCGCCACCACGCCGCCGAGCAGCACGGCGAACAGGTCCAGGGAGATGGTGCCGAGGATGATCGGCCGCGAACGGATAAAGCCGATGCCGGCGGTGAAACGCGCCCAGGCCGTGGATTCCAGCGCCTGCATCTTCTCCGCATAGCGCACCGGCACCAGCGGCAGCAGCGCGGCGCCGGCGAGGAAGCCGAGCAGGCACACCGAGTAGGTCAGCCCGCCGCCGCCGATGGCGTACAGGCCGCCGCCCAGCACCGGGCCGGAGATGGTCGCGCCGCGCATGATCATGCTGTTGGCGGCAATCGCCGCGGCCAGGCGCTCGCGCGGCACGATCTGCGGCAGCAGGCTGGACAGCACCGGCCCGGTGAAGGCGCGGGCACTGCCATAGAGCACCAGCACGGCGTAGTACCCGCTCACCGGCGCCTCGCTCAGCGACAGCCAGAGCAGCGCGGCGGCGCACAGGCCTTCCACCAGCCAGCTGAGCAGGAGGATCAGCTTGCGGTCGAAGCGGTCGATCAGGTCGCCGGCCGGCATCAACAGCAGCAGCATCGGCACGAACTGCGCCAGGCCGACGTAGGCCAGCGACAGCGGGTCGCGGGTGATGTCGTAGACCTGCCAGGCGACCACTATGGCCTGGATCTGCATGGCGAACACCGCCAGCAGGCGCGCGGTGAGAAAGGGCAGGAAACCGGGGAGGCGATAAACGGAAACGGCAGCGGACACGGTGCGAACCTCGGGGCATGACCGGCGGCTGCCGGTCGAGGTGAGCCGGGCAATCTAAGACAAAGCGCAGCAGCGGGGCAAACGGGCGAACAGGCTGTTGCGCGGGTTGCGCCATGCAGCGGCGGGGGCTTCACCCTGGTCGCGGCTAACGCCGCTCCCACAGCGCCAGCCGTGGGAGGGGCTTTCGACCGAGTCGCAGCAGCGAGGTACGCGCGGCTACCCCGGCCGGCCGGGAGCGGGTTTAATGCCTATATTTGCCGGATCATGACCATGCCCCTGAGCCCCGCCGAACTCGCCCGGATCAGCGCCCTGACCCTGGCCCATTACCAGGACTGCGCCGAGGATTTTCGCGAGGGCACCCGCGATCACGACGTCAGCCAGAACGTCGCCGCGCTGCTCGCGCATATCCAGGCCGAGCCGCCCTACCGGATTCTCGACTTCGGCTGCGGCCCGGGGCGCGACCTGCGCACCTTCGCCGCCCTCGGCCACCAGCCGGTCGGCCTCGACGGCTGCCCGCGCTTCGTCGAGATGGCGCGGGTGGACAGCGGCTGCGAGGTCTGGCTGCAGGACTTTCTCGCCCTCGACCTGCCCAGCGCGCACTTCGACGGCATCTTCGCCAACGCCAGCCTGTTCCACGTGCCGGACCAGCAGTTGCCGCAGGTGCTCGGCCAGTTGCATGCCGCGCTGAAACCCGGCGGCGTGCTGTTCAGCTCCAACCCGCGCGGCGACAACCAGGAAGGCTGGAACGGCCCGCGCTATGGCGCCTACCACGACCTGGCGCACTGGCGCGCACGGCTCGAGGCCGCCGGCTTCGTCGAACTGGAGCACTACTACCGCCCCGCCGGCCTGCCGCGCGAGCAGCAGCCCTGGCTGGCCAGCGTCTGGCGGCGGCGCTGAGCACGGGCTTGACTTGCCGGTCAGCTATTGCCCAAGATGCCGCCTTCCCCCCAGCCAAAGCGCCAGGGCCGACAGCCCTTGGCGGCGTCGCAGGCCACGCGCTATATAGAAAACTAAACAACGCCACGGAGGCGCCATGTTCAGCTCTCGCCATCTGCTGTTCGTCCTGCTGCTCGCCGGCGCCGGCCCGGCCCTCGCCGCCGAGGTGCAGGTGGCCGTGGCCGCCAACTTCACCGCGCCGCTGCAAGCCATCGCGCCCAGGTTCGAGCAGGCCACCGGGCACAAGCTGGTCGCCTCCTTCGGCGCCACCGGGCAGTTCTATGCGCAGATCAAGCATGGCGCGCCCTTCGATGTGCTGCTGGCCGCCGACGACAGCACCCCGGCCAGGCTGGAGAGCGAGGGCGATGCCGTGCCCGGCTCGCGTTTCACCTACGCCATCGGCAGCCTGGTGCTGTGGTCGGCCGACGTCGACACCCTCGACGGCAGCCCCGCCGCCCTGCACGCCGGCGCGTTCACCCACCTGGCCATCGCCAACCCGCAGGCCGCGCCCTACGGCCTGGCCGCCATCCAGGTGCTGGAAAAACTGGGCCTGCACGAGACGCTGCGGCCCAAGCTGGTGGAAGGCCAGAGCATCGCCAAAGCCCTGCACTTCGTCGCCACCGGCAACGCCGAGCTGGGCTTCGTCGCCCTGTCCCAGGTGTACCGGAACGGCCAGCTCAGCAGCGGCTCGGCCTGGATGGTGCCGCAGGCGCTATACGACCCGATCAAGCAGGACGCGGTGCTCCTCAAGCAGGGCGCGAACAACCCGGCCGCCGCTGCGCTGCTGGAATACCTCAAGGGCCCGGAAGCGGCCGCGATCATCGAATCCTTCGGCTATAAGCTGTAATCGGAACTCCGCATGCCGCTGTCCAAGCACGACCTCGACGCGATCTGGCTGACCCTGCAGCTGGCCTCGCTGACCACCCTGCTCCTGCTGCTGATCGGCACGCCCATCGCCTGGTGGCTGGCGCGCACCCGCTCGCGGCTGAAGCAGCCGATCGGCGCCATAGTCGCCTTGCCGCTGGTGCTGCCGCCGACGGTGATCGGCTTCTACCTGCTGGTGAGCATGGGGCCCAACGGTTTCATCGGTCAGCTGACCCAGAGCCTCGGCCTGGGCACCTTCACCTTCAGTTTCACCGGCCTGGTGATCGCCTCGGTGTTCTACTCGCTGCCCTTCGTCGTGCAGCCGCTGCAGAACGCCTTCGAGGCCATCGGCCGCGCCCCGCTGGAGGCCGCCGCGACCCTGCGCGCGGGGCCCCGGGACGCCTTCTTCAGCGTGGTGCTGCCGCTGGCCCGCCCCGGCCTGATGACCGCCGCGGTGCTCGGCTTCGCCCATACCGTCGGCGAGTTCGGCGTGGTGCTGATGATCGGCGGCAATATCCCCGGCAAGACTCAGGTGGCCTCGGTGCAGATCTACAACCACGTGGAAACCATGAACTACGCCCAGGCCCACTGGCTGGCCGGCGGCATGGTGCTGTTCTCCTTTATCGTGCTGCTCGCGCTCTACTCCGGGCGTGCCGGCAAGTCGAGGCTGTGGTGAGGTTCGCTTTCGCCAGACCCGCGGTCCCCGCCGTGACGGACGACGGGCGCATTCGCGCGCGCTTCGTGGTGCAGCACCCGGGCTTTCGCCTGGACGTCGACCTCGACCTGCCGGGCCGCGGCGTCAGCGCCCTGTTCGGCCATTCCGGCTCGGGCAAGACCAGTTGCCTGCGCTGCTTCGCCGGCCTGGACCGCCCGCAGCAGGGCTATCTGCAGGTGGCCGGCGAGCTGTGGCAGGACAGCGCCAGCGGCCATTTCCTGCCGGCGCACCGACGCGCCATCGGCTACGTGTTCCAGGACGCCAACCTGTTCCCCCACCTCAGCGTGCGGCGCAACCTGGAGTACGGCCAACGGCGCATCCCCGCCGCGCAGCGCCAGGTGGCGCTGGAGCAGGCGCTGGAGCTGCTCGGCATCGGTCACCTGCTCGAACGCCTGCCGGCCAGCCTGTCCGGCGGCGAACGCCAGCGCGTCGGCATCGCCCGCGCCCTGCTGACCAGCCCGCGCCTGCTGCTGATGGACGAGCCGCTGGCCTCGCTCGATCTCAAGCGCAAGCTGGAGGTGCTGCCGTATCTGGAGCGACTGCACCAGGAGCTGGAGATTCCGGTGCTCTACGTCAGCCACGCGCCGGACGAGGTGGCGCGCCTGGCCGACCACCTGGTGCTGCTCGACGAAGGCCAGGTGCGCGCCAGCGGCCCGCTCAAGGAAACCCTGCTGCGCGCCGACCTGCCCTTCGCCCTGGAAGACGACGCCGAGGCGGTGATCGACGGCCGGGTCGCGGGCCACGACGCCGCCTACCAGTTGCTGGAACTGCATCTGCCCGGCAGCGAGGCGCGCCTGCGCCTGCCGCATGCGGCGCTGCCGGTCGGCCATGGGGTGCGGGTGAAGATCAAGGCGCGCGACGTCAGCCTCGGCCTGCAACGCGCCAAGGGCAGCAGCCTGCTCAACCTGCTGCCGGTGACGGTGGACGACTGGCGCGCCCTCGACGCCCAGGTGCTGCTGACCCTGCGCCTGGGCGAGCAGCGCCTGCTGGCGCGGATCACCCGCTACTCCTTCGACCAGCTCGGCATCCAGGCCGGCCAGGCGCTGTGGGCGCAGGTGAAATCGGTGTCGCTGCTCGCGCCCTAGGTTGGACTGAGGAGCCTGCGACTAAGCCCAACGGCTGCGCTGGAGCGCAAGGCGGAGGGATCGCCGGGCGGTGTGCTGCGCACTCCCTGTTGGGCTTCGCTGCGCTCAGCGCCAACCTACACCCCCGAACCGGCCAGTTCGCGCCGGTACACCTGCGGAAAGCCCGGTGCGCACGGCCTGGGCGGCCCCGCGACACCCTAGGAGATGCCCGGTAGCTGCAGGTGCTGCGGCCCGATCTCGGCGCTGCCGGCCAGCAGCAGGGCGAAGTGGATGACGTTCTCCAGCTCGCGGGTGTTGCCCGGCCAGCTGTGCGCCTCCAGCACGGCCTGCGCTGCGGGGCTGATCGGCGGGATGGCCAGGCCCAGGCGCTGGGCATGGCTGCCGAGGAAATACTCGGCCAGCGGCAGGATGTCGCCGAGCCGCTGGCGCAGCGCCGGCAGCTCGAGCAGGCCGTCGCCCAGGTAGGCGTACAGGCGCTCGTCGAAGGTGCCGGCGGCCACCGCGCGGGCCAGGTCGATGCTGCTGGCCGCCACCAGCCTGACGTCCACCGGCAACGCCTGACCGGCGCCGACGCGGTACAGCTCGCGGGTTTCCAGCGCGGCCAGCAGCTTGCCCTGCAGCGGCCGCGGCAGGTCGGCGATCTCGTCCAAGTAGAGCGTGCCGCCGTTGGCCGAGCCGAACCAGCCGGCGCGGCTGCTGGCGCCGCCGACATGGGCGCCGGCGACGTGACCGAACAGCTCGGCCTCGCCCCATTGCGGGCTGATGGCGCCGCTGCTCACCGCCACGAACAGCCCGCCGCGCTCGCTGTGGCGGTGGATGTAGCGGGCCAGCAGCTCCTTGCCGGTGCCGGTCTCGCCGCGGATCAGCAGCGCCTGATTGCCCGGCGCCAGGGCCTCGGCGCGCTCGCGCAGCTGGCGCGAGCGCGGGTCGACGAATACCAGCGCCTTGGCACGGATGCTCAGCGGGCTCTTGTCGACCTCGGCGAAGGTCAGGGCTGGCGCAATGTTCGGCGAAAACGGCATGTCCTGGGGCTCCGGAACGGCGCCGCGCCGGGCCGCGGCCGGCGGGCGAATAAAAAGGTTATGTCTGCGTTAAGGAAACTCTGAAATCACCGTCATTCCCGCGCAGGCGGGACAGCAGCTTTATCGCTGAACAGCGCTTGCGCTGGCCCGCAGGGGAATAATCCAGAACCTACGTAGTCCTGGGCTCCCGCCTTCGCGAGAGTGACGATAAATGGCTTTTTCAGAACCTCCTTAAGTGTTGGGAGTAGGTACAGCCAATAAAAATGAGGCGGGCGGCTGCCTGGCCCGATCCCGCCTCGAAGAGGGTCTAGGGCTGACCAATCAGGCGCGCAACCGCGCCTGCTGCTCGATCCGCCCCTGCAGGCGATACAGATAGCCGAAGCCCTGCTCCCAGTGGCGATGCCCGGACTTGACGTTGATATGCCCGGCACCGCGCAGGATCGCCGCCTCGCTGCCCCAGGCACGCGCCAGCTCGAGAGCCCGCGCGTCGCTGGCCGCGGCGTCGTTGTCGGAGCCGATCAGCAGGCTGGGAAATGGCAGCGGATCGCGCGCAATGGGCGCGAAGTTCCGCAGCGGTTCGGGGCAATCGGGCCGCTCGACATCGGCCGGCGCCACCAGCAAGGCGCCACGCACCCGGCGCAGCAGCTCGAGCGGTGCCTGCGCCGCCCAGTGCGCCACCGTCACGCAGCCCAGGCTGTGGGCGATGAGGATGGTCGGGCGCGGATCGGCCGCCACGGCCTGGTTCAGCGCCGCCACCCAATCGCCACGTCGGGGGTTGAGCCAGTCGGCCTGCTCTACTCGCGCGCTGTTCGGCAGGCTGCGCTGCCAATGGCTCTGCCAGTGTTCCTCGGGCGAGCCCTGCCAGCCCGGCAGGATCAGATAACGGATTGCTTCGCTGCCCATGACGGCGCCTCCTGAAGTCGAATGGCGCCAGTCTAGGCAGCATGGATCAACTCTAAAAAGAATAAGAATTTATTTACTTATTCCATTAAGTCGGAAATCTAAATATTCCAAAAAGATCTATAAATGTTCTTAAACAATATTTTTAAGAATATTTCGGCCTCTCTACTATCCGCTCCACGCCAGCGTCGGCCGCCCGCCGTCGTCGTGGCGAATCCGTCACAAGGAACCTGGAAATGACCGCGACGCTGAGAAACCTCGAAGGCCAGGACGAAGCCGTGATCCTCCGCGAGATCCAGACTGCCCTGCAGGGCCTGAAATTCGGCTCGGTGGAAATCACCGTGCACAACGGCCAGGTGGTGCAGATCGAACGCAAGGAAAAGTTTCGCCTGCAACCGCCCGGCAGCAAGAACGCCTGAACCAAGCAAGCAGCCCGACTGGACCACCGGAGGGCGTGACCATGAAAAGAGCCCAGCCATGAACACGCACCGCCACCGTTGCTGTCGCCCGCGAATGTGCGACTGACCGCCACGAACCAGAGCCAAGATAAAAATCCAGTTAGGAGCTGCACCATGTCCATTCGTCGTTTTGCCCTGGCCGCACTGGCCAGTGCCCTGATCGCCGGCCCGGCCGCCGCCGCCCAGACCCTGCTCAACGTGTCCTACGACCCGACCCGCGAGCTCTACAGCGAATTCAACGCCGCCTTCAACCAGCACTGGCAGGCCCAGGGCAACGAGGCGGTGACCATCCAGCAATCCCACGGCGGCTCGGGCAAGCAGGCCCGCGCGGTGATCGACGGCCTGCGCGCCGACGTGGTGACCCTGGCCCTGGCCGGCGACATCGACGAGCTGTACAAGCTCGGCAAGCTGATCCCGGAGAACTGGCAGGAGCGCCTGCCGGACGCCAGCACCCCCTACACCTCGACCATCGTGTTCCTGGTGCGCAAGGGCAACCCCGAAGGCATCAAGGACTGGGACGACCTGGTCAAGCCGGGTGTGGAAGTGATCACCCCCAACCCGAAGACCTCCGGCGGCGCGCGCTGGAACTTCCTCGCCGCCTGGGCCTACGCCCAGCAGAAGTACGGCAGCGAAGCCGAGGCCAAGGCCTTCACCGAGAAGCTCTACAAGAACGTGCCGGTGCTGGATACCGGGGCGCGCGGCTCGACCATCACCTTCGTCAACAACGGCATCGGCGACGTGCTGCTGGCCTGGGAGAACGAGGCCTTCCTGGCGCTCAAGGAAGAAGGCGGGGAGAACTTCGAGATCGTCGCGCCGTCGCTGTCGATCCTCGCCGAACCGCCGGTGAGCGTGGTCGATGCGAACGTCGACAAGAAGGGCACGCGCCAGGTCGCCGAGGCTTACCTGAACTACCTGTACAGCGAGCAAGGCCAGCGCATCGCCGCCAAGCACTTCTACCGCCCGCGCAACCAGGCGATTGCCGCCGAGTTCGCCCAGCAGTTCCCGCAGCTCAAGCTGGTGACCATCGACGGTGACTTCGGCGGCTGGAAAACCGCGCAGCCGAAGTTCTTCAACGACGGCGGCGTGTTCGACCAGATCTACCAGGCCCAGTGATGCGCAAGGGTGGGTGGGGCTGAAGCCTGCCCACCCTTGGTTTGTTAGAGCGTTCCAACGCCAACCGATTTAAGGACAGGCCATGTCTCGCCGTACTTCCCCCGTCATACCCGGCTTCGGGCTGACGCTGGGTTACACCCTGGTGTACCTCAGCCTGTTGGTGCTGATTCCCCTGGGTGCCATGTTCGTCCACGCCGCCCAGCTCACCTGGGATCAGTTCTGGGCGATCATTTCCTCGCCACGCGTGCTGGCCGCCTTGAAGCTCAGCTTCGGCACCGCCTTGCTCGCCGCCGTGATCAACGGTGTGATCGGCACCCTGCTGGCCTGGGTGCTGGTGCGTTACACCTTCCCCGGACGCAAGATCATCGAGGCGATGATCGACCTGCCGTTCGCCCTGCCCACCGCCGTGGCCGGTATCGCCCTCACCGCGCTCTATGCGCCCAACGGCTTGATCGGCCAGTTCGCCACGGCCCTGGGTTTCAAGATCGCCTACACCCCGCTGGGCATCACCCTGGCGCTGACCTTCGTCACCCTGCCCTTCGTGGTGCGCACCATCCAGCCGGTGCTGGCCGACATCCCCCGCGAGGTCGAGGAAGCCGCCGCCTGCCTGGGCGCCAAGCCGTTGCAGGTGGCTCGCCATGTGCTGCTGCCGGCACTGCTGCCGGCCTGGCTGACCGGCTTCGCCCTGGCCTTCGCCCGCGGCGTCGGCGAGTACGGATCCGTAATTTTTATAGCCGGCAATATGCCGATGAAGACCGAGATCCTGCCGCTGCTGATCATGGTGCAACTGGACCAGTACAACTACGCCGGCGCCACCGCCATCGGCGTGCTGATGCTGGTGGTGTCGTTCATCCTGCTGCTGCTGATCAACCTGCTGCAGCGCCGCATCAGCCGTTCCTGAGGAGCCGGGCATGACTTCCACGACCCTGACGGCCAGTGCCGTCAACAACGCCGCCCGTCGCGGCAACGCCCTGGGCCGGCGCCTGCTGATCCTGGCGGCCTGGCTGGTGTTCGCCTTCTTCCTGCTGCTGCCGCTGTTGGTGGTGGCGAGCGAGGCGCTCAAGCAGGGCGCAGGCACCTTCGTCGCCGCGATCCTCGAGCCCGATGCGCTCAGCGCGCTGAAACTGACCCTGCTCGCCGTCGGCATCGCCGTGCCGCTCAACCTGGTGTTCGGCGTGGCTGCCGCCTGGTGCGTGAGCAAATACGAGTTCCGCGGCAAGAGCATCCTGGTGACCCTGATCGACCTGCCGTTCTCGGTGTCGCCGGTGATCGCCGGGCTGATCTACGTGCTGCTGTTCGGCGCCCAGGGCTTCTTCGGCCCCTGGCTGCGCGAGCACGACATCCAGATCATCTTCGCCCTGCCGGGCATCGTCCTCGCCACCATCTTCGTCACCGTGCCCTTCGTCGCCCGCGAGCTGATCCCGCTGATGCAGGAGCAGGGCACGCAGGAGGAAGAGGCCGCGCGCCTGCTCGGTGCCAACGGCTGGCAGATGTTCTGGCACGTGACCCTGCCCAACATCAAATGGGGCCTGATCTACGGCGTGGTGCTGTGCACCGCGCGGGCCATGGGCGAGTTCGGCGCGGTGTCGGTGGTGTCCGGGCATATCCGCGGCTACACCAACACATTGCCGCTGCACGTCGAGATTCTCTACAACGAATACAACCACGTCGCCGCCTTCAGCGTGGCCAGCCTGCTGCTGCTGCTGGCGCTGCTGATCCTGCTGCTCAAGCAGTGGAGCGAGTCCCGTATCAACCGCCTGAAAGCCAGCGCCGGCGAGGAATAAGCCATGAGCATCGAAATCCGCAACGTCAGCAAGAACTTCAATGCGTTCAAGGCGCTGAACGACATCAATCTGAACATCCAGAGCGGCGAGCTGGTCGCCCTGCTCGGCCCCTCCGGCTGCGGCAAGACCACCCTGCTGCGCATCATCGCCGGCCTGGAAACCCCGGACAGCGGCAACATCCAGTTCCATGGCGAGGACGTGTCGAACCACGACGTGCGCGATCGCAACGTCGGCTTCGTATTCCAGCACTACGCGCTGTTCCGCCATATGACGGTGTTCGACAACGTCGCCTTCGGCCTGCGCATGAAGCCCAAGGGCCAGCGCCCGAGCGAAGAGGTGATCAAGCGCAAGGTGCACGAACTGCTCGACCTGGTGCAGCTCGACTGGCTCGGCGACCGCTACCCCGAGCAACTCTCCGGCGGCCAGCGCCAGCGCATCGCCCTGGCCCGCGCGCTGGCGGTGGAGCCGCGCGTGCTGCTGCTCGACGAGCCGTTCGGCGCCCTCGACGCCAAGGTGCGCAAGGAGCTGCGCCGCTGGCTGGCGCGCCTGCACGAGGACGTGCACCTGACCAGCGTGTTCGTCACCCACGACCAGGAAGAGGCCATGGAAGTGGCCGACCGCATCGTGGTGATGAACAAGGGCGTGATCGAACAGATCGGCTCGCCGGCCGAGGTCTACGAGCACCCGGCCAGCGACTTCGTCTACCACTTCCTCGGCGACGCCAACCGCCTCTATGTCGGCGAGGGCGACCATCATGTGCTGTTCCGCCCGCACGAGATCCACCTCTCGCGCCAGGCCGAGGAAGGCCACCAGGCCGGCGAGGTACGCGATATCCGTCCGCTCGGCGCGATCACCCGGGTGACCCTCAAGGTCGCCGGCCAAGCGGAGCCGATCGAAGCGGAAGTGGCCAAGGACCACCTCAGCCTGGCCGGCCTGAGCCGCGGCGAGACGCTGTACTTCAAGCCCAAGGCCGGGCAGCCGACGGCCTAAGGCCGGGCGGCTACCGCGCAGCCTGGGCTTCGCGGTGGCCGCCGGGCTCTCAGAGCGTCGCCGCCCGCGAATACTTCAGCCCATACCACTGCAGCTCGGCGAGCAGTGCCACCGCCACCGCCTGGGCGACGACGAAGGCGTAGCCGAACAGGTTCGGCGAGACCCAGCCGATCACCAGCAACAGCAAGCTGTCGATCACCCAGACGACATTGACCGCGAGCACCGCCCACACCGCCGGGCGGCTCAGTTCGGCGCGGTTGGCCAGCCATACCAGCATGGCGGCGAACGGCAGCAGCGCGCTGCCGGCGACCAGCAGGAGCATGCGCGGCAGTTCGAGAAAGGCGCCCAGCCAGCCGGCGGCCAGGACCAGCAGCAGGCCGGTGACGCCGCTGAGCAGGCCGTCGACCAGCAGGGCATTGCGCAGCAGCGGAGAAGGTTGCAGTGCGTTCATGGCGAATCCTCCAGAAGGCGGCACCGGAGCGGTGCCTGGCGCACAGATTTCGCCGAATCGTGCCGGGCGTCGATTACCTGCCAGGTAATGGCCGGCATGACGCCGCTGGACTATCGTGCTGACCATGAACGATTCCCAGACCGCCGGCGCCCTGCTGCGCCAATGGCGCCAGCGGCGCCGCCTCAGCCAGCTCGACCTCGCCTGCGAGGCGGAGATTTCCACCCGCCACCTGAGCTTCGTCGAAACCGGCCGCGCCCAGCCCAGCCGCGACATGCTGCTGCACCTGGCCGAGCAGCTGGAGATTCCCCTGCGCGAACGCAACCGCCTGCTCGGCGCCGCCGGCTACGCGCCGCTGTACAGCCAGCACGACCTGGCCGACCCGGCGCTGGCGCCGGCGCGCCAGGCCATCGAGCAGTTGCTCAAGGCCCACGAACCCTACCCGGCGCTGGCCATCGACCGGCAGTGGAATCTGCTGGCGGCCAATGCCGCCGTGGGCGCCTTCCTCGCCGGCATGCCGGCGTTCCTGCTCGGCCCGCCGCTCAACGTGATGCGCCTGTCGCTGCACCCCGAGGGCCTGGCGCCGCGCATCGCCAACCTGGCGCTGTGGCGCGCGCACCTGCTGATGCGCCTGCAGCGCGATGCCGAAATCAGCGGCGACGACAGCCTGTTTGCCCTGCTCGAAGAGCTGCGCGGCTACCCCGCGCCGGCGGAAGTCGCCGCGCCGCCGAGCGACGCCGTACTGGTGCCCCTGCAGCTGCACAGCGAGCGCGGCGTGCTGAGCCTGATCAGCACCATCACGGTGTTCGGCACGCCCAACGACGTGACCCTGGCCGAGCTGGCGCTGGAAACCTTCTTCCCCGCCGACGCCTTCACCGCGGCCTATCTGCGCGAACTGGCCGGGCGGCCGTAGCGGCCACCGGCGCACGGGCCTCTGCAACGGCCGCTCTGCCGCGCCGCCGGCCTTTTTCCGACGAAATCACACTTTCGGGTCATGCTTCGCGGCCTGCGACGCAGTAGTCTTGACGCTGCGCCTTTGACGCCGCCCGCTCACAACAATAACAAGGAGCACCCCGGATGCGCTGTAAAGCATTGTTGCGCCACGTTTTTCTCTGGACGCTCGGGCTCTTCGCCGGGCTCTCGCCGCTGGCCTTCGCCGAAGCGGTCAGCCCCCAGGAACAGATTCAGGTGCATGCCAGCCGTGCTACCAGCAGCCTCATGCTGTTACGCGGCGAAGGCTTCCAGAGGGTTCATCAGCAACGCCTGGAAGCCGACCTGGCCGCTCTGGCCGGGGCCATGCAGAGCCTGCCGCAGGGCAGCGCCGAACTCTCCAACGCCCACCAGACCCTTGTTACCCAACTGCGCGCCGGTGTTTCCTATGGCCCCGGCGAGGAGAACGTGCCCTGGCGTTTCCCGGAAGACCTCAGCCGCGCCCTGCGCGATTTCCTCAGCGCCGCCCGCGCCCTGCCGGGCGGCGAGGGGCAGAGCGAGCTGGCGGCCAAGGTCGAGTACCTCGGCGTGCAGTACCTCAGCCGTGCCTACCTGGGCACCTTCGAGATCGCCCGCGAGCAACCCGATACCTACCTGGGCCAGGACGAACGCCTGCTGCTGCCGGCCATCGATGCCGAGCTGGGGGCCCTGGACAAGAAGGCCAACCCGCAGCTGAGCAAGCTGCAGACCCGCTGGAGTTACCTGCGCGCCGCCCTGGCCGACATGAACAGCCAGAGCAATGCCCTGGAAAGCGTCTCCGGCCGGCCCTTCGCGCCGATCACCGTGGATCGCCACGCACGCTCGCTGACCGCGCAGTGGATGGCGATGTTCTAGAGCCGTAGGCTGCGCCGTGCGCACCGCCTAGAGGGTACGCACGGCGCAGCCTGAGATCAGGCCAGCGACTTCTTCTCGCGGATGCAGGTCGGCCCGGCGATGTCCACCACCGCCCGCTCCACCTCCTTGCGCAGGCCGAGCAGGAAGGCCGCCTCGGCGGCGACGAACAGCGGGCCGATCACCAGCCCCGTGATATCGTCGACGAAGGCCGGCTTGCGCCCCTCGTAGTAATGACCGACGAACTGGATGACCCAGCCGACCACGAACAGGCCGATGCCCGCGCTCAGCCACAGCGCGGTGGAGGCCGCCGCCAGGGCCGCGCCGGCCCACAGGCAGAGCCCCAGCAGCAGGCTCATGAGCAGGCCGAAGCGGGTGTCCAGGCGCAGGTAGAACAGGGCCGAGGCCAGTGCCAGCAGCGTCGCCGGCGCCAGCCACAGGCCGAGCAGCTCGAAGCCGGGGCGCGACAGCAGCACCGCCACCGCCAGCACTATCATGGGAATACCGATGAAATGACTGGCGATGTTGCGCCGGTCACGGTGGTAGGCCGCATATTGGGCCAGGTGATCGACTAGGGTTTTCATGTGGTTGCGGTCCTTTTTCACGACAGGCCCTGGCATCATCGCGCCCCGCTCGTCCGCCACTCTGTCAGCTAGGCGACAAAGCCCAAGGAGCCTCGATGCACGACCCCCACCCCTTCCTCGCCCGCCTGCAGCAGGGCCACTGGTTCGCCGGCCTGCCCGGCGAGCTGCAGGGCGCGCTGCTGGACATGGCCCAGGTGCTGCAGCTGCAACCCGGCCAGCGCCTGTTCCGCCGCGGCGACAAGCCCAGCGGGCTGTATGCGGTGGTCGAGGGGGCGATGCGCATCGGCGCGGTCAGCGAGAGCGGCAAGGAGGCGCTGCTGACCCTGGTCGAGCCGCCCTACTGGTTCGGCGAGATCTCCCTGTTCGACGGCCTGCCGCGCACCCACGACGCCTTCGCCGAAAGCGCCAGCAGCCTGCTGCTGCTGCCCCAGGCCGAGCTGCTCGCCCTGCTCGAGGCGCAGCCGCGCTACTGGCGCGACTTCGCCCTGCTGATGAGCCAGAAGCTGCGCCTGGCGTTTATCGCCCTGGAGGAGATGAGCCTGCTGCCGGCCGCGCCGCGCCTGGCCCGGCGCCTGCTGCTGATCGCCGAGAACTACGGCGAGGGCGAGCCGCGGCGGGTGCTGCACCTGGCCCAGGAACAGCTGGCGCTGATGCTGGCGGTGTCCCGGCAGACCACCAACCAGATTCTCAAGGAGCTGGAGGCCCAGGGCATCGTGCGCCTGAGCTACGGCGAGATCGAAGTGCTCGACCTCGAACGCCTGCGCCGGGTCGCCGGCTGAACCGCTGGCGCTGTGCCACTGTCGATAACCTGTCCACTTGACCGAGTCTGCCGTCCGATGCCGTCCACCGCCGCCTCCACCCTCCCCGAGATACTCGCCGGCCCGCTGCTGCGCCGCCTGGAACCCGGCCGCCTGGTGCTGTGGCTGGTGGCCAGCCGGCCGCTGAGGCTGCAGCTGTGCCTGCAGCCCGAGGGCGAGGCCGAACGGCGGCACGCCCTCGACGAGCATTGCCGGCAGCTGCCGCTGGGCCGCCACGCCGTGCTGCACCTGATCGACCTGGCGCTGACGCAGCCCCTGCCGCAGGAGGTGCGCATCGCCTACGACCTGCAGATTCTCGGCGACCCGGCGCCGCGCGGCCTGGCCGACTGGGCGCCACATCTGCTGTACGACGGCCGCAGCCGCGCCGACTTCGTGCTCAAGGCGCGCATCGACCAGCTGCTCCACGGCTCCTGCCGCAAGCCGCACCACAGCGCGGCCGACGGCCTGCTCTGCGCCGACCGCCTGCTGGCCGCGCAGCCCGAGGCGGCGCAGCGCCCGGCGCTGCTGCTGATGAGCGGCGATCAGGTCTACGTCGACGATGTCGCCGGGCCGATGCTGTGCGCCATCCACCAGCTGATCGCCCGCCTCGGCCTGTTCGACGAGCGCCTCGAGGGCGCGGTGGTCACAGGCAGCCAGGCGCTGTACGCCGACCCGGTCGGCTACTACCGGCGCGCCGAGCTGCTGCCGGCGCTGAAGAGCAACCAGACCCTGCGCGACAAGTTCTTCGGCGGCGTGGAGAAGCCGATCTTCACCAGCAGCAACGCCGACAACCACCTGGTGACCTTCGCCGAGATGATCGCCATGTACCTGCTGGTCTGGTCGCCCGTGCCCTGGAGCCTGATCGAGGAAGAGCAGCCGCCGCTGGACGCCGAGCAGCAGCGCCGCTACGCCGAGCAGCGGCCGTGCATCGCGGCCTTCCGCCAGTCGCTCGGCCAGGTGGCACGGGTGCTGGCGCACCTGCCGACGCTGATGATCTTCGACGACCACGACGTCACCGACGACTGGAACCTTTCCGCGCGCTGGGAGCAGACCGCCTACGGCCACCCCTTCTCCAAGCGCATCATCGGCAACGCCCTGCTCGCCTACCTGCTGTGCCAGGGCTGGGGCAACGACCCGGACGCCTTCGCGGAGCCGCTGCACGCCTGCGGCGAGCTGCTGCAGCAGCGCCAGGACGACCAGCTCGACGCCCGGGCGCAGGACGCGCTGATCGACGCCCTGCTGCAGTTCCAGCACTGGCACTACGTGCTGCCGACCACCCCGGCGCTGCTGGTGCTGGACACCCGCACCCGCCGCTGGCGCAGCGAGGGCCGCCTGTCGCGGCCGTCCGGACTGATGGACTGGGAGGCGCTGTGCGAATTCCAGCAGGCGCTGCTCGATCACCCGGCCTGCATCATCGTCTCGCCGGCGCCGATGTTCGGGGTCAAGTTGATCGAGGGCATCCAGAAGCTGTTCACCTATGCCGGCCACCCGCTGCTGGTCGACGCGGAGAACTGGATGGCCCACCGCGGCGCGGCCAGCGTGATGCTCAACATCTTCCGCCACTCGCGCACGCCGGGGGATTTCGTCGTACTCTCCGGCGACGTGCACTACTCCTTCGTCTACCGCGTGAGCATCCGCCACAAGCGCGCCAGCCCGACCATCTGGCAGATCACCAGCAGCGGCATCAAGAACGAGTTCCCGCCGCGCCTGCTGGACTGGTTCGACCGCCTCAACCGCTGGCTCTACGCGCCCTGGTCGCCGCTGAACTGGCTGACCAAGCGCCGGCGCATGCGCGTCAGCCCGCTGATCCCCGAGCGCAGCCGCGCCGGCGAACGCCTGTGGAACGGCGCCGGCCTCGGCCAGGTGTTCTTCGACGAGCAGGGCCGGCCCGAGCGCATTCTCCAGCTCAACGCCGACGGATCAAAGCCGGTGGCTTTCGTCGCCGAACGCGACGAGCCTCAGCCGCGCGAGATTCCCGCCAGCCCATAAGAGCCTGTTCAAAGGCTCGCGAGCTAGAGCAATGCAAGGCAAGGCAAAAACAGGCGAGGAAGCGGAGTGTACTTCTGTACATGAGCATTACTCGTTGCACTCGCCCTTCGGGCCGCGCTGAAGCGCGTTAGCCGCAAGCGGCTTGCCGAGCCTGTTTTTAACGCAGCAGTGCCGACGCGCAGCAGACTTTGAACAGGCTCTGAGGCCTCACTGCGCCAGCCAGCCGCCGTCGATGTTCCAGGCCGCGCCGCGCACCTGCTGCGCCGCCGAGCTGCAGAGGAACAGCGCCAGCTCGCCCAGCTGCTGCGGGGTGACGAAGGCCTGCGACGGCTGCTTCTCCGCCAGCAGCGCCGTGCGCGCCTGCTCGGGTGACTCGCCGGCGGCGATGCGCGCGTCGATCTGCCGCTGCACCAGCGGGGTGAGCACCCAGCCGGGGCAGATGGCATTGCAGGTGACACCGCTCAGGGCGGTTTCCAGCGCCACCACCTTGGTCAGGCCGAGCACGCCGTGCTTGGCCGCGACGTAGGCCGCCTTGCCGAGGGAGCCGACGCTGCCGTGCACCGAGGCGATGTTGACGATGCGCCCCCAGTCCTGCGCGCGCATGTCGGGCAGGGCCAGGCGCGTGCAATGAAATACCGCACTGAGGTTGAGCGCGAGGATCGCGTCCCAGCGCTCGGCCGGGAAGTCCTGCAGCGGCGCGACGTGCTGGATGCCGGCGTTGTTGACCAGGATATCGACCCGGCCGAACTCGCGGCGGGCGTAGTCGAACAGCGTCTCGATCTGCGCCGGGTCGGCGAGGTCGGCGGCGTGGTAGCCGATGCGCCCGTCGTGGCGGGCCAGCTGCTCGGCGGCGGCCTGCCAGTCGCCGAAGCCGTTGAGAATGACATTGGCGCCGTTGCGCGCCAGCACCTCGGCGATGCCGAGGCCGATGCCGCTGGTCGAGCCGGTGATCAGGGCGGTCTTTCCACTGAGCATCTTGGGGTTCCTTGTCGTTTGAGATGAAGGTGCAGCGGCCACGGCGCACCGCTCTCGCTTGCCGGGAAAAGGCCGGGCCACGCTGGCCCGGCAAGGCTTTCACGAGGAGTAAGCGCAATGCGTGGGTGCGGCCTTACCAGAGCGGCAGGCTGTAGCTGACGATGAAGCGGTTCTCGTCCAGATCCGCACCGATGTTGCTGCGGGTGGTGGCGTTGCGCAGGCGCAGGCCGAGGTTCTTCAGCGGGCCGCTCTGCACCACGTAGGCCAGGTCGGTGTTGCGTTCCCAGGTCTTGCCTTCGCTTTGCCCGGCGCCGCGGTCGACGTTGTCGCCGGACAGGTAGCGGGTCATGAAGGTCAGCCCCGGCACGCCGAGCGCGGCGAAGTCGAAGTCGTAGCGCAGCTGCCAGGAGCGCTCGTCCTGGTTGCCGAAGTCGTTGATCTGCACCAGGTTGATCAGCGCGTTGTCGGCGCCGGCGATGTAGGCGAAACCGGTGTCGCCGGACAGGTGCTGGTAGCCGGCGGTGAAGCTCTGGGCGCCGAGGCGGTAGGTGAACAGCGCGCCGAAGGCGTCGTTGTCGACATTGCTGCCGCCGTCGTCGCTGGAGCGGGCGAAGCGGATGTCCGACTTGAAGCTCTGCCCCTCGCCCAGCGGCAGCTGGTGCACCAGGTTGACCAGGTGCTGTGTGTAGATGCCGTCGAGGCCGCCGTAGTAGTAGCTGGTGGCCAATTCCGGGGTCCACTGGTAGCGGCCACCGGCGAAGAGGAACTCGTCGCTGCTCCTGGCGCTGCCCAGCACGATATTGCGCTTGCCGCCGTTGAACACGGTCATCTCCTCGTTATCCGAGGAATCGCGCTGGTTGACCCGGTCGAGACGGCCGAGGTCCAGGCTCAGGCCCTCGATCTCGTTGCTGCTCAGCCAGGCGCCGCGAAAGGTCTGCGGCAGCAGGCGGCTGTCGTTGCGCATCAGCGCCGGCAGCACAGGTTGCAGGGTGCCGAGCTTGAGGGTGCTGTTGGAGGCGCGCAGCTTGGCGGTCAGGCCGGCCTCGCCGTATTCGTCCTGGGCGCGCTTAGGCGCCTCGCGGTCGCTCTTGAGGATGCCGGTGCCGACCCGGTCCGGGCTGGAATCGAGCTTGAGGCCGAGCAGGCCGATGGCGTCGATGCCGAAACCGACGGGGCCCTCGGTGTAGCCGGACTCGAAGCGCAGCATGAAGCCCTGGGCCCATTCCTCGGCCTTGGCCTGGGTCGCGCCGCTCTGCCGGAAGTCGCGGTTGAAGTAGAAATTGCGGGCATCGAGCACCGCCTTGCTGTCGTCGACGAAGGCGGCGCTGGCGGGGCCGGCGGCGATCAGTACGGCGCCGCCGCAGAGCAGCTGGCAGAGGGAGCTGTGGTGCAGTCGCATGGTATTTCCTCTTGTTGTTATGGGCCGCGTTGCGCGGCGCAGGAGGCAGAGCGAGAAGCGTGCCAGCCCCTGCCGGCACGCGGCCCATTGGCGCAATGCCGCGAGCCAGAGCCTTTCGCCGAGGATGCAGAGGGGTGAGCGCGGGACTGCAAAGCGTCTGCCGCGCTGGACATGTCGGCTGGCGGCGGCACTCGCTGTCCAGCCGACTGGACGCCGGACGCACCGATGTCACTCAGCGCTGACTCAGGCCGTGCTGCTGCAGCTTGCTGTACAGGCTGGCGCGGGAGATGCCCAGCTGCAGGGCGGCGCGGCGGCGGTTGCCCTGGCAGGCGAGCAGCATGCTCTGCAGGGCGCGGCGCTCGGCCTGGGCGATGGTCTGCGCCAGCGGCTGCACCGGCTCGTCGGCGCCGGGCGAGGCAGGGCTGGCCGGCGGTTCCAGCGCTCCGGCGCTGCCGGGCGCGGCCAGCAGCGGCTGCAACTGGGCCACATCCAGCAGCGGGCCGTCGACATCCAGCTGGGCGCGTTCGAGCAGGTTGCGCAGTTCGCGCACGTTGCCCTTCCAGGGCTGGCGGGCGAGCAGGCTCAGCGCCTTGTGGCTCAGCTCCATGGGCGCCTGGGCGGAGCGGTTGGCGATATCGTCGAGGAGAAATTCGACCAGCGCCGGGATGTCCTCGCGCCGTTCGCGCAAGGGCGGTACCTGCAGGGCCAGGACGTTGAGGCGGTAGTAGAGATCGCCGCGAAACTGCCCGGCCGCCACCTTGGCCTCCAGGTCGATATGGGTGGCGGCGATCACCCGTACATTGAGCGGCTTGACCTGGTTGGAGCCGAGCGGCTCCACCTCCTGCTCCTGCAGCACCCGCAGCAGCTTGGCCTGCAACGGCAGCGGCAGGTCGCCGATCTCGTCGAGAAACAGCGTGCCGCCGTTGGCCACCTCGAACTTGCCGATGCGTGCCTTGCGCTCGGCGCCGGTGAAGGCCCCCGGCGCGGTGCCGAACAGCTCGGCCTCGACCAGGGTTTCCGGAATCGCCGCGACGTTGACCGCGACGAAGGGGCCGTTGGCCCGCGGCGACAGGTTGTGGATGCCCTGGGCCAGCAGCTCCTTGCCGGTGCCGGTCTCGCCACGCAGCAGCACCGTGGCGTCGAGCTGCGCGGCGCGGCGCGCCTGGCGTTTCACTTCGCTGGCCGCCGCGCTGGCGCCGATGAACCCGGCGATGGTGTAGCGCGCGCGACGCGCCTTGGCCAGCTCGTGCTGGGTGGCGAGCAGCTGGCTCTGCAGCTGGTTGTACTTGGCCATCAGCGGCTTGAGATGGCGGGCGCGGTCGAACAGGACGAAGCCGAGGGCGCCGACCAGGGTGCCGTCCGCGTCACGCAGGGGAATGCGGGTGACCACGAAGTGCTCGTCGCCGAAGGCCATCAGGTCGAGCATGCTCGGCTGACCGCTCTCCACCACCTCGCGCAGGCGGCTGGCCGGCAGCACCTCTTCGACCTCCTTGCCCAGCGCGCTGCGCGGGTCGCTGATGCCGACCTTCTGCGCGTACTTGTCGTTGATCCAGACGATGCGCGCCTGGCGGTTGACCGCAATGGTGCCCTCGCACTGGGCATCGAGGTGGTCGAACAGCAGCGGCATGGCCACGGCGCGAAAGCGCTCGGGCGACACGCCGATGATCAGGCCGTGCTGGTCGAGGTCGTCACGGGAAATGGCCATGGCAGTTGCGCCTCCATCGGTTGATCCGGGAAATGACGCAAGCCCTGCCACCCGGGCAGGGCATCGCGCATGCGGCGATGGCGGTCATGGCCCGCCATACACCTCGTTGGGCAACCAGGTGGCCAGCGCCTCGAAGTGGAACACCAGGGCCAGGCCGAGCAGTTGCAGGAGGATGAAGGGCAGCACGCCGAGGTAGATGTGCCGGGTGGTGATCCCCGGCGGGCACACGCCCTTGATGTAGAAAAGGGCGAAGCCCACCGGCGGGGTGAGGAAGGAGGTCTGCAGGCACAGGGCGAAGAGGATGGCGAACCACAGCGGGTCCACGCCCATGGCGAACAGCACCGGCGCCACCAGCGGCAGGACGATCAGGGTGATCTCCACCCAGTCGAGGAAGAAGCCCAGCAGGAAGGTGATCAGCAGCACCGTGAGCAGCACGCCGGTCTGACCGAACGGCAGGCTGGTCAGCGCCGCGCGCACCACGTCGTCGCCGCCGAGGCCGCGCAGCACCGCGGCGAACACCGTGGCGCCGATAAAGATGCCGAAGATGAAGGCGGTGGTACGGCTGGTCTGGTACAGCGCTTCCTTGATCACGCCCAGGTCCAGGCGCCGGCTGAACCAGGCCATCAGCACCGCGCCGGCGGCGCCCACCGCCGAGGCCTCGGTGGTGGTGGCGATGCCGAAGAAGATCGAGCCGAGCACCGCGAGAATCAGCCCCAGCGGCGGCACCACGGCCAGCAGCACGTCGAGCAGCGCGCGAGCGTCCAGTGGCTGGCGGTCCTTCGGCGCCGGGGCGAAGTCCTTGTTCAGCCAGGCGGCGATCAGAATGTACAGCACGTAGAGCACGCCGAGCAGCAGCCCGGGAATCAGCGCGCCCATAAACAGCTTGCCGACCGAGGCCGCCGGCGTGCCGAGGCGGTCGGCCATCAACACCAGCATGATGCTCGGCGGTACCAGGATGCCCAGGGTGCCCACCGAGCAGGCGGTGCCCACCGCCAGGCTCTTGTTGTAGTTGGCCTGCAACATCGGCCCGAGCGAGAGCAGGCCGAGCAACACCACCGAGGCGCCGACTATGCCGGTGGAGGCGGCCAGCAGCACGCCGACTATGACCACGGTGATGGCGTAGCCGCCGCGCAGCGGGCCGAGCACGCGCACCAGGCTGTGCATCAGGCGCTCGGCGATGCCGGAGCGGTCGAGCATGATGCCCATGAAGATGAACAGCGGCAGCGCCACCATCAGCTCGTTGGCGACTATGCCGTAGATGCGCGCGTCCAGCACGCCGATGGTGCCGCTCCAGGTGAACCAGAGTTCGGCGTCGAAATGGTTCACCAGCACATGGCCGACGACCGCGAAGATCAGGCCGACGCCGGCCAGCGACCAGGCCACGGGAAAGCCGAGCAGCAGCAACCCCATGAAGGCGGCGAACATGGCGATAACCAGAATTTGTTCCAGACCCATCATTTCAGCCTCGTGATCAGGGGTGCGGGTGAGCGCCGTTGGCGGGCTCGGCGGGCACATCGATGGCCCGGGGGAAATGCAGCAGCAGGGTGCTGCAGCGCGAGGCGCGGGCGATCAGGGCAATGGCCACCAGAATCAGCCCCAGCGGCAGCACGCTCTTGAACACGAAGCGATAGGGCAGCCCGCTCGGCGCCTGCGAGTGCTCCAGGTAGACGAAGGCGGTGTGGGCGTAGGCGAGCAGGCTGTCGATCATCAGCACGATCACCGGCAGGGCCAGCAGGACGATGCCCAGCAGCTCGATCCAGGCCTGGGCGCGCAGCGGGAATTTCTCGCGCAGCACATCGACGCGCACATGGTCGTCGCGCACCACGGCGTAGCCCAGCGACAGCATCATGGCGGCGCCGAACAGGTGCCAGGACAGCTCCTCCAGGGCGATCGAGCCGCGCGCCAGGATGAAGCGGCTGAACACGTTGCACAGCACCACCAGCAGCACGGCCAGCCACAGCCAGGCGCTGGCCTTGCCGATGGCGGCGACGAGACGGTCCAGAAACCTGGACAGGCGGTTATGGGGTAGCTCGGCGCCAGGCGCCGCAGCGGAAGCAGGTTGCTGCATCGGGAAAACCTCGGACAGGAAGACGCGACGGGCCGCGGCGTGGCCGGGCCCGTGCAGGGTCACTGGGCGCGATCAGTCGTGCTGGTAGTAGTCCCGCGGCAGGTAGCCCATGCCGTGCCAGGTGGCGTGCTGCGCCATGAACGCGCGCTGGCTGCTCAGCACGCGCTTGAACATCGGGTCCTGGGCGGCCATCTCGTCGAGCACCTCGTTGCTCACGCGCTGCAGTTCGCGCAGCACCGGCTCGGGCAGCACCTGCGGCTTGACCCCTTCCTGCTGGTAGGCGGCCAGGGCGGTCGGCTGCGCCCACTCGCTTTCGGCGAAGCCCTTGAGGGTGGCCGACTCGCAGCCCATCTCGATCAGCGCGCGGCTCTGCGGCTCCAGCTTGTCCCACACCTCCTGGTTGACCAGCAGGTGCGAGGTGGTCAGGGTCTGGTGCCAGCCCGGCATGATGTAGTTCTTGATGATCTGGTCGAGGCCGAGCATCTTGTCGATCGCCGGCTGGGAGAACTCGGTGGCGTCGATGGTCTTGCGCTCCAGCGCCTGGTAGATCTCGCCGCCGGGGATCATGGTCACCGAGGCGCCGAGCTTCTCCAGCACCTTGCCGCCGATGCCGGCGAAGCGGATGCGCAGGCCGTCGAAGTCCTGCAGCTGCTCGATCGGCTTGGCGAACCAGCCGGCGCCTTCCGGGCCGATGATGCTGCACAGCATCGGGTGGATCTTGTGCGGCGCGTAGATCTCCTCCAGCAGCTGCTTGCCGTCTCCCTGGTAGTACCAGGCCAGGTAGGCCGGCGGCTCCATGTTGAAGGGCGCGCCGGAATACAGCGGCAGCGCCGGGATGCTGCCCTGGTCGTAGCCGATCCAGGTGTAGCCGGCCGGGTACTTGCCGCTGCTCACCGCATTCATGATCTCGAACGGCGGCACCAGCTCGCCCGGCTCGTAGTAGCGCAGCTGGATGTCGCCGCCGGAGATGGCCTTGAGCGATTCGGAGAGGTGCTTGACCGGGGTGGTCAGGCCCACCAGGTGGGAGGGGAAGGCCAGGGGCACCTGCCAGCGGATCTTCTCGCTGGCCAGCGCCGGGCCGGCCAGCAGACTGCCGGCGAGCAGCGCGGCGGCGGAGATACCCAGGGTCAGGCGGGAAAACGAATGTGTGACGGACATGCTGGAGTTCCTTCTTGTTGTAATTGTTTTCGAACAACGGCCCGGTCGCTCGCACCGACGCGGAATACTCCGCGCCGCAGCGGCGCCAGCCGTTAGCCCATACGCCAATGCGATCTCTGTGCCAGCTTTCAATGTCTCTATAAAACAATGAGTTAGAAGGCATTCACACAGCCAACGCAGCGGCCAAGTCTTGAAATCTGGACAGTTGCGCGAAGAACCCGCCAGACATGTCCAGAAATCCGGACATTGGCGGCTGGAGTGGGGGACATGGGAGGGCAGCGAAGGCCCGCCGGGAGTGTGATGGCTTGGAGAGGTGCAAGGAGCGACTGCATGAGCGCAGTCGCCCCTGGATGCTTCAGTGTGAAGGTGTTCTATCGGCCATTAAAGCGTTTGGGGAGGCGGCCGGTAACGCCCCCCAAATGCCAGAGTGCACAGAAGGGGCTCGACCGGGGCGTGCAGAATTGACGCCGTATAGGCTCTACTCAGCTCGTATGAGTGCTTCGGCAAGAAATGGAGCAGTCCGGCTGCCTGACGCCCGAGCCACCTGTTGAGGAGTACCGTCCGCCACGATGCGGCCGCCGGCATCACCCGCCCCCGGCCCCACGTCGAGCACCCAATCGGCTTGGGCCACAGCGCGCATGTCGTGCTCGATCATCACCACGGTATTGCCGGCATCGACCAGGCGCTGTAGCTGCACCAGTAAACGGTCAGCGTCCGATGCATGCAGCCCAGTGGTCGGCTCATCAAGCACGTAAAGGCTGCGGCCCCTTTGGCTGCGCTGCAACTCCGTGGCGAGCTTGATGCGCTGCGCTTCGCCGCCCGACAGCTCGGTAGCAGGCTGCCCCAGGCGCAGGTAGCCCAACCCTATCTCGCGCAGTAATTGCAGTGGTCGCGCCACCGCATCTTCGCCTGCGAAGAAGTCGTGGGCCTCCTCCACCGTCATCTGCAGCACTTCAGCGATGTTTCGCCCGTTCCACTGCACTGTGAGCGTGGCGTCGTTGTAGCGGGCGCCATGGCATGTCGGACAGGGCGCGTAGACACTGGGTATGAACAGCAACTCAACGCTGACGAAGCCTTCACCCTCGCAGGTTTCGCAGCGCCCCTTGGGCACATTGAAAGAGAATCGCCCCGCGTCATAGCGGTGGCGGCGCGCATCGGGCGTGGCGGCGAACAACTTGCGCACGTGGTCGAACAGGCCCGTGTAGGTGGCCAGATTAGAGCGTGGCGTGCGACCAATCGGCTTCTGATCCACCTGAACCAGGCGCTGCACAACATCCACATCACCCGCCAGATGACCACCGGTAACTTCGATCACCGCCGGGCCTTCGCTGCCAGCACTGCCTGTCGCATCGTCCTCGGGCTCGTGCCCCAGGTGCAGGAGCAACAACTCTGGCAGGGCCTGGGCAACAAGGCTCGATTTGCCCGAACCGGAGATGCCGGTAACTGCCGTCAGCACGCCTAGCGGGATGCGTGCATCCACCCCATGCAGGTTGTGACGACGGATGCCCCGTAGCTCCAGCCATCCGGCCGGTTCGCGGCCACGGCTCCCCGGAGCGGGGATCTCATCGAACAGGTAACGCGCGGTGCGTGACTCAGCAATCTCGCGCAGGCCTTCCGGCACACCACTGTAGAGTACGCGACCGCCGCGCTCGCCGGCATCCGGCCCTACGTCCACCAGCCATTGCGCGCGGCGCATCAAGTCCAGGTCGTGTTCCACCACGAACACCGAATTGCCAGCATCCCGCAGCTTGTCGAGGGAGTCGTAGAGTGCCTGACTGTCCGAGGGATGCAGGCCCGCCGAGGGTTCGTCGAGCACATAAACCACGCCGAACAGCATGGAACTCAGTTGCGTGGCTAGACGCAAGCGTTGCAGTTCGCCGGCTGATAGCGTGGGCGTAGCACGATCCAGCGTTAGATACCCCAAGCCCAGTCCGCGCAATTGGCGCAGGCGTGCCATCACACCGCCGGCCAGTCGCTGGGCGGCGATGCGCTTCTCTTCCGAAAACGCGGAGGTGCGGCGCACATCAGGCGATATCGCATGGACCGCGCGGCCCGCTGCAGCACGTTCGGCCCGGTCGCGCCTCGTCGTGTCCCTGTCAGTCTCTGCACCTGCCGTATGGGCGCGGAAATCGCCCGCAGAGATCGGCTCAAGCAAGGCCGCCAACCGGTCGAGGGGCATTTGCATGAACTCACCGATATCCACCCCGGCAAAAGTCACCGACAGCGCTTCGGACTTGAGTCGCTTGCCATGGCAAGACGGGCACGACCGTCCTTCCATGTAGCGCGACACCCGCTTTCTCATCAGTGCACTTTGTGTGTTGGCGAAGGTGTGCAGTACATAACGTCGGGCGCCTGTAAAGGTCCCCATGTAACTGGGTTCCATTTTCCGCTTGAGCGCCGCACGGGTTTCAGCAGGCGTGAAGCCAGCGTACACCGGCACCGTCGGTGTTTCGTCGGTGAACAGTATCCACTCTCGGTCCTTCTTCGGCAGATCCTTCCACGGTCGGTCAACGTCATAACCCAGGGTGACCAGGATGTCGCGCAGGTTCTGCCCATGCCAGGCAGGCGGCCAAGCGGCGATCGCGCGCTCACGGATGCTGAGCGACGGGTCCGGCACCATGGTGGCCTCCGTCACCTCGTACACATGGCCCAAGCCATGGCAGGCCGGACATGCGCCCTGTGGCGTGTTGGGTGAAAAATCCTCGGCATACAGCATCGGCTGATTGGCTGGATAGGCACCGGCACGCGAATACATCATTCGCACGAGGCTGGAGAGCGTGGTCACGCTACCCACGGAAGAGCGCGCATTGCTGGCACCACGCTGCTGCTGCAATGCAACCGCCGGCGGCAGACCATCGATTGCATCGACGTCCGGTACGCCAGCCTGATCGATCAGACGCCGCGCATAGGGCGCAACCGACTCGAAGTAGCGCCGCTGCGCCTCGGCATAGATGGTGCCGAATGCGAGCGAGGATTTGCCGGAGCCAGAGACGCCTGAAAACACCACCAGTGCATTGCGCGGGATGGCAACGTCCACATCCTTGAGGTTGTTCTCGCGCGCCCCGCGCACTTCGACAAGGCCACTGGCTGCAGCGGTACACGAAGATTCACCGTAGGAGGGGTTTGGCATGTGTTCTTGTCCTACGGTTCGTGGATGGCACTGGGCTGCAATTCCGGTTAACGCCGGCACTCCAACGTACTGCGGCAAGCATTGAAGCGGCAATCAGCAGCAGCGATCCGCTCTCCTCAAGCACGCGCTTCCAGTATCGGTTCGTCAGAATGTTTGAATTCGCTGTAGTGAATTAATCCTGCGTTGCTGCCTTAAGGGTGGCCGGATGAACGTGGAACGGGGGCTGGATCACCGCGGAATCAGTGGCTGAATGTTCATGGAATAGCTGGCGGATGGCCGTGGAATCCGCAATCTATGGGGTGAGCAGCAGCCCACGCTTTAAAATGCTCGATGAAAGCCCGTACTGGTTGCGTTCAGTACATCCTGCACCGGTCTGTCGAAGCGCCGAAGGATTTCATGATCTACGAGATCTGGCGGGATCAAGCAGCACTGAATGACCATGGACTGCAGGCGCAGTATCTGCAGTTCAGCGCGCTGGCAGGTGAACTACTGGTTGAGCCACCGATTGTCAGCCAGATGATCCAGATTGCCTAGCACGGCGGGAAATGCCGTTCACCGCCCCGGCGCCAACTACCCCCATTGCGGATACCTCGAAGCGGTAGACCTTTGGCGAAGCCGGCCGATCAGGAAGCCGGGTTAGCTTACCCCTCGCATGGACGACCTTAGACCGGACGACCTGGTATGAACGCGGCGCGTGAAGCCAGGAGCAGCGTCCTAAAGCAAATTCACCGGCAGATGGATCCGCAACTGGCCGATAGCCGCCCTGCCCCTGGCGCCTATCGGCCCGACATCAGCACGCCGCACCGCATCTTCAGCGCGGTAAATACACTCAGCGCAGCTTCTCCAGCATCTGGTAGTACCACATGCCGGCGGCCAGCATCGGGTTGCCGAGCTGGTCGCCCAGCGGCACCTTGATGTGCCTGCAGGCGGCGAAGGTGTCGTACTGCTCCAGGTCGCCGGTGATGGCCTTGGCCATGATCTCGCCCATGATGTGGGTGGTGGCGATGCCGTGGCCGGAGTAGCCCTGGCAGTACCAGACGTTGCTCGACAGCTTGCCCAGCTGCGGGATGCGGTTCATCACGATGCCCATGGCGCAGCTCCACTGGTAATCGATCTGCACGCCCTTGAGCTGCGGGAAGGTGCGCTCGATGCACGGCCTCAGCTCGCCGGCGATATCCCGCGAATCGCGCCCGGAGTAGTTGCAGCCGCCGCCGAACAGCAGGCGGCCGTCGGCGGTGAGGCGGTAGTAGTCGAGCACGAAGCGGCAGTCGTACACCGCCAGGTCCTGTGGGTTGATCTCTTTCGCCAGCTCGCCCAGCGGCGCGGTGGTGACGATGCCGCCCATGGCCGGGAAGATCAGGCCCTTGAGCTGCTTGCGCTCGAGCTTGTGGTAGACATCGCCGGCCAGCAGCACCTGCTTGGCCTCGATCCGCCCGCCGCGGGTGACCACCGCCGGACGCGCGCCGTGGACGATCTCCAGCACCTCGGAATGTTCGAAGATCAGCGCGCCCAGGCTCTCGGCCGCCTTGGCCTCGCCGATGCACAGGTTGAGCGGATGCAGGTGCATGTTGCGGTTGTTCCTGATCGCCCCGCAGTACAGCTCGCTGCCGAGCTGGGCGCGCACGCCGGCGGCGTCGAGCAGGGTCACCTCCTCGCCCATGCCGCGGCGCACAGCTTCCTCATAGGAAGCCTTGAGCTCGTCCATGTGCACCGGCTTCATCGCCGCGTGCAGATGGCCGTGCTTGAGGTCGCAGGCGATGCCGTACTTTTCCACCCGGCTCTTGATGATCTGGTGGCCACGCCAGCGCAGGTGCCAGATGAAGTCGTCCACCTCCTCGCCCAGGCTGTTGCGCATCTGCTTGCGCATGGCCTCGTCGCCGGACAGGCTGCCGGTGACCTGGCCGCCGTTGCGCCCGGTGGCGCCCCAGCCGATCTTGTGGGTCTCGATCACGGCCACCTTGAGGCCGCGTTCGGCCAGCTCCACGGCGGTGGCGACGCCGGTGAAGCCGCCGCCGATGATGGCCACGTCGACGCTCACGCTGCCCTGCAGCGTCGGGTAGTCGGTCTCGAAGTTGAGCGAGGCCGAGTAATAGGACGGCGCGCGCTCGGCGGCGGGTTTGACGGGTTGGGTGATGGCGTTCATTGCAAAATCCTCGAAGCGGCGAGCCGCCGTAGGGTGCGACGTGCGCACCGATAAATCCGGGGGTCGCGGCTAAAGCCCCTCCCACATGGGGCACCCACAATCTCCACACTCTGTGGCAGGGGCTTCAGCCGCGAAGCTTTTCAATTCATGCGCTCAGGCGTTGCTCAGGTACCAGCGCCAGTCCTGCTCGCCGACCTCGCCCATGAACTGGCGGTACTCGGCGCGCTTGACCGCGAGAAAGACCTTGAGGAACTCCGCGCCGAAGGCGTCGCGCGCCCAGCCGGAGCGCTCCAGCGCCTGGATCGAGGTCAGCCAGTCGGTGGGCAGCAATTCCTTGGCCTGGGCATAGCCGTTGCCCTGCACCGGCTCGCCCGGATCGAGCCCCTCGCGAATGCCGCGGTGGATGCCGGCGAGGATCGCCGCCGCGGCCAGATAGGGGTTGGCGTCGGCGCCGCAGATGCGGTGCTCGACATGCCGGGTCGGCGCCGGGCCGCCCGGCACGCGCAGGCTGACGGTGCGGTTGTCCACCCCCCAGGTCGGCGCCAGCGGCGCGTAGCTGTTGGCCTGGAAGCGCCGGTAGGAGTTGGCGTTGGGGCAGAACAGCAGCAGCGAATCGAGCAGGCTGGCGAGCATGCCGCCGACCGCCTGGCGCAGCAGCGGCGTGCCGGCCGGGTCCTCGCTGGCGAACAGGTTGGCGCCGTCGCCATCGGCCAGGCTCACGTGCATATGCATACCGGTGCCGGCGATCTCGGCGAACGGCTTGGCCATGAAGCAGGCCTGCATGCCGTGGGCATGGGCCACGCCCTTGACCAGGCGCTTGTAGCGCACCGCCTGGTCCATCGCCGCCAGCGCCGGGCCGTGCTCCAGGGTGATCTCCACCTGGCCGGGGGCGTATTCGGAAATCGCCGTGCGCACCGGGATGCCCTGGGCCTTGCAGGCGGCGTACAAATCCTTGAGGAACGGCTCGATCTGCTCCAGCTCGCGCAGGCCGTAGACCTGGGTCTGCCGCGGGCGGCCGCCGTCGGCGTCCAGCGCCGGCTGCGGGCGGCCCTGGGCGTCCGGTTTCTGGTCGAGCAGATAGAACTCCAGCTCGCAGGCCATCACCGGATGGTAGCCGTCGGCCTCGAGCTGCTCGATCACCCGCACCAGCAGTTGGCGCGGATCGGCGACGGTGGCCGGCAGGCCTTCGGTGGGGTGCATCGACACCTGCACCGCGGCGGTAGGAATCTGCCGCCAGGGCAGGCGCACCAGGCTGCCGGGCAGCGGGTAGGCGCGGCAGTCGATGTCGCCGACCTCCCAGACCAGGCCGGAGTCCTCGACGTCCTCGCCCTGCAGGGTCAGGCCGAGCATGGTGCTCGGCAGCGGCCGGCCGCTGCGGTACAGCGCCAGCAGCTCCTCGCGGTGCAGCAGCTTGCCGCGCGGCACGCCGTTGGCGTCGAGGACGAACAGCTCGATCAGTTCGATATCGGGGTTGTGCGCGAGGAAATCCTCGGCTTCCTGCACGGGGGCAAAACTCGTCATGTTGCGCTCGCTTGCGCCAATTCGGCGCTCGGGGTCCGCACGGCCGGCTCGATGGTCGAGCGCCTGGCTACGGCAGACAAGGCTGGGTTGGACGGCTGCGGGCATGGCGCAGCCCTTGCTGTCAGCAGGCGGGCGCGGGGTCCGGTGGACGCGCGTGACGGCAGTGCCACAGCGCCCAGAAGGCGAGGATGATGGTCAGCAGGGGGTTGAGCCGGTCGGCGCCGAGGCGGGTCCGTAACGGACTGGCGCTGGGCGGGTGGCGATGACGCTGGGCGACGGGAGTCATGGCCAAGGAGACTCGCATGGCGACGAATCCCGGTTAAATCGCATTTTTTACACATTCAGTTATTCCATGGCTAAACAATGCGCGCCGGCGCGTTCAGGGCTCGCGCCATAGCGGCTGCCCATCGGCCAGCACCGGCCGGTAGCGCGGCAGCAGCGCGCCGGGTCCGCCGAGGCTGGCCTCGATCTGCCTGGACAGGTGCTCGATGCCGGCCATCACGCCGCGCTCGGGGTCGCGCACCAGCGCCAGCCATTGCTCGTCGAAGGCGTCGTTGAGGTGGCGGCGCAGCTGCATCTCGGTGACCGGGCGCTCGCGCTCGTGAACCATGGCGCGGAACACCGAGGCGCCGATGGACACCACCAGGCCGGCCGCGCGCCCGACCATGGAGGAAATCACGCTGGCGGCGCCGCTGGTGGTGAGGTCGTCGACCAGGCGTTCGCTGGTGCTGCGGGTCACCTGTGAAATGCCCGGATGCGCCGACCAGGCCAGCGCGTTGCCCGGCTGCGCACCGATCCGCTCGATCAGCGCGGCGTAGGCCGGCAGGCGCTCCAGCGGCTTGGCGCGGAGCACCTGGTAGAGCGAGGCGCCGGGCGGCACGGCGATGGCCGCAATGGCCTGCAGATGCTGGTCGAACTGCGCCGCGGGGATGCCATGGCGCTGGGCGATGCCCGGCAGCTGCTGGTCGAGCTGGCGCAGGTAGAACTGGGTGGACTGCTGGAGAATCTGCGGCGGCGCGATATCCCTGGCCACCGGCTCCAGCACCAGGTCCTGGTACTGCTCCTGCAGGTACTGGGCGAGCCGGCTTACGGTCTCATCGCGCTCGCCTTCGCCGTCGAGCTTGTACCAGGCGACCTTGAAGCCCAGCCAGCGCTGGGTCCAGTAGCTGGAGAACCAGGGGATATAGGCGGTGTCGGTCTTGCGGTAGACCAGGTCCAGCCAGCGGTCCATGGCCGCCAGCGCCTGCTCGCGGGCCTGGCTGGCGGCGCTGCGCGAGGCGGCGGCGATATCGCGGTCGACCTGGCGCCAGGTATATGCCGACACCTGCACCGGGGGCGCCGAGGCGCAGGCCACCAGCGCCAGCAGCGGCACGGCGAGCAGCAGGCGCAAGCCGGGCATCGGGATGCCTCCCGCGCCATGCCGGGGCCAGGGACGGCCGCAGATGGCGCCGCTGCGTCCGCTCTCTCCCAGTATAGGTGCGCGCTGCTCGCCGAGCAGTTGAAGACCGCCCGCCGCACCCGCCAGTAAAGGCGTCTAGGGCGCGAGGTGCCCGGTCTTGCACCAGACCAGGCAGCCCTCGGCACTGCCCGGGCTATGGCTGAACTGCGCCGGGTAACGCAGCCAGCTGCCGGCCGGATACACCCCGCGCTCGTCCTGCAGGCTGCCTTCGAGCACGAGAAACTCGGCGCCGCCGGGATAGCCCTGCGGCGCTTGCGCGGTGTCGGGCGCCCAACGCTGCAGGCGCACCCGCTCGCCGGCAAACGCGTGCAGGGCCAGCTCATGCTGGCCGGGCAGCGCCCCCGGCGTCCACTCGGCGCGGCGGCTGTCGATCACCACTTCGGCGCGATCGGCCGGGTCGAACTGCATCAGCTTGACGAAAATCGTGCAGCCCTCGCGGCTGAAGGGCGCGTGGCGGCTGCCGATGGGATTGCGCACGTAGGTGCCGGCCGGGTAGTCGCCGCGCTCGTCGGAAAACACCCCGTCCAGCACCAGGAACTCCTCACCGCCCGGATGCCCGTGCGCGCTGAAGTGCGAGCCCGGCGCGTAGCGCACGATGGAGGTGGCCCGTGCCAGTTCTTCACCAACGCGGTCGAGCATCTGCCGCTCCACCCCGGCCAGCGGCGAGGCCACCCAGGGCGCGTCGCCCGGGCGGATCACCACGGGCAGGGCGAAGTCGGCGTTCAGGCGCACGGTGCGCTCACCAGCTGCCGGCGTTGGGCATGGACGCCCAGGGTTCGGCCGGCGCCAGCGGCTCGCCCTTCTGCAGCAGCTCGATGGAGATCTGGTCCGGCGAGCGCACGAAGGCCATGTGGCCGTCACGCGGCGGGCGGTTGATGGTCACGCCGTGCTCCTGCAGGCGCAGGCAGGCGGCGTAGGTGTCGTCCACCGCGTAGGCCAGGTGGCCGAAGTTGCGCGCGCTGCCATAGTCCTCGGTGTCCCAGTTGTAGGTCAGCTCGACCTGGGCATCCCGGTCGCCCGGGGCGGCCAGGTAGACCAGGGTGAAGCGGCCCTGGGGGTATTCGCGCTGCTTGAGCACTTCCAGGCCGAGGGCATCGCGGTAGAAGCGCAGGGAGGCATCCAGATCCCGGACGCGCACCATGGTATGCAGGTATTTCATCGTTCAGCTCCGCTCCAGAAGGGTCAGCAGGGCCTCGGCCAGGGCCTTGTCGGAGAAGGGATTCTGACCGGTGATCAGCTCGCGGTCGACCACCACGTGCGGCTGCCAGGCCTTGGCGTACTGCATGTCGCCACCGGCGGTGGCCATTGCCGGGGCCGGGTAGTAGCGGATGCGCGCACCCTCCAGGGAGCCCTCGAACACCGCCTCCTCCGGGTCGGAGAAGATGGTCATGCGGTAGCCCTGGTAGGTCCAGTCCTTGGCCGCCGGCTGGTCGCCGCGAGCCAGCGCCGCCTCGTAGCCCTGCGGGTCGGCCTGCGCCGCCAGCAGCGCGATGGGGCCGTGGCAGATGGCGGCGGTGGGCTTGCCGGCCTGGTGGAAATGGCGCAGCAGCGCGCCGACCTGCGGGTTGTTGGCCAGGTCGATCAGCGGCGCGTGGCCACCGGGGATGAACAGCCCCTCGTACTGCCCCAGGTCGCCGGCCAGCACCTCGTCGAGCGACAGGCTGTCGTCGATGCCCGGCAACCCGGCCACCACCTGCTGGATGCGCTGCATCTCGGCCGCGTCACCGCCGAAGTACTGCGGGTCGACGGACTTCTGATCCACGCTCGGCGCATTGCCTCTGGGCGTCACCAGCACCAGCTCGTAGCCGGCCTTGAGCAGGCGGTCGGCCGGCACGCCGAACTCGTTGAGGTAGTAGCCGGTGGCGTAGTGCTGGCCATCTTTGAGCGCCAGCTGGTTCTCGCTGGACAGCAGCACCAGCACCTGGCCCTTGGGCTCGGCGGCGAAGGCCGGGGTGGCGGCGAGGCCGGCAAGCACGGCCAGGGCCAGCGGGTGGAAGGTCTTCATGGGCAGTCTCCGTTGAATGAGGCGAACGTGGGTCCGTTCGGATGAGGCGAATCTTAGGCGGTCGGTTATGATTCGATAATTCGAAAGCTCTTATTCCTGGTATCCAAAAAGTGAATATCGCCAACAAGGACCTCAACCTGCTGCTGGTCTTCCACATGCTCTACCAGGAGCGCAACGCCTCGCTGGCCGCCGCACGCATGGCGCTGAGCCAGCCGGCGCTGAGCCACAAGCTGAACAAGCTGCGCCACGAGCTGGGCGATGCGCTGTTCGTGCGCGCCCCGCGCGGCCTCACGCCAACGCCGCGGGCCCATGAGCTGGCGCCGCTCGTGCAGGGCCTGGTGGCCGAGCTGGAGGCCTTCTACGACCAGTGCGAGGGCCGCGACTTCCTGCAGCGCGCCGAGCGCATCCACCTCTACACCACCGACTACATCGAGCAGACCCTGCTGCCCGCCCTGCTGCCGCGCCTGCGCGAGCAGGCGCCCAACCTGCTGCTGATCACCCACAACACCCGCGGCCTGCTGCCGCGCGAGGAGCTGGAGAAAGGCACCTGCGACCTGGCCATCGCCGGCTTCTACGCCAACCTGCCGGACACCTTCCGCCAGCAGCGCCTGCTCTCCGAGGACTTCGTGGTGCTGGCCGCGCGCGACCATCCGCGCCTGGCCGGTGGCCTCGACCTGCCGGCCTACCTGGCCTGCGAACACCTGCTGACCACCCTCACCGGCGACCTCAACGGCCTGGTCGACCGCGCCCTGCAGGCCCAGGGGCAAACGCGCCGGGTGGCGGCCGGGCTATCCAGCTTCATCGCGCCGAGCCGCCTGGTGCGCGGCAGCGAACTGTTGCTGACCTGCCTGCGCTCGGTGGCCGAGGAGGCGGTGGCGCGCGACGCCTCGCTGGTGCTGCACCCCCTGCCGGCCGGCCTGGAATTGCCACAGGTGGAGGTGATGCAGATCTGGCACGAGCGCACCGATGCCGACCGCCTGCGCCGCTGGCTGCGCCAGCAGATCCAGCAGGTGGCCGGCGAGCTCAGGCGTTGAGGCCGTCCAGCGCCAGGCGGCTACGCTCGAACCAGCCGAGCAGGTAGTCCACCAGCGCCTGGGTCCGGCGCGGCAGGCCGCCCTGCCAGGGGTGGACGAGGAACACCGGGGTGCTGCGCGTCTGGTAGTCACGCAGCAGCCATTGCAGGCGGCCATCGGCCAGCTCGTCCTGGACCATGTAGGACGGCAGGCGGGCGATGCCGGCGCCGCTGAGCGCCGCCTTCTTCAGCAGGCTGTAGTGGTTGCTGGCCAGCTGCCCGGACACCGGCACCCGCTCCAGGCGGTGCTGGCGGTGGTACAGCCACTGCTCGAAACCGCTGTAGTGGGTATTGAGCAGGCACTGGTGCCGGCTCAACTCGGCCGGCGTCTGCGGCGCCGGGTGGCGCGCCAGGTAGGCCGGCGCGGCGCAGGTGATTTCCTGCAGGGCGAACAGCGGCCGCGCCACCAGGCGCTCGTCCTGTTCCACGCCGGAGCGGATAGCCAGGTCGAAGCCATCGGCCAGCAGGTCGCGGTAGGCGTTGGCCAGGTCCAGCTCGACGCGCACCCGCGGGTAGCGGCTGGCGAAATCCAGCAGCAGGGCATCGAAGAAGGTCTCGCCGAGCGACACCGGCACGGTCAGGCGCACCGTGCCGGCCACCTCGTCCTGCAGGCTGCGCACCGCCTGCCGCGCGCGCTGGGCCTGGGCCTGCAGCGCCTGGGCCTCGGGCAGCAGCGCGGCGCCGGCGGCGGTCAGGTGCAGGCGCCGCGTGGTGCGGTGCAGCAGCTGGCTGCCGAGGCTGCGCTCCAGGCCGCTGATGCGCTTGGACAACTGGCCCTTGCTGCAGCCCAGGCGCTCGGCGGCGGCGGTGAAGCTGCCGGCCTCGACCAGCAGGGCGAAGGCGACCAGGTCTTCCAGCTCGCTCATGGCGCGGCACTCACTGTTTCCATATGAGAACCAAAGGTTTCACATTGCCCTGATTATTGGCAACCCAATCCCGCCTAAGCTGGTTCCACACCCCCTCACTCAGGAGCCCAGCATGAAAATCATCCTCGTCGGTGCCAGCGGCACCATCGGCCAGGCCATCGACCGCGAGCTGCGCGAGCGCCACGACATCGTCCGCGTCGGCCGCAACAGCGGCGAGCTGCAGGTGGACATCAGCGACCCGGCCTCGATCCGCCGCCTGTTCGAGCAGACCGGCCCGTTCGACGCGCTGATCAGCGCCGCCGGCAACGCTCACTTCGGCGCGCTGGAGGAGCTCACCGCCAAGGAGTTTGCCGTCGGCCTGGACGACAAGCTGATGGGCCAGATCAACCTGGTGCTGATCGGCCGCGAGTTCGCCAACGACGGCGCCTCCTTCACCCTCACCTCCGGCGTGCTCAGCGAAGACCCGATCCGCTACGGCGCGGCGGTCAGCACGGTGAACGCCGCGCTGGACGGCTTCGTCCGCGCCGCCGCCATCGAGCTGCCGCGCGGCCTGCGCATCAACGGCGTGAGCCCGACCATCCTCGAGGAGTCGCTGCCGGCCTACGGCCCCTACTTCCGCGGCTTCAAGGCGGTGCCGGCGGCCACGGTGGCGCTGGCCTACGCCAAGAGCGCCGAGGGCCGGCAGACCGGCCAGGTGTACCGCGTGCTGTGAGCCGGGCGCTTGTCGCGCCGGCCCGACAACGGGAGCCAGCCTGGCCGATGCGCCGTGGCGTCCGGGGGCCTGCGCGTACCACGCGCACCGCAGGTTCGATAGCGGCAAGGCGGTGCACCAGCCCCGGCAACGCCGACGCTCACCGCCGCCTGGATAATGCCGCGGTCGGGGCGACCCTACGGCTCCGGCTTGTAGCCCAGGCGCAGCCCGCCCCAGTGGCGGCCCTGAACCTGGATCGGCACCGACAGGTCGTGCATCAGCTCGCCGGTGTCGCGCATATAGGTCTGCAGCAGCAGGCGCTGGCGGTGGCTGCCGCAACGGCTGCCGGTCCGGTCGTTGAACAGGCGCTTGCCGCGGCTGCGCGCGGCGTCCCTGGCCGGGTCGCCGCTGGGCGGGTGGTTGAAGGCGGCGTTGTGGGTCGGCACGTAGCCTTCCGGGGTGGTGGCGATGGCGAACACCAGCCCTTCGTGGCGTGCGAGCAAGGGCTCCTGCAGCGCCGGCAGCACCTGGTCGGCGTACTGGTCGAAGCGGGTGCGGTACTTCTGCGGCTGGGTGCCGGCAATCGGCTGGTAGTGGCGGTCGAACAGGTCGTCGAGGCCGATGCGCCCGGCCTGGATATCCGCCTCGAACTGCGCGGCGATGGCCGCGGCGCCCTCGCGGGCGAGGTCGTAGGCGCGCTGGTGGTAGGCGTCCAGACCGACCTCGGCGAGCTGCTCGCTGACCGTCTCGGCCTGGCCCACCAGCTGTTCGGCGGCGCCGGCGAGCTGGCGGGTCTGCGCCTCGCTGCCCTGCACGTCGCTCTGCAGCTGCACCGCGGCGGCGGACAGGCTGGCCAGGCGCTGGTGGTTGTCGGCGGTGCCGGCACTGATCTGCGCCACCTGCTGCTCGACCTCCTCGGCCTGCTCGGCGATGCCGTGCAGCTGGCTGCCGGCCGTCTCGATCTGCTGCGCGGCCTGCTCCAGCTCGCCGCTCTGGCGCTGGATATGGGCGACCACCGCGGCGCTCTGCTGGCGGATGTCGGCGACCATCTGGCTGACTTCCTCGGTGGCGCTGGCGGTGCGCGCGGCGAGGTTGCGCACCTCGTCGGCGACCACGGCGAAACCGCGGCCCATCTCGCCGGCGCGGGCCGCCTCGATGGCGGCGTTGAGCGCCAGCAGGTTGGTCTGGCTGGCGATGGACTGGATCACCTGGGTGACCTGCTCGATCTGCTCGGTGCGGCTGCCGAGGCCGTCGATCAGCTCGCGGCTGGCCAGGGTCTGCGCGCTGAGCTGCTGCATGCGCGCGATGGCCTGGCTCAGCTCGGCCTGGCCGCTGGCGCTGGCATCGCGTACCTGGCGCGCGGCGGCCAGGGTCTGCTCGGCGCGGGCGGCGCTGTCCTGCTCGGTGTGGGTGATGGCCTCGGCGGCCTGGCTGACCTGCGCCACCGCCGCCAGTTGCGACTGCAGGCGCTCGGCCAGCTGCTTGACCGCATGCGCCACCTGGGCGGCGGACAGCGCGTTGTGGCAGGTGTGCCGCGACAGGCCGCGGCTGAGTTCGACGAAGTCGCCGCCGGCCGGCTGCTGCGCGGCCGCAGGCTCGTCGCGACGCTGCCAGGGGCCGAGCCAGGGCCACAGCGCCAGCAGCAGCAAGGACGGCACGCTGACATAGAGCGGAAGCGCCGTCTGCTGGTAGACCAGCATCAACCCGGCCAGGCCGAGGGCGTGCAACAGGCAGGCAATCGGGGAACGGACAAAGGCAGCTTGCATGACCGACCTCAGAGTTCTTGTTCTTGGGCGCGGCGAGGCGCTGTAGGCGGACGGGGTCACGGCGGGTTCTCCTCGAACTTCCCGCGCAACCTGACGCAGGCTACGCGATCGACAGGCCCGGCGGCAAAGACGCGCGCAACTCGGGCAGGATGGAATCGATTCGAACACCTTGGAAGCAGCAGCACCATCGCACTTTGGTCGCAGTTGGCTGCGACCTTAACCCACCAGGCGATGACGCTGGATAAAGCGCTGATCCAGCCAATCCTTGCAGCGCCCGTAGAACTGCCCGCCGGCGCTCCAGTCGTGCCAGGCGAGCAGCGCGCCGCCGTCGCCGGTGGCCAGCAGCGCCAGACTGTGGCGCTGCGGGCGGTACTGACGCAGCGGCCGGCCCTGCAGCGCCGCCTGCAGGTTGGCCGCCAGCACCGGGCCCTGGCGCACCGCGTAGACGCCGCTGCGCCGCGCGCCAGCCAGGCTGGCGCAGTCGCCGACGGCGAACAGCTGGGCATGGGACTGACTCTGCAGGCTCGGGCGAATGGCGACGAAACCCGCGTCGTCGCAGGCCAGGCCGCTGGCCGCCAGCCAGGGCCAGGGCCTCGCGCCGCTGGCCAGCAGCAGGCGCCGGCCGCGCCACACCGGCTCGTCGCCGCTGAGCAGCCAGTCGTCCTCGATCCGCCCGATCGGGCAGTGCTCGCGCACCTGCACGCCGCGCTGACGCAGGTGGCCGAGGGCGCGCAGGCGCAGGCCCGGGGCGTGCCCGGCGAGCAGCGGGCCGGCGCAGAACAGCGCCAGCGCCGGCACCTGCCCGGCCAGCGCCAAGGCCAGCTCGACCCCCGCCGCGCCGCCGCCGAGGATGGCCAGGCGCCGTGGCTCGGCCTGCCACTGCTGCCAACCGGCGAGAAAACCGGCGAAGGGTTTCACCGCCAGCAGCTGCATGGCGTCGCCCTGCTGCGGCGGCGCAGCCACCGCGGCGCCGACATTGAGCGCCAGCCACTCGGCCGCAAGGCGCCGGCCATCTGCAAGTTCGACCTGGCGGCTGGCGGCATCCAGCGCGGCGATCTCGCCCTCGATCAGCTCCACCTTCGCCGCGCGGCACAGCGGCTGCAGTTCCAGGCGACAGTCGGCGGCGGCGTAGCGCCCGGCCAGCAGGCCCGGCAGCATTCCCGAATACCAGGCCTCGGGGCCGGGGCTGAGCAGGGCGATGCGTCCCGACGGACGCTCCACCAGGGCCCAGCGGCGCAGCACGCCGAGGTGGGCATGGCCGGCGCCGGCCAGCAGCAGGTCGTACTGGCTCATGGCTGCTTCAGGCCGTCGCGGTACTGGCTCGGCGTCTGCCCGGTCCAGCGCTTGAAGGCGCGGCCGAAGCTGCTGCTGTCGCTGAAACCGAGCAGGTAGGCGACCTCGCCGATGGAGCAGCGTGGATCGCGCATATGGCGCAGGGCCAGGGCGTGGCGGGTGTCGCCGAGCAGCGCCTCGTAGCTGGTGCCCTCCTCGGCCAGGTGGCGTTGCAGGCTGCGCAGGCTCAGGTGCAGGGCCTGGGCGATGCGTTCGGCCGAGGGCTCGCCGTCCGGCAGCTGCGTCTCCAGGCAGCTGCGCACCCGCTCGCTGCAACTGGCGGCGCGCAGTTGTTCCAGGCTGCGCTTGAGCACCGCCTCGTTGTGTTCGGCCAGCTCCGGGTTGCCGTCGTCCAGGCGCTGCTCGAAGGCGGCGCGGGGAAAGCGCAGCAGGCTCTCGGCCGCATCGAACTGCAGCGGCGCGCGGAACACCGCCTGCCAGGGCGCGGGATCGGCCGGCGCCGGGCGCTGCAGCTGCACCAGCAGCGGGGCGAAATCACGGCTCAGGCGATTGCGGCAGCTGCGCACGTAGATCGCGGCGAAGGCGTCCAGCGCCTCCGGGGCCGGCGGCGGGCTGCCGGGCGGCACGCGAAAACGGAACTCGTAGGCGTCGTCCAGTTGCCGCAGCTCCAGTTCCAGGGCGTCGCTGACCACCCGGTGGTAGCGCACGATGCGCTCGAACATCTCGCGCAGGCTGCTGCTGGCGATCAGCGCATAGCCGAGGGCGTGGAAGGTGGTCGGGCTGACGTACTGCGAGGTCTTCAGGCCCAGCGCCGGGTCGCCGCTGGCCGCCACCGCCAGTTGCCACAGGCGCGTGGTCACCGACAACGGGCAGCGCGCGTTGGGGTCGTCGAGCAGCGCCGGGTCGAGGCCGGCGGCGTGGCACAGCGCGGCGCTGTCCAGGCCCAGGGCGTCGAGCTGCTTGCGCAGGGCGCGGGTCCAGCTGGCCAGGGTGGTGGGTTCGGCGGTCATTGCAGGTTGGCGTGTCCGGTAGGCAGGTTGGCGTGCTCGGTCGGGCGCGTTGGCGGGCGCGGCGGCACAGTAGCGTCACTGTCCAAGCACAAGAGGATGTCGGCATGTCCCCCTCCCCCGCAAGCCTTAATGACCAGCAACGCGCCGCGCTGATCCGCGAACGGGTGATGGCCCACGGCAACGCCCTGCGCCAGCGCTACCCGATCCTGCAGCACCAGGACGCCCTCGGCGCCGCCATCCTCGCCTTCGCCCTGGCCGGCATGCTCGGCTCGGCCGCGCTCTATATCGGCGGGCACATGGCCTGGTGGCTGTGCCTGCTGCTCAACGCCTTCTTCGCCTCGCTGACCCACGAGCTGGAGCACGACCTGATCCACTCGATGTACTTCCGCAAACGCCCCGTGCCGCACAACCTGATGCTGGCGCTGGTCTGGCTGGCGCGGCCGAGCACCATCAACCCCTGGGTGCGCCGCCACCTGCACCTGAACCACCACAAGGTCTCCGGCAGCGAGGCCGACATGGAGGAGCGCGCCATCACCAACGGCGAGCCCTGGGGCCTGGCGCGCCTGCTGATGGTCGGCGACAACATGATGAGTTCCTTCATTCGCTGGCTGCGGGCGAAGAACCCCGAGCACCGCCGGCTGATCCTCAGCCGCACGCTCAAGGTCTACGCGCCGCTGGGGCTGCTCAACTGGGCGACCTGGTACCTGTTCCTCGGCTTCCATCTGCTCGACTGGGCCGCCGCCGCACTCGGCGCGCCGATCGCCTGGTCGACCACCACCCTGGGCCTGATGCAGGTGGTGAACGTCGCCGTGGTGGTGCTGGTCGGGCCCAATGTGCTGCGCACCTTCTGCCTGCACTTCGTCAGCTCCAACATGCACTACTACGGCGACGTCGAGCCGGGCAACGTGATCCAGCAGACCCAGGTGCTCAACCCCTGGTGGCTGTGGCCACTGCAGGCGTTCTGCTGCAACTTCGGCAGCAGCCACGCGATCCATCATTTCGTGGTCAAGGAGCCCTTCTACATCCGCCAGCTGACCGTGCCCTTCGCCCACCAGGTGATGCGCGAGATGGGCGTGCGCTTCAACGACTTCGGCACCTTCGCCCGCGCCAACCGCTGGACCCGTCGCGCCCCGCAAGCCGCCGGCGAGCGCCCCCAGACCGCCTGACGTTCACCTGGCCGCGGTGCGCACGGCGCACCCTAGCGGGTCTCGATTAGCGCGGGCGCGGCGAACGAGCTGTCGACGCGCTCGCCGGTGTTGTCGCTGTCGGCGGCGAAGACCACGCCGAGGATGCGCCGCGGCGCGCTGCCGAAGGCGGCGATGGCGTCGCTGCGCAGGTCGCGCGACTCCGCCAGCCACTGCCCCAGCGGCGCCTCCGGGCCGCGCAGCACGCGCATCTCCACCGTCTCGCTGTAGGCGCTGCGGGCGTGGCTGCCCGGTGCTTCGCGGTTGTCCCAGACGTAGCTCAGGGTCGCCGCCGGCAAGTCGGGGTCGAAGAAGGTGCGCGCCAGGCGCAGCTTCTGCCGGGTGACGAAGGTGAGCGACTCCAGCGGGTAATCCAGCAGCACATAGACCCGCGCCACGTAGTCGTCGCCCTCGCGGGTGGCGAAGCGCGCCTGTTCCAGCCGCTGCTCGCTGCGCCACTGCCAGCTCAGTTGCCAGGGCCGCTCGCCGGGCAGCTCCAGCGGATGCAGCAGGCCGCCGGCGGCGGCAGCGGCCTGGATGCGCAGCACCAATCGGCCGTCCTGCTCGACCAGGCTGCGCTGCGCCGGCGCGATCTTCGGGATATCGGCCAGGCGCCAGGGCGGCGACCACGGGCCGCCTGGCGGGCCGGCCGTCCACGGCGTCAGCCGGTTCTCCGCCAGTGCCGGCGCCGCGACCAGCAGCAGCGCGAGCCACAGCGCCCGCATCAGCCGCGCCTCCAGGCGTGAAAACGCTCGCCCCAGCGCAGCAGCCCCTGCGGCGCATGGGCGCGCTTCCATTGCCCGGCCGCGTATTTGTTGGCCTCGCTCAGGGTCGGGTAGCTGTGGGTGGTGCCGAGGATCTTGTTCAGGCCGAGGCCGTGCTTCATCGCCAGCACGTACTCGGCGAGCAGCTCGCCGGCCTGGGCGCCGACTATGCTCACGCCGAGAATGCGGTCGCGCCCCGGCTCGGTCAGCACCTTCACATAGCCGCGGGCGACGTCGTCGACTATGGCCCGGTCCAGGTCGTCGAGGCCAAAGCGGGTCAGCTCGAAGGCGATGCCCTGCTCCTTCGCCTCGCGCTCGCTCAGGCCGACCCGCGCCACCTCGGGGTCGGTGAAGGTGCAGTGGGGGATGGTGCGGTAGTCCACCTTGAAGCGCTTGAGGCCGCCGAACAGCGCGTTGACCGCGGCGTACCAGGCCTGGTGCGCGGCAACGTGGGTGTACTGGTGGGGCCCGGTGACGTCGCCCACCGCGTAGATATTGGGAAAGCGCGTGGCCAGGTACTGGTCGGTTTCCAGGCTGCCGTCGGGGCGCAGCGCCAGGCCCAGTTCCTCGGCGCCATAGCCGGCGACATGGGGCTGGCGACCGAGCGCCAGCAGCGCGGCGTCGAAGGCGATGCTGCGTTGCTCGCCGCTGCCTAAGTCGCGCACCAGCACGCGCTGCTCACCCTCGACCAGTTCGAAGCGCTCGACCACGTGGCGCAGGCGCACGTCGACACCGTCGTCGCGCAGGCTGGTCAGCACCAGCGCGCTGGCGTCCTCGTCCTCGCGCGGCAGCAGGCGCGCATTGCGCTGCAGCAGGATCACCTGGCTGCCCAGGCGCTGGAAGGCCTGGGCCAGCTCGCAGCCCACCGGCCCGCCGCCCAGCACCAGCAGCCAGCGCGGCTGCTGGCGCAGGCTCCAGATGCTCTCGCTGGTATAGCTACGCACCTGCTCCAGGCCGGGAATCTCCGGCACCCGCGGCCGCGCCCCGGCGGCGATGACGATGCTGCGTGCGGTCATACGCTCACCGTTCACCTCCACCGCCCAGGGCGACACCAGTTTCGCCTGGCCCTGGATCACCTCGACGCCCAGGCCGCTGTAGCGCTCGACCGAATCATGCGGCTCGATGGCGGCGATCACATTCTGGATGCGCTGCATCACCGCGGCGAAATCCACCTGGCCCTGCACCCCGCGCAGGCCCAGCGCCTCGGCGCGGCCCAGCTCATGGGCCAGCTTGGCCGAACGCAGCAGCGCCTTGGACGGCACGCAGCCGCTGTGCAGGCAGTCGCCGCCCATCCGGTGCTTCTCGATCAGGCCGACCTTGGCTTTGACCGCCGCGGCGATATAGGCGCTGACCAGGCCGCCGGCGCCGGCGCCGATCACCAGCAGGTTGCGCTCGAAGCGCTTGGGCTTGTGCCAGCCGGCATAGACCCGGCGCGCCTGGAGCACATCGAGCGCACGCCGGGCCAGCAAGGGGAAAACGCCGAGCAGAACGAAGGCGCCGAGCAGCCCCGGCGAGAGGATGCCGGCCAGCGACTCCAGCTGGCCCAGCTCGCGCCCGGCGTTCACGTAGACCAGGGTGCCGGGCAGCATGCCCAGCTGGCTGACCCACCAGTAGGTACGCAGCGGCAGGCGGGTCAGGCCCATGGCCAGGTTGATCAGAAAGAACGGGAACACCGGCACCAGGCGCAGGGCGAACAGGTAGAAGGCCCCCTCGCGCTCGACCCCGGCATCGATCCCGGCCAGACGCCGGCCGAAGCGCTGCTGCACCCAGTCGCGCAGCAGGAAACGGCTGCTGAGCATGGCCAGGCTGGCGCCCAGGGTCGAGGCGAAGGACACCAGCACCAAGCCTTCGAGCAGACCGAATAGCGCGCCGCCGAGCAGGGTCATCAACGCCGCGCCCGGCAGGGACAGCGCCGTTACCAGCACATAGGCGAGAAAGAACAGCCCGGCGGCCTGCCAGGGCTGCGCGGCGACTTGGGCATTCAGCGCGGCTTGCTGCGCCTTGAGCGCGTCGAGGCTGAGGTACTGGCCGAGGTCGAAGACGAAGAAGCTGCCCAGCAGGGCCAGGATCAGGCCCATCAGGGCCAGTTTGCGGCTATTCATCGGTCAGCGCCTCCCGCGCGTCTCGTAGGGTGCGCACGGCGCACGGCCTAGTCATGCAGCGCACCGCCGCAACTGGAGCCCTGCCCGGCGGTGCAGGCGAAGCAGTGGTCGCGGCTGACGATGGGGTTGCCGTCCAGACGCGCATCGAGCAGGTCGCGCAGATGGGCGCGCTCACGGCCGATCAACGCCAGCGGCAGATCGAGCATCTGGTTGAAGTCGCAGTCGTAGAGGTAGCCCTGCCAGTCGACGCTGACCAGGCTGCGGCACATCAGGCCCTCCAGATTCTCCGGCCGGTAGCTGTCGCGCAGCAGCTGCATATAGGCGGCGAACTGGCCCTTGCTGACCAGGGTGCTGCCGAAGCGGGCGATGGGCTGGTTGGTGATGCACAGCAGGTGGTCGAAGCGGACGCCGAAGTCCTCGGCCAGGTGGCGCTTGTAGTCGGCCTCCAGCGCCGCCTGCGGCGGCGGCAGGCTGGGGCCCTGCGGGTTGTACACCAGGTTGAGCAGCAGGCCGCTGCCGGGTTGGCCGTAGCCGAGGGCGTTGAGCCGCCTGAGGCCGGCGATGCTGGCGGCGAACACCCCGTCGCCGCGCTGGCGGTCGACGTTCTCGCGCGAGTAGCAGGGCAGCGAGGCGGTGACCTCGACGCCCGCGCCGGCGAGGAACTCGGCCAGGTCTTCCTGGCCCGGCTCGCCGAGTATGGTCAGGTTGCAGCGGTCGATCACCCGCAGGCCCTCGCGCCGCGCGTGCCGCACTATCTCGCGAAAGCGCGGGTGCAGCTCCGGGGCGCCGCCGGTGAGATCCAGGGTGTGCACCGGATGGGCGTCGATCACCCGATGCAGCACCGCCAGGCACTCGTCGCTCATGGCCTCGGTGCGGGTCGGCCCGGCGTTGACGTGACAATGCAGGCAGCGCTGGTTGCAGCGGTAAGTCAGGTTGACCTGCAGCGCTTCCAGCACACCGCGACGGATGGGCCGAAAGGCCAGCTGGTCGAGCAGGGGCAGCATGGCGTGCATCAACAAGTCCTCGGCGACGGCCAGCCATTAGAGCAGGTCTGGCGTGCCTCGTTACAGCATGGGCGGCATTTGCCCGGTGCCGGCGGTCATTCGTCGCCCAGCCTGAACCGATGAGACCCGCCGCGCAATCATCGCGCCAGCACTCGGCTAGAATCCTCCGGCGCCCGACCGCTCCAATCACTGGACGGCATCCGCCGGATTCAGGCGCCCTCGTAGTTGCTCTTGAGGCGCCCTGGATGGTTCACCCGCTTCGCTCACTGATGGTTCTGCTGTGCCTGAGCTGCACCCTCGCGGCCCGGGCCGCTGGCGAGCTGCCGCTGCTGCAGCTGAGCGCCGCCGACCTGGCGCGGCCGGTGGCCGTCGAACGCAGCCTGCTGCTGGAAGACCCGAGCGGCCAGCTGAGCGCCGCCGAGGTGCTGCAGCGTATCGCCAGCGAAGGCCAGCCGGTGCAGGGCAGCGCACGCATCGGCTATTCGCGCAGCGCCTGGTGGCTCGCCGTGCAGCTGCAGGCGCCGGCCGCCGAACGCCTGCAGCTGATAGTCGGGCAGACCTTCCTCGACGACCTGGAGGTCTGGCTGTTCGCCGGCACGCAGCCGCTCGGCCCGCTGTACAGCGGCGCCCGGCGCCCCTTCGCGGAACGCGGTGAGCCCTACCCACAGTTTCTCCTCAGCCTGCCGCGCCTCGGCCAGGGCCCGCACAGCCTGCTGCTGCGGGTGCAAAGCGATTCGGCGATCAACCTGCCGCTGCAGCTGGTCGGCGCCGCCCAGGGCCAGCAACTGATCGCCCACAGCTGGCTGCAGAGCGGCCTGCTGGTGGGCGCGCTGCTCGCCCTGGCACTGTTCTACCTGATCAAGTACAGCACCCTGCGCGAGCCACAGCTGGCCTACTTCAGCCTCACCGCGCTATGCGTGGCGCTGTACAACGCCAGCCTGCACGGCCTGGTCGGTCTGCTCGGCGGGCACTGGCCGGGCCTGCAGCCCTGGCTGGTCAACCTGTCCACCGCCGGCATGCTGCTCTTCAGCTCGCTGTTCATCGCCAGCGCCCTGCGCCTGGAACTGGGCCGCCTGCGCTGGCTGCGCGACGCGCTGTTCGCCGCCACCCTGCTGGTCAGCCTGGGCGGCCTGCTGCTCGAACACCCGCGCACCTACCAGACGCTGAACCTGCTGATCCTGCTGAGCGGCCTCTACCAGCTGCTGCTGATGAGCCTCGGCGTGCGCCTGCGTCGCCCCTACGCGCCCGGCTACCTGCTGTGCTGGAGCATGGCACTGCTGCTGATGCTGCTGGTGCCGCTGAGCCGCGCCGGGCTGATCCCGCTGCCGGCCGGTTTCTACTACCTCTACGCCTACCTGCCGGCGCTGAGCATGCTGCTGTTCGGCGCCCTGCTCGACAAGCAGCTGGAGCGCGTGCGCCGCGTGCTGCTGAGCAGCCAGGCGCAGGCCATCGACAACCTCGAGCAGTACCAGGCGCTGTTCCGCCACAGCGGCGAGGGCATCTTCCGTTGCCGCCGCGACGGCAGCCTGCTGGAGGCCAACCCGAGCCTGGCGCGCCTGCTCGGCGGCGCGGCGGATGGCGCCAGCCTGCAGGGCCTGACCCTGCAACGCCTGCTCGGCGAGCAGCGCTGGCGCGAGCTGCTGGAGCAACTCGACGCCCAGGCCGGCGCCGTCAGCTGCGAATGCCCGCTGCACGACCTGCAGCAGCGCGAACGCTGGGTCTACCTGTCGCTGCACCGGCGGCCGAACCAGGACGGCATCGAGGGCATAGTGGTCGACCTCAGCGAGCGCCGCGCCCTCGAGGAACGCCTGCAGCACCTGGCCGCGCACGACACCCTGACCGGCCTGCACAACCGCCGCGAGCTGGAACGGCTGCTCGCCGAGACCCTGAGCGGCACCGCCCGGCGCCGCTTCAGCCACCTGCTGCACCTGGGCCTGGATCGCTTCAAGCAGGTCAACGACCTCTGCGGTCACTCCGCCGGCGACCAGTTGCTGCGCCAGCTGGCCGCCCAGCTCGGTCACCAGCTGCCGCGCCACGCCGAACTGGCGCGCATCGGCGGCGACGAGTTCGCCGTGCTGCTGCGCGAGGTCGACGACGCCGCCGCGCTGAGCCAGGCCGAGGCGCTGCGCCGGGCGGTCGAGCAGTTCGTCTTCACCTGGCAGGGCCGCCCCTTCCGCCTGCACGCCAGCATCGGCCTGCTCGCCCTCGGCTCCGGCGTGCGCGACTGGGAAACCGCGCTGAACTGGGCCAACAGCGCCAGCCAGCTGGCCAAGCACCAGGGGCGCAACCGCGTGCAGCAGTTCAACCCGGCCGACGGCGCGCTGCTCGAACACCAGCGCCAGCTGCAATGGATCACCCGCCTGCGCGAGGCCACCGAGCGCGGTCACTTCGAGCTGTTCTTCCAGCCGGTGCAGGCGCTGCAGAACGCCGCCGCCGGCCTGCACTACGAGGTGCTGCTGCGCTACCGCGACCCGCACAGCGGCGACTGGATCAGCCCCGCGCAGTTCCTCGACGCCGCGGCGCGCTACGGTTTCCTCGGCGCCATCGACCGCTGGGTGATCCAGCACCTGTGCGCCTGGCTCGCCGCCAACCCGCGGCATCTGGCGCAGCTGGCCCAGGTCAACGTCAACCTCAGCGCCAGCTCGCTGCTCGACCGCGACTTCCACCGCCTGCTGCAGGATGAACTGACGCGCCACCGCCTGCCACCCGGCAAGCTGTGCATCGAGGTCACCGAAATGGTCGCCCTCGGCGAGCTGGGCGTCTCCGCACAGTGGATCGAACAGCTGCGCGGCCAGGGCCTGAAGGTGGCGCTGGACGACTTCGGCAGCGGTTTCGCCTCCTACGCCTACCTGCGCCACCTGCCGCTGGACATCCTCAAGATCGACGGCAGCTTTATCCGCGGCATCGAGTCGGACCCGATCAACCAGGCCATGGTCGGCTCGATGCGGCAGATCGCCGCCCAGCTCGGCCTGCTCACCGTCGCCGAGTTCGTCGAGACCCAGGCCAGCCTCGACTGCCTGCGCCGGCTCGGCATCGACTACGCCCAGGGCTACTTCGTCGATCGCCCGCGGCCGCTGCGCCAGCTGGCCGACGATGTCCGCCTGCGCGGCACTCAGGACGCCTGATAGAGCTCGCGCGGCGGGCGCTGCCGACGAAGCCGTCTAAGCGGTATCGGCAAGGCACACGGAAAGAGGCGCAAACAGCGCCTGGGGCGACCGCACGCTAGGCGGCGGAAAAATCGCAGGCACAAAAAAGCCCGCCATGCGGCGGGCTTCTTCGACAGGTCGCCGATCAATTACTTGATCTTGGCTTCCTTGTACATCACGTGCTTACGCACGACCGGATCGAATTTCTTGATTTCGATCTTGTCGGGGGTGGTGCGCTTGTTCTTGTCGGTGGTGTAGAAGTGGCCGGTACCGGCGCTGGACACCAAACGGATCAATTCACGCATGACTCTCTCCTTAAACCTTTTCGCCGCGAGCGCGCAGCTCGGCCAGCACTACGTCGATGCCACGCTTGTCGATGACACGCATGCCCTTGGCAGATACGCGCAGACGCACGAAGCGATTCTCGGACTCGACCCAGAAGCGATGGTGCTGCAGGTTCGGCAGGAAACGACGACGGGTTTTGTTGTTTGCGTGGGAAATGTTGTTCCCGGTTACCGGACCCTTACCGGTAACTTGACAGACTCTCGACATGCCTCAGCCCTCTAAAACCACATGCCCAACCCGGCATGGGTTGGCCGCTTAAACTCAATGTCATTGGCGCTCGGCGCCGCGTTTCTCGAGGGTCTTACCGGGCGCACTGCAAAGCGCAAGAACCGGGCCCCTAGAAAAGAGCGCTGCTTTATACCAGAAAGCCCCTGGCGCAACAAGGGAAAGCGCAGGATAAAAACAGTCCCCCGCACCCCACCACCCAGCCGCCCCGGAGCCTGCCGGGGTTCACCCAGGCTCGACCATTCGTCGCCCGAAGCGGTATTCAGCTCCCGGCAAATCGACTAGGGTTAGGTCGTTGCCGGCCAACCCGGCGTTCCGTGAAGAAGGAGTTCGCCATGCGCCTGGCTCTCGCCGCCCTGCTCTGCGCCCCGCTACTGGCCCAGGCCGCCACTCTCAGCGTGTGCACCGAGGCCAGCCCGGAAGGTTTCGACGTGGTGCAGTACAACTCGCTGACCACCACCAACGCCTCGGCCGACGTGCTGATGAACCGCCTGGTGGAGTTCGACGCCGAACAGGGCCAGCTGCTGCCGAGCCTGGCGCGCAGCTGGTCGATCTCGGACGACGGCCTGGTCTACGACTTCCAGTTGCGCGACGACGTGCGCTTCCACCAGACCGCCGACTTTACGCCCAGTCGCAACCTCAACGCAGAGGATGTGCTATTTAGCTTCCAGCGCATGCTCGACCCCGCCCATCCCTGGCACCAGAGCGCCGCCAGCGGCTACCCGCACGCCCAGTCGATGCAGTGGCCCAGCCTGATCGCCGGCATCGAGGCGCCGGATGCGCACAGCGTGCGCATCCGCCTGAACCGCCGCGACGCCACCTTCCTCGCCACCCTGAGCATGGGCTTCGCCTCGATCTACCCGGCCGAGTACGCCGCCCAGCTGCTCGCAGCCGGCACCCCGGAAAAACTCAACAACGCGCCGGTGGGCAGCGGCCCCTTCGTTTTCGAGCGCTTCCAGAAGGATGCCGTGGTGCGCTACCGCGCCAACCCCGAGTACTTCGCCGGCAAGCCGGCCGTCGACCGCCTGTTGTTCGCCATCACCCCGGACAGCAACGTGCGCCTGCAGAAACTGCGCCGCGGCGAATGCCAGATCGCCCTGTCGCCCAAGCCGCAGGACGTGCAGGCCATCGCCGGCGACGCCAAGCTCAAAAGCGCGCAGACCGCGGCCTTTATGACCGCCTTCGTCGGCATCAACAGCCAGCACCCGCCGCTGGACAAGCCGCAGGTGCGCCAGGCGATCAACCTGGCGTTCGACAAGGCCAGCTACGTCAAGGCGGTGTTCGAGGGCAGCGCCGAGCCGGCCAGCGGGCCCTACCCGCCCAATACCTGGAGCTATGCCGACGAGTTGCCCGGTTACCCCCATGACCCGGAACGGGCCCGCGCCCTGCTGGCCGAGGCCGGCCTGGACGAGGGTTTCAAGACCACCATCTGGACCCGGCCGAGCGGCAGCCTGCTCAACCCCAACCCCAGCCTCGGCGCCCAGCTGCTGCAGGCCGACCTGGCCAAGGTCGGCATCGCTGCCGAAATCCGCGTGATCGAATGGGGCGAGCTGATTCGCCGCGCCAAGGCCGGCGAGCACGACCTGCTGTTCATGGGCTGGGCCGGCGACAACGGCGACCCGGACAACTTCCTCACCCCGCAGTTCGCCTGCGCCTCGGTGCAGTCCGGGCTGAACTTCGCCCGCTACTGCGACGACGCGCTGGACCAGCTGATCGCCGACGGCAAGGCCAGCAGCGACCAGGCCGAACGCAGCCGCCTGTATCAGCAGGCGCAGCAGATCATCCAGGAGCAGGCGCTGTGGCTGCCGCTGGCCCACCCCACCGCCTTCGCCCTGCTCAGCGCCAAGGTCGCGGGCTATAAAGTCAGCCCCTTCGGCCGGCAGAATTTCGCCGCGGTAAGCCTGGCACCTTGAGCCGGGCACACTCGTGGGCAGGGCGCACCGGTGCGCCCTGCACGGCTGCCTTCACCGCCCCGCTACATCCAGCCCAGCTCGGCCATCGACAAGGGCTCGCCGTCGCCGACGATGAAATGGTCGAGCACCCGCACGTCCACCAGCGGCAGCGCCTCCCTGAGGCGCTGGGTCAGCACGCGGTCGGCCTGGCTCGGCTCGGCGACGCCGGATGGATGGTTGTGGGTCAGGATCAGCGCGGCGGCGTTGTGCGCCAGGGCGCGCTTGACCACCTGCCGCGGGTAGACGCTGGCGCTGTCGATGCTGCCGTGAAACAGCGCCTCGAAGGCCAGCACGCGGTGCTTGGCGTCGAGGAACAGGCAACCGAACACCTCGTGCGGCTCGTGGCGCAGCAGCGCCTTGAGGTAGTCGCGCACCGCCTGCGGGCTTTCCAGCACGGAGTCGCGGCGCAGCCGTTCGGCCAGGTGGCGGCGGGCCATTTCCAGCACCGCCTGCAACTGCGCGTACTTGGCCGGACCCAGGCCCAGGTGCTGGCTGAAATCGGCCAGATCGGCCTGCAGCAGGGCACGCAGACTGCCAAACTCGGCGAGCAGCTGGCGCGCCAGGTCCACCGCGCTCCTGCCCGCCACCCCGGTGCGCAGGAAGATCGCCAGCAGCTCCGCATCGGTCAGCGAGGCGGCGCCCTGGGCCAGGAGTTTTTCCCGCGGGCGCTCCGCCGCGGGCCAATCGCGAATGCTCATCTCACCTCCTTGTCCGAGCCAGGCGCCCGCTGCTCCGCTGCGGGCGCTGTGCTATCGTAGCCCATCTTGTGCGACACGTATGATCGTGTCGTGCTTGGTCGGAGAGCTTTCTCCTCGACGCCAAACCCTTTGCTATCAGGGGGTTGAAGTCGAAATAAAGCACAAGAACCTGGTTTTGACTCGCTCAAAACGACCCGCGCGGGGATGTATAGAATCCTCGTTGTCGAGGAAGAAATACGTCACCAACACAGCCTTTAGGGGCTGTGATTGGGTCGTCAAAAGCTGTCAAAGTGCAATTCTGGCCTCAGGATTGTTACAAGACATTTCAAATACCCAGAGGGTGAACTCGCCCTCTGGGGCGGCATTCATCTTCAAAGGCTATTTGGCTGTCTCAGCCTATACCGCCGTCGTGAGACGTTGGAGGTGTCTTGTCCAAGCACGGAGCGTCAAGCTCCTAATCGCATTGCTCAGCTCCGCTAGTAAAGGGAGTACCGAGCCTGGCATGTACCTGCCAGTTCATTAGATCGACATGCGTCAGGGGCCAACCCTGGGGTGTGAAGCACGATCGACAATGTCTCGCTCGCAAGAGGGTGTTATCCGGTGACGGAGAACACTATGTGTCCGAATTGCACGGACGCGCCGAGGCTAATGACCCAACCCGCATGGCTAACCCATGTGAATCGCCGGCAGAACCCTCGTAACTACGGATAGGCCTACGGCAATTATTGGCCTTAGCCAAAATCGGCATGTAGTCGGACAGCGCAGTGGGATGATGCGCTGCGGTACCAATACGACTACCGGGGGAAAGACGAAGCCTAAACGGGTAATTGATGCGATTCGGGGAACGTGGCAATCCCGACCACTCGCCTGCCCAGCAACATCGGGCAGGCAGGCAAACCGCAAGGGGCGCTGATGGGTGTGGGGAATGGGAGGATGCAAGAAGCGAACGGTCGCCTGTAACGGGTGGCATACCGGTTGGAACATTACCGGCAGGGGATAACTCTGGCTGACGTGCATCTGGTCTACGAGCGCAAAAACAGCCGCTGATTCCAGCGATAACCAAAAACGACCCTATGGGCGAACTACTGCCCATAGGGGAGTAGTCCGTCCTGAGTGTCGTTCATCTCGGGAGGACTGTATGAAAACGCAACCAGCAACACCGGAAGCGTCTGCGTCCTCAGGCGGAGGGGCGAACTGGCACGATCTCGATTGGGCCAAAGTTCAACAATCCGTTCGGAGAACGCAGCTGAAGATTGCGCAGGCAACACGGGAAGGTAACTGGCGCAGGGTTAAACGCCTGCAACGGATGCTGACTCGCTCGTTTTACGGTCGCTGCTTGGCTGTAAGGCGAGTCACGGAGAACCGGGGTCGCAAGACTCCGGGCGTCGATGGAGAAACCTGGGGTACGCCCCTAGCCAAGTTCCATGCCGTGAAACGTCTGTCGAAACAACGAGGCTATCGGCCCAAACCGCTACGGCGGGTCTGGATACCGAAGCCCGGCAAGCAGGAAAAGCGCCCACTGGGTATCCCGACGATGTTGGATCGGGCCATGCAAGCGCTGTATCTGCAAGCGTTGGAGCCTGTAATAGAAAGCACCAGCGATCCGAAAAGTTATGGCTTCCGGCCTGACCGCTCGACCGCTGACGCCATGGTTGAACTCTTCCACCTGTTGTCGCCCACCGTGGCGCCGACCTGGATTCTGGAGGGGGACATCAAAGGCTTCTTCGACAACATCAATCACGAGTGGCTGTGCCGAAATGTCCCGATGGACACGAAGGTGCTGCGCAAATGGTTGAGAGCCGGGGTCATCGACCGGCGACAACTCATGGCTACGGAAGCCGGGACACCGCAGGGCGGGATCATTTCCCCCTGCCTGGCCAACGCCACCCTGAACGGTCTGGAAACTCAGTTGAAACGCCATCTGGCGAAGAAGCTGGGAATCAAGAAGGCCGAGAAGACCAAGGTGCAATGTGTACGGTATGCGGATGACTTCGTGATCCTGGCAGCCTCGAAAGAGCTGTTGGAGGAAGAGGTTAAACCCTGGGTAGAGCAATTCCTGTCGGTACGAGGGGTTGAGCTGTCCCGGGAGAAAACGCACATCACGCACATTCACCAGGGATTCGATTTCTTGGGGTGGAATTTCAGGAAGTACGTGCCGAAGTCACCACACCGGAAAGCCAAGCTGCTGATCAAGCCCTCGAAGAAGAACGCCTCTGCGTTTTATCGGAAGGTACGCGAGATCATCAAAAGCAGCGGGGCTATGACGCAGGAAGCGTTGATCGGCCAACTGAACCCGGTACTGAAGGGGTGGGCGCAATATCACTCCCCGGTCGTAGCAAAGGAAACCTTCAGCAAGCTGGATCACCTGATCTTTTGGCGAATCTGGAGGTGGGTGAAGCGTAGGCATCCGAGGAAGTCAGCTGACTGGATCAGGAATAAATACTTCCGATCCATAAGCGGGCAGAAATGGGTGTTTGCGTACCCCTACAAAAATGGCAAAGGAGAAGAGCAATATCGCCAGTTGTACCAGATGGCGAAAACCGCAATCGTGCGCCACAAACGTCTTCCGGGGGACTACAACCCCTACGACGTGGAACACGAACTGAAGTGGGAGGCGCTGAGAGTCCAGCGAATGCAGCACAAGCTGCGTTATCGAGGACAAATCCTCAGCCTCTTCCGCAGACAGCGGGGTGTTTGCGCCTCGTGCGGGCAAGCGGTGAGCAAGGAAACCGGATGGCATGACCATCACGTCATAAGACGTGTGGACGGCGGTTCGGACAATCTGCAAAACCGCGTATTGCTTCATCCAAACTGCCACGCGCGGCTTCATAGCCAGCAAAAAGATACACCTCTACGGTTCAGCGGTTTATAGCTGTAGAATCCGACGCACCTCCGTACGTTGCCGGCCAAGCTACTTGGTTTCACGTAGGCTTGAGCCGTATGCGGTGAAAGCCGCACGTACGGTTCTTAGGGGGGGATGGGCCAGCAATGGCCTATCCCTACCCGACTTTACGCGGGGCCGGCCTGGGGAGGCGTTGGCACCGCGGCGCACATCCACCTGTATATAAAAGGCAGGCCTATGCAGCGGCTGTATCGCAAACGCATCATCGTCGGCGTCGGTGGCGGCATCGCCGCCTACAAGAGCGCCGAACTGGTGCGCCGACTCAAGGATCAGGGCGCCGAGGTGCGCGTGGTGATGACCCAGGGCGGGCGCGAGTTCATCACCCCGCTGACCCTGCAGGCCCTCTCCGGCCATCCGGTGCACCTCGACCTGCTCGACCCGGCCGCCGAAGCCGCCATGGGCCATATCGAGCTGGCGCGCTGGGCCGACCTGATCCTCATCGCCCCGGCCACCGCCGACCTGATCGCGCGCCTGGCCCAGGGCATCGCCAACGACCTGCTGACCACCCTGGTGCTGGCCACCGATGCGCCGATTGCCCTGGCCCCGGCGATGAACCAGGCGATGTGGCGCGACGCCGCCACCCAGGCCAACCTGGAACTGCTGCAGCAGCGCGGCATGCGCCTGTTCGGCCCGGCCGCAGGCGCCCAGGCGTGCGGCGACGTCGGCCTCGGCCGCATGCTGGAAGCCGAGCAGCTGGCGCAACTGGCCGCCGACTGCTTCCAGCGCCAGGCGCTGGACGGCCTGCATATCCTGATCACCGCCGGGCCGACCCAGGAAAACATCGACCCGGTGCGCTACATCACCAACCACAGCTCCGGCAAGATGGGCTTCGCCCTGGCCGAGGCCGCCGCCGAAGCCGGCGCGCGGGTGACCCTGGTCAGCGGCCCGGTGCACCTGCCGACGCCGGACCGGGTCAGCCGCATCGACGTGGTCAGCGCCCGCGACATGCTCGCTGCCTGCGAAGCGGCGATGCCCTGCGACGTGCTGATCGCCGCCGCCGCGGTGGCCGACTACCGCCCGGAAGTGGTCGCTCAGCACAAATTGAAGAAAGACCCCACCAGCGGTGATGGGCTGCTCCTGCAAATGGTGCGCAACCCGGATATCCTCGCCACCATCGCCGGCCGCGCCGATCGCCCGTTCAGCGTCGGCTTCGCCGCCGAGACCGAGAACCTGCTCGAATACGCCTCGCGCAAGCTGCGCGACAAGAACCTCGACCTGATAGTCGCCAACGATGTGGCCAACCCCAGCATCGGCTTCAACAGCGAGGAAAACGCCATCACCGTGATCGACCGCGAGCTGCAGCAGAGCAGTTTCGCCCAGACCAGCAAGGGCAAGATCGCCCGCCAGTTGATCACCCTTATCGCCGACCGCCTGAACAAGAACTGACCATGCACGCTTTGCAAGCCAAGATCCTCGACCCCCGCCTCGGCCAGGACTTTCCCCTGCCGCAGTACGCCACACCCGGTTCGGCCGGCCTCGACCTGCGCGCCATGCTCAAGGAGGACGTCGTTCTCGAGCCTGGCCAGACCCTGCTGATCCCCACCGGCCTGTCGATCTATATTGGCGATCCGAACCTGGCCGCGCTGATCCTGCCGCGCTCGGGCCTGGGCCACAAACACGGCATCGTCCTCGGCAACCTGGTCGGCCTGATCGACTCGGACTACCAGGGCGAGCTGATGGTGTCGTGCTGGAATCGCGGCCAGAGCGCCTTCCGCATCGCCGTCGGCGAGCGCATCGCCCAGCTGGTGCTGGTACCGGTGGTGCAGGCGCACTTCGAGCTGGTCGAGGAGTTCGACGAGAGCCAGCGCGGCGCCGGCGGCTTCGGCCACTCCGGCAGCCACTGAGCCTAATTCCCCACAGGACGTCCCGCCGAGGAGCCCCCCGCGTGAAACTCTTCAAGCGCACCGCCAAGGAAGCCGACAGCCCCCTGAACAGCGCCCCGGCGGCGAAACAGCCGGCCGGCAAAGCGCTCGGCCCGTTGCTGCCCGGCCTGCTCGCAGCCGCCCTCGGCATCGGCGCCGGCGGCGCCCTGTTGTGGTTTGCCCAGAGCAGCGACAGCCAGGCCCGCCAGGCCGAGCTGGCCCAGGCCATCGGCAGCAGCCAGGCCGCCGCCGTGCAGCAGGCGCTCAAGCAGCTGCAGGCCGACAGCCTCGCCGCCGCGCGCAACCCCGAGCTGCTGCAGGCGTTACAGAGCGGCGACAGCCAACAGAAACGCGACGCCGAGCGACGCCTGGGCTACTGGGACGGTGTGGTCGACGCCCACCTCAACCGCCGCGCCGAAGCGGTGCAGGACGGCAGCCGCGCCGCACCGATGAACTTCGCCGGGCTGGACATGCTGCGCCGCGCCGAAAGCGGCCAGCAGCCGGCGGTGGAGGCCTATCGGGTCGGCGACCGCTGGCTGGCCTACAGCGCCGTGGCGCTGCGCCTGAACGACAACCAGCCGGCGCAGGGCACCCTGCTGCTGGCCGTCGACCTCCAGCGCCTGCTCGCCAGCCTGCCGCCGCTGCCGGCCGAGCTCGGCCAGCTGCAACTGGTGCAGAAATTCGGCAACACCCCGCCCCAGGTGTTGCTGCAGCGCGGCCAGAGCGAGGGCGGCGCGGCGCAGAGCTTCGCCACCGGCAACCCCAACTGGACGCTCAGCTTCGCCCCCGGCCCGGCCCTGGCCAGCGGCCTGCCGCCGGCCCTGCTCGGCCTCGCCGCCCTGCTCGCCCTGGGCGGCGCGCTGATCGGCCTGATGCTGCTGCAAGGCGCGCAACAGCGCCGTCTGCTCGGCGACGTGCAGCAGCTCGGACAGATGCTCAAAGAACTCTCCGCGGGCAAAGCCGTCAAAGCCTTCAGCCTGAGCCTGCCGGCCCTGGACAGCCTGGCCCAGAGCCTGCCGCGCCGCAGCAACGAAAGTGCCGGCAGTGCCACAGGCAACGGAACAGCCGCGGCCCCCGCCGCCCAGCCCGCGAGCAAGCCGGCGGAGCTGGTCAACCCGCTGTTCCAGGACACCGATATCCTCGATATCGACATTCTCGACGAAGACCAGGATCTCCTGGGACTGGAGCAGACATCCGCAATGACCATTAGCCAAAGCGCCCCGACCCTCCCCGCCGACATTTTCCGCGCCTACGATATCCGTGGTGTGGTGGGCGACAGCCTGACCGCCGAATACGCCTACTGGATCGGCCGCGCCGTCGGTTCGCAGAGCCTGGCGCAGGGCGAGCCCAACGTCATCGTCGGCCGCGATGGCCGCCTGTCCGGCCCCGAGCTGCTGCAGCAACTGGTGCAGGGCCTGCTCGACTGCGGCTGCCAGGTCACCGACGTCGGCATGGTGCCGACCCCGGTGGTGTACTTCGCCGCCAACGTGCTCGAAGGCCGCTCTGCGGTGATGCTCACCGGCAGCCACAACCCGCCGGACTACAACGGCTTCAAGATCGTCATCGCCGGCGACACCCTGGCCAACGAGCAGATCCAGGCGCTCAAGGCGCGCATCGACAACAACGACCTGGCCAGCGGCGTCGGCAGCGTGCAGCAGGTCGACGTGCTGGAGCGCTACTTCAAGACCATCCGCGACGACATCGCCCTGGCCAAGCCGCTGCGCGTGGTGGTCGACTGCGGCAACGGCGCCGCCGGGGTGATCGCCCCGCAACTGATCGAGGCCCTCGGCTGCAGCGTGATCCCGCTGTTCTGCGAAGTCGACGGCACCTTCCCCAACCACCACCCGGACCCGGGCAAGCCGGAGAACCTGGTCGACCTGATCGCCCGGGTCAAGGCGGAAAACGCCGACCTCGGCCTGGCCTTCGACGGCGACGGCGACCGCGTCGGCGTGGTGACCAACACCGGCACCATCGTCTACCCGGACCGCCTGCTGATGCTGTTCGCCAAGGACGTGGTGTCGCGCAACCCCGGCGCCGACATCATCTTCGACGTCAAATGCACCCGCCGCCTGACTCCGCTGATCAGCGGCTACGGCGGTCGCCCGGTGATGTGGAAGACCGGCCACTCGCTGATCAAGAAGAAGATGAAGGAAACCGGCGCGCTGCTGGCCGGCGAGATGAGCGGGCACATCTTCTTCAAGGAGCGCTGGTACGGCTTCGACGACGGCATCTACAGCGCCGCGCGCCTGCTGGAAATCCTCAGCCTCGACAAGCGCGACGCCGAACACGTGTTCAGCGCCTTCCCCAGCGACATCTCCACCCCGGAGATCAACATCCAGGTCACCGAGCAGAGCAAGTTCCCGCTGATCGAGCGCCTGCAGCGCGAAGGCCAGTGGGGCGAAGCCAACCTCACCAGCATCGACGGCGTGCGCGTCGACTATCCCAAGGGCTGGGGCCTGATCCGCGCCTCCAACACCACTCCGGTGCTGGTGCTGCGCTTCGAGGCCGATACCCAGGAAGAGCTGGAGCGCATCCAGGATGTGTTCCGCGGCCAACTGCACAAGGTCGCCCCCGACCTGCAACTGCCCTTTTGATCGATTTGTTCCAGGAGCCCCCCATGACCCTCGAGCGTGACGCCGCCGCCCAGGTTGCCAAGGTACTGTCCGAAGCCCTGCCCTATATCCGCCGCTTCGTCGGCAAGACCCTGGTGATCAAGTACGGCGGCAACGCCATGGAAAGCGAGGAGCTCAAGCAGGGCTTCGCCCGCGACATCGTGCTGATGAAGGCCGTCGGCATCAACCCGGTGGTGGTACACGGCGGCGGCCCGCAGATCGGCGATCTGCTCAAGCGCCTGTCCATCGAGAGTCATTTCATCGACGGCATGCGCGTCACCGACACCGCCACCATGGACGTGGTGGAGATGGTGCTCGGCGGCCAGGTCAACAAGAGCATCGTCAACCTGATCAACCAGCACGGTGGCAGCGCCATCGGCCTGACCGGCAAGGATGCCGGGCTGATCCGCGCCAAGAAGCTCAAGGTCAGCCGGCAGACGCCGGAAATGACCCAGCCGGAAATCATCGATATCGGCCACGTCGGCGAGGTCACCGGGGTCAACACCGACCTGCTCAACATGCTGGTCAAGGGCGACTTCATCCCGGTGATCGCACCGATTGGCGTCGGCCCGGACGGCGAGTCCTACAACATCAACGCCGACCTGGTGGCCGGCAAGGTGGCCGAAGCACTCAAGGCCGAGAAGCTGATGCTGCTGACCAATATCGCCGGCCTGATGGACAAGCAGGGCGAAGTGCTCACCGGCCTGACCACCGAGCAGGTCGACGCGCTGATCGCCGACGGCACCATCTACGGCGGCATGCTGCCGAAGATCCGCTGCGCCCTGGAAGCGGTGCAGGGCGGCGTGCACAGCGCGCACATCGTCGACGGCCGGGTGCCCAACGCGGTGCTGCTGGAGATCTTCACCGACAGCGGCGTCGGCACCCTGATCACCAACCGCAAGCGCCATTGAAAAGCGGCCGCTAGCGGCCTGCCGATGCCCCTCTCCCTCCGGGAGAGGGTGCCCGGGCCGTACCGCCCAACCGGCGTACTCACAAAGCCGGTGCGCGCGCCCCTACAGGCTAACGCCGACCATCGAGCCGGTTTATCACCGGCCATCCGTGTGGCGACTCGAACTTGCCGCAAGTCTGCGCAAGAGCGACGCTCGCCAGGCAACCCTCGTAACGGAGCGCCCATGAGCAGCCGGCACGAACCCAGCCAGTTCAGCTTCCTCCACCCCCTGCGCGTGCGTTGGGCCGAGGTCGATCCGCAGAGCATCGTCTTCAACGGCCACTACCTGACCTACGCCGACGTCGCCATCACCGAGTATTTCCGCGCCCTCGGCGTGGCCTACCCGGCCGATCTGGCGCAAGACGGCGGCGATTTCTTCGCCATCCGCACCCTGCTCGAATACCACGCCCCGGCGCGCTTCGACGAGCAGCTGCAGATCGGCATCCGCGCCGCCCGCCTCGGCCGCTCCAGCCTGACCTTCGCCCTCGGCATCTGGCGCGACGGCGAGCTGATCACCAGCGGCGAGATCGTCTACGTGCATGCCGATGGCGCCACGCGCAGCAGCGCGCCGCTGCCGGGCTGGCTGCGGGAGAAGATTCTGGGCTTCGAGAGGACGGCGCCGGAGCGCTGAGCCGTTACTGTTCGCCGAACAGCTCGGCCAGCCGCGCACGGTCGGCGGCAAAATCGGCCTCGGCCTTCTTGCGCGCCTCCTGGTAGCGGGCGATATCGCGCAGCAGGCGCTGCTGTTCGTCCTTGAGGTTGCCGATCTGCACCAGCAGATGCTCCGGCACCGCCCGTCCGGCACGTTCGTGGTCGGCGGCCTGGCTCTGCAGGTTGGCCTGCTGGGTACGCACCGACTGCAGGTTGCCGCGCGCCACGCTGGTCACCCCATCCAGCTCGGCGAGCTTGCGCTCGCGGGCCCGGTCGACGTCGTCCAGGTTGGTGTACAGCCGCAGCAACTGCGCATCGCTGCTGGCGCGCGCCTTGTCCGCCTGCATGCGGGCGAACTCCTCGGCGGTCGGCGCCGGCGGGATCACCCGCAGCACCCGACCCTGATCGTTGAGCACCTCGTAGCCCTTGCCGATGAACTCCGGCGGCACACCCTGGCGGCTGAGCACCGTCACGCCCTTGTCGTCGACGTAGCGGTACAGCTCGGCGGCCACCCCCGACAACGGCAGTAGCAGGCTGAGCAGCAGCGTACAGCGGGTCAGGAGCGGCTTGGGCATAAGAGGCAGATACCTTGTGCTGGACTAGATTCCGTACTCGGCGCGATAGGCTTGCACAGCCGGCAGATACTGCTTCAGTTCAGCATCCCCCGCCAGATATTCCAATACCTGCTCGAGTGACACGATGCTCACTACCGGCATGCCGAAGTCGCGCTCGACTTCCTGAATGGCGGACAGCTCGCCCTGGCCGCGCTCCTGGCGGTTCAGCGCGATCAGCGTGCCGGCGGCCTGGGCGCCCTGGCCCTGGATGATCTGCATCACCTCGCGGATCGCGGTGCCGGCGGTGATCACGTCGTCGACGATCAGCACCCGGCCCTTGAGCGGCGCCCCGACCAGGGTGCCGCCCTCGCCGTGGTCCTTGGCTTCCTTGCGGTTGAAGCACCAGGGCAGATCGCGGCCGTGGTGCTCGGCCAGCGCCACCGCGGTGGTCGCCGCCAGCGGGATGCCCTTGTAGGCCGGACCGAACAGCACGTCGAAGTCGATGCCGCTGTCGACGATGGCCGCGGCGTAGAAACGCCCCAGCTGGGCCAGCGCCAGGCCGCTGTCGAACAGCCCGGCGTTGAAGAAATAGGGGCTGGTGCGCCCGGACTTGAGGGTGAACTGACCGAAACGCAGTACCCCGCGTTCGATGGCAAAACGGATGAAATCGCGCTGGTACGCTTGCATGAAAAAGCCCCGGGCGGCACGGATTTAGCTAATTGAGATGAGCTCGGGTATCATACACGCACGTGTTTTTGGGGGCCATTTATGCGGATCATCAGTGTGAACGTGAATGGTATTCAGGCTGCGGCCGAGCGAGGATTGCTCAGCTGGCTGCAAGCCCAGAATGCCGACGTGATCTGCCTGCAGGATACCCGTGCCTCCGCCTTTGAAATGGACGACCAAGCCTTCCAGCTGGATGGTTATTTCCTCTATGCATGCGATGGTGAAGTGCCTAGCCAAGGTGGCGTGGCACTCTATTCGCGGTTGCAACCCAAGGCGGTGATCAGCGGCCTCGGCTTTGAAATGGCCGACCGTTATGGGCGCTACCTGCAGGCCGATTTCGACAAGGTAAGTATCGCTACCCTGCTGCTGCCATCGGGGCGGGACGGCGACGAGAGCTTGAACCAGAAGTTCAAGTTCATGGACGACTTCACCCATTATCTGGACAAGCAACGGCGCAAGCGTCGCGAGTACATCTACTGCGGCTCACTGCACGTGGCGCACCAGAAGCTGGACGTGAAGAACTGGCGCGACTGTCAGCAGTCGCCGGGCTTCCTCGCGCCCGAGCGCGCCTGGCTGGACGAGGTGATCGGCAGCATGGGCTATGTCGACGCCCTGCGCGAAGTCAGCCGCGAAGGCGACCAGTTCAGCTGGTGGCCGGACAGCGAGCAGGCGGAAATGCTCAACCTGGGCTACCGCTTCGACTACCAGCTGCTCACCCCGGGCATGCGCCGCAGCGTGCGCACCGCGCGCCTGCCGCGCCAGCCGCGCTTCTCCCAGCATGCGCCGCTGATCGTCGACTACGACTGGATTCTCAGCGTCTGATAGACAGGTAGAAAAAAGCCGGCATCGCGCCGGCTTTTTTATTGCGCGCCCGTGGCTACTTCAGCAGGCGCCAGGCGAAGGGATATCGGTAAGCCTGGCCTTCGTTGGCCTTGATCCCGGCGATGATGGTCAGCACCAGCGCGGCGATGCCCAGCAGCACCAGCAGCGGGAAACCGATCACCACCACCATCAGGATGAAGCAGACCACCGCCGCCAGCGCCACGCTGATCTGGAAGTTCAGCGCCTCCTTGCCCTGGGCGTCGACGAAGGGATCGAGGTCCTTCTTGATCTGCCAGACGATCAGCGGGCCGAGCAGGTTGCCGAAGGGGAACACCAGGCCGAGAAAGGCGGCGAAGTGGCAGAACATCGCCCATTGACGGGCTTCCTGGCTGGGCGTCGGAATCGGGGTTTGCGCGTCGTCGCTCATGGTGGTGCTCCTTGCTCGGGGAAAAGGTCAGTCGGCCAGGGCCGCCTGCTGCAGTTCGAACAGCTCGTTCATGCCCTTCTGCGCCAGGGCCAGCATGGCGTTGAACTCGTGCGGCTGGAACGGCGCGCCTTCGGCGGTGCCCTGCACCTCGATGAAGCCGCCGGCATTGGTCATCACCACGTTGAGGTCGGTCTCGGCGGCGGAGTCTTCCAGGTAGTCCAGATCGAGCACCGGCTCGCCCTGGTAGATGCCCACCGACACCGCGGCGATCATCTGCTTGAGCGGCTCGCCCTTGAGTGCGCCGCGCTTCTTCAGCACCTTCAGCGCGTCGATCAGGGCGACCATGGCGCCGGTGATCGAGGCGGTGCGGGTGCCGCCGTCGGCCTGGATCACGTCACAGTCGACGTACAGGGTGTTCTCGCCCAGCTTGCTCATGTCCAGCGCGGCGCGCAGCGAACGGCCGATCAGCCGCTGGATCTCCAGGGTGCGCCCGCCCTGCTTGCCGCGGCTGGCTTCGCGCTGGTTACGCTCGCCGGTGGCGCGCGGCAGCATGCCGTACTCGGCGGTCAGCCAGCCCTGGCCCTGGCCCTTGAGGAAACGCGGCACGCCGGACTCGACGCTGACCGTGCAGATCACCTTGGTGTCGCCGAACTCCACCAGTACCGAACCCTCGGCGTGCTTGGTGTAGTTGCGGGTGATGCGAATCGAGCGCAACTGATCGGCGGCGCGGCCACTGGGACGTTTCATCGGGACAATACCTACTTCTTGAGTGAAATCTGCCCGCATTATAGGGGCCCGGCGGCACAGGCGACATGCCGAATTGGGTAGGGCCGACGCACTGCGCTACAATCGCCCGCCTTTCGAGCCGACTTTCCGAGAGGTACCCCATGGTTCACAGCATGACGGCCTTCGCCCGCTGCGAGCAGGCAACCGCGCACGGCACCCTGAGCTGGGAGCTGCGCTCGGTCAACCACCGTTACCTGGAACCGCACCTGCGTCTGCCGGACGCCTTCCGCGACCTCGAAGGCGCGGTGCGCGAAGCCCTGCGCCAGGGCCTGTCGCGCGGCAAGGTGGAATGCACCCTGCGCTTCGCCGAGGACAATGCCGGCAAGCCGCTGCAGGTCGACGGCGAGCGCGCCCGTCAACTGATCGCCGCCGCCGAGCAGGTCGCCGCGCTGATCCAGCAACCGGCGCCGCTCAACCCGCTGGAAGTGCTGGGCTGGCCCGGCGTGCTGGTGGCCGACGCCGCCGACCCGCAGACGCTGAATGCCGCCGCCCTGGCGCTGTTCGACCAGGCGCTGGGCGAGCTCAAGGCCGGCCGCGCCCGCGAAGGCGCCGAGCTGGCCAAGCTGCTGGGTGAGCGCCTGGACGCCATCCTCGCCGAGGTCGCCGCACTGCGCGAACTGGTGCCGCAGATGCTCGCCGCTCAGCGCGCCAAGATCGAGACCCGTTTCGCCGAACTGCAGGCCGAACTCGACCCGCAGCGCCTGGAGCAGGAGCTGGTGCTGCTGGCGCAGAAGAGCGACGTCGCCGAGGAACTGGATCGCCTGAGTACCCACGTCAGTGAGGTGCGCCGGGTGCTCAAGGCCGGCGGCGCCGCCGGCCGGCGCCTGGATTTCCTCATGCAGGAACTCAACCGCGAGGCCAACACCCTCGGCTCCAAGGCGTTCGATACGCGCAGCACCCAGGCCGCGGTCAATTTGAAAGTCCTGATCGAGCAGATGCGCGAACAGGTACAGAACATCGAGTAAGCCGCTGCTAGGCTTCGCATAACGTTTTCCGGGAAGCATCCATGACCGTCACCACCGGTACCCTCTATATCGTTTCCGCGCCCTCCGGCGCCGGCAAGACCAGCCTGGTCAAGGCGCTGATCGACAGCGAGTCGCAGATTCGCGTGTCGGTGTCGCACACCACCCGCGCCATGCGTCCGGGCGAGCAGGACGGGGTCAACTACCACTTCGTCGACCACGACCAGTTCAACGCCATGCTCGAGCGCAGCGAGTTCCTCGAGCATGCCCAGGTCTTCGACAACCTCTACGGCACCTCGCAGCGCTGGGTCGAGCAGACCCTGGCCGCGGGCTTCGACCTGATCCTGGAAATCGACTGGCAGGGCGCGCAGCAGGTGCGCCGGCTGATGCCACAGTCGAAATCCATCTTCATCCTGCCGCCGACCCAGGAAGCGCTGCGCCACCGCCTGACCAACCGCGGCCAGGACAGCGGCGAGATCATCGAGCGGCGCATGCGCGAGGCGGTCAGCGAGATGAGCCACTACGTCGAGTACGACTACCTGGTGATCAACGACGATTTCGCCCACGCCCTGAGCGACCTCAAGGCGATTTTCCGCAGCAACCAGTTGCGCCAGGAAACCCAGCAGCAGCGCCACGCCGGCCTGCTCAGCGAGTTGCTGGCCTGACCCGGCGCGCGCCGCCTGACGGTGGCGCCGCTGAAAATCAGCGCTTCCATTGTCGCTGGTGATTTTTTAGACTATTCAGTCCGCTCGCCCGCTCGGGCCAAGCCTATCCGCACAAGTTACGAGGAACACCATGGCTCGCGTTACCGTCGAAGATTGCCTGGACAACGTTGATAACCGCTTCGAACTGGTCATGCTCGCGACCAAGCGTTCGCGCCAGCTGGCCACCGGCGGCAAAGAGCCGAAAGTGGCCTGGGAAAACGACAAGCCCACCGTCGTCGCCCTGCGCGAAATCGCCGCCGGCCTGGTGGACTACGAAGTGGTCGCCCAGGAAGACATCGTCGAAGAAGAACCGCTGTTCGCCGCCTTCGAGGAAGAGGCCAACGAGCCTCTGTAAACCGATGAAGCCGGGTCGAAGTCGCACGGCACAGAGCCACGGCTGCCAACGGGGGAACCTCCCATGGCTGGCATAGACGCTCTCGCCGACCGACTTTCGGCCTACCTCGGCCACGACCAGGTCAACCTGGTCCGCCGCGCTTACTTCTACGCCGAACAGGCGCACGATGGCCAGCGCCGCCGCAGCGGCGAAGCCTACGTGACCCACCCGCTGGCCGTGGCCAGCATTCTCGCCGACATGCACATGGACCATCAGAGCCTGATGGCCGCCATGCTGCACGACGTCATCGAAGACACCGGCATCGCCAAGGAAGCGCTCAACGCGCAGTTCGGCGAGACCGTGGCCGAACTGGTCGACGGGGTCAGCAAGCTGACCCAGATGAACTTCGAGACCAAGGCCGAGGCGCAGGCCGAGAACTTCCAGAAGATGGCCATGGCCATGGCCCGCGACATCCGCGTGATCCTGGTCAAGCTCGCCGACCGCCTGCACAACATGCGCACCCTCGATGCCATGCCGCACGAGAAGAGCCGACGCATCGCCAAGGAAACCCTGGAAATCTACGCGCCCATCGCCAACCGCCTGGGCATGCACGCCATGCGCGTGGAGTTCGAGGATCTGGGCTTCAAGGCCATGCACCCGATGCGCTCCGAGCGCATCCGCGCCGCCGTGCGCCGCGCTCGGGGCAACCGCAAGGAAATCGTCAACAAGATCGAGGAGTCGATCAAGGCCTGCCTGCAGCGCGAAGGCATGGAGGGCGAGGTGCTCGGCCGCGAGAAGCACCTCTACAGCATCTACCAGAAGATGCGCGGCAAGCGCCGGGCGTTCAACGAGATCATGGACGTCTACGCCTTCCGCATCATCGTCGACAAGGTCGACACCTGCTACCGCGTGCTCGGCGCCGTGCACAACCTGTACAAACCCCTGCCCGGCCGCTTCAAGGACTACATCGCGATCCCCAAGGCCAACGGCTACCAGTCGCTGCACACCACGTTGTTCGGCATGCACGGCGTGCCCATCGAGATCCAGATCCGCACCCGCGAGATGGAGGAGATGGCCAACAACGGCATCGCCGCGCACTGGCTGTACAAGTCCAACGAGGACGAAACGCCCAAGGGCAACCACGCCCGGGCACGGCAGTGGGTCAAGGGCGTGCTGGAGCTGCAGCAGCGCGCCGGCAACTCGCTGGAATTTATCGAGAGCGTGAAGATCGACCTGTTCCCCGACGAGGTCTACGTGTTCACGCCCAAGGGCCGCATCATGGAGCTGCCGAAGGGCTCCACCGCGGTCGACTTCGCCTACGCGGTGCACACCGACGTCGGCAACACCTGCATCGCCTGCCGCATCAACCGCCGCCTGGCGCCGCTGTCGCAGGCGCTGGAGAGCGGCTCGACGGTGGAAATCGTCACCGCACCGGGCGCGCGGCCCAACCCGGCCTGGCTCAACTTCGTGGTCACCGGCAAGGCACGCACCCATATCCGCCACGCCCTCAAGCAGCAGCGCCGCTCCGAATCCATCAGCCTCGGCGAGCGCCTGCTGAACAAGGTGCTGGCCAGCTTCGACACGCACCTGGAGAAGATCGCCCCCGAGCGGGTGCAGGCCGTGCTCGGCGAGTACCGCCAGGAGGTCATCGAGGACCTGCTCGAAGACATCGGCCTGGGCAACCGCATGGCCTACGTGGTGGCCCGCCGCCTGCTGGCCGAAAGTGGCGACGAGACCCTGCCGAGCAGCGAGGGGCCGCTGGCCATTCGCGGCACCGAGGGCCTGGTGCTGAGCTACGCCAAATGCTGCACACCTATCCCAGGCGATCCCATCGTCGGCCACCTGTCGGCCGGCAAGGGCATGGTGGTGCACATGGAAAGCTGCCGCAACATCGTCGATATCCGCCACAACCCGGAGAAATGCATCCAGCTCAACTGGGCCAAGGATGTCACCGGCGAGTTCAACGTCGAACTGCGCGTCGAGCTGGAGCACCAGCGCGGCCTGATCGCCCTGTTGGCCAGCAGCGTCAATGCCGCCGACGGCAACATCGAGAAGATCAGCATGGACGAACGCGACGGCCGCATCAGCGTGGTGCAACTGGTGGTCAGCGTGCATGACCGCGTGCACCTGGCCCGGGTGATCAAGAAGCTGCGCGCGATCAAGGGCGTGATGCGTATCACTCGAGTGCGCGCCTAGCGCCAGCGACAAATTTCAAGCTGCAAGCGACAAGCACCAGCGGGTTTCTTGAGCCTGCCATTTGCAGCCTGTAGCCTGACAGCCGCCTTTACTTGCAGCTCGAGGCCCATGGCTTGAAGCTGCCTTTTCCAAGGAGCGATTCATGAGCAAGACCGTCATCACCAGCGACAAGGCCCCGGCCGCCATCGGCACCTACTCCCAGGCGATCAAGGCCGGCAACACCCTCTACATGTCCGGACAGATCCCGCTGGACCCGGTCAGCATGGAGCTGGTCGAAGGCTTCGAGGCGCAGACCGTGCAGGTGTTCGAGAACCTCAAGGCGGTGGCCGAAGCCGCCGGCGGCTCGTTCAAGGACATCGTCAAGCTGAACATCTTCCTCACCGACCTCTCCCACTTCGCCAAGGTCAACGAAGTCATGGGCCGCTACTTCGAGCAGCCCTACCCGGCCCGCGCCGCCATCGGCGTGGCCGCCCTGCCGCGCGGCGCGCAGGTGGAAATGGACGCTATTCTGGTTCTCGAGTAAGTCCTGCGGCGGGGCCCGCTGCCCCGCCCTCTCTTCCCGCCCGGCATGGAGACCGCCATGCGCCTGCTTTCCCTGCTGCTGTGCAGCGCCCTGCTGGTCGGCTGCGCCGGCACCCCGAGCAACGACCCGAGCGGCACCTGGATCAACCAGGCGGCCATCGACGCCGCGCGCGAAAGCGGCCGCCTGCGCGAGGCGCTGCTGGCCTACGGGCCGAACCTGGAATGGCAGATCGACCCCGAGCGCCAGCAGGCCAGCTACAGCAACGGTTTCGAACTGGCCGAAGGGCGCCTGCAGGCGGCCGGCGACGGGCGCTGGCAGGTGACCTTCTACGGCGACTACCAGGAGCAGCTGAGCCTGCACGGCGGCCAGCTGACCCAGGTGGCCAGCGGCTACTGGCCGGAGCAGCGCTTCGCCCGCAGTGCCGACCAGAGCAATGGCGCGCCGCTGGGCAGCAGCTTCGAGCAGGCGCTGTACCGCGACTACCTCGGCGGCGACTGGCTGATCGCCGAGGGCCTGGGCCAGGGCGGCCTGGTGCGTTTCGCCGCCGACGGCCAGGTCCAGGGCCTGCCCGGCGCCGAACGCTTCGCCCTGTGCCTGGCCGGCGACTGCGCGGCCATGAGCGGCGAGCACGACAGCCTGTGGCTGCAGGCGGGCGACCAGGGCAGCCCCTGGCTGTTCGTCCACGAGGGCGACCAGCTGCGCATCTTCGAGGCGCACAACCGCGCCCAGTTCGATGAGATGCCCGAGTACCAGCCCGGCCCGCAGCGCTGGCTGCTCAAGCGGCGCTGAGCGTCGTCGCGGCGATCGCCGGCAAGCTGGCTGCTACGTAGCGCCCGGATGCGATCCGGGACTGTGGCGGCAGGCGATTCCCGGATTGCATCCGCACCAGCCGCCCCCCTTCAGCCCAAAGCGCCCAGCAACAGCCAGCTCCCCAGCGCCAGCAGCAGCGCCCCGCAGCCGCGGTCCAGCCAGCGTACCCGGCGCTGCAGCCAGCCCCGCCAGCGTCGCCGGCCGAGCAGGCGCACCAGCGCCAGATCCCACAGCCAGACCACCAGGGTCATCCAGGCCATGGCCAGGACCAGCCCCCAGACCGGCATGGCCGCCTCGCGCAGCACGCCGAACAACCCGGCATAGAACAGCGGCAGCTTGGGATTGAGGCTGCTGGCCAGCAGCCCTTGGCGCAGCCCGCGCCACCAGCTGCCGGCCGCCGCCTGCTGTCCCAATGGCAGGTTCAGCTCACGCCGCGACAGCAAGGCCTGCAGGCCGAGCCAGGCGAAGTAGGCGCCGCCCAGCGCCTGCAGCACGCGCCAGAAGCCACCGCCCTGCCCCGGCAACAGGCCCAGGGCGAGCGACACCAGCAGCATGCTCAGCAGATTGGCCAGGGCGATACCGGCGGCGCAGCCATCGGCCTGACGCCGGCCGTCGCCGAGGGCGGTGCGAATCAGCAGCAAGAAGTCCGGCCCCGGCGACAGCAGGGCGGCGAAATGGGTGCTGGCCACCAGCACGAACAAGGCAGACATCGAAAGCGACCTCCGGCGAACAGGGCGATCAGTTTCCCGAGGGCTCTGCGCCGGAGTCTTGGAGAAAACTCAGGTCACCGCGCCGCGCCGGAACTGGCCGGGGGTGACGCCGGTAAAACGCTTGAAGGTCCCGGCAAAATGCGCCTGATCGTAGAAGCCCAGGCTCAGCGCCACCGCCAGCGGCGCCTGCTCGCCCAGCAGCAGGCGCTTGGCTTCGCGCACGCGGCGCTGCAGCAGGTAGGTGTGCGGCGGCACGCCATAGGCGCGGCGAAAGGCTTCGATCAGGTGGCGCGGATGGCGCTGCACCAGCCCGGCCAACTGCTCCAGGCTGACCGCCTCGGCATAGTGCGCCTCCAGGTAGTCGCGCACGAAGGCCGTCACCCCGCCGTCGCGCGGCGCCGGGCGCGCCGCGCGCAGGCCGCCATGGCGGACGAACACCAGTTCCAGCACGGCCAGCAGCTCGCTCTCCAGCGCCAGCGCGTCGCCGCGCTCGAACTCCTGCGCCAGACGCGCCAGACCCGCGGCGACCTGACCGTCGTCGGTTGGATTGAGGCTGCGAAAGCCATCGGGCAGGCGCTTGCGCCCGAGCAGCGCCGGCAGCCGCGCCTCCTCGATATAGAGCATGCGGTAGACCAGCCGCGGCGATTCGGCATGGCCGGTGTGCGGCTCCTCGGGATTCATCAGCGACAGGGTGCCGGCCGGCAAGGCGTGGCGCTGACCACGACACTGGTAGCCGCCGACGCCCGCCAGGATGGCGCCGACGGCGAAGGCATCGTGACTGTGGCGGCCGAACGCCTGCCCGGAGAAGTCGGCATGGAACAGCTCCACACCCGGCAGCCAGGGCTTGGCCAGCAGGCGATTGGCGTCCATCTAGCGCCCCGCCAGAATCGCCGCATAGCCCTCGCGGTAGCTCGGGTACTGCGGCGCCCAGCCCAGCGCGCGGCCGCGGGCGTTGCTGCAGCGCTTGCTGCCGGCGCGGCGCACGCGCTGCTCGTCGCTCCAGTGGCTGACGCCCAGTTGCCCGCGCAGCCAGGCCACCACCTCGTGCAGCGGCGCCGGCTCGTCGTCGACGCCCAGGTAGCAGTCGGCCAAGGGCGCACCCGCGGCGTCCGCCTGCAGTAGCGTGGCGAACAGCCCCGCTGCGTCATCGACATGGATGCGATTGCCGTACAGAGGCGGCGTCTCGCTGACCCGATAACCGCCGCGCACCTGGCTCAGCAGCCACTCGCGGCCAGGGCCGTAGAGGCCGGTCAGGCGCACCACGCTGGCCGGCAGGCCGCTGCCCAGTGCCAGTTGCTCGGCCTCGCGCATGATCCGCGCCGAATAGCTCTGCGCCTCGGCCGGCGAATCCTCGTCGACCCACTCGCCCTGCTGCTGCCCGTACACCCCGCTGCTGGAGGCGAACAGGATGCGCCGCGGGCGTTGGCCGTGCTGCGCCAGCCAGGCCAGCACGTGGCGCAGGCCGTCGACATAGGCGGCGCGATAGCCGGCCTCGTCGTGCTGGCTGGCCGCCGCGCAATACACCAGGTAATCCAGCTCGCCCTGCGGCCAGGCCGCTGGGCAGGCGTCTGCGTGCAGATCGCCGGCCACCGGCGCGATGGCGGCGGGCAACTGCGCCACCGTACGGCGCAGGCCGTGCACCCGCCAACCGGCTTCGGCCAGGCGCAGGCCGAGACGGGTGCCGACGTCGCCGCACCCGGCGATCAGCAGGCTGTTGCATGCGGACATGCTTTTCTCCCCGAGATTTGTGCGAAGGCGCAGTGTAGCCCGGTTGGTTCATCTCAATGCAAAGGCTATGCTTGTCGGCAACTTAATGGATAAACACTATGACCCTCACCGAACTGCGCTATATCGTCACCCTCGCCCAGGAACAGCACTTCGGCCGCGCCGCCGAGCGCTGCCACGTCAGCCAGCCGACACTGTCGGTCGGGGTGAAGAAGCTGGAGGACGAGCTCGGCGTGCTGATCTTCGAGCGCAGCAAGAGCGCGGTACGCCTGACGCCGGTCGGCGAGGGCATCGTCACCCAGGCGCAGAAGGTGCTGGAGCAGGCCCAGGGCATCCGCGAACTGGCCCAGGCCGGCAAGAACCAGCTGGCCGCACCGCTGAAGATCGGCGCCATCTACACCGTCGGCCCCTACCTGTTCCCCCACCTGATTCCGCAGCTGCACCGGGTCGCCCCGGACATGCCGCTGTATATCGAGGAAAACTTCACCCATATCCTGCGCGACAAGCTGCGCACCGGCGAGCTGGACGCCATCATCATCGCCCTGCCGTTCCAGGAAGCCGATGTGCTGACCAAGCCGCTGTACGACGAGCCGTTCTACGCCCTGCTGCCAGCCGGCCACCCCTGGGCGGCGATGGACACCATCGACACCAAGCTGCTCAACGACAAGAGCCTGCTGCTGCTCGGCGAGGGCCACTGCTTCCGCGACCAGGTGCTGGAGGCCTGCCCGACCCTGCGCAAGGGCGGCGACGACCACGGCAAGCACACCACGGTGGAATCCAGCTCGCTGGAGACCATCCGCCATATGGTCGCCTCCGGCCTCGGCGTGTCGATCCTGCCGTTCTCCGCGGTGGACAGCCACCACTACGCGCCCGGCGTGATCGAGGTGCGTCCGCTCAGCGCGCCGGTACCCTTCCGCACCGTGGCCATCGCCTGGCGCGCCAGCTTCCCGCGGCCCAACGCCATCGAAGTGCTGGCCGACTCCATCCGCCTCTGCTCGGTCGCCCGCAGCCCGCAGGCCAAGAGCGCCTGAGGTCGCAGCATGACCGAGTTGGCGACGGTTTCCGTCACCGCGCTCAAGGGCGTGGGTGCGGCCCTGGCCGAGAAGCTGGCCAAGGTCGGCCTGGAAAACCTGCAGGACGTGCTGTTCCACCTGCCGCTGCGCTATCAGGATCGCACCCGCATCACCCCCATCGGCGCCCTGCGCCCAGGGCAGGATGCGGTGGTCGAAGGCATCGTCGCCGGCGCCGACGTGGTCATGGGCCGGCGCCGCAGCCTGCTGGTGCGCCTGCAGGACGGCAGCGGCACGCTGAGCCTGCGTTTCTTCCACTTCAGCCAGGCGCAGAAGGAAGGCCTCAAACGCGGCACCGCGCTGCGCTGCTACGGTGAAGTACGCCCCGGCGCCACCGGCCTGGAGATCTACCACCCGGAATACCGCGCGCAGAGCGGCGACGAGCCGGCCCCGGTGGAACAGAGCCTGACGCCCATCTACCCGACCACCGAGGGCCTCACCCAGCAGCGCCTGCGCAGCCTGAGCCAACTGGCCCTGGCCCGCCTCGGCCCGCACAGCCTGCCGGACTGGCTGCCCGACGAGCTGGCCCGCGACTACCGCCTGGCGCCGCTGAGCGATGCCATCCGCTACCTGCACCGGCCACCGCCGGACGCCGATGTCGAGGAACTCGCCGAGGGTCGCCACTGGGCCCAACATCGGCTGGCCTTCGAAGAGCTGCTGACCCACCAGCTGTCGCTGCAACGCCTGCGCGAGCAGGTGCGCGCGCAGCAGGCGCCGGCGCTGCCGCCGGCGAAAAGACTGCCGCAGCAGTACCTCGCCAACCTCGGTTTCGCCCCCACCGGCGCGCAGCAGCGGGTCGGCGCCGAGATCGCCTACGACCTGGCGCAGAGCGAACCCATGCTGCGCCTGGTGCAGGGCGACGTCGGCGCCGGCAAGACGGTGGTCGCCGCCCTGGCCGCGCTGCAGGCGCTGGAGGCCGGCTATCAGGTGGCGCTGATGGCGCCGACCGAGATTCTCGCCGAGCAGCACTTTCTCAACTTCAGCAAGTGGCTGGCGCCGCTCGGCCTGGACGTCGCCTGGCTGGCCGGCAAGCTCAAGGGCAAGGCCCGCGCGGCCGCCCTGGAACAGATAGCCGCGGGCTGCCCGATGGTGGTCGGCACCCATGCGCTGTTCCAGGACGAAGTACGGTTCAAGCGCTTGGCGCTGGTGATCATCGACGAGCAGCACCGCTTCGGCGTACAGCAGCGCCTGGCCCTGCGCCGGAAGGGCATCGACGGCCGGCTCTGCCCGCACCAGCTGATCATGACCGCGACGCCGATACCCAGAACGCTGGCGATGAGCGCCTACGCCGACCTGGACACCTCGATCCTCGACGAGCTGCCGCCGGGGCGCACCCCGGTCAACACCCTGGTGATCGCCGACAGCCGCCGCGACGAGGTGGTCGAGCGCGTGCGCAGTGCCTGCCAGCAGGGGCGCCAGGCCTACTGGGTGTGCACCCTGATCGAGGAATCCGAGGAACTCACCTGCCAGGCCGCCGAGACCAGCTTCGAGGAGCTCTCCAGTGCGCTGGGCGAGTTGCGCGTGGGGCTGATCCACGGGCGCATGAAGCCGGCCGAGAAGGCCGCGGTGATGGACGAATTCAAGCTGGGCCGGCTGCAGCTGCTGGTGGCCACCACGGTGATCGAGGTGGGCGTCGACGTGCCCAATGCCAGCCTGATGATCATCGAGAACCCGGAAAGATTGGGCTTGGCGCAACTGCACCAGCTACGCGGGCGGGTCGGGCGCGGCAGCGCCGCCAGCCACTGCGTGCTGCTCTACCACGCGCCGCTGTCGCAACTGGGCCGCGAACGCTTAGGGATAATGCGCGAGACCACCGACGGTTTCGTCATCGCCGAGAAGGACCTGGAGCTGCGCGGACCGGGCGAGATGCTCGGCACCCGCCAGACCGGTCTGCTGCAGTTCAAGGTGGCCGACCTGATGCGCGACGCCGACCTGCTGCCGGCCGTGCGCGACGCCGCCGCCGCCCTGCTGGAGCGCTGGCCGCAGCATGTCGCGCCATTGCTGGAGCGCTGGTTGCGTCACGGCCAACAATACGGTCAAGTGTGAACTGAATCACAGGGCGACCGTCGCCCCGAACCTTCGCGTCGATGCCCGCTGGTTATACTCCGGGGCACATGCGCCACCGCCGGATACCCGAAATGACTGAAGCCGCCCTCGCCCCCAACGCCCATCCGCAGCCGCCCGCGGTGATCCTGCAGCTGCTGGACAAGCTCGCCGTGCCCTACCGGGTCTGCGCCGAGCGCCCCGGCCTGCCGGCCGCCGCCCGCCTGCAGGCGGTGCTGCTGGAGGATGCCGTGGGCGCCCTGCTGGTGCTCTACCCGCGCAGCCAGCTGCTCGACCTCGGCCGCCTGGCCGAACTCACCGGGCGCCAACTCACCGCGGTCAAGCCGGAGCGGCTGGAGCGCATGCTCGGCAAGCATAGCCTGGCGCTATTGCCCGGTCTGCCGCCGCTGACCAGCTCGCCCTGCCTGTACGACGAGCGCCTGCTGCAGGTGCCCAGCCTGCTGGTGGAGTCCGGCCAGCCCGGCGTGCTGCTGGAGATTCCCACCGAGGCCTACAAGACGCTGCTGAGCAAGGCCAGCGCGGCGCGCTTCGGCGAGCCGCTGAGCGCGATCAGGCCGAACCTCGACCGCCCCGACGACGACCGCGCCGAGATCACCCAGGCGGTGCAGGCCTTCACCGCGCGGCGCATCCAGCAGCGCCTGGAGGAAACCATCGAGATTCCGCCGCTGCCGGAGACCGCGCAGAAGATCATCAAGCTGCGCGTCGACCCCGACGCCACGGTGGACGACATCACCGGCGTGGTCGAGACCGACCCGGCGCTGGCCGCCCAGGTGGTCAGCTGGGCCGCCTCGCCCTACTACGCCGCGCCGGGCAAGATCCGCTCGGTGGAGGACGCCATCGTCCGCGTACTGGGCTTCGACCTGGTGATCAACCTGGCGCTCGGCCTGGCCCTGGGCAAGACCCTCAGCCTGCCCAAGGACCAGCCGCAGCACGCCACGCCCTACTGGCAGCAGGCGATCTACAGCGCCGCGGTGATCGAGGGCCTGACCCGCGCCATGCCCCGCGCGCAGCGCCCGGAAGCCGGCCTGACCTACCTCGCCGGGCTGCTGCACAACTTCGGCTACCTGGTCCTGGCGCACGTGTTCCCGCCGCATTTCTCGCTGATCTGCCGGCACCTGGAGGTCAACCCGCACCTGCCGGCCAGCCATATCGAGCAGCACCTGCTGGGCATCACCCGCGAACAGATCGGCGCCTGGCTGATGCGCCACTGGGACATGCCCGAGGAACTGGCCTGCGCCCTGCGCTTCCAGCACGACCCCAGCTACGCCGGCGATCACGCCGCCTTCGCCAACCTGGTGTGCCTGGCCGTGCGCCTGCTGCGCAACCGCGGCATCGGCGCCGGACCGCAGGAAGAGATTCCCGATGAACTGTTCGAGGCCCTGGGCCTGAGCCGGGAAAAGGCCGACGACGCGGTGAGCAAGGTGCTAGCCGCCGAAGTGGCGCTGCGCGAACTGGCGGCGCAGTTCCAGCATCCGCACTGAGCCGACGCCGCCCGCGCGCTGCTCGCGGGGTCATGCACGGGCGCGCGCAGCGCGCAGCCCGACGCTGCCGAGGCTTGCTCCGCCTAGCGCGCCTGGCGCAATTGCTCGCGGCGTTCGCCGAACAGTTGCGGCACCGCCGCCACGCTGGCGGCGAGCAGGCGGTTGACGCTGGCGTGCTCGTACAACGCGGCATACTCGGCCAACTGCTCGCTGGGCATCTGCCGGTAGGCATAGAGCATGAAGGATTCCACCGCCTGGGCGCTGGACTGGCGAATGGCCGCGGCCTGGGTCTGCGTCTGCGCCTGCAGCTCGGCCTCGTCGAGGTTCTCGCCGCGCGCGCGCAGCGCCAGCAACGCCTGGGTCTTGCCCACCTCGTAACGCAGCAGGCTGGCCAGCACCGTGGTATGCGCCGCCGCATCCAGACGCTTGACCAGTTCCAGGCGCACGCCGCGCGGCGGCTGCGCGGCCAGGCGCTGGCGATACTCGACCAGGCCCTGCGGCTGCTCGCCGACCGCCCGTTCGGCGGCGGTGAAACGCCGCGCCAGCGGGCTGTCGAGGCGCTCGCGGGCCTGCGCCAGCTGCGCGGCATCGAGCTGGGCGCTGACCCGCTTGGCCAGCTCCAGGCACAGCGCCGGGCCGGCGAACAGCTGCCCCAGGCGCTGCTGCTCGGCCGGCTCCTGGCCGCGTTGCAGCAAGGGCGCGCTCTGCTCGCAGAGCAGATGGATACCGGCCAGTTCGAACAACGGCAATAGCGCGTGGGGAGAGGCCGGCTCGGCCCGCAGCGAGGCGGCCGCCAACAGCAGGAGGGGCAGGACGATCAGACGCATGGCCAGGCTTTCCACTGGGACTTGCCGGGCAGCCTAACCAAAGCGCGGCGCGCCGACCAGCGACGGCGCGCGCAACTGGGGATCAGGCGGCCTTTTTCGCCGAATCGACCTTCTTCTTCGGTGTCAGGTGCTTGGTCAGCCCCTGGAACCACATCACCAGCGCCGGGTTGCCCTGGATCTGGATGTCCTTGTTCTGGATGCCCTGCATGAAGGCCAGCTGCTTGTTCTTCGCGGTCATGGTGGCGAAACCATAGGCGGCATCCTTGAAGCCGATGGCGAAAGCGGGCTGACTGGCCGGGCCGCGCTTGCTGCTGATGCGCTGGCCCGCGACGATGAAGTGGCGCGCCACCTTGCCGTCCAGGGTATGCAGCTGGAACACCATATCGCGGCCTTCGAGCTGCTGACGAAACGCCGGGTTGTCGCGACTGGCCTTGGCCATGAGGCGGCCCAGCATCCACAGGAGAAAACGGAGTTTCATGCACAGGCCCCAATGATCGAAGATGATGGCCGCGCATTGTAGTGGTTTTCTTGCAGGACTACAGCCTGCCAAAAGCACGGTGGGGACGCTGAAGGCGCCGGCTGCGTCGTACGCACCCAGACGGGAGAGGCCCGGAGCCGAGCGGCTCCGGGCGACAGGCTCAGTTGACCGCGTCTTTCAGGGACTTGCCCGGTTTGAAGGCGACGGTGTTGCTGGCCTTGATCTTGACCGGCTGACCGGTTTGCGGGTTCTTCCCGGTGCGGGCGCCACGGTGGCGCTGGACGAAGGTACCGAAGCCCACCAGGGTCACACTGTCCTTGCGGTTCAGTGCACCGGTGATTTCTTCCAGTACGGCGTTGAGTACACGATTGGCCTGATCCTTGGTCAGATCAGCCTTTTCGGCGATGGCGGCGGCGAGTTCCGGTTTACGCATAGATGCCTCTTTGACGGTTTTTTGTTGTTGTGTCCGTGCTGTCCTTCCAGAACAGCGCCCAAGGCGCCGCAACAGCTCTGCGCTGCGGCAGACCCCAGGGAGAATGGCATGCCGCATCGCACTGCGCCAGTCTCGTCCGACACTTTGGCCGGGCATTTTCGTGGCGTATCCGACAGAACCGCCGGCAATCATGCCAACAGCGCCGGCAGCTCCCGGTTCAGCGCCAGTTTTTCCTGCACGGCGCTGCCGGTCAGGGCGTAGCCCAGCAGGCTGCCCGCGGCGTCGCGGCACAGCGCCTTGATATCGCCGCCGCTGCCTTCCACCGTCCACTCGCCCTGGCTGCCGCGCGGCGGCGGCGACACCACCAGCGGGCACACCGGGGTCTTCACCGTCACCGGCATGGGGCCATAGCTGACCGCCGTCGGCTCGCCGGCCAGGGTCTTGGCCAGGGCGCGGGCGCAGGCCATCAGCGGCATCACGTAGAGCAGGTTGAGGCCGTCCACCTCGGCGCAGTCGCCAAGGGCATAGATATGGGCGTGGGAGGTCTGCAGCCGGCGGTCGACCACCACCCCGCGGCCCACCGCCAGGCCGGCGGCGGCGGCCAGCTCGATGCGCGGGCGCAGGCCGACGGCGGACACCACCAGGTCGCAGTCGATCAGGCTGCCGTCGGACAGCAGCGCCTGCAGCGCCTCACCCTTGTGGTTGAGGCTGGCCAGCACCGGGCCGAGATGGAAACGCGCGCCGAGGCTTTCCAGGCCGGCCTGCACCGCCGCCGCGGCGGCCGGGTGCAGCAGGCCGGGCATGACCTGCTCGCAGGGCGCCACCAGCTCGACCTGATAGCCGCCGGCGCTGAGGTCGTTGGCGAACTCGCAGCCGATCAGGCCGGCGCCGAGCAGCAGCACGCGGCGCTTGCCGGCCGCCGCCGCGCGAAAGCGTGCGTAGTCCTCCAGGTCGTTGATCGGGTAGATGGCGTCCTGCGCGTCGCCTTCCACCGGCACGCGGATCGGCTCGGCGCCCCAGGCCAGCACCAGGTCGCGATAGGCCACGGCTTCCTCGCCGATCCACAGGCGCTGGTGCTCCGGGTCGATGCCGGTGATGCGGGTGTGGGTGCGGATCTCGGCCTTGAGCTGCTCGGCCATGGCGCCCACCTCGGCCATCGCCAGGCCGTCGGCGTCCTTGTTCTTGCCGAAGCCGGTGGACAGCATCGGCTTGGAGTAGGAGCGCCCGTCGTCGGCGGTGATCAGCAGCAGCGGCGTATCGCCGTCCAGCTTGCGCCACTCCTTGGCCAGGTTGTAGCCGGCCAGGCCGGTGCCGACGATCACCACAGGTGCACTCATGTTCACAACTCCTCGCTTCGCATACGACGCGACGGCCCGCGGGCCGTCGCCATTGATCCAGTGAAAGAAACCGCGCCGCTCAGGACACTTCGATCATCTCGAAATCCGCCTTGCCCACGCCGCAGTCCGGGCATACCCAGTCGGCGGGGATGTCCTCCCAGGCCGTGCCGGGATCTATGCCCTCCTCGGGCAGGCCCTCGGCCTCGTCATAGATGAAACCGCAGACCACGCATTGCCACTTGCGCATCGCCCTCTCCTTCCGCGCCCGCTCACACCGACCCTACTCCAGATAGGGTTCGCCAGCCAAGCGCGCGGCGCCCCCTCCAGACGGAGGTTGGGGCGCCGCATGGCCGTAATCGGTACGCAACGTGACGCCCTCGGATATGTCCGCGGGCCGGGGTTGAAGCAGTATCCAGGGCCTCCCGGGGAAAACCCGGCGATTCCAACAAGAAAGCACGAGGCCACGCACCGATGAACGCGATTCTCTCCGCGGCGATCCTCGCCCTCCTCGCTCTGACCTTCTGGGTGCTGCTGCGCTGGGGCCGGCTACGCTGCACCGGCAGCGAGCCGGTGGGGCTGTTCACCTTCCTCGCCATCCTCTTCACCTCGGGCCTGGACATGGGCCTGATCATCTTCCCGCTCACCGAATTCCCGGTGTACGCCAGCGAGGCGCCCTACCAGTTCTCCAACCCGCTGGCGGTGGCCTTCGGCTTCTGGGGCTTCCTGGTCTGGCTGCTGTACTTCATCACCACCTTCTACTTCTGCGTGATCGAACCCAAGGTCAAACTGTTCGAGCTGCGTCCGGTGAAGCTGGTGAACAACCTGGTGATAGTCGCCACCTGCGCCTTCACCGCCTACCTGTTCCTGGTCAATATCGCCTGGTACGCCCCCGAGGTCGGCGAGGCCTGGCAGTACCTGACGGTGGTGGCGATCCTCCTGGCGGCGATCTACTCCAGCACCGATATCCGCTACCTGAAGATCCTCAGCGTCGCCTCCACCTGGCTGTTCTTCGCCCTGATCCTGGCCATGGCGCTGGTCGGCGGGGTCGGCCCCGAACATTTCGCCGCGGCGGCGGCGGCCATCGGCAGCGGCTACTTCGCCGAGCTTCCGCGCTTCGTCCTGCCGCTGAGCGACTACCACGCCTTCTACCTGTTCTGGTGGTTCGCCTGGAGCATCATGATCGGCCAGTTCGTCTCGCGCTTCGTCGGCGGTCTGAAGACCTACCAGCTGCTGCTGGCGCTGCTGATCATCCCGTCGATTCCGCTGGCGATCTGGTTCGCCGTGCTGCACCACCATTTCGCCGAGAACATCGCCATCGCCCCGCTGTGGAAGCTGGCGATGCTCGCCGTGGGGGTGATCTTCGTGATCAACTCGGTGGATTCGCTGGTGCGCCTGTACAGCGACAACCTCGGCCTCAGCGTGCAGCGCCTGGGCCGCGGACGCTTCCTGGCCTGCCACTTCACCCTGCTCGGCGCCCTGGTGCTGGCCTTCAAGTTCACCCCGTTCGAGATCCACTGGGTGGGCCTGACGGTGATCGGCCTGTACGCCGTGACCCTGGCCCTGCTGCTGCGCCGCTGCCGCCCGGCGTTGCGCGGCATCGGCGCGCCACGCCCAGGCGTCAGTCGAGCTTGAGCACCTTGGCCAGCACCACCTTGGGCCCCTTCATCTTCTTGACGATGATGCGCAGGCCGTCGGTTTCCAGCACCTCTTCCTCCTCGGGCATGCGCTTGAGGTAGTCGTAGATCAGCCCGGCCAGGGTCTCGGCCTCGATATGGTCGAGGTCGACGCCGAGCAGGCGCTCGACCTTGGCCAGCGGCGTGTCGCCGCGCACCAGCAGCTTGCCCGGCTGGTAGGCGAGGATGCCGCGCTCGGCCTTGCGGTGCTCGTCCTGGATATCGCCGACCAGGGCCTCGAGCACGTCCTCCATGGTCAGGTAGCCGATCACCTTGCCGTCGGCCTCCTCGACCAGGGCGAAGTGCGCGCCGCCCTGGCGGAACTGTTCGAGCAGCTGCGACAGCGGCATGTGCCGGTTGACCCGCTCCAGCGGGTGCATCAGTTCGCCCAGCTTGAGCGCCGAGGGCAGCATCTCCAGCAGCGACAGGTGCAGCAGCAGGTCCTTGATATGCAGCACGCCGACGAACTCGCCCTTGCTCTCGTCGAAGATCGGGTAGCGGCTGTACTTGTGCCGGCGGAAGGTGGCGAACACCTGGTCGAGGCTGGCGTTGAGCTCCAGGTACACCAGGTCCTCGCGTGAGTTGGCCCAGTCCACCACTTCCAGCTCGCCGAGCTCCACCGCCGAGGCCAGCACGCGCATGTCCTGGTCGCTGGGCGCGCTGGCGCGGCTGGAGTGGAGGATCAGCTTGAGCTCGTCTCGGCTGTAGTGGTGCTCGTGGTGCGGCCCCGGCTCGCCCTGGCCGGCGACGCGCAGGATGGCGTTGGCGCTGGCGTTGAGGACGAAGATCGCCGGGTACATCAGCCAGTAGAAGGCGTACAGCGGCGCCGCCGTCCACAGCGAAAGCAGCTCGGGCTTGCGGATCGCCCAGGACTTGGGCGCCAGCTCGCCGACCACTATGTGCAGGTAGGAAATAATCGAGAACGCGGTGAAGAAGGCGATGCCGTGCACCAGCTTGGGCGACTCCACGCCCAGGGCGCCGAGCAGCGGCTCGAGCAGGTGGGCGAAGGCCGGCTCGCCGACCCAGCCCAGGCCCAGCGAGGCCAGGGTGATGCCCAGCTGACAGGCCGACAGGTAGGCGTCCATCTGGTTGTGCACGGTGCGCAGGATATGCCCGCGCCAGCCGTGCGCCTCGGCCAGGGCGTCGACCTTGGTGGCACGCAGGCGGACGATGGCGAACTCGGCGGCGACGAAGAAGCCGTTGAGCAGGACCAGAAACAGGGCGAACAGGACGAGGCCGAAGTCGGCGAAGTAGGTGGAAACGGAGAGGCTCGTGGAAGGGTCCATGGGGATTCGGGTTGGCCAATGACCGCTAGAGGGTGGGGGCTGGCGCGACGCTTTGCAAGAGCCGAGGCGGCCTCAGCGGACGCGCTGCACCACCTGCGCCGGGGCGAAATGACAGGTGAAGGTACTGCCCTTGCCCGGCACGCTGACGATCGCCAGATTGCCGCGATGGCGCAGCAGCACGTGCTTGACGATGGCCAGGCCGAGGCCGGTACCGCCGGTGTTGCTGGCACGGCTGGAGTCGACCCGGTAGAAACGCTCGGTCAGCCGCGGCAGGTGCTTGGCCTCGATGCCCATGCCGGTGTCCTGCACGCTGAGGTGCGCGCCCTGGTCGTCGCCCTGCCAGCGGATGCGAATCTCGCCGCCGGCCGGGGTGTACTTCACCGCATTGAACACCAGGTTGGAGAAGGCGCTGCGCAACTCCGCCTCGCTGCCCTTGAGCCTGAGGTGCGGGTCGGCTTCCAGGCTGATGCGATGGTGCTGCTCGCCGGACAGCGCCTGGGCGTCGTTCTTGATCGACAGCAGCAGCAGGTCGACCGCCACCGGCTGGTTGTCCGAGGGGTAGTCGGTGGCCTCCAGCTTGGCCAACAAGAGCAGGTCGTTGAGCAGCGTCTGCATGCGCGCGCCCTGCTGCTGCATCTGCTGCAGCGCCCGCAGCCAGCGCGGATTGACCGCCTCGACGTTGTCCAGCAGGGTCTCCAGGTAACCGGCGATCACCGTCAGCGGCGTGCGCAGCTCGTGGGAGACGTTGGCGACGAAGTCCTTGCGCATCTGCTCCAGCTGATGCAGGCGGGTGACGTCGCGCACCAGCAGCAGGTGCTCGCGGTTGCCGTACTGGGTGATATGGAATTGCAAACGACGGCGGTCGTTGACCGGCGAGGGAATCTCCAGCGCCTCGGCATAGTTGCCGCGCTCGAAGTAGTCCTTGAAACGCGGGTCGCGCACCAGGTTGGCGATGGGCTGGCCGCTGTCCTGCGGCGTCTTCAGGCCCAGCAGGGTCTCGGCGGCGCGGTTCCACCACTCCAGGTTGCCCTGGCTGTCGAGCATCACCACCGCGTCCTTGAGCGCCGCGGTGGACTCCTGCACGCGGTCGATCACCGCCTGCAGACGGCCGCGCGCCTTCTCGTTGCGCCGCTGCAGGTGATAGATGCTGTCGAACACCTCGCCCCACAGGCCGTAGCCGTCCGGCGGCGGCTCGTCGGGTTTGTGCTCGCGCAGCCACTTGTGCAGGCGCAGCAGCTGGCTGAGGGTCCAGCCCAGGTGGACGGCCAGGCCGGCGGCCAGGGCCCAGGCATATTCGCCGGTGACCAGGCCCAGCAGCAGGCAGGCGCCGATCAGCAGTAGCAGGCGACGCAACACGGCGCCACGCCAGTCTTGGTTCACGATGGAGCGCATCCTTGTCAGCAGAGCGCGTGCGCAGAAGCTCCGCGCCAGCGATCAGCCTTTGGTGGAGAAACGATACCCGGTGCCGCGCACCGTCTGCACCAGGTTTTCGTAGGCATCACCGAGGGCCTTGCGCAGGCGGCGGATATGCACGTCGACGGTGCGTTCCTCGACGTAGACGTTGCCGCCCCAGACCTGATCGAGCAGTTGGCCGCGGGTATAGGCCCGCTCCTGGTGGGTCATGAAGAACTGCAGCAGACGGTATTCGGTGGGGCCCATCTCGGCGGGTTTGCCGTCGATGGTGACGCGGTGGCTGATGGGGTCGAGCAGCAGGCCGCCAACCTCGATCGGCGCCTCGCTGTCGCTGGGCCCGGCGCGGCGCAGCACGGCCTTGAGGCGGGCGACCAGCTCGCGCGGGGAGAAGGGCTTGGTGATGTAGTCGTCGGCGCCGACTTCCAGGCCCTGGATCTTGTTGTCCTCTTCGCCCTTGGCGGTGAGCATGATGATCGGAATGTCGCAGGTCAGCTCGTCGCGCTTGAGGCGGCGGGCCAGCTCGATGCCGCTGGTGCCGGGCAGCATCCAGTCGAGCAGGATCAGGTCGGGTTTGCGGTCGACGATGACGGCATGGGCCTGCTGGGTGTTCTCCGCCTCCAGGCACTCGTAGCCGGCCATCTCCAGGGCCACCGCGATCATCTCGCGGATCGGTGCTTCGTCGTCGACGATCAGGATGTTCTTGCCAACCATGGGTACCGCCTCGGTTCGTTCATCTGTCTGCGCCGCATTAGATAACGGAATTATTGCAGCGATATGACAGGTGCGCGGCCTGCTTCAGCGCCAGGCGTAGTCCAGTACTATGCCGACGAAGATCGCCAGCCCCGCCCAGTGGTTGTGCAGGAAGGCGTTGAAGCAGGCCATCGGCTTGCGGTTGCGCGTGACGTGGTACTCCCAGGCGAAGCAGGCGGCGGCGACCAACAGGCCGGCGTGGAAGCAGAGCCCCAGCTCGAAACGCGCGCCGGCCAGCAGCAGGCAGAGCAGCGCCAGGCCCTGCAGGGTGGCGATAATAAGGCGGTCGGCGTCGCCGAACAGGATGGCAGTGGACTTGACCCCGATCTTCAGGTCGTCCTCGCGATCGGCCATGGCGTAGTAGGTGTCGTAGGCCACGGTCCACAGCAGGTTGGCGATGTACAGCAGCCAGGCCTCGGGCGGCAGGCTGCCGGTCTCGGCGGTGAAGGCCATCGGCATGCCCCAGGAGAAGGCCGCGCCGAGCACCACCTGGGGGTAGAAGGTGTAGCGCTTCATGAAGGGGTAGCAGGCCGCCAGGGCCAGGCCGCCGAACGACAGCCAGATGGTCGCGGCGTTGGTCAGCAGCACCAGGCCGAAGCTCAGCGCCACCAGCACGGCGAACAGGATCAGCGCCTCGCGCGGCTGGATCTTGCCGCTGGCCAGCGGCCGCGCCCGGGTACGGCTGACGTGGCCGTCGAAGTTACGGTCGGCGTAGTCGTTGATCACGCAGCCGGCGGCGCGCATCAGGATCACGCCGACGACGAAGACGAACAGGTTCTTCGCGCTGGGCACGCCTTCGGCCGCCACCCACAGCGCCCACAGCGTCGGCCACAGCAGCAGGTAGATACCGATCGGCTTGTCCAGGCGCATCAGCTGGATGAAGTCCCAGGCGCGTGGGTGCAGGCGGGTGGTCGATTGCAACAGGCGGGTGTACATCGAAGCGTCTCCGTGGAGGTTGCGCGGAGTATAAGGGAGCGATGTGTAGGATGGGTTAGGCGCGTAACGGCGTAACCCATCATGGCTATGCAGGTGATGGGTACCGCTGCGCCTGCCCCAGCCTAAGGCTCGATAGCAGCTGCGGCCCAGAATTGCGGTAGAAACACCTCGGCCACCAGTACCCCCAGGGGCCCGCGACTAAAACAGGAGCGCCGCGCCCACAGACGCTCGGCGCGCACCTCTTGCGGCAGCCAGGCAGCGGGATAGCGGCAGGCCTGCAGCTCGCCGCGGTCGAAGGCGCGATCGCTGAACAGCAGCTCGCCGAGCGAACGGCTGCCCAACTCGGCCAGGTTCAGCCCGGAGCCTTCCAGTACGCTGCGCGCCGCCACGCTGCGGGCGAATACCCAAGGCTGGCCGTGGCCGCGCAGGTACACCTCGCGCACCCAGCCCTGGCTGCCCTCGGCGACGCCGAGGGCGGCGCACTCGTCGCTGCGCAGACGCTGCCAGCCTTCCTGCAGCGGCGTTACCGAGAAACCGTCGTTGGACAGGGCAGTCAGGCGGCGGGTCAGCGAGTCCTGGTTGAACAGCCAGTCGCGCACCCCGGCGGTCGGCTGCGGATGCAGCTGGGCGCAGGTCAGCCAGCGCGGCGGATGGGCAAGGGCAGCGTGGGGCACGAAGGACAATCACCACAGAACGAAAGCGCGCGAGTCTAGCACGCGGCAGTTAGTCATTCGTGGATCAAAACGCATAATGCCTCGTCCAGGCGGCCCTGCCTGTAGGAGCTGTGGAGCGAGCTTTGCTCGCAAAGCTTTCCGGCGCAAAGAAGAAACCCCAGACCGCGTTGGCGATCTGGGGTTTCGTATAGGAGCTTGACGATGA